>Ga0209233_1000027_pt1 | contig 652089 bp, 636 predicted proteins | sample AraplaCL_Cvi_mCL_FD_184269 | JGI IMG/M metagenome (GOLD analysis project Ga0209233, IMG submission 184269) | Arabidopsis root microbial communities from the University of North Carolina, USA - plate scrape CL_Cvi_mCL (SPAdes) (version 2) | ecosystem: Host-associated > Plants > Roots >...
GCAGCACTGACAGGATGGACATCCGGCCACAAGCAGTTGCAGGCTTCACAAACGCGCTGTGCCAGTTCACGCCGATGTTCATCTGCAATCCCTATACGTCGCTGGGCGCGCTTCAGACGGCCGTATCAGGCACAGCGAAGCCCATGGTCTGGCTGAAGGAACAAACTGGCGGCGCCTCGGCGCAATACGGCCCTGGCAATTATGGCTTCCTGTCATCGCCAGAGGGCAACAAATCGGTGGGATCGCTCATCGAAATGTTCGCGGTAACAAATCCGCCTGCCTGTTACTCGCAACAAGGGGTCACGACTCGGACGGGGAACATCCCGCCGGTCGATGCCGGCATCAACACAAGGTTCGACATGTTCAGCAATGGCGGACCGTACAAGACCGATCCAACCGTCAATCCGCCGGCGCCCAATGTTCGTAAGGGCATGGCTGTGCAAATTAGCAAGAATAGCTGCAGCTACGCTACGACCACCAGCACTAGCTACAAACCGCTGCCTAGAGACAACTGCTTCTATAGCGGCGCCTGTGCACAGGCTGGCGTGCTCGGGGACGGAAGTTGGGACTTTTCGGGCTACTGGAACGTCAACCACCCAAGCGTAAGCACTTCTGGAGTTTTGACCGCCTGCGGCGCAAGTCCGAGCCGGTACTGCGTATACAACTACGAAATAAACAATCCAACTCTGGCCAGTGGCCCCGAGACCACGGCACCGCAATGCAACAGCACTACGCAGGGAGCCGACAGGCGACTTCTCGATGTCGCCATCATTGATTGTGTGGCCAATAACGTCCAAGGCGGCAATCAGACGTTGCCGGTGCAGGCTTTCGCCAGCATGTTCATTACCGAGCCTGCCGGCGGGGCGCCCAACGCCGACATATACGCCGAGTTCGAGGATCTCAGTACATCGGTTGGTCTCGGCACCCTGAAAAAATTGCAGCGCAACGAAGCGCAGCTTTATCGGTAGCATCGGGCTGGCCCCGTGGAATGCCTTGCCAGTCGCCACGCTGCCGCGTCGATCCTGACTTTTGTCGGCATTGGTCTCTGAGTCTCAGGCCAGTTCACCGGCCTATGCTCGTCGCTGAACGGCAACGGAGCGGCCAGTCACCCCCTTGCCCCGCCGCCACCTGATCTCAACCCGGAGGCCGTTGGAAAGAATTGATGCCGCCGCTGCACCTGCAAGCGGCGTGTATCACCCCACGGGTCGAGTTGCCAGAACGCTTCGTCAGCAAGCCAGACACGTTCACGCAGGAGAGTAATTTCCAGATGAACGATCCGGGCTTCCGCGCGCATATCCTTTCCGGTGGAGGGATTAGGCACCATGCAAAGCTCCCCCGGGAACGCACTGCCCTGCAAATGGGCGGAAGTCTTATTCCTCTGTCGCAATGGTCTGATACCGGCCACTGCATAAAAACGAGCTATGTCCGTTTACCCGTTGGAAATTAGCAGTGCCTCACGCTTGTGCGATCGGCAATTGGGGCTTGTGACAATGCAATTGGTAGCGAATTTTCTACGTGAGGAATCAGGTGCAACGGCCATTGAGTATGGGTTGATTGCAGCGCTTATCGCCCTGGCAATCATGGTGGGAGCGACGTCGCTGGGCAGCGCCCTAAACGCCAAGTTCGCGTCGATTGCCAGCACATTGAATGGTGCTAATCCGTAACGCACTGACCGTCTTTGCATCGGCGACCTGGCGGCGCAATCAGGATCTGCGCCAAAAAACATTGCCGACCATCGCACATCCTTGAACGCGTCAGCCCGGGCGCGCTGGGGCCGACCCCGTCGGTCCGTTCCGCAACGAGCCCTGAAACGGAAAAAGCCCGCCGGCCGGAGCCAGCGGGCGAAGGTGGTTGGTCTCGGTCCGGCCAGGGGCCGAGATATTTGAGCATGCGGCTCAGCGAGACACCCGGCTTTCACAATTGTTAATCAACCCTCTCGGGAGAGCCGCGAAGATCATGGAAAACGAGTAACCGGACACGCAACCGCCGAATTGGCGCCGCGCCGGTACACCGATTCTCACGACTCGGGCGCTGGAATCTCACCTCGCGAAACCGCGCACACGGAAGGCTTATTTGACCGCTATTGTGACTGTTTTCCTCGCCCAATCGCCAAGTGATTGAAAAGACTGGTACGCCCAAGGGGAATCGAACCCCTGTTACCGCCGTGAAAGGGCGGTGTCCTAACCGCTAGACGATGGGCGCGCTCAGACGAAGCGGCTTATAATTGCGTTGTTGCCAACCGGCAACCCATCTACTGCCACATGCGACAACTTTTTTCACGGCGCCGTGAGACGTGTGACCTTCAGACGAAAAAGTGCTTTGGGCGCGGGCGCATGCGACCCGAAGGGCAGGCAGGCTCAGCCGTCCTCGCCACCGCCGCTGCGACGCCGGCAACGCCAGTTCCAGTCGCGCTCTGGGCCGACGTCGATATGGACGGATTCGGTGTGGCAGTAGGTGCCGACGCCGCCGCGGCCTGGCATGGAGCGCACATAGTTCGCCAACTCCCACTTCGAGACGCCTGGCACCTGGATGTCGGCGGCGGCGCAATACATGTGCAACGAATTCTTGGCGCCGTTGGCGCGCCGGTTGCGGGAGGGATCGCGATAGCCGGAGGTGACAATCATCTTGCGACCGAAATGGCCCTCGATCGTCTTCAGCACGCGTACCAGCGACGGCTTGAGGCAAGCGACGTCGACGCTTTCGTTCTGCCTGAGAAGGCCGTTCGGCGCGAGCCGGGCCATGCCGGCGGCGGAGGCAACCTGATAGGAGCCGCCACCCTCGTCCTCGTTGAGGTCGACGTCGCTTTCGTCGTCGATGCCGGACTTGCGCTTGATCTCGAACAGCGCCGTCTGGCGCACGCCCGGAAGCGCGTCGGCGCCGGTGATGTGGTTGGCGGGGTCGTCGACCGAGGCCAGTTGCACCGGCTTTTCGGCGGGTGTCGCCGAGGCCAGCGTCACGATCGGCTTGGCCGGCGGTGGCGTGGTCTTGGCCTGCGCGCCTGACTGGTCGCCGGAGCGCGTGATCAGCGGCGCAGGCGCGGCCGAGGCCGGCGTGGTGCTGAACAGCGAGGCGAAAAGGCTCTTCTTCGGCGCGGCGATCTGCGGCTGTGTTGGTTCGCCCGCCGTCACATAGACGCCGTTGTTCATGACGGGTGCTACCTGGGCCTGGGCCTTCGATGCAACGGCGGCGGCATCGCCGGCGGCGACCTGCTGGGCGACGGCTTGCGTCTGTTCGGCCGTTTGCGCCGGCTGCACCAGAGTTTGCGGCGTGCTCCCGGCAATGGCCTCGGCGCCGGCGGGGATGGCGACGGGGAACGTGCCGCCTGGCCGCGTCTCCGGCAAATAGGCAACCTTCTCGGGCAGCGGCGTATCGCCCTCGCTCATCACGGTCGATGCCGCTTCGGCGGGCGCCGATGCCTGCAGCGACGAATCGGCCGCGGTCGTGGTCTTGGCGCTGGATGTCGCGCTCATTTCGGTCGCGGTTGAATTGTAGGCGGGCGAAACGACCGACATCGTCGGGTCGCCAGTCGACGTGCAGGAGGCTAGAAGCACGGAGAAAAGTGCCGCCGCAACGCTGCGACTTTCCCTTCGTGCAAGACGCCAACCTGCTGATTTCAAAATAAATTCCCCCTCGATATCCGGTCGGTTCGTCATCGCCGCGCCACTCCAGCACCGCGCCGCGACAACCCTCCTGTTCCCAACCGGAAACGGGATGTGTGTCTAATCTGCAAGCCTCGGAATTATTCTGCGTCGAAAGGTGATTTGAGGCCGCCGAACGATTGACGCCACCATTTCGCCCTGTTTTGGCGGCCCGTCAACTCACCAGACATTACAATCCGTTACACACGCACCTTGACATAGGTGCCCGGCGCATCTCCCAAGGTTTTCATACGCTTGCCGGGTTTGCGGGCGGGTACGTGGATGTTTTCCTGGTTCTCGATCCAGTGCTGCCAGTGCACCCACCAGGACCCTTGATGCTCATGCGCCGTGGCAAGCCATGCATTGAAGTCACCCACCGGCTTGCCGCCCGTCCAGTACTGATATTTCTTGGCGGCGGGCGGGTTGACGACGCCGGCGATGTGGCCGGAGCCCGCCATCACATATTCGACGTCGCCGCCGAAAAACTGTGATCCGAGGAACACCGAAAGCGCCGGCGCGATGTGGTCCTCCTTGGTGGCCAGGTTGTAGACGGGGATCGTGATGTCGGCCAGCGAGACGACGCGACCGGCAAGTTCCATCACTCCGCGCGAAAGGTTGTTCTCGAGGTAGCAGTTGCGCAGATAGAAGGAATGATTGGCCGCCGCCATGCGCGTGGAATCGGAATTCCAGTAGAGCAGGTCGAAGGGCAGGGGCTCCTTGCCGCGCATGTAATTGTTGACGACATACGGCCAGATCAGGTCGCCCGAGCGCAGCATGTTGAAGGCGGTCGCCATCTTGGTGCCTTCGAGATAGCCCTTTTCGCTCATCGAGCGCTCGACGGCGGCGACCTGGTCCTCGTCGACGAACACCTTGAGATCACCTGCATAGGTGAAATCGACCTGCGTGGTGAAGAAGGTGGCCGATTTGATTCGGTGGTCGCCCTCCTTCGCCAAAAGTGCAAGCGCCGCGCCGAGCAGCGTGCCGCCGACGCAGTAGCCGATGGCGTTGACTTCTCTTTCGCCGGTTGCTTTTTCGACCATGTCGAGGCCGAATTGCAGGCCTTCGCGGATATAGGCCTCCCAGCCCTTGGCGCCATGGCGCTCGTCGGGGTTGATCCAGGATATGACGAAGACGGTGTGACCCTGTTCGATGGCCCAGCGGATGAAGGATTTCTGCGGGTTGAGGTCGAGGATGTAGAATTTGTTGATCCATGGCGGGCAGATCAGCAGCGGCCGCTTCAAGACCGTCTCCGTCGCCGGATCGTACTGGATGATCTCGGCGACATCGCTGCGGCCGATGACCTTGCCGGGCGTGGTGGCGATGTTCTTGCCGATCTCGAAGGGCGTGTAGTCGGCCTGACGCAGCTTCAGGTCGCCACGGCCGGCGGCGATATCCTCGGCCAGCATCTTCATGCCGCGCACCAGATTCTCCCCATTCGAGGCCACGGTCTCGCGGAACAGCTCCGGATTGGTCAGGATGAAGTTTGACGGTGCGATCGCGTTCGACACCTGCTTGACGTAGAAGCTCGCCTTGTGGCGGGTGTGCTCGTCCAGCCCTTCGGCGTGTTCGACAAGCTCGTTCGCCCAGCGCGAGGTGACAAGATAGGCCTGCTTCAGGAAGTCGAAGAAGGCATTGCGGCCCCATTCGGGATCCTGGAAACGCTTGTCGCCGCGCTCCGGCTGAACGGCATCTTGTGGGGCTTCGGCGTTGGCCGTGACCTTCTGGATGGCGTTCGCCCAGACCGTCATATAGCCTGCGAAGAGCCGCGTTTGCGCCTCGAGCGCGCGTTGCGGATCGCCTAGCCAGTATTCCGAAAGCTTGGAGAAGGTCTTGACCATGTCGACGACGGGTTCGGCGACATGGTCGCGCACTTCACCCTTCTCGCGCGGCTCCGCCCAAGCGGAGGCCGCCTTGCCCGCCTGCTCGACCACGCGCGCCATGTTCAAGGCGAAGCGCTCGGGATCCTTCACCAGATATTGCTCGATGGCCGAAGGTCCGCCATTTTCCGCTTTGTCCGAATCGGGAGCTTTGGACATGGTTCGCGGGGTTCCTCCCGGGGCGTTTTCTTGACATATTACCACGGGACATCTGACCGGGTCCAACAATCGCTCTAACCCGGCTGCCAGGAAAACAATATGACGATTGATGTTGGCGGGACTTTTTTTCTCGGCGCGGGTTCGATTTGCCGCATGGCGCTCATGGCCGGGCTGGTCGGCATGCTGCTGCCCGCCGGCGGCTGCACGAGCACCAATGCGAACAACGCCGCGCCGACGGCCTTGACCGAAGGTCCGAAGGATACCGGCTCTTACCCGAACCTCAACATCCCGCCGCCGGTGGCCGCCAAGCAGTTCACCAAGGAGGAGACCGCGGCGAACCTTGCTCAGCTTAAGGCCGAGGAACAGGCACAGATCGCCAAGGGCGGCAAGGTCAAGGCGCCGGCGAATGCGGCGGCGCTCAGCACTTTGGCGAAGACGCATGGCAACGACACGCTGAAGCAGATCGAGGGCAAATGCGACCCCGCCCTCGACCCTAGTTGCAATTAGGTCTATATCGCGCGCCGAAAGCGCCCCCTTTGATCGTCTGGAACTCCAATGGAAGAATTTCACAAGGTCCGCCGGCTTCCGCCTTACGTGTTCGAGCAGGTCAACCGGCTGAAAGCCAGCGCCCGTTCGCGCGGCGCCGACATCATCGACCTTGGCATGGGCAATCCCGACCTGCCGACGCCGAAGGCCATCGTCGACAAATTATGCGAAGTGGTGCGCGATCCGCGCACGCATCGCTACTCCGCCTCGCGCGGCATTCCGGGGCTGCGCCGCGCCCAGGCGAATTACTATCAGCGCCGCTTCGGCGTGAAGCTCAATCCCGACTCGCAAGTGGTGGCCACGCTCGGCTCGAAGGAAGGCTTCGCCAACATGGCGCAGGCGATCACCGCGCCAGGCGATGTCATCCTGTGTCCCAATCCGACCTATCCGATCCATGCCTTCGGCTTCATCATGTCGGGCGGCGTGATCCGCTCGCTGCAGGTCGAGCCCGACGACGGCTTCATCCCGGCGGTCGAGCGCGGCATCCGTCATTCGATCCCGAAGCCGCTGGCGCTGATCCTCAACTATCCGTCGAATCCGACGGCGCTGGTCGCCTCGCTCGACTTCTACAAGGATGTGGTCGCCTTCGCGAAGAAGAACGACATCATCATCCTGTCGGACCTCGCCTATTCGGAGATCTATTTCGACGGCAATCCGCCGCCTTCGGTGCTGCAGGTGCCGGGCGCGATGGATATCTGCGTCGAGTTCACCTCGATGTCGAAGACTTTCTCCATGCCCGGCTGGCGCATGGGCTTCGCGGTCGGCAACGAGCGGCTGATCGCGGCGCTGACGCGCGTGAAGTCCTATCTCGACTATGGCGCGTTCACTCCGATCCAGGTGGCGGCGGCGCATGCGCTCAATGGCGACGGCGCCGATATCGCAGAGGTGCGCGACGTCTACCACAAACGCCGTGACGTGATGGTCGATTCCTTCACCCGCGCCGGCTGGACCATTCCGGCGCCGGCGGCCTCAATGTTCGCCTGGGCGCCGATCCCGGAGCAGTTCCGCGGTCTCGGCTCGCTCGAATTCTCCAAGCTGCTCATCGAGCATGCGGATGTCGCGGTGGCGCCGGGCGTCGGCTTCGGCGAGCACGGAGACGACTATGTGCGCGTGGCGCTGGTCGAGAACGAGCACCGGATTCGCCAGGCGGCGCGCAACATCAAGAAGTTCCTCGCGACCACCGCCAAGCAGCCCAACAATGTGGTGCCGCTCGCCGCTCGTCGCTGAACTCGCCTGATATCTGTTGAATTTGAGGGGCCTCGCCGGACATGGCTGAAGCATTGCGTGTTGGAATTGCCGGCCTCGGCACGGTTGGAGCCTCGGTGGCGCGCGTGCTGCGCGACAAGGCCGCCGAACTCACCCGCCAGTGCGGCCGCGACATCGTCGTGACGGCCGTTTCGGCCCGCGATCCGAAGCGCGACCGCGGCATCGATCTGAGCGCGGCGAAATGGTTCGACGATCCCGTCAAGCTGGCCGAGAAGGCCGACATCGATGTCTTCGTCGAACTGATCGGCGGCGACGAGGGGCCGGCGCGGCAGTCGGTAAAGGCGGCGCTGGAGGCCGGGCGCCATGTCGTCACCGCCAACAAGGCGCTGCTTGCCAAGCATGGCGTGGCCCTGGCCGAGATCGCCGAGAAGAAGGGCGTGCTGCTCAATTACGAGGCGGCTGTGGCCGGCGGTATCCCGGTCATCAAGACGATGCGCGAGGCGATGGCAGGCAATGCGGTGACGCGTGTCTTCGGCATCCTCAACGGCACCTGCAACTACATCCTGACCCGCATGGAAGCCGAGGGCATCTCCTTCGACGATTGCCTGAAGGATGCGCAGCGGCTCGGCTATGCCGAGGCCGATCCGACCTTCGACATCGAAGGCCACGACACGGCGCACAAGCTGTCGATCCTGACCAGCCTTGCCTTCGGCACGAAGATCGCCGCCAACGACATCTATATGGAAGGCATTTCCAACATCACCCAGGCCGATATCCGCGCCGCCGGCGATCTCGGCTACCGCATCAAGCTGCTCGGCGTCGCGCAGCGGACCGACAGCGGCATCGAGCAGCGCGTGCATCCGACCATGGTGCCGACGGCGTCGGTCATCGCTCAGGTGCACGGCGTCATCAACGCGGTTGCGATCGAGACCGACATTCTGGGCGAGCTTCTGCTTTCCGGTCCAGGCGCCGGCGGCAACGCCACGGCGTCAGCGGTGATCGGCGACATCGCCGACATCGCCAAGAGCCGGCCTGGCTTCCAGCACGCTCCGGTGTTCGGCTGGCCAGCCAAGGAACTGAAGCCTTACAAGAAGGCGCGGATGCGCAGCCATGCCGGCGGATACTTCATCCGCCTTACCGTGCATGACCGAACCGGTGTCTTCGCGGCAATCGCCAAACGCATGGCCGATAACGACATCTCGCTGGAATCGATCGTCCAGCAGGCGGCGGGCGCGGAAACGCAGACGCAGAAGACGGTGATCCTGGTCACGCACGAGACGACGGAAGCCGCGGTGCGCAAGGCTGTCGAAGGCATCACCAAGGACGGTCATCTGACCGACAAGCCGCAGGTGATCCGCATCGAACGGGCCGAGTAAGCCTATTTGGCCGGCACCAGTCTTTCGAAACCGTTCCCGGTTTCGAAAGACTGGTGTGGTCATATTCCACCTTCAATCGATTGATTTTGCTGCCATTTCAAAAATTGACGAGGCAAGTCTTGCCGTTGTCACGGAGCTTTGCCAGAAGAAGCGCGCCTCTGGCGGGAGGCGGGAGCAATTCCCGGGAAAGTACTTAGGGCTTTTCCATCTGGAGTTGCTCGAAGCAGCAATTTGAGCGGTTCAGATCTGAACCGCTCTCATGTCAACGAGGAATGCCTATCCATGAACATGGCCCAGAACATCGCCGCTGGTCTCGACCGGATCCTTACCATGGAAGTCGTGCGCGTCACCGAGCGGGCCGCTGTCGCCGCCGCGAGATTGCGCGGGCGCGGCGATGAGAAGGCCGCCGACCAGGTGGCGGTCGATGCGATGCGCCAGGAACTCAACCGGCTGGCCATCAAGGGCACGGTGGTGATCGGCGAGGGCGAGCGGGACGAGGCACCGATGCTCTATATCGGCGAAGAGGTCGGCACCGGCAAAGGCCCGGGCGTCGACATCGCGCTCGATCCGCTCGAGGGCACGACGATCTGCGCCAAGAACCTGCCCAACGCGCTTGCGGTCATCGCCATTGCCGAGAAGGGCAGCCTGCTGTTCGCGCCGGACGTCTACATGGACAAGATCGCCATCGGGCCTGGCTATCCGGAAGGGCTGATCGACATCGACGCCTCGCCGGCCGAAAACCTTGCCAATCTCGCCAAGGCCAAGGGCGTCGCCGTTTCCGACATCACCGCCTGTATTCTCGACCGGCCGCGTCACGCCAAGCTGATCGACGCGGTGCGCGCCACGGGTGCGGCGATCCGGCTGATCGGCGACGGCGATGTCGCTGGCGTCATCCACACCACCGATCCGGACGAGACCGGCATCGACATCTATCTCGGCACGGGAGGCGCGCCAGAGGGCGTGCTGGCGGCGGCAGCGTTGCGCTGCACCGGCGGGCAGATGCAGGGCCGCCTGATCCTCGATACGCCGGAAAAGGTGGCGCGGGCCGGGAAGATGGGCATTTCCGACCCGAAGCGGATTTATCGCGCCCAGGACATGGCGCGCGGCGACGTGCTGTTTGCCGCCACCGGCGTCACCGACGGCAATCTGCTCGACGGGGTGAAGTTCGGCCGCACCTTCATCACCACCCATACGATCGTGCTGCGCTCGTCCTCGCGCACGGTGCGCGAAATCAAGGCGCGTCACCAGGATCTGGACAAGTTTTGATTTCGTCGGGCCTCGACGTTTTTGCAGCAATCCGGGGAAAACCCTTCCATCCCTGGATTGCACCCTTGCGCCGAATTGCTCCGGCCGTCGCATATTGATATCTGCGCAATGATGATGTGCAGACGGCGCGTCGCATGACGGGCGAGAAACGGTTCTTCCTCGATGTCAGGCAGTCGGCGACCGGTGTTTCCTGGGAACACCGGCTGACCGAGCGGCAGGACATGGCCGCGCTCGCGATCGCGCAGGGCCACGGCGTGCCAGACATCGTGGCGCGGGTGCTGGCCGGGCGCGGCGTGAGCGCCGAGCAGGCCGAGCGCTTCCTCGATCCGACCATTCGCGAACTTTTGCCCAATCCGGCATCGCTGACCGATATGCAGAAAGCGGCCGAGCGGCTTGCCGATGCGATCGTCGCCCACGAAAAAGTGGCGATCTTCGGCGATTACGACGTCGACGGCGCGGCCTCATCAGCGCTCATCAAGCGCTTTCTGACGCATTTTTCGGTGGCGTCCGAAATCTACATTCCGGACCGCATCTTCGAAGGCTACGGACCCAATCCGGAAGCGATGCGGGAGCTCATCTCGCGTGGCGCGAGGCTGATCGTCACCGTGGACTGCGGCACCAACAGCGCGAGCTCGATCGAGGCGGCCAAGCAAGCCGGCGCCGATGTCGTGGTGCTCGACCATCACCAGGTCGGCGGCCCGCTGCCGGCGGCGGATGCGCTGGTCAATCCCAATCGCGAGGACGATCTGTCGGGGCAGGGGCATCTGTGCGCCGCAGGCGTCGTCTTCCTTTGCCTTGTCCAGACCGCGAAGGTGCTGCGCGAAAGGCTGCCGAATGCCGCGCCGGTCGATCTGCTTTCGCTGCTCGATCTCGTCGGGCTGGCGACTGTCTGCGACGTGGTACCGCTTACCGGCGTCAATCGGGCCTTCGTGGTCAAGGGGCTGCAGGTGGCGCGGCAGCAGAAGAACGAGGGGTTGGCGGCGCTGGCGCGGGTCTCGCGCATCGGCGAGCCGATCAACACCTTCCACCTCTCCTTCCTGATCGGGCCGCGCATCAATGCCGGTGGCCGCATCGGCGACGCAGCACTCGGCAGCCGGCTTCTGGCCACTGACGATCCCGTCGAGGCGGCAAGCATTGCCGAGACGCTCGACCGGCTGAACCAGGAGCGGCAGCAGATGGAACAGGAGATGCTGGCGCAGGCGCGCGCCGAGGCCGATGCCGAGCTCGCTGGCGGCAACGGTCCCGCCGTCATCGTCACCGCCTCCAACAACTGGCATCCAGGCATCGTCGGGCTGATCGCTTCCCGGCTCAAGGACTATGCGCGCCGGCCGGCCTTTGCCATCGCCTTCAATTCGACTGGCGTCGGCACCGGCTCAGGGCGTTCGGTGACCGGCTTCGATCTCGGCCGGCTGGTGCGCGAGGCGGCCGAGGCCGGGCTGATCGTCAAGGGCGGCGGTCATGCGATGGCCGCCGGCATCACCGTCGAGCGCGCCAAGCTCGGCGAACTGCGCGCCTTCTTCGAGGAGCGCGCCGCGGCCGACGTGTTCCGGCTGCAGACTGAGGAAAGCCTGGCGATCGACGGCGCCTTGGCCGCCGAGGGCGCAACGCTTGCGTTGCTCGACGCGCTGGAGAAGGCAGGCCCGTTCGGCGCCGGGCACATCGCGCCGGTGTTCGTTTTGCCGCGCCACCGGCTGACCGACGCGCGCGCGATCGGCACCAATCACATCCGGGTGGGTCTGCAATCGCAAAGCGGCGGCAACATCCAGGCTATGGCCTTCCGCGCCGTCGACACGGCGCTCGGCGAATTCCTGTTCAAGAACAGGGGCAGGACCGTGCACGTTGCCGGATCGCTGTCGGGCAATTACTGGAATGGCAACCGCACCGTGCAGTTTCGGATCAGCGACGCGGCGCTCGCGTAAGGCCCTGGATCACGAAACTCACACCAGAACGGACTGCAGTCGGGTCAGTTCGCTGATCTGCAATTTCGTCGCCTGGTAGCCGATGCTGATCGCTTCGTCGGCGCGGTGGAATTCGGTCAGGCCGATATGGCTGAGCTTCGGCTGCAGCGACATATCCGGCGGATCGCCGGCGAGCCTGGCGCGCGAGATCCGGTCCTGGATTATGTTGAAGGCCTCGACCATAACCCCGGTGATGCCAAGACGGGTCTGGTGTGACTGGGAATTGACCTGGCCTGGCCGTTGCGCATCGCTTTCGACAAGCAATTCGCCGGCGCTGTGCTTGATGACGGCGGCACGTCCGAACAGGTCGTAATGCAGGTTGACCGCAACCACGAGCGGCTGCTCATAGGCGCGGCAGACCGAGACCGGCACCGGATTGACCAGCGCGCCATCGACCAGCACACGGCCATTGCAGGCCACCGGCTCGAAGACGCCCGGCAGCGCGTAGGAAGCGCGCATGGCGGTGACGAGCGAGCCGCTCGACAGCCATATCTCATGCCCGGTGCGGATTTCGGCAGCGACGGCGACGAAGGGTTTCGACAGGTCTTCGAAGCGGGTCCCGTCGAGGTGCTCGCGCAGGCGCTGATCGAGCTTCATGCCGCCGAACAGACCGCTGCCGCGCAGATTGAGGTCGAGAAGGCCGAAGATGCGCCGCTTGGTTAGGCTCCTGGCGAACTCTTCCAGTTCGTCGAGCTTGCCGGCAAGGTAGCAGCCGCCGACCAGCGCGCCGATCGAGGTGCCCGCGATCATCGACACTTCGATGCCTGCCTCGTCAAGCGCGCGCAGCACGCCGATATGAGCCCAGCCGCGGGCGCATCCACCGCCCAGCGCCAGCGAGATACCGGCTTTCCTGCCGGGCTTCGGGTCGGGCACGCCGCCGGACGATGCGAGGCCGTTGGCCTCCCGAACGTCAGGTCTGCCGCGCAATGACGCCCATTCGAGCATCATGATCTCCCTTGTCCCATATCCCTTCTACCGCAAGGATATTTGAGAATAGTGAATATGGGTGATTTGTGAATATTGAATGGTTCACACGGGCTTCCGATACGTCTCAACCGCATCGAACAGCGGCCTGCTGCCGTCGTCGGCAAGCGTCGCCCTGCCGTCATTCAGCCCCACCGTCCGATAAAAACAAGAACGCCGTCCGGTGTGGCAGGTTGCGTCGTGGCCCAACACTTTGACGCGCAACCATATCGCGTCCTGGTCACAATCCGTGCGCATCTCGACGATGTGCTGGAAATTGCCGGAGGTCTCGCCCTTCTTCCACAGGGCGTTGCGCGAGCGCGACCAGTAGTGGGCGATGCCGGTCTCGAGCGTGAGCGCCAGAGCCTCGGCGTTCATATGTGCGACCATAAGCAGCATGCCGTCATCGGCATCGGTGGCGACCACGGTGACGAGGCCCGCGGCATCGAAGCGCGGAGAAAGGAGCGTGCCTTCCTCCAGCGCCTTCTTGTCCGATGGAGCTTTTGGAAATTCGACTGCCGGTGGTTCTTTGTTTTGGACCATGACCTTATCCGAAAACCGCTCTCCACTTTTCGGGATCATGGTCCGCCGGCCGGCAAATCAACCGCCGGCGCGCACCATGGTGACGAAGCGGACCTGCTCCTCGGGTGTATCCCTGAAGACGCCCGTGAAGGTCGAAGTCAGCGTGGTCGAGCCCTGCTTGCGGATGCCGCGCATGGCCATGCACATGTGCTCCGCTTCGAGCATAACGGCGACGCCGCGTGGGTTGAGCACGTCCTGGATGACGCCGGCGATCTGCGCGGTCATCGCTTCCTGGGTCTGCAGACGATGCGCGAAGATGTCGACGACGCGCGCGATCTTCGACAGGCCGACGACCTTGCCGTCCGGCAGGTAGCCCACATGCGCCTTGCCGATGATCGGCACCATGTGGTGCTCGCAATGCGAATGGAATTTTATGTCCTTGACGATGACGAGGTCGTCATAGCCGGCAACTTCCTCGAAGGTGCGGCCAAGCTCATCGGCCGGACACATGTCATAGCCGTTGAACATTTCGCGGAACGCCTTGGTGACGCGCTTCGGTGTATCGACCAGGCCTTCGCGGTCCGGATTGTCACCGGTCCAGCGCAACAGCGTGCGCACGGCGGCCTCGACCTCGGCTTCGCTCGGCCGGTCGGTGACGGGCTTGTCCAGGTAGTCGGAGGGGGGCATGATTTTCTTGATGACGGCATCCATAAAGGCGTCTCCCGTAGTCCCACTCAAAGGTGGGACGAGTTGAACGGACCACGACCTTTTGGGTGAAAATCGCCCATTTCCATCCCGCAAGCGGCGTGAACAAACGAGCAAGGACAATGGCTTGTGGCCGCCTTGTCGATGCCCGACTGCCACCATTATATATGGTTGGGCAGGGCGAAAGGAAGACGCGAGAGCGGCAAAGCCTGTTCGCTGGGCGGCGACGGATTGGAAAAATATGATCGACGACGTCTACAATGCGAAAATTCTCGGTTTCGCCGGAAACATAGGGCGGATCGGCCGGCTCGACGATGCCGACGCGACGGCCCGGGCGCATTCCAAATTGTGCGGCTCGACCGTCACCGTCGACCTCAAGATGGACGGTGACGTGGTGACCGATTTCGCCCATGACGTGAAGGCTTGCGCGCTTGGCCAGGCCTCGTCCTCGATCATGGCCCAGCATGTGGTCGGCGCCAGCGCCAGCGAATTGCGCGCCGTGCGCGAAACCATGCTGAAGATGCTGAAAGAGAACGGCGCGCCGCCGGAAGGTCGCTTCGCCGACCTCAAATACCTGGAGCCGGTGCGCGACTACAAGGCGCGCCATGCGTCGACCATGCTGACCTTCGACGCGGTGGTCGATGCGATCGGGCAGATCGAGAAGAAGCGCGCCGAACAGGCAGCCTAGGTCGCTTCGGCGGAATTCACTTCCGCTGCCAGTTGCGAAATCAGCCAATCGGCGAATGCGCGGGTCGGTTCGGAGAGCTTGGCGAAATCGGGCGCAACCAGCCAGTAGGCTCCGTAGGGCATCTCGATCGGGAATGGCGCTACCAGCGAGCCGTCTGTGAGGTCGTTCCCGTTCAGGAGCCGGCAACCGAGCGCGATGCCATGTCCAAGGATTGCACTTTGGACGGCAAGCGCGGCGTCGGGAAATATTGGGCCGCGACGCAATTCCACGTCGTCCGCTCCGACGAATCGGAACCAATCCGACCAGTCGTTGCGATTTTCCTCGTGCAACAAGGTATAGCGGCGCAGGTCGGACGGCGACGCAGGCGGCGCCGATTCCAGCAATGAGGGAGCAGATACCGGCATTTTGAAGCAATCCGACAGATGGCGCGACTGGGTCCTTTGCCAGGAGATGGCATCAAGGCTGTGGCGTATGGCGAGGTCCACGGCACTGCCGCGGAATTCGGTCAGCGCCGGGCTGGCATCGATGATGATGTCGATATCCGGTCTGGCGATGTTGAACTGATTGAGGCGAGGCACCAGCCATGCGCCGGCAAAAGATGGCTCGACGCTTATCGAGACGGTTTGCTGCCCCGATTTGTTGATGATTTCATTCAACCGCGCGTCGATTGCGTCGAAGCTTGGGGTCAGTTGGTCGAGAAGCCGCTTGCCCGCTTCGGTCAATACCACCTGACGATGCTGACGCCTGAAGAGCGGTTGGTCGATAAGGGTCTCCAATTCGCGAATCTGGCGACTGATCGCGGCCTGAGAAACGAACAATTCGCCGGCTGCGCGGCTGAAGCTCAGGTGACGACCCGCGGCCTCGAAACTCCGCAGGGCGGTAAGTGGCAAGCGGCCGCGTTTCATCTGCATAACCCAGTGTCATACGAGACGGAAATTATACTCGTTTGAAGATGGAAGCCAGCGCCGCTCTAATCCTGCCGAACAGGAGGCCGGGCTATGAACGGTATTCTAGACATACTTTCAGAGGTGCTGCGGATCGCGATGTTCCAGCCCCCACGATCCCGCACGCGCAACGCTGGCGATCAGCACCGTCTCGAGGGTGTGCCGCCCGCGCTATGCGGCAGCGAACGGCGGGGCAATGAAAGGTTTTTCGGGTGAAACCGTTGCGAAATGCAGCGTCGGTTGACATCTATGGGCAATGCATGACCCGGAGCGAAACCACCATGGCCACCTTGGGTCGTCGCCATTGCGCGGGCGCAACTGGCCTGGGCCTTGGCGCAAGACGCCCGGGCGCATCCTGGGCACGTCGCTCGTGCGCCTCTACCAACTGACGCTCTCCGGATTTGTCGGCAACAGCTGCCGGCATCTGCCGACCTGCTCCGAATATGCGCATGAGGCGATCGCCCGCCATGGCCTGTGGGCCGGCGGGTGGATGGGGCTATTCCGAATCTTGCGCTGCGGGCCGTTCGGAACGCATGGCATCGACCGCGTGCCGGAGACGCTTGCGGCGCGCTATGTCTGGTTCATGCCCTGGCGCTACTGGCGGATCGGCAAGAAACGCGGCGAAGCCAACGGCTGAGGCTTGTACTGAAACGGGTGGCGACGCCCGCGGGCCGAAGCGACACTGGACCTCCAAGACACGAGGTTGCCCCATGATGTCGCTGTTTCTGGCCATCCACATTCATGCCGCCAAACGGGGCGACGGATTGTTGCCCGAATTCCTCGGAATGGCGCCGCGACCGCCCGGCGTGCCGCAAGCCATGAATGAAAATCCGGCACGCTCCGCCGGGGAGCTGAAAGACGCTTCAAAGCCCGGTCCGCGACCATGCAGGACCGTTCGCAGGCCGGTCATTCTCTAGGCCGCGTTTACGGTTTGCTAAGGTTAATACGAAGCTGCACGAACACTGCGAATTTGAGACAAAATCGAGACAAGACGGCTCGCTAAGCCGCTCCCGTAATCTCATTCCGGAGTGACTTCGCCATGCGCCAGATGGACCGCTACCCCTTCATCATTGCCATCGTCCTTTTCTTTCTGGCCTGGATGCTGGGCCTGCCGGTGCGGGCGCAATCGGCGCCGCTCAGCGACATCCACTGCACACTGATCCAGGATCAGCAAAGCGGCGAAACGCTCTATCAGGACGGGGTCTGCGACAAGCGGGTCAGCCCGGCCTCGACGTTCAAGGTGCCTCTGGCGCTGATCGGCTACGATTCCGGCGTCCTGAGCGACCAGCACACGCCGAGCTGGGACTACAAGCCGGAGTTCAAAGCGGCGAAGCGCGACCAGAAGACCGTCGACCCGACGATCTGGGAACGCGATTCCATCGTCTGGTACTCGCGCGAGATCACGCGGCGTCTGGGCGCCGAGAAGTTCGCCGGCTATGTGTCGAAATTCGGCTACGGCAACAAGGATGTCTCGGGCGACGCCGGCAAGGACAACGGGCTCACGCAATCCTGGATCAATTCCTCGCTCGAGATATCGCCGGTCGAGCAGACGGCGTTCCTGCGCCAGCTGCTGGCCGGCAAGATGCCGGTTTCGGCGAAGGCGCATGAGATGACCGAGGCGATCCTGCCCACCTTCGCGGCGGGGGAATGGACCGTGCAGGGCAAGACCGGCAGCACGCGCCTCGGCCAGGACGGCAAGCGCTCGCTCGGCTGGTTCGTCGGATGGGCCGAGAAGAATGGCCACCGCATCGTCTTTGCAAGGCTGGTCGTCGATGCCAAGCGTACCGATAAGCCGAAAGGCCTCGCTACCCGAGCGGCATTCCTGAAGGATCTGCCGCAACTGGTGAAGTGAGGCCGCTCCGACGCAGAGTTTAGAGCGGCGCTCCGTCAGGCGGACCAGTTACGACTGACCCGGCGGTGCGCCCGGCACGGTCGGGCGCCGCGCTCAGATCAGCGTGCGGACGTGGACTTCGCGTCCGTAGATCGAGACCAGTGCGAGAATGACGATCCCCAGCGCGGCCTGCACCGTGGAAGGCGCGAGCCCGAGGCCGATCAGGAACGTGTTGAGCTCGATCAGGACTGCCGAGCCTGCGATCGTGCCGATCAGACCGCCGCGTCCGCCAATCAGCGCCGTGCCGCCGATCACCACGGCGGCAATGGTCTGGAACAGGTAAGGTTGGCCGACGTCGCCATAGGCCGAGCCGGTGAAGCCAAGCAGCAAAACGCCGGCGAGCGCGGCGAACAGGGCGCTCAACGCATAGCTGGCGATGACAATGCGATGCGGATCGATCAGCGCCAGCGGCGCTGCCGTCGGGTTGCTGCCGAGTGCATAGATCTGCCGGCCAAACGGCGTGCGCGCGAGCATCACATGCACAAAGACCGCCAGCACCGCGAAGCAAGGCACGACCCATGGCACGGGCAGTGGGCCGATCGTTCCACCGATCGACACGAACTCGCTCAGATAGGCTGGAGCCGAGCCGGTGGGCAGCCCACCCGTCCACATCAGCACGATCCCCTGTACCGTGGTGCCGACGCCGAGCGTCACGATCAACGGATGGATCCTGAGGAAGGAGGACAGCGTCCCGTTGAGGGCTCCGATGGCCATCGACAGCAAGGCCACAACGACGCAGACCAGCCAGAACGCCATCCCGTCGCCATAGAGCGAGGCGGCAACGACATTGGCAAAGCCGATGACGAAAGGGATCGACAGGTCTATGCCGCCAAGCAGGACCACCAGCGTCTGGCCTATGGACGCAACGGCTATGAATGTCGCCAGAACGAGCATCGAGCGGATGGCGAATGGAGCGCCGAAGCCCTCGATCACCAGCGAGCCGAGAGCTAGCAGCACGAGCGCCATGGCAATGGCGCCCAAGGTGCGGCGCGTGTTGGCGTCGAGACCGCGCAGGACGTTCATCTCGATCTTCCCGCGACGCGGCCGGTCAGCGCGTTCAACGACACGGATGCGACCAGGATGACGCCGTAGAGGGTGTGCAGCAGGAAGCTCGATACGTTGAAGTAGGTGAGCGTGCTCTGCAGCAGGAAAATCACCGCCGCGCCCAGCACCGCGGCCGCGAAGCCGCCACGCCCTCCCGCAAGGCTCACGCCGCCAAGCGCAACGCCGGAGATGGCGACCAGTGTGAATGTGGGGCCGACATTGGGGTCGGCCGAGCCGAGCAGCGCGCTGAGTGAAAGCCCACCGGCGCCCGCGAAAAGGCCGCCGAGCGTGTATGCAAAGACACGCACGCCGGTTACCGGAACGCCGGCGGTGAAGCAGGCACGGTCATCGCTGCCGCACGCCACCAGCCAATCATAGACGGTCAGGCGCTTTGCGAGCAGCCAGATTGCCGCCATGGCGGCGAGCGGGACTACGGAATAGGGGCCGGCAAGGGCCTTCAGCCAGGCGGGCGCAGCGCCCTCCGGCGCTGGCAGAAGGGTCAGCGTTACGCCGCTGAGCACCAGATAGGTGCCGAGCGTGGCTACGATGGGCTGGATGCGCAGCACCGCGGACAGCAGCCCGTTGAACAGCCCGACAAGCGCGCCGATCGCAAGGGCGACCGGCACCAGCACCCAAGGTTGGTCGATGCCCAGATCGCCCGCCAATACCTTGACCAGGATGATGTTGATGAACCCCATCGACGGACCGATTGAAACGTCGATGCCGCCGCGCCCGGCCATGATCGCGGGCATCGAGGCGATGGCGGCCGCCAGCGTTGGACCTGCCAGGCCGATGACGGTGCCCCAGGAGCCCGGCAGCATCCAGGCCCGGTTCAGCCACAGATCGACGACGAGCAGAACGACAAGGATGACCAGGGCCGGCGCCGACTCGCGACGGCCGGCCAGGATCGCTCCGATGCCACGGGATCGCGCGGGCGCGCTGCCCGCAAATGGCGCGGCGGCTGTCATGCGACGCGCCCGAACATTGCCGCTATCACTGTGCTGCTGTTCATATCGGCTCCCGAAAAGGTAGCGACGAGACCCTGCTCGCGGAACACCAGGAGCCGATCGCAGAGGCGGAAGATTTCCTCGAGTTCAGAGGACAACACGACGAGCGCCATGCCCTCCTGTCGCGCGAGATCGCGGAAGGCCTGGTAGAGCGTTTCACGGGTCCGCTGATCGACGCCCCGAGTGGGATCGTTGAGGAGGAGAATCCTCGGTTCGCGCGCCAGCCAGCGCGCCAGCAGCACCTTTTGCTGGTTGCCGCCAGAGAGAGCGGTGATCGGCTTGTTGCCGCGGGGCGCGACGATCGACAGCCGCTCGCGGTAGCGCTCGAAGCGTTCGCGCCGGGCGCGCGCGCTGATCAATCCGAAGCGACGATCGCGCCCCAGCGTTACCATGCTGAAATTGTCGAGGATCGAGAGCGAGGGGAAGATGCCGTTGGCTCTGCGGTCACGGGCAAGATAAGCTAACCCGAGCCGGGTCGCGTGGCGGAAATCGTCGATTTCGACATAGCCGGTGCCGCCATCACGGACAAGGACGCGGCCGCCGACCGGCGCGCGCAAGCCGGCAAGCGTTTCGAGGAAGGCTTCCTGGCCGTGCCCGTCCAGACCGGCGAGACCGACGATCTCGCCCGCATGGACGAGTTCGTCCAGTCCGGCTGTATTGTGGGCAAGTGACACGCCTTCGACACGCAGGGCCGGTTCAGACGGCATGATCGAGTTCCCTGGCGGCGGGCGCCATCAATTGCAGCAGCCGTTCGGCCGAAACTGACGCGGTTTCCAGCGTATCGACCAGTTGCCCATTGCGCAGCACGGTGACCCGATGGGCTAGACGCATCACTTCGTCCATCCGGTGCGAGATGAACAGCACCAGACCGCCCGCCCGGGCATGGTCCTCTATCATCTCGAACACCGCGTTGCGGTCGCCGAGATCGAGCGCGGCGGTGACCTCGTCGAGCACAAGGATCTTCGGGCGGCGGACCAGAGCCCGCGCCAGCACGACCAATTGACCCACCGCCAGCGACAGCGACCCGGCCGGCGCATCGAGGTCGATCGGCAGGCTGGTGATCCGCGCGAGAGCCGCGGCGGCGATGCCGTGGCGCGCCGAGCGACTGGCGCGCCAGCCGAAAGCCGAGCCGGTGCCGAGCACGATGTTGTCGATCACGGAGCGTTCGGGGGCGAGCAGCACTTCCTGGAAGACCGTCGCCAGGCCAAGTTGCTGGAGGTGCGCCGGACTGGAACCGGCGACCGGCCGGCCAAGCATCCGGATGCTCCCGGAGGAGGGCGCGACGATCCCCGAAAGCAATTTGACCAGCGTGCTCTTGCCGCAGCCGTTCTCGCCCAGGATGGCGTGGACCGAGCCTGGCTGGAAGGCGAGATTGACGTTCGACAGCGCCACGGTCTCGCCATAGCGCTTCGACAAACCGCACGCTTCGAGCATCGGGGCGCGCTCGCCGGTCATCTCATTGGCCGTCCGTGCGGATGCCGTTGCTGCCTGCGCCGCAGATGAGCGTCGCGACCTTTGCGCGCGGCGGCAAACGAAGCTTGCCCGAGCGCAGGGCCGCGATGCCGGCCGCGCCGCTCAAGTCTGCCGCGATGCCGAATTCGAACCACAGCCAGCCCGCAGCCGCCTGCATATCCTCGTCGTTCACGAGGACAACCTCGTCGACATGGTCGCGCACGATGCTGAAGATGCGCTCGTCGGTTCGCCCGCAAGCCATAGTGGCGATGCGGGTGGTGACGGCCGGCAGTGTGACCACATGGCCGGCCGCAAGAGAGGCGTGGAGCGTCGGCGAACCGCTGGGCTCGATGCCGATGACACGGATCGAGGGGTTCCGCGCCTTGAGCGCTACCGAAACGCCGGAAATCAATCCGCCGCCTCCGATGGCGACCAGCACGACGTCGAGTTCCGGCACGGCCTCGATGAGTTCAAGCCCGATCGTGCCCTGGCCGGCCACGACCCGGGGATCGGCAAAGGGGTGGAAATAGGCCGCGTTGCGCTCCTTGGCGAATGCCAGGGCCGCACGGTTTGTGGCATCCCAGATGGCGCCCTCGACGCGGACCTCGGCGCCCCATGCACGGAGCTTCTCGATCTTCGCCTGCTCGGCCGTCTCAGGCACGAACACCGTCGCCCTCACTCCGGCGATCGTTGCCGCCCTCGCGGTCGCGAGGCCGTGATTGCCGCCCGAAGCGGTCACGATGCCGGCGGCGAGCTCTTGCCGGGGCGTGGTCAGCAGGCGGTTGGTGGCGCCTCTGGCCTTGAAGGAGCCGGTCGGCTGCAGTGACTCGAGCTTCATCCAGACTTCGGCATCCCCCATTGGCTGCCGAGTTGCCGTTGCTTTCACGACCGGCGTGCTCCGGATGTATGGGGCGATGCGTTCGGCGGCGGCCCGCACATCGTCGAGGCCGATCATGGCAGTTGCCCGCGATAGGGCGTCGCCACGACCATGCAGACGTTGCCGGGCCGGACCTGGCCCGGTTGGCGTCGGACGTAAACGATGCCATCGGCCCGGTAGTAGAGCGTTTCGGGAGAGCGGCCGGGGTTGGCAAGAAAATGAATGCGCCCGGCCGGCTCGCCGGCATGCACCTTCTCGCCGTTGGGATGCAGCGGTTCGAACACGCCTGTCTCGGTGGCGAGCACATAGGCATCGGGAGTGACCTCGTAGATGTCAGGCCGCACCGGGGACGATGGCCCACCTTCTCCAGGCGGCAGCACGCCAAAATGCGTCAACAGGTTGCGCAGGCCCCGCCGGACAACCGCCAGCGCTTCGATGGACACCCCGCCGCCGCCGGCGAGCTCGGTGCCGATCACCGTGAGCCCCGCGCGCACCGCCGCGGCCGTCGAGGTTCGTGGATCGCCGCGGTTGGAGATGACCACGACCATGGGTGCGCCGAACGCCACGACTGCGTCGATGTTGCGCTTGAAATGCGCCGGATCGGCGGCCGGCTCGATGGCGGCGCTCGGCACGTTGACCGATGACGAACCGCCGGAATGGAGGTCGACGAAGACATCGGCCATCGGGAACAGGACATCGCTGATGTAAGCGGCGATCTGGGCGGTGATCGTGCCGCCGTGATCGCCCGGGAACACGCGATTGAGATTGAGGTCGTCGACCGGCGAGGTTCGCCGACCCGCCACGACTGCGGGCAGATTGATCGCCGGAACGATGATCAGCCGGCCCGAGATCGAGGCCGGATCGAGATCGCGGATCAGCTCGCCGAGCGCGATCGGCCCCTCGTATTCGTCGCCATGGTTGCCTCCCTGCAGCAGGACGGTCGGCCCCTTGCCGTTCTTGATGACGGTAAGCGGGATGGGCACGACGCCCCAGGCGTCCTCATGGACGGAAAGCGGGAGGTTGACGAAGCCGATCTGCTTTCCGTCCTTTTCGAAATCGATATCCGTGCTGGCCGTGCTGACGAGCTTCATGGTGTTCTGCCAAAAATGTCTGGAAGTGAGGAAGGGCCCTCCGAGGAGGGCCCTTGGGAGGTCTCGGCGGGATTATTGGGCGCAGGGATCCGGCGTCTTGGCGTAGTCGAATTCCGGCGTTGGCGCCGGCTTCCTGAAATACCCGTTCATCAGGTCCTCCGGCATCGGATCCTGCGGCGCGACCGGGAAGACCGACACGGCATCGGCGGTCATGCAAGAGCGGTACCATGAACCGAGGTCGCCGATCTTGACGTCGGGGACCGGGATTTCCACCAGGCTGACCTTGGGCTCTTGGCCCAGCAGCATCCGCACGCCGACGCGCACGGCCGTCTGCGCGGTCCATGACGGCAACAGCGCGCCGCCCGTGAACTTGAAGTCCGGATGCGCTTTCCAATAGCCGAGGGCATCGCCCGAAATGCTGCCGGTAATGACTGGCGCCGGTCGGCCTGCCTGCGCGAAGGCCTCGGCCACGACGCGCGCTTCGCTGCCCGAAGTCCACACCGCTTCGATCGGACTCGGATTGGTGGCGAGCGCCTGCAGCACCACCGTCTTGGTCACCGCCGCGGTCCAGTTGCCGTTGACGTCGCGCACGACCTTCACGTCAGGCGACTCCGCGAACGCCTTGTCGGCGCCGACGCGTTGCTCGGCGACAAGCGGACTGCCGGCAATACCCTCGACCCTCAGGACATTGCCCTTGCCGTTGAGCGCCGTGGTGATGTCCTTGGCCATGTCATAGCCGAACTTGATGTAATTGGAATCGACGCTGACCGCGTAGGGGGTTGTGACCAGGCCCACCGAGACCACCGGGATGCCCGCTTTGTAGGCCGCCTCGATGGCGTCGTTCAGCGCGGTCGACGATCCGGCCACGACTGTGATGATGCTGCATTTCTTGTCGATGAAGGCACGGAGCTGGGCGATCTGCTGGCTGGTGTCACCGTTCGAGTCCGAGAGCTCGAAGCTGCTGACGCTGCCGTCGGCCTGGAAAGCGCCGACGAGGCTTTTGAAGTGGTTGGTCAGCGCCACCCGCCAGGGGTTCCCCTGATACGATTCGGAATGACACCATTTCCACGGCTTTGCCGGCATTGCGAAGCCGTCGAATGCCGACGGCTGCACGTTCTGCTCAGCCCCGACATAGAGGCTCTGCAAATTGTCCGGCAGCGTGGCGAGCGCCGCCTTGCCGTCGGCGAGAGCGGCTGCCGGAAGTGCCAGCCCAGCGAGCAGCAGAGCCGGGAGAAGTATGCGAACAGCATGCGTATCCATGGTCGGGTTCCCCTGTTAATTTTATATATGATATTCTATTTTAATAGGTAATAGGAACTTTGCGCGCTTGTCAATCGTCGCCGAGATCAGCAAATTCCCGCGAACCGGAACGAACGGGACCAGAATCAAATGGGTGGGCCAAGGAAAAGCGACGTCGCCGAGCGGGCGGAAAAGACGCCCAAGGAGGGGCAGGCAACCTATCTCGCGCCAGCGCTGGAGAAGGGCCTGGACGTGCTCGAGCTGCTTGCCCGGCAATCCGAAGGACTGACACAGAGTCAGATCGCCCAGCAACTCAGCCGTTCGCTGCAGGAAGTCTACCGTATGGTCGTCTCGCTGGAGCGCAGGGGCTATATCCGCCGCGGACCGCAGGACGAGGCCTTCAGGCTGTCGATGAAGCTCTACGACCTCGCACTCGCTTTCCCACCGATCGAGATGCTCACCACAGCGGCGACCCCGATCCTCCTGCGGCTTGCGGCCGAAACGCAGCAGTCGATCCTGTTGACAGTGCTCGAGGGGGCATTCATCCGCACCATCGCCTATGCCGACAGTCCCGCGCCACTTGGCTTCCGAGTACGGCTAGGCACATCAAGCCCGGCCGAGCATACCGCTTCGGGCAGGGTGATCCTTGCCTTCCAGTCGCCGACGATACGCGAGTGGACTTTCGACGCTCTGGCAGCCAACGGCATCGATCGCGCGGAATTGCGTCGGGTGCGGCAGCGCATCGAAGCCATCGCCGCGCGGCACTACGAACTGATCGCGGGTGAGAACATCGCCGGTATCACCGACGTGAGCTTTCCTATCCTCGACGGTCGGGGGCAGGCCTTGGCCGCGCTGACCATGCCGTTTCTTCAGTCGGTGCGCGGGCGGGTGCCGATCCAGCAGGCAGCCGTTTCGCAATTCAAGGCGGCCTGTGAGCTGTCGAACATCCTTGGCGGCGCTCCGCCGGCACCCGAGTTCCCGCTATCGGACCCGTTGACCAGCTCTCCGCATCCCGAATGAGAGCAGCCTTACACGGCGCTTCGCATTTTATCGAACCTCTGGCACCACTTAAGCAAGAAAGGCGGAGGCAATCGAAAGCCTTGCGGCGACATTTCCAGACGGCCGCTCTTTACCTGACGCGACACTGCCTCTAAAACCGCGCCGCCGCCGGACGCCTCCGGCTAACCCTCTGCATGCCGCAATGCATCCTGCGACAGGCATTTCACCACCCGCGCTCGTTTGCGGGACTGGATAGGAGAACCCTGATGCCGAATTCCGTTTCCCTGACATTTCCCGATGGTTCGGTCCGCGAGTACGACGCGGCGCTGACCGGCGCTGGCCTTGCCGAGTCAATCTCCAAGTCGCTGGCCAAGAAGGCTGTCGCCTACAGTCTCGACGGCACCTTGCGCGATCTTTCCGACCCGCTCGGCGCTTCCGGCAAGGTCGAGATCATCACCCGCGACGACCCGCGCGCGCTGGAGCTCATCCGCCACGACACGGCGCATGTGCTGGCCGAGGCCGTGCAGGAGCTGTGGCCGGGAACGCAGGTGACCATCGGGCCAGTGATCGAGAACGGATTCTACTACGACTTCGCGAGGAACGAGCCGTTCACGCCGGACGATTTCCCCGTGATCGAGAAGAAGATGCGCGAGATCATTGCGCGCAACAAACCGTTCACCAAGGAAGTGTGGTCGCGCGAGAAGGCGAAGAAAGTCTTCGCCGACAAGGGCGAGCGCTACAAGCTCGAGCTGATCGACGCAATCCCGGAAGACCAGGACCTCAAGATCTACGCGCAGGGCGACTGGTTCGACCTCTGCCGCGGTCCGCACATGGCTTCGACCGGGCAAATCGGCAACGCGTTCAAGCTGATGAAGGTGGCCGGCGCCTACTGGCGCGGCGATTCCAACAATCCGATGCTGACGCGCATCTACGGCACGGCCTGGGCCGACCAGGCTGAGCTCGACGCCTACCAGACCCTGCTGGAAGAGGCTGAAAAGCGCGACCACCGCAAGCTCGGCCGCGAGATGGACCTGTTCCATTTCCAGGAAGAGGGGCCGGGCGTCGTCTTCTGGCACGCCAAGGGCTGGAAGATGGTGCAGAACCTGATCAACTACATGCGTCGCCGCCTCGACGAGCACGGCTACCAGGAGGTCAACGCGCCCCAGGTGCTGGACAAGAGCCTGTGGGAGACGTCGGGCCACTGGGGCTGGTATCGCGACGCGATGTTCAAGGTCACGGTCGCCGGCGACGACACCGACGACGACCGGGTCTTCGCGCTGAAGCCGATGAACTGTCCGGGTCATGTGCAGATCTTCAAGCATGGGTTGAAGTCCTACCGCGAACTGCCCGTGAAGCTTGCCGAGTTCGGCAATGTGCATCGCTACGAACCGTCCGGCGCGCTGCACGGGCTGATGCGTGTGCGCGGCTTCACGCAGGACGATGCGCATATCTTCTGCACCGAGGAGCAACTCGCCGCCGAATGCCTGCGCATCAACGACCTGATTCTGTCGACCTATGCCGATTTCGGCTTCGACGAAGTCAGCGTGAAGCTGTCGACCAGGCCGGACAAGCGCGTCGGCACCGACGAGGCCTGGGACCATGCCGAGGCGATCATGAGCAACGTGCTGGAGACGATCCGCACGCGCTCCGGCAACCGCATCAAGACCTCGATCAATCCGGGCGAGGGCGCCTTCTACGGGCCGAAGTTCGAGTATGTGCTGAAGGATGCCATCGGCCGCGAATGGCAATGCGGCACCACGCAGGTCGACTTCAACCTGCCGGAGCGTTTCGGCGCCTTCTATATCGGCTCGGATTCGGAAAAGAAGCAGCCGGTGATGGTGCATCGCGCCGTCTGCGGTTCGATGGAGCGGTTCCTCGGCATCCTGATCGAGAACTATTCCGGCCATTTCCCGCTGTGGTTCGCGCCGCTGCAGGTGGTGGTCGCGACGATCACCTCGGATGCGGACGAATATGCCATGAAGGTCGTCGAGCGGCTCAAAGCCGCCGGGCTGCTCGCCGAAGCGGATCTTCGCAACGAGAAGATCAACTACAAGGTGCGCGAGCATTCCCTGGCCAAAGTGCCGGTCATCCTCGTCTGCGGCAAGCGTGAGGCCGAAGAGGAGACGGTCAATGTCCGCCGGCTGGGCTCCCGTGACCAGGAATCGCTGAAGCTCGAGGATGCGGTGAAGCAGCTTGCCGACGAGGCGATCTCGCCCGACCGCAAGCGCCGCGCCGCCTGATACATCAGCTTTTCCTAAATGGCGGTGGCGCGTCCACCGCCATTTTCACACGCCTGTCACGCCAGCCCTGTAACGAGCCGCCATGCTCAAGCTGAAACTGCGGGAAAGACGGTTTCCCGAGCTCTCCTACGCCAACGCGCATCAACCGGTGCTGACGCGCTGGTTCATCCATTCCGTGGAGGGCTTGTCCGGCCGCGACCGCTTCGCCGTGCTTTACGATTTCTGGCGCCGGCAGGTGGTGCCGACCGGCGACCGTGTGTTCAGCCGCATGCTGGAACTGATCGACGTCAAGGTCCGCAACGCCGTCCAGTGGCCGCCGGCCGAGTTGCCGGACACGCCGCTGGTCATCGTCGCCAACCATCCCTTCGGTATCGGCGACGGCATCGCGGTGCTGTCGCTCGTCGAGCAGCTCGGCCGTCCGTTCCGGGTGATGATCCACAAGGATCTGCTCAGGATCCGCGAGATGGAGCCCTATTCGCTGCCCATCGATTTTTCCGAGACCAAGGAAGCGCTGAAGAACAACATGGCGGTGCGCCACGAGGCTGTGCGGCTGTTGAAAGAAGGCGTCACCATCGTCGTCTTTCCGGCCGGCGGCGTCGCCACGGCGCCGAAGGGTTTTGGCCGCGCCATCGACCTGCCGTGGAAGATGTTTCCGGCCAAGCTCATCCAGGATGCCAAGGCATCGGTCGTCCCGATGCATTTCTCCGGTCAGAACGGCCGCCTGTTCCACCTCGTCAGCGGCCCGATGAACATGGCCGAGCGCGACAATCGCGTGGCGAAGTTCATCGGCAAGGCGTCGCTGACGCTGCGCACCTCCTTGCTCATCCGCGAGTTCGCCCGTCTGTCGGGCAAGGCGATCGAGGTGCGCATCGGGGAGGTGCTGAGATGGAGCGACCTCGAACCGCTGCGTGACCGCAAGGCGCTGCTCGATCGCCTCTATCGCTCGGTTTTCGACCTGGCGACGCCGGCGGCGCAGCGTGGCCGCGTGCCGTTCCTGCCAAAGCGGATGCGCAAGGCGGCCTGAGCAAACCCGGCTCAGTCCGCGCCTTCTTCCGGATCGATGGCCGAGGATTCGTTGGCCACGACCTCGATTTCCTGATTCTGGCCGGCGACGACCGTGAAATCCTTCTGGTAGATGCGGTCGCGGTTCTTGGCGATGATGGTGTACTGGCCTTCGGCCAGCACCATCGAGGCAAAGGCGCCGACCGCTTCCTTGATCGGATCGCCGCTCTCGTTGAGCAGCGACCAGGACGTATCGGCAATGGCTTCGCCGCCGGGTTCGCGCACCAACTTCATCGTCATCTCGGCGGCGCGGTGTTCGACGGTCGCTTCCGTCAGCTTGCCGGCCTCGACGCGGATGTCGGAGCGGATCACCGCGTTGACAGCTCCATAGGTGGAGACGACATGGTAGGTGCCGGCATTCAGCCGCACCACGGTGTTGGGCGCGACGTCGGGGGCGATGAGCGCGCGGTCGCCATTGGCCGCGGCGTGGCTCTCATAGATCGAAAAGCGCAGTTTCTTCGACTGGATTGGCGCACCACCCGATGTCACCGCGTCGAGCTTCAGGCCGCCGGCGTCGAGCACAAGGCTTTCGCGCTTGGCCTCCTTGCCGACGGTGATGCGCTTGGTGGCGCCGGCGCGTCCGTAGGAGGCATGGACGAGATAGCTGCCTGGGTCGAGCTGGAACACCGCCGTGCCGCCATGGGCGGAGGCTACCATCGGCAGCTTGCCGTCGCTGGCAGGCTGCGGCTTGAAGACCCGCCAGACGATGCCGCGAGTGATGTCCACGCCCTTGTCGGTCAACTGCGCCGACAGCGTGACGGCGCCGCCATTGCCAAGCGCCAGCGGCGCTTCCGTCTTCGGCGTGGCATAGCTCGAAATGCCTGGAAGTTTGAGGTCGCCGACGTCGTTGGCATTCTGGGCCAGCGCGAAGGAAATCGGCACCGCGAACACCGCAGCGACCAGCGCGATCACGAAAAGGCGAATAGTCCCCTCAAACATATCTTGCGTTGAAGCCCAAGGCGGTGGCAATTTCAAGGCCTAGGAGCGTGTTGCTTTCCCCAACGGCTTCTTATCAGGCGCAAAACGCCACCGCCCGAGCCGCCCGACCTCCCGATGGCGTGCTTCAGCTCAAAACCGAACGCTCTCCAGGAGACTTGCGCCCATGGCGTCGCCGATCATCGACTTTCTGCTCACCCGTAATTCCGCGCCGATCCCCGACCTCAAGGAGCCGGCGCCGAGCGACGCGGAGATCGCGACCATGATCGCGGCGGCCTCGCGCGTTCCCGATCACGGTCGGCTCGAGCCGTGGCGCTTCATCCTTTATCGTGGCGAGGCGCGTGTCGAGATCGGCAAGAAGCTGGCGGCGCTTGCCGAGCAGCGCGAGGGTCCGCTGCCGGAGGGGCGGCGCAACCAGGAACTGGCGCGCTTCTCGCGCGCGCCGCTGGTGATCGGCGTCGTGTCGGTGCCGAAGGACAGCCCCAAGATCCCGCAATGGGAAATGTTCCTGTCGGGCGGCATGGCGGCCATGAACCTGATGATCGCGGCCAACGCGCTGGGCTATGGTACCAACATGATCAGCAACTGGTATTCCGACGTCGCGGAGGGCAGGGCGATCCTCGGGCTTTCGCCGCAGGAGCGCGTCATTGGCTTCGTCCATATCGGCTCCTCTCAGGGGCCGGCGCCGGAACGGCCGCGACCCGATCCGGCGAAGCTCTATGCCGACTACACCGGTCCCTGGGCGGGCTAGCGCGGTTCGCCGTTTCACGGAAATGGCGAACCGCGCTATCTCTTTGTTTTGATGCAATTCCGGACGGAAAACCGCTTCGCGCTTCCCCTGGAATTGCCTTTTGTCAAATCCCGCGCGCCTCGGAAGCCACGCCCGTCGCGGCGGGATTGCCGCGACGGGCGGTCATGACGGCGCGCACGAAGCCAGGTTCGCCGATCCGGATGCTGCCGTCGGGAAGACCGAGGATGCGGTCGAGCGCGATCTCGTAAAGCCGTACGCGTCTTTCCAGCGTTTCGATGGCGATCTCCATGTCGGCGTCGCTGCCGCCGGCGAGCGCCTTGGCGGTGACGTCGTGCGTCGCCAGGCCAAACTGCATGACGATGTCGGCGACGCCTTCCGGATCGGAGGTCCGGAAGGCGCCATCCTCGACACCTTGCCGGATGATCTCCACCAGCACTGGCGTGAAGGACTTGCTGGCCGCAAGGTTGATGCGGTGGAAAAGCACCAGGTTTTCCGGGCGAAACAGGGTCTCGAACAACGCCCATGCCTCAGCCGCGGTCTCGATCTTGGCCTGGCGCGACGTCGCCAGCAACGCGTTCAAGCGTCCAAGCGGATCGAGGTCCGGATCGTCGACGATCTTCTGGACGCCGGCGAGCGCCTGTCTGGCGAACCGCTCCGCCAATGCCTCCAGCAGGGCCTCCTTGGATGCGAAGTAGTGATAGAAGGCGCCTTTTGAGACGCCGGCGGTCGCGATAACGTCGTTGAGGCTGGCTTTGTCATAGCCACGCGTCAGGAACAGGGCCTGGGCATGGTCCAGCAGTTCTTCTCGCCTCAGTTCGGGATGCTTGATGATGCGGGGCATGGCTAAACCTTGTGCATGCGGCGGCCGTTTTCGTCCAGAGTGCCTTGAGTGATAGACCATCGGTCGGTATAGTAGACTACTGGTCGGATTCGGCCAAATCGCGGCGGTCGGCATGTCATGGAGGGTTGGTCATGATCTCGAGATTGGTTGTCCAGACATTCGTGTGGTTCGGCGTCATGGGTGTGCTGATGTTCGTGTCTGCCGGGACGCTCCACTGGTGGGGCGCCTGGGCCTATCTGGTGCTGATGGTCGCTCTCAGCCTGACGCTGGGCGTTGCGCTCGCCCGGCGCGATCCCGGCCTGATGAATGAGCGATTGAGCCCGCCGATCCAGAAGGACCAGGCCCCGGCCGACAAGGTCCTGCTTTCGATACTGCTTCTGGCCATCTTCGCCTGGCTTGCCCTGATGGGCCTCGACTTCCGCTATGGCTGGTCGGCCGTACCTGCTTGGATACAGGCGGTCGGCGCGGCGGTGCTGCTGATCAGCATCTGGGTCTGCTACCTGACCATGATCGAAAACAGCTTTGCCGCGCCGGTGGTGAAGATCCAGGGCGAGCGCGGCCAGAAGGTGATCACCTCGGGCCCCTACGCCTATGTCCGTCATCCCATGTACAGCGGCGCCATCCTTTTCTTTGCCGGCACGGCGCTGTTGCTCGGTTCGTGGTGGGGACTGGCGTCGGTGCTTTTCTTCATCGTGCTGCTGGCGATCCGCACCTTTATCGAGGAGCAGGCGCTACGGACCGGCCTGCAGGGCTATGGCGACTATGCCATGCGCGTTCGCTACAAGCTTATACCGATGGTCTGGTAACGGGGCTCAGACATAAGCCCTGGCCGCCCTTGCACGGGCCAGCAGCCGCTCCGCCAGCCGCAGATGCGGCCGGTCGTACATCTTGCCGTCGATGCCGACGACGCCCGGATTTCCCGCCGCCGCGAAGGCATCGACGATCGCCTGCGACCGCTCGACCGCGTCTGCCGATGGCGTGAAGGCGGCGTTGATGACCGGCACCTGCGCCGGATGGATCGCCATCTTGCCAGTGAAGCCATCGCGCTCGGCCTCGCGGCATTCTCTCTCGAAGGCGGCCATGTCGCGGAAATCGGGAAAGACGGTGTCGATGGCGGCGACTTCCGCCGCTCCTGCGGCCAGGATGGTCATGGTGCGTGCCAGACGAAACACGTCCGTGTAGCGGCCGTTCTCGTCGCGGGCCGAGCGCGCGCCGATCGCCGCCGACAAATCCTCCGCGCCCCAGGTCAGGCCGGCGAGCCGCGCGCTCGCTCCGGCATAGCTTGCCGCCGCCAGCACGCCCGCCGCGGTCTCGGTGATGATGGGCAAGATTCTTATGCCGCCATCCGGGAGCCCGTTCTCGGCTTCATGCACCCGAAGCTTCGCCGCCAGTTGCTGGACGTCCTGCCCGCTGTTCGACTTGGGCAGCATGATGCCGTCCGGGCTTGCGGGGACAAGAGCCGCGAGGTCTTCGTCGGTGAGGCCGGTCGAAAGGTCGTTGACCCGCACATAGATGGCCGAACTTGTCTGGCGCCTTTGGCTCGAGATGAAACCAGCAGCGGTCGCACGCGCCGCGGCCTTGTTGGCGGCGGCAACGGAATCCTCCAGATCGACGATGACCACGTCGGCGCCGGCCCCGAAGCCTTTTTCCAGCTTCCGCTCGGAATCGCCGGGTACGAAAAGCAGCGAGCGCATCAGGCCGCCTTCTTCAGCATCATCGCCTGCCTCGTGCATTTGGCGACGAGAACGTCATTCTGATTGTAGGCGCGATGCTCGAATTCGACGATGCCGCGGTCGGGTTTCGACTTGGACTCACGCACGGAGACCACCGTCGTCTCGACCCGGACGGTATCGCCGTGGAAGACAGGATGCGGGAACACGGTTTCCTTCATGCCGAGGTTGGCGACGGTCGTGCCGAGGGTGATGTCGTTCACCGAAATGCCGATCATCAGGCCGAGTGTGAACAGCGAATTCACCAGCGGCTTGCCCCACTCGCTTTTCGCGGCGAAGTCGAAATCGATATGCAAGGGCTGCGGGTTCAGCGTCATCACCGAAAACAACATGTTGTCGCTTTCGGTCACGGTCTTGCGCAGCGTGTGGCGGAAGACATGGCCGACGACAAACTCTTCCAGATAAAGCCCGGCCATGGTCGATCTCCTCCATCGTCGGCGGTTTGATAGGCGCTGCATCCTTCGTCTGCAAGCCAGTTAATGAACATGGTGAACCGTTCGTAAACCATTTCCGGCCTACCGTTTCCAAAGGGGCCGGGACGTTCCGGCAAGGGGCGTAGCTGGTCGGCATGGTTGTTTCGCATTTCCTGAAATGGATTGATACCGCAAGGGTTTCCGAGCGTGCGGCGGCCGCCAGTGCGCTGGCGCGGGCCTATATCAATTCCGATCTGCCGTTCGAGGATCGTTGCGCCGCAGAGGCGGCGCTCACGCTGCTTCTGGATGACGCGTCCTCGAAAGTGCGGCTGGCGCTTGCCGAGGCGCTGTCGATGAGCCATCACGCGCCGCCGCAGGTGATCAGCGCTTTGGCCGCCGACCAGCCGGAAGTGGCGGCGCTGGTGCTTGCGCGTTCGCCGCTGCTCACCGATGCCGATCTGGTGGAGCGCGTCGCCTGTGGCCAGAAGGCCACGCAGAAGCTGATCGCCAACCGTGCGGTCGTCTCAATGTCCCTGGCGGCGGCAATCGCCGAGATCGGCGAGCCGGAAGCCTGCGCCGCTCTGGTCGGCAACAGCGGCGCCGAGATCGCTTCGTTGAGCTTCCGCCGCATCGCCGAGCGGCACGGCCATGTGCCGCTGGTGCGCGAGGCTCTGATCGCCGATCGGCGCCTGCCGGCCGACTGCCGCCACATGCTCTTGGTCAAGCTCGGCGAGACGCTGAAAGGCTCGCCGCTGGTGCTGGCGATGATGGGCGCCGCGCGCGCCGATCGCGTGATGCGCGACGCCTGCGTGAAAGCCTCGGTGACGCTGATCGAGGGAACGCGCATGGAAGAGCATGCGGCGCTGATCGAGCATCTGCGGTTGCGCGGCGACCTCACAGCGAGTTTCATCATCCGCACCATCGCGCACGGCAAGGTCGACTTCTTCGGCTCCACGCTAGTCGCGCTTGCCCAACAGTCCGAGCAACGGGTGACCGCGCTCCTCGCCGGCGGGCATGACGTGGCGCTGCAGGCGCTGTTCCGCAGCGCCGGGCTGGCGCCGGCGACGCATGGCATCATCCTGCGCGCGCTAAAAGTGTGGCGCGAGGTCGCCAATGGCCGGCGTGTCGCCGGCGTGCAGGAAGTGAGCTGGCTGATGTTGAAGGAACTCGGCGGCCAATCGGCCGAGGGCGATCTCGCCGGGCTGGTGAAGTCGATCCACCTCGACGCATTGCGCGAGAACGCGCGCGGGCACGCATTGGCGATCGCCGCGGCTTGACGCCTCAGCCTCGACTCCTGGCAAAGAAATCCGGATAATCTTCCATCGCTGCGGCGATGATGCGCAGCGAGGCGGCGACCTGCAGCATCTCCAGCCGGTCGCCGCGCTCGGCGATGCTGGCCGCATATTGCCTCGCCACCGCGACGGTTGAAGTCTGAGGCTCGCCCGGTCGTCTAAACAGCAGTTCGCGTGCCAGCCCGCGCAGGAAATTGCCGATGGACTCGACCGTTTCATGCGGCAAGGCGGAGTTCAACTGTGCGTGGCGAAGCCGCAGCACTTCCAATCCGACGGTGACGGCGGCGATGCTGCCGCCAAGGATGGGGTCGCCCTTGCGACCCGTCTGCTGCACTTGCGGCATCAATTGGTTGATGCGGTCATAGGCGAGGCTTTCGAAGGCCAGGCGCCGGGGTGTCCGTTCGTGCAGGCAAAGCCGGGCCAGGTCCTCGCGCATTGCCTGCGAGATGCGCTCCACGGTGACCCAGGGATCGGCGGGCAGCACGACGAGGAAGACGCCGATGGCAATCAGGATGCCGACCAGGATCGAGGCCGAGCCGGCGAGGAACGGCCCGGGATCGTAGATCATCTGCTGATGCGGGCTCAAGAAGGCGAGGAAGTTGATGGCGAAAGCGGTGGCGACGCCGACATGACGTGGATTGGCCATGCCGAGCGCCGCGGGCAACAGGATCGGCACGACGAAGAGCGTGAACCAGCCGAAGCCAGGCAGCGCCGGCAGCGCGACCTGGCCGACCAGAAAGGCAAAGGGCAGCGCGATCAGCGTGCCGGTGAAGAAGCCCCAGGCGGATTGCACGGGATCGGGGCGCGCCGCGAACAGGCTGGAGACGACGGCGACGAGGATGACGGTGCCGGCGGCTTCCGACCATTTGGTCGTCAGCCAGAAGACTGCGACAAGGAATGTGGCAAGCGCCGCGCGCACGGCGTTGCGCCATGCTGCCTGGTGGTCGCGGTGGACGACCAGCGCCGGCTGGACGCGCTCGCTCGATTTCCGGGAGACAGGTGAGCGCAGCGCCTCCAGCCCGCGCATGACCTGCTTGAGCGCCTCGGCGAAATCGCCGGCTATGGTCAGGCGGGTGATGGTGCCGACCTTGTCTTCCCCAGTGTCGTTGGGGCCTGTGTCGCTGGGCAGGGCCGGCATCTCCCTGGCCTTGGCGGCTATCGCGTCGAGCCGGGCCACCCAGGGGGCGGTGTCATCGAGCGCGCCGGGCGTCGCCGCCAGTTCGCCGACGAAGGCTTTCAATTCGCTGCGCATGGGGATGAGCGCTGCGTTCTTCGGCCTGCGGTGGCTGTGCAGCGCGCGCGCCGCCGAGAGCGCCCATAGAAGCTGGCCGATGGTGCGCCGCACCGGGTGGGCGCGGGTGGCGAAGCTCGGCGCTTCCAGCCGCGCATAGGTACGCATTTCGGCGAGCGTCTGGGCGTCGGTGATCAGCTTGCGCTGGAGCGCGGCGAGGCTTGCCGGATCACCGCCGGAAAAGGCGCCGCCGGCATATTCGGCGAGGTCGAGGATGCTGCGCTTCAACCTGGAAATGATGGCGTCGGCAGCCAGCTTCGGCAGGATCAGCCGGCTGGTGACGCCGGCGCAGACGATGCCAAGCACGATCTCGGCGCAACGCGCGATCGCCAGGTCGACGACGACATGCGGCTGTCCGAGGGCCGGCAGGCTGATGATCATCGCGGTGTAGCCGGCGAGAGCGGCGCCATACGCTTCGGGGTTGCGCAGCAATGACGAGACGAGCGTGCAAACGCCGATCCAAAGCGCCAGCACCGTGACCAGCAGCCAGGGATTGCCGCCGAACAGGGATGTGATGCCGATTGCCGCCAGGCCGCCGGCCAGCGTGCCGAGCAGCCGGTAGAAGCCCTTCGCCAGCACCATGCCTGCCACCGGCTGCGCGACGATGAACACCGTCATCATCGCCCATTGCGGGTGGTCGAGCTTCAGCGCATAGGCAACGAGAAGCGCAATGAGCCCCGCCGAAACGGTGCGCAGGGCAAAAATCCAGTCCGAACGGGTCGGCTGCGTCAGGCCGCTCAGCGGTGTTTCGACAAGCTCTTTCAGCCGCATCCAGGTCACGCCGGTTCTCCGTGCCGGAGCCTGTTATGGACCAGTCTGCGATCAGATATCCAGTACGTCCGCTTCGGCGAATTCGGCGCGCTCCTGGATGAAGCGGAAGCGCGCCTCGGGCTTGGTGCCCATCAGCGCGTCGACGGCATCCTTGGTGGCCTGCTCGGCGTCGATCACGTCGACCCTGAGAAGCGTACGCTTCCTCGGGTCCATCGTGGTCTCCTTGAGCTGCGAGGCCATCATCTCGCCCAGGCCCTTGAAGCGGCCGATCTCGACCTTGCCGCGACCGGTGAATTCGGTGCGCAGCAATTCGTCCTTGTGCGCGTCGTCGCGGGCATAGCCGACCTTGCCGCCCTGCCTGATCGAATAGAGCGGCGGCACGGCCATGTAGAGATGGCCGCCACGGATCAGGTTCGGCATCTCCTGATAGAAGAAGGTGATCAGAAGCGAAGCGATATGGGCGCCGTCGACGTCGGCGTCGGTCATGATGATCACGCGGTCGTAGCGCAGGTCCTCGTCACGGTATTTCGAGCGGGTGCCGCAGCCAAGCGCCTGGATCAGGTCGGATATCTGCTGATTGGCGGCGAGCTTGTCGTTGCCGGCGCTGGCGACGTTGAGGATCTTGCCACGCAGCGGCAGCACCGCCTGGCTGGCGCGGTCGCGCGCCTGCTTGGCCGAGCCGCCGGCCGAGTCGCCCTCGACGATGAAGATTTCGGCGCCGGCGGCGGCATTTTGCGTGCAGTCGGCGAGCTTGCCCGGAAGGCGCAACTTGCGCACCGCGCTCTTGCGCGAGACTTCCTTTTCCTGGCGGCGGCGCACGCGCTCGTCGGCGCGCGCGATGACCCATTCGAGAAGCTTGGAGGCTTCCTGGGGATTGTCGGCCAGCCAGTGGTCGAACGGGTCGCGGATGGCGGTTTCGACGATGCGCATCGCCTCGATCGTCGCCAGCCTGTCCTTGGTCTGGCCGACGAATTCGGGCTCGCGGATGAACACCGACAGCATGCCCGCGGCCGAGATCATCACGTCCTCGGTGGTGATGACCGAGGCGCGCTTGTTGCCGATGAGATCGGCATAGGCGCGCAGACCGCGCGTCAGGACGTTGCGGAACCCCGCCTCGTGCGTGCCGCCTTCGCCGGTTGGAATGGTGTTGCAGTAGGAATTGAGGAAGCCGTCGCCGCCGAACCAGGTGACTGCCCATTCAAGCGAGCCGTGGCCGCCCTGCTTGTCGCTCTTGCCGGCGAAAACCTCGCGCGTGACCTGGAATTCGTCGCCGAGCGACGCCTTGAGATAGTCCTTCAGCCCACCAGGGAAATGGAACTCGGCCTTGGCCGGCGTCTGATCCTTCTCCTTGATCAGCGACGGATCGCAGGTCCAGCGAATCTGGACGCCGCCGAACAGGTAGGCCTTCGAGCGCGTCATGCGGTAGAGGCGCGCCGGTTCGAAGGCGGCGCCCTTGCCGAAAATCTGCTCGTCGGGATGGAAGCGGGTCCTCGTGCCGCGGCGGTTGTGGACCTCACCGAGGTGCTCGAGTCCGCTGACCGGCACGCCGCGCGAAAAACGCTGGCGGTAGAGCTGACGGCCGCGCGCGACCTCGACCTCGAGATGGTCGGACAGCGCGTTGACGACGGAGACGCCGACGCCGTGCAGGCCTCCGGATGTCTCATAGACCTTGGAGTCGAATTTGCCGCCGGAATGCAGCGTCGTCATGATGACTTCGAGCGCCGGCTTCTTGAATTTCGGATGCGGATCGACCGGGATGCCGCGGCCGTTGTCGGTGACGGTCAGGAAGCCGTCGGCGGAAAGCTCGACATCGATGAAGGTGGCGTGGCCCGCCACCGCTTCGTCCATGGAATTGTCGATGACCTCGGCGAACAGGTGATGCATCGCCTTGTCGTCGGTGCCGCCGATATACATGCCCGGACGGCGCCGCACGGGTTCCAGCCCTTCCAGCACCTCGATGTCGGCGGCGCTGTAGCTCTCGCTGCCGTCGCGGGCGGGGGTGGAGCGCTTCGCGGCCTGCACGAGCGGATCGGCGGGGCGCGAGGGCGCGCGCACCGGCTGTGCCGGCTTTTCCATCTTGCCGAAGAGGTCGTTGCTGTCGTCCATGCTGGGCCTAGCGTCCGATAATGCGAATCACTCGCCGATACTGCCACGCTTTTGGCAGGCGAACGAGTTCCTGTTCCGTTCAGGGATCAAACTGTCTCTTATTCCAAAACCATTCGATAACCAAGCCGGCCGAAATAGGGCGGCCCGCGCGGCCCGGTATTCCTGAATCTTTAACAATGATGCCTAGCGTGAGGCCCAACTAACAAAAGACCACGGGCGTCAGGGGTTTCGTTGTGAGGGGCAGGGCCATAACCATGATCGGCATCGCCGCCGTTTTCGGCGCGATCTCGATTTTTGCCGCCGATTTCTGGGTCAAGAGCCAGGCCAAGGCCCAGCCCGAGGTCAAGGTCGTCTCCGTCGAAGCGCCCCAGCCCAAGGTCGAGTTCAAGACCATCGTGGTCGCGAGCGCGCCGCTGCGCTACGGGATGGAGCTCGGACGCCCGCAACTCGCCGAAATCCCGTGGCCGCAGGATTCCCTGCCGCAAGGCGCTTTCTCCACGATCGACAAGCTGCTTGCCGACGGCAGCCGGGTAGTGCTGTCGCCGATCGAAGTCAACGAACCGGTGCTGCTCACCAAGCTCTCGGGCCCGAATGGCCGCGCCACGCTCTCCAACATGCTGTCGCCGGGGATGCGGGCGGTCACCATCCGCACCGATGAGATCGCCGGCGTCGGCGGCTTCATCACGCCTGGAGACCGGGTCGACGTCGTGCTGACGCGCGATGCCGGCGCCATCCAGGAAGTGTCGAAGAACGCTCAAGGGGCGGCGGGCTCGACCGTCACCTCCGAGATCGTCGTCTCCGACGCCAAGGTGCTTTCGGTCGGGCAGGGCGCCGACGAACGCAAGACCGAGCCGCAGGTCGCCAATTCCGTGACCATCGAGGTGACCAACGAAGGGGCGCAGAAGGTGGCGCTTGCCCGTACCGTCGGCACCTTGTCGCTGTCGTTGCGCTCGGCGGCCGACGCCAGCGCCAGCAATGGCGGACTTACGACCATCTCGTCCTTCGGCGGTTCGGTTGCCGCGAACGCGCAAGCGAGCGCCGCCTCGTTCGTCAACGCGGTGACCAAGGAACCGGACGAGCCGAAACTCAAGACGGTGATCGTGACGCGCGGCGACAAGGTCGAGGAATACAAGGTTCCTTCACGGGAGCCGCCGCAGGAACTGCAGCAATAGCCGGTGGGGACCGGCGGGGACAGGGCAACATGTTTGGGTTTGACGCATTTCGGACGACCGTCGGATGGCGCCTTCTTGGCGCGATCGCGCTCGCGGCGGCAATGCTCGGCGTCACCGCGCCGGCAAGGGCGGGCAACGACATCGTCTATGTCTCGGCAAACAAGAACGCCTCGATCAAGGTCGCCAAGGGCAAGCCGAAGACGATCATGACGAGCGCTGCCTTCTACCAGATCGTCATCGGCGATCCGGAGATCGCCAACGTCAATCCGCTGACCGACAAGTCCTTCTATGTGCTGGGCAACAATCTGGGCACCACGGGCATCGCCCTGTTCGACCAGAACAAGCAGCTCGTCGGCACCATCGACATCGAGGTGACGCTGGATACAGACCAACTGGCGAACACCATCCGCGCCAGCGTGCCCGACGCCAAGATCAAGGTCGGGTCGGCAAACGGCCGCGTCGTGCTGTCGGGCGAGGCCGACGATGCGGTCGCCGCCGACAAGGCCAGCAAGATCGCATCGCGCTTTTCGGGCAACGAGGAAGTCATCAACTCGGTCAACATCTCGTCGTCGCAGCAGGTGCAGCTCAATGTCCGCTTCGTCGAGATCAATCGCCAGGCCGGGCAGGATCTGGGCGCGCAATATAGCGCCAACTTCGCCTATGGCATCGGCAATCGCAAAGTCGTGCTGAACCCGGACGGCGGAAACGTGGCGGCGGCAGGAACAGGCGAAATCATCGGCAGCCTGCTGTCGAATGGCGTTTCGATCGACATCGCCATCAAGGCGCTGGAGCAACGTGGCCTGGCGCGGCGGCTGGCGGAGCCGAACCTGATCGCGCGCTCGGGCCAGACGGCGAGCTTCCTTGCCGGCGGCGAGTTCCCGATCCCGGTTTCCGAGGACAATGGCAAGATCAGCGTCACCTACAAGAAATACGGCGTCGGCCTGGATTTTACGCCCACGGTGCTGAAGGACGGGCTGGTAAGCCTCGATATCGCGCCGGAAGTGTCCTCGATCGACCCGTCCGCTTCCATCGAGGTCAGCAGCGGCATTTCCATTCCGGCCTTCATCGTGCGCCGCGCCCGGACATCGGTCGACCTCAAGAACGGCCAGAGCTTCATGATCGCCGGCCTTCTGCAGTCGCAGAATGACATCACAACGTCGCGGGTGCCGGGGATCGGCAAGCTGCCGGTGCTCGGCCCGCTGTTCTCCTCGAAATCCTATCAGCGGCGCGAGACCGATCTGGTCATCATCGTCACGCCTTATCTGGTCAAGCCGGTCGATCCGTCGAAGAAGATGGTCGAGCCGACTGACGGCACTCAGCCGGCCAGTGCCGCCGATTATTTCCTGAACAACACGGAGGAAGTGGACGCCTCGGCGCCAAAGCGTCCGGTGGCGCTGGCCGACGGCAGCGCCACACGCCCAGTGGCCGCCACCACGGCCGGCCACTTCCTCGACCTGCCGAAGGACTGAGCTCATGCGCGGCGCCCCTTGGATTGCTCTGTTCCTGGCCGGTTTCGTCGGCGGCTGTACCAGCGACGACTATGTTCGCACCGAAGGCGTGACGCCGGGAGTGGGCAACGCGCAGGCATCCAACACCGCCATGCAGATGGTCGATCCCTGGAAATACGGCGTCCAGAACACACGGCTCCTGGTGCCGGCCCAGCGTCCGGGCTCCGAGAGCGTTGCCGTCGGCGCAAAGGCCGGCTCGGCGCCGGCGCCGACGACTTCATCATCAACGACAACGGATTGATCGGCCGACGGCGATGGCATCTGGCACCAAAACCAAGAAGATCCTGCTCGTCTCCACCGACAAGGTGTTCGTGCAGGACACGCGCACGGCCTTCGCCGCTTCCGAGGTGATCGAGCTTCTGACCGTCGAGAAAAGCGTCAACGAGCTGCGCGGCGAGGCGCTCGAGGTGGATTTCGGCACGGTCATCGTCGACATGGACGCGGCGAAGCTCGAAGAGATCGAGTCGCTGCAGCGCGTCATGCGCCGGCTGGAAGGCCGCGTTCCGGTGGTCGTCGTCACCCAGGAGTTCAACGCGGCGGCGGTGCGCATCCTGGTGCAGCTCAAGGTCGCCGATTTCCTGGTCAAGCCGATCACGACGGCCGATCTCGTGCGTTCCGTCATCCGCGCGCTGCAAGGGCCGGGGCGGGAAGAGAACACCGAATCGCAAATCTACACCTTCATGCCGGCGGCCGGCGGCGTCGGCACCACCACGCTCGCCCTGCAGACGGCCTTCCAACTGCATCATTCGGTGACGCGCGGCGCCTCGACATGCGTGGTCGATCTCAATTTCCAGCAGGGCGCCTGCGCCGAATATCTCGACCTCGAACCGCGTTTCGACATCACCGAAATCGAGAACCAGCCGGAGCGCCTCGACCGGCAGCTTCTCGACGTGATGCTGTCCAAGCATGCGAGCGGGCTGTGCGTGCTCGCCGCGCCGACGCGGCCCTCCGACATGCGCTCGTTCAGGACCGATGTCGTGGTGCGCATGCTCGACCTCGTGGCGGCTTATTTCGACAATGTCGTCATCGACATGCCGCGCACCTGGTTCCCCTGGACCGAGACGGTGCTGCTCGGTTCCAACAAGCTCTATATCGTCGCCGAGATGACGGTGCCTTGCCTGCGCCACACGCAGCGTCTCATCCAGGCCGTCTACGAGACCGCCGGCAAGGAAGTGAAGCCCAACGTCATCGTCAACCGCTTCGAGCAGAAGATGTTCGACAGCGGCATCAAGCAGGCCGATGTCCAGGACATACTCGGCGAGCATTTCGTCGGTGGCATCTCCAACAACTATCGCCTGGTGCGTGAGGCCGTCGACCGCGGGGTGCCGCTGCACGCCATCGATCCCAACGCCAATGTCGTCAACGACCTGAAGAAAATCATCCTGCCGGAAGAGGCCGTCCAGACCGCGGTCAGGTCCAAGTCACTGTTCAGCCTGGGCAAGGGCTTGCTGAAGAGGAAGGCAGGATGAGCAGCCGTTTTTCCAACCTGCAGAGCCGCGACGTCCGCCCGCAGCGGGCGCCGGAACCCGCGCAGGTCTTGCACAATACGGTGACCATTCCGACGACGCGCAAGCCAGCGCCGCCGAAGCCCGAAGCCGCGCCCGCGAAAAGCGCCAACAAGGTGCTCGACGCGCGCGTGCGCATCCATCGCATGTTGCTCGAAGAGATCAACCTCGTGGCGCTCGAGCGATTGCCCCGGGATGAAATGCGCCGGCAGGTGCATGAATTCGTTTCGGAAAAGACGCGCGAGGAGCGCATGGCGATCAACATCGCCGAGCTCGACGCACTGGTCGACGACATCGTCGACGAGATGGTCGGCCTCGGCCCGCTGGAGCCGCTGCTCAAGGATCCCGAGATCAACGACATCCTGATCAACGGCCACCAGAACTGCTTCGTTGAAAAACGCGGCAAGCTGCAGCAGGTCCACATCCCGTTCAAGGATGAGGCGCATCTGCTTCGAATCATTAATAAAATCGTCGCGGCGGTCGGCCGTCGCGTCGATGAATCGCAGCCGATGGTCGATGCCCGCATGCTCGACGGCTCGCGCTTCAACGCGGCGATCCGTCCAGTCGGCGTCGACGGGCCGCTGGTGTCGATCCGTAAGTTCTCCAAGAACAAGCTCGGCCTGCACAAGCTGGTCGAATTCGGCGCCATCACCCAGAACATGGCCGAGGTGCTGGCGGCGGCGGTGCATGCCCGCAAGACCACGATCATCTCCGGCGGCACCGGCACCGGCAAGACGACGATGCTCAACGCATTGTCGGCTTTCATTCCGGAAGACGAACGCCTGATCACCATCGAGGACGCGGCCGAGCTGCAACTGCAGCAGCCGCATGTCGCGCGCATGGAAACGCGCCCGGCCAACATCGAGGGCCACGGCGAATTGAAGCAGCGCGACCTGGTCAAGAACGCGCTGCGCATGCGTCCCGACCGTGTCATCCTCGGCGAGTGCCGCGGCGAGGAAGCCTTCGACATGCTGCAGGCGATGAACACCGGCCATGAAGGCTCGATGGCCACCATCCATGCCAACACGCCTCGCGACGCCATCTCACGCCTCGAACAGATGCTCGGCATGACCGGCATGCCGATGACGGTACAGTCGATCCGCAGCCAGATCTCCAGCGCCATCGACATCATCGTCCAGCTGACGCGCCTTTCCGACGGCAAGCGCAAGGTGACCAGCGTCGCCGAGGTGACCGGCATGGAAGGCGACGTCATCCAGATGCAGGAGATATTCCGCTTCGTGCGCACCGGAATGGAGGCGGACGGCAAGATTCTCGGCCATTTCGAGGCGACGGGCATTCGTCCGCGCTTCCTGGAGGACCTGCGCAACATGGGCATCGAATTCCCGGGCAAGTACTTCGAACCCGGCCGGCCGCAGGACTAGGCCGGTGCTGGACGGTTTCAGCCCGATCTACGCCGTTTACGCAGCGGCGGCGCTCACCGGCATCATGATCGCCGAGGGCTGCTACCTGCTTTATGCCGGGCGCAGCGACAAGCGCACGGCAATCAACCGCCGCATGAAGCTCGCGGAGAACAAGATCAGCCAGGAGCAGGTGCTGATCCAGTTGCGCAAGGAGCGCGGGATCGACGGCGGCGGGTCCATCTTTTCTTTCGACCGCTTCCGAGCCCTGCGCACGCAGTCCGGCATGACCACGTCGGTGCCGAAATTCCTGATGATCACATCGGGGATCGCCCTGGCGCTGGCGCTTGTGGCGATCTTGAAGGGCTTGCCGCCCTTGTTCGGCCTGATCCTATTTGTCGTCCTGCTGCCGGTGTTGCCGGTGATGGCGCTGCGCTTCATGCGCAAGCGCCGGCACAAGCGGTTCGGGGTGCAATTGCCCGAGGCGCTGGAGCTGATCACGCGCGGCCTGAAGGCAGGCCACCCGGTGCCGGTGGCGATCGCCATGGTGTCGCGCGAAATGGCCGATCCGATCGGCACCGAGTTCGGCGTCGTCGCCGACGAGGTGACCTATGGCTCCGATCTGGTCTCGGCGCTGAACAATCTGTTCGACCGGGTGGGCCACGAGGACCTGCCGCTGTTCGTCACGGCGGTGTCGATCCAGAGCAGTTCGGGCGGCAATCTGCGCGAGATCCTTGACGGTCTGTCCGCGACGATCCGAGACCGCGGCAAGCTGCGCCGCAAGGTACGCGCCATTTCGACGGAAGGCCGCATGTCGGCTTACATCCTGACGGCGGTGCCGGTGCTTCTGTTCACCGCCATCATGGTGCTGATGCCGCAATTCTACCAGGACGTCTGGGACGTGCCGAAGACCTGGTACATGCTGGGCGGCTCTGTCGCCTGGCTGCTGCTCGGCAACGCCATCATGTTCAAGATGTCGAATTTCAGGTTCTGAGATGGAAGAGGTCATCCGCTTCCTCGCTTCGCTCGCGCCGACTTCGCCGATGCCGGTGGCGGTGCTGCTGCTGGTGCTGGGCGGCGGCGCCGTCGCCTGGCCGCTGGTGCTCGCCAAGGGCGACCGCAGCGAGGTCAAGCGCCGGCTGAAGGTCGAGGTGATGCAGCCGACCGAGCAGGGCGAGCCCGCGCCCAAGAAGAACACCAATGCCGTGCGCGAGAAGGCGGTGAAACGGGCGCAGGAATTCTATGCCAAGAGCGACCCGGAAAATGTCGCGCGACTGCGCATGAAGCTCATCCAGGCCGGCTATATGGAGCCGCGCGCCGTCGGCATGTTCTTCCTGGTCCGTTTCGCCACGCTGGTTGGCTCGGCGCTCGGCGCGTTCCTGATCAACCATTGGGCGGCGAGCGCCGAGTCGACCATGACCAGCCGCTGGACCTTCATCATCCTGTCGGGGGCTGGCGGTTATTTCCTGCCGGGCCTGGTGCTGACCCAGAAGGTCCGGGAAAAGATGCGCGAATACCGCAACGGCTTTCCCGATTTCATGGATCTGATGATCGTTTGCTCCGATGCCGGCATGAGCATGGAGGCCGGCATCGAGCGCGTTTCCAAGGAGCTTGCCAGGACTTATCCCTCGCTCAGCCAGAACCTCATCCTGGTGTCCTTGGAACTGCGGGCTGGCCGCAGTCTCGACGACGCCCTGAAAGCGCTCGCCGACCGTCTCAGCCTGGATGAAGTACGCTCCTTCGCCACGCTGCTGCAGCAATCCAAGGAGCTCGGCACCAGCCTGTCGGGCTCGCTGCGCGTGTTCTCCGACGAAATGCGGCACAAGCGCATGTCCATGGCCGAGGAGAAGGCGCATGCCTTGCCGGCCAAGATGTCGGTCCCGGTGACGGTCTGCATCCTGCCGGTGGTGCTGATGATCGCCATCATACCGATTATCGTGAAGCTGACCGCCCACCACTGAGGTGCATTGATATTCAGGTGATGCCGACCTGTTGATGGCAGCATCCTGCGCCTCCGGTGCTCACGTATTTCAAGTACGCTCCGCTCCGGTTCTCGTAAGCCCCCATTCGCAGGTCGGCCTGACCTGAATCTCAACGCACGCCAACTCTTCTCAACGGTCGCGCAGAGCTGGTTAACGCACCCTTGTCGAGCAACCAAAATTTAGTTGCATTTCGGCACCGAAGCTTAATCGCTCCGTTGTATCGTCTTTCCTGAAGAACGACCCGACAAATCGGGCGATGGGGCAGGGGCATGCGTCAGAGACTTCCCAGGGCAACGGCAGCGTTGGCGGCCGTCCTGATGATTACCGGCTGTACGACGAACAACAACGTCGACACGACCAAGACCACGGCGATCCAGCCGGTGGCCAAGGATGTCAGCGCCAACGACCTTGTCGAAGGCAAGGCGCAGTTCCGCGAAGCAAATTTCGGACTCGCCGAACAACATTTCCGCAAGGCGGTGGAGCTCAAATCCGACAATGCCGAAGCCTGGATGGGGCTTGCAGCGTCCTATGACGAGCTCGGCCGTTTCGACTTCGCCGATCGCGCCTATGCGCAGCTGTTGAAGGTCGCCGGGCGCAAGCCGCAGATCGTCAACAACATGGGCTATTCGCAGCTCCTGCGCGGCAACAAGAAGAAGGCACGCGCGCTGCTGCTCGAAGCCAAGGCCGGCATGGCCGACCAGACGGTGGTCAACGCCAATCTGGCGCTGCTGGACAAAGGCTGATCCCTTCCAGTTTCTCGCATCCCGTGTCCTGTCACGGGATTTCGCCTCACATGTCGACGCTTTGTAAACCTTGTGTCGAGGTAGCGTTGGGCATCCGCCGAAAACGGTTTGCGCCGGCTGCCGCCCGCCTACATTGAGGGGCGACGGGCACCCGCTAGAGGCAGTTCTTCAGGGATGTTGGATTTCAGTTCGCTTCTGCTCGCGGCGGCGCTGTCGGGCACATGCCTCAGCATCACCATGTTCGCGATCTGGTTGACCACGCCCCGAGCGCGCTTCGTGCTCACGGTCGCCTGCGGCATCCTCCTGCTCGTCGCCCATGTCGTCGCGTTCTGGCGTTATACCAAGGATGCCAGCCCCTGGCTGTGCCAGGCGGCGCTTGCGCTGCTCACCCTGGGTTTCCTGGTCATCTGCCTGTCGGCGATGCAGTATCTCGGTTTCCGCGATTACCGGCGCATCGCCGTGCCGACCTTTGCAGCCATGGTCGCCTGCGCCGTCTTCACCTCTCTCGGTTTCGACGGCATCGGTTTCCAGGTCACTTACGCGACCGTGACGGCCCTGCTTGCCGCGATCGGGACGATGTTCTGGATGAAGGGCGATCACGACCGCCGCATCCTGCTCGTCGTTTCGTTCCTGAGCGGGGCGTGCGGCGTGTCCTTCGCGCTGTGCGGCCTGGTGCTACTGGTGCAGGGGCAGTGGGTTCTTGGCGTCGCGCCCGACAACTGGGCGGAGCGGTTGAACTCCGTCGTCGCGGTCGCCTGCATGACCGGGCTCGGCGCGCTGACGCTCTCGCTGCACCACTTGCAGGCGCAGATCGAGCTCAAGGCCGAGACGATGACCGATCCATTGACTGGCCTGATGAACCGCCGGGCGCTCAACGAACTATACGGCGATCGCTCCTTCGGCCCATTCATGGCGATCGCGATGTTCGATCTCGACCATTTCAAAATGACCAACGACGTCTTCGGCCATCCCGTCGGCGATCAGGTTCTTTGTCGCTTCGCCGCGGTGATCAAGAAATATGGCAGGGCCGGAGTCGACGCCTTCAGGCTGGGCGGCGAGGAATTCGCGCTCGTGATGTCGCGCGTGACGCCGGAAAAGGCGCTTGAGATGGCAAGCCGGATCGGCGTCGCCTTCGGCACCGAGATCGTTCGGACCCATCGCGGCCCGCTGCGCAGCAGCGTCAGCGGCGGCATGGGATTCGGATCGGCTGCGGGCCGCCCCCTGGACGAGGTGCTGGCGCAGGCCGACGCGGCGCTCTATGCGGCCAAGCGCGCCGGGCGCAACCGCGTCATCGCTCAGGACGGAACGGGCCAGCCCGATGCCGGGCCGGCCCTGAAAACCGCCTGAACAGGCCCTCGGCGGCTACTCGGCGGCGCCGAGATATTCCGACAGCGGCGGGCAGGAGCAGACCAGGTTGCGGTCGCCGGCGACATTGTCGATGCGCGAGACCGGGGGCCAGTACTTCGCCGCCAGATCGGCATCGCCCGCCGGATAGGCCGCTTCCAGCCGCGAGTAGGGATGCTTCCATTCACCCGCGAGTGCTTCCGCCGCGGTGTGCGGGGCGTTGACCAGCGGGTTGTCGGCGAGCGGCCAGTCGCCCTTCGCCACTTTCGCCGCCTCGCCGGCGATGGCGATCATCGCCTCGCAGAACCGGTCCAGCTCGCGCTTGGGTTCGGACTCCGTCGGCTCGACCATCAGCGTGCCGGCAACCGGGAACGACATGGTCGGCGCGTGGAAGCCGTAGTCGATCAGGCGCTTGGCGATGTCGTCGACGCTGATCCCGGCGCTTTCCTTCAGCACGCGGGTGTCGAGGATGCATTCATGCGCGATGCGGTCGCTTCTGCCCTTATAGAGCAGCGGGTAGTGCGGGGCGAGCCGCGTCGCCACATAGTTGGCTGAGACGATCGCCGTCTCGGTCGCCTGCTTCAGCCCCGCGCCGCCCATCATGCGGATATACATCCAGGTGATCGGCAGGATGGAAGCGCTGCCGAAGGGCGCCGCCGCCACGGCATGCGCCGAGCCCTCCGCGACATGGCCCGGCAGATAGGGTTTCAGGTGCGACCTGACGCCGATCGGACCGACGCCGGGGCCGCCGCCGCCATGCGGGATGCAGAAGGTCTTGTGCAGGTTCATGTGGCAGACATCGGCGCCGATGTCGCCCGGACGGGCCAGGCCGACCAGCGCGTTGAGGTTGGCGCCATCGAAATAGACCTGGCCGCCATGCTCGTGGATCAGCGCGCAGAGATGGCGCGCGCCTTCCTCATAGACGCCATGCGTCGAAGGATAGGTGAACATCAGCGCCGCGAGGTTCTTGGAATGCTCGTTGGCCTTGGCCCTCATGTCGTCCATGTCGATATTGCCGTCGTCCAGGCAACGCACGACGACGACAGTCATGCCGGCCATCGCCGCGCTCGCCGGATTGGTGCCGTGCGCGGAAGATGGGATCAGGCAGACGGTGCGGTGGCCTTCGCCGCGCGCGCGATGATAGGCGCGTATGGCGAGCAGGCCGGCATATTCGCCCTGGCTTCCCGCATTGGGCTGAAGGCTGACGGCATCGAAGCCGGTGATCTCCGACAGCCAGGCCTCCAGGTCCGTGGCCATCTTGCGATAGCCCTCGGAGTGGCCGGCCGGCGCGAAGGGATGCAGATTGGCGACGCTCGGCCAGCTTACCGGCATCATTTCGGCGGCGGCGTTGAGCTTCATGGTGCAGGATCCTAGCGGGATCATGGCGCGGTCGAGCGCCAGGTCCTTGTCGGCCAGCCGACGCAGGAATCGCATCATCTCGGTCTCGGAGCGGTTCTCGTGGAAGACCGGCTGGGTCAGGAACTCCTTGCCGCGCGGCTCGCCAGGCATCGAACCGCCTTGCGCGCCGGGCTTGGCGCCGAAGAGGCCGGCAATCGCCTCGAGATCGGCCTCCGTCGAGGTTTCGTCGAAGGCGATGCTGACCTGGTCGGCATCGATGACGCGCAGCAGCCGGCCAGTCTTCTCGGCGGCCTGCGCGATCGAAGCGGCCTTGCCCTTCACTTCAACCGTTACCGTATCGAAGCGGCTCGCGCCTGGCACGGAAACGCCTGCCGCCTTGAGACCCGAGGCGAGGCGGTGGGCCAGTCCGTGGATACGGCCTGCAATCGCCTGCAGGCCGGCAGGGCCATGCCAGATCGCATAGGCGGTCGCCATGTTGGCCAGCAGCGCCTGCGCGGTACAGATGTTGGAAGTGGCCTTGTCGCGGCGGATATGCTGCTCGCGCGTTTGCAGCGCCAACCGGTAGCCGGGGCGGCCCTTGCTGTCCGTCGACTGGCCGACGAGGCGGCCAGGCATCAGGCGGGTCAGCTTGTCGGAAACGGCGCAATAGGCGGCGTGCGGGCCACCGAAGCCCATCGGCACGCCGAAGCGCTGCATCGGACCGACGGCGATGTCGGCGCCCAGCGAAGCCGGCGAGTCCGTCAGCGTGAGCGCAAGCGGGTCGGCGATGAAGACGACCAATGCACCGGCGGCGCGGGCCTCGTCGATCGCTGCTTTATGGTTGCCATAGACGCCGAAAGTGTCCGGCCAGGAAACGAGCAGGGCGGCGGTGTTGTCGTCGATCGTCTCGCCATCGACCTCGATGCCGAGCGGCTCGGCGCGGGTGCGCACGACATCCAGCGTCTGCGGATGCGGGGTGCCGGCGAGCGCCACCTTGGTCCGCTTGTCGCGGTGATGGCGCAGCGCGATGCCGACCGCTTCGGCGACGGCGGTGGCTTCGTCGAGCAGCGAGGCCGACGCCACCGGCAGGCCGGTCAGCTCGGTGACCAAAGTCTGGAAATTGAACAGCATCTCCAGCCGGCCCTGGCTGATCTCGGCCTGGTAGGGCGTATAGGCCGTGTACCAGGCCGGGTTCTCGAACAGGTTGCGCTGGATGACCGGCGGCACGAAGACGCCATGGTAGCCGGCGCCGATGAAGCTCTTCAGCACCGTGTTCTTCGCCATCATCGCCGACAATTCGCCCAGCGCTTCGGCTTCGCTCGCCGGCGCGGGCAGGTTGAGCGGCAGGTCGAGGCGGATCGACCGCGGCACGGCCTGGCTGATCAATGTTTCGACGGATGGTACGCCGATGGTGGCGAGCATTGCCCTGACGTCGCTGACGCCGGGGCCGATATGGCGGGCCGAGAAGGGAGTGGGTGCTGCGGTCATTTCCAAAATCCTGATATCAGCCGATATGGGCTTTGTAGCCGGCCTCATCCATGAGGCTGTCGAGCTGGCTTTCGTTGGCGAGCTTCATCTTCCAGAGCCAGCCGTTGCCGGTCGCCGCCGAATTGACGAGCGAAGGGTCGGCCGACAGCGAGGCGTTGGCCTCGGTGATCTCGCCGTCGACCGGCGCGTAGACGTCGGAGGCCGCCTTGACGGATTCGACGACGACGGCCGTATCACCCTTGGCGAGCTTGCGGCCGATTTCCGGCAGCTCGACGAAAACGAGATCGCCGAGCTGTTCCTGCGCGTAGTCGGTGATGCCGACAGTTGCGACACCGCCTTCGACGCGGAGCCATTCGTGGTCTTCAGTGAAGTAGGTCTTTGCCATCGGAAAATCATCCTTTGCGGTAGCGATGTGGAGTGAAGGGCAGGGACGCCACGTCGACGGGGATTTTCGTCCCGCGGACATCGGCGAAGAGTTTCGCGCCGGGCTTGGCCAGCGCCGTAGTGACGTAACCCATGGCGACGGGATGCCCGGTCGAAGGGCCGAAACCGCCTGATGTGACGTGGCCGGCCGGATTGCCGTCGGCATCGATGAGCGCCGCGCCTGCACGAACAGGCTGGCGCCCGTCGGGCTTCAGGCCGACCCGCTTCCGCGACAGCCCGTGTTCGATGATAGAGCGCAACGCGCCAGCACCGATGAAGTGGCCACCGGCGCGGACCTCCTTGGAGATTGCCCACATCAGCCCGGCGCTTGCCGGATCGATTTCCGGCGTCAGGTCCTGCCCGTGCAGGCAAAGACCAGCCTCGAGCCGCAGGCTGTCGCGGGCGGCGAGGCCGACCCACTGCACGCGCTCGTCCTCCAGGAGTTTGGCGACGAGATCGCGGGCATCCGCTTCCGGCAGGCCGATCTCGAAACCGTCCTCGCCGGTGTAGCCGGAGCGGCTCATGGACCAGTTTTGACGCGGTTCGATGCCGTGCATGAAGAGCAGCGAGCCTGTCTCCATGCCGGCCCGCGCGAGGGCTGCCCAGGCGTCCGGCCCTTGGATCGCCAGGAAAACACGGTCGAGCGGTTCCACATTGGCCTCGAAATCCGCGGCCAGCGCGCGAAGATGCCTCTCGTCCTCGGCGGCGTTGCCGGCATTGGCGGCAACCATGAAACGGTCGTCGCCGAGGCGCGTGACGATCAGGTCGTCGATGATGCCGGCAGCCTCGTTGAGGAAGAAGGTGTATTTGGATTGCGAGATTTCCAGCGCGCCGGCATCGAGCGGACAGGCGCGATTGAGCAGCGCCGCGGCGCCCGGACCGCTGACGGCGAACAGCTTCATGTGCGAGATGTCGAATAGGCCGGCATGTTCGCGCGTGTGAAGATGCTCCTTCATCACGCCGGGCGGGTAGGTGAGCGGCATCGACCAGCCGGCAAAGGCGCCGAAGCGCGCGCCGGCGGCTTGATGCAAATCCTCAAGGGGCAGATGTCGGGTGTCTTCGCCTGTCATGTCTTCTCCAGAGTCGCACGCAATCGACCGCCATTGGCGGTCCAGTTCGTGCCCCTCTGTCTGAAGCCTGAGAGACTCGCGCCCCGTAACTCTGTCGGCAGCGCTTACACCTTCGGCGCGGGAAGATTCCCGACTTTCCAGAGTTGTCTTTCCTGTCCACGGTTCTTTTGCCTGAGAGATTTCGGGCGATTTCCCCTTCGGCGACAGCTTGCGCTGCTCTCTCCCGCAAACAGGTAGGACTCAGTCGCCTGAGCCCTCGACGCGCCATCCATAGCTCGCCGGCGACACGTTGTCACCTCCCCGCGACATCTAAAGTGCACTGCGCTGAAACAGGTTCGGGCAACGCGGCTCAGGTCTTGTGCGATGCATGCCGTTCTCCCAAACCATTGGGCATTTTCGTGTGACATGCACTGACCGACAAGTCTTCGCTAACCACGCCATTTGCCGGTTTCTCAAGATACTTCTGATATGCCTGTCCAGACGAAGCATTAAGTTCGCCGGCAACGGGCGACGGGCAGGGATGGCAATGGGCGAATTGATCATGAGCGCTCCGGTTGCGGGGCTGACCTCGAAAAACAAGATCACGGCCGAGGACGTGACGATGCTGCGGCGCGAGGTTTTCGCCGACGGCGTGGTGAGCCGCGGCGAGGCGGAGGCGCTGTTCGCGCTCGACCAGACGGCGCGCGACAAGTGCGCCGAATGGGCGCCGTTCTTCGTCGAGGCCGTGACCGACTACATCGTCCACGAGGAGAAGCCGGAAGGCTATATCTCGCAACAGAATGCCGACTGGCTGGTCCGCATCGTCTCGCGCGATGGCGTGGTCGACAGCCGCACCGAGTTCGAACTGGTGGTGCATGTGCTGGAGGAGGCGAAATCCTCGCCGGGCCAGCTTTCGGCATATGCGCTGGAACAGGTCGCGCATGCGGTGATCGACGGCAAGGGCCCGCTGGTGCAGGGCGGTAGCCTCGTTCCCGGCCATATCGCCAAGGCCGAGGTCGATCTGCTGCGCCGCATCCTCTACGCCTATGGCGGCGATGGTAACATCGCCATCAGCAAGGCCGAGGCGGAGGTCCTGTTCAGGATCAACGACCGGACCGCGGCCGCCGACAATGATCCGTCGTGGAACGACCTCTTCGTCAAGGCGATCGCCAACTATGTCATGTGCTCGGCCGGCTACGAGCCGCCGACGCGGGAAGCGGCGCTGCGCCACGAAACCTTCCTGGACGAGGCAGGTCCGACGCTTGGCGGCTTCTTCAGCCGGATGGCCGCGGGCGGGTTCGCCGCCATCCTAGAAGCCTATCGTTCTCCCGGTGGCATCGAGGCGGAATGGGAAGCCAGGAACCGGGCCGCCGAAGCGCTTTCCCGCCGCGCCGAAACCATCGACGCCGGCGAGGCGAAATGGCTGGCCGAGCATGTGGGCAATGGAAATCGCCCGCTGCGTGACAACGAACGCGCTCTGCTTACTTTGATCAAGCACGCCTCGCCGGAAATCCATCCGACATTGAAGCCGCTGCTCGATAAGGTGGCGTGAGCGGCTGAACCGATGGTTATCTAAAAGCCGCTCTCCCACAGCGTGGCCGCGCTCAAGAAACATCTCCGCACTGCAATCGTGTCGGCGGGCTTTTTACCTGCTCGGACTTCCGGGGATAGCACTGCGCTAGCAAGGAGCAATGGTACCAGGAAAGATAGGCCGTATTCTGCAGGCGAGGCAGTATCAAATCCCGCCGTACCAGTCGTAGCCGTTGTCTTCCCAATAGCCGCCGCGGCCGCCGCCGACATTGGCAAAGCTGTCGACCAGCTCGATCTTTGAAAGGTATTTCGGCATCTTGTAGCCGAGTTGGCGCTCGACCCGCACGCGCAGCGGCGCGCCGTTCTCGACCGGCAACGGCTTGCCGTTGAGGCCATAGGCCAGGATCGTCTGCGGGTGGCGGGCGTCGATCAGGTCGATGGTGCCGTAATATTTGATGTCGCCGGACAAGCTTTGCTCGATCGTGTCGAGGCAGTGGAACATCACATAGCGGGCCTGCGGCTTCACCACCGCCTGATCGAGCACCAGCGACAACGGCGTGCCGGTCCATTTGGCGATGCAGCTCCAGCCTTCGACGCAGTCGTGGCGGGTGATCTGGGTGCGGCTCGGCATGTTCTGGAGCTGCTCGCGGGTCAGCGACAGCGGCTTCTCGACAAGCCCGGTCACCTCCAGGCGCCAGTCGGCGAAATTGTTGGCGAGCAGGCTCTTGTAGGTGTCGTCATCGGGCGCGGTGACGCCGTTCGGCCGCTGTGGCTGGCGGATGTCGGCCTCGGTGAATTCCGGCGCCAGCGCGTCCCTGCCGGCAATCAGGCGCTGCGCGTGCCAGGTCAGGTCGTTGGCGTTTTCGAGGAAGCTGCGCAGGCCGCCGCCGATGCCCAGCCCGCTGTCGAAGGCATCGCAGCCCGACAGCGCGATGCCGGACAGGCCGAGGCTGCTGGCGGTCAGAAACTTGCGGCGGCTGATCTGGAATTTTGCCATGTCAGACGCTCCTCTCGGTTGGCTGCTCGTGCTTCGCTGGCGGGTCGGTGCGATACCAGCCGGTGATGATCGAGCGCAGTTCGTTGATCGGGCCGGCGGCGATGATCATCAGGATGTGGACGATGAAGAAGAGGACGAGCAGCACCATGATCGTGAAATGGATGGTGCGCGCCGTCTGCCGGCCGCCGAGGATTTCGTTGAGCCAGGGCAGCACCGAATCCATGCTCGGCGACATCGCAAGGCCGGTGACGATCATCAGCGGCAACAGCACGAAGAGCACGCCGCCATAAGCCATCTTCTGCAATGTGTTGTATTCGCGGGTGTGGTGGAACTTCAGCTTCGCATGATCGACGATGTCGCGCGGCAGCTTGCTCAGATCAGACAGGCGAGGGGCAAGGTCTCGGCGGATATGGCCATTGATCAGGCTTGCGATCAGCCAAAGGAGCAGCGTCGCGCTGAGCACCCAGGCGAAAAAGAAATGCACGACGCGGGCGGTGCCGAGATCGTAGTAGGATGGAATTGTCGCCCAGGCCGGGAAGCCGCGGGGCGTCTCCTGTCCCGGTGGGCCCGACCAGCCGAGCACGCCGGTGGTGTCGAAGCGATGGCCGAAGATTTCGGTGAAGCCGCGCGGTCCGTTCGCGGTGTTCTCGGCGCCGATCTGCAAAATGGTGTTGTTGAACTCGAAGCCGGACTGCTTGCCGATATAGAGCTGCGGCCGCGCGTTGAAAATCTGCAGACCCGAAAGCAGCATGAAGAACAGCGAAAAGGCCCAGATCCAGTGGGTCAACCGCGTCCAGCGTGACTGGCGATAGACGAGGGTCGTGTCCTTGCCGTCCACCCTGGGGGCGGATTGGTCGTTGGCAACAGTGTCCATCTTGCCTCCAGCCGCTCCGTGGAAGCGGCTTCTCAGGTCATTGTCTCCCCCTCAATACGTCGCCGCACAAGGCAATGTTTCATGCGATCACGGATTTATTACGGACCTCCGAGACTGACAGCGAGATTGACCGCGGCCGCGAGGATCACGGCGTTGAAAAAGAACGAAAGGATCGAGTGGAGGAGCACGACGCGGCGCATGTGCGTCGTGGTGATGCCGGTGTCGGCGGTTTGCGCGGTCATGCCGATGACGGTGGAAAAATAGAGGAAGTCCCAGCCTTCCGGCCGTTTCCCACCCGGAAATTCGAGGCCGCCAACGGGCATCTTCTTCTTGGTGGCGGCGTCTACCTCGTCGCCATCCATCCAGTAGACATGGGCGTAGTGCAGCGACGCCATGGCGTGGATGGTGAACCAGCCGAGCGGGATCGACAGCATCGCGAAGACGATGGCTACGGGATGCGCGCCCTTCTGGTTGATGATCTGAAACAGCGAGCCGATGGCAACGCCAACGACGAAGAGCGTGACGGCGAAGATCATTCGCAACGGCAAATCGGCGGAGCGCGCGTTCTTGCTCAGATAGTGGCCTGTCAGGCTCGGCATCAGGCGGAGGACGAGCAAGACGTAGGCGGCAAAGAATGCATTGGCGCCGATCAGGTAGGCAAGCGGCGCGCGCAGGACGAGCGCGATCACCAGCGCGACGATGCCGATTATCGCGGATATGGCGAATTGCGCATGGCGATGCGTCGGCAGTTTGGCGGTTGTGTCGTCAACCATGGAGCGAACTCCGAAAGGGTCAGTCCGGTGTGGCGGATTTCAAGGCGCGCCGCAAGATGCGGTCGAGTTCGCCGAGAAACTGCGACCTGTCCTTCTGGGTGAAAGAGGCGTTGAAGCCGCGACTTTCGCCGGTCTCGCGCAGGTGCTGCTTGAGATCGCGCATCGCCACCGCCATGCCGATGGTCTCCGGCGTGAAGGGGCGGCCGGTAGGGCCGAGCACATGCGCGCCGAGCGCCACCGTGCGCGCGGCAAGCGGGATATCGGCTGTCACCACTATGTCGTTGGCCTTGGCGTTCTCGACGATCCAGTCGTCTGCGGCATCCGCGCCCTTGGACACGACGACGTTGCGAATCATCGGATCGCGCGACGGCCGCAGGCCGCCATTGGACACGTAGGTCACCACCACGCGATGTCGCTCCGCGACCTTCTCCACCTCGGCCTTGACCGGGCAGGCGTCGGCGTCAACGTAGATGATGGGGGCAGTCATCGTATCTCCAAACGAATATGGGGCCGGCGTTGACCGGCCCCATGGCAGAAATATCGGAAGCCCGTCAGGCCGGAAGCGCGCCGGACTTCTTGGCGGTCCAGGTGGCGATGTAGTCCATCAGGCCGGGGCTGAGGCAGTCATAGGGCTCCAGCCCGGTCGACTTCAGCTGGCCGCGAATGCCATCCATGCGGCCCGGGTCGACGCCGGCCTCGATGATCGAGGAGACGAAGGCGGCGAAGCCCGGCGGCGACCAGCCGTCTTCCTCGAAGCGCTCCGGATGGATGAAGGACAGGCCCTTGAAGGGATGGTCGCGCTCGACCGGGCCATACATATGCACGCCGCAGCCGGTGCAGGCATGGCGCTGGATGAGCGCCGCCGGATCGACCACCTTGAGCTTGTCGCCGTTCTCGGCGACGGTGACGTCGCCGCTGCCGGCAACGGCCACGACCGAGAACACCGCGCCGTCCGGCTTCCAGCATTTGGTGCAGCCGCAGGCGTGGTTGTGGGCGATCTGGCCCTTGACCTTCACCTTCACCGGCTTGCTGGTGCAAAGACAGACCAGCGTGCCGCCGGAAAAGCTCGCGCTTTCCTTCGGCAAGCCGTTGTCGATCGAGTGATGCAGTTTTTCCGCCATTCCTGTTTCCTCCCTTGTTTGACCACAGAAGTCGCGGGCGTTCGGCCTGCGGCCCCATGGTTTTCCTCAAAAAGCGGCTTTGCCTCAGTAAACCACGACGCTGCGGATCGACTTGCCCTCATGCATGAGGTCGAAGCCCTTGTTGATGTCCTCCAGCGTCAGCGTGTGGGTGATCATCGGGTCGATCTGGATCTTGCCTTCCATGTACCAGTCGACGATCTTCGGCACGTCGGTGCGGCCGCGCGCGCCGCCGAAGGCGGTGCCCATCCAGGTCCGGCCGGTGACCAGCTGGAACGGCCTGGTCGAAATCTCCTGGCCGGCGCCGGCGACGCCGATGATGACCGACTTGCCCCAGCCGCGATGCGAGGCCTCCAGCGCCTGGCGCATCACCTTGGTGTTGCCGGTGCAGTCGAAGGTGTAGTCGGCGCCGCCGATCTGGTCGGCGCCCCGCTTGGTCATGTTGACCAGGTAAGGCACGATGTCGCCGTCGATCTCCTTCGGATTGACGAAATGCGTCATGCCGAACTTCTCGCCCCAGGCCTTCTTGTCGTTGTTGAGGTCGACGCCGATGATCATGTCGGCGCCGGCCAGGCGAAGACCCTGGATGACGTTCAAGCCGATGCCGCCGAGGCCGAAGACGACCGCCGTGGCGCCCTGCTCGACCTTGGCGGTGTTGATCACCGCGCCGATGCCGGTGGTCACCCCGCAGCCGATGTAGCAGATCTTGTCGAAGGGGGCGTCCGGATTGACCTTGGCGACCGCGATCTCGGGCAGCACGGTGAAGTTGGAGAAGGTCGAGCAGCCCATGTAGTGGAACAGCTTGTCCTTGCCGATCGAGAAGCGCGAGGTGCCGTCGGGCATCAGGCCTTGCCCCTGCGTGGCGCGGATGGCGGTGCACAGATTCGTCTTGCGCGACAAACACGACGGGCACTGCCGGCATTCGGGCGTGTAGAGCGGGATGACATGGTCGCCCTTCTTGACCGAGGTCACGCCCTTGCCGACGTCGACGATCACGCCGGCGCCCTCATGGCCCAGGATCGCCGGGAAGATGCCTTCCGGATCGGCGCCCGACAGCGTGAACTCGTCGGTGTGGCAGATGCCGGTCGCCTTGACCTCGACCAGGACCTCGCCATCGCGCGGCCCTTCGAGGTCCACCTCCATGATCTCCAGCGGCTTTCCGGCTCCAACGGCAACGGCGGCACGCGTTTTCATGAGGCACTTCCTCCCAAGCAATCTGTAAGTTTTAGCTAACGGCAGGCTGCCCGTGGCGACTGTCAGCCTGCCATCCATTCGACGTTATCGGTGACCTTAGCGAGTTCCGCGCTGCCGGCCAACGTCTCTTGCGACGTTTTTCGGCGCGGTTTCTGCAATCGTGCCAGACGCGCGGGCCTACCTTCGGACACTTGAGGCGCGTGGGAAATGTCCATAGAACTGGACCGCTTTCCCGGAGGAACGACATCCGAATGTTCAAGAAAATCCTGATCGCCAATCGTGGCGAGATCGCCTGCCGCGTGATCAAGACGGCGCGCAAGATGGGGATCGCCACCGTCGCCGTCTATTCGGATGCCGATCGCGACGCCGTGCATGTCGAGATGGCCGACGAAGCGGTCCATATCGGGCTGCCACCGGCGGCGCAGAGCTACCTGCTGCCTGAGAAGATCATCGCCGCCTGCAAGGAGACGGGCGCCGAAGCCGTGCATCCTGGGTATGGCTTCCTGTCGGAACGCGCTTCTTTCTGCGAGGCGCTGGAGAAGGAAGGCATCGTCTTCATCGGGCCAAAGCCCAAGGCCATCAAGGCGATGGGCGACAAGATCGAATCGAAGAAGTTCGCCAGCGAGGCCAAGGTCTCGACCGTGCCCGGCTGGCTAGGCGTCATAGAAGACGCCGACCACGCCGAAAGGATTGCCGGCGAGATCGGCTATCCGGTGATGATCAAGGCCTCGGCAGGCGGCGGCGGCAAGGGCATGCGCATCGCCTGGAGCAAGGCGGAGGTGCGCGACGGCTTCGAGCGGGCGCGCTCGGAGGCGAAAAGCTCCTTCGGCGACGATAGGGTCTTCATCGAAAAGTTCGTCGTCGATCCGCGCCACATCGAAATCCAGGTGCTGGCGGACGCGCACGGCACCGCGCTCTATCTCGGCGAGCGCGAATGCTCGATCCAGCGCCGCAACCAGAAAGTGGTGGAGGAGGCGCCGTCGCCATTCCTCGACGCCAAGACAAGAAAGGCGATGGGCGAGCAGGCGGTGGCGCTCGCCAAGGCCGTCGACTACCAGAGCGCTGGCACCGTCGAATTCATCGTCGACAAGGACAAGAACTTCTATTTCCTCGAGATGAACACGCGGTTGCAGGTGGAGCATCCGGTGACGGAACTCGTTACCGGCATCGACCTGGTCGAACAGATGATCCGTATCGCGGCCGGTGAAAAACTCGGCATCAAGCAGAGCGACGTGAAGCTGAACGGCTGGGCGGTGGAGAGTCGCCTCTATGCCGAGGATCCTTTCCGAAACTTCCTGCCGTCGATCGGCAGGCTGACGCGGTACCGGCCGCCGGAAGAGGGCAGGTTCGGCGAGATAGTGGTCCGCAACGACACCGGCGTCACCGAGGGCTCGGAAATCTCGATGTTCTACGACCCGATGGTGGCAAAGCTCTGCACCTGGGCGCCGACGAGGCTGGAGGCGATCGATGCGATGTCGGAGGCGCTGGATAGTTTTGTCGTCGACGGCATCGAGCACAACATACCGTTCCTGGCGGCGCTGATGCAGCATCCGCGCTGGCGCGAGGGTCGGCTGTCGACGGGCTTCATCGCCGAGGAATATCCGGACGGCTTCGCGCCGGTCGAACCGGATGGCGGGGAGAGGGCGGTGTTTGCTGCGGTCGCGACCGCGATTGAGCTGCTGCGCCGCGACCGGCTCGATCGCTTGAGCGGCAGGCTGGCGCCGCATTCCGGCCATCTCAAGCGCGACTGGGTAGTGAAGATCGGCGCGGACTATCTTTCGGCCGAGATCGTCGATGGCATGATTTCCATCCCGATGGAGGTCGACCTGTCAATCGACGGCGGCAAGCCGCTGACGGTGGCATCCGACTGGCGGCCGGGCGACGCGATCTGGCAGGGCACGGTCGGAGCCGACAAGGTCGCGGCGCAGGTCCGTCCGATGCCGAACGGTTTGCACATCGCCTGGAAAGGCATGTCGGTGACCGCGCGCGCCATGCTGCCGCGAACGGCGGAGCTCGAAAGGCTGATGCCGGAAAAACTGCCGCCGGACACCTCGAAGATGCTGCTCTGCCCGATGCCTGGCCTCGTCGTCTCGATCGCCGTCGCGGAAGGGCAGGAGGTCAAGGCCGGCGAGACGCTGGCCGTGGTCGAGGCGATGAAGATGGAAAACGTGCTGCGCGCCGAACGCGATCTCACGATAGCCAAGCTCAACGCCAAACCGGGCGACAGCCTCGCGGTCGATGCCGTGATCATGGAGTTCGCCTGAAATATCGCGTTCGAGACCGTAAGCCTGTGGCCTGTGGGTCAATTGTGCTGGACTGGCATGCCCCGGTCCGGGACAATACATCTGCAGAGATTTGAGTCTTTGGGACAGCGCGAAAAAACATGGCGGATGAACGACTTCCACGCGACCCCTTGCAGCGCGAAGCAGCGGTGAAGGTCGCGCGGCCGGAAGCGCCGGCGCGCACCTTCATTCATCTGCGCGTGCACTCGGCATATTCGCTGCTGGAAGGCGCCTTGCAGCTCGGCGCCATTGTCGGCCATGCCGTCAAGGACGAGGCGCCGGCGATTGCGGTCACCGACACCAACAATCTGTTCGGCGCGCTCGAATTCGCCCAGAAGGCAGTCAAGGAGGGCGTCCAGCCGATCATCGGCGGCCAGATCGACCTCGCCTTTTCCGGCGAAGCGAGCGACGGCCAGCGCGACCGCCGCCGCAATGGACCGGAGATGTCGCCGATCGTGCTGATCGCCGCCAGCGAGGTCGGCTACAGCAATCTGGTCAGGTTGATCAGCAAGGTCTATCTGGAGACGCCGTCCGGCGAGCCTGTGCATCTGACCAGCGCGATGCTGGAAAGCCGGTGCGATGGCCTGATCTGTCTGACCGGCGGGCCGCGCGGCCCTATCGGCGCCGCCCTGAAGGCCGATCGCCGCGACCTCGCCGAACAGCGGCTGCTGTTCCTCAAAGGCCTGTTCGGCGACAAGCTCTATGTCGAATTGGAACGCGTCGCCGGCTACGACCGATTGGTCGAGAAATCGACGGTTGACCTTGCCTATACGCATGAACTGCCGCTGGTCGCCACCAACGAGGCGTTCTTCTCCAAGCGCGACGACTACGAGGCGCATGACGCGCTGATCGCCATCGCCGAGGGGTCGGTGGTGGCCGCTGACAACCGCCGGCGGCTCGCGGCGGACAATTTCCTGCGCAGTCAGGCCGACATGGCGCGGCTCTTCTCGGACCTGCCGGAAGCGATCGACAACACCGTCGAGATCGCGATGCGCTGCTCCTACTATCCGAAAAACCGCAGCCCGATCCTGCCGCGCTTCACCGGCGCCGACGCCACCGACAAAGACGCGGCGGAGAAGGCCGAGGCTGCCGAGCTTGCCCGGCAGGCTCGTGAGGGGCTGGAGGCGCGGCTTGCCGCGCATGGTCCGACGCCAGGCTACACCGTCGAGCAATATCGCGAACGGCTGGAATTCGAGCTGGGCATCATCGAGAGGATGAAGTTTCCCGGCTACTTCCTTATCGTTGCCGACTTCATCAAATGGGCGAAATCACAGGGCATTCCCGTCGGGCCGGGCCGCGGCTCGGGCGCGGGCTCGCTGGTCGCATATTCCACCACCATCACCGATATCGATCCGCTGCGCTTCTCGCTGCTGTTCGAGCGCTTCCTCAACCCCGACCGCGTCTCGATGCCCGACTTCGACATCGACTTCTGCCAGGACCGTCGCGAGGAGGTGATCCGCTACGTCCAGCAGAAATATGGCCGCGACCAGGTCGGGCAGATCATCACCTTCGGTACGCTTCAGGCCCGCGCCGTGCTGCGCGACGTCGGCCGCGTGCTGCAGATGCCCTACGGCCAGGTCGACAAACTCTCGAAAATGGTGCCGCAGAACCCGGCCAACCCGGTCAAGCTGGCGGACGCCATCGCCAACGAACCGCGCTTCGCCGAGGAGGCGGAGAAGGAGCCGATCGTCCAGACGCTGCTGGACACGGCGCAGAAGCTTGAGGGCCTCTACCGCCATGCCTCGACGCACGCCGCCGGCATCGTCATCGGCGATAGACCCTTGTCCGAACTGGTGCCGATGTACCGCGATCCACGCTCGGACATGCCGGTCACCCAGTTCAACATGAAATATGTCGAGCAGGCGGGGCTGGTGAAGTTCGACTTCCTGGGCCTGAAGACGCTGACCGTGCTGGAAACGGCGGTGAAGCTCATCCGCCGGCGTGGCGTCGACATCGACCTCGCCACGATACCGCTCGACGACAAGGACACCTACGCCATGCTCTCGCGCGGCGAGGTGGTCGGCGTGTTCCAGGTTGAAAGCGCGGGCATGCGCAAGGCGCTGATCGGCATGCGGCCGGACTGCATCGAGGACATCATAGCGCTGGTGGCGCTCTACCGCCCCGGCCCGATGGAGAACATCCCGACCTACAACGCCAGAAAGCATGGCGAGGAGGAGATGGCCTCGATCCATCCCAAGATCGATCATCTGGTGAAAGAGACGCAAGGCGTCATCGTCTACCAGGAACAGGTGATGCAGATCGCGCAGGAGCTTTCCGGCTATTCGCTGGGCGAAGCCGATCTTCTGCGCCGCGCCATGGGCAAGAAGATCCGCGCCGAGATGGACAAGCAGCGCGAGCGCTTCGTCACGGGCGCGGTCGAGCGCGGCGTCAGCAAGCCGCAGGCCGATTTCATCTTCGATCTCCTGGCCAAGTTCGCCGACTACGGCTTCAACAAGTCGCACGCGGCCGCTTACGCGGTGGTTTCCTACCAGACCGCCTATCTCAAGGCGCATTATCCGGTCGAGTTCCTGGCGGCGTCGATGACGCTCGACATGAGCAACACCGACAAGCTGGCCGATTTCCGCCAGGATGCCATGCGCCTCGGCATCGAGGTGGTGGCGCCATCGGTGATGTCGAGTTTCCGCCCCTTCGAGGTCGGCGAGAACAAGATCTTCTATTCCCTGGCGGCGCTGAAGGGCGTCGGCGACGCGGCGGTCGAGCACATCGTCGAGAAGCGCGGCGAGAAGCCGTTCAAGAACCTTGCCGATTTCTGCGAGCGGGTCGATCCGAAGATCGTCGGCAAGCGCGTCTTCGAAAGCCTGATCATGGCCGGCGCGCTGGATTGCTTCGGGCACGACCGCGCCCAGATGGTGGCCGGCGTCGAACGGATGATGGGGCTGGCCTCGCTGGCGCAGCAGAACGCCATTTCCGGCCAGGCCGATATTTTCGGCGCTTCACTCGGAAGCCAGTCGCAAGCGCTCAACCTGCCGGCGACCGATCCGTGGCTTGCCGCCGACCGGCTGCATCGCGAATTCCAGGTGGTGGGCTTCTACCTCTCTGCCCATCCGCTGGATGAGTACAAGGCGGCGCTTCAGAAGATGCGCGTGCAGAACTGGGGTGAATTCTCGGCCGCGGTCAAACGCGGCGCCGCCGCCGGGCGGCTTGCCGGCACAGTCACCACCAAGCAGGAGCGCAAGACGCGCACCGGCAACAAGATGGGCGTGGTGCAGTTTTCCGACACGACGGGCCAGTATGAAGCGGTGCTGTTTTCCGAGGGATTGGCGCAATATCGCGACATGCTTGAGCCCGGTCGCTCGGTGGTGATCACCGTTTCGGCGGAGGATCGTCCGGAAGGCATCAACCTGCGCATCCAGACCGTGCAGTCGCTGGAGGATGAGGCCAGCCGCGTCCAGAAGGCGTTGCGCATCTTCGTGCGCGATGCAGCGCCCCTTGGCACGCTCGCCAACCAGCTCTCGGTCAAGGGCGAAGGTCAGGTCAGCTTCGTGCTGATCAAGGAGGCCGGACAGGGCGAGGTCGAGATCGAACTGCCCAACCGCTACCGCATCTCACCGCAGGTCGCGTCGGCAATGCGCGCAGTGCCGGGCGTGGTCGAGGTTGAACTGGTTTAAGTGCAAATATTTGTTTTCCAGCAACTTCCGCATGGAAAGCCGTTACGCCCTTTTCCGGGACGGCGTTAGCGCCACACGACTGGTCACGTCGGCATAGCTCGATGTGCTGAGCCTACGGAGAGGGCATACTCGCGCCAATACTTGACGCCACCTCACTCGCCGACGATGCGCGGGTGTTGTATATCATTGACTAACTTGTTCTTGCTAACGTCGCCGCCAACAGCGGGAATGTTGGGGCGTAGCCTGGTGATCAGCAGGGCTGACCATTGGGCGGAGCGGGGCACGATGGTCCACAAGCTAGATTTCGCGGCGGTTCGGGTCGATCTGGACGGGCGGCGTGCCGACGATGTGAGGGCGCCCCTCGTGTCGGCCATTATCCCTTGCCTGAACGAAGAACGCACGCTGGGCATCTGTATCCGCAAAGCGCTCGACGTTTTTGCAAGGCGGGGCATCGAAGGCGAGGTCGTCGTCGGAGACAACGGTTCAAGCGACCGGTCGGTCGAGATCGCCGAGTCGCTCGGCGCGCGTGTCGTGCACCAACGGGTCAAGGGATATGGCGCGGCGATCAGCGCGGCGGCCGAGGCCGCGCGGGGCAAGTACCTCATCATGGCGGACGCGGACGATTCCTACGACTGGAGCAGCCTCGGCGATTTCATCGACGCGTTGGAGGATGGCGCCGAACTGGTCATGGGCGATCGCTTCGCGGGCGGCATCGAGCCCGGCGCCATGCCCGCGCTGCACCGGTATCTCGGCAATCCGGTGCTTTCAACGATCGCGCGCTGGCTTCACCATTCCCCGATCCACGATTTTCATTGCGGCATGCGCGGGTTCACCCGCGATGCGTTCCGCAAGATGGGCGCTCGCTCGCCAGGGATGGAATTCGCCTCGGAGATGGTCATCAACGCGCATCGCGCGGGCCTCGTGATCCGCGAGGTGCCGATCAAGCTCTACCCTGACAAACGCGGCCGCCCGCCTCATTTGCGCTCGTTCCGCGACGGCTGGCGTCACTTGCGGCTGATCATAGCCCACGCACCGGATACCATGTATCTGATCCCAGGTGCGGCCTTGCTGATGATCGGCATTGCCGGCCTTGCGATTCTCGCCGCGGGCCCTGTCCGGATCGGCGGATGGTATTTCGGCATCCATTTCGTGGCGCTTGCCTCGATGGCGACATTGATCGGTCTGTCGGCGATCTTGTTTGGTATGTTGGCCAAGGTGGCAATCGCGATCTATCACCCGGTTCATGGCGGCCGGATCGTGCCCTGGCTGATGCGCGGCCGGCCGCTGGAATGGCTCGTCGTTTGCGGCGGCATGCTTGCGGTGGCCGGCTTCGTCGCCGACATCTTGCTGGCCTTGCACTGGATTTTCGTGGGCGGCCCGATGGAGCAGTCGGTGCACCTGACCTTTGTGGTCACCACCGCCTGCGTGGCGGGCATGTCCATGGTCTTGTCGGGCTTCGTGCTCAAACTGCTGCTGGACAATCTGGGGGACAGGCGTGCGTTCTGAACGCCCGAATGGCTTGCGAGCGGAAAAGCGAGCAGGCGGCGGCTCAGACGAAAAGCCATTTCTATCCGTCGTCATGCCGGTTCACGAGGGAGCGGCGTGGATTGAGGCGACACTTCAATCGCTGGGTGCGGAGCCGACCAGGGGTCTGGAGGTAATCGTAATCGATAGCAGCCCGACAGGCGCCACTGCTGCCATCGTCGAGCGATTTGCCGACCGGTTGCCGCTTCGGTTGCTTCAGCGAGCGGACCTCGCGCCTTGGCAGACGAAGACCAATTTGGGCGTGGAACTGGCGGCCGCCGATCACGTCTGCATCCTCCACCAGGACGACCTGTGGCTGCCCGGACGCGTCGAGGCCGCTCGCCGCTGGCTCAACGGCTCGCCCGAAGTCGGGCTTCACCTGGCTCCGACCGCCATCATCGACCGCCATGGTCGCCAAATCGGACGCTGGCACTGCCCTTTGCCGGCCGACGAGGTGCTCGAAGCGCAATTTCTGCTCGAGCGGCTGCTTGTGCAAAACTTTGTCTCGGTGCCTGCCCCGATATTTCGCCGGACCGCATGGCTGGCATGTGGGGGCATGGATGAGAAACTCTGGTATACGGCGGATTGGGACATTTGGGCGAAGCTCGCCAATATCGGTCCGGTCGTTTATCACGACGAGATCACGACAGCTTTTCGGGTTCACGGCGGTTCACTGACCGTAACCGGGGCCCGTGACGTCAGCGAGTTCCGGTCGCAAATGCAGATTGTCATGGAGCGACATCTTCCCCGCCTTCCGGCGAGCAGCCGGCGCCGGGTTGAGGCCGCTGCCCGGGCTTCGATCAGCGTTAATGTATCGCTGGCGGCCGCGTCCGGGGGCGACTTGAAGGCGCTGGGTCGCGCGGCACGCGTCGTGCTTTCGCTCGGACCGAGCGGCATGAGGCGCTATTTACGTGACTCGCGGTTGCGGGAGCGTGTCACGTGCCGGCTTCGCGCGAAACTGACAGGGGCTTTCTGACGCCCATGCCTGGTCCAGCTATACCCACGGATGAGCGGTTGGAGCGGCAATCCCATGGTGTCCGCAAAAGACCGCTTGTGCAACGCGGTTGGCGGTACACGCTGGTCGGGGTGGTTTGCGCAACCGCGCATAACGTCATCATGATCGCGGCCGACCAAGTGGGGGTGCATTATCTGCTGGGCACCGTGATTTCGTTCCTGGCGGTAACACCGCTCGGATACTTGCTGCACAGCCGGTTCACCTTTGCCGAACCGCTTCGCTTGAAGGCATTTGGACGCTTCGTAGGCGGTGTGGCGATGGCCTATCCAATTTCGGTAGCCATGATGATTGTCCTGTGTTCCGGCCTCGGTCTTCGTGTCGCGATAGCAACTCCGATCGTCACCGTCGCAATGTTCGTCTGGAACTTTACCGCTGCGCACTGGGCTATACTGCCGCGGTTCTACCTACGAGGGCGGTAACGGTCGTGCGTGTATCGGCAGCTTGTGGATTAGCGGACCAAGTTGGGGCCTGCTCACGGCAGGAATAGGGGTTCGATTCCCCCTTGGGCGTACCACTCCCTTGCAAAATCGAGAGCATTGGCTAAGGCCGGCCCATTCCGACGGCAGCCTGTTCAATGCGGGTTGTTGGCACGAACGATCCCGATGGCGCGATCGTCGACCTCGGCAGGATCACCGGGCAGTTGACGGTGGCAGGGAAATGATCTCTGTATCAGCCAAGTCCCGGCGTCGGGCGACATGCGAAACGTCATTAGAGTTCAACTACATGACGGAACCGTTTTCCAGCCGTGAGGGGGCATGGTGGTCAAGGGCCGTTTTTCCCGCGGTAGGTCAGAGGACGAAACGGCTCGGATACTGGCGATCATTCTACTAGGTGCCGCTGTTGTGTACGTGGCGCTTGCCTTGACGCCTTCGCACTATGCGGTCGGCCTGCGCTATCTTGGCGTAAAGGATGCAAGCCCGTCGTTGCTCTCGGCTCGTCCTATCCGGTCAGACGAGTGGATCGTCCTGACGCCGCTGTTTCAAACCGCAGTTCGCGGCGGCTTTTCCACAATCAACCAGATTTCACCCTATCATGAGTCTCTCAAGGGTTTCTGGGCGCTGCCCATTCTGGACTGGTCCCTCGTTTTCAAACCCCAACTCTGGGGTTTCTGGACGTTGCCACCAGCCTATGCCTATTCCCTCTATTTTTCGATTCTGTGGACTACATTTCTTGCCGGATACGCAATTCTCTTCACGCAGTTGGGCGTCAATATCCGAGTCGCGGCGCTGGGCGCCGTCTGTCTTTTCTTCTCGGGGTTCGTTCAGGTTTGGTGGACGTCGAACGCGCCGACATTTGCCTTCGCACCCTGGCCATTGGTCGCTTTCCTGCTCCCGATCCGACCTTGGCTGAAACTGCCGCTTCTGTTTTGGGCTTCCGCGGTCTGGGTTTTCGGCTTGGTTTATCCGCCGTTCATGATTTCTGCGGCCTTCGCGTTCGCGGTGCTACTGCTCGCCTTCCGTCGCGATGCCCTCACTCCCGGAAATATTGCCGTAGCCATCGTGGCTCTTGTCGCACTCGGCGCCAGTTTCTTCCTTTACTTCGGCGATTATATCCAGACCATGCAGCAGACTATCTATCCCGGGCACCGCTACGAGTCCGGCGGCGGAGTTGACGGGACGAGGCTGCTCAGTCACCTGTTCCCGTTCTTAACAACCGTACGATTCACTCCTCTCGTGGCGAACTCCAACGAATGCGAGATTGCCGTCGTATCTACCCTCCTTCCAATGACGGTGCTGTGCTTCGTCGACTATCGATCGCTGCTGAAAGCGCTTGAAGAGAATTCCATCGGTTTCTGGATCGCGGCAGCCGGTCTGACGCTGATGCTGATCTGGATGGCCGTTCCCGTTCCCGCATCCATCGGGCGGATATTTTTGTGGACCCAAGTCCCCCCAACACGAATGATGTGGGGGTTCGGTCTCCTGCTGACCACGTTGGTCATTGTCCTGGCATCAAAATGCGTGTTCGTGGTTAGTTCGCGACGTTTGGCGGCATTTACCGGCGCAATGGTGGCTGCATGGCTTGCCAAGATCGGCTCTACCCTGGTGTGGCCGCAGGCGGACGTGACGACTTGGGATGCCCTAACCTATGGCTGGTTCGACTGGATTGTCATCTTTGTATTTCTGGAGGCAGCGGCGCTGACCTGGAAATATAAGGTCCCTCCAGCATTCAATATCCAAGCGCTGTTCGCGGCCGCTGCTGTTTCCGGTATGATTACCTTCGGCACGTTCAATCCATTCCAGCGAGCATTCCCAATCTTTGCTCCCCCACCCGAAACACCGTTCCTGGCGTCGGTTCGTGAGCAGGTCAAAACCGATCCCCATGGTTGGGCGGCCGTGCCCGGTTGGTACGGCTCGCTGTTCTCAGGTGTTGGCATACCGGCCATCAACCATACGCTTACGGCTCCGGCGATGGGTTTCTTCAGGAAGTTATACCCAGAAATGGATAGTGCGACATTCAACTATCTATTCAATAGATATGCGCACATATCTCTCAAGAATGTGCAGGCGCCGGAAGTCAGAGCAGATTTATTGATCCTGCCGTTAAGTCGATTTCTACCAACCGGAAACGAGAACAATTCCCGTAACAATAAGGGCAATCCCCAGTAGGAAGAAACGGGGCACTTGTTCACCGAACAACAGAAAGCCGGCGACCGGCACGATGACGAAGGCGAGGGAATTGAACATGAAGGCCACGGACAGCGGAACCGTGCGCAGGGCGTGGACCCGGGCCAGTGTCGACTGCAGATAGAGAAACAAGGCCAGCGCCACCAGCGAGAATGGCCACGCATTGTCGCGCAGCGGCCTACATGGACCATCCCTTGCAGTTTGCGGCCTTACCCGCCAGCCGCGCCTCCTTATGTCATGTCAGCGCCCGCATCGGTTGGCGCGATGCTGCCAGCCGCGGGTGCAGCGCGATGCGCGGCACCGACTGTATATCGTAGTTGATGAAGGCAAGCAGCAACTGGAAGCCGATGATGATCGGCAGCGCGGCGACCATCACGGTTCCGGCCGTTGCGGGTGTGACTGTGCCCCAATTGGCCAATCCGTAGACAATGCCGAACAACAGAAGCAGCGCCCCCAGCGCAAGCTCGAGAGAAGCAAGGCTGAAATTGCGGATGAAGTAGTTGTAGAAAATGCGCTTGGCGAAATTGCGCATGTGCAAGAAGGCGAAGCGCGGAATCTCCCGCAATGGCCGCATGCTGCTGACCTCGTCCGCGTAATGGGCATGCATGGGGACATCGACTACCCGCGCCGTCAGGATGTTCAGTCGAAACAGCAAGTCCGACTCGAAGAAATACCGCTTCGAAATCTTGTCCAACGGCAGCAGGCAGACAAGGCTGGCATGGATCGCGACATAGCCGTTGGTCGGGTCGAAGACGTGCCAGTAGCCGCTCGATATCTTGGACAGAAAGGAAAGACCGGCGTTGCCGATCAACCGGCCGAGCGGCATGGCGGCGAGTCCCTCCGGCTCGAAGAAACGGTTGCCTTTGGCGTAGTCCGCCTCGCCGGACAGGATGACTCCGGCAAAGCTCGGGATCAGCGCCGGGTCCATCTGTCCGTCGCCGTCGATCTTGATGACAATATCGGCGCCGTCAGCGGCGGCATGCTTCATGCCCACCATCGTGGCGCCGCCAACGCCTTGGTTTCCCGCATTGCGGATCACCCTGATGCGAGGATCCCTTGTGTTCTCCTCGACGAAACGGCCACTCTCTTCCGGGCAGGCGTCATCGACCACATAGATCAGCTCCACCTCGGGACCGATCCGCTCCAGCACGGAAAGAATGCGACCCCGCACACGGTAGCTCGGAATCACAACGGCGAGCCGCAGCAAAGTCGGGCCGGATGTGGGCTTCATCCGCGCCCTGCCGATAACGACCCATAGGCCAGGCCTGCTGCCATACCGGGCAGCATCAGGAGGCGGCCGCCGCTAGCATGGCCCGGTGGGAGCGGCTGCGGCCGAAGGATACCAATCGCCTTGCTGGTGGATGAGGACGAATGGCTTCGCACTCCCTTTTTGGCGGGCACAACTTTCTCCATCCGGCGCGCTGTATGGCAGACAGGCACCTTCGCTCCATGTTGTCTGATGACCTGTTTACAATCAGTAAGCCGAAGCCCCATGCTGCGGCGTACCGCACTCTTCTCCCTGGACCGGATCAAGCTGCCTTGTGAGCCTGCGCATTCCGTGTGCACAATACACGTTCTACAACGATTCAGGCTCTTTGTGGCTGCAAAGGTTTTGGCGCCGTAGGTTCGATGAAAGCAGAAGCGGTGGAGATTAGTAATGATGACGATCTATCCCGAATTGCAACTGCATTTATAAGTATTGCCGTTGCTGCAAAGATCGTCATTCTATTCGTCTTTGCGTATGAATGCCGCTTCGTCATGGACGAATTCGTCCAGCTTGGATGGGCCAAATATTTCTCCAACGGCCTCTTCGATACGATCTGGCATCCCAAGGCGGTCGGCTATGCGATCTTCTACGAGGTCGCCCACCTGATCGGTTGGGATGCCACGTCGATCCTGCTCGTCGGTCGCATGCAAACCGCCTTGCTGGCGTGCGCGACCGTGGGCATGGTCTATGCTTGCGCTCGCGCGCTCGGGGAGGATCGGGTCCGCGCCTTGATCATCGTCCTCCTCCTCTTGTGCTTCTCGAATTTCATGGAGCGCATCTTTCGCACCATAGCCGAACCGCTGGCGGTGTTCTTCGCCGTGGCGGCGCTGCTGGTCATCCTGCGGGCGCGTGAATTGAAGGGACGGCAGCTCGCCGCCGCCGGCGTCCTGAGCGGCCTGGCGTTCCTCGCGACACAGAAATCAATTTATTTCAACCTGGCGCTCGGGCTCGGCCTGGTCGTCGACGCGGCTCTGATGAGACGCTACACGGCGGGTGCCGTACGCGGCGCATGGCTCGTTTTGGGATGGACTGTCCCCATAATTGCCTACTGCTTCATCTTTGGCGGCGCCGATCCCATTCCGATTGCCAAGAACCTCATGTTCGGCCCGCTCGAGATCGCGGCGCGCGGAGGTGGTGACTACGGAGGGTTGAGGCGTTTCGTGCTGCAGACGCTGGCGCGGAACTACGTTCTATACGTCTTCTGTTTCGCCGGCATGGCGCTGTCCCTGATGCGGATCATGACGCTCGACGAACGAAGGCGAATTGCGCTGATCTTCTCCGTCGTCATCACTGCGCTGGTCTTCGCGCACGACCAGCCGTGGCCCTACGTCTTCATAATGGCGCTGCCGTTCATGTCGCTTTGGTCGCTGACACTGCTCGACGGCCTCGCGACCCGAGTGCTTTACCTGCGCATGGCATGGACGGCGCTGGCCGCCGCCATGGCCATGAGCTTCGTCGTCAACCTGCTCTACCTCCGCATCGACAATGCAGCCCAACTCGAGCTGGTGGCGCGCGCGGAGTCATTGCTTGCGCCGGACGAGCGGTATTTCGACGGCGTAGGAATGCTGCCCAACCGGATGGAGCCGACGATCTTGTGGCTCGACATGCACTATGTGCTCAAGACCTTGCGGGAAAGCGGCCACTCCGAAGCATATAGTGTCCTGAGCAAGTCTCCACCGAAGCTGATCCTCTGGTCTTACAGGATGGACTACATCTATCCGGTGGTCGCGCCTCTGATCGTGAACAGCTATGTCAGGATCGCGCCGAATCTCAGGATAGCCGGCGTCCGCCTTCAGCCCGGCGAGCGCAAGATTTTCGACGTTCCGATCGCTGGAAGCTATGCGCTCTACAGCCAGGATGGCACTCAGTTGCCGGGGCAGGTCGAGGTCGACGGCAAAGTGCTTGCGCCGCCGGTTCAATTTTCGCGCGGACCAAAGACCGTGATCTTGCACGGCCCGGCAGGCGAAGCATTGCTGCTGCCGACTGGTTCTTATGCCGGGCGTTTCAAACCAGGCAAGGATAACGATCTTCTGTTTGACGGCGTCTATGACTGAGCCGAGGGCCATTCGATCGACCGCCTGACAACCGCGTAATGACGGATGTTGGCCAGCTAGAGCATGATTCCGAAAAATGGGAACCGGTTTTCGGAAAAGATCACGCTCCGACAAGGAGCTGGATCAGGGCGACGATTCAAGGAGACGTCATCCTGATCTAGGGGGCGGCGACTTCGGCCACCCGCGGCGTCTTGCGCTGCAGGTTCAGCAGGTTGCCGGCGAGGATCAGGGCCGCGCCGCCGGCGGTGAAGACGTCGACGTGCTCGTGATAGAGCAGCCAGCCGACCAGCGCCGACAGCGGCACCCGCAGGAAATCCATCGGCGAGATGATCGTGGCATCGGCGTATGCCAGCGCGCGCGTCAGGCAGAAATGCGAAGACATGCCGGTGAAGGCGATCAGGAATATCCACGGCCAAAGCCCGGGCGAGGGGTTGCGCCAACCGTAGAGAGCCGGGATCAGGCCCACGGCCGACTGGATGATCAGCATCCAGAATATTATGCGCACGACGCTCTCGGTCCGGGTCATCGACTTCACCAGCACCATCGAGATGCCGAAGCAGACCGCGGCACCCAGAACGACGAGGTGACCGGGGTCCATGGAGCCTGCATTGGGGCGCACGATGACCACCACGCCGACCAGGCCAAGCACGATCGCCGCCAGCCTTGACCGCGACAGTCTTTCGCCGAGAAAGCTGACTGCCAGGATAGCCGTCCAGATCGGTGTCGTGAACTCGATCGAGATCAGCACGGCCAGCGGAATGAGCGTCAGAGCGTAAAGCCAGGCAGCCTGGCCGCTATAGTGGATGACGTTGCGGGCGATATGGGCGAGCGGGCGCTCGGCGCGCATGGCGGCAAAGCCGCCGTTCATCATCACGAGCGGCAGAAGGATCAAGAGGCCGATCACCGAGCGCAGCTCCAGCACCTGGAAGACATTGAGCTCGGCCGTCGTCTCGCGGCCGGCGACCGACATCGCCAGCATCGAGGTGATTGACAGCGCCATCCAGAGTGCGGCTTTTGGGATCGAGGGAGCGGGTGTCATTTGGGGCCTATGTCGCAAGCCCGGACTTTGGCCGCAACCGGTAGTGGCGCCATTCCGATGGGCCAGCGAATACCGGTGTCAAAAAACCGTCATTGCCTCGGGGGAACCTGGCGCCCGGGGCACCCGTTAAGTCCACGCTTCGGCCTTCCATCGGAAGGCTTGTGATTGCGAGAGGGAACGTCTTGATGAAGTCGACCGCTGCTTTGCTGGCCGCCGCCTGCCTTTTCTGCTCGACGGGCGCGCATGCCGACGAGGCGGCGTTCCTGCATTCGCTGCAGGGAAAGTTCTCCGGCAAGGGAACGGTACGGATCAGGACGAACATGCCGGTGATGAACGTCAGTTGCACCTTCACCTCGGCCGCGACGGCGAACTCGCTGTCACTCGATGGCACCTGTCGTGCGTTGCTGATCATGTCGCGGGAAATCCGCGCCGACCTGAAGGTCAACGGGGCGAGCTATGCCGGCATCTACATCGGCTCGCGCACCGGGCCGGCCGGACTCAAGGGAAGCCGCAAGGGCAATGCGATCAACCTCGACATCCACTGGGCGAAAATCGTCAATGGCGACCGCGACGCCGAGCTGACCGTTGAAAAGATCGGGCCGGACAATATGCGCATGACGGTGACCGACATGGATCCGGCGACGGGCAAGATAGTGGTGACGAGCCGGATCGACCTCAAGCGATCCTGATCCTTCAATCTTCGAGCGGCTCGGGCGGATTGGCGGCGCGTCCCTTGCCGAATGTGTAACCGGTCTCGACGGCCTTCCTGCCGAACTTGTCACGCAACGCGTCCATGGCGCCTTCGGCCAGCGCACGCTTGCGCGACTGCACGTCTACCAGATCGGGCGGGTCGGCCTTTTCGTCGTCGCAGAGGTCGCTGACGCCGATGCCGAGCAGGCGGAACCTTGTGCCGTCGGTCTCGCGGCGCAAGAGGTCGAGCCCTGTCTGGAAGATGCGGTCGGCAAGGCGGGTCGGATCGCCGAGTTGGCGGTTGCGGGTGCGGATCTTGAAATCCTGCGTTTTCAGCTTCAGCACCACGGTGCGGCCTGCGATGCCGGATTTCTTCAGCCGCGCCGAGACCTTTTCCGAAAGCCCGCGCAGCACCGGCACCAGTTCCGCCAGCGCGGCGATATCGGTGTCGAAGGTGGTTTCGGCCGAGACGCTCTTGGCGTCGCCGTCGGGGTCGACCGGGCGGTCGTCCTCGCCACGCGAAAGGCGGTAGAGCCGGTCGCCCATCACGCCATAACGGCGCATCAGGTCGCCGCGCTCCATGCGCTGCAACTGGGCGATCATGCGGATGCCCTCGCGCTCCAGCGTCGCGGCCAGCGCCTTGCCGACGCCCCAGATCATCGTCACCGGCTGCGCGGCCAAAAAGCTTGGCGCCTCGGCTTGGCCGATCACTGAAAAGCCGCGCGGCTTGCGGAAATCCGAAGCTATCTTGGCGAGGAACTTGCAGTAGGAGAGGCCGGCCGAAACCGTGATGCCGAGCTCCCTTTCCACCGTCTGCGCGAAGCGCGCCAGCACCAGCGCCGGCGGCATGCCGTGCAGCCGCTCGGTGCCGGCGAGGTCGAGAAACGCCTCGTCGATGGACAGTGGCTCGACCTGCGGCGTCAATGCCTGCATCAACGAGCGGACCTCGCGCCCCACACCGACATATTTTTCCATGTTGGGCGCGATCACCACCGCTTCCGGGCAGAGCTCGAGCGCCTTGAACATGGGCATGGCCGAGCGAACGCCCTGGATGCGGGCGATGTAGCAAGCGGTGGAAACGACGCCACGTCGGCCGCCGCCGACGATCACCGGCCTGTCCTTCAGTGCCGGGTTGTCGCGCTTTTCGATCGCCGCGTAGAAGGCGTCGCAGTCGATATGGGCGATCCGCAACCGATAAAGCTCGGCATGGCGGGCAAGGCGCGGGCTGCCGCAGCGGTCGCAGCGACGCGTCTCCGAGCGCTGGAAAGCCAGGCAGTCACGGCAAAAACCGTGTTCGGGATTGTTGACAGGAGCCACCATCGCTGCGAACATAAAGAGAACAAATGCAATGGTACGACAGCGCAGGGCTGGCAACAAGCTTGGCCTGGGGAGAACGCATGAACACGACCATAGCACCGCTGACTCCCGAGCGCTGGGCGGATTTCGAGGACCTGTTTGGCAAACAGGGCGCCTGCTATGGCTGCTGGTGCACGCATTTCCGACTGGCGCCGGCGGAACGCCGCGCCAGCGACAAGGAGCGCAACAAGGATCTTATCAAGGCGCGAATCGAGGCCGGGCCACCGCCCGGGCTCCTGGCCTTCGAGGACGACAAAGCCGTCGGTTGGATGCAGATCGGGCCGCGCGCCGACGTGCCCGAATGGAACAACCAGGGCAGGGGCTCGGCGCCGGTCGACCCGGCCGATGCCGGTGACCCGGATGTCTGGGCGATTTCCTGCTTCTTCATCCGGGTCAAGGCGCGGGGCCGGGGCGTCACGCATCGGCTCGTCGAGGGCGGCATTGCCTTCGCGCGAGAGAACGGCGCGAGGCTGCTGGAAGCATGTCCGATCGACCTCTCGCGCGATTCGCGCTCGATCGGGCTATTCGTCGGCTCTTCGCGCGTGTTCGAGAAAGCGGGCTTCGAGAGGCTTGTAGAGCGCAAGCCCGGCCGGCCGTTGATGCGGCTGGTGCTTTAGCCGGGGCCGCTTTTGGCCTACAGTCGGCGTCTTGCGGCCGTAACGCTTCTTGCCTACCAGAGGCGCACAAATTTGTCTTCCCAACGGAGAACCGACGTGAAGCGTATTTTGCCACTTGCCTTTGCCCTTGCGTTCAGCGCGCCCGCTTTCGCCCAGACCGTCGACGACCAGGGCGCGAAGCAGCTTTCGGACAATCTGGCGCGCTATTTCGGCAAGCAGGCGTTCGACAAGGGCGTGCTCAAGGTTTCGGTCGACGGGGACGCTTACAAGATCGCGCTTGACATCAAAGCGCTCGTCAACGCTCTGCCCGAGCAGAAGCTCCTGAAATTCGACATGGCGCCCTATGCCTTGATGGTGAAGCCGCGCAGCGACGGGTCATGGGACGTCTCGTCGAATTTCTCGCAGGGCGCGTCCTTCGAGTTCGATGGGCCGCAAGGCCGTCAGAGCATGGATTTCACGATCAAGGACGGCAAGCTGACCAGCGTGTACGATCCGGCTCTTGCGGCCTTCATCAGCGGAACCAGTTCGTTGGGCGGGATGACCATGACGTCCCGGGAAGCCAAGCAGCAGGCCGATGTCTCGACCGGCGCCGGCACGGCCACAATTACCGCGACCAAGTCCGCCAATGGCGGAGTCGACTTCACGGCCACGCAAAAAGTCGCGGACTTCGTCGAAACGATCAAGATCGACGATCCCGACAATGGAATGAAATTCCCGCTCACCTTGAAGACGCCGGAACTTTCAGTGGACGCAAACGGCAAAGGGATGCGGACGAAGCCGCTGCTCGACCTGCTTGCCTTCGCCGTGGCCAATGAGGACGAGGCCAAGCTCAAGGCGAACCAGGCTGAGCTCAAATCGCTCATGCTGGCCGCGCTGCCCGTTTGGGAAAGGATCGACGGCAACTACGGCTTCAAGGATTTCGAAGTCGACAGCCCCGTCGGCAAATTCGGGGCCGCGCAATTCAGCACGGCATTCGGCATGGACGGTGTCTCCCAGAACGGCAAAGTCGATTACACGATCAAGGCGACCGGCCTGACAATCCCACATCAGACCTTGCCCGACTGGACCGTCCCGCTTCTGCCCACCGACGTCGAGCTGAACTTCGGCGGCGCCAATATCGATCTCGACACGATGGCTAAAAAGGCGATCGAAGCCTTTGACCTCAATAAGAATCCGCCGCTGTCGGATGAATTCGGCAAGGCTTTGGTCGCCGATTTCAAAGCCAAGAATCCGAAGGTCGTGATCGGACACAGCACGGTGAAGAATGGCGACATCGAGCTCGCGATGGAGGGAGAGATGACGTTTCCCGGCGAGAAGCCGGATGCGACCTTGACCGTCGACGTGGCAGGCTACGACAAGATCGTCGATGCCCTGAAGGAAGGAGCCAAGAGCGACGAGCAAATGGCGCAGGCCTTCCCGTTTGCCCTGGCCGTCAAAGGCTTCGGCAGGACACTGCCGGACGGCCGGCTGGAATGGGTGATCAACACCAAGGCCGACGGGTCCGTTTCGGTCAACGGCGCGATGCTTAAGGGACCGGATGAAGTTCAGGACGACAGTGCCGGTCAGGGCGGCAATTCCGGCGGCGATGACGGCGCGAACGGAACCGACAATTCGACCGGAGGCGACGATTCCGATGGTGGCGACAATGGCGGGGCGGGGGCGAAGCTGCAGCCCTGAGCGCAAGCGCCGGAGCAATTCCGGGAAATGTGGAACCGGTTTTCCGTCCGGAATTGCGCGAAAACAAGGAGGTGGAGCAGTCCGCCGTTTCCATGAAACGGCGAACCGTCCTAAAGCCCGAGAGCGTTCGCGATCTTGGGCGCTGCCTCTCGCCAGTCATCGACCGAGATGATGTCGTCGGGTGTCGGCGGCAGGAAGGCGCGCAGTGAATTGTCGGCCATCAGGTGGAAGAGGTGCGCGTCCGCCACGGAATCGCGCGCCGAGATCAGGTTGGGGGGCTGGTCGTCGACGAAGGCGACCGGCCGGCCTTTGAGGCCGCGCAGTTTGGCGATGGCAGGCCCTTTCGCCATCTCCGTCGTCAGCAATGGATAGTTCAGCCCCAGCATGTCGAGATGTGCCCGGCGCGCGGCGCGATGCTTGTGCGGCATGGCGGTCAGCATGACGATCTCGGCGCCCTGGCCGAGCATTGCCAGCGCATCCGCGGCGCCGTCCGTGACGCTTTGCCAATCCGCCTGGGTGTCGAAGAATTCGCCGAGCAGCGCCGTCACTTCCGGCTGCTCGATCAACCGGCCGGTTGCCGTTTCGGCGATATTTCCGGTGAGGCGGAAGGAAGCGATGGTGAGCCCGAAACCGCGCGCTTTCAAGAAATGCGGGAAGGGCCGGATGAATTCGAGGACGACGTCATCGACGTCGAGCACCAGCAGCGGCCGATCGTCGGCCGCCAGCTCAGCGATCTGCCGTGCCGTCTCGGGATCGTCGCTCATGTGGAACGCTCATGGTCGTCATTGCCGAGGGGAAGCGCGCGCAGTGCCTTGCCGACGGCGGCCGGCGGCGTGCCGGTCTCCTCGGCGAAGCGCAGAAGCGTCGGTTCGTGGGCGAGGATGAATTGCAGGACGCCGGCAAGGAAGCCCGGCTCCGAGGCTGCCCTCCGGATCGAGTTCGCCTCGATGCCGGTTATAGCCAGGAAACGGGGCAGGAGTTCCGGATCGGCGGCGACGAAGCCCAGTGCCTTGACGGCAATGGTTTCCGCTTCCTCGCGCATTGACGCTGCGTTCGCCATCATTACCTTTGGGATGGTGGGTTTTTTGAGTCTCCTTCCGCAGTAACGGTAAGCGCCGCTTGCGGCAAGCCTCCGCTCTCCCCGTACAACGTCCGAAGGTGGAATTGGTGCAGCTTTCCAACCTCCGGTTTCCGTTTCGTCAATCATATTGGGCTAGAGTGGAAAAGGGTTGGGTGCGGTCCGAAGGGGACGCATTGCGACTGCCCTCGGCTTCGAGGGCGGTCGGGACGGGAAATTGATGGCTAAGAAGGTCATGATCGTCGAGGACAATGAGCTCAATATGAAGCTCTTTCGGGACCTCATCGAAGCCAGCGGTTACGACACGGTTCGCACACGCAATGGGCTGGAGGCGCTGGATCTCGCGCGCCAGCACAGGCCGGACCTCATCCTGATGGACATCCAGCTGCCGGAAGTGTCAGGCCTTGAAGTGACGAAATGGCTGAAGGAAGACGACGAATTGCATTCGATTCCCGTCATCGCCGTCACCGCCTTCGCCATGAAGGGCGATGAGGAGCGCATCCGCCAGGGCGGGTGCGAGGCGTATATCTCCAAGCCGATCTCGGTGCCGCGCTTCATCGAGACCATCAAATCCTATCTGGGCGATGCCTGATGCCTGAGACCAGCAGAACCGGAGCCTTTTGAGATGACCGCGCGGATCCTCGTCGTCGACGACATCCCCGCCAATGTGCGGCTGCTGGAGGTTCGGCTGCTTGCCGAGTATTTCGAGGTGCTGACCGCCAACAACGGCCCGGATGCCATCGAGACCTGCGAGAACGGCAAGGTCGACGTCGTGCTGCTCGACGTGATGATGCCTGACATGGATGGATTTGAGGTCTGCAAGCGCCTGAAGTGCGATCCGGCGACCTCGCATATCCCCGTCGTCATGATCACCGCGCTCGACCAGGTTTCGGACAGGGTGCGCGGCCTCGAGGCCGGCGCGGACGATTTCCTGACCAAGCCGGTCAACGACTTGCAACTGATGACGCGCGTGAAGAGCCTGGTCAGGCTGAAGTCGCTGACCGACGAGTTGCGGCTGCGCTCCTCGACCACGCGCAATATCGGCATCGAAGAACTCCTGAGCCGCGATTTCGCGACCGGGGACGCCAAGCCGAGGGTGCTTCTCATCGACGAGCGCCGGTCGTCCGTCGAACGCATCCAGAAGATGCTGCGCAACAGCGCCGAGCTCGATGTCGCGACCGATCCGAATGCCGGGTTCTTCCAGGCGGCCGAGACGCCATATGAATGCGTGCTGATCTCGACCGCCTTCTCCGACTTCGATGCGCTGAGGCTCTGTTCGCAACTGCGTTCGCTCGATCGCACCCGCTTCCTGCCGATCATGCTTTTAGCCGACGAGGGCGAGGAAGGCCGTATCCTGCGCGGCCTGGAACTCGGTATCAACGACTACCTGATCCGGCCGATCGACCAGCACGAGTTGACGGCGCGCCTGCGCACGCAGGTGCGGCGCAAGCGCTACAACGACCAATTGCGCGCCAGCGTCGCCCAGACCATCGAGATGGCGGTGATCGACGGGCTGACGGGGCTTCACAACCGGCGCTACCTGGACAGCCATCTGCAGACGCTGTTCGATCGCGCCGTGGCGCGGCGGCGGCCGCTGTCGGTGATGATCACCGACCTCGATCGTTTCAAGTCGATCAACGACACCCATGGCCACGATGGCGGCGACGATGTACTGCGCGAATTCGCCAGGCGGCTGCGCAAGAATGTGCGCGGCATCGATCTCGCCTGCCGCTTCGGCGGCGAGGAGTTCGTCGTGGTGATGCCGGACACCGACGGAGCTGTCGCCGAGAAGGTCGCCGAACGCATACGCGCCGAGATCGCGCAAGCGCCGTTTGCAGTCGGAAGCGACGGCAAGACGATCGAGGTCACGGTCAGCGTCGGCGTGTCCTCGCTCCTGAAAGGGACCGACAGCGTCGCCGCCCTGATGAAGCGCGCCGACCTGGCGCTCTACGAGGCCAAAAGCGGTGGCCGCAACCGCGTGGTCGCCAAGGCTGCCTGAAGCGCGTCGCGATCTTTCACATTCGCTCCACGCGCTTTAGATTTCGATTTTGCGTATGTCTTTGCCACGAATCGGCTCCCGCTTTCGGGACACATACTTTGGGAAAGATGCTGATTCCCGGCGGTCCCAACAGGGTTACAAATTTACCTTAACCCAAGCGATTTGCGAACGGTGGTTAAGAAATGGTTGATTTTTATAAGGTCTTGCGCAAATCTGCGGCGCATAGACAGAAGACGAGGCCGGCACGAGGGTAGACTAGCCGGTCCGTTCCGAAAAATACCCCATGATGCTCAGGTCCGCCGCATCTCCTGGGTCCGTGGGGTCGGCCGGCCGGCGCTGGCACATAGTGGCCTCCTCGTACCGCTGCCAAACGCCGACCGGCCCCCTTTTCGAAGACATTCTCTTTGAAAACCGACGGGAGAACCTTGCGCTTGATAGCGGCGAGGTTTCTTTGCCGCGTTGTCTCCGCGCAAAACAAAAAACGCCGCCCGAAGGGCGGCGTTTTGATTTCTCGGGATAACCAGATTACTTGATCTTGGTTTCCTTGAACTCGACGTGCTTCTTGGCGACCGGATCGTACTTGCGGAACGAGAGCTTGTCCGTCTTGGTACGGCTGTTCTTGCTGGTCACGTAGAAGAATCCGGTGTCAGCGGTCGACAGAAGCTTGATCTTGATGTTTGCGGCTTTGGCCATGATTTTCGTCCGTTAATGTTCGTGGAGTTTTGGCCGCTGGAGCACGGGGAAAACACCCGGACGCGGGAAACTTAGCGCGACACATAAAGAACGCGCCCGGAAAGTCAAGCCCGGGCGCCTTCCTTGCCTCGTCCGGGGTGGCTGATTTCATCGCTTCAGGCGATTTCCCCGATCAACTGATCCGCGTTTTTCCAGTCCCCCGTCGTGTTCCACCAGCGGTTGGGGTTGGCTCGGTCATCAAGGCCCTTTGAGCGGCTCGCGAGCAGCGGTTGGATTCGGATGACGGGCTCCTGATAGGAGTGAGCCTGGAAAATCGCCTCGACGACACGCGCCGCGAGCGCCTGGTCGTCTGCGATCTCGAACGACACCTCAACGGTGCCGGGCCGCCGGCGCAGTTCCGTCTCGGCGCCGGCAGCCGCGCCTTCGAGCGGTCGGTAGCGCTCTATGCCCTGCGCCGACTGATAGGCATTGCTGTCATATTTGCCCATGCGCAGCGGCGTGATCGCCACCACTGCCTCCATGATACGCTCGACATCGGCGGCTGGCGCCTGGAAGCTGACGAGCAGAAGCAATTCCATCCTGAGGGATCTGGTTTCAAAGCCACTGTCGATCATCGCTATTCTCCTGCCTCTGGTTGGAGGCAGGGTATAGCAGGGGTGCTGCTGACACGGTGATGTCAGTATTGCCCCGCGATCCGGCGACGCCGCCTAGAGAATTTTCCGAACCAGCCTGACCAGGACCAGAGCCATGTAGGCGGCGAAGAAAATCGCCAGCGACCAGCCGAAGCCCGATGGACCGAAGGCGTCCATGCCGATGCCGATCGCCTGCGGGCCGATCACCATGCCGACGCCGTAACAAAGCACGAAAGCAGCGTTGGCGGACGCCAGTTCATGGCCGGAAAGCTGGGAGCCGAGATGGGCAAGGCCGATCGTGTACATGGCGGCGACGACGCCGCCCCAGACGAACAGGAGGGCCGCCATCAGATGCCAGTTCTGGGCAAAGAACGGCATGAAAACGGTGCCGACGAGGCCGACGGTGGCGCAGGCCAGAAGCAGGTAGCGGCGGTCCGAGACACGGTCGCTGATCATGCCGATCGGAATCTGCAGCAGCACATTGCCAAGCCCGATCATGGTCAGCAGCAGCGCGGCGTCAGCCTCCGAATAGCCGATGCGGCTGCCATAGACGGGGAAGAGCGAGAAACCGCCGGTCTCGACCGCGCCGAAGACAAGCACGGCGAAGGTCGCGGTCGGCACCATCCAGATGTAGCGCAGGAAATGGCTGGTCTCGCTGTCGGCGACGATGGTCGGGCTCTCGTTGCGGGCTGCCAGCACCGGGATGGCGGCAAGCGTCACCAGGGCTATGGTGACGCCGAATGGCAGGAAGCCCGAACTGCCCAGGTGAGCGAACAGCCAGGGACCGGCGGCGAAGCCGAGCGACAGCACGGTGGCGTAGATGCCAAGCACGAGGCCGCGGCGGCTCGGCGGGGCGGAGGTGCTGATCCAGAACTCAGACAGGATGAACAGCACCGTCAGCGAGACATGCAGGGCCACGCGCAGCGGAAACCACATCCAGAAATCCGGCGCGAAATGGAAGCCGACGAAGGCGAGCGCGCCGATCGCAATCATCAAAAGCATGGTCCAGGCGACGCCTAGCCGCATGGCCAGCGGCGTGGCCAGCGGCGCGCCGGCAATGGAGGCGAGGCCAGCGACGGCTGTGTTCAGGCCGATCATCGAAGCCGAATGGCCGCGGCTTTCGAGGATGACGCTGAGCAGCGGCATGCCGAGGCCGATGGCGATGCCGACGACGCTGATCGAGGAGATAGCCGCGATCATCGGCAGCCAGTGTACGCGTTCGTCGCCCTGTTGTTGGGTATCGACCGTCATGGATCAAAATGCTCTGTTTCTAAAGGACTTCGCGGACAAAGCGGTTGCGGACAAGCCGGAAGAACGGCACGGCACCCCCCGGCCGCAGCAAGGGATCGTCGGCAAGCCGCTTTTCGAGTTCTTCCAGGATCATGCCGGTAATGTCGGGGATGTCAGCCTTGCGGGCATCGGCAAGCGGCAGCCAGACCAACTCCTCCAGCTCATTGGTCGGGCCGCCGTCGGGCAATTCCACGACGACGTCGTGGCGCCAGGCGCTGAAGAAACGCGTGTCGAAACGGCGCACGCGATTGGGCGGCGTGATGGCGCGAGCGATGAAGCGGAGCACGTCCAGCGACGGGACGACGCCATGTTCGACGAAACCTTGCCAGTCGCGTTTCGCGGTCGAGAAAGCGCCTTTGCGGCCGATCAACAGGCCCGCCTCTTCATAGGTCTCGCGAATCGCCGACAGGGCGATTGCCCGCGCCCGCGCCGTACTCGCGCGGCCGGGACCCGCGAGCAGCTTTTCTTCCTCTTCTCCGCGCAAGGCGGCAGCGACAGGAATGCGACTGTCCGCCGGATCGGTGCGGCCGCCCGGGAAGACGAACTTTCCGGGCATGAAGGCGTGACCGGCATGGCGCCGGCCCATCAGTACCAGGACATCCTTGCCCTTGCGATCAAGCAGAATGAGGGTCGCGGCATCACGCGGACGCAATGCCCGGCCGCTGCGCACGGCCAAGCCTTTATCGAGTTTGTCGACATCCGCCTTGGTCATTCGTTCCATGCGCTCGACCTAGCGGAAACTTCCCGGATGCGAAAGTGGCTTGCGCGTCGCGGCCTTTGAACCAGCGCGGACAGTGATGCAAGCTGGCTTATGAATGGGTCTCGAACTCGTCCTTCTCACCGCCGAAGCCATGCATATAAAGCGCCCATTGCAGGCCGATGACGGCGCCTTTGACCGGCTGCAACAGCACCAGCGCCAGAATGATGGTCAACGGCACCCAGATCAGCGCGTGCTGCCAGTTCGTCAGCGTGGTGGTGGCCTCCACCGCCATGAAGGAGCCAAGCACGATATGGCCGACAATGACGATGACCAGATAAGCAGGCAGGTCGTCCGCGCGATGGTGGTGAAGTTCTTCGCCGCAGACCTCGCACTTGTCCACGGGCTTCACGAAGGCGCGGAACAGCTTCCCCTTGCCGCAGTGCGGGCAGCGGCCGAGCATGCCCCGCTTCATCGCCGTCCACAGCGGACGCGCGACGCGCCCCGAATGGTGCTCGCCGCCGAAAACCTGTTCTTCCACTTGGAAGTTACCTGGCATCATCGTCTCCTGCCGCGCGGTCCGACACGCGATTGCGACGCGCGGGCGCGGCCCTTGGCCTTGTGGAACGACCGCCTCGAACCGGGCAGGGGCTTCGGGTCGGTCAGCATCTCGAAACGCATCGCGCCGGCCATTGGCGCGACCTCGACCAATCGAACTTCTACGCGATCGGCAAGCTGATAGCCCTTGCCTGTGCGTTCGCCGAAGAGCGATCGGGCGGTTTCGTCATAGATATAGTAATCGCCGCCCAAACTCGACACCGGGATAAAGCCGTCCGCGCCGTACTGCGGCAATTGGACAAAAAGTCCCGCCTTGGTGACGCCGGAGATGCGCGCGTCGAACGTGTCGTTGACGCGCTCGGCGAGATAGGCGGCGATCAGCCGGTCGACCGTATCGCGCTCGGCGGCCATGGCGCGGCGCTCCGTGGCCGAGATCAGCGCCGCGACCTCCTCCAGCCTGTCCGCCTCCTGCTGGGTGAGCCCGCTGGGCCCGAGACCAAGTGCCGCAATCAGCCCGCGGTGCACGATCAGGTCGGCATAGCGGCGGATCGGCGAGGTGAAATGCGCGTAGCGCCTGAGGTTGAGGCCGAAATGGCCGATGTTCTTCGGCGAGTATTCGGCCTGGCTCTGCGAGCGCAGTACGACTTCGTTGACCAGCGCCTCGTTGTCGGCGCCGCGCACCCGCTCCAGAATGCCGTTGAACTGGCTGGGCCGCATCTGAGCGCCGCGCGCCAGGGACAGGCTGAGCGTTGCCAGGAAATCGCGCAGCGATTCCTGCTTGGCCAGCGACGGAGCGTCATGGATGCGATAGACCAGGGGCTCTTTCCTGCCTTCCAGCGTCTCGGCGGCCGCGACATTGGCCTGGATCATGAACTCCTCGATGAGCTTATGCGCGTCGAGGCGTTCCGGGACGACGACGCGGTCGACCGTGCCGTCGGGCTTCAGCAGGATCTTGCGCTCCGGCAGGTCGAGTTCCAGCGGCTGGCGGGCGTCGCGACCGCGCCTCAGCACCGCATAGGCGTCCCATAGCGGCTTCAACACGTTGCCGAGGATCGGCCGCGTCTTGTCATCCGGCACGCCGTCGATCGCGGCCTGCGCCTGCTGATAGGCGAGCTTGGCGGCCGACTTCATCATCACGCGGTGGAAGGAATGCCTAAGCTTACGGCCTTCGGACGAGAAGGTCATGCGCACGGCGATAGCAGGCCTGTCCTGGCCCTCGCGCAGAGAGCACAGGTCGTTGGAGATGCGTTCGGGCAGCATCGGCACGACGCGATCCGGGAAATAGACCGAATTGCCGCGCTTCAAGGCCTCGCGGTCGAGCGGCGTGCCGTAGCGGACATAGGCGGCGACATCGGCGATCGCCACGGTGACGACGACGCCTCCAGGATTCTTCTCGTCCGCATCAGGCGTGGCGAAGACGGCGTCGTCATGGTCCTTCGCGTCGGCCGGATCGATGGTCACCAGCGGCAGGTCGCGCCAATCCTCGCGGTGATCCATGGTTGCCGGCTTCACCGCCTCGGCCTCGGCGATCACGTCCGCCGGAAAGACGTGGGGGATGTCGTGCGCGTGGATGGCGATCATCGAGACCGCCTTCTCGCTGCTGAGCGATCCGAGCACGGCCAGCACCTTGGCGCGCGGCAGGCCGAAGCGCGAGGCGCGTGCGGGCTCGACCTCGACGAGGTCGCCGCTCCTGGCGCCGTTCTGGAATTCCTTGTCGACGATCAGCTCCGGCTGGCGGCGTTCGACGGGCTCGATGCGGAACGTGCCGTCCTTCAGGACGCGGAAGACGCCGAGCACCGCGTCGCTGCGCTTCTCGAATATCTTCATCACCCGCCCGGTATAGGCGGGGCCTGACGGATCGTCGGTCGGGAAGGTCTTGGCAAGCACACGGTCGCCGATTCCGGGCACCGGGCCATTGGCGCCGCGCGAAATGCGGATGGCGATGACGGGCGGCGAGCCGGCGCCGGTATATTCGTTCGGATGCGCCAGGAGCACGCCGTCGTCGTCGCGGCCGAAAATATCGAGCACGGCGACATGAGGCACGGCGCCCGCGCGAGAGAGGCGCTTCCGCTCCTTGTTCAGAAGACCTTCGTCCTGAAGATCGCGCAGCATATCCTTCAGCCAGATGCGGTCGTCACCGCGCAGCGCGAAAGCCTTGGCGATCTCGCGTTTGCCGGAGCGATCGGGATTTTCGGCGATGTAACGCAGGATCTCTTCACGCGAGGGACGGTAATCGTCCTTGACCACCTTGGCCCTCGTGTCGGCGTGGCGCGGATCGCCGTGGCTTCTTCCGGAGATCCTGCGCGCCACGTCCTGCTATCCTTTCTTCGCCGCCCTGCGGAAGGGCTTCTTGCCCCCTCCGCCCTTGGCTTCCTTTTCGGCAATCAGGGCGAGCGCTTCTTCCATCGTCACCGATTGCGGATCCTTGCCCTTGGGCAGCGTCGCATTGACCTTGCCATAATTGACGTAAGGGCCGTAGCGGCCATCGCGCACGACGATCTTGCCGCCGCCGTCGGGATGGTCGCCCAACTCCTTCAGCGCGGCCGGCGTGGCGCCATTGCGGCCGCCCTTGCCCTTCTGCTGCTTCTCGGCGATCACCGAAACGGCGCGGTTCAAGCCGATCGAGAACACGTCCTCAATGCTTTCCAGATTGGCGTAGGTGCCGTCATGCAGCACGAACGGGCCGTAGCGCCCGAGCCCGGCCGAGATCATCTTGCCGGTTTCGGGATGCTTGCCGACGTCGCGGGGCAGGGCCAGGAGCGCCAGCGCCTTTTCGTGATCGATCGATTCCGGCGTCCAGCCTTTGGGCAGGCTGGAGCGCTTGGCCTCCTTGCCTTCGCCGCGCTGGATATAGGGGCCGAAGCGGCCGCTCCTCAGCGTGATTTCCTCGGCGGTGTAAGGATCCTTGCCAAGCTGCCTGACGCCGTCCTCGCCATTGCCGTTCTCACCGTTGGGATTGGCGGCATCGCCGAGCTGACGGGTGTAGGAACACTCCGGATAGTTCGAGCAGCCGACGAAGGCGCCGAACTTGCCGAGCTTCAGCGAGAGGTTGCCGCTGCCGCATTTCGGGCAGATGCGCGGATTGGAACCGTCCTCGCGCTCCGGGAAGACAAGCGGCGCCAGCTCTTCATTGAGCGCGTCGAGCACATCGGCGACACGCAGTTCCTTGATGTCGTCGACGGCGCCGGAGAAATCCTTCCAGAAGTCGCGCAGAACGTCCTTCCAGGCAAGCTTGCCGTCGGAGATCTCGTCGAGCTTTTCCTCGAGCGAGGCGGTGAAATCATATTCGACGTAGCGCTCGAAGAAGCTTTCGAGGAAGGCCGAGAGCAGCCGGCCCTTGGCCTGCGGCACGAGCCGGCGCCGGTCGATGGTGACGTAATCGCGGTCCTCGAGCGTCTTGAGGATCGCGGTGTAGGTCGACGGCCGGCCGATGCCGAGCTCTTCCAGCTTCTTGATCAGCGACGCCTCGGAGTAGCGCGGCGGCGGCTCGGTGGTGTGCTGGGTGGCGTTGATCGCCTTACGAGCAAGCTGCTCGCCGGTGCGGATCTCGGGCAGGCGGCGGCTCTCCTCGTCTTCCGCGTCCTCGTCCTTCTGGTCGGTATAGGCAGCGATGAAGCCGTCAAAGCGGATGACCGAGCCGATCGCGCGCAGTTCCGCGGTGCGGGCGCCGTTGACCGCCTCGATCTCGACAGTGGTGCGCTCGATCTCGGCCGGCTGCATCTGGCTGGCGATGGCGCGCTTCCAGATCAGCTCGTAGAGGCGCATCTGGTCGGCGTCGAGATACTGCCTGACCGAAGCCGGCGTGCGCTTGAAATCGGTCGGGCGGATCGCCTCATGCGCTTCCTGGGCGTTCTTGGCCTTGGCCGAATAGTAGCGCGGCTTCTCCGGCAGGTATTTTGCGCCGAACTCGCTGACGATGGCGGCGCGGGCGGCCTCGATCGCCTCCGGCGCCATCTGCACGCCGTCGGTACGCATATAGGTGATGAGGCCGGCGGTCTCGCCGCCGACATCCATGCCCTCATAGAGTTTTTGCGCCACCTGCATGGTGCGCGTGGCCGAGAAGCCGAGCCCGGACGAGGCGGCCTGCTGCAGCGTGGAGGTGGTGAAGGGCGGGCCGGGATTGCGCTTGGTGGGTTTGGCCTCGACCGACAAGGCCTTGAAGCTCGCGCCTTCGAGCATCGTCTTGATGTCGTCGGCCTGGGCCTTGTTGGCGATATCGAGTTTTTGCAGCTTCTTGCCGGCATAGGCGGTGAGCCGCGCCTCGAAACTGTCGTTGCGCGGGGTATTGAGGATCGCGGCGATCTGCCAGTATTCCTCGCGGATGAAGCGTTCGATCTCGGATTCGCGGTCGCAGACCAGGCGCAGCGCCACCGACTGCACGCGGCCGGCGGAACGGGCGCCCGGCAGCTTGCGCCACAGCACCGGCGACAGGGTGAAGCCGACGAGATAGTCCAGCGCGCGGCGGGCCAGGTAGGCGTCGACCAGCGGCGCGTCGATCTGGCGCGGATTGGCCATCGCATCCAGCACCGAGGCCTTGGTGATGGCGTTGAAGACGACGCGACTGACCGGCTTGTCCTTCAGCGCGCGCTTCTGCTTCAGGACTTCCAGCACATGCCAGGAAATCGCCTCGCCCTCGCGATCCGGGTCGGTGGCGAGGATCAGCCCGTCGGCGTCCTTGACCGCCTTGGCGATGTCGGCGAGGCGCTTGCCGGAGGCGGTGTCGACCGACCAGGACATGGCGAAGTCCTCGTCGGGGCGTACCGAGCCGTCCTTGGCCGGCAGATCGCGGACATGGCCGAACGAGGCCAGGACCTTATAGTTCTTGCCGAGATATTTGTTGATGGTCTTCGCCTTGGCCGGCGATTCGACGACGACGACGTCCATGAGGTCTCTTAATCAGTTGTGAGGTGGCGGAAGAACTCCGCGACGCACGACGAAATCCCACTCTTTTCGTCGCTCACATGGCCGCGCTTTTGCAATCGGTCAAGGGGAGGTGGACAATTTGCGAAGCGGTCGCCGGCGATACACTCTTAGAGTGTATGGCAAAGATCACATTTTTGGGGATGGTGACGTACGCCTCTCGAACCGGGCGGACGGTCGGCAAGTGATCGGCCGCCGGATCGAGGAACCCGGCAGCCGGAGCGCTCCATAGAGTGGCTCAATCAGCCTTGACGACGTGCCAGGCGCCGGCAACGCCTTCGCCGGCCATGTCGCCAGCCTTCTTGTCCTTGACGAAGGTGTAGACCGGCTTGCCGTCATAGGCCCACATCTTGGTGCCGTCGGTGCGGTCGACGATCGTCCATTCGTCTTCGGCCTTGGCACCGGCCTCGGCTTTCAGCGGCGGCCAGTTGGCGGCGCATTTGTCGTAGCAGGTGGATTTGCCCTTCTCGTCCTTGTCGAAGGTGTAGAGCGTCATGCCCTTGGCGTTGGTGTAAATCTTGGCGCCACCGACTTCGGCTTCCTTCCATGCCTCCGCGGCATGGGACGCGGCGGTGCCGAGCAGAAGCGCGGCAAACCCGAGTGCGATCGATTTCATGACGAATCTCCCTGAGAACGGCGCGCGGCAATCGCACGCTCGTTCGGACAACGCATTGGCGCGGCTGTTTCTTCCACGGCGAAGCGGCGACGTGCCACACAATGGTGATTGGCAGGCGCGTGTCCGCATCGCTATATCGGCGCCAGCACAATCGGGACTCATTGGATGGCATTGGACATCGGCTATGTCAGCGCGGTCGGAGCGGGGGCGATCTCGTTCCTGTCTCCTTGCGTGCTGCCGCTGGTGCCGCCTTATCTGTGCTACATGGCCGGAGTTTCGGTCGATGATTTCCGCGGCAATCAGAGCGTGACGGCAAAGCAAGGGGCACGCGGCGCGCTGCTCTACGCCTCATTGGCTTTCGTGCTCGGCTTCTCGACCGTCTTCGTCGCGCTCGGCGCCGGCGCCTCGACCATCGGCCGCCTGCTGCGCGTCTGGCAGGAGCCGCTGGCGATGGCGGCGGGCGTGCTGATCATCATCATGGGCCTGAATTTCCTTGGAGTCCTGCGCATTCCGCTCCTGTCGCGCGAGGCGCGCTTCCAATCGCAGGGGAAGCCCGCCAGCATGATCGCGGCCTATGTCATGGGACTGGCCTTCGCCTTCGGCTGGACGCCCTGCATAGGCCCGGTGCTAGGCCCGATCCTGACTTTGGCCGGCGGCCGTGAAACGGTAGGCGAGGGCGCGCTGCTGCTCGCCGCCTATTCGCTCGGCCTGGGCATTCCCTTCCTGATCGCGGCGCTCTTCTCCGGCGCCTTCATGCGCTTCCTCGGCAAATTCCGCGTCCATCTCGGCCGCGTCGAGAAGGCGATCGGCGCGCTGCTGGTCGTCGCAGGCGTGTTTTTCCTCACCGGTGGGGTGCAGAGCGTTTCATATTGGCTGCTTGAGAATTTCCCGGTGCTGGGGCGACTGGGGTAATCCGCAATCTGTGCACGCGGTCGAACGGTGGACCCGCTGATCAAGAGTCAGCGGCTCCCACCTCACCGGAATTTAACCGCATTGGTGCAGCATGACCTGCGCTGCTAGCATGCGTTGATCCAAGCTCTTTCATACGGTTGCCCATTCATGAACCAGAGATCCTGCCTGTCCGTTATCCTCGCCGCCGGCGAGGGCACGCGCATGAAAAGCGCGATGCCGAAGGTGCTGCATGCCATAGCCGGCCTGCCGATGGTGGCGCATGTGGTCAAGGCCGCCGAGTCGGCGGGCGCGACAGGTGTGGCGCTGGTGATCGGTCACGGCGCCGAGGAGATGCGCAAGGCGGCACAGAAATTCGCGCCGAAGGCCGAGACCTTCGTACAGGAAAAGCGGCTCGGCACCGCGCATGCGGTTCTTGCCGCACGCGAAGCGATATCAAAAGGTTATGACGACATCCTCGTCATGTTCGGCGATACGCCGTTGATCGATGCGCAAGCGCTGGCGATCGCGCGCCAGAAGCTGGCGGAGGGTGCGGCCGTCGTCGTCATCGGCTTTCGCACTCCAAATCCCACCGGGTACGGGCGCCTGATCGAAAGACGCGGAAAGCTCTTTGCCATCATCGAGGAGAAGGATTGCAGCGAGGACGAGAAGAAGATCACCTTCTGCAATGCCGGAATGATGGCCATTGCCGGCGACCAGGCTCTGCAACTGCTAGAAAAAGTCGGCAACAACAATGCCAAGGGTGAGTTCTACCTGACCGACATCGTCGAGATCGCCGGCGCGCAAGGGCTCAGCGTGGTGGCGACGGAAGCCAGTTTCGAAAACGCGCTCGGTATCAACAACCGGGCCGAACTCGCCGAGGCGGAGCGGGTCTGGCAAGCGCGCCGCCGCCGCGAGGCAATGCTTGCGGGCGTGACGCTGATCGCGCCGGAGACGGTGTATTTCTCGCACGACACCGAAATCGGCGCCGACACGATCATCGAGCCGAATGTCTGGTTCGGGCCGGGCGTCAGGATCGCTTCGGGCGCCAAGATTCACGCCTTCAGCCATATCGAGGGCGCGACGATTGCGTCCAATTGCGATGTCGGGCCGTTCGCGCGGCTGCGGCCAGGCGCGGATCTCAAGCAGAAGGCAAAGGTCGGCAATTTCTGCGAGGTCAAGCAGGCGACGATCGAGGAGGGCGCCAAGGTCAACCACCTGACCTATATCGGCGATGCGCGCGTGGGCGCCGCGGCCAATATCGGCGCCGGCACCATCACCTGCAATTATGACGGCTACTCGAAATTCTTCACCGACATCGGCGAGGGCGCATTTGTCGGCTCGAATTCCTCGCTGGTGGCGCCCGTCTCGATCGGCAAGGGCGGCTATATCGCCTCCGGCAGCGTGATCACCGAAAGCGTGCCCGACGATGCGCTGGCCTTCGGCCGCGCCCGCCAGAAGACGATTCCCGGTAAGGGCAAGGAGTTGCGAGAGCGTTTCGCTTCGGCGGCAGCGGCGCGGAAAAAGGCCGCGGAGTGATCAGGCGGAGCTTTCCGCGGGCTTGCCGAAAGCAGCGGTGGCCTCGATCCTTCCGACGATCGCCTTGTTGAATTCAGGGAGATCCCCGGCGGGTATCCAATATTCGAGGTGTGCCCTGCTGCCGGCATGTTCGACCCGGTAGCCGTCCAGGAAGCTTTTCAACACGTCAAACCGTGTCACGAAACCGGAGCCGCTCGCTGGGACGTTCCAGTCGCGGGCGATCTGGATGGCATAGGCTTCCGAAAGGACCGGATAGAAAATCGGCTGGTCAGGCAATCGCGGCGGGAATTCCCGCATCTCTGATGCCTCGATCAGCTTCAATTCCTGTGGCCCGACCGGCCGCCAGAGCGTGATGGTATCCATAGCGTTGCCCATACTTCGAATAAAATGCCTAAGGGAGCCAAGGCAAGTGGTCATGGACTAGAAGCGTTCGCCGTTGAGAGCGGCTATATGCCAGCGGAACTGTGGCATTCGTCGTTCGAACGATGACAGGCTCAGGCCGCAAATGGTTAGATAATCCGATAGCGGAGACCGGCAAATGGCGACCGGCGAGCGCCGCCAGCCTGCGGTGCCGTGAGACGGGCATTTGCGGTAACCGGATGGCAAGGGCGATCTGAGAAGGTCCGTCTGTTCGAGACCAGTTCCGGTGACATGGAACGAAACGCAAAGTGACTTTTACGGCAGGCCGGCAATCCCTAGATAGCGCTGGGTTCTGCGGGAATCGGGGCAAAACGGCATGTGCGGTATCGTTGGAATTGTCGGCCGAAGCCAAGTCGCGCCGCTCATCGTCGATGCGCTGAAGCGGCTTGAATATCGCGGCTATGACTCGGCTGGTGTCGCCACAATCGAGAGCGGGAAGCTCGGCCGTCGCCGCGCCGAAGGCAAGTTGATCAATCTCGAGCGCCGGCTGAAGGAAGAGCCGCTCGAGGGTACGATCGGCATCGGGCATACGCGCTGGGCAACCCATGGCGTGCCGAACGAGACCAATGCGCATCCGCATTTCTCCGAAGGCGTCGCCATCGTCCATAACGGCATCATCGAAAACTTCGCCGAATTGCGCGAGGAGTTGCTGCGCGACGGGTATGCCTTCTCGTCACAGACCGACACCGAGGTCGTCGCGCATCTGGTGGCGCGCGAACTCGCCAAGGGGCTGAGGCCGGTGGAAGCCGCGCATGCGGCGCTCAAGCGGCTCTCCGGCGCCTTCGCGCTGGCCATCATGTTCAAGGGCGACGAGGACCTGATCGTCGGCGCCCGCAACGGCCCGCCCCTGGCCGTCGGCCATGGCGAAGGCGAGATGTTCCTGGGTTCGGACGCGATCGCGCTGGCGCCCTTCACCAACTCGATCACCTATCTCGAGGATGGCGATTGGGCAGTGGTGCGCCGCGAAAGCGTAGCGATCTACGACATCGACGGCAGGCAGGTCGACCGCAAGCGCCAGCAGTCGCTGTCGACGAGCTTCATGGTCGACAAGGGCAACCGCCGGCATTTCATGGAAAAGGAAATCCATGAGCAGCCGGAGGTGATCTCGCACACACTGGCGCATTACGTGGATTTCGTCTCGGGCGTGTCGAAGCCGCTCGAGCTGCCGTTCGACTTCGCCAAGATCGGCCGCCTTGCGCTCTCGGCCTGTGGCACGGCCTATCTCGCGGGGCTGATCTCGAAATACTGGTTCGAACGCTATGCGCGGCTGCCGGTCGACATCGATGTCGCTTCCGAATTCCGCTACCGCGAAATGCCGTTGTCGGCCAACGACGCCGCGTTCTTCATCTCGCAGTCGGGCGAGACGGCCGACACGCTGGCCTCGCTGCGCTATTGCCGAAAGGCCGGCATGAAGATCGGCACGGTCGTCAACGTGCGCGAATCGACCATGGCACGCGAATCCGACGTCGTGCTGCCGACGCTTGCCGGCCCGGAGATCGGCGTCGCCTCGACCAAGGCCTTCACCTGCCAGCTCTCTGTGCTGGCTGCACTTGCTGTTCGCGCCGGCGTGGCACGCGGCACCATCTCGCGCGACGAGGAAAAGCAACTGGTACGCGCGCTCTCCGAAGCGCCGCGCCTGGCCAACCAGGTGCTGAAGCTCGACGAGCAGATCGAGCGCATCTCGCGCGAGTTGTCCCGCTACAAGGACGTGCTCTATCTCGGCCGCGACACCAATTTCCCTTTGGCCATGGAAGGGGCGCTGAAGCTCAAGGAGATTTCCTACATCCATGCCGAAGGCTATGCCGGCGGCGAGCTGAAGCACGGCCCGATCGCGCTCATCGACGAGAACATGCCGGTGATCGTCATCGCGCCGCATGACCGCATCTTCGAAAAGACGGTCTCGAACATGCAGGAGGTGGCGGCGCGCGGCGGCAAGATCATCCTGATCACCGACGCCAAGGGCGCGGCGCAAGCAGGCATCAAGACGATGGAAACGATCATCCTGCCAGACGTGCCGGAGATCATCTCGCCCATCATCTACGCGCTGCCGATCCAGATGCTGGCCTATTTCACCGCCGTCTTCATGGGCACGGACGTCGACCAGCCGCGCAACCTGGCGAAGTCGGTAACGGTGGAGTAGCGAGATATCCGGCCCCGCAAGGGGCGCTCTTTAAAAACTTCGCAGTTCCAAACCGGCTCGCGGTTCACTAATCTTGGCGACGCAACCTGCGCCGCGGTGAACCCATGTCCGACGCCCTGAAGACCTCTGGCATGACCCGGCTGAGGAACTACTTCCTGACCGGCTTCATCGTCTGCGCGCCGTTGGCGATCACCGCCTATATCGCCTGGTCGCTGATCGGCTGGGTCGATTCCTGGGTGAAGCCCTACATCCCCGTCCGCTACAATCCCGACACCTACCTGCCGTTTCCGGTTCCGGGCTTCGGGCTGATCGTTGCGCTGGTGCTGATCACGCTGATCGGCTTCCTGACGGCCAACATCGTCGGCCGCGCCATCGTCAATTTCGGCGAGCGGCTGCTTGGCCGCATGCCGCTGGTGCGCGGGATCTATGGCTCGCTGAAGCAGATTTTCGAAACGGTGCTGTCCAACAAGGGCGACATGTTCCGCCAGGTGGGCCTAGTCGAATATCCGCGCAAGGGCGTCTGGTCGCTGGTGTTCGTCGCCAGCGAGAAGGAAACCGAGATCAACCAGAAGCTCGACCAGGAAGGCGATCCGCTGATCGCGGTGTTCATGCCGTGCACGCCGAACCCAACCACCGGCTTCCTGATGTATGTGCATAAATCCGAGATCGTGCTGCTCGACATGTCGATCGAGGACGGCGCCAAGCTGATCGTTTCAGCCGGCATGGTGGCGCCGGAGGTCAAGGCCAAGCTGGTGACGCTGAACGGCGAACCCGTTGAAGGTGCCTTAGCCAATCCGGCGCTTGGCGCTCAACCCGCGCGCAGCAGCCGTACCGCCTCGTCGCGGCCGAACAGGTAAAGCAGCAGGCGCAGCGCCTCACCACGTTCCGATTGCAGTTCCGGGTCGCGCGACAGGATCAGCCGCGCGTCGTCGCGCGCGGCTTCGAGCAGGTCGGCATGGAACTCGATGCGCGCGACCTGAAAGCCGGGCGTGCCGGACTGGCGGGTGCCCAGCAATTCGCCTTCGCCGCGCAGTTTCAGGTCCTCTTCGGCGATGCGGAAACCATCCTCGGTCTCGCGCATCACCGAAAGCCTGCGCCTTGCTGTTTCACCGAGCGGTTCCTTGTAGAGCAGCACGCAGGACGACGGCTTGTCGCCGCGTCCGACGCGGCCGCGTAACTGGTGCAACTGGGCAAGGCCGAAGCGCTCGGCGTGCTCGATGACCATGATCGTGGCGTCGGGCACGTCGACGCCGACCTCGATGACGGTGGTGGCGATGAGGATGCGCGTTTCGCCCTGCTTGAAGGCGCGCATCGCCTCGTCCTTTTCCGCGCCCTTCATGCGGCCGTGCACCAGGCCGATCCGGTCGCCGAAGAGCGGTTTCAGCGAAGCAAAGCGATCCTCCGCCGACATCAGCTTGATTTCTTCCGATTCCTCGACAAGCGGGCAGATCCAGTAGATCTTCTGGCCCTCGGCGACGGCGTCGCGCATGCGCCCGACCAGTTCGTCCAGCCGTTCCATCGGTAACGTCACGGTGCGGATCGGCTGCCGGCCGGCTGGCTTCTCGGTCAGCTTCGAGACGTCCATGTCGCCGAAGGCGGTCAGCACCAGCGTGCGTGGGATGGGGGTCGCCGTCATCACCAGCATGTCGGGCGCATCGCCCTTGGCGGTGATGGCGAGGCGCTGGTGCACGCCGAAACGGTGCTGCTCGTCGACGACGGCCAGCACCAGGTCGTGGAATGCCACCGTTTCCTGGAACAGCGCATGCGTGCCGATCACGATGTCGATCGCGCCGCTGGCGAGACCTTCCAGTGTTTCGCTGCGTTCTCGACCCTTCTCGCGTCCGGTGAGGATGGCGGTGCGCAGGCCAACCTTTTCCGCAAGCGGGGCGATCGTCGCCAGATGCTGGCGCGCCAGGATTTCCGTGGGCGCCATCAGCGCAGCCTGGCCGCCGGCCTCGACCGCGCGCGCCATGGCAAGCAGCGCCACCACGGTCTTGCCGGAGCCGACATCGCCCTGCAGCAGGCGCAGCATGCGTTCGGGGTCGGCGAGGTCGGCGTTGATTTCGCCGAGCGCGAATTCCTGGCTGGGGGTGAGCTTGTAGGGAAGGGCCGCGCGCAGCTTCTCGACGACGCGGCCGTCGCCGACCAGCGGCCGGCCTGAAAGGCGGCGGATTTTTGCGCGCACCAGAGCCAGAGACACCTGGCCTGCCAACAGTTCGTCATAAGCAAGGCGCCGCCAGGCCGATCCTTCGACGGCAACCTCGATGGGATCCTTCGGATAATGGACGCGGGTGAGCGCATCGCCGAAGGACGGAAAGGTGTGGCGGCGCATGAAAGCGTCGTCCTGCCACTCGGGAAGTTCCGGCAGGCGGCTGAGCGCCTGGCCGATGGCGCGGCGCAGCACCTTTGGCGACAGGCCGGCCGTCAGCGGATAGACCGGCTCGACCAGCGGCAGCCCCTCGGCCTCGTCGATCGGCGCGATGTGGTCGGGATGGACCATGGTCGGGCGGCCATTGAACCACTCCATGCGGCCGGAAATCACCACGCGCTCGCCTTCGGGAAGCATCTTCTGCAGATATGCGGCATGCGCATGGAAGAAGGTCAGCGCGACCTCGCCGGTGTCGTCATGGGCGTAGACGCGATACGGCACCGACCTGTTGCCGCGCGGCGGCGGCTGGTGGCGGTCGACCCGCACTTCGAGCGTGACGATCTGGCCTTCGGCCGACAGCGCGATGCCGGGCCGGTTGCGGCGGTCGATCACGCTGTTCGGCAGCACGAACAAAAGGTCGGCCGCGCGTGCGGCGCGATCGCCGAGATCGGCCGGCACCACGCGCTCGATCAGCAGGCCGACCTTCGGGCCGACGCCGGCAAGCGAGGTGATCGGGACGAACAGGGGATCGAGGATGATGGGACGCATCCTGTCAGCTTATGTCGCGACGAGGGCAGCGCAAAGGCTGACACCGCTCTCTATCCACGCTATATGCGCCGCTTCAACAGGGATGCGGCGCCATGACCGGAACACAGCGATCAAGCGAGGGGTTGGACTCCCGCCGCCGCAAGCTTCTGTTCCGCTCCTGGCATCGCGGCATGCGCGAGATGGACCTGATCCTGGGTTCCTTCGCCGATGCCGAGATCGGCGCCTTGACCGGCGATGAAGTCGACCAATATGAGAGGCTTCTCGAAATCCCCGATACCGAATTCCTGCCGATGGTCACCGGCGAACGCCCTGTTCCGCCCGATCTCGATTGCGCGGTGCTGCAAAAGATCCTGGCGTCGCGCCGGACCATGACATTTTGAAAAACGCATATCCATGAGCCTCATTCCTTCCATCGGCCTGCCGAAGGGCCGCGCCGGCCAGTTCATCGTCGACGGCGTCGCCGACGGCTACGAGGCCTTCGCGCTGGTCGAGACGGCGCAGGAGATCGCGGCCGACAAGCCGCTGCTGTTCGTGGCGCGCGACGGCCAGCGCCTGCCGGCGATCATCGAGGCGCTCGCCTTCGCCGCGCCCGGCCTGCCGGTGCTGGAACTGCCGGCCTGGGATTGTCTGCCCTACGATCGCGTTTCGCCCGGCGCAGACGCCGCGGCGCGACGGCTGGACGCGCTTTCCGCCATGATCGCGCTGGCGAGGAAGCCGCATCGCGCGGTGATCCTCACGACGGCCAATGCGCTGCTGCAGCGCATTCCGCCGGCCGAGCTGATCGAAGCACAGACCTTCCACGCCAGGCCCGGCAACCAGATCGACATGAACGCGCTGGTCGCGCGGCTGGAGACCTCTGGCTTCGAGCGCGTGCCGACGGTGCGCGGGTTGGGCGAATTCGCGGTGCGCGGCGGCATCCTCGACCTTTTCGCGCCCGGCTGGAGCGAGGCGCTGCGGCTCGACTTCTTCGGCGACACGCTGGAATCGATCCGCGTCTTCGACGTTGCGACCCAGCGCACCACAGGGCAGCGCAAGTCGATGTCGCTGCAGGCGATGAGCGAGGTGGCGCTGACGCCGGAGACGATCAGCCGCTTCCGCCGCTCCTATATCGAGGCCTTCGGCGCGCCGTCGCGCGACGATGCGCTCTATGCAGCGGTCAGCGAGGGGCGACGCTTCGCCGGCATGGAGCACTGGCTGCCCTTCTTCTATGAGCGGCTCGAGACCGTGTTCGACTATCTGCCGGACGCGCCCGTCGTCTTCGACCATCTGGCGCATGAGGCGTTGGCGGAACGGCACACGCTGATCCTCGACCACTACGAGGCACGCCGGAAGCAGGCCGACAGCGCGCTCAAGGACGCCGTGCCCTACAAGCCGGTGGCGCCGGACCTGCTTTATCTGTCGCCGGACAATCTCAAAGCCTCGCTCGGCCCGCGCGAGGATATCGACTTCACCGTGTTCGACGCGCCCGATGTCGGAGGCAAGAAGGTCTTCCATGGCGGCTCCCGGCAGGGCCGGAGCTTCGCCGAGGAGCGCGCCGATCCGAACATCAATGTCTTCGACGTCGTCGTAAGACACATTGCCGACGAGCGCGCGGCGCGTCGCCGTGTCATAGTCGCCGGCTGGACGGAAGGCTCACTCGACCGGCTCGGGCAAATTCTCGCCGAGCATCATCTCGGCAATCTGAAAACCGTCGCGACGCTTGCCGAGGTCGAAAAGCTCGAGCCGGGGCAGGCGGGTCTTGCCGTGCTGCCGCTGGAATCCGGCTTCGAGACCGACGACATGGTGGTCGTCGCCGAACAGGACATCCTCGGCGACAGGCTGATCCGGCGTTCGAAGCGCAAGAAGAAGGCTTCCGATTTCATCGCCGAGGCGTCGTCGCTGTCTTCTGGCGACATCGTCGTCCATGCCGATCACGGTATCGGTCGTTTCATCGGCCTGCGCACCATCGAGGCGGTCGGCGCGCCGCATGACTGCCTCGAGATCCACTATGCCGGCGACGACCGGCTGTTCCTGCCGGTGGAAAATATCGAGCTTCTGTCGCGTTACGGCTCGGATTCGGCTGAGGCCGCGCTCGACAAGCTGGGCGGCGGAGCCTGGCAGGCGCGCAAGGCTCGGCTGAAGCGGCGCCTGCTCGACATGGCCGGGCAGTTGATCCGCATCGCCGCCGAGCGACAGATGCGGGCAGCGCCAGCCATGATCCCGGCCGAAGGGCTCTATGGCGAATTCGCGGCGCGCTTTCCTTACGAGGAAACCGACGACCAGCAGACCGCGATCGATTCCGTCATGGACGATCTCGGCGCCGGCAAGCCGATGGACCGGCTGGTCTGCGGCGACGTCGGCTTCGGCAAGACGGAGGTGGCGCTGCGCGCCGCTTTCATCGCGGCCATGGAAGGGTTCCAGGTCGCGGTGGTCGTGCCGACGACGCTTTTGTCGCGCCAGCATTTCAAGACCTTCTCGCAGCGCTTCTCGGGCCTGCCGATCCGCATTGCGCAGGCTTCGCGCCTGGTGGGATCCAAGGAACTGGCGGAGACCAAGAAAGGCATTGCCGAGGGCACTGTCGACATCGTCGTCGGCACGCACGCGCTGCTCGGCAGCGCGATCTCGTTCAAGAGGCTTGGCCTGCTGATCATCGATGAGGAGCAGCATTTCGGCGTCAAGCACAAGGAGCGGCTTAAGGATCTCAAGTCCGACGTGCATGTGCTGACGCTGTCGGCGACGCCGATCCCGCGCACGCTGCAACTGGCGCTGACCGGCGTGCGCGAGCTGTCGCTGATCGCCACGCCGCCGGTCGACCGCATGGCGGTGCGCACCTTCATCTCGCCTTTCGATCCGCTGGTGATCCGCGAGACGCTGCTGCGAGAGCGCTATCGCGGCGGACATTCCTTCTATGTCGTGCCGCGCATCAGCGACCTTGCCGAAATCCATGATTTCCTGAAGGAATCGGTGCCAGAGCTGAAGGTGGCGGTTGCCCATGGCCAGATGCCTCCGGGCGAGCTCGACGACATCATGAATGCCTTCTACGACGGTCAGTACGACGTTCTCCTGTCGACGACCATCGTCGAGTCCGGCCTTGATATCCCGACGGCCAATACGCTGATCATCCATCGCGCCGACATGTTCGGACTGGCGCAGCTCTACCAGCTGCGCGGCCGCGTAGGCCGCTCCAAGGTGCGCGCCTACGCGCTGTTCACGCTGCCGGCCAACCGCAAGCTCACCGATACGGCCGAGCGCCGGTTGAAGGTGCTGCAGTCGCTCGACACGCTGGGCGCCGGCTTCCAGCTCGCCAGCCACGACCTCGACATCCGCGGCGCCGGCAATCTCCTCGGTGAAGAGCAGTCCGGCCACATCAAGGAGGTCGGCTTCGAGCTCTACCAGCAGATGCTGGAGGAGGCGGTGGCCGAGGTGAAGGATACCGGCGAGGCGCAGGATGGCGGCTGGTCGCCGCAGATCGCGGTCGGCACGGCAGTGATGATCCCGGAAAGCTATGTGCCGGACCTGCAGCTCCGGATGGCGCTTTACCGCCGGCTTGGCGACCTCGAAACCACCGAGGAGATCGACGGCTTCGGTGCCGAGCTGATCGATCGTTTCGGGCCGCTGCCGGAAGAGGTGACGCATCTGTTGAAGATCGTCTTCATCAAGGCGCTTTGCCGCAAGGCCAATGTCGAGAAACTCGACGCAGGCCCGAAGGGTGTCGTCATCCATTTCCGCAAGCGCGAATTCCCCAATCCGGTCGGGCTGGTCAAGTTCATCGGCGAGCAGGGCTCGCTGGCCAAGATCCGCGCCGACCACAGCGTCGTCTTCATCCGCGACTGGCCGAATGCGGAGAAGCGCCTAGCCGGCTCGGCCGTGGTGATGACGCAACTGGCGCGATTGGCCGACAAAGCCGCCTGACGACTTCCACATTGGCCTGCCGAGCAATTCAAGGCATTCGCCACTGCTGAAATTCCCGGCTAGAATAGGAAATCGGCTTCGTGTAAGGAGCCGCGACCTCTTATCGGGGCGGGAATGGCGGGTGAGAGCGCTCGCTTGTTTGTTTTGACGCAATGCCGGGCAAAAATCGTTCACACTTTCCCGGGATTGCTCTTGAAAGAGTTTGGGTGCAGCGATGACGAAATGGTCGCCGAATTCGTGGAGAGCGATGCCGATCAAGCAGGTTCCGGCCTATCCGGACCTTGCGGCGCTGAAGGCGACGGAAGCGCAGCTTGCCACTTTCCCCCCACTGGTCTTTGCCGGTGAGGCGCGCAAGCTGAAGAAGCAACTGGCGGCGGTCGCCGCCGGCGAAGCCTTCCTGCTTCAGGGGGGCGACTGCGCCGAGAGCTTCGCCGAGCATGGCGCCGACAACATCCGCGACTTCTTCCGCGTCTTCCTGCAGATGTCGGTGGTGCTCACCTTCGCCGGCGCGCAGCCGGTGGTGAAGGTCGGCCGCGTCGCCGGTCAGTTCGCCAAGCCGCGTTCGTCCGACAACGAGACCAAGGCCGGTGTGACGCTGCCCAGTTACCGTGGCGACATCATCAACGGCATCGAGTTCGACGCCAAGTCGCGCATTCCCGATCCCGCCCGGCAGGAGATGGCCTACCGCCAGTCGGCCGCGACGCTCAACCTTTTGCGCGCCTTCGCGCAGGGCGGCTATGCCAGCCTCGAGAACGTCCATCGCTGGATGCTGGGCTTCGTCGCAGACAGCCCGCAGGGCGAGAAGTATGAATCGCTCGCCAACCGCATCACCGAGACGATGGATTTCATGCGCGCGGTGGGCATCACCTCGGAAACCAATTTCGCGCTGCGCGAGACCGATTTCTACACCAGCCACGAGGCGCTGCTGCTCGGCTATGAGGAGGCGCTGACGCGTGTCGATTCGACCTCGGGCGACTGGTACGCGACCTCGGGCCACATGATCTGGATCGGCGACCGCACCCGCCAGCCGGACCATGCCCACATCGAATATTGCCGCGGCATCAAGAATCCGCTCGGCCTGAAATGCGGCCCGTCGCTGACGCCGGACGGCCTCCTGGAACTCATCGACCTGCTCAATCCCGAGAACGAGCCGGGTCGGCTGACGCTGATCGCGCGCTTCGGCTCCGACAAGGTGGCCGACCACCTGCCGAAGCTGGTGCGCGCGGTGAAGAAGGAAGGCCGCAACGTTGTCTGGTCGTCCGACCCCATGCACGGCAACACGATCGAGGCGGCCGGCTACAAGACGCGGCCGTTCGACCGCATTCTCAAGGAAGTGCAGACCTTCTTCGAGGTACATCGCGCCGAGGGCACGCATCCGGGCGGCATCCATGTCGAGATGACCGGCAAGAACGTCACCGAATGCACGGGCGGCGCGCGCGCCATCACGGCGGAGGACCTGCAGGATCGCTACCACACACATTGCGACCCGCGTCTCAACGCCGACCAAGCGATCGAACTCGCTTTCCTCGTCTCGGACCTGCTCAAGAAGAGCCACCCGGTCCAGCACAAGCAGGCCGCCAGCGCCTGAGCGAAGGCCGAAGCAATTCCGGGAGAATTGCGTCAGGACAAAAGAGATGGGCGATTTGCCGTTTCCGCGAAACGGTGAACCGCTCCAAGGCTCGATCATCGAAGGCGCTGGCTAGCAAGCCGGCGCCTTTTCAGTTTCGGCAGGACGGTTCATTCGGGAAATCTGTCATTCCGGATCGGGCGGTCCGGGCGGATTAGCCGGGAAGCCGGTTCGCCCGGGCGGAATGACGGCGAAGTTGATCTCCACCGGTGATGCCTTGCGCGACCAATCGAAAGAGACGGTCTTGACCGCGAGCCCCTCGGTCCAGGCCTGCAGCCGCGGGGTGAGTCTCATGTGTTTCGGCCATACCAGCAGCATGCCCTGATCGTGCAGGCGCTGGTCCGTGATCCATGGCGCAAGGCGCCTGTCGAGGCCCGTGAAGATCGACGGCTGGTCCGAGGCTTCGAGCCCGGCGAGCCTGGCCACGCCGTCCTCGCCGCCGACAATGCGCAGCGGCCCGGGGACAACCTCGTGCCAGATGGCATCGGCCGTCTGCGAAATCGATCGCGCGGGCCAGCAGACGGGCTGCAGGTGGCCGATGACGTTGCAAGTGGTCCAGCGGGTCGCAGCATAGGCGCTCGACACGCCGACCACGCATAGCAGCGCCAGCACGCTCAACCGGCGCAACTCCGTTGTTCCCAGACGTTGGCCGAGCAGCGCGATGGCAAAGGCGCCCACAAGGTTGTACATCGTCGCGCCCCAGGACTCGCCCGTGCCCGTAAACAGCGAGGCGATCATGACCAGGAGCGCCGGGCCCAGACCCATCCAAGCCAGGTAGACGACCGCGCGCCGCTCGGGAGTGGCGTAGGCCGGCAACGATTCCTGTGCGGGCCTGGCTTGCCGCCGCAGCATGCCGGAAAGACCGAGAACGACAAAGAAACCGCAGAGTCCGGCAAGTTGAACGCCGATGTAGTAAAGCCGGGCGCGGTTGGCGATCACCCATGCGTTGCGATGCTCGGCATAGGTCAGCGGCAGGAAATCGAGGCGGAAAAGCTGGATAGCGAGCGGCGCAACGATGCCGAGAAAAACCGCAAGGCCAAGCCATGGCCATGGAGTGGCAAGCCGGCTTCTGGCGCGGGTGTCGTATAAAAGCCAGACGCCGCCGAACGCCAGCAGCAGGGCTGTCGAGAACTTGGCATAGAGCCCGAGGCCGGAAACGAGGCCGAGGGCGAGCCACCAGCCCGGCCGGCCGTCGCGCGCCGAGCGCCAAAGCAACCATGCGATGCCGGCCCAGAAAGGCATCTGCGCGTAGTCATGGTTGAATTGCGGCGTCGGCCAGCCGAAAAAGTAGATCGAGGGCATCAGAAGCACGGCGGCGAGCGCGCGGGTCGAGCCCATGATGTCGCGCGCGAGACAATAGACCAGGACGAAAGTCGTCGAGATCATCAATTGCGACAGCATATATTGCGGCCAGCGGAACGAGCCGGTCAGGAGGTGGCTGATCTCGAGCAGCCAGCACGGAAGCTGCGGGTGCTTGTAGGTCAACAGCACCCATTCGCGGCCCCACATGAATCCCTCAACGACGTCGCCGGGCGGCCCGACATTGACGATCGCCGGCATGACGGTCCAGCACAGAAGCTGAGCCAGGCACAAAAGCATGAGGAAATGCGAGGGCCGGCGCAGCAGGTCGTCCCAGCGCGGCGCGGGGGAAACGCCTGCGGCGGATGTCAGGTCGCCCGCCGGCCAAACATTCATGGATTCGCTCGTTCCTGACATGCGTGTCTTGATTACTGCACCGCTGAATTGCGTGCGCTTAAATCACATCTGATGGATTTTCCAATAGTCCCGACGACAAACCTTACGAAAATGTATGCTTTCGCCACCATTGCAAAACCAAGATTGCGGCGAAGGTGTCGATGCTGAAACCAAATAATCCGACAAGAGTCGGGCGGGGACAGCAATGGAAGACGAAACACAAGAACATCTGGAACATGCAGAGCACGCCGAACATGCCGCGCACGAAGGCAATCCCTTTCTAACAACTGTCTCGGTGACAATAGCTGTGCTGGCAGTCCTCGCGGCAACGGTGGGCAGTTTCGAGTCGCTCGAGACCGCCGAGGCGATCAACGACAAAAGCGAAGCCTCCTACCTGCAGAACAAGGCGAGCGACCAGTGGGGCTTTTTCCAAGCCAAAAGCATAAAGAAGAACAGCTATGAGATCGCGGCTGCCATGGGCGGGCCGACCGCTGACCAATTCCAGGCCGACGCCAAACGCAATGAAGCCGATGGCGAGGAGATACAGGCCAAGGCGACCGGGTTCGAGAAGCAGGTCGATGAAAAGCTGCGCGACAGCGAAATTCGCGAGCACCGGCATCACGTGCTGACATTCGGCGTCACGTTGCTGCACATCTCCATCGCCGTCGCGACGCTTTCGATCATCACCCACGGCAAACGCTGGCCGTGGATGGCATCGTTGGTCTTGGGCGCCCTGGGCATGATCGCGGCGGGTTTCGCTTATGCCTGACCGGCTGGGGTCACACTCGTCCGTGCCATCCCGCAATGCAGGGCCCACCATGCGCCACGAACATGCCGTCATCCACCACCGCGCACTCGACTTCTGGTCGGCCAGAGCCGCGGTTCTCGTCATCATTTGTCTTCAGCTTCTGGTCATCAACGATCTGTCATTCGGCCCGCGCTGGCTGGCGCCCGCAATCGAGGCCGCGCTCCTCGTGCCCTTGTCTGTAGCAACGGCCTGGACGCAGATGCAGACGCAGAAGGCCGTCGACCACGAGCATTGGTACGCGATCGGTCGATTTCGCGTCTTCATTCGCCGCACGGCACTGGTGATGACCGGCGTCATCAGCATCATGAATTGCGGATCGCTGGTGTTCCTGGTGCGGGCCTTGCTCGAAGGCCATGCCGGCGCCGGCACGACGCTTCTCGTCGATGCGCTCAACATCTGGGTCACCAACGTGATCGTTTTCGCGCTATGGTTCTGGAATACCGACCGGGGCGGTCCCCCGACCTGCGGCCTCGTCAAGCGCGCGCACGCCGACTTCCTGTTCCCTCAGATGATGCTGCCGGACCGTGAAGCCCGTGATTGGCTGCCGGGTTTCGTCGATTATGTCTTCCTGGCATTCACTAATGCCACGGCGTTCTCGCCGACCGACACCATGCCGCTCTCACAGCGCGCGAAGCTCCTGATGATGGCCGAGGCGATGATCTCGCTGCTGACGATCGCGCTGGTGGCCGCGCGTGCGGTGAACATCCTGGCTTAAGACTTGCATCGATATTCAGTGGGGCCAGGCCGGCCTGAATACGATACGGCTCCTCGCCTCAGTGGCCGCGCTCCCAGCGCATGCCGGCCAATCTCGGATCGGAAAAGGCGGTGCGCGGGAATTCGAGCCTCTTGTCCGGAAATTCGCAGATCGCCTGGATGCCGAACGGGCCGATGCGGATGCGCCAGGTCTGTGGCTCCAGCGGTTTCGCCTTGGCAAAGCCCTTGCACGTCAGCAGCGCGATGTTGGCGCCTTTCGGATCGCGCACCGAGCGATAGCGGATGGCCTGCAACCCGGCCTCGCGCGCGATATCGGCGATCGCCTGGCAGGCGGTGTAGTCTGTGGCGTTCGTCCAGCCTTTCTCGTCGCGATCGAGCGGCGGGAGCGTCAGGTCGACGGCGCTTTCGCATTTGATGGCAGCGGCGAATGCGGTGTATTCCGCCGCGTCATTCGGCCATGGCGTCAGCGGCGACTCGGCAAAGAACAACAAGCGGTAGAAGGCCATTTCCGCCACCGCCGTCAGCACAGTCTCGGCGGCATAGTAGACGCCTTCGGTCTTGCCCGCGCGGCGGAAGCGCGAGCCGTAAGGATAGACAGAGCCGTAGCGAAAGGGCGTCGCCAGCAGATAATGCAGGTGGCGGCACTCCTGAGGAATCCGTGGCTTGGTATCCTCGACGAGGTCTTCCAGCAGTGCCTGCTCGTCCAGCGTGTCGACGAGCTTGAGGGTCGAAACGCGGTGCTGCGCTTCCACCATCCGCCAGTATTTGCCTTCGAGCCTGACGGCCTCAGACGAGAGCGCGCCGGGAGTCCAGGTAGGCAATGACATCGACAAGTCCGGCAATCGTCAGGATCTTTTCGAGCGGCGTGCCGTCGAGCGTGGTGTTGGGATTCTTCAACCACGCCCGGGCAACGGTCTCGTCGCCGCCGACAATGGCGTCGAGCGAGCGGAACAGGCGAACGAAGAGCACCGCCAACTCGAATGGCTTGGTGCCGCGTTCAAGCAGGAATTCTTGCCTGCGCATGCGCGAGACCGTCGCCTCCGACACGCCGATGACCAGAGCGAGTGTCCTGGCGGTGATGTCGAGCAGGTCGGCCGCGCGCAGCGTGGCCTTGGTGACGACGGCATTTTCGGCCGCCGTCGCGGCCGCGACTGGACGTTGCATGAGTGCACCCTTTCATTTCTGTGGAAAATATAGTCCACAAAAATTCGTCTGGAAAGGGTTGTGTCAATCTTTCTTGTAGAGCAGCCAGCCCTTGCCGGCCCGGTTTGCCGTGGTTGAGTGCCTTGTCACGCGGTTGCGACCGCCGACCTTCGAGCGATAGAGCGCCCTGTCCGCCTTGGTGTAGAGATCTTCAGGGCCTTCCGCCTCCGAGGCCATGCAGACACCGAGCGATACGGTAACAGTGCCGTAGTTGATGCCGGTCTGGCTGCTGGTGAACGGGGTCTGCTCGATCAGCGCGCGGATACGCTCGGCGATCTCGCAGGTGGCGTCCTCGCTGGCGCCTTCGACGATGAACGCAAATTCCTCGCCGCCGGTGCGCGCGACGAACATGTCGGAACGGACGCAGGTCTGGAATATCTCAGCGATGATCTGCAGGAAGCGGTCGCCGACCGGGTGGCCGTAGCGGTCGTTTATGTCCTTGAAATGATCGATATCGGCAAGGATCAAAGCATTGAACAGGATGCCGCGATTGCTGCTGTAGATGCGAGTGATCTCCTTGTCGAAGGCGCGGCGGTTCCACAACTGCGTAAGCTGGTCCGTATCGGCAAGGCGCTTGTATTCCTCGAGCTTCGACTTGACGCTTTCAAGCTCGGCCGTCTTTTCGCTGAGCGTGCTGACGATCTGGCGGCCATGATCGATCGTCGAACTGGTGGCGGCCGACATCGCGCCGGCGATCTTCTGCAGAAGTTCCTGCGAAAGCAGGCTGCGATTGCTCAATCCACTCGACGTTTCGTCGAGAATGAGCCCGTATTTCTCGATATGGGTGTGTTCGTTACGCAGCAGCGCGGCGATTTCCTCGAGTTCCCTGGCGATCACATCCCGGGCGTGTTCGACGATGGCCGGACCGTGATGCTGCGGGAAGAAGGTGCGCCCGATGCGATCGAGGTCGTCCTGGGTCGGGCGGTTGCTCAACGAGACGACGGCAAGGCTGAGCTCGCGATTGCTGCCGCTGAGCGCCTCGTAGAATATCTCGTAGTTGCGCGGCAGGCCAAGCACGCCGAGCTGTCGCATCGTCGCCACGACGGTGCTGGCGATGTCGGTGTTCCTGTCGGTCGGGATGGCTGCCGGCTGCATATCGTGTTCACTGCCCCTTCAGTGCGACCGCAGACCTGCCTCCGCCGGGAGTCGCTTACGCGGGGATTTGAATCGGATTGCTGTTGCGACAGTGCTTCCCCAATCACGACCACCGCTTGTGGGAACCATAAATGCGGTCCAGCTAAAGTTTCCTTAATAGCCTGCATTTCCTCAGTGTCTTTGCTACCGCAGGATGTAAGGCCGTGCAGACGCGCCTTTTGAAAGGCGTCGTTTCGGTGTCGCATTTGCCTGCGCCCGGCCACCGTAAAACTGGAATTCTATCCGGCAGCGGATCGGACGAAATGATGTCGAAGGAGGCCGGAATGGAGGACAACCACAGCGGATCGTGCCTGTGCGGGGCGGTGCGGTTCAGGACGAAGGGGCCGTTGCGCGGCGTCGTCTACTGCCACTGCTCACAGTGCCGGCGGCAGACCGGCCATTTCGTCGCGGCAACCGCCTCAAAGGACGCCGATATCGCCATAGAAGGGGCCGACGCGCTCAGTTGGTACGGTGCCTCGGAGGTGGCCAGGCGCGGCTTCTGCCGCACCTGCGGCTCGCTGCTCTTCTGGAAGCACAATGAATTGGACACGATTTCCATCATGGCTGGCTCTTTCGAGCGGCCAAGCGGTCTCTCGGAGGAAAGCCATATCTTCGTCGCCGACAAGGGCGATTACTATTCGATCGAAGACGGGCTGCCGCAGTTCGAAAAATCGACACCGTCGATAAAGGTCGCGGACGGATGAATTTTGACGCGGCTGCCTTATTCCCTTGGTCCCGCCATTGCGATATCCCCTGCCGGTGACTCGCAAAGGGGCAGAGGCATGCAGCGGCTGATCGATGCTTTCATCAATTCAGTTCGGGCCTTCCGCAAGTTGGCCGCTCACGAAAAGGCATTCCAGCAGGAACTGCTGTTGCTTGCCCTTGCCTTGCCGGCCGGCTGGTTCATTTCGGTCTCCTGGCGCGGCTACGCGTTGCTGATCGGCGCGGTGCTGCTCCTGATCATGGTCGAAGTGCTCAACACCGGCATCGAGGCAGCGTGCGATGCGATCTCACGCGAATTCCACATCGACATCCAGCTCGCCAAGGACTGCGGTTCGCTGGCGGTGCTGATTTCGATCGTGATCGCGGGTGGCGTCTGGTGCATCGCCCTCATCGAGCGCCTTACCGGCGCGCCGATCTGATCTAGCGATTGGTCACGATCCCGCCCGATCTTCCCTGGCGCGTTCGCGTTTTGCGAAGTGATGGCCCACCAGCCAGGCGATAACCGCGACCACCACGCCGATGCCGAGACCGATGAACAGGCGCTCGTGGCGCGCAAACGCCTGGCCCACCATCTGCTCCGCGCCCAGGCCGAAGACATAGCCGATACCGCTGAAGAGAGCCGCCCAGACGGCGGACGAGAGCGCATTCAGGATGACGAAGCGTGACACCGGCACCGTCGACAGGCCGGCGGCGATACCGCCGACGAGGCGCATGCCGTAGATGTAGCGGTTGGTCAGCACGAAAATGTTGGGATGAGTGTTGAGCAGGCGATAGGCGCGGCTGAAGCCAGGCCGCCGGCGCAGTCTTCTCACATAGCGATGATCGGCGAAGCTGCGGCCGAGGGTGAAGAAGAACGTGTCGCCGGCGAAGGCGCCGAGGAAGGCGGCCAGGAAGGTCTGCCACAGCACGAAAACATGTTGATGGGCGAAGAAGCCGCCAAGGATCGCGGCGCTTTCGCCCTCGGCGACGCAGCCCAGGAACACCGCGATCAGCCCATACTGCTCGATGAGGTGGTGGATGGTCTCGTTCATTCTGTCACGGCCCGCGTCGACAGTTTCTCGTCAATGCGTCTGATCTGCTCGGCCATGCGCAGGATTTCGTCGCGCATGCCGATGATCTCGGCGTGGCGCAGTTCGTCGAGCTTTTCATGCAAGGCCATGATCTCGATCTCCGCCTTCAGATTGACTTCATAATCATGGGCCGCGTCGATGCGGTCGCGCTCGGTCTGTCGGTTCTGCGACATCATGATCACCGGCGCCTGGATCGCGGCGAGCATCGACAGCACGAGATTGAGGAAGATGAAGGGGTAAGGGTCGAAGGCGTCGCGCGTCAGCAGCCAGGCGTTGCCGAGGGTCCAGAGAACGAGAAAAGCCAGGAAGCCGAGGATGAAGGACCAGGAGCCGCCAATCCTGGCGATTGCGTCGGCGATGCGGTCGCCATAGGTCTCGTGGAAGGCGACCGCCTTGTTGATGTCGCGCGTGATGGTCGTGCGCTCCAGCGTCGACTGCAGCACGCGGCTCTCGAGAGGGCCGAAACCGTCCGGCTTTCGCTTCAGCAGGCGGTTCGCCATGTCTTCGACGATCTTGTTCATTGTCCTCTCCTTCGGCGGGGCGCCGATAGACGTAGAGGCTGTCGGGGCGAACGTGAAGTGATAGATTGCGGCGAACCGGCGAGGACGACGATGCTCGATTTCCAGAAAATCCATGCGCGGGCGGCAAAGCGCAAGGGCGGGGAGGCGGTGCTTGCTCCGCTGCTTGGCCCTGTGCCCGACAATATGACGGTGGCGAAGATCACTGACGATCGCATTCTTTCCACCATGGCCGAGCGCATTTTCGCCGCCGGCTTCGTCTGGCGCGTCATCGAGCAGAAATGGCCGGGCTTCGAGGACGCGTTCCTTGGTTTCGAGCCGAAGCGGCTTTTGTTCCAGCCGGACGATTTCTGGCACGAACTGGCCTCCGACAGCCGCATCGTGCGCAACCCGCAGAAGATAAAGTCGGTGCGCGACAATGCGGCCTTCGTCGATCGCGTCTCGAAGGAGCATGGCAGTTTCGGCAAATTCATCGCCGGATGGCCGGCGGACGATCAGGTCGGCCTGACCGCCTATCTCGCCAAGCACGGCAGCCGGCTCGGCGGCAACACCGGGCAGTACTTCCTGCGCTGGCTCGAATGGGACACGTTCGTCGTCTCGACCGACATGGCGGCGGCGTTGCGCGACGCCGGCCTCGATATCGCCGAAAATCCCACCTCGAAGCGGGACCTCGACAAGATCCAGGCGCAGATCAACCAATGGTCGGCCGAGACCGGCCTGCCGCGCCGCCACCTCTCGCGCATCCTGGCGATGTCGATCGGCGAGAACCGCTCGGCGGAGGCCTTGCGCGAGTATATGGGCGACTAGGCCCAGGCGGTCGCTGAAACACGACTCAGGACCGGGGACATGACCGGCCTTGCCGATCAGCCAGGATACGATCCGTCGATCGACCGGGATCCGATCGACGGCCGTCGATCGATCAAGGACATGATCGACGTTGTCGGTCAGTCCTATTTGGCACAAGCAATCGCCATTGCGGGGCGATTTCAGCCACGCTAAATCCGTCCCATGACCAAGACCGCCCCCGACGTCCTGCGCATCGCTGTCGCCCAGCTCAACCCGACCGTCGGCGATGTCGCCGGCAATTTAGCGAAAGCACGCGAGGCGAGGGCGGACGCGGCGCGGCAAGGCGCCGATCTGGTGCTCTATACCGAGCTCTTCCTCGCCGGTTATCCGCCGGAAGACCTGGTGCTGAAGCCTTCCTTCCTGAAGGCCTGCGAGAAGGCGGCCGAGGACTTTGCCAAGGACACGGCCGATGGCGGGCCGGGCATCATCATCGGTACGCCGCTGAAGCGCCGGACCGGCACGCACAATTCCATCGTCTTCGCCGATGGCGGCAAGATCATCGCCGAACGCTACAAGCTCGACCTGCCGAATTATGGCGAGTTCGACGAGAAGCGAGTCTTCCAGGCCGGCCCTGAGCTGCAGGGGCCGGTCAATTTCCGTGGCGTGCGTATCGGCATTCCGATCTGCGAGGACATCTGGGGCGACGTCGCCGTCTGCGAGACCCTGGCCGAAAGCGGCGCCGAAATCCTGCTGGTGCCGAACGGCTCGCCCTATTACCGCGCCAAGATCGACGTCCGCCACCAGGTCGTGATCAAGCAGGTCATCGAAACCGGTCTGCCGATAATCTATGCCAACCAGCTCGGCGGCCAGGACGAGCTGATCTTCGACGGCGCCTCGTTCGCCATCGGGGCCGACAAGACGCTGGCCTTCCAGATGAGCCAGTTCGAGGACGCGGTCGACGTCACCACCTGGAAAAGGAAGGGCGAGACCTGGGTCTGCTCGGAGGGCCCGATGTCGAAGATCCCGGAGCGGGAAGAGGCGGACTACCGCGCCTGCATGCTGGGGCTGCGCGACTACGTCAACAAGAACGGTTTCAAGAACGTGGTGCTTGGCCTTTCCGGTGGCATCGACTCGGCGATCTGCGCGGCTTTGGCCGTCGACGCGCTCGGCGAGGAGCGGCTGCGCACCGTGATGATGCCATACCGCTATACGTCGAAAGACTCATTAAAGGATGCCGAGGATTGCGCGCGCGCTCTTGGCTGTCGGTACGACATCGTGCCGATCTCCGAGCCGGTCGAAGGCTTCAAGCACGCGTTGACCCAGCTCTTCGAGGGCACCCAGGAAGGCATCACCGAGGAAAACCTGCAGAGCCGCGCGCGCGGCACCATCCTGATGGCAATCTCGAACAAGTTCGGCTCGATGGTGGTCACCACCGGCAACAAGAGCGAGATGTCGGTCGGCTACGCCACGCTCTACGGCGACATGAACGGCGGCTTCAATCCGATCAAGGACCTCTACAAGATGCAGGTCTATGCGCTGTCGCGCTGGCGCAATTCACATGTGCCGCCGGGCGCGCTCGGACCTTCCGGCGAAGTTATCCCGAAGAACATCATCGACAAGGCGCCGTCGGCGGAACTGCGCGAAAACCAGACCGACCAGGATTCGCTGCCGCCCTATCCGGTGCTGGACGAAATCCTGGAATGCCTGGTCGAGAACGAGATGAGCGTCGACGAGATCGTCGCGCGCGGTCATGACCGCGCCACGGTCACGCGTGTCGAGCACCTGCTCTACATCGCCGAGTACAAGCGCAGGCAGGCGGCGCCCGGCGTGAAGATCACCAAGAAGAATTTCGGCCGCGACCGCCGCTATCCGATCACCAACCGGTTCCGGGATCGCGGCTAGCCTTCGCATGCAGGACATCGAAATCAGTTTCGATCGGTCGCGGATCGATTTCCGTGCGACCTCCGACCAGATCAAGCAGAGCTATTGGGGGGCGTCCCGAACCGACGAGGCCAATCATCGAGCCTTCGACAGTTCGCTTTGCGTCGGCGCCTATCTCGACGGCAACCAGGTCGGCTTTGCCCGCGCGATCACCGACTACACTGTCTTCGCCTATGTTGCCGACGTCATCATCTGGCCGCAGCATCGCGGGCAGGGGATCGGCAAGCGGCTGGTCCAGGCGCTCATCGACCACGCTGAGGTCGCGTCGGTGGCGCATTGGAGCCTGTCGACCAACGACGCCCACAGTCTCTACGAGAAGTTCGGCTTCAAGGCGTCGACCGACGGACGCTATATGCGGCTGGATCGCAATCCGCTCGGTTGACGGATCGTTGCTTAGGCGCCGTTGTTGCAAATTCGTCTCAGTGCTTGGACCAGATGCCGTTTTGGTGGCTGGCTGGCTTGGCGATCGGCCAGGGTCTCCCTATAAGGGCCTTCCCGCGATTCCCTCCTGGGAGGACCGTATGGCAGGATTTGACATCGTTATGCGAGGCCGCGAGGCCTAGGTCGGCGCCGGCGCTCCGAAGGATTTTCGGAGAGCCGGACGCGGAACAGGCATTTGCCGCTGCCGGTCGCCGCCTCGGGGGCGAGCGACCCTCCATACTGAACCTCCCGCTTTCAAAGGCGCCGCAAGGCGCGGCGCGGGTTTTCCAATTTGACTTTTACCGGGACCGGGCTCGTTTGCGCCCGGATGACATTATGGCTCGTTTCAAGATCGACCTGCGCGCGAGCGCCTTTCGCAGCGTGCTTGGCTTTACCTTCAGCCACTGGCGCCGCCAGCCGTGGCGGCTTTCGCTCATCATGGGCGCATTCCTGCTCTCGACGCTCGCCGACGTGCTGACACCCTTCTATTCCGGCCGGCTGGTCGATGCGGTCGCCAGCGGCGCCGGCACCGACGCGGTCGCCTGGAATGCCGCGATGGCGGCGTTCTCGATCCTGATGGCGCTGGCGCTGGCCGGCGTCGTGCTGCGCAATGCCGCCTTCCTGTGGATCGTCGAACTCACGCTGAAGATGATGTCGGACATTGCCGCCGATGCATTCCACCGGGTGCAGCGCTTCTCGACGGACTGGCACGCCAACAGCTTCGCAGGATCGACGGTGCGCAAGATCACGCGCGGCATGTGGGCGCTCGACCTGCTCAACGACACGATCCTGATCGCGCTTCTGCCATCGGTCGTCATGCTTGTCGGTTCGACACTGCTGCTCGGCTGGTTCTGGCCGCTGATGGGGGCCGTGGTGGCGGCCGGCTCGGTGCTGTTCATCGCGGTCACGGCGATGCTTTCCCTCGGCTATGTCGCGCCCGCGGCACGGCTCGCCAACGCCTGGGACACGCGGCTGGGCGGCGCACTGGCCGACGCCGTGAGCTGCAATGCCGTCGTCAAGGGCTTCGGCGCGGAGGCCCGCGAGGAAGCGCGGCTGTCGCGCGTCGTTGCCAAATGGCGTCTGCGCACTGGCCGCACCTGGATGCGCGGCACCGCCAACGGCACCACGCAAGGGGGGCTGCTGCTCGTGATGCGGGCGGCGGTGATCGGCCTTGCCCTCATGTTGTGGGCCTGGGGGCAGGCGAGCGCCGGCGACGTCGCCTTCGTGCTGACCTCGTTCTTCGTGCTGCAGGGCTATCTGCGTGACATCGGCACGCATATCCGCAACCTGCAGCGCTCGATCAACGACATGGAGGAACTGGTCGACTTCCAGTCCGAACCGCTTGGCATCGAGGACCGGCCCGGCGCTCGACCGATCCGGATCACCGATGGGCACATCAGCTTCGACAAGGTGACGTTCCATTACGGCAACCACCGGCTGCCGCTCTACCGCGATTTCTCGGTCGACATCTCGGCGGGCGAGCGCGTTGGACTGGTCGGGCATTCAGGCTCGGGCAAGACGACCTTCGTCAAGCTGATCCAGCGGCTCTATGACGTAAATGCCGGGCGGATCCTGATCGACGGGCAGGACATTTCGCAGGTCGAGCAGGCGTCGCTGCGCGGCCAGATCGCCATCGTCCAGCAGGAACCTATCCTGTTCCACCGGTCGCTTGCCGAAAACATCGCCTATGCGAGGCCGGGCGCCAGCCAGGCCGAGATCGAGCACGCGGCGAAACTCGCCAGCGCGCATGACTTCATTACCAGCCTGCCCAAGGGCTATGGGACCCTGGTGGGCGAGCGCGGTGTGAAGTTGTCGGGCGGCGAGCGCCAGCGCGTCGCGATCGCCCGGGCCTTTCTGGCCGATGCACGCATCCTGATCCTGGACGAGGCGACATCGAGCCTCGATTCGGAATCGGAAGTGTTGATCCAGAAGGCGATGGAGAGGCTGATGGTCGGGCGCACGACCCTGGTCATCGCGCACCGGCTGTCGACCGTGCGGGCCCTCGACCGGCTGTTGGTCTTCGATCGCGGCCGTGTCGCCGAGGAGGGGTCGCATGACGACCTGATCCGGCTCAACGGCGGCATCTACCGGCGATTGTTCGAGCGGCAGGCGCTCGAATTGACCAAGGGACTTGTCGGATGAGGAAAGACGGCGCCCGGCTTTGGCTGGGCGCCGTCAGTCGCCGTGTAATTCCGACTGGTCCCGGCGCTGGACAAAGCCGAGCCGAAGCCTGCCGCGCGCTTCGGTGGCCTTGGCCGAAATCCTTGCCATCCGGAACATCATGCTCAGGCAAGCCGCTGGTAGCGCCCGTGATTGCAACCGAACACTCGTCATGCGTTCAGAGCGGTGCAGCACGGAATTCAGCTTCATTGGTATATATTGCGACTTTTAAGTATTATTTTTTTTTATAAAATTTAGATATAATATTTTAGACAGAAGATTATGTATATTTACAGAAAAGCAAATTGCGCCTGATAGAAGCGGATCAAGTACAATCTCTAGAGCTAAAGAGGAATCCGGCATGCCGCCATGGATTCGCTCATCGGCAGAGGACCTTGCACAGGCATTCACAATGGATCTTGTTCCCGCAAACGCCGGTTCGAAGAAGGTGGCGGCGCCGTCCGTGCTGGAATCCCAGCACGGTTCGGTGCGGCCGCTCGCCGCCGAAGACCTCGAGCAAGTGGCCGCGCTCTTCCTGACGAAATTCCGCCAGCGCCGTCTGCGCGACCGCGCGATCGCGCAGACGGCGGACTACATGAAGGAGCTCTATCTTGATGCCGGTGAGAGCAAGGCTCTTGTCCAGATCAACCCGCAGGGCCGTCTGGGCGGCTTCCTCGGTGTCCTGAAGGCTCGTTATGAACTCAACGGAACGCCGTTGAATGCGGCGATCATCGGCCCGTTCATGTCCGATCCTGGCACCGATCACGGTTGGGCCGGACCGCAATTGCTGCGTGCCCTGCATCAAGGCGAATTCGATCTGCAACTGACCGATTCGGCTAACAGGACATCCTTGGCCTTCGCTCGCCCGATGAAGTACCAGCTCCTGCCGGTGCATTGTCTGGAATGGACCTGTGTTTTCCGGCCGGGTGCCATGGCAGCCACCATGCTGCGCCGCAAATGGCCCGGGTTGCCTCGCCTGGCGCTTGATCCCTGCGCGAGAGCACTCGACGCGCTCGCTAGAAAAAGGTTCGAGCCCCCGGTTCAACCTTCGTCATCACAACGGATCCATCGCGAGCCGATCGATGCCGCGCAGTTTGCAAAATGGCTGCCGACGCTCGCGTCCGATTATGCCCTTCGGCCGAGCTGGAAGGATGACGAGTTGCCGCGGCTGCTCGCGCTGGCGTCCGAAAAGCGGGCTGACGGCCCGCTGCATTTCGGCGGGATTTACGACGAAACGGGCAAGGTGCTCGGGTGCCATGCCTTCTACGGTCAGGCCGGCGGCATCGCGAACCTGCTGCAGATCCAGTCATCGGGATCTCACTGGGGTGCCACGGTCGAGGGTCTCATCGCGGCGGCGCGGGATACGGGATGCGTCGGTATCACCGGGCAGACGCAGAGCAGGTTCATGCCTCAGCTCTTCGGCTACAAGAACCTGATCTTCCATTATGCCGGGGGTACGATGGTCCGCTCGCGTATCGCCGAGGTCACGGAAGCAGTGCGTTCCGGCGACATCTTCATCGGCGGGGTGATGGGCGACCGCTGGACCCGTCTCAGTTCGGACGATTTCAGCCGCGCCTGACGATTTGTTGCGTGCCACAATTCCAGACGGGGGATTGGCTACGGCCAGGCTGCTGGGCTCGCTACACACTTTTTTCGGAATTGCTTTGATTCAGGCGAATTTGTGCGGCGCCGCGCAGAAGCCGGCGATGACCTCGCAAAGGTCAGGCTCGTTGACCATCCGGACTGCTTCGGTCGAGTCAACCCATTTGCGCGTCCGCGCTCGCTTCTCTTTCCAGCGGTCCGCGACACGGTCGACATGCAGCGGAAAGACCAGCACTTCGCAAGGCACTTCCTCGCCGGAGGCGAGGACCTTGGCATAGAAATAGCGACCGGCTTCAAGGGGCGAGACGGTGCCACGCAACCCGGCTTCCTCGCCGGCTTCGCGGGCTGCTGCCTGGCAGAGCGGTTCCCTGGCTTCCGGCCAGCCCTTGGGCAGCACCCAACGCCCGGTGTCGCGGCTGGTGATCAGCATGATCTCGATGCCGCCATCGCCTTCGCGCCAAGGCAAGGCGGCGACTTGCAGGCGGCATGGCGCGGTGCCGAAAAGTCTTCTGACTCTTTCGGTCATGGCACTATGCGGTGCAGGCCTCGTCAACATTGAAGAAAGCTGCCCCCAGCTTCCAGAATCGTTTGCCACCTTACAAATCTTACGGCGAATTATCGGCTTTAAAAGTAAAAAACTTCACTCCGTCGGAAAATCCCACCAGAAAAAGTCGCCAGCTGAAGTAGTGTGCTTATTGACGCCATTACATCCCCCGCTTTTGAAGCCAGCTCCCGTGGGGAAGATGACGGCCGTTCGGCCCCGATGATCGTCGGCGATCGGCTTCCGGCCAGATTTCGCAGGGGACGCGCTGGCCGTTCAGCCGGCGTGGTCGTCCGCGATAGGCTTCTGGTAGGTGAAGCCCATGTCCCAGGGAAAATAAATCCAGGTATCCTGGCTGACCTCAGTGACGAACGTGTCGACCAGCGGCCGGCCCTTCGGCTTGGCATAGACGGTCGCGAAATGCGCCTTCGGCATCATTGCGCGCACTATGCCGGCCGTCTTGCCTGTATCGGTCAGGTCGTCGATGATCAGCACGCCGGCACCTTCGTCGGCGAGCAGCGGAGGCGAAATCTCCTTCAGAACCTGCAGCTGACCCTGGCTGGTGTAGTCATGGTAGGAGGCGACGCATACCGTCTCGATGACCCGGATGCCGAGCTCGCGCGCAATGATGGCGGCGGGCACCAGGCCGCCGCGGGTGATGCAGACGATCGCTTTCCATTGTCCCTTGTTGGCGCCGGAGAGGCGCCAGGAAAGCGCGCGGGCGTCGCGGTGGAACTGATCCCAGGAGACGGGAAAGGCTTTTTCGGGAAGGGACATGGTTCGCGCACTCCGCAAGGCGCGCCATGGCGCGCAAGATCGATGGAATGCGCGCGGAATTAGCCGGAAAACGCCGGGTTTGGCAAGGGTAGGGGCTGGCGATGGCTGTGGACGCGTGGCGTATCGCGCGGAAGCGAACCAGCCGATGCGCTTCGGTCTTGATGCGCGCGCGTCCTTATATCCCGAAACCGGGTTTCGGGAGCCATGCTCAGCGCGACAGGAAAGCTGCCACGTTCGTCGTGCGCAGCACGGTGCGGGTGACGCCGCCGAACAGAAGTTGGCGCAGCCAGGAGTGGCTGTAGGCACCGAGCACCAGCAGGTCGGCGCCGGATTCCGCTATCCTGGCCTGGATGATGTCATCAACCGAAGAGCCGTCCGATTTCTGCACGCAAACGCTGACATTGGCGCCGTGTCGCGACAGCGCCGCGGCGATTTCGGCGCCGGCCGCCTCCGGAGATTCATCGAGCGTCTCGGGCGGGTCGATGACGAGAATGTCCGTCTTGTCGGCCTCTGCGATGAAGGGCAGGGCGTCGAAAGCGGCGCGGGCCGCTTCCTTGCTGCCGTTCCAGGCAAGCAGCACGCGCCTGAAGGTCGTGACCAGCGGCCCGGCATGGGGCACGACCAGCACTGGCCGACCGGCATCGTAAACCAGCGTATCGACATCGGCGCTCGGGTCGCCGCCGGCGTCGCGTTGCGCGGCGATGATCAGATCGGCGGCGCGCACGCTCGATATGCCGGTCAGCGCGCTGTCGCCCGAGAAGCTTTCCAGGCTTCGCCATTCAAAGGACAGGCCGGATTCCTCGATCCGCTTCAGGAAATAGGCCTGCAGCTTGTCCGCGCGCTCCTTGTTCATCTCGGCCGAGACCTGCAGGAATTCGGTATCAGGGAAGCCGGTGGCCGATGTGTAGGGGACGGGAAGCGCCTCGGCATGGATGCCGATGAGGTGGCTCTCGAACCTGTCGGCCAGCGGAAGGGCGCAATCGAGAACGCGCTCGGCGTCTCCTTCGTTCTGCAGAATGGCGACGATTGTCTTGAAGCGCATGACGTCCCTCAAGTCTGCCGGCGCGAATGCGCCTCCGCCTTCAAAGGCGGCTCGAAAATGGCCTGCCAGAAACGTCGGTAAAGCCTATCTGGTTCCGGAGCTCAGTTTGTCTTGGCAAAGCCCGCCACCATCGCCTCGACGTCCTTGCGCGCGGCCTCGAGGGCTTCCTCGTTTCGCGCGCGCACGACGAGCTCGGTCCAGAACTTGCCGTCACCATATTTGGGATAGGAGCCGATGATGGTGTCGGGATGCGCCTTCTGGATGTCGGCCAGCGGCCCGCCGATCAGGCCTTCACCGAACGGGCAGTGCACGGTGGCCGACAGCATTTTGGTGCCGGCCTTGAGCGTCGGCACGACATTGTCGAGCATGGCCTGGAAGATCGACGGCACGCCGGCCATGACATGGACATTGCCGATGCGGAAGCCTGGCGCGACGGAGACGGGATTGTCGATATGGTCGGCGCCGCGCGGCATGCGCGCCATGCGCTTGCGCGCTTCGGTGAATTCGATGCCGCGCCCGGCATAGCTCGCCTCAAGCAGCGCATAGGCCTTGGCGTCGTATTCGCAGGGCACGCCGAAGGCCTTGGCGATGGAGTCGGCGGTGATGTCGTCATGCGTGGGCCCAATGCCGCCCGTGGTAAAGACGTAGGTATAGCGCGCGCGCACGGCATTTACCGCCGCTACGATTTCGTCCTCCTCATCGGGAACGATGCGCACTTCCTTCAGGTCGATGCCGATCGCCGTCATGATGTCGGCGAGGTGGCCGATGTTCTTGTCCTTGGTGCGGCCGGAGAGGATTTCGTCGCCGATGACGAGCATGGCGGCGGTGACGATTTCAGGCATGGCGGACTCCGGCAGGAAAGGTCGCCTGAGATAACGCGGCGCGCGGCCGGCCGCAATGCGAAAGCCGGCTCCAGCCTTGTGGCGGCGGTCGTTGCGGATATGGTGCGATCGGTCGGGGCGGGATGAAACCATGCTGATATCGATTGTCTTGTGGCTGTTCGCCTGCCTGTTCGTTGCGGCGGCCCTTGTCGTGCTCGCACTGATGCTCGCGACCTGGTGGATCGCGGCCAAGGCCGAACGACTGGTGCCGGCTTGCGGAAAATTCGTCGAGATCGACGGCAACCGCATCCACTATGTGGAAGAGGGCGAGGGCAGGCCGATCGTCTTCCTGCACGGGCTGGGCGCCCAGCTCCATCATTTCCGCCAGACGCTGTTTGGACGCTTCGGTCCCGGCTACCGGCTGATCGCGCTCGACCGGCCGGGCTCAGGCTATTCGGTCCGGGCTGGCGGGGCGACCGGCCGGCTGCCGGAACAGGCGGACGTCTTGCGACGCTTCATCGAGGAACTGCGCCTGGAGCGGCCGCTGATCGTCGGTCATTCGCTCGGCGGAGCCATCGCGCTTGCGTTGGCGACCGGGCATCCGACCGCGATTTGCGGCATCGCGCTGCTCTCGCCGCTGACGCATCTGGAAGCGAGGACACGTCAGGGGTTCGACCTGCTCTATGTTCCATCGCGGCTGCTGCGCGGCGTTCTGGCCTATACGGTCGCTATACCGGCCAGCCTTCGCTACGCCCAGCCGACAATGAGGTTCATTTTCGCTCCGCAGGCCGTTTCCGAAGGATACATGACCGACGGCGGCGGATGGCTCGGATTGCGCCCGTCTCATTATTTCGCCACGTCCACCGATGTCGTGGCGGTGGAACGGGACCTTGGCCAGATCGAGCGGCGTTACCGTGAAATAGCGATGCCGGCGGGCATCCTGTTCGGCACCGGCGACCAGGTGATCGGCGAGGCCGTCCATGGCGAACCGATGCTGGACAAGATCGAGGGCCTCGACTTTGAGCGGGTCGAAGGTCTTGGCCACATGCCGCAATTCGTGGAACCCGATCGGGTCGTCGCCTTTATCCAACGTATCGCCGCGCGCGCCTTTGCAAACGTGGAATGATCTCGGCCGGCATTCGCGCGATGGCTCGCAGCTTTTCACACGGCGTCACGCAAACGTGTCGGACATTCTGTCCCACCGGGAATTTCGGGGGGAACCTTCGCACCCAACCCAGGGTTTGGTTGGTATCGCCATGGGCTTGGCGCCCGAAATGTGGCGATCAAGAGAATGGAGACTCCAATGATTACCAGACTTATCGCAGCTTCGGCGCTGGTACTCGCCATGGGCGGGGCGGCGATGGCTCAGTCGTCCGACGACTGGTGGTGGTGGCACCGCGACCATCGTCCCCAGGCCAGCGAACAGGTAGACCCCTATATCACAGGCAGCATCAACGGCGGCTCCGGGCTGACCACCTATGGCAATACCGGCGCGATGGGACCATGCGCCGACACCACCCCGGGTCCGGATGCCAACTCGCAGCAGAACGTCAACGACCATTACTGCGGGAAGTAGTGCGGTCCAGACGCCGGCGGCCGGCGTGAAGCCCCAGGGCTTCGCCGGTCGCGGGGGCGGTTCCAGCTCTTAGTCGGATACTTCGGTCTGCGGGCGATCGCGGCCATCGGCAAGTTCGTCGTGCCACTTGCCGTCGGAATCCTCATATTGGATGCCGTCGGTCGTGCCGGCAACCTGCTGCTCGGCCGAGGCGATTTCGGCGGCGCGCAGCGCCTCCTGATGGGTGCGGAAGGTCTCTGAAAACGTCGAGCCGACCTTATAGGCCCAGCCGCCATCATGCTCGACGATCTTGTAAGTCAGCTTCGCCATGAAATCCTCCGGTTGAGAAGCCCGCTCAATGCAGCTTTCCGTCGGGCAGCCTGTCTTCGGGAACCAGCACTTCCGATTCCTTGGCTGCCTCGACGAGGGCGCGACGCGCGTCCGCTGTCGAACGATATCCTTCCAGCGCCCTGAGGCAAGTGTCGAGAGCATCACGATGACGCTCGCCGCGATTGAGCGGCCAAACGGTCATCAGACATTCGGCCGCCTCGCGGGTGCTGCTTATCTGGCGATATTTGCCGACATGGCCGAGCTCGACCACCACCGGCTTCTCAAAAGGTTTGTTGTCCATCATGGCCGCCAACGTAAAGCGGCCAAATTGGTTGCAGTTGTGGCGAGGATCCTGCGCCCAAACGTCTCAGGACCCTGCTCGTTTCCGGTTTAGCTGGCGGCCTTCATCCAATGACGCATCGTTGCCACCGAACGCGCCAGCTGCGGCGCCGGGTGGATTTCCTCGCCGAAGGTCGCCGCCGCGCGCCAGCCCCAGCGCGGGTCGGCAAGGAATGCGCGCGCCAGCGCCACCATATCGGCGCGACCGTTGGCGACGATCGCCTCGGCCTGGCCCGGGTCGTCGATCAGTCCCACGGCGCGTGTCGGAATGCCGGCGCCGTTGCGCACGGCTTCCGCCAGATGCACCTGGTAGCCGGGGCCGGGCGGCACCTGCTGCAAGGGCGAGTTGCCGCCACTGGAGCAGCACAGATAGGCAATGCCCTCGGCCTTCAACGCCTTGGCCACCTCGATCGCGTCGTCGACGTCGAACCCGCCGTTGACCCATTCCGTCACCGAGAGGCGCGCACCCAGCATCATGGACGGGGCGGCCTTCCTTACCGCCCTTGCGATTTCGACAGCGAAGCGCATGCGGTTTTCCAGCGAACCGCCCCAGCGGTCCGTGCGCTGGTTGGAGAGCGGTGAAAGGAACTGGAAGATCAGATAGCCGTGCGCGGCATGCAGTTCGGCAAAGTCGAAGCCAGCGCGTTCGGCGCGCACGGCCGACTGCGCGAAACGCGCAATGAGCTCAAGGATTTCATCGTCCCCCAACGCATGCGGCACGTTCCAGCCCTTGTCATAGGCGATGGCCGAGGCCGAAACCGTCTGCCAGGGGTCCTCACCCGGCCGCAGCGGACCGCCGCCGTCCCAAGGCAGCCTGTTGGACGCCTTGCGACCGGCATGGGCAAGCTGCACGCCGAACTTCGTGTCGGGCGCGGCGACGCGCCTGGCGGCGTCGAGCGTGCGCTTGGCGGCTGCTTCGTTGTCGTCCGAATAGAGGCCCAGGCAGCCATGCGAGATGCGTCCGCGCCGCTCGACATCGGTCATCTCCACGGTGACCATGCTGGCGCCCGACATTGCCAGGTTCATCCAGTGATGGAGATGCCAGTCGCTGGCCGAGCCGTCCTCGGCCGAATACTGGCACATGGGGGCCACCGCGATGCGGTTGGGGAAGGTGAGGCCGCCGAGAGTGATCGGCTGGAAAAGCGATGACGTCATAGAAACGGGCTCCTGGGAGAGATACCGCTATCTATGCAGTCGCGGCGCCTCGCGCCAGACAAGAGCCGGTGAAACTGCCGCTGGACCAGCCGGTTTCCAGGATTGCGCAGGTAGCCGTTCGCCGCTAACCCTTGTGCGAGCAGCACGGGGTTCATCAATGGAAGATCGCATTCGCATCCGTTCGGAGGAAGTCCTTTCGGACGACTGGGCGGTGCTGAAGAAGACTGTACTCGACTATCGCCGCCGTGACGGGCGGTGGGAGACGCAGACCCGCCAGACCTACGATCGCGGCGACGGCGCGGTGATCCTGCCCTTCGACCCGCAACGCCAGACTGTGCTCCTGGTGCGGCAATTCCGCTTCCCGGCCTATGTGACCGGTCATCGCGAGCCTCTGATCGAGGCCTGCGCCGGGCTGCTCGACGAAAACGACCCCGAAACCGCCATTCGCAAGGAGGCGGAAGAGGAACTTGGCTACCATCTGAAAGGCATCGAGCGGCTGTTTTCGCCCTATATGAGCCCCGGCAGCGTGACTGAGCGGCTCTGGTTCTTCGTAGCGCGCTATTCACCGGCCGACCGCATTTCCGCCGGCGGCGGCGCGCCGGAGGAGGGCGAGGACATCGAGGTTCTGGAAATGCCATTGGACGAGGCGCTGGCCGGCATCGCCGACGGCCGCATCATCGATGCCAAGACAATCATCCTGATCCAGCACCTGAAGCTCAATCCCATGAAGGTATGAGATACCTGGCGCGGGTTGCTCTGAGCGCGGGAACTCGCGAATAGGGTAGGGCGACGGGAATCGAACCTGTACGATCAGAGATCGCGGGACTTTGAGACCGAGGGTTCAGTGGAAGCTGAAAACAGCGGCCAAGGCGATCGCTGCAGCGGTCAGCGTGGTCAGAGGCCCCGCCACCTTCATCAACTTGCCGCCGCCTTCGTCGCCGCGCCTCAGCCGCGCCATCCCCCGCATGCTCAGGCCGACGGTAAGCACGATGACGGCGACGAGCGCCATCTTGAGCTTGAACCAACCGTTCAGGCCCTCGGTGCCGCCGTACTTCAGCCACACCAGGAGCGGCCCGGTGACCAGGAGCAGGATGAGGCCTGTGCCTGCGATGCGACTGTAGACCGTGGCCAGCGGCCACCAAGGTGTACGTTGGTCCGGCGTCGCCGCTATCAGGCGTGGGCCGACTTGCGACATGGCTATGCCGCCGCCAATTCCCATCGCCAAAGCCATGAGGTGCAGCCAAAACAAGAGATCGATAATGACAGGCATGGTTGGTTCGCCCCCGAATTTTTCGCCCGGAGGCAGTCTAGAGGCGTATCCGCAACCGCTCAATTTGGACTGAGTACCGGGCCCGGGGCCGGTCTAAAGGCTCAAAGAGACCGTTGAAGGCGCGCTCGGCAAGGTGTGGGTCGAATCGATGCCGGTCAGATGGTGCGGACGACGGGAATCGAACCCGTACGATCAGAGATCGAGGGATTTTAAGTCCCTTGCGTCTACCAATTCCGCCACGTCCGCTGGCGTGCCCTTTTCAGATGCCTGATATGAGCCGTCAAGCGATGTTTCGGACCGGCCATGCCTTGTGGAGCCGCTATGATCCGCCGACGGGTGCAGATTTAATATTAGTGATGTTTAAAATGATAGGCGCTCCGAACCGATCTCATTAGCGTTTGTCTGCCAGCATCGGTCCGGCTTTGATGGTGGAACCATGCGCGGGGCAGGTTGGATCAGGGGGCTGCGGGAGGAGGAGGCGCGGCAACTGCGTTGCGAGATCGATCGGCTCGAGCGAAGCCTGATCGAGGCCGCCAATTCGAAGGCGAAATGGAACCTGCACGAGGTCGCGCACATGCTGCGCTGGCAGAAGGCGCGGCTTCGGCGGCTGGAAGAATGCCTCGCCGCGATGCCGTCGGGAAAGGCGGTTTAAGGCAGATCCTGATCGGCCGGTCGCAAATCCTTCGCCGCGGCATATCCATCATGTCAGGCCTCACAAGGGCAGGGCGGTTGGAAAGTGGCGCGATCGCGGAATTACGGTCTGCCACGGGAAAGCTAGGCTTCATCGCGGCGGAGCGATCCGCCGAGGCCGGCGTCTATCAGGCCCTACCCATTCCCCCGCCCCCTGCGGGCGCCGGCCGACTGATTCCAAGAAATGGTGCGAGACAACAGCGTTGCCGCGACAGCGGCAGGCCTCAGAACTTGTAGCTGAAGTTCACGCCAAGCGTCTGCAGCTTCACGTCCTGGTCGCGCTCGGTGAAGGTGTCCGACGCGTCGAAATGCTCCTTGCCGAAATCGTAGTAGCGATACTGCGCGCCGACGACGACATTGTTGGTAAGCGCGTAGTCGACGCCGGCGCCGAGCGTCCAGCCGGTGCCGGTGCGTGTCCGGGCAAAGGCCGTGCCTGCCGTTTGCGAGGTCTCGATGCCGGCGAAGGCGACGCCGCCAATGCCGTAGATCAGCAGGCGGTCCATGGCGTAGCCAGCCTTGGCATTGACCGATCCGAACCACTTGACGTCGGTGCCGAATGTGTTTCCCGGAGCGGCGTCGGCGGTGCCGTCGATCGAGGCGTAGTTGAGGTCGGCCTCGGCGCCGAGCACGGCCTGGTCGAATTGCCAAAGCCCTGCGACATGGCCGCCGACGAAACCGCCGTCGATGTCCGGCTTCACCGAACCGCCGTCGACGGTGATGTCGGACCGGCCCCAGCCATAGCCGGCCTGCATGCCGGCATAATAGCCTGTCCAGTCGAAGCCGGGCGCGGTCATCGGCAGATCGGCGCCCAAATCCGCCGCCTGGGCAGACCCGGACAGCAGGACGAGCAAGCCGGCACTGGCGAGCGTCGGTCGACGCATCGAGCACTCCGAAATGGCGGTTCCGAAAGACTCCTGGGCGCAGACTAGTCTCATTCTGCGTGAAACGGAATTGCATCTCTGCAACAGTGGTTTACGACCTGACGCTCTGGCTCCGGGCGCCGACATTTGCCACAGTGGCTTACGCAGAGGACTCGCCAATGACGAATGCAAAGCCGACAAGAGCCGCAAAACCCAAGCCGTGGACCGAGGTGGCGACACATCTGGTTGATGTCGCGATGGGCCGAAAGCCCGCGGACCTGGTCATCCGCAACGGGCGGTGGGTGAATGTCCATTCGGGGGAAATCATCCCCGGCACCGATATCGCGATCGCCGCCGGCCGCTTCGCCTATTGCGGGCCGAACGCCAGCCATGCCATCGGGCAGGGCACGAAGATCGTCGACGCCGGCGGACGCTATCTGGTGCCCGGCCTTTGCGACGCTCACATGCATGTCGAGAGCGGCATGGTGACGGTGACGGAGTTCTGCCGCGCGGTGATCCCGCATGGCACGACCTCGATGTTCATCGATCCGCATGAGATCGCCAACGTGCTCGGACTGCCGGGCGTGCGCTTGATGCATGACGAGGCGGTCGTGATGCCGATCAACGTGCATGTGCAGATGCCGTCCTGCGTGCCGTCGGCGCCGGGGCTCGAGCATGCCGGCGCGGAACTGACGGTTGCCGACGTGGCAGAGGCGATGACCTGGGACAACATCATCGGGCTTGGCGAGGTGATGAATTTCCCGGGCGTCGCCGCCAACAATCCGGTGATGTCGGGCGAGATCGCCGAGACGGTCAAGGCCGGCAAGACGGTCGGCGGACACTATGCATCTCCCGATCTCGGCCTGCCGTTCCACGGCTATGTCGCGGGAGGGGCGGAGGACGACCACGAAGGCACCCGCGCGGAGGACGCGGTCGCGCGCGTGCGCCAGGGCATGAAGGCTATGCTGCGGCTGGGCTCGGCCTGGTACGACGTCGCGGCGCAGATCAAGGCGGTGACGGAAGCCGGTGTCGATCCGCGCAACTTCATCCTGTGCACCGATGACAGCCATTCCGGCACGCTCGTGCATGAAGGCCATATGGATCGCGTGGTGCGGCATGCCATCAGCCAGGGCCTGAAACCGGTGACGGCGATCCAGATGGCGACGCTCAACACCGCGCTGCATTTCAGGCTGGAGCGAGAGATCGGCTCGATCGCGCCGGGACGGCTCGCCGATCTCTTGATCGTTTCCGATCTCGCCCAGATGGCCATAGACGAGGTCTATGGCCGCGGCGTCAGGCTGGCCAAGGCCGGCAAGCTCGAGATCGACATCCCGGCCTATGACTATCCGCAATCCGCGAAGAACACCGTCAAGCTCGGCAAGAAGCTCGCTGCCGGGGATTTCGACATTGCGGCGCCGCAGGGCGCCAACGAGGTGCGGGCGCGGGTGATCGGCGTGATCGAGAACCAGGCTCCGACGCGAGCGCTGGAAGCCGACCTGCCGGTCGAGGACGGGCTTGTCGCCATGGATCGTCGCAACGACATCTGCCAGATCGCTCTGGTCGAGCGCCATCGCGGCACGGGCGGCGTCACCAACGCTTTCGTTTCGGGCTTCGGCTATGTGGAAGACTGCGCGATGGCGTCGAGCGTTGCGCATGACGCGCACCACATCATCGTGGTCGGCACCAATAAGGAAGACATGGCTTTGGCGGTCAACCGGCTGAGCGAGGTGGGCGGCGGCGTCGTGCTCTATTCCAAGGGCAAGGAACTGGCGTTGGTCGAGATGCCGATCGCCGGCCTGATGTCCGATGAACGCGCCGAGATCGTCGCCGCGAAGGCCGAGCAATTGACCGAGGCGATGCGCAAGGTCGGCTGCTCGCTCAACAACGCCTACATGCAGCATTCGCTGCTGGCGCTGGTGGTCATTCCGGAACTCAGAATCTCGGATGTCGGCCTGGTCGACGTGACGACGTTCCAGAAAGTCGACCTCTTCATTTAGGGCAACTCAGCCGCCCGTGGCGATGGTCAGCACTTTGAACGGCGTGGTGATGACCACCTCGGCGACCGAACCAACCGCCTTGCCGAGGCCCTGGCCGATATTGTCGAGCTGGGCCGGATCGGGCTCGTCCGAAGCAAGGCCGGCCGGCGTGCGCAGCCGGTCGCCCAGCAATTGCACCAGGAACGGGTTGTCCGCGAATTTGGCGTGGTTCAGGCCGCCATCGCCGCCCTTGGTCTTGGTCAGGTCGACGACCGTCACGCCATAATTGGCGAGATCGGCCGCGTTGCCGTAGTCGCCGACGCGCGGCTTGTCGCCGGAAATGAAGCTGGAAAGCTTGAGCGCGCGATCGTCGCCCGAAAGCAGGATGGCGAACGGCTTGTCCGGCTTGCCGTAGCGGATCATCTGCTTCTTGAAGACATCGACGTCGATGTCGGGCGAAGCCAGGATGACATAGCCGAGCTTGCCGCTGAGATCGCGGTCGCCGGTGATGGCGAGTTGGCGCAGCGCCTCCATGGTCAGCCAGGTGCCCATCGAATGGGCGATGATGTCGATGCTCTTGACCCGTGTCTTGGCGAGCATCCTCAACGTCGCCTCGAGGTCGTCGCGCGCGGCCGTCGAGCTATCCTTGTCGTAGATATAACCTGTCGCCCTGGCGCTCGATGCCCATGAGAACAGCACCGGCGTGCCCGGATATCTGGTGTCATGCACGATCTGTGTCAGGCGAAAGATGCCGTCGTCAAAGCCGTTGTTGAAACCGTGCACGAATACCAGGGCACGGTCGCCGCGCATGGAAATGTCGGCGCCGACCGCCTTGGCGAATTGCTGCGCGTCGCCATAGTGGACGACATCGGTGGCGGTGAACTGCTTGGCCGGGTTGGAATCGGCGGAGCCCTTGGCGCGCTCGATCGCGCCGACCTGGTGGATCTTCGGCACGGTGACATCGACGCGTGCGTAGCTGGTCGTCAGCGAACGGTCGCCGTCGAACACCTGGCGCGGATCCTTGGTCGCCGGCTGGCGGGTCGTGGCGACGAAGATCTCATGCTTGCCGGCGATGTCGGAGGCAGGCACCGAAACAGGTTTGCGATTGAGCAGATCGTGCGTGGGACCGGCGCAGCCGGCGAGGGCGAGCGCGAAGGCAAGGCCGACAACGATCTTCACACGCACAGTCACCCGGGGTCCCCCAAGGGCGGCAAACCTCTCCAGTACTCCGATAAAGCCAGAGGGCTGCCGGGTCCAGTTCAAAGTCCATGCGGTGCGGAAACCCGCACCGATAGGGTTACTGCGCCGCCAACTGGCGGATGCGGTCGGTCACATCGCGATCGCTGGCAAAGCCATCGTCCTCGCGCAGCCGCTGTCCGATCATCTGCACCATCATCGGATTGTCGGCGAACTTGGTGTGGTTGAAGCTGTCGCTGCCCTTGACCTTGGAAAGGTCGACCACCGTCACGCCATAGGAGGCGAGATCGGCGGCATCCCTGTAGTCGCCGACGCGCGGCCGGGAGCCGGCGATCAGGCCGGAGAGCCGCAGCGCCCGGTCGTCGTCCGACAGGAGCAGGATGAAGGGCTTGTCGGGCTTGCCGTAGCGGCGCATCTGGCTCTTGAAGACGTCGACATCGATGTCGGGCGAAGCGAGCACCACGTCGCCGAGTTTGCCGCTCAGATCGCGGTCGCCGGTGATGGCGAGCTGGCGCAGCGTCTCCATCGTGACCCAGGTGCCCATCGAATGGGCAACGATGTCGATGCGCCGCGCGCCGGTCTGGGCCAGCATCCGCAGCGTCACCTCCAGCTGATCGCGGGCGGCGGCGGCGCTTTCCTTGTCATAGACATAGTCGGTGGTCTTGGCGCCGGAAGCCCACGAAAACAGCACCGGCGTGCCCGGATAGCCGGAATCGTGGACGATCTGGGTCAGCCGGTAGACGGCATCGTCGAAGCCGGTGTTGTAGCCGTGGACGAAGACCATGACGCGGCCGCCGCGAGCGTCGATATCGGCGTTGAGAGCGCTGACGAATTTCGGTTGCGTGTCGTAGCCAACGACTTCCGAGGCCATGAAATACTTGGTCGGGTCGTTCGACTTGCCGCGCGAGCGGCGCTCGATCTGGCCAGTCTTGTGAACCGGCGGCACGGTGACGTTGACGCGGGCATAATTGAGCGTCGCCGAGCGTTCGCCGTCGAAGACCTTGTTCGGGTCGTCGGACCGCTTGCGGGTGGTGGCAATGAAGATCGAATGGTTGCCGGCGATCTCGGTCGCGTTCGTCGGCACGACGACGCTGCCCAGGATTTCCTGCGTCTGGTGGCCCGCGCAGCCCGCTATCAGCAGGGCAAGGGCAATGATCAGAATTGTCTTCAACCGCACGTCGACACTTTCACTCCGGCCAAGATCGGCCATCCTCCTCGCGAAAATCTCCCCCACAGGCCAAGTGCGGCTAAAGTAAGTCGTGTCCAGCGGAAATCCGTTCCGGGCCGGGCGACGGTCAACCTAGTGTTGCGCGAAAGCCAAAACGGCGGCAGGAAGGTTTGCTGGCACGGCGATGGCCATTCTGCCGCGTGCCGGCGATCGAAAACGAGGGACTGGTGGTGAACAGCTTTTCTGCCCGCGTTGCCGTGGCTGCCGAGTCGATCCGCGGCATCTTTCCTGAAACGCCGCTCCAGGAGAACGACTATCTGTCGAAGAAGACCGGCGCCCGCATCCTCCTGAAGCGCGAGGACCTCACGCCGGTGCGATCCTACAAGATCAGGGGCGCCTTCAACTTCTTCCGCAAGGCAATCGCCGCCGGCAACGATGCCGAACTGTTCGTCTGCGCCTCGGCCGGCAATCATGCGCAGGGCTTTGCCTTCGTCTGCCGCCATTTCGGCAAAAAGGGCGTCGTCTTCATGCCGGTGACGACGCCGCAGCAGAAGATCGACAAGACGCGGCTGTTCGGCGGCGATTTCGTCGAGATCAGGCTGGTCGGCGACTTCTTCGACGATTGCTACCGCGCCGCCTTCGAATTCACCGAAAGCGCCGGCGCGCATATGGTGCCGCCTTTCGACCACAAGGACATCATCGAGGGCCAGGCCACGGTCGCCTATGAGATCGCGGCTCAGATGCCGGGCGGACGCGTGCCTGATGTCGTCATGTTGCCGGTTGGCGGCGGCGGTCTGGCCGCCGGCGTCACCCACTATTTCGCCGATCAGCATCGCGATCCCCGGTTCGTGTTCTGCGAACCGGCTGGCGCGCCGAGCCTCGCCGAGAGCCTTGCCGGCGGCAAGCGGGTCAAGCTCGCCAAGGTCGACAATTTCGTCGATGGCGCCGCGGTGGCCGAGATCGGTCGCGAGCCGCTGCGCCATCTCAAGGACTTCACCGCGGATGCCGTCAAGCTGGTTCCGGAGAATCGCCTCTGCGCCACCATGATCGAGATGCTCAATGTCGAGGGCGTGGTGCTGGAGCCGGCAGGCGCGCTGGCGATCGACGCGCTCAAGGATTTCTCGCGCAAGGAGATCAGGGGCAAAACCATCGTCGCGGTCGTCTCCGGCGGCAATTTCGACTTCGAACGGCTGCCGGACGTGAAGGAAAGGGCGCTGCGCTTCGAGGGGCTGAAAAAGTATTTCATCATCCGCTTCCCGCAGCGGCCCGGTGCGTTGCGTGATTTCCTGGAAATGCTCGGTCCCGACGACGACATCGCCCGCTTCGAGTACCTGAAAAAGTCGGCGCGCAATTTCGGTTCGGTGCTGATCGGCATCGAGACCAAGGACCGTCGCAATTTCGACCTGCTGAAGGCCAACTTCGACGCCGAGGGCGTGCAATATCAGGACATTACCGACAACGAGACGCTGGCGGGGTTCATCATATGAGCGCAAAACGAAGCACCGTTTTCGTCGCGCTGTTTTCCGGCATCAATGTCGGCGGCAACCGCATCGTCAAAATGGCGGAGCTCAAGGCCTTCTTCGAAGATCTCGGCTTCACAGACGTCGCGACCTATGTGCAGAGCGGCAATGTCGTCTTCCGGGCGAAGAAGGAGGACGCCGCCGCGCTGACCAGCGAGATCGAAGCAGCCTTCGAGAAGAAGTGGGGTTTCAACTCGCGCATCATGGTGCGCGATGCCGCGTGGTTCGAGCGGCTGGTGAAGGAAAATCCCTATCCCGAGGTCGCCGGCGAACCGACGAAGCTGCACGCCTATGCGCTGGAGCGCGCGCCGACGGCCGAGGAGGCGAAGCGCCTCGTGGACAAATGCACAGGCCCCGAGAGCTTCGAGATCAAGGGCGACGTGCTTTACCTTCATGCCCCGGATGGGCTCGGCAAATCGGCATTCGCCAACCTCATCGGGCGCACGCTGAAGGTGCCCGGCACGGCGCGCAACTGGCGCAGCGTGCTGGCGTTGCTCGAGATGGCCGGCAAAGCCGGCGGCTGAAACTTGACTTACGTCGCTTTCCGCCAGTCGAAGGTCAATTCCTCGCGGAAGGCGAAGCGTTTGACATGATCGGCGACCACCGTCTCCAGCCGCTCGAGCGAAGCGTCATCGTCGGCGGCCAGAGCGATACGCAAGGTATTGTCGTCCGCGTCCATCACGGTACGGCCGATCGAGAGTTGGATGGTGCCGTGCCGGGGGTCGAACTCGACCGGGAATTTGTGCGACCAGTGCTTGCAAAGCTGCTGCAGGTAGCGGCTCGCATGTTCGGTGGCGACGTCGGCGCGGCTGGTCGGCATGCAATTCTCCTTGCGGATGAAGAAACGCCAGCCTGGATGAGGGCTGGCGCCAATTGCTGTTAGATAGGCAGGGCCTGACGAAATGCCAGGGATCGGTGGCTTACCAGGCACCCGTGTTGGGCATCGAGGCCCATGGCTCGGCCTTCGCCTTGGCGGAGCCCTTCTGCAGCAGCTCGATCGAAATGCCGTCCGGCGAGCGGACGAAGGCCATGTTGCCGTCGCGCGGCGGACGATTGATGGTCACGCCATTGTCCATCAGCTTTTGGCAGGTGGCGTAGATGTCGTCGACCTCATAGGCGAGGTGCCCGAAATTGCGGCCGCCCTTGTAGTCTTCCGAGTCCCAATTGTAGGTCAGTTCGACCAGCGGCGCCTTTTCGTTGATGCCGCTCTGCTCGTCTTCCGGCGCGGCGAGGAAGATCAGCGTGTAGCGGCCCTGTTCGTTTTCGTAACGGCGCACTTCCTTCAGTCCGAGCTTGTTGCAGTAGAAATCGAGCGACTGGTCGATGTCGGCGACGCGGACCATTGTGTGCAGATAACGCATATCGGCTTCCTCGCGGTGTTGGGGTTGCCGGGCACCATAGGGGGCGCCCGGCGAAAGGGCAATCGTCCGACAAAAGCGGTCGAGCGGCCGGCTCCAGCCCGTGCCATCTCGTCTTCCGGAAGCGCCGGCAAACAACATTTCAGCCTTTCCGGTGCTGAACGGTGAAAAAAGGCACGTCAGCCCTTGCACACCCCGGAAGCCGCAGTGTTAATCTCTTGGCAAGAATCAGTCGTGGTTCAGTTGGAAAAAGGGGGCATTCTTATGGGGGAAAAAGCCTCTTTCACGAGGCGGGACGGAAGCCTTGACGACGCCTTGCAGCGGGACAGCGGCGGCGACTCTGCCGAGTTCGTCGAAGTCGCCGGGGCCATCAAATGGTTCGACGTGGCCAAGGGCTACGGCTTCATTCTTCCGGACGACGGCGTCTCGGGTGACATCCTCCTCCATGTGACTTGCCTTCGAAGGGACGGTTTCCAGACCGCGCTCGAAGGGGCGAGGGTCGTCTGTCTCGTGAAGCAGGGCGAGCGCGGGTTGCAGGCTTTCCGGGTCCTTTCCATGGATGCCTCGACGGCTGTCCATCCGGCGGAGCAGGAACAGCGCACCCACGTGACCGTCACCGCCGAGAGCGGCCTCGAACGGGCGCTGGTCAAGTGGTTCAACCGCACCAAGGGTTTCGGCTTCCTGACGCGAGGCGACGGGACCGAAGATATCTTTGTCCACATGGAGACCCTGCGGCGCTACGGCATAACCGAGCTCAGGCCCGGCCAGGTCGTGCTCGTCCGTTTCGGACGCGGCGACAAGGGCCTCATGGCCGCCGAAATTCACCCCGATATGGGAACCTTGTCGGTCTCCCACTAGGCTGTCTCGATATGATCCGGACGGCCTTGGTTCCTGACAAGGTCTGATGGCCTTCCACGTGCGAGGCCGATCTTGTCCGAAAACCGGTTCCACTTGTCTGGATCATGGTCTAGGACGAGGGTCCGGACGAGGTACTATCCATGGCTCATCGCAATTGGCTGACTGCTGGCGCGCTCTGCGCCGCGATCGTTTTCGCCGCCTATTTCAGCGTCCTGAACCCAGGCGTGGCGGATGCGATGCTGCTGCCCGTCGATCGGACACCGCTGGTGGTGGCGACGAGTTCGGGTGAGCGTTCCTTCTCCATCGAGATCGCCGATACCTCCGCGGAGCGCGAGGCGGGGCTGATGTTTCGCCGTACCATGGCCGACGATCACGGCATGCTGTTCGTCTTCGAAAGAACGGACGAGGTGGACTTCTGGATGAAGAACACGCCGATGGCGCTCGACCTCATCTTCATCGGCCAGGATGGCAGGATCAAAGCCATCAAGCGTGGCGAACCCGAATCCGAAGCGATCATCTCACCCGGACAGCCGGTGCGCTTCGTGCTTGAGCTGAAGGCCGGCACGGCCGCCAGGGACGGCATCAAGGAGGGTGATCTTTTGCGCCATCCCGCGATCGCCGCGGGCGCCGGCTCCAACTGAAGAGCAGTTTTCTGCCGATGCAATTCTTTTCACATGACGGTTTCGAGCTCGCTTATCTCGATCGCCAGCCGGCATCGGGGCAGGGCGACCCCGTGCTGATGATCCATGGCTTTGCCTCCAGCCACTATGTCAACTGGGTCTCGCCGGGCTGGTTCAAGACGCTGAACGACGCCGGCTACCGCGCGATTGCCTTCGACCATCGCGGCCACGGCTCGTCGTCGAAGAGCTATGACGAGGCCGATTACACACCGCAAAAGATGGCTTCCGACGCCGCCGCCCTGCTCGATCATCTCGGCATCGAGCAGGCCCATGTCATGGGCTATTCGATGGGCGCGCGCGTTTCGGCTTTCCTGGCGCTCTCCGATCCGGAGAAGGTCGCGACGCTGGTGTTCGGCGGCCTGGGCATCGGCATGGTCGACGGCGTCGGCGACTGGGACCCGATCGCGGCGGCGCTGCTTGCGGAGGATCCCTCTCAAACCACGCATCCGCGCGGCCGCTCGTTCCGCGCCTTCGCAGACCAGACGCGCAGCGACCGTCGCGCGCTGGCGGCATGCATTGCAAAGTCGCGGGAGTTGCTCAGCGAGGACGACATGGCGCGCATCGCCCAGCCGACCCTGATCGCCGTTGGCACCAAGGATGACATTGGCGGCTCGCCGGACGAGCTTGCCGCCATGATGCCCAACGCAAGGGCTTTCCACATCGAGGGTCGCGACCACATGCTCGCCGTCGGCGACAAGAGTTTCAAGCAGCGCGTGCTCGAGTTCTACGCCGAATACCCGCTCTGAGCGCTGGGCGTTCATCGAGCTGACGATGGTCGATCTTCTGGTCACCTATATGGAGATGCGGGCGCCGCCACAGGGCGCGCCGCCCGTGTGCCCTTCACCCGGCGCCACCGTGGCGCGCGAAAGACTTGACCTTTCCGGCTATCTCGACCTCTACCGTTCGGTGGGTGGGCTGGTGCAATGGGATCAGCGCCTGCGCATGCCCGCAGCGGAACTCGAAACGCTGCTTGCCAGCATCGCGACGCATATCCATGTGCTGCGCGTCGACGGCGAGGCGGCGGGCTTGTGCGAATTCAATAATGTCGGTGAAGCGGCCATCGAGCTCGTCCATTTCGGGCTGATCCCGGCTTTTCAAGGGAAACGGCTGGGGCCATTCCTGCTCGACCGGGCGCTGCGCGCGGCATGGTCGCATCGGCCGGAAAGGCTTTGGCTTCACACCGACACACACGACCATCCGGCGGCCCAATCGGTTTACGGACGCGCGGGATTGCGCGCCTACGCCCGGAAGCTCGAGACCTTTCCGGATTAATCCGAAGGCGCTGCCCGCAATCGCTTTAGCCGCGCTTCCTCCTGTCGGCGAGGGACCTCGCCATGACGCATAGCAGCTCGAACATCATCGTCGCGCCGGCCAATGCCGTCATGCCGCCAAGGTCGAAAGGAGGCGCGACCTCGACGACATCGGCGCCGACGAAATTCAATCCGTCGAGCAGCCGCACCATTTCCTGCGCCTCGCGCGTCGTGAAGCCGCCGAGTTCCGGCGTACCGGTGCTGGGAGCCATGGACGGGTCGGTGCAATCGATGTCGAACGTCACATAGGTGGGACTGTCGCCGACGAGGCCGCGTGCTTCCTGCATCACGGCCGCCGCACCGCGCCGGACGAACTCTTCCATATAGATGATGCGGATGCCCTGAGCGGTTGCCCAGTCGTGCTCGCCGGGTTCGTAGATGGAACCGCGAATTCCGATCTGGACGACCCGCTTCGGGTCGAGAAGGCCTTCCTCGATGGCGCGGCGGAAGGGCGTTCCGTGTGTGTAGGGGTTGTCGCCGAAATAGCGGTCGTTGGTGTCGGAATGCGCGTCGAAGTGGATCATGCCGACCGGCGCCTTGCGGGCTATGGCGCGCAGCACCGGCAGCGTCGTCAGGTGATCGCCGCCGGCAGCCAACGGGACTGCGCCTTCGGCAACGATCGCGGCGATGCCGTCCTCGATGCGCTTCAACCCGTCGAGCAGGTTGATCGGGTTGACCGACAGGTCGCCGACATCGGCGACATTGGCGATGCTGAACGGCTCGGTCCCCGACACATGGTGGACGCGGCGCATCAGGCTGGACTGGTTCCTGATCTCCCTCGGACCGTGGCGGGCGCCGGCCCGATTGGTCGTGCCGCCCGAGGCGCTGTTCGACCCGGCGCAGGCCACGAAATCCGGTACCAAGGGCGATCCGGCGGCCTGTCCCTGATCGATCAGCCGTGATTTTGCAGAGCCTGCAACGATCGGCTCAGGTTCTTTCTGGCCTGCGCCTCGAACCTTTGGCGGAACGGCTCGGTGCCGAAAACATGCGGGCGGCCGAGGAAGTTTTTCAAAACGGCCGCACGGCCCGCGCGCCAGATCGGCTCCTCCACCCAGCCATACTCCAGCCGGACCGCTCTTTCGTAAGCGTCGAAGGTTTCCGACCCGGCGCCGAGGATCGCCAGGTCCATGTCGAGGAAAAGGGCGGCGTCGTCGGCGGCATTCCCGTCTTCGAACGGTGGCGGCTCGTGGGTGGCCGTGGCGTTGATCATGGCCAGGATCCGGGCAAGGCGTGCCGGCTGGACACGGCCGGCGAGCTTGCCTTCAGCCAATGCCGCGCTCCTTGCCTCATTGTCCTTGGCGCGGCTGTCATAGATGGCGTCGTGGAACCAGATCGCCGCTTCGACGGCCTCTGGGTCATGAAGAAGGTGCCGGTATTCGGCCGCCAACGCCCGCATCGCTTCGATATGGGCCAGGCCATGATAGTGCCGATCCGCAGCCCGGTAGAGCGTGGCAAGCTCGCTTTTCAGCGCTTCGTCGATCAAGGGTTCGTTTTCCATCGTCGCTTGAATCTGCGTGAACCAGGTCCATTTGACAAAGCACTAAGGAAAATTGAGTTCAACCGTGCTATGATCTGCCCTATATGTGCCGCCGGACAATGAGCAAGGCCGGAGACCGTCGATGAACAGCGTTACGATTGCCCGTCCCAGCATGGTGCAGCCGGTCGATCCGATCTGGCGCGCGATCCGGGACGAAGCGATGGAGGCGGTGAACCGCGATCCGCTGCTCGCGGCCTTCCTCTATTCTACCATCCTCAACCAGGAGAGTCTGGAAGAAGCGGTGATCCATCGGCTTGCCGAGCGCCTGGCGCATCAGGACATCGGTTCCGATCTCATCCGCCAGACTTTCAAGGCGATGCTGGACGACGATCCGGAATGGAGCACCACGGTTCGCGTCGACATCCAGGCGTATTACGACCGCGACCCGGCGTGCGACCGCTTCATCATGCCGGTTCTCTATTTCAAGGGTTTCCACGCCATCCAGACGCACCGTTTGGCGCATTGGCTGTGGAACCAGGGCCGCAGGGACTTCGCGCTCTATCTGCAGAGCCGTTCGTCCTCGGTGTTCCAGACCGACATCAATCCGGCCGCCCGCATTGGCAAGGGCATCTTCCTCGACCACGCCACGGGCCTGGTCGTCGGTCAGACGGCCGTCATCGAGGATGACGTGTCGATCCTGCACGGGGTGACGCTTGGCGGCACCGGCAAGGCCAGTGGCGACCGCCATCCGAAGATACGTCGGGGCGTGCTGATCGGCGCCGGCGCCAAGATCCTCGGCAATATCGAGATCGGCCATTGCTCGAAGATCGCGGCCGGTTCGGTGGTGCTGTCGCCGGTGCCGCACAACAAGACGGTCGCCGGCGTGCCCGCGCGGGTGGTGGGAGAAACGGGTTGCGACCAGCCTTCGCGGCAGATGGACCAGCTCCTGCCGTCGCAGAGCATGGACCACGTGGTCAGCTTCGACATCTGACCTTTGCCGTCACCGGGAACCGCGCTGAAAGCCGGCCGCAGATTTCGGCCGGCTTGTCCTAGGTAATTGTGCTCGCTTGCCTTTACATGGCCATTGTTGGCGTGTCAGAAGCGCGTTCCAACGACCAAGGCCGACATTTCGGAGAAGACTTTTGAAGCCTGACGAGATCAGAAAGCTGGACGCTTATTTCAAGCGCGTCTTCCAGAATCCCAAGCTGCAGGTGAAGGCGCGCCCGCGCAAGGAAGACTCGGCCGAAGTCTATGTCGGGGACGAATTCCTCGGCATCGTCTTCAAGGACGAGGATGACGGCGACTATAATTTCTCGATGGCGATCCTCGACATCGACCTGGCTTAAGCCATACCGGTTCCGGCCGAGCTTGCGGTACGCCGCCCGGCCGAACCGACCCGGGCGGAGATCGCCTAATCCTGGCAATGTCGGGGGATATGCACCCGTCGCCAACCGGTCGAACCTTCCCGCACCACCACCCGTCGCGCCACCGTCCCGTATGAGGGCGGGATTTCCCGGATGCGCACCTGCTCGGGACGCACCAGCACTTCGTGGGCGACGCCTTCATATTCCGCCGGCAGAACCACGCGCCGGACGCGCTCCGGCTGGACCACGACCGTTTCGGCGACGCGCGCGTAGCGGGCCTTGCGCCATACCTTGCACAGCACCTTGCGGCCATGGATGACGCGCCATTCCCAGCCATAGCCGCCATCGTCGACCCTGACCGTGTGGTAGAGGGTGCGGGTCACCGCCGGGACGGTCTCGTAGGTGACGCGCGGCGGCGCGATCTGCTCCACGCCCTGGTAGGTGCCGTAGATCGGCGCATCGTAGTCGACCACCTGTCCGCCGGGGCTCAGCATCACATCCTCGTAGACGGTGTCGTAAAGCGCCGGCCTGTGGATCGGCTCGTAGCATTCGAGCGCGCGGCCGCCGGCGGCGGTTCCGGAGACGGTGGCAAGCATCGCGACTGCCGCCAGCGATGCGGAGCTTTTGCGGATCATGACATTCCCCCGTTGAAAAAGGACGCCTTCACAACGCAGGACTGTAGCGGAAGGTCCGGGGACGGACAGCGATTTCAAGACGTTTCGTTAAGCGGCGCGGTTAAGGAATTGCTACTTTGCCGAGGGCGTCGGCGGGCCTACCGGAAACCGGACCCGTCGCGCAGGGCCAAATCGTGAGCGTTGCGCGGGGCCGCGGCGCTTGATTCGACTTAACCAGATGGCTAGGAGAGGCGGCCTTGCGCTAGGGTGAGCCGGCATCCTATTTAGATCGTAACCGATCCAGAACGATTCCGTGCGATTGCCGATTTATCAAGGTGCCGGAATCCATCTCCAACAAGGGTAGTCCATGAAGAACCCCGTTGAAACCTACATGAACCTCGTTCCGATGGTGGTCGAGCAGACCAATCGCGGCGAGCGTGCCTATGACATTTTCTCGCGCCTCTTGAAGGAACGCATCATCTTCATCACCGGTCCGGTCGAGGACGGGATGGCGACGCTGGTTTGTGCACAGCTTTTGTTCCTCGAGGCGGAAAACCCCAAGAAGGAAATCAACCTCTATATCAATTCGCCGGGCGGCGTCGTCACCTCGGGCATGGCCATCTACGACACCATGCAGTTCATCAAGCCGGCCGTGTCGACGCTCTGCATCGGCCAGGCCGCCTCGATGGGCTCGCTGCTTCTGACCGCCGGCCACAAGGACATGCGTTTTGCCACGCCGAACGCCCGTATCATGGTCCATCAGCCGTCCGGCGGCTTCCAGGGCCAGGCTTCGGACATCGAACGTCATGCGCAGGACATCATCAAGCTGAAGCGCCGCTTGAACGAGGTGTATGTCAAGCACACGGGCAAGAGCTATGATGAGATCGAGCGGACGCTCGACCGTGACCATTTCATGACCGCGGACGAGGCCAAGGACTTTGGTCTGATCGACAAGGTCATTTCCAGCCGAGAAGCGGTCGAGGCAGCCACGGCCTCAGCCTGACATTTAGGGCAAATGGCAGCATAACGCGGTTTTGGCGCGTCTTGCGGCATTTCGGCCACATTTGGCTGTTCCCTCAGGCGTTGGGATTGCCTACGTTAAGGCTATGTTGATTTTCGACGGCTTAGCTTTGCGTGGGGTTGCTCGAATCATTGCCGCGTTTTCTGATTTGTGTTTCGTACGGAATGCGCTGTGTGAGCCGGGACACTGGCGGTGGCGGATTCCCGCGATAGATTGGTGATACGTCACTCAGAGCGAGCGATCGGCGGGTGTCGGTGAAAGGACAGGAAAATGAGCAAGGTCAGCAACGGCGGCGGTGATTCAAAGAACACGCTTTACTGCTCGTTTTGCGGCAAGAGCCAGCACGAAGTCCGCAAGCTGATCGCCGGCCCGACGGTCTTCATCTGCGACGAATGCGTCGAGCTCTGCATGGACATCATCCGCGAGGAGAACAAGACCTCGATGGTGAAGTCGCGCGAGGGCGTGCCGACCCCGCAGGAAATCCTCAAGGTCCTCGACGACTATGTCATCGGCCAGCCCTATGCCAAGCGCGTGCTGTCGGTGGCGGTCCACAACCACTACAAGCGCCTCGCGCATGCCGGCAAGAGCAACGACGTCGAGCTGGCGAAGTCGAACATCCTTCTGATCGGCCCGACCGGCTGCGGCAAGACGCTCCTGGCGCAGACGCTCGCCCGCATCATCGACGTGCCGTTCACCATGGCCGACGCCACGACGCTGACCGAAGCCGGTTATGTCGGCGAGGACGTCGAGAACATCATCCTGAAGCTGCTGCAGTCGGCCGACTACAATGTCGAGCGGGCCCAGCGCGGCATCGTCTATATCGACGAAATCGACAAGATTTCGCGCAAGTCGGACAATCCGTCGATTACTCGCGACGTGTCGGGCGAGGGCGTGCAGCAGGCGCTCTTGAAGATCATGGAAGGCACGGTCGCCTCGGTGCCGCCGCAGGGCGGCCGCAAGCATCCGCAGCAGGAATTCCTGCAGGTCGACACGGCCAACATCCTGTTCATCTGCGGCGGCGCTTTCGCCGGCCTCGACAAGATCATCTCGGACCGCGGCCGCAAGACCTCGATCGGCTTCGGCGCGACCGTGGCTTCACCGGAGGACCGCCGTACCGGCGACCTGTTCCGCCAGGTCGAGCCGGAGGATCTGTTGAAATTCGGCCTCATCCCGGAATTCGTCGGCCGTCTGCCGGTCCTGGCGACGCTGGAAGACCTCGACGAACCGGCGCTGATCCAGATCCTGACCGAGCCGAAGAACGCGCTGGTCAAGCAGTATCAGCGGTTGTTCGAGATGGAGAATGTGGATCTCACCTTCCACGAGAACGCGCTGTCGGCGATCGCCAAGCGCGCTATCGAGCGCAAGACCGGCGCGCGCGGCCTGCGCTCCATCATGGAAGCGATCCTGCTCGACACGATGTTCGAGCTTCCGGCGCTGGAAGGCGTGCGCGAAGTGGTGATTTCGGAAGAGGTGGTGTCGGGCAATGCCCGGCCGCTCTACATCTACTCCGAGCAGAAGGAAAAGAAGGGCAACGTCAGCGCCTGAAATGGCATCTGGACCTTGCAATTTTCATGGAACGGCGCCCGCGTGGCGCCGTTTTGCTGTGTGGGCGTGCCGCCCGGTGATGGAATGGATGTCCGAGCCGTGTTAACCCTTGATCTTTGCCCCGGCTGCATCCACCTAACAGCAGAAGGCCGAGGCGCCGAATTCTGTGCTGTAAAACTCCCGTCACAAACGGTGGTAGGCGGAACGACACTCGGTCGTTAATATGAGATTCGCGGTTGGCTAAAATAAGCGGCCGCGACATGAAAGGTTGGACAATGGCCAAGATATCCAAGGCTTCCGGCGACGGCGTTTTCGCAGTCCTCCCACTGCGCGATATCGTCGTGTTCCCGCATATGATCGTTCCGCTCTTTGTCGGGCGCGAGAAGTCGATCAAGGCGCTGGAAGAGGTTATGGGTCAGGAAAAGCAGATCCTGCTTGCCACCCAGATGAATGCAGCCGACGACGATCCTGAGCCGGATGCGATCTTCGACATCGGCACGCTCGCCAATGTGCTGCAGCTTTTGAAGCTTCCCGACGGCACCGTGAAGGTGCTGGTCGAGGGCGCCTCGCGCGCCAAGATCGTCTCGTTCACAGACCGCGCCGACTTCCATGAGGCTCGCGCCACGGCGCTCGCCGAGCCGGAAGAGGAAGAGGTCGAGATCGAGGCGCTCGCCCGCTCGGTCGTCACCGACTTCGAAAATTACGTGAAGCTCAACAAGAAGATCTCGCCCGAAGTGGTGGGCGCGGCCAGCCAGATCGACGACTACTCCAAGCTCGCCGATACGGTTGCCTCGCATCTCGCCATCAAGATCCCCGAGAAGCAGGAGATGCTCGCCACGCTTTCCGTCAAGGAGCGTCTGGAGAAGGCGATGGGCTTCATGGAAGCCGAAATCTCCGTGCTCCAGGTGGAGAAGCGCATCCGCTCGCGCGTCAAGCGCCAGATGGAGAAGACGCAGCGCGAGTACTACCTCAACGAGCAGATGAAGGCGATCCAGAAGGAACTCGGCGAAGGCGAGGATGGCCGCGACGAGGCCGCCGAGATCGAGGCGCGCATCAAGAAGACCAAGCTCTCCAAGGAGGCCCGCGAGAAGGCGGAAGCCGAATTGAAGAAGCTGCGCTCGATGTCGCCGATGTCGGCTGAATCGACAGTGGTGCGCAACTATCTCGATTGGCTGCTGTCGATCCCGTGGGGCAAGAACTCCAAGGTCAAGCAGGACCTGAACTATGCCCAGGACGTGCTTGATGCCGATCACTTCGGCCTCGACAAGGTCAAGGAGCGCATCGTCGAGTATCTCGCCGTGCAGAGCCGTCAGAAGAAGATCAAGGGACCGATCCTGTGCCTCGTCGGCCCGCCCGGCGTCGGCAAGACCTCGCTCGGCAAGTCGATCGCCAAGGCGACCGGCCGCGAGTTCATCCGCATGGCGCTCGGCGGCGTGCGTGACGAGGCCGAGATCCGCGGTCACAGGCGGACCTATATCGGCTCGATGCCCGGCAAGGTCATCCAGTCGATGAAGAAGGCCAAGAAGTCCAATCCGCTCTTCCTGCTCGACGAGATCGACAAGATGGGCCAGGACTTCCGCGGCGATCCGTCATCGGCCTTGCTCGAGGTGCTCGATCCGGAGCAGAACTCGACGTTCATGGACCATTACCTCGAGGTCGAATACGACCTGTCGAGCGTGATGTTCGTGACGACGGCGAACACGCTGAACATCCCTGCGCCCCTGATGGACCGCATGGAGATCATCCGCATCGCCGGCTACACCGAGGACGAGAAGATCGAGATCGCCAAGCGTCACCTGATGCCCAAGGTGATCCGCGACCATGCGCTTCAGCCGAACGAGTTCTCGGTCGGCGAGGATGCGATCCGCGGCATCATCCAGACCTACACGCGGGAAGCCGGCGTGCGCAGCCTGGAGCGCGAGCTGATGAAGCTCGGCCGCAAGGCGGTGACCGAGATCCTGCGGACGAAGAAGAAGACGGTGAAGATCACGGCGGACAACCTCGCCGATTATCTCGGTGTGCCGCGCTTCCGCTTCGGCCAGGTCGAGGCCGACGATCAGGTCGGCGTGGTCACGGGTCTTGCCTGGACGGAAGTCGGCGGCGAGCTGCTGACGATCGAAGGCGTCATGATGCCCGGCAAGGGCCGCATGACGGTGACCGGCAACCTGCGCGACGTGATGAAGGAATCGATCTCGGCGGCGGCTTCTTACGTCCGCTCCCGGGCGCTCGATTTCGGCATCGAGCCGCCGCTGTTCGACAAGCGGGACATCCACGTCCACTTGCCGGAAGGTGCCACGCCGAAGGACGGCCCGTCGGCCGGCGCCGCCATGGCCACGGCCATCGTGTCGGTGCTGACGGGCATCCCGGTCCGGGCCGATGTGGCAATGACCGGCGAGATCACGCTGCGTGGCCGCATCCTGCCGATCGGTGGCCTGAAGGAGAAGCTGCTGGCGGCATTGCGCGGCGGCATCAAGAAGGTCCTGATCCCGGAAGAGAACGTCAAGGATCTGGCGGACATTCCGGACAACGTGAAGAACGGCATGGAGATCGTCCCGGTCTCGCGGGTCGGCGAGGTGCTCGCGCACGCGCTCACCAGGATGCCGGAGCCGATCGAGTGGGTCGAGCCGGTCAATGCGCCGGCTCCGGTCGACAGCGGCGATGACGCCGGAAAGTCGCTTGCTCATTAGAATATTCTAACGTTGCAGCGCACAAAGAGAGAGCCGGGCCTTCAGCCCGGCTTTTTTCATGTGAAAAAGCCATGAAAAAATGGAAAAAAGCCCGGAATTCCGCGGTTTTCGGCTTGGGTTCCGGAACGCTTCTTTCTAAAGTCCGTTTCCTGCCGGATGAGTCGTAAGTTCCGGTTTTCTCATGGAAGGGAATTTTTATGAACAAGAACGAACTGGTGTCCGCTGTCGCCGACTCCGCAAGCATTTCGAAGGCTGATGCGCAGTCCGCCGTCGATGCAGTGTTCTCCGTGATCACTGGCGAACTGAAGAAGGGCGGCGATGTCCGGCTTGTCGGCTTCGGAAATTTCACCGTGTCAAAACGCGCTGCTTCGACCGGCCGCAACCCGCAGACCGGCGCGGAAGTGAAGATCCCGGCGCGCACCGTGCCGAAGTTCTCGGCCGGCAAGGGCCTCAAGGACGCGGTCAACTAAGACCTTTTTCTTTAAGAGCAGAAAAGCCGGGCTTGCCCGGCTTTTCTTTTTTCGATCGTCCTTTGCGGCTGACAGCGGGCGGATCAGGCCGTCGGCGCATCGGCCCGCATCAGGCCTTCCTTCTTCAAATCCGCCCACAGCGCCGCCGGTATCCTGGTGTCGAGCAGCGCCCGGTTGCTTTCGACCTCGGCCGGCCGCTGGCCGCCGGGGATCACCGACATCACCGAAGGATGCTGCAGCGGGAACTGCAGCGCTGCCTCGATCAGGCGCACATTGTGGCGCTTGCAGACTGCCTCGATGCGCGCCACGCGATCGAGGATCTCCTTGGGCGCCTCGCTGTAATTGTAGAAGGCGCCAGGCTTCGGCCCGGTGGCGAGCACGCCGGAATTGTAAGGACCGCCCAGCACGATGCCGATGCCGCGCTTCTGGCATAGCGGCAGGAAGGACTGCAGCGCCTCCTGTTCGAGCAGCGTGTAGCGGCCGGCAAGCAGGAACAGGTCGAAGTCGCCGCGCTCGGCCAGCGTCTGGGCGACCTGCCACTCGTTGATCCCGCCGCCGAAGGCCTTGATCACGCCCTGATCGCGGAGCGAGAGCAGCCCGTAATAGCCGGACGACATGAACTCCTCGATGCGGGCCTCCGAGGCTTCCTTGCTGCCATGGGTGAAGATGTCGACATCGTGGACGAAGAGGATGTCGATGCGGTCGACGCCGAGACGCTCCAAAGAGGCCTCGAAGGAGCGCATGACGCCGTCATAGGAGTAGTCGTAGACCTCCCGGCGCGACGGCGTGTCGAAGAACTTGCCGATGCCGGTGCGCTGGTCCGGCGGGGCGACGCGCATGATGCGGCCGACCTTGCTCGACAGCACGTATTCGTCGCGCTTCCTGGCGCGCAGGAAAGGGTTGAGGCGGGTTTCCGACAGGCCGAGGCCGTAGAGCGGCGCCGTGTCGAAGTAACGGCAGCCGGTCGTCCATGCTGCTTCCAGGGTGGCATTGGCGTCCTCGTCGGAGATGGCGCGGTAGAGATTGCCGAGCGGCGCCGTGCCGAAGCCGAGCTCGGTGAAGGTGATGCCGCCATTGCCGATGCGGTCGAAATGCCGTGTCTTCATGTCTGACGATGTCCCGGAGTGATTTGTCTGACATGACACTATCACGCTCGTGGCCCAGCAAAAGTGCCGAGGCTCGTTGGACAGCGATTTTCGCGGTGATAGCATGAACAAAAACAAGCCTTTCGCGGCGGCAAGCCGCAAATCCACAGAGCCTAGCGAGATCTCGGCGGACAGGTGAACCGTCATGACCAAAGCCGGATCCGGGATGTTCGTGACAGCGCTGGACGAGCTCGGCGCGGTGCTGGCGCGCACGGATGAAGCCCGGATCGATGCCGCCTGCGCAATGCTTGCCGGCGCCGGCAAGATCGCCGTCTATGGCTGCGGCCGCGAGGCGCTGCAGGTGAAGGGCTTCGCGATGCGGCTCTACCATCTTGGCATGCCGGTCTCGGTCGTCGGCGACATGACCACGCCGCCGCTGGGAAAAGGCGATGTCTTCCTGGTCAGCTCAGGGCCTGGCGAGACCACCACGGTACTCACCTTGATGCGTGTTGCCCGCGAGGCTGGCGCGAAAGTCTTGCTTTTGACGGCTGAAGCGGGCGGTAGCGCGGCCAAGCTTGCCGACTTCACGCTGCTCATCCCGGCGCAGACGATGGCCAGCGACCAGGGTTCCGCCCGAACCTCGGTGCTGCCGATGGGTTCGCTGTTCGAGGGCGCGCTGTTTCTTCTGTTCGAGATCATGGTGCTGAAGCTCCAGGCGTTGACCCATGCGACGCCGGAAGCGATGCGCGCCAGGCACACCAATATGGAGTAGGGGATGCGCTACGAGCTGATGCTGCCGCACCAGATACGCAAGGCGATCGAGGAGAACTGGCCGGTCGTGCTGCCGCTTGGCGTGCTCGAATACCATGGCGAGCACATGGCGGTCGGCATGGACACTTTGGCCGTCATCAAGACGGTGGAACTTATCGAGAAGGAGAGGGACATCGTCATCCTGCCGCCGTTCTATTACGGCGCGGCAAGCTACGCGGTGGCTCCGCCGGAAGGCAGCGGCTCGGTGCAGGTCGGCGGCACTGTGCTTTCGCCATTCGCGGAGGAGCTGTTCTACGGCCTGCTGCGCATCGGCTTCCGCAACATCCAAGCCATCATCCACCACCAGACCGAGAATTTCGTTGCCGGCATGCCGACCGATCTCGCGTTCAAGACCGCCGGGCGGCAAGCGATCTTCCGTTTCCTGGAGAAGGAGCGTGGCGAGGGCTGGTGGGGTTCCAACAGCATGGCCGATTACTACTCGGGCCATGCCCAGGGCGAGAATGTCTTCAACTGGGTGCAGGTGCATCCGTTGATGCCGGCCGCGATGAACGGCAAATATCCGTTCGACCATGCCGGCCAAGGTGAAACCTCGCTGATGCTGGCGCTCTGCCCGGAGGCCGTGGATGAGAAGCATCTGGCCGACAATACCGGCTGGTACACGAAAGGCGCCGCGGAAGCCTCGGCGGGCCTCGGCAAGATCGGCGTCGCGATGATCCTCGATCATTTAAGGTCGATATTGGTGCGCTAGGCGCGGTTCTTCCCATCTTGTGGGAGGAGGTGAATCGGCGCGTTAGCGACGAGGCGTGAGACGTGGGCATTCCCTGGAGAACCTCTCATCCGCCGCCTTCGGCGACACCTTCTTCCTCAAGGGAAGAAGGTGAGGTCCACTACTTCACCGAGCCGGCCGTCATGCCCATGATCAGATAGCGCTCGAGCGCGATGCCGATGACGGCCAGCGGTGCGATGGCGGCCGTGGCCAAAGCGGCCATCGCCCACCAATTGATGCCTTGCGAGCCGGTCTGGCTCGCCACCATGACCGGAATGGTCTTGGCGTCCGTGGAGGTTAGAAGGGCGGCGAAGAAATATTCGTTCCAGCACAGCACCATCGCCAGGATGAAAGCGGCGACCATGCCGGGCAACGCTATCGGCATGACGATGCGGAAGAAGGCGCCCCAGATCGAGAGCCCGTCGACCAAAGCCGCCTCCTCCAATTCGACCGGGATCGAATTGAACTGGTCGCGCATGATCCAGATGACGATCGGCAGCACCATCAGCGTGTAGAGCAGGATCAGCCCGATGCGTGTGTCGAGCAAGCCGACTTCCCGGTAGAGCACCAGGAAGGGCAGCGCCAGCACGACCGGCGGCAGGATCAATTGCGACAGGAAGAAGAAGGAGATGTCCTCGTTCTTGAACCAGGCGAATTTGTAGCGATACCGGACGAGGCCATAGGCGGCGAGGCTGCCGATGACGATGGCGAGGCTCGACGCGCCGACCGAAGTGATGACCGAGTTCATGAAGCGTTTGAGGAATTCGTCGCGCACGGTCGAGATCTGGAAGATCGAGTCCGGCGACAGGCCGAGCGAGCGCCAACCCTTCCAATCCGGCTGGAAGTCGATGAAGGGGATCAGATGGCCTTGAGTGACGTCGACCGCCGATTTGAAGGAGGTCGTTATCGTCCAGTAGATCGGGAACAGGCAGATAAAGGCCCAGAACAGCAGCGCGCCATAGATGAAGACGCGGCTGGCGACAAAGGCTGCCGGCGAGCGGATTTCGGAGATCGAATAGTCGGTGGTCTGGACGCTCATGATGGCCGCTCAGTTGACGTTGCGCACGAAGCGACTGGCGAATTTCAGGAGCCAGGTCACGAACACGACGATGATGACGAGATAGGCCATCGCCAGCATGGTGCCGTAACCGACATTCGAGCGGTCGCGGTATTCGCGGTAGATGAAGCTCGACACGGAATCGGTGGCGCCGCCCGGGCCCCCGGACGTTACCGTGATGATGATGTCGGCAAGCTTCAGCTTGAAGATGATGCGCAGGATCACCGCCGTCACCGAAACCGGCAGCATCAGCGGAAATGTGACCTGCCAGAATGTCTGCCATGCGGTGGCGCCATCGACGCGGGCGGCCTCCAGCACCTCGCGCGACATTGCCTGCAGGCCGGCAAGCAGCATGATCATCATGAACGGGATGAAGGTCCAGGCGTCGAGTATCATGATCGAGATGCGGGCGGTAATTGGATCGGAGAAAAAGGCGGGGTTTTCCCATCCTAGATAACGCGCCAGCGTTGCCGCCGGCCCGAACCGGTACTCCATCAGCGATTTGCCGACCATCCAGGACACCGCGACGGGTGACAGCATCAGCGGCAGCAGGAAGACGACGCGGAAGAATTTGCGAGCTCGAATCTGCGCGTTGAGCAACAGCGCCAGGCCGAAGGCGATGACATATTCGACCAGCACCGCAAGCACATAGAACACCATGTTGAGCAGCGCATTGCGATAGTATGGATCGCCCAGCATCTGCCAAAAATTGTCGAGGCCATTGAACTTGCGGCCCGAGAACGAGCTGAGGTTCCAGTCGGTCAGCGCGATGTAGAAGCCAAACAGCGTCGGGAAGATCACCATGGCGATGGTGAAGAGCAGCGCAGGCAGCAGGAACAGCGCGCGCTGCCCCTCCTCGCCGCGCGTCAGCACCTGCCAAGCACCGAGTGCAATGCCCCATAAGATATAGGCGTAGACCACCGGCCGCCAGGTGTCGAAACCGACAGTCGACATCTCGGTCTTGTAAAGGATTTGCACGACAATGATCGCCAGCAGGCCAAGCGTCGCGACGCCCAGCAAGCCCCAGCCGAGGCGCTTGCGGCCGGCCGGGATCAGTCCGGCCGGATTTGACGGCCACGCATTCGCGGTCGAAGTCTGCTCAGCCACGCTCTCGCCTCTTTGCGTCAACCTAAACAGGGGCGGCCCGACGACGAGGATGTCGCCGGGCCGCGATTTTCGATGCGACAGCCTACATGCCGAGCGAGGCTTTGTAGAGCTTGATCTGGTTCTCGCGGCCGATCTGGTCGGTAAGCTTCTCCCAGGCGGCGGCGATGGCGTCGGCGCCTTCCTGCGCCTTCATTTTGCCGGCAAAGGTGTTGGCCAGAATGTCCTCGGCGGCGCTGTAATACTGGAAAATGCCGGGGATGCGCGGCTCAACGCAGCGGTTCGGATGATTGTAGCTTCCGAACTGCGAATTGAGATAAGAGGTGATGTAGTCTTTCTGATAGCCTGCGGCCACCCATTCGTCGATATGCGAATGGCTGTTTCTGTGAACCTGGAAGCCGGAAGGATACATCACGCACCAGATCGATAGATCCTTGCCGCCAAGGTGAGCCGCGGCCGACCATGCCGCTTTCTTCTTCTTCTCGTCCTTGTCGACGCGAGCCATGACATAGATGCCCCAGCCGAGATAGGCGCAGTTCGGTGCGACGTTCGGTCCGCTCGCGAGCTTTTCCCATTTACCGGTCTTGGAGTTGTAGACATCATCCGATCCGGGAAGGATGTCGAAGCCCAGTTCGTCGCCGATGACCGCCGTGTCGCTGGTCTTGGCCACTTCGCCGATGTCGCCCCACCAGGTGATGGCCGAACCAACGCCAGCCAGGAATTGCTGGAATCCGGTCGTGCCGGGGTCGGCATTGATCTGGTCGGCTGGCTGGTAGGGCAGGGAATCCACAACGTCCTGAATGGCCCGCACCCAGGCAGGGTTGTTGACGCGGGGTTTCATGGTGTCGACATCGAACAGCCACGCCGGATCGCTGGGATGCTTGGCATAGGCGGTGGCGCGGTCTTCCAGGAAGTAAAAGCCGAAACCACCCCAACCCTTCGGCGGATCGAGGAAGCCATATACGTCCTGCCCCTTCAATTTCTTGCCCTTGAGGAACTTGGTGGCTGCTTGCATTTGCTGCCAGGTCTTTGGCACGCCCCACTCCGCAAGACCGGCCTTGTCGCCGGTATCGGCCTTCCACGCCTTGGCGAGATCGGCGTCGGAGAAGACGTCCGTGCGGTAGTTCAGGTTGTGGCAGTCCCCGTCGATCGTGACGCGATAGGTCTTGCCATTCCAGGTGCCGACCGGCGGCTTCAGATAATCGGAGTAGTCGTCGACCTCGACCTGCTTCTTGACCCAGTCAGGCATTTCGGAAGCCAGGCCCTTGCCGCATACGTCGCCTTCAAAGGGGGCGCCCATTTCGAGTATGTCGAAATCGACGGTCCCAGTGGCAATCGACTGTTGCAGGCGGGCGTTGTAATCGGCCTGGGCGAGGTCGATCCAGTTGATCTTGGCACCGGTATAGGCTTCCCAAGGCTTCAGGAAGCCACGGAAAAGAAAGTTATGCAGATTCTGGTTGTTGAGACCCATGAAGGTGAGCTCGACACCGGCGAATTCGCCCTCCTTCACGTTGGCCTTTGTGCCGCCGAGGCAAAGTTCACCGACCTTCTGCCAGTCCGCGTCCGTCGGCGATCCCTTGCCGACGCCGGGGATCTGCAGAATTTGCGCGCGCAGATTGTCAGCGGCGGAAGCCGTCCGCGTCATTGCGCCGATTCCGGCGCCGGACGCGGCGGCGATAGCGGCCATGCTGGCCGCGCCTTTCAACACATCGCGGCGGGTCGCCCCGGCTCGCACCAGTTTTTCATACAGATCGACTCTCATCTAAGGTTCCTCCCAGAACAACAGCCATTGAATTGAAAGCGCCAATCTCTCGGACGTCCGTCGAAACGTCTCAGGTTCTCCTCGATCATAAGGGGACGTGGGACCCCACCCTGCGTCGCCTGGAGCTCCGATTTCCCGGTAAAATACCGACTGTCGGATTGGCACTCGCCACTATTCGCGTAATCGATTACCTTGTCAACAAGATTGGCTTTTTATCTATAAGATACCGACTTGCCGTTGCCGCCGGCAATGGCTAGCTTCACCGCAAAAGATAAAGGGGAGACGATGGCTCAGGTCGCGATCAGCAGTGTGGCCAAGGCGTTCGGAACCGTCAAGGTTCTCCATGAGGTCAGCGTCGATATCGCCGACGGACAGTTCGTCGTTCTGGTCGGTCCGTCGGGGTGCGGCAAGTCCACTCTGCTGAGGATGGTGGCGGGGCTGGAGACCGTTTCCGGCGGAACCATCTCGATCGGCGACCGCGTCGTCAACAATCTGCCGCCGGCGAAGCGCGACATCGCCATGGTGTTCCAGAATTACGCGCTCTATCCGCACAAGACGGTGGAGCAGAACATGGCTTTCGCGCTGAAATTGCGCGGCACCGATCCGGCCGCCGTTGCCGAGCGGGTGAAGCGCGCCGCCGATATCTTGGATCTCGCTCCCTATCTCAAGCGCTATCCGCGCCAGCTTTCCGGCGGTCAACGCCAGCGCGTCGCCATGGGCCGCGCCATCGTGCGCAATCCGCAGGTGTTCCTGTTCGACGAGCCGCTTTCGAACCTTGACGCCAAACTGCGCGTCCAGATGCGCACCGAGATCAAGGAATTGCATCAGCGGCTGAAGACCACCACCATCTATGTCACCCACGACCAGATCGAAGCCATGACCATGGCCGACAAGATCGTCGTGATGCGCGACGGCCGCATCGAGCAGGTGGGCGCGCCACTGGAGTTGTTCGACCGGCCGGCGAACCTTTTCGTCGCTGGGTTTATCGGCTCGCCTTCGATGAACCTGCTCAAGGGCACGGTGAAGACGCCGGCGGTCGAGATCGCCGGCACGGCATTTCCGATGCCGTCAGGGGCAACTGCCGAGAATGGCCAGGCCGTTGTCTACGGCGTGCGGCCGGAGCATCTGGAGATCCATCCGGATGGCGTCGAGGCGACGGTCTCGGTGGTCGAACCGACAGGCTCCGAGACCCTGGCTTTCGTCCGCTTCGGCGAGGGCGAGATGGTGGCGCTGTTTCGCGAGCGTCACGACTTCAGGCCGGGCGATACGCTCAAGCTCAAGCCGCGTCTCGACCAGGTCCATCTGTTCGACGCCGGGACCGGCAAGCGCCTCTGACCGCATCAACCCTTCAAGAGGAAACCATGCTCAAAGGGATCAATCCGCTGCTCAATGCCGATGTGCTCCAGGCGCTGCGGGCGATGGGCCATGGCGACGACCTGATCATCGCCGACACCAATTTCCCGTCAGACTCCGTGGCGAGACAGACGGTGCTCGGCAAGCTCTTGCGCATCGATGCGACGGCGGCGGAGGTGGTGAAGGCGGTGCTGTCGCTCTACCCGCTGGATACTTTCGTCAATGACGCGGCAGCGCGCATGGAGATCGTCGGCAAGCCGAACGAGATCCCGCCCGTGCAGAAGGAGGTGCAGAAGGAGATCGACGCGGCCGAGGGCAAGCCGTGGCCGATGATCTCAATCGAGCGCTATGCGTTCTACGAACGCTCAAAGAAGGCCTATTGCGTGATCCAGACCGGCGAGCGGCGCTTCTATGGCTGCTTTGCTTTTCGCAAGGGCGTCGTGCCGCCGGATGCGGAGTGAGACCATGGCCGCCGGCAAGCCCGTCGTCATCCTGGGTGTCTTCGTCGCCGACACCGCCTATCGCGCCGATCGCCAGCCGCGCCTGGGCGAGACCATCCTCGGCAATTCCTTCAAGCTCGGCCCGGGTGGCAAGGGCTCGAACCAGGCGGTCGCCGCCGGCAAGCTCGGCGCCGACATCACTTTCCTGACCCGTCTCGGCGTTGATGCGTTTGCCGGCATGGCCAAGCAGACCTGGAAGGACGCAGGTGTCAAAAGCGCCGTCATCGACACGCCGGACAGCTATACCGGTGCCGCCTATATCTTCGTCGAGGAAGGCAGCGGCAACAATGCCATCATCGTCAGCCCGGGGGCCGCGATGCTGATCTCGCCCGAAGACATCGAGGCGCATGCCGGCCTTATCCGGTCCGCCGGTGTTTTCGTCACCCAGCTCGAACAGCCGATCGACGCGGCATTGAAGGCGCTCGAGATCGCGCGCGGGGCAGGGGTGACGACCATCCTGAACCCGGCGCCTGCCGCGAGCCTGCCGGATCGCATCTACACGCAGTGCGACTATCTCACGCCCAACGAGACCGAGGCCGAAGGGCTGACTGGGATCAAGGTGTCGTCGATCGACGACGCCCGTCGTGCGGCCGATGCTCTGTTGGCGAAGGGCGCGGGCGCCGTCATCGTGACATTGGGTGATAAGGGGGCGCTGCTGCATACGAAGGATCGCTCCGAACATGTCGGCGCGGTCAATGCCGGTCCCGTGGTCGAGACCACAGGGGCGGGCGATGCGTTCAATGGCGGTCTTGTCGCGGCCCTGGCAAAGGGCGTCGAACCGCTCGATGCCATGCGCTTTGCCTGCACGGTCGCCGGTATTTCGGTGACCCGTCCCGGCACCGCACCGTCGATGCCGACCCTTGCAGAGGTCGAGGCGCTGCTCGCCAGGGCCTGACCCCTTGTCGAGATATCTTTCCGCGGCTTGTTAGCGGCTCTCCCTAATCCGGAACGCAACTGAAGCGAGCGCGTTCATCATCCTGCCGCCAGCGTGACTTGGAGGCATATCAGGGGCGCCAGGATGAAGAAACCTTATGAAAAGCCGACTCTGACAAAGCGCCAGAAGCTCACCGCGCGGACGGCCCAGATCATGGCGTCCGGCATCATATTGGGCGGGTGATCTTCAAGCTCCGCCCTTGATGGCGCTAAAGAATTCTGCTGGTCAGCTCCAGCATCGTCGTTGCGCCTTGCTCGGTGCCAGGCATATGCACGACCCGCAGGACGCGAAGGTCCTGATTCGACCCGTCGACCGGCATCGAAACGCTTTCGCCGACCCGCGGCAATTCCTGGAAGGCGAGTTCGTCGACATCCCTGGCGTCATCTATCGAAATGCGGCATCTCACAGCCATCTTGATCTCCCGTCTTTTTCGCCCTTGGCTGAACGAGACAAGATTGGAATGGTTCCGAAATCGAGCCTTCAATTGGCGAACCTGCCGCGATATTCGCGCGGCGTGAGTCCCTTCAACGCCTTGAATTGACGGCCGAAATTGGCAAGCGACCGATAGCCGACCAGCTCCGCGATATGGGCAATCGGCCTGTCTTCCTCGGTGAGGCGGGCGCAGGCTTCGCCAATGCGCAGCCGCGTCACATACTCGATCAAGGTCAGTCGCGTGTGCCGTATGAACATGCGGTGGAAGCCCGACGGACTGAGCGCGGCGAGGCGTGCGATGTCGTCGATCCTGAGGTCGTCCGTGTAGTGCGTGTGCAGATAGTCCAGCACGCGGTCGATGCGCGATCCGCTGGAGGCGCCGAGCGAGGGGGGTGGGCGCGACGGCGCAGTGAGCGGCTCAGCCTCGGTGTCCTCGGCGAGAGTGAGCAGCACCGAAATCAGATCGAGAAGCCGGTCGGCAGCCGGCTTGTCGAAGATCTGCTCGATCTTCGCCCTGACGCGCTCGGTCGTGTCCGGCGAGAATTTCAGCCCGCGGGCCGACCGGTCCAACAGGCCTGCAACGGATCGCAGTTCGGTCAGAAGTCCCGTCAATCCGCGCGCCCATTCAGGCCGGAACCAGATGACCATGACCAGATGCGGCCTGCTGTCGTCGATCTTGCCCGATGAAGACCAGGTGTGCGGCAGGCTCGGGCCGAGCAGCACGAGGTCGCCATCATCATACCTGCCGACATGGTCGCCGACGAACCGGCGCCCGCGCGAGTTCAGGGTGAGCGTGAGTTCATACTCGGGGTGGTGATGCCATTCGAACGGGATGGTCGGATGGCGCGGGACCCTCACCATCGACCATGAGGCGTCGTCCGCGACAGTGACTTTCTCCAGATATGGCTTCACGGCCTGCCCCTGCTGAATTCGCCTTGAACGGCGTGGGAGAGGTGGCGAACGCCAGAATAGTATCATTGTTGGCTTGTCGGGAACAACATGCGTCACCGTCGTTCAGCTAGCCTGGTGTTCGACAACACAAACGCGAGGAGGAAAACAATGGCCCACGCGAAGGACATCACCAAGGACGACCACCCAACGTCCAGCCGGGCGACCGCCCAATTGTCGCGGATCAAGAAAACGCTTCCTCTGCGAGTGCTCTCCCAGGCGGATTTCACGCACTGGCAGAAGCGGGGTTTCGTGATCGTGCGCAACGCGGTGCCGCGCGACAATGTCGAGCGCCTCAAGGCGTTGCTCTGGGCGTTTGAGGAGAAGGATCCCAACGACCCAGCCACGTGGGACGTCACCCAGCGGCGCGACTATGCGCTGAAGGAAATCAACAACGCCGGCATGGTCGAGATCTACAACCATCAACTCCTGTGGGACAACCGCATGGCGCGCCGCGTCTACGACGCCTTTGTCGACATCTGGGACATGGAGGACCTTTGGGTCGCCATCGACCGCGCCAACCTCAACACCCCCAACAAGGGCAGGCGCGCATCTCCAGGCTTCATCCATTGGGACGCCGACACCTCGCTCGAGCCCAAGCCGATCTCGGTCCAGGGTGTGCTTTCGCTGGTTCACCAGGACGGTGGCGACATCGGCGGCTTCCAATGCGTGCCCTATCTGTTCGAGCATTTCGACGAATGGGTGGAGACCCAACCGGCCGATCGCGATCCGCATCACCCGGATATGAGCGGGATCGAGGACAGGATCGAGAAGCTCGAACTTTTCCCGGGCGACCTGATGATCTTCAACTCGCTCCTGGCGCATGGCGTGGCGCCGAACACGTCCGACGACAAGGTGCGGATGGCGCAGTACATCTCGATGTTTCCGGCCGACGAGAGCAACCTCGTCGAACGCGAGGCGCGCATCCGCTCTTGGCGCGAGCGCGAGGCGCCGCAGCGCGCGGGCTTTGCCGGGGATCCGCGCGGCTGGGAGAAAAAGCATGCCGAAACGGCAAAGCTGACCCCGCTGGGCGAAAGGCTGCTGGGGCTGGTCAGCTGGAACGGTTGAGCCCGGACGATCAGGACCGGTGGCTGGTCCCCGGGAGACCTCGGGTGGCACCTCGTGGATATTCCAATTGACAAGCCAACCCCCGCGGCCCAGATTCTGTCAGGGTCGATACAACCCGCCGCTTGCACCCCGCCCAGGGGACGGTGAATGTATCAAGCCATACAGGCTTTTCCTTTGCCCGAGCGAACGGGTCAGCAACGCAAGCGCCTGACGGTTTCCGTTCGTCGAAGCAGAGGATTATCCCCATGCGTGATTTCCGCGATGCCAAAGCCATGGCGCAAACCTTGCGCGAAGCGCTCGCCGCCAGATCAATTCCCCTTCCTCAAAGCGACAGCCTGGAACTGATCGCCCATCTCTTCGGGTTGCGTGACTGGAACACGCTGTCCGCTCGAATCCAGTCCGCCGGCGCGCCAGACACGTCGGCCAAGGACGCAGACTCCACTGCGGAACCATGGCCGAACACAGCGCGGCAGGAGATCGCCCTGGATGCCGCTGCGCTCGACGGCTATGCCGGATTCTACCAGCTCAGCGACCATGCCGTGTTCACGGTGACACGCGACGAGCAGCATCTGCTGATGCAACTTACCGGACAGCGACCGGTGCGGTTCTTCGCGGAGAGCCGGACCGATTTCTTTGCCAAGATCGTCGACGCACAGGTGAGTTTCACTGTCGGACCAGACAAACGAGCCACCTCGCTGGTTCTGCACCAGAATGGCAGCGATGTTCCGATGGCGCGTATCGATCATGTGGCCGCGAAGAAAATCGCCGATCGGACAGCCGAGCGCGTCAAGAGCCAGTCGGCCAATCCTGGAACCGAGCCAGCGCTTCGCCGACTGATCGATGGGATCGCCTCGGGAAAGCCGAACTACGATGAGATGAGCCCGGCGTTGGCGGCCGCAAGCCGCAAACAGATGGCGTCGCTTCAGCCTCTCGCAAGCTTGGGCGCGATCCAGTCAATTCGCTTTCTCGGTGTCGGCGAGCAGGGAGAAGACGTCTACACCGTCAAGCATGACAACGGGGCCGCGCACTGGCGCATCGCGCTTGACGAGAAGGGAATCATCTCGACCGCGTGGGTATCCCCCGGGCCGTGAACGCCGGCCGCGCGCTGGCATGTTAGGTAGGAAAAACGGTGGCGGCCTGGTCTTGGCCGCCACCGGCATACAGACTCCGAATCGTCAGGCGCGCCCACAACGACAAGGTCGTGACGAGGGCGCGGGGATGCCTCGCGCAAGGAATGGTGGTCCCGAGGGGACAAAAAGCTAAAGGTTTGAATTGCCGGCCCGGCATTCAGACCTTTGCTTACATCGCAACGGCTTATGGAAGAATGGCGCGAGTGACGGGGCTCGAACCCGCGACCTCCGGCGTGACAGGCCGGCACTCTAACCGACTGAGCTACACCCGCGCACTTGACGAGCACGTGTCAGGCGTGTTCGTCGTTGAGGCGCTGGATAAGGGGTTCGTTTGCGGGTGTCAAGCGCGGCATTCCAGCATAACAGCAAACTCGAGAAGGTTTTTTGACAGCGGCGCCGGGGCTGGGGAAATCCCGCAGGTCACGGGTGTGCAGTCTCTTCATTTGGCCTTGCGAATGCAGCCCTAACTGCTTAAAGGTCCGCCCTCAAGCGGGCGATTAGCTCAGTTGGTAGAGCGCTTCGTTTACACCGAAGATGTCGGCGGTTCGAGCCCGTCATCGCCCACCAGTCCGTCGGACAAGCCGAAGCAGAAATGCGGCAGCGGCCCTTGCCGGGGCCGCCACCTTATCGAGTTGGACTGAGGTCGCTACTGTCTCACATAGCAGCGTTTGTGAGCACCCGGAGCGGGGTCATCGCCGAACGCGTCGTTGCCGCATCTGACGCCGTTCCTGAAGACATCCTGAGTGTATTGGCCTCGCGCGCCGTATCTGACCACCGCGCGGCCGCGGAAATCGCAGAACTCACCCTCCCTGGCGCAGACGGACCAGCCGCCGCGGTCCGGGCGTGAGCCGTAATCGTCGCCGCCGTAGTTGTCGCCGCCATAGCCGCCGCCACGCATCATGATGTAGCAAGCCTTTCTGCGGCCCGGGGCAGGATCCCCAAAGACGCGATTCGAGCAGGGCACGGCATCACGATCGAAAAACCGTGAGGTCATTTGACCGCGAGCGCCGTAAAGCACTTCCGTGGGGAATGGCAGGCGGCATAGGCCGCCTTCATTCGCACATTGCCGCAATTGCTGCGCCGAGGCGGTGGTGGGGAAAAGAGCGGTGGCGGTCGTGGCCAGGCCGACGAGGCAAATGACTGCCAACGCCATTCGGATCAAGAAAATTGGGGTCTTTGACACGATTTGTCCTCCGTGCGATTCACGCTCAGCATGCTACAGCAGCCCAGTTGAATAGGCGATGAATGAGCCGGCCATTGCAAGGGGGCCATCGCCGGCTCATCTTGCCAAAGGACGAACAGGCGCCGGTGCCGGGGCGAATCACGGCGGCGTCAGGCGGAAATCCTGGCCTTCCGGCAGAAGCTGGCCGCCATCGACCACAATCGTCGTGCCGGTGATATAGCTGGCGTCGTCCGAGGCCAGGAACAGGAAGGCGTTGGCGACATCGCGCGGCGTGCCGAGGCGCCCGAGCGGCACGGCGTCCTCCATGCTCTTGATGAAGGCGGCGGCGCGATGCAGCTTCATGCCTTCGGTCAGGATGTTGCCTGGCTCGACGCCGTTGACGGTGATTCCGTAGCCGGAGAACTCCAGCGCCGCGGAGCGGATGAAGCCATTGATGCCGGCCTTGCTGGCCGAATAGTGGCCATGGCCGGGGCTACTCACCTGCGGGCCGGTGATTGACGAAGTGAACAGCATGCGGCCGCTGCCTTGCGCCTTCATCGGCGCCAGCGCGGCGCGCGCTGAGTTGAAGCTGCCGCGCAAATTGACGGCCATCACACGGTCCCAGTCGTCGGGGCTGGTGTTCTCGATGAGCTGCCAGGGATAGATACCGGCGTTCTGGACGATGATGTCGAGGCGGCCATGGCGCTCCAGCGCCAGCGCCACGACGGCTTCGGCGTCAGCCATCTTCGAAATATCGGTGTGGATGAAGGCGGCGCCGAGCTCGTCCGCGCTCGCCTTGCCGGCTTCTGCTTCGCTGTCGGCGAGCACCAGCCTGGCACCTTCCTCGGCAAAGCGCTGGGCAATGCCCTTGCCGATGCCGCGCGCGGCGCCGACGATCGCCGCCACCTTGCCCTCGATACGTCCGGTCATGCTTTTCGTCCCTGTCACGCGAGTTTTTGGCGAATGGTTTGCTTGAAAGCGTCGAGCAGCACCGCGGCCAGCACCAGAAGGCCGTGGATGACCTGGGTGAAATTGGCCGGCAGGCCCATGAGGTTGATGGCGGTGTTGATGGTCGACAGAAGCAGCACGCCGGCGTAGACGCCGGGCAGAGTGCCGACACCGCCCTTCAGGCTGACGCCGCCTATGACGACGGCGGCGAACGCGTTGAACAGGAGGCCGACGCCGAGATTGGCGGTGGCGCCTGAGGTGCGGATGGCGAGCAGCCAACCGGCTAGACCGGCGATGGCGCCGGCGAGCACGAAGGCGATGATAAGGTTGCGGTTGACCCGTATGCCGGCGCGGAAGGTCGCCGTCTCGTTGCCGCCGATCATCACCAGATGCCGGCCGAAAGGCGTCTTGGCCAGGATCAGCGAAAAGATGACGAAACAGGCGACCGCGATCCAGGCGGTGAGCGGCAGACCGGCGAGGCGCTGGATGCCGAACCAGCGGATCGCGGGGGCCAGGTCCTGTGCGGAGCGGCCGCCGGAGATGACCAGCACGAGGCCGCGCACCCAGATGTAGGAAGCAAGCGTGATGATGAAGGCGCTCATCTTCAATCTGACGATGAGGAAGCCGTTGACGACGCCGATGATAGCGCCCACCGCCAGCGCGATGGCGAGCGATACCGGCACCATCAACCAATCCGGATGCAATTGCACGCCGAGGCCTATGCCGGACGAGCAGAATATGATGCCGACCACCATGGCGCTGAGCGCGGCGACCGATTCGACTGAAAGATCCATGTGGCCGGCGATGATCACCAGCGCCAGGCCGATCGACATGACGCCCAGCACGCTGGACGCCTCGACGATGTTGGCGAAGATGCCGAGCTGGAAGAAGTTCGGAATGAAGATCGAGAACACCGCCAGCACGAAGACCAGCATGAACCAGACGAGATTGTCGAGCACGAGCTCGAGGGCATGGCGGGTGCGTGGGCTCATGGGGCGATCCGGTTGGCGTCAGGACGGGATGCGCGACCGCTTCTGTAGGGACGCGCTGCGCGGCCCCGGGCCACAGGTGGCCCGGAGCTCTGCTGGGAAAGCCTATTCGACGGACTTGACCGTATCCGTCGGCGGCTTCTGGTTGCCCCAGAAGGCGGGATTGTCGACGTTCGCCTTGGTGATCGCGGCGCCCGGGATCTTGATGTTGGGCCCCCAGGCTTCGTTGGTCACCACAGACTTCAGGCCGAGCACGTCATACTCGCCGGGCTTGATCTCCTGCTTGTTGGCGACCTTGTCCATGAACATGGCGACAGCGGCGGCCTGAGCGTAAAGCGGCTGCTCGACCTCGACATTCAGCCAGCCCTTGCGGATCAGGTCGAGGCCGACAGGCGCGCCGTTCGAGCTCATCAGCATGACATCGCCCGGCTTCTTGCCGGCGGCTTCGAGCGAAGCGACCGCGGCGACCGAGAGATGGGCGGCATGGCTGAAGATCAGGTCGATGTCGGGATTGGCCAGCATCTGGTCGGCGACGATGGTGCCGGCGTTGCTCGCTTCCCATTGCATGGCCGGCAGCGAGATGATCTTGACGTCCGGAAACGCCTTCATCTTCTCCTCGAAACCCTTCTGGATATCGAGCGTGTAAGGGTCGCCCGGATCGCCGAGCACCTGCAGGACCTTGCCCTTCACCGAGCCGTTCTTGGCTTTCAGCAGGGCCTCGGCCTGGTCCGCCGCGATGTGACCGATCTCGATCGTGCCGGCGACGGAGGTGAAGTCGGACGGCGTCGCGGTGATCTGGCGATCGAACTCGACTACCGGAATGCCGGCCGCGCGGGCGGCTTCGACGGACGGCTTCAACGCGTTGAAATCGACCGCGGCGAGGATGATCGCCTTCGGCTTCAGTGCGATGACGTCATTCATCTGCGATTGCTGAGCGTCGGTCTTGTTGTCCGCGTTCAGCGTTTTCATCTCGTAGCCGACCTGCTTCAGGAACAACTCCAGCGCGCTCACCGAGCCGGTCTGGAATTCGTCGAGCAATGTCGGCACCAGGTAATAGACGGTACCCTTGGACTGGGCGAATGCCGGCGTCAGCGTGGCAATGGCCAGTGCCAGGATACCGAAGACAGAAAGTAGCAGTCGCTTCATGTCGTTCGCTCCTCTTGCGCCGGACCCCTCATTGTTTCTCAGCCCGCCGGTCCGGCACCGGCGAGCGTCTCCCCGGTGATCATGTTGATCACCGCGTCTGGACTTGTCTTGTTGCGGGCAACGTCGCCCGCCACGACGCCCTGGCGGATCACCACGATCCGGTCGGCGACCTGGAAGGCCTGCTGCATGATGTGGGTGATGATGACGACGCCGATACCCTGGCCTGCCACCTGGCGGATCATGTCGAGGCCGCGGCGGGTCTGTTCGACGCCGAGCGCGGCGAAGGGCTCGTCGAGCAGCACCAGCTTGCCGCCCCAATGGACGAAGCGGTTGAGCTCGATCGCCTGCCGCTGGCCGCCCGAGAGATGCTCGACCTTGGTGCGCAGCGAGGGGATACGCGTGCCGGCATTGGCCAGCGCCTTGCCGACCACCGCTTCCATGGCCCGCTCGTCGAGGACCGGAACGCCCAGCACCTTGCGGGTGATCTCGCGCCCCATGAAGAAATTGGCCACCACATCGACATTGGTGCAGAGCGAGAGGTCCTGGTAGACGGTCTCGATGCCGGCGGCCTTGGCCTCGGCTGGAGACCTGGCGAGGAATTCCTTGCCTTCGAAAAGCATGCGGCCCGAGGTCGGCTCGAGCCCGCCGGCGATGATCTTGACCAGCGTCGACTTGCCGGCACCGTTGTCACCGAGCAGCGCCACGACCTCGCCCCGCGCGATCGAAAAGCTGATGCCGCGCAGCGCCTGGATGGCGCCGTAGTTCTTCGTGACATTGTCGAGGACCAGCAGGGGTTCGCTCATGGCGCGACGTCTCCGCCTTTCAGAAGGTCGCCATCGCGCTGCCGCTTGGCGGTGAAGATCTGGCCGAAGCGTGGTGAAAGCACGCCCGACACTGCAAGGGCCGCGGCTCCGCGTAGCACTGCGTGCTGGCCGCCCTCCGCCACGATTATGCGAGGTGCTCGCCGGTCCTTGCGGGCCGAAACGGAGTTGTGCAGGGGCTCCACCGATGCCGTCAGCCGCTCGAGAAGGGCAGGCGAGGCCAGTCCGCCGAGCACGATCGTCTCGGGGTCGAAGAGGTTTTCGATCGTGGTGATCGCGTTGCGGAAGATCGGCGCGACCTGCGCCACCCAGTCGGAATCGTCTCCGGTCCAGCGCCCGCGAGCTTCCAGTGAGATGTAGCGTTCGAGGCAGCCGCGATTGCCGCACGGGCAGAGCTCACCGCCGGGAACGACCGGGATATGGCCTATTTCACCGGCATTGCCCCAGGCGCCGCGCAGCACGCTACCGTCATGCACCATGGCGCCGCCAAGGCCGACGCCGAAGTAGAGATAGTAATATTCGGCGTGCTGGACGCCGATGCCGTAGAGACGCTCGCCCATGGCGGCGGCCGCCATGTCGTTTTCGAAGAAGGCTGGCAGGCCCGTCGCGGTGTTCAGCCGCTCGCGCAGGGGAACACCTTGCCAGCCGGCCATGGTGGTGGGGCCGACGAAGCTCATCGTGTCGACGCCGAACGGGCCGGGCAGGGCCATGCCGATGCCGATGACGCGACCGCCCGGGCGCCTGCCGGTCAGGTTGGCGACCATGGCGCCGATAGCCGAGAATGCATCGTCGGGAGTTGCGTTGGGCGCCTCGCGATGCACGCTCTCGACAACGTCGCCGCTGAGGTTGATCAGTGCCGCGTCGATGCCGAGCGGGGTGAGATGGATGCCGACGGCGTAACCGCCTTCCGGGTTGATGCGCAACGTCGTCGGCGGGAGGCCGCGGCCTTTAGGCTCTTCGCGAACCGACAGGATATAGCCCTGTTCCTCCAACTCGCGCACGATGGTCGACACCGTCTGGACGGTGAGGCCGACGCTTTCGGCGATCTCGCCGCGGGCGATGGGACCGGAGCGTCGGATGGACTCAAGCACGATGCGCCGGTTGTACGGCCGCCCGAATTCCTGATTGGTCCCCCGCAACGCCATGCCTTGCGCTCCATCCCTGAGGCAAGACTTGCAGAGAAGATTTATTCAGTCAAATGGAATTCAAAAATATTTCCGGATGCAGCGCAACAGGAAACCGGCCGCGAGCGCCATTTCGCAGCGGGAGGCCTCAAGCTCAAGGCTTATGGGGCAGTTAGAGCGGTTCGTTCTTTCTCTAAATCGGTGAGACGCTCTAAGCTTTTGTTTTTGTATAATTTAAGGGAAATCACCGGGCACTTTCCTTGGCGTTGCCCTAATAGCGGATCACCCGCCGCTCAATCAGAACGACGATGCAGAACAGTGCGATCGACAGCGTCGAGGAAAGAACGATCGCGGCGTAGAGGCGGTCGGACTGGTAGTTGAAGGTCGCCTGGATGATCAGCGCGCCGAGACCCTTGTCCGAGCCGATCCATTCGCCGACGATGGCGCCGATCACCGCCGTCGCGGAGGCGATGCGCAGCGAGGAGAACAGCATCGGCAGCGCGCGCGGCAGGCGCAGGCTCCAGAAGATCTCCCAGCGCGTCGCCGACAGCACCCGGAACAATTCGTGCTCGTTGTTGCCGGCCGAATCGAGCCCGCGGATCATGTTCACCAGCGTCGGGAAGAAGCAGATCACCGCGGCGATCACGATCTTCGGCGTCATGCCGAGGCCGAAGATCAGGATGATAATTGGTGACAGCGCCAGGATCGGGATGGTGTTGAAGAACAACACGATCGGGAAATAGGCGGCCTGAAGCACTCGGCTATGGACGAAGAGGACCGCAAGCAGCACGGCGGCCAGATTGCCGATGACGAAGCCGGCCAACGCCTCGATCGCCGTCGGCCTTAGATTGTCGATGAGCAGCGAAAAATTCTTCTGGAAGACGCCGAAGATCGCCGTAGGCGTCGGCACGATATAGGCGGGCACGCCAAGCAGCGGCAGGAGATATTGCCAGGCGAGCAGGATCGAGGCCGCGCCCAGCACGGGGAGCGCGATCGTCATTTGCGGGGAGAGTTGCGCCTGTCTCACGATGCGCGCTCCAGCGCCGCGCGCAGATCGGCCATGGCGGCGACTATCGCGGGATCCTCGCGCCTGCAGCGATTGCCTTCCTGCTTCAAGGGCCGCATGTCGAGATCCTTGACCACGCGTCCCGGATTGGCGGCGAGCACGATGACGCGCTCGCCGAGATAGGCGGCCTCGGCGATCGAATGGGTGACGAAGAGGATCGTCGTGCCGGTGCGCCGCCAAAGCGAGAGCAATTCGTCATTGAGACGGTCGCGGGTGATCTCGTCCAGCGCGCCGAAGGGTTCGTCCATCAAAAGCAGTTTCGGTTCGCCGAGCAGGGCGCGGGCAATGGCGACACGCTGGCGCTGGCCGCCGGAGAGCTGATGCGGCAGGCGCTCGCCGAAGCCGCCGAGACCCATCAATTCCAGCAGTTCGGCGCTGCGGTCCTCGATCTTGCGGGTCAGGCTGCGCTGGCCGACGCCGAGCGGCAGGCGGACATTGTCGCGCACCGAGCGCCAGGGCAGGAGTGTCGAATCCTGGAAGACGAAGCCGACATCGCGGCGCGAGCGCACCGCATGCGGTGTTTCGCCAAGCACGCTGACCGTGCCGCCGAGTGGATCGAGCAGGTCCGCCACCACCCGCAGCAGGGTCGACTTGCCGCAGCCGGACGGCCCCAGGATCGACAGGAAGGAGCCGGCCGCGACGGTCAGGTCGAGGCCGGTGAGCACCTTGACGGCCGTCTGCCGGCCGCCATAGCCGACGTCGAGCTTCCGGGCTTCGATCGCGTTCGCCATCAGGCCGCGGGCGCGTCGAGCTTGGGCCGATCGGCGGCCGAGAGCTCCAGGATCTTGGTGGTGTAGACATCCTTGGCGGCCGGGCGGCCGTTCGGATACTGGCCGACCTTGTCGAGCAGCACCAACTGGTCTTCGATCGAGGCGGGATCGAATGTGCCCCAGCCATCCCTGGCGGTCGCGCCGTCGAAGGAAAGCTTGAGCACCAGGTTGACGGTCTTTTGTTCCCAGCCGAGATCCATTTCCGGATAGGCGGCGACCATTTTCTTCACCGCCTCCTGCGGGTTGGCGTGCACCCAGCCCCAGCCCTTGCCGACGGCGCCGATGAACTTCGCCAGCACGTCGGCATTTTCCTCTATCGCCTTGTCGGTGGCGAAATAGACGTCGGCATAGGAGCTCAGCCCAAGATCGCGCACCAGAAGATCGATGCGGTCGTCGCCGACGACGCTCAGCGCCTGGGTGTTGGTGATCCAACCGCCGATGGCATCGACCTCGCCGCGCACCAACGGCCCCTTGTCGAAGCCGACATTGACGATCGTGACCTCGGACGGATCGATGCCGTTCTTGGAAAGGATCTCGTCGATCTCGAAACGCGCCGTCGGCTGGATGCCGATCTTCTTGCCCTTGAGGTCGGCAACGCCGCGGATTGGTTTGCCCGGCTTGGACGTCAGCGCATAGGGACCGGTGCGGAAGCCGCAGGCGATCATCTTGACCGGCACTCCGCTGGCGCGCGCCGAGTAGAGCTGCGGCGTTTCCGAGAACTGGCCGAGCTGCGCGGCGCCGGAAATCACCGGCGGCACGGTGGAAGCGTTCGGGCCGCCGGGGCTGAACTCGACGTCCAATCCGGCATCCTTGAAATAACCGTTGGCGACGGCGGCGATGTCGCCGATCTGTCCGTTGGACATCAGCCAGTCGTACTGGATGACGACCTTGCCGGCGGCCCTCGCGCCCGGCGTCAACATAAGCTGCATGCCGGCCGACGCTGCCGCCGCGGCCGCGAGGCCACCCTTGACGAAAGTTCGGCGGCTCAATGCGAAGTCCCTGTTCCCACTCATTTTTTGCTCCTGTTTTTGACTTCCCGTCTCTTCTTCGGGCGCCGCTCCCTCCGGCGCGGCGTCTACGGCTGTTCGTCGTGATAATCGCCAGGGCCGCCGTCGAGCCAGGCGTAAAGCTCCCAAAGCGTGTCGTCCGGATCGGTGAAATAGACGCAGCGCGCGTTCCAGACGTAGTTCTCGGGCGGCCCGTAAAAGGGCACGCCCTTGGCGCTGAGTTCGGCATGCATGCGGTCTATGTCGGCCGGCGTCTCGAGCTGCACGGCGACGCAGACCTTGTGCGCCTGACGCGGCGACCTCAGTTTCGAGACCCCGGTATGCCGGTTGATGTGGTCGAGCTCCCAGGCGGCGAGCGTTACGCCCTCGCCGTGGAAATCGGCAAAGCCTTCAGCGCGGCGGCGCAGGCGGAAGCCGAGTTTTTCGACATAGAAGTCGACTGTCCTGTCGATGTTTTCCACCAACAAGCAGACGTCGGAGATGCGAGTGATGCTTGCTGGCATGGCTATTTCGCCCCGTCGGTTTTCTGCAGCGGCAGCTTGACGCCGACGCGGTTGGCGGCGCCCACGATGTGGGCGCGCATTGCCGCTTCCGCCGCCGCCGGATCGCCCGCCACCAGCGCGTCATAGATGCGCACATGCTCGCCGACATTGATCTCGACGAGGTCGTGCAGCGGGTTCGTCATGCGCGCGTAGTGGATCGAGTGGCGGATCTGCTCGCAGACGAATGAAATGAAGGTGTGGATGTAGCTGTTGCCGGTGGCTCGGGCGATCTCGCGGTGGAAGAGCAGGTCGGCGTCGATGCTGCCTTCCTCCCAGCGCTCCTCGCCGCCCATCCGATCGAGCGCCGCCTTGATCGAATCAAGATGCTCCTGGTTGCGTCGCGCCGCGGCCAGTGCCGCCGCTTCAGCCTCGAGGATGCAGCGCAGCTCGAACAGCCGCTCCATATTCTGCGTGTCCTTGAGCGCCTCGCGGTCGATGCGGATCGCGGCGCGCTGCTCGGGCGCCAGCACGAACGCGCCGATGCCCTGCCGCGCCTCGATCATGCCGTCTGCCCTGAGCTGGGCGATCGCCTCGCGCACGACATTGCGGCTGACGCCGAATTTTTCCGACAGTTCCTGTTCGGTTGGCAGGCGCGCGCCGGGATTGAGCTCGCCGGATTCGATTTCGCGGCTGAGGAAGGCGGCGACCCGGTGCGGCAGCGTCTCGACGGTGCCGATGGCGGCCAGTCTTTGCTTCATGGAAAGATCTCCGCCGGCGGCAACAGGCAGCCGGGATTCATCAAGCCCTTGGGGTCGAGCGCGGTCTTGAGCGACGCGACCAGGCGGCGATGCGTCGGCGAGAGCCCGGCCCAGAACTCCTGGCGCCGGCTACGGCCAATACCATGCTCGGCGCTGATCGAGCCGCCAAGGCCGACGGCGATCCCGTAGAGCCCGGCAGTGATTTCCGACCCCCGTATGCGGGATTCGGCGGTGGCGAGGTGCAACGGCGGCAGCACGTTGAAATGAATATTGCCGTCGCCGGCGTGGCCGTAGGCGAGAGGGATCCAGCCCGGATGGTCATCCGCGACAAAGCGGCGGGCGCGCTCGATCAGAGCGGGAATGTCGGAAATCTTCACCGACAGATCGGTGCGAACATGGTAGCCGCGCTTGGCCTGGCCTTCGACCAAGCCCTCGCGGATCGCCCAGAAGCTCCTTGCCTGCGCGGTGCTCGTGGCGAGAACCGCGTCGGTCACCAAGCCGCTTTCCATGGCATCGGCGAGGAAGCCGGCCAACAGGCCGTTGAGGTCGATGCCCGGCCCGGAGGACAGTTCAATCAGCACCTGCACGGGCGCCGGGACCGGCGCCGTCATTCCAGGGTCGATCAGCCGGCCAAGCTCGATGCATTCCGAACCGATGATCTCGAAAGCGGAGATCAGGTCCGAACAGTCGCGACGCGCCCGGTTGAACAACCGGATGGCAGCTTCGAAAGAGGTGAGGCCGAGATAGGCTGTCTCTGTCTGTGCCGGCCTGGGAAACAGCTTGACCTCGACGCCGGTGATGATGCCGAGCGTGCCTTCCGAACCGATGAAAAGCTGCCTCAGGTCATAGCCGCTGTTGTTCTTGCGCAGGCCACAGAAGCCGTTCCACAACTCGCCATCCGCCAGCACCACTTCGAGGCCCAGGATCAGGTCGCGCGCCATGCCGTAGCGCAGCACGTTGACGCCACCGGCATTGCTCGCGGCGTTGCCACCGATCTGGCAACTGCCTTGCGCGCCGAGCGCCAAGGGGAACAGGCAATCCCGCGCCTCGCATGCATCCTTGATCGTCTGCAGCACGCAGCCGGCGTCGGCCTGCAGCGTGAAATTCATCGCATCGATGTGCCGGATGGCGTTCAATCGCTCCAGGCTGACGACGACCAGGCCGCCGTCCTTGCTGTCGATGGCGCCCGACACCAGTCCAGTGTTGCCGCCCTGCGGAACAACGCCAAGCCCAAACTCGCCGCAAAGCCGCATCACGGCCTGGACCTCGCCGACCGAGCCGGGCCGCAGCACCGCAAGAGCATCGCCCCGGTAGTCGCCCGCCCAGTCGCCGAGGTATTTCGCCATCCCTGCCGACTCGACAGCGATGCCGTTTTGGCCGACCGCGCCTTCGATGGCGCTGAGGATTTCCGGCGAGAGGCTGTGAACGGTCATGAAAGTTCATGTCTGGATATCGGGTGATACATATCATCCTACAACTTAACTCGAGTCAACGGCTCCGACAGCCAACGGATGACTATCGGTCTCTGGGTGGTGGCGAAGGAGTTGCCCCACGATCCCGACCGGGCGTTCAGGGTAGGCCCTGCCTATGCGTTGTTCTGGCCGATTGCCGGTCGGTCCAAACCACCGCAAAGGTGGACGACGGGGCGAGCTGCGGCTAGCCGCCGGCTTGGTCGATCCGGTGAGGAGAAAAGATGATTGAACTGCCTTTTGCCCGCGAAGAGTATCAACAGCGGCTCGGGAAAATCCGCGCCGAGATGGCCAAGCGCGGCATAGAACTCCTGATCGTCAACGACGTCGCCAATCAGCATTACATCACTGGTTATGACGGCTGGTCGTTCTACACGCCGCAGGTGGTGCTCGTTCCGATCGAGGACGCCGAGCCGGTCTGGATCGGCCGCGCCATGGATGCTGCCGGCGGTTTGCTGACGGCCTGGATGAAGCCGGAAAACGTGGTCGGCTTCCCCGAGGACCATGTCCAGCGCGCCGATCGGCATCCCATGGACTGGATCGCCGCCTGGATCGTCGCCAAGGGCTGGGGCAATCGCCCTATCGGCATCGAGCTCGAAGCCTATTACTTCTCGCCTAAGGCCCATGCGCGCCTCGTCGCCGGACTGCCCAATGCGAAATGGCACGACGCCGATCTGCTGGTGAACTGGATCCGCGCGGTCAAATCGGCGCCCGAAATAGCTTATCTGCGCAAGGCATCGACCTTGGCCGAAGCCGCGGTCGCGCGCGCATTCGAGGTTATCGCGCCCGGCGTGCGCGAATGCGACGCGATAGCTTCCATCCAGGCGGCGCAGATCGCCGGCAGCCCGGATTTCGCCGGCGACATCACAGCGCTGCCGCCGACGATCCTCGGCGGCGAGAATGCGTCCGCGCCGCACATCATGTGGAGCGACAGGCGGTTCGGGAAGGACGAGACGATTGCGCTGGAACTGGCTGGCGTCTGCCGCCGCTATGCAGCCGGACTCGCCAGGACCATGCAGTTGGGCAAGACGCCGACCCGTGTCGCCGATACGGCAAAGGCGGTGATCGAGGGCATGGATGCTGTGCTCGGCACGATCCGTCCGGGCATTACCGCCGAGGCGGTCGAGGGTGCCTGGCGCAAGGTTATCGAGCGGCATGGGCTGAAGAAGGAATCGCGCATCGGCTATTCGATCGGCGTCGCCTATCCGCCGGACTGGGGCGAGCACACGATCAGCCTGCGGCCCGGCGACAAGACGGTGCTTCAGCCTGGCAATGTCGTGCATTCCATCCTGGGCATGTGGATGGACGGCTGGGGCATCGAGGTCAGCGAGACGATCCTGGTGACCGACACCGGCAACGAAACGCTGACGAAGTTCCCGCGAGACATCCATGTCAAATCCTGACCGGCCCCCGGGCGATACAGCGCCGGATATCGATGCCGGGATTCTCGACCGCATGATCGAGATCCGCCGGCATCTGCATCGTCATCCGGAGCTTTCGAACCGCGAGGCGGGGACGCAGCGCTATTTGCGCGAGATGCTTGCGAAAGAAGGGATCGTGGAAGTCCGCGACGTCGCCGGCTATGGGCTCGCCGTCGATATTGTCGGCACCGGCAGGCCATCGAACCGCAAGGTGGCCATTCGCGCCGACATCGACGCCTTGCCGATCACGGAGGAGTCAGGCGTCGACTATGCATCCCAAAACCCCGGCGTGATGCATGCCTGCGGCCACGACGCCCATACCGCCATGGGCTTTGCGGTGGCCGCGCATCTGCATCGTTCGCGCGACAGTTTCGGCGGAACGGTTCGTCTCATCTTCCAGCCGGCCGAGGAGGACGAGCCGTCGGGCGGCAAACGCGTAGTGGAAGAGGGGGGGCTCGACGATATCGATGCCGCGATCTGCGTCCATGTCGATCCTTATACGCCGTCGGGCAAGGTCGCGGTCGGTTCCGGTCCTTACACTTTGGCGTGCGACACCTTCGACGTTCTGGTCAGCGGCTCGGCGGCGCATGCGGCAAAGCCCTATGAGGGCGTCGACGCGCTGGCCGTGGCCTGCTCAATGGTGAGCGAACTGCAGAAGATCGTATCGCGCGAGACCGATCCCTATGACCCGCTGGTCATTTCGGTGACCGCCATCAATGGCGGCAATGCCTACAACGTCACCGCCGGCAAGGTCGCGTTCAAAGGCACTATCCGCAGCGGCAGCGACACCACCCGCGAGCGCGCTCGGCGTCGGCTCCGTGAGGTGCTCGAGGGGGTGGCTGCAAGCCACGGCGCAAGCGTAAAGGTCGACATCCATCGAGGCGAACCTGGCGTCGTCAACGATGCCGAGATGGCCGAACTGATCATCACCGGCGCCAAGGCCAGCATCGGCGCGGACAACACCCTCAACATGCCTGGATGGAGCATTGCCGACGATTTCGCCTATTACAGCGAGAAACGGCCGTCGGTCTATTTTCGACTCGGCATCCGCAATGAAGAGGCCGGATCGGTCTATCCACTGCATCACGCCAAGTTTCGCGTCGACGAGGGCGCCCTCAAAAACGGGGTGCTTACCCTGGTTGCGGCGTCAACGATGTTCCTGGCAGGACAGGAGAATCCCGACATCTAAAGCGTTTCACCGTTTCATGAAAACGGTGAAACGCTCTATCCCTTTGTTTTGTCGCAATTCCCGGGCGGAGAGCCGCTCACACCTTTCCTCGAATTGCTCCAGCGACGGTCGGCGACCAGTCAAAGGTACTGGGCGACCTTCTTGCCGACGGTGAGGAAGCGAAGCGGGTCGACCGCCTCGCCATCATGGCGCACTTCGTAGTGGAGGTGCGGACCGGTCGAGCGGCCGCTGCTACCGGTCTTACCGATGACCTCGCCGGCGGTAAGCTTCTGACCGACGGTCACGTCGATCTCGCTCAAATGCCCGTAGCGCGTGGCGAAGCCGCCGCCGTGGTCGACCTCGACCATGCGGCCATAGCCGCCGGCCCAGCCTGCCCTGGTGACCACGCCGGCAGCCGTGACCTTGGCCGGCATGCCGATTGGCGCCCTGAAATCCATGCCGGTGTGCAAGGCGGCGGTGCCAAGGATCGGGTCTGTGCGCACGCCGAACGGGCTGGTCACCGTATGGCCGGGGGCGGGGTTGGCGAGCGGCAGCTTGCGCGCCTCCTTCTTGACCTCGTCGAGCGCATCGAGCGCTTCGTCCAACTCCTTGACCTTGCTGTCGAAAACCATCGAGGGATCAAGCGGAACCAGCGGGCCGCCGACATCGCTCTTGTTGAGTTCGCTGTCGACCGGCAGTCCTGCCGCTTCCAGCGCCTGGGCGATGGCATCCGCGTTCTTATAGGCGCTGTCGGCAAGCGTGGTGATGCGCGAAAGCTGCTGGTTCTCGATGCTCTTCAGCGATGCGTTGATCGAGACGAACAGCTTGTCGGCCCGGTCGGCGGCCGTTTCGCCGTCGAGTGGGTCGGACCTCGTGGACCAGAGCGAGAAGGGCCTGGTGTCGCGTGCGCTCAAGGATGCGACGGAGTAGGTCGGCGCCTGCGAAAGGCTGCCGGTGATCTCAGCGTGTTCGTCGGGCTTGGGTGCCGAGGCGCCTGTCGCGGGCGCGTCGCCGACTTCGTTCTCGGCGCGCTCGAGGATCGGGCCAAGCCGCCCATGGCGCTCGCTGAGCTGAGTCTGCCTGGCCAGCAGTTCGCTGACCTTGGTCTCCATCAGCTGCTGGTCGAGCATCTGGCGGCTGGTGATGCGGTCTACCTGGGCACGAAGGGCTGAGATGCGATCCTCATAGGCCTGCTGCATGCGCGCCTGCCTTGCCGTCGTGGCGCCTATCAGGTCGTCGCGCAGCACGAGATAGGAGGTGGCGAGCAGGTAACCGATGGCGATCGCCGCCAGGGCCGAGCCGATGAACGCGGCGAGCCATGGACGAATGGTGAAATGCCTTATTTCGTTGCCCCGGGCGATGATGACCGTATGCGGTTCCGTGCGCCTGCCGAAGACCGCTGACTGACCGGTTTGTTTCACGGGACCGAGCTTTCGTTACGGGGACCAACGACAAGCCCGATTACACATTATTAGGGTTAACAAAGTTTTGCCGGCCGCAATGTCCGCGTAACCTATTCGCGCTCCGCGGGTGGCCAGTTGCAACGGAGATGAGGCGGGTGGCCTGCGATATCGCGAAAGCCATACGCTCCCGGCTCAGAGCGCGCGCACGGCCTCGAGCACAGCTTCGGCATGGCCCTTGACGCGAACCTGGCGCCAGATGCGGGCGATGCGGCCGTCCTTGCCGATCAGGAAGGTGGCGCGTTCGACACCCATATACTTGCGCCCGTACAACGTCTTCTCGACCCACAAATGATAGGCCTCGATCACTTTGCGCTCCTCATCGGCGGCGAGATCGACGGTGAGATTGTGCTTCGCCTTGAATTTGTCGTGTTTTTTCACGCTATCGGGAGAGAGCCCGATCACCACGGCGCCCGCCCTCTCGAATTCCGGCTTCAACTGCGAAAAGCCGATCGCCTCGTTGGTGCAACCTGTGGTGTCGTCCTGCGGATAGAAGTAGAGTACGACGGGCTTACCCAATAAGGCAGCGAGGCTGAGGGAGCCGCCGCCGTCGCGCGGAAGATCGAATTGCGGCGCAACGTCGCCCACCTGGAGATCAGCCATATCGATGCCCTTGTTTGCGGTTACGCGCGGGAAATCATCGATATAACGTGAAGCGGGGATTCGTCCACGACGAGTTCGTCACAACGGAATATTGCTTGGATCAGGAAGAACCGCAGCACGAAAAGATCAGGTTCAGGCGTGACGAGATCACTGACCTGGCCAGGCTTCCGTCCGCGTGCAGCGTGCCACCGCTCGGACGAGCCGCGATACGCCGGCGGTTCCGTTTTATCGGTCGCGTGTTCGCCGGGCTTTGCGCGGTGGTGCTTCTGGCTGCCGCTGGCGTCTATGTGCTCGGTGCTTCGGGCATCGGCACGGAACGGCTTCGGGCCGAGGCGGAGACGGCCATCGAGAGGCTTGCCGGCGTCGATGTTCATGTCGCTGTCGGCGCGGCGCGGCTGACGCTCGACGGATCGAGTTTCGTCGCCTTGCAGGTGAGCGATGTCAGCCTCAGGACGGCTGACGGCAAGCCGATGGCCGATATCGGGCGCGTCCGTTTCGGCATGCGCCTGCTGCCGCTGCTTTCCGGCGATGTCCGGCTGACCAGCGCCAGATTTTCTGACGCCCACATCATGGTGGCCGCCATGCCGTCTGGCGGCGGCGACTGGACGGCGGCGCTGCGCAACGCGGATGGCCTTGTCGACCCGGAGAAAGTGTCGGAGGCAGTGTTTGCCGGCGTCAACGATGCGCTGGATGCCGTGCGCGAGGACTCCATGCGCCAGATCGATCTGCGCAACGTCGAGTTCGAATTGCCGGACAACGCGTTGGTCAAGCGCGTGACCGTCGTTTCGGCAACTGTCGCGCAGACCGGCTCGGGACGTATGCAGTTCTCCTACGACGCCGATGTCGATGGCCGGCACGCGACACTAACAGCCAACGCGACCCGCGATGCCACCGCAAGGCGGATAGCGTCGCTGGACGCCAACGTCCAGATAGCTGGCGCCAGCGGTTCCGGCGACGATGGTCCGACCGAGGTTGCCTCGGCGGCCGAGGGCGGCAGACTGGGTTCGATCGCGCTGAAGCTTTCGGGCTCGGAAGCGTCGGGGGACAACCCGTCGCGCCTGGCGGCTTCGCTATCGCTCACCGGTTCGACGCTCGACCTGGGCGAACGCGACCTGCTGCCGGTCGACGTCGACGCCGATGCCACGCTGGTCGCCGGCTCGAACAAGATTTCGGTCGACAGGCTGCTGATCAAGAACGGCCGCTCCAGCTTCGACTTTGGCGGATCGATCGGGCCGAAGCCGGTGGTGGCGGGGGAGGAGCCCGCCTACCGCTACGACCTCACCAGCGACGGCTCGACGCTGGCGCCTTCGGAATCGTCGGAACCGGCACTTAAGTTCCTGGCCCGTATCGCCGGCGTCTACCAGCCGAAGAGCCGCAAGCTCGTCGCCGAGCAGATCGGCGTCCGGTCAGGCGGACCGGGCGAGGTGCTTGGCGCCGCCACGGTCGCCTTCGTCGACAACGGCCCTCCGGGCGTATCGCTTTCGCTCAACGTTCACGACATGCCGGTTTCGCATGTCAAGCAATTGTGGCCGTGGTTCTCGGCCCGCAATGCGCGGCTTTGGGTGCTGGGCAACCTGTTCGGCGGCACGGTGACCGACGCCAACCTGCAGTTCCAGGTGGCGCCGGGACGTCTGGGCAACGGTGTGCCGCTTACCGGCGACGAGGTGTTCGGCCGTTTCCAGATCGACGGATCGCGCTTCGATACCGCCGGGCGCATCCCGCCGGTCCGTGACGCCGCCGGCGTCGTTTCATTCCACGGCAACGATGTCGACATCGCGCTCTCCTCGGGCAGCGTCTATATGCCGAGCGGCCGCACCGTGGCGGCAAGCGGCGGCACGCTGACGATCAAGAACGCGAACCTGCCGATCGTGGTCGGCGGGCTCGACATCGACGTTGCGGGCGAGGCGCCGGCGATCGCCGAGCTTGCCTCCTACGAGCCGATCAATGCCATGCGTCATGTCGGATTGGCGCCCGAGGACCTGTCTGGCGCCGTCAGCGGCCATGTCAGGGCGGACATTCCGCTGACAAAAGGCATGGACACCTCGAAGCTCGATTGGCTGGTCTCGCTCGATTATCAGGACCTGTCGCTGGCGAAGCCCTTCGAGGACCAGACCGTGACCAACGCCAACGGCTCGATCACCGTCGGGCCGAAGCAGGCGGTGATTTCCGCCGAGGCCAAGCTCAACGGCATTCCGGCCGAGCTCGACCTGGTCGAGCCGCTCGCCGATGACGGACCGGCGCGCAGCCGCAAGGTCGCGCTGGTCCTGGACGACAAGACGCGCAACGCCAGCATGCCTGGCCTGTCGGACCTGCTCTCGGGAACCATCAAGGTGGCGATCGACAAGAGCGGCGAGGGCGCCCAGCAGGTCTCGGCGGACCTGACCAACGCCAGGCTCGACATTCCCTGGGCAGGCTGGAGCAAGGGCGCCGGCATTCCCGCCAAGGTCGCTTTCAACATGGCAAAGTCAGGCGGCACCACCACGCTGTCGGATTTCGACCTCGACGGAAAGAGCTTTTCGATCGACGGCAATGTGACGCTGGTCAACGGCGCGCTGTCCGCGGCCCGCTTCAGCAAGGTTGCGCTGAACCGAGGCGACGACGTCGCCGTTTCGGTCAAGCGCGCCGGCAAGAGTTATGCCGTCGACGTCAGCGGCGCGTCGCTCGACGCCCGCTCGCTGATCAAGCAGTTCACCTCGGATGCCGATACCGCCACGAGGGGCGCCGGCAGCGACGCGATCTCGGTGAGCGCCGACGTAGGGGCGCTGACCGGCTTCCACGACGAGGTGCTTTCCAATCTGAAGCTCGAATACAGCGCCGCCGGATCGCGCGTGAACGGGCTGAACGTCACCGCCGCGGCAAGCTCGGGCGCAGCGATCGCGATCAACAACACCACCAGCGAAGGCGGCCGTGTGCTCAGGGTGAAATCGGCCGACGCCGGCGCCATCCTGCGCTTCCTCAATGTCTACGAGCATATGGAGGGCGGCGCGATCACGCTGTCGCTGTCCGGCGCCGCGGACGGGCCGATGAAGGGGCAGGTGGACGCCAGCAATTTCTACGTGGTCAACGAGCCGAAGCTGGCCTCGATCGTGTCGACGACACCGGCCGGCGACACACGCAGCCTGAACGAGGCCGTCAAAGGCAATATCGATACGTCCAGGGTGCAGTTCGAGCGTGGCTTCGCCGAGATCGACAAGGGTTCCGGCTACCTGAGGCTGGCGAACGGGCTGCTGCGCGGCCCCCGCATCGGCACGACCTTCCAGGGCACGCTCTACGACCCGAACAACCACATGGACATGACCGGCACCTTCATGCCGGTCTACGGGCTGAACCGGATCTTCGGTGAATTGCCGCTGTTCGGGCCACTGCTCGGCAACGGGCGCGACCGTGGCCTGATCGGCGTCACATATCGGCTGCGCGGCAACGCCGACAAGCCGACGCTAAACATCAATCCGCTGTCGGTGGTGGCGCCAGGGATATTCCGCTCGATCTTCGAGTACAGGCAGCCATCCCAGAACACGCGATAAGGCGCGGCCGATCAGGCCGGCCGCACCAGCACGTGCTTCTTCTTGCCGAGCGAAAGCTTCACGACACCTTCCGGGCCAAGGTCCTGAAGCGTGACGACGCGCCGGTCGTCGGTCAGCGGCTGGTCGTTGATGCGCACGGCGCCACCCTGGATATGGCGACGCGCTTCGCCATTCGAGCCAGCCAGCCCGGCGCTTACGAAAAGCGCCAGGATGCCGATCCCGGCCTCGAGGTCCGATTTGCCTATCTCGATGCTGGGCAGCGTGTCGGCGAGCGCGCCTTCCTCGAAGGTCTTGCGCGCGGTTTCGCTCGCCGTCTCGGCGGCCTCGCGGCCGTGCAGCATGGCGGTGATCTCGGTGGCGAGGATCTTCTTGGCCTCGTTGATCTCTGAGCCGCCGAGCTTTTCCAGCCGCGCGACTTCGTCCAGGGGAAGCGCCGTGTAGAGCTTCAGGAAGCGGCCGACATCGGCGTCCTCGGTGTTGCGCCAGTACTGCCAGAACTCGTAGGGCGACAGCATGTCGCCATCGAGCCAGACCGCGCCCGAGGCGGATTTACCCATCTTGGCTCCGGACGATGTGGTGAGCAGCGGCGTGGTCATCGCGAAGAGCTGGACGCCCTCCATGCGATGGCCGAGGTCGATGCCGTTGACGATGTTGCCCCACTGGTCCGAACCGCCCATCTGCAGGCGGCAGCCGAGGCGCTTGTAGAGCTCGACGAAGTCGTAGGCCTGCAGGATCATGTAGTTGAATTCGAGGAAGGACAGCGACTGCTCGCGGTCGAGCCTGAGCTTGACGCTATCGAAGGCGAGCATGCGGTTGACGGAAAAATGCCGGCCGACATCGCGCAGGAAGTTGACGTAATTGATGTGCATCAGCCAATCGGCGTTGTTGATCATGATCGCGTCGCCGGCGCCGGCGCCGAATTTGAGATAAGACGCGAAATTGCGGCGGATGCCGACGAGATTGTCCTCGATGTCTTCAGGCGTAAGCAGCTTGCGGGCTTCGTCCTTGAAGGAGGGATCGCCGATCATCGTGGTGCCGCCGCCCATCAGCGCGATCGGCCTATGGCCGGTCTGCTGCAGCCAGTGCAGCATCATGATCTGGATCAGGGACCCTGCGTGCAGGCTCTTGGCGGTGGCGTCGAAGCCGATATAGGCGCTGACCGTTTCCTTGGCGAAAAGCTGGTCGAGGCCGGATTCATCCGAAATCTGGTGGATGAAGCCGCGCTCGCTCATGATGCGCAGGAAATCGGATTTGAAGGCGGACATATTTTCTTCCTGGAGATCGCCGGGCACTTGGCCATGCTTGACATGAAGGCGCGCGTTTAGCATCCGCGGGCGATCAGCAAAAGTGGTTTCCGGTTTTGCGTCAGATCGCCTGCCAAACGAAAGACCGGCGATCAGCAAAAGTGGTTTCCGGTTTTGCGTCAGATCGCGGCAGGGCCGCATATCCTTGCCTCGTGCCTTTTGCTGGCGTAATGAGGCGCCCTCGTAAGGGCAACGCATCCCAAGCGCCGCGACGGGGCCATCCCGCAGTTTCAGATCGGACGAGCTCCCGCGATGAACAGGAACTACCTCTTCCTCTTTCTGTTCAGCATCGTCATGACCCTCAGCGGGCTGGCCAGCCTGCCGCCGGTCGACCGCGATGAATCCCGCTTCGTCCAGGCGACCAAGCAGATGGTCGAGACGGGCGACTATGTCGATATCCGCCTGCAGGACGTCACCCGCTACAAGAAGCCGATCGGCATCTACTGGCTGCAGTCGGCGGCCGTTGCATTGAGCGGCGAGGGGGCCGCTGCGCCGATCTGGGTCTATCGCCTGGTCTCCATGCTGGGCATCGCGCTTGCCGTCGTCGGCATAGGCTGGACCGGGACGAAGCTCTTCGGCGCCAATGCCGGATTGGCGGCAGGCCTGATGATGGCGGCGATCTTCGCCACCGCCTTCGAGGGGCGCGACGCCAAGACCGACGCCATGCTTCTCGCCTGCTGCGTGATAGCGCAAGGCGCGCTGGCGCAAGTCTACATGGCGGCGAAGCGCAACGAGCCGGTTCCCGGGCATCTGCCCTGGATCTTCTGGATCGCGCAGGGCCTCGGCATCCTCATCAAAGGTCCCGTTTCGCCGCTGCTGTCGCTGCTGACGGCCGCGGCGCTCCTTGCCTTCGACCGTGACTGGCGTTGGCTGCTCAAGATGAAGCTGGTGCGCGGCGTGGCGATCGTGCTGGTGATCGTGTTGCCGTGGCTTATCCTCATCAGTTGGAAGAGCGGCGGCGCCTTCTTCCAGGAAGCGGTCGGCAAGGACATGCTGAACAAGGTGGCGCAGGGCGAGGAATCGCACGGCCTGCCGCCCGGCTTCTACATGCTGACCTATTCGCTGTTCATGTGGCCCTTCGGATTGATCGCGGTCGGCGCGGGATTACAGGCTATCAACCGGTTCTGGGACGATCCGCGCCTGCGCTTCTGCCTCGCCTGGTACATCCCGTTCTGGCTGGTTTTCGAGGCGATCCCAACCAAGCTGCCGCATTATGTGATGCCTGCCTATCCGGGCATGGCGCTGCTGGTCGGCTGGCTGCTCACCTTGCCGGCGGACCAGGCCAATGCGCCGCTCAAGCGCTGGCAGACATGGTTGTGGTGGGCGACGGCCTTCGGGCTTGCCGTGGTGGCGATTGGCCTTGCGGTGGTGTGCGTCGGCGCGCCGCTTTATCTCACCAAGACCTTCTCCTGGTGGAGCATTCCGGCGGCGGCGGCCGCCCTGGTCACCGGCTATCTTGCCTTCCCGCGGCAATTGCAGGTGCCGCTTGCGCGTATCGGCGCAATCGCCGCCGGCGCCGGCATCACCTTCAGCCTGCTGTTCGGGGTGATCGCGCCATCGCTGAAGCCGATCTGGCTGAGCCCGGCAATCAAGGCCGCGGTCGAGGCCAACCGTCCTTGCGCTACCTCGGTGCTTGCCTCGTCGAGGTTCCAGGAGCCGAGCCTCGTCTTCCTGGTCGGCACCAAGACCATGCTCACCGATGTCGACGGAGTGGCGCGGCATCTGCTTGCCGATCCGTCCTGCGCGCTGGGCCTGGCGCCGATCAAGGACGAGCAGAAGCTTACCGATGCGCTGTCCGCCCAGGGAAAGTCGGCGAAACGGCTGGCCGAGATCGATGGCATCAACTATTCGTCAGGAGACAAGTTGTCTCTCGGGCTTTATCGGGTGGCTCCGTGAAGAATAGCGTCGGGCGTCGAATGTCCCTATAAGCACGCGCCAAAGCCATGTCCGCCGCGCCCCTTGCCCTTTATCGCCGATCGCTCGGCAATTTTCGCGACACGATCTCGATCGTGAGGCGGCGCTTTGCCGCGCGCCCGGCGCGCTATCCGAGAATCTTGTGGAGCGTCTGGCTGGTGGCCTGGGTGCTGCTCACCGTCGCGATCTTCCTGCGCCTCGACGTCGCCGCCGGCGAGATGCGCGGCCAGTGGTCGCCTGGCTTCGTTCGCTTCACCGATTTCTTCACGCAGTTCGGTCTCGGCGGCTGGTACCTCATTCCGGCGGCGCTCTGCCTCGTCGCCGCCAATCTGACGGACTGGCGCGGCCTGTCCCGGCAAGGCCGGATGCTGGTTTACAACTGGACGTGTTTCGCCTTCCTGGTGCTCTGCGCCGTCGGCTTGTCCGGGCTTGCAGTCAACGTCCTGAAATACGGCATCGGCCGGGCGCGGCCGCTCTATTTCGACAGTTTCGGCGTCCTGTCGCTGCATCCGTTCGCCATGGACGCGCGCTTTGCCGGCTTTCCGTCCGGCCATGCGACGACGATGGGCGCGGTCTTCGGCATCCTGCTGCTGCTCTTCCCGCGGCGCTGGTATCTCGCACTGGCGGTCACGGCCTGCATCGCTTCGACACGCGTCTTCGTCGGCGCGCATTATCCAAGCGACACGGTCGCCGGCTTCGGCCTAGGGCTGGCGTTTGCGGTAATCTCCGGCCTGGTGTTCGCCCGGCTCGGTTTCATCTTCGGCCAGACGGGCGCGAAGCTGCCGGTGCGCAAGCGCACGTTCCGGCTGGGGTGGTCCGATCCGCCCAACGTCAGGATCGCCCGGGCGAGACAAGCCAGATCCGCCGAAAAGCCCGCGGTGGACAAGCCTTAGGCTTCAGGCAGGCCGCTGCGCCATATGGATCAGCGGAAAGGGTTTGCCGGAACTATCAAGCTCGGAACGGCCTACGGGCACGAAGCCGCATTTGCCATAGAAGGCCGTGCGCCCAGCCGCCGGCCGACGCCGGAACGGTGTCTTGCCGGGTCGACGAACAGCATCTCCAGCTTCGATTGCGAAAAGCCGGCGAAACCGGTCGGTTGCCCTTGATGGACGGCGACGAACACCCCCAACGCCGGCAGGTACCGGTCGCGCACCTGCGGCGGGAAGAACTGGATATCGTCCTGGCCCAGGAAATGATGGGTGGCGCGAACGGCCGCCAGCCAAATCTCGACGAGGCGGGCGTCGTCCCCCGCCTCATAGGCACGAATATGCATGCAGCAGTGCGGGAATCTAGCGCAGCCGCTTCGGCCGTGGGTCGGCGAGTTCACCCGCCAGGCGCCGGTCGAGATAGTCCGCGCAATCCTGGATCAGCAGCTCGGTGTCATTGGCGAAGAAATGGTTGGCGCCGGGCAGCGTCTTCTGGGTGATGGTGATGCCCTTTTGCGTATGCAGCTTGTCGACCAGGCCCTGCACATCCTTGGGCGGCGCCACCTTGTCGGCATCGCCATGGATGATCAACCCGGATGACGGGCAGGGCGCCAGGAACGAGAAATCATAGGTGTTGGGCTGCGGCGCGACCGAGATGAAGCCCTCGATCTCCGGCCGGCGCATCAGGAGCTGCATGCCGATCCACGAGCCGAATGAATAGCCGGCGACCCAGCAGCTCTTGGAATCCGGATGCAGCGACTGCACCCAGTCGAGCGCCGCGGCGGCGTCCGACAATTCGCCGGTGCCGTGGTCGAATTCGCCCTGGCTGCGACCGATCCCGCGGAAATTGAAGCGCAGCACGGTGAAATCGCGCTTCTGGAACATGTAGAAGAGGTCGTAGACGATCTTGTTGTTCATCGTGCCGCCGAATTGCGGGTGCGGGTGCAGCACGATGGCGATCGGGGCGCTCTTTTCCTTCGAGGGCTGATAGCGTCCCTCCAGGCGACCGGCCGGACCGGCGAAAATGACCTCAGGCATAAAATACTCCACATGGCATACGAAGGCGCTAGCCCGGAACTCTTCTGGCCCCAACTCTCAGGCCCATATCGCTGTGGCCTTGACGCCGGGCGAGCGTCTTCCTAGAAGCTAGTTTAGAATTGTTCAAAACTGGGAGGCCGAAACCCGATGGTCCGGCCGCCCGCGCCGCAAGCCGGGTAAATAGGACGGCTTGCCTTGTAATTTCAAGGAAATAACGCGCTATCCTCGCGGGATAGTTGCCGGAAGGACGAACTGAGCGAAAATGGCCGCAACCCGCGCCTATCTCGACTACAACGCCAGCGCGCCGCTCATTGCGGAAGCGCGGGCGGCGATGGTCGCCGCGCTGGACGCCGCCAACCCGTCATCCGTCCACACCGAAGGCCGCGCCTCGCGCCGGCTGATCGAGGACGCGCGCCGCGACGTGGCGCGGCTGGTCAACGCCCGGCCGGAACATGTCGTCTTCACCTCCGGCGCCACCGAAGCCGCCTCGACCTTGCTCGGGCCTGACTGGCAGATGGGGCGCGGCGCCATCCGCATGAGCCACCTCTATGTGTCGGCGGCCGACCATCCATGCATCCTGAATGGCGGGCGGTTTCAGGCATCGCAGGTGACGAAGATCGGTGTCGACCGGAACGGCATCGCCGATCTCGACGCGCTTTCGGCCGCGCTTGCCGCGCATGACAAGGACGCCGGACTGCCGCTGGTGGCGATCCATGCCGCCAACAACGAAACCGGCGTCATCCAGCCGATCGAGCGCATCGCCGAAATCGTCAAGGCCGCCGGCGGGGTTCTGGTTGTCGATGCCGTGCAGGCGGCAGGGCGGATTACGCTCGACATGTCAGCGCCTTATGCCGATTATCTTATCCTGTCCTCGCACAAGATCGGCGGGCCCAAGGGCGTCGGCGCGATCGTCGCCGCGTCCGACCTGATGATGCCGCGGTCGCTGATCAATGGCGGTGGCCAGGAAAAAGGCCATCGCGCCGGCACGGAAAACGTCGCGGGTATCGCCGGTTTCGGCGCCGCCGCGCGGGTCACGCTTGCAGGTTTGGACGATATCGATACCGTTTCGCGCCGGCGCGATGAGGTCGAGGCCATCGTGACGGAATTGGCGCCGGACGCGGAAATCTTCGGAAATGGCGCTCCCAGGCTTGCCAACACGACATTCTTCGCTATTCCCGGCGTCAAGGCCGAGACGGCGCAGATCGCTTTCGATCTCGCCGGCGTCGCGCTGTCGGCGGGCTCGGCCTGCTCGTCGGGAAAAGTCGGACCAAGCCATGTGCTGAAGGCGATGGGCCATGGCGACAGCCTGGGCGCCTTGCGCGTTTCGATCGGCTACGCGACCGGCGCTGGGGATATCGAGGCGTTCCGGGCGGCGCTGGCTGGCATCGTCGCCCGCCGCGCGGGCAAGGAAGAAGCCGCCTGACGGCGGCGGGGCATCGGAGCGAGAAAGCCTTTGCGGCTCTCGGATTTCGGTGCTCGGAGACGAATTCAGGCCTTATGGCCTGGTAGAGCCGTGCGTTTTGTCCTGGCCGGGTGAATTTCCGGCGGACACGCACTATATGGGACTTACTCCGCTGCGCATCCCTGCCGGGACGCGATTGCAGCGGTGCCATAGTTTGAAAACTGCCGGGCCTTGACCCCGGCGTGGATGGAGAACGCTTATGCCTGCTGTGCAGGAGACGATCGATCGGGTTCGAAAGATCGACGTCGACCAGTATAAATACGGATTCCAGACAGAGATCGAGATGGACAAGGCCCCGAAGGGTCTAAGCGAAGACATCATTCGCTTCATCTCGGCTAAGAAGGATGAGCCGGACTGGATGCTGGAATGGCGTCTGGAGGCGTATCGCCGTTGGCTGACGCTGGATGAGCCGACCTGGGCGCGCGTCAACTATCCCAAGATCGATTTCCAGGACATCTACTACTACGCCGCGCCGAAGAGCACGCCCGGCCCGAAGTCGCTGAGCGATGTCGATCCTGAACTGCTCAAGGTCTATGAGAAGCTCGGCATTCCGCTCAAGGAGCAGGAAATCCTCGCCGGCGTCCAGAAGACCGGGGCGGTTGACGCGGAAGAAGAAGAGGTTGGCGACAACGTCTACAAGTCCGGCCGCGTCGCGGTGGATGCCGTCTTCGATTCCGTCTCCGTCGTCACCACCTTCAAGAAGGAGCTGGCACAGGCCGGCGTCATCTTCTGCTCGATCTCGGAAGCGATCCGCGAGCACCCGGAGCTGGTGAAGAAGTATCTGGGCTCGGTCGTGCCGACCTCGGACAATTTCTACGCGACGCTGAATTCGGCGGTGTTCACCGACGGTTCGTTCGTTTTCGTTCCCAAGGGCGTGCGCTGCCCGATGGAGCTGTCGACCTATTTCCGCATCAATGAGAAGAACACCGGCCAGTTCGAGCGCACGCTGATCATCGCCGAGGAAGGGGCTTACGTCTCCTATCTCGAAGGCTGCACGGCGCCGCAGCGCGACGAAAACCAGCTGCATGCGGCGGTGGTCGAGCTGATCGCGCTCGACGATGCCGAGATCAAGTATTCGACGGTGCAGAACTGGTATCCGGGCGACGCCGAGGGCAAGGGCGGCATCTACAACTTCGTCACCAAGCGCGGCGACTGCCGCGGCGACCGTTCGAAGATCTCGTGGACGCAGGTCGAGACCGGTTCGGCGATCACCTGGAAATATCCGAGCTGCATCCTGCGCGGCGACGATTCCAGCGGCGAGTTCTATTCGATCGCGGTGTCGAACGGCTACCAGCAGGTCGATAGCGGCACCAAGATGATCCATCTCGGCAAGAACACGTCGAGCCGCATCATCTCCAAGGGCATTGCCGCCGGCTTTTCGCAGAACACCTATCGCGGCCAGGTCTCGGCCCACCGCAAGGCGACCAACGCGCGCAACTTCACCAATTGCGATTCGCTTTTGATCGGCGATCAGTGCGGCGCGCATACCGTGCCCTACATGGAAGCCAAGAACGCGACGGCGAAGTTCGAGCACGAAGCGACGACGTCGAAGATCTCCGAGGACCAGAAGTTCTACGTCATGCAGCGCGGCATCCCCGAGGAAGAGGCGATCGCGCTGATCGTCAACGGCTTCGTCAAGGACGTCATTCAGCAACTGCCGATGGAGTTTGCCGTCGAGGCGCAGAAGCTGATCGGCATCAGCCTCGAGGGAAGCGTCGGATGACCACCGGCGAGAAATGGTTCAGGCCGAAGCGCTTCGGCTACGGCGCGACGCCGAGCAACTGGAAAGGCTGGGCCTTCGTGGGCGCCTTCGTGCTGGTCGTGCTCGCCGTCATGCTGGGGCTCGTCCATGTCGGGGCGCCCAGATGGCTGGCCATTCTCGTTGTTATTGCCCTCGCGGGCGCAATCATACCGTTCACCAAGGCCAAGACGGATGGCGAGTGGCGCTGGCGTTGGCGCTGAGATTGAACGGATACTTCTTGGAACGGAACCAAAATGCTTGAAATCAAGAACCTCCATGCCCGCATCGTCGACGACGGCACCGAGATCATCCGCGGCCTGAACCTGACGGTGAAAGCCGGCGAGGTCGCCGCCATCATGGGCCCGAACGGTTCGGGTAAGTCGACGCTGTCCTACATCCTCGCCGGTCGCGAGGACTATGAGGTCACCGAAGGCGACATCCTCTATAACGGCCAGTCGATCCTGGAGATGGATCCGGCCGAGCGTGCCACCGCGGGCATCTTCCTCGCCTTCCAGTATCCGATGGAGATACCGGGCGTCGCGACCATGGAATTCCTGAAAGTGGCGATGAACGAGCAGCGCAAGGCGCGTGGCGAGGAGCCGTTGAAGGTTCCGGAATTCCTGAAGCGTGTGAAGGAGGCGGCCGCCTCGCTCAGCATGGACATGAACATGCTGAAGCGGCCGCTCAATGTCGGCTTCTCGGGCGGCGAGAAGAAGCGCGCCGAGATCCTGCAGATGAAGCTGCTGGAGCCGAAGCTCTGCGTGCTCGACGAGACCGACTCCGGCCTCGACATCGACGCGCTGAAGATTGTCTCGGACGGCGTCAACGCCCTGCGTTCGCCGGAGCGCGCCATCGTCGTCATCACTCACTACCAGCGCCTGCTGGAGCACATCGTGCCGGACAGCGTGCACGTGCTCTACAAGGGCCAGGTGATCAAGTCGGGCGACAAGTCGCTGGCGCTCGATCTCGAGGCCAACGGCTATGCCGGCGTGATCGGCGAAGCCGCGTGAGATGGGAGCGGTCGAGGCGAAAGTCATGAACATGCACGCACAGCCCCAGCGGACATTGGCCGAGACGGCGCTGATCGACGCTTTCGGCGAGCGGCTGTCGCTGCTGCCAGGCGACGGCGCGGTGATGGTTAAGCGCGACGACGCGATCGAGGCGATCAAGCACGGCCTGCCGACGCGGCGCGTCGAATCCTGGCACTATACGGACCTGCGCCGGCTGTTGACCAAGGTGCCGGCTTTCGAGGCCGGCGCGGTCGTCAAGGCGCTTGCGCCGATCCTTGAAGGGTCGGCGGTGCTGCCGGTGCTGAACGGCGTCTCCAACGCCAAGCTGCCCGGGGTCGAAGGCGTTACGGTGCAGCGCCTGTCGGAGAAGCTTACCGACGGCAGCGTCGCGCCGGGGCTCGCTCCCTATGGCGACGACGATGCGATCGGCGCCTTGAACACCGCTTTCGTCGCCGACGGCTATTTCGTCGACATCGCCGAGGGCGCTGAATTGGAAAAGCCGGTCGAATTGCAGAACCTGCAGGCCGGCGGCCAGTCGCATGTGCGGCTCTTGGCGCGTGTCGGCGCCGGCGCAAAGGCGATTGTCGTCGAGCGCCAGGCAGGCGAGGGCGACGATGCACTCGTCTCTTCGGTCAGCCAGCTCGTGGTCGGCGACGGCGCGGAAGTGACCTGGCTGATCGTGCAGGAGCAGCCGGACACGGCAACGCATCTCGCCCAGTTCAAGGCGCATATAGGCAAGGATGCGAAGCTCACGCTGTTCGTGATGAACGCCGGCGGCAAGCTCGTGCGCCAGGAAGTGGTCGTCAGGACGACCGGCGAGGGCGCCGATTTCAAACTGCGCGGCATCAATCTTCTGGCCGGCGACACGCATACCGACACAACCATGGTGCTCGACCATGCCGTGCCGCATACGACGTCGACGGAAGTGATCCGCAATGTGGTGACCGGCAAGGCCCGCGGCGTCTTCCAGGGCCGCATCAACGTGCATCAATACGCGCAGAAAACCAACGCCAAGATGGCCTGCAACACGCTGCTTCTCTCGGATGACGGCGAGTTCTCGACCAAGCCGGAGCTGGAGATCTTCGCCGACGACGTCGTCTGCGGCCATGGCGCGACGGTGACCGAGATCGACCACAACCATCTGTTCTATCTGATGGCGCGCGGCATCGACGAGAAGTCGGCGCGGGGCCTTCTGGTGAAGGCGTTCGTGGCCGAAGTGATCGAGGAACTGGACGACGAGGCGCTGGTAGAGGCGCTGGAAGAGCGGCTCGACGGCTGGTTTTCGACGCACGGGTAGCGCTTCCCCTTCTCCCGTCGTGGGAGAAGGTGGATCGGCGCGTAGCGCCGAGACGGATGAGGGGTGCTGGACGGAGTGAGGCGGTGCCTCAAGAGAGCGTGTGATGGACCAGAAGATCGAAACCACCCCCTATGATGTCGAGGCGATCCGCCGCGACTTCCCGATCCTGTCGCGCCAGGTCTATGGCAAGCCGTTGGTCTATCTCGACAATGGCGCTTCGGCGCAGAAGCCGCAGGTGGTGCTCGATACCATCCAGCACGCCTATTCCCAGGAATACGCCAACGTCCATCGCGGCCTGCATTTCCTGTCGAATGCCGCGACCGATGCCTATGAGAATGCGCGCAAGTCGGTGCAGAGGTTCCTCAACGCGCCGAGCACCGACAATATCGTCTTCACCTCCAACACCACCTCGGCGATCAACACGGTCGCCTATGGCTGGGGCATGCCGCGGATCGGCGAGGGCGACGAGATCGTGCTCTCGATCATGGAGCACCACTCCAACATCGTGCCGTGGCATTTCATCCGCGAGCGGCAGGGCGCCAAGCTGGTCTGGGTGCCGGTCGACGACCTCGGCGCCTTCCATGTCGAGGAATTCGAAAAGCGGCTGACCGACCGCACGAAGCTCGTCGCCATCACCCAGATGTCCAATGCGCTGGGCACCGTGACGCCGATCAAGGAGATCGTGCGCATCGCGCATTCGCGCGGAATTCCCGTCCTGGTGGACGGCAGCCAGAGCGCCGTGCATATGCCGATCGACGTTCAGGACCTGGACTGCGATTTCTTCGTCTTCACCGGACACAAGGTCTACGGCCCGTCGGGCATCGGCGTGCTCTACGGCAAGAAGGACAGGCTGGAAGAGATGCGGCCCTTCATGGGCGGCGGCGAGATGATCGAGGAGGTGACGGAGGACATCGTCACCTATAACGAGCCGCCGCACCGCTTCGAGGCCGGCACGCCGCCGATCGTGCAGGCGATCGGCCTGGGCGCAGCGCTCGACTACATGGAAAAGGTCGGCCGCGAACGCATCGCCGCGCATGAGGCGGACCTCAAGACCTATGCGCATGAGCGGTTGCGCGCGATCAACTCCCTGCGCATCTTCGGCGACGCGCCCGGCAAGGGCGCCATCATCTCGTTCGAATTGCAGGGCATCCATGCCCATGACGTGTCGATGGTGATAGATCGGCAGGGTGTTGCCGTCCGCGCGGGCACGCATTGCGCCCAACCGCTGTTGAAACGCTTCGGCGTAACCTCCACATGCAGGGCATCGTTCGGCATGTATAATACCAGGGCCGAAGTCGACGCTTTGGCCGAGGCGCTGGAAAAGGCGCGAAAGTTCTTCGGGTGATGATCATGGACGATGTGAGCACCGCTGCAGAGACTGTCCCGGAGGCTGCCGGCAATGGCGTCGTTTCGGCGACGGCCATCCCCGCCGATGAGCTGGCGCGGCTGACCGACGACATCGTCTCGGCGCTGAAGACGGTCTATGACCCGGAAATCCCGGCCGACATCTATGAGCTCGGCCTCGTCTACAAGATCGACATCGAGGACGACCGTTCGGTCAAGATCGACATGACGCTGACCGCTCCAGGCTGTCCGGTCGCCGGCGAGATGCCTGGCTGGGTCGAGAACGCCGTCGGCGCCGTCGAAGGCGTTTCCGGCGTCGAGGTCAACATGACCTTCGATCCGCCATGGACGCCCGACCGCATGTCGGAAGAGGCGCAGGTTGCGGTCGGGTGGTATTGAGCTTGACTTGCACGCTAGGTGAAACTTCACCATCTTAAGGGCAGACTCATTCCGTGGGCCTTGAACCCGCGCGAACGTGGAGAATGACATGGGACGCTTCGCCGTCATCACGATGACCGACAAGGCCGCCGACCGGGTGCGCGAGATCGTCGCCACCCGCGACAACGCGCATGGCATCCGCCTTGGCATCAAGAAGGGCGGTTGCGCCGGCATGGAATATACGGTCGATCTCGTGACCGAGCCGAATGCGAAGGACGATCATATCGAGCGCGACGGCGCGCATGTCTATGTCGCGCCGGAAGCGGCGCTCTTCCTGTTCGGCACCGAGATGGATTTCGAGCAGACGACGCTGCGCACCGGCTTCACTTTCAAGAACCCGAACCAGAGCTCGGCCTGCGGCTGTGGCGAATCGGTGGAATTGAAGCCCGCCGACCTCAAGGCGCTGGCCGAGGCGCGCGCCTCAAGCGCAGCTTAGGGCCAGCGGGATTGAGCGCCGAGGCATATCGGTGGCGATGTGCCTGTTGCAGCCAAGAATTTGTCGGCCTTCCTACGGATATGGCCTTCGACGCGCCCGTCAATCAGGACGCGCTCGACGTTGTGGCGCGATCGACTTTCCGTCGGAACGACGATTTCTGCGAGGTGCGCTACGCCTCCGGAGAGCACGGTCGGTTCATCCGCTGCCTTTTACCTTTGCCGTTGCCGCAACTGGCCGATGAATTCTGTTTCGGCGTTTGGATGTCGGTCTCTGAAAAGAGCTGGAACATCTATCGTGATGGATTCGACAGCGGTGAATACGAAGATGAGCTTTGCTTCGGCTATTTGATGCACGACATTCCAGATTTTCCGAGTTCGCTGCACATGCATGCCGATGTCGTGTTTCAACCCGGAAAAATGCGTCCAAGAGTGTTTCTGCACGAGGTCGATCACCCACTGGTCGTGGCGCAGCGTGATGGGGTGGATGTGACCCAGATCGAACGCTGGGTTGCTCTTGCTCACCGCTCCTGAAGGCCCTCAGTCCACCCACATGCCGGTGCGCTTGTGCCAGTCGGCGATCGATTCCTCGGGATAGACGTCGAAGACCTTGTCTTTCGGTCCGATCATCGGCTCGACCCAGTTTGCCTTGTATTTCAGCATCAGGTGCACCTTCTCCGTCGGTTTCGGCAGGTCGCTGTCGACAGCCGAGGCGAAGGGGTGGACCAGATCCGGCCAGGTCGGATCGTAGAGCCAGAGCGCGGCCCCGCATTTCCGGCAGAAATTGCGTTCGCCGGTCGAGACCTCGCAGCGAGGATGCTCGTCGTCCTCGATCTCGGCGCGGTAGACGCCGAGGCTGCGCTTGCCTCTTATGTTCATTGTCTCGTAGTCGGCGCCGAGGTTGATGGCGAAACCGCCGCCGCCCTGCTGCTTGCGGCAGATCGAGCAGTAGCAGAGCATGAACGGCACCGGCGTGTGGCTTTCCACCTCGAAGCGGACGGCGCCGCAGCGGCAGGAGCCTTTGAGCAGGACAGGCATGGCAGGAACTCCGTTTCCAGGTCTCAACCTGTCAGCATGCCTTTGGTTGCGGCGATGACAAGGCCGATGACGGATGAGATGATCGCGGCATGGACAATACCCGCCTTGAAGAATTGTTCGAAAGCCTCGGCCCGATCAGCATCCGCAAGCTGTTCGGCGGCAAGGGCATCTATTGCGACGGCGTCATCGTTGCGGTCGTCGTGCGCGGCGAACTGATGCTCAAGGCTGACGGGCAGAGCATTCCCGATTTCGAGGCCGCCGGCTGCAGCCAGTGGACCTATACAGGCTCGCGCCACGGCAAGGAGGTGGCGATGCCCTATTGGAGCGTTCCCGACCAGGCCTTCGACGATCCGGACGAGATGGCGGCGTGGGCGCGGCGGGCCTATGAAGCGGGAAGGCGGGCCGGGAAGTAAGCTTTCCGCTTACGCGATCACGGGCGGAAAACCGCGCACTTTTCCCGGAATCGCCCTACAGCGCCTTGGCGATCTCCGCAGCCAGCCGCGCATTGTTCTCGACCAGCGCGATGTTGGTCTTGAGGCTGCGGCCGCCGGTGAGCTCCAGGATCTTCGACAAGAGGAATGGCGTAACCGCCTTGCCGGTGACGTTCTGCGCCTCGGCAGCCTTTTGCGCCGCCTTGATATAGCCGTCCATCTCGGAGGCGGGGATCTCGTCATTCTGCGGCACCGGATTGGCGACGAGGATGCCGCCGCCGAGGCCCAGGGCCTGGCGCGTCTTATAGAAATGGGCGATGTCCTGAGGCGCGTGGAGCGTCAGCGGCGCGCGGAAGGGCGATTGCCTGGACCAGAAGGCGGGCATGGTTTCGCAGCCATGGCCGATCACCGGCACGCCGCGCGTTTCGAGCACTTCCAGCGTCTTTTCGATGTCGAGGATGGCCTTGGCGCCGGCCGAGACGACGATGACCGGCGTGCGCGCCAGCTCGTCGAGGTCGGCCGAGATGTCGAAGCTTTTCTCGGCGCCCTTGTGGACGCCGCCGATGCCGCCGGTGGCGAAGACCTTTATGCCGGCCATGTGCGCGGCGATCATGGTGGCCGCCACCGTGGTCCCGCCGGTGCGGCCCTGCGCGACGGCAAAGCCGATATCGGCGCGCGACAGCTTCATGGCGTCGCCGGTCATGGCAAGCGATTCGCGCTCGCCGTCGGACAGCCCGATCTTGATGCGGCCGTCGACCACCGCGATCGTCGCCGGCACCGCGCCGCCGTCGATGATGATCTGCTCGACCTTGGCCGCCATCGCGCCGTTGTCGGGGTAGGGCATGCCGTGGGTGATGATGGTGCTTTCCAGCGCCACCACGGGCCGGCCGGCGGCAACCGCCTCCGCCACGGGCGGGTGGATGTCGACGAAGGGGCGGGCGGTCTGCGGCGTCATATCTGTCTCCGATCCGAAGGGATTGCTCCGGCATATTGGGTGGCCCTATGCCACCTCCCGTGCCTCCGGCACAAGGGCAAGCGCCTGCGTGAAGTTGGCGCTCGTGAAGGACGGCACGGCCTCGGGGCTCTCGATGGCGAGCATCGCGGCGGCTAGACCTTCGCGCAGTGCGACGCGCAGCGACAGACCGCGCAGCAGGGCGGCGACCGTCGCGCCGGTCAGGGCGTCGCCGGCGCCGGTCACGTCGGCGACCCGGCGCGGCGCGGGCGGGTCGATTTCGAAGATGCCGGTGTCGTCAAAGCCCAGTACCGGAGCGCTGCCGGCAGTCACGACGCCTGCATTGAGGCCGGCCTGCCGGAGCCGATGGACAAGGATTTCGCCGGACGGCTCGGCGCCGACCAGCGCAGCGGCTTCGCGGCGGTTCATGAAAAGCACCGACAGATCGCCGAGCAGAGGCGCCAGACGAACGACCTTGGCGGGCGAGACGGCGATGGCGAAGACCGGCCTGTCGCCGGCCAGCGCCACCAGGCGCTCCAGCGCCGCCGTCGGCAAATTGGCGTCGCACAGGACGGCGTCGGCGGCGGCGATCGCCTCGCGCACCTTGGCGCGGCGGATTTGCTTGGGGAAGGCAAGATCGTATAGCGCCATGTCGGCCAGCCCGACGATCAATTCACCCTCGGCGTCGATCAGCGCCGTGTAGCTTGGAGTCGTGCGGTCGAGGAACACCACCGAGAGGTCGGTTATTCCGGCGCCGTCGATCGCAGCGGCGACAGTGTCCGCCGCCGCGTCGCCGCCACGCACCGAAATCAGCGAGGCCGATACGCCACGCTTCACCACGCTGCGCAGCGCGTTGAAGACGACGCCGCCAACATCCTCGCGCATGACGCCGGGGTTGGAAGCGGACGGCACATAAATGCCCGAGACCTGACCGCGCCGGTCGATGTGGGCGCCGCCCAGCGCCAGGATTGTTGGGGATGTCGGCATCGGTTGTCAGTGACTTTCGTTGATCGTGCGGCTGAGCACACTAGGTTTCCTCATGTCGCCTCGCAATCGGGTCGCGATTCGGACGGCCGGATATTGAAATCTCTTCTGGACCAGTGGTTCTGGATAAAACGAGCCCTGGTGAGACAAAAATAGAACAAATCCAGATATTGATGGTTTTTCAGTTGGTTGCTGCCCCTTGTCAAATGAGAACAAAAAAGGTACAAAGCGACAGGGATCACGGATTGTCCGGCCTTCATTGACGACCAAGGGGTGATGTATCATGGCTCAGAATACTTTGCGGCTTGTAGAGGATAAGGCAGTGGACAAATCAAAGGCTCTGGACGCGGCGCTGTCGCAGATCGAGCGCGCTTTCGGCAAGGGCTCGATCATGCGGCTCGGCGCCAACGAGAAAGTGGTCGAGATCGAAACCGTGCCGACGGGATCGCTCGGCCTCGACATCGCGCTCGGCGTCGGCGGCCTGCCGCGCGGCCGCATCATCGAAATCTACGGGCCGGAAAGCTCGGGCAAGACGACGCTGGCGCTGCACACGGTTGCGGAAGCGCAGAAGAAGGGCGGCATCTGCGCCTTCGTCGATGCCGAGCACGCGCTCGATCCTGTCTATGCCCGCAAGCTCGGCGTCGACCTCGAAAACCTCCTGATCTCGCAGCCCGATACCGGCGAGCAGGCGCTGGAGATCTGCGACACGCTGGTGCGCTCCGGCGCCATCGACGTCCTGGTCGTCGACTCGGTCGCAGCGCTCACGCCACGCGCCGAAATCGAGGGCGAGATGGGCGATGCGCTTCCCGGCCTTCAGGCTCGCCTGATGAGCCAGGCGCTGCGCAAGCTGACCGCCTCGATCTCGCGCTCCAACACCATGGTCATCTTCATCAACCAGATCCGCATGAAGATCGGCGTCATGTTCGGCTCGCCCGAGACGACCACCGGCGGTAACGCGCTGAAATTCTACGCATCGGTGCGCCTCGACATCCGCCGCATCGGCTCGGTCAAGGATCGCGACGAGGTCGTCGGTAACCAGACCCGCGTCAAGGTGGTCAAGAACAAGTTGGCGCCGCCCTTCAAGGTGGTCGAATTCGACATCATGTATGGCGAGGGCGTATCGAAGACTGGCGAGCTCGTCGATCTCGGTGTCAAGGCCGGCGTGGTCGAGAAGTCGGGCGCCTGGTTCTCCTATAATTCGCAGCGTCTCGGCCAGGGTCGTGAGAACGCCAAACTGTTCCTGCGCGACAATCCCGATACGGCGCGCGAGATCGAGATGGCGCTTCGGCAGAATGCCGGACTGATCGCCGAGAAATTCCTCGAAAATGGCGGCTCCGAAGGCGGGGACGACGGTTTTGAGGACGAAGCCGGCGCCATGTGAGTCTGGGCAAGGCGATTAGCCGGCTCAGCCGGAGTTCGGCCACAATCCTGGTTTATTGGCTTGTGCTTATGTAATCGAGTTCTTGAGTACTGCGTACCCGAACCGCCGGCCTTCGTGCCGGCGGTTTTGCGTTTCGCGGCAGCGCCGGGTTGCCGCTCGCTTGCAGATTGGCCTCAAGCGCCTCGTGTTGCAATGAACTAGGGCATGCGCTTTGGTCCTTGTCAGCGCATGTGGCTTGCTCAAAAGCGCGTACGCGGTTTGGGCGACGTCCCCGTTTCCGTGTTTCTGGACAGTCTCAAGAGCTATCGCTAAAAGGCCCATCTATCTTCTGAAACACCAAAGCCCATAAGCCGCCGGCAACGCCGGCGGTTCTCGCGAAAAGGCAGTATGCAATGAGTGGCGTGAACGACATCCGGTCGACATTCCTCGACTACTTCCGCAAGGAGGGTCACGAGATCGTCGCCTCCAGCCCGCTGGTGCCGCGCAACGACCCGACGCTGATGTTCACGAACGCCGGCATGGTGCAGTTCAAGAACGTCTTCACCGGTCTGGAGAAGCGCTCCTATTCGCGCGCCGCGACCGCGCAGAAGAGCGTGCGCGCCGGCGGCAAGCACAATGACCTCGACAATGTCGGCTACACCGCGCGCCATCTCACCTTCTTCGAGATGCTCGGCAATTTCTCGTTCGGCGACTATTTCAAGGAGCGCGCGATCGAGCTTGCCTGGAACCTGATCACCAAGGGTTTCGGCCTCAAGAAGGACAAGCTGCTCGTCACCGTCTACCACACCGACGACGAGGCGGCGGCCTATTGGAAGAAGATCGCCGGCTTCTCGGACGACCGCATCATCCGCATCCCGACCTCGGACAATTTCTGGGCGATGGGCGACACCGGTCCCTGCGGTCCTTGCTCGGAAATCTTCATCGACCGCGGCGAGCATATCTGGGGCGGACCGCCCGGCAGCCCGGAGGAGGACGGCGACCGCTTCCTGGAATTCTGGAACCTGGTGTTCATGCAGTATGAGCAAGTGACGAAGGAAGAGCGCGTCGACCTGCCGCGCCCCTCGATCGACACCGGCATGGGCCTGGAGCGCATGGCCTCGATCCTGCAAGGCGTCGAAAGCGTCTTCGAGACCGATCTGTTCAGGCATCTGATCGACGCGGCGTCCTCCGCGCTCGGCCAGGGGCCGAACCAGGAGAATGTCGCGTCCTACCGCGTCATCGCGGATCACCTGCGCTCGTCGTCCTTCCTGGTGGCCGATGGCGTGCTGCCGTCCAACGAAGGCCGCGGCTATGTGCTGCGCCGCATCATGCGACGCGCTATGCGCCATGCGCAACTGCTCGGCGCCAAGGAGCCGCTGATGTGGCAACTGGTGCCGGCGCTGGTGCGCGAGATGGGCCAGGCCTATCCCGAGCTGGTGCGCGGCGAGGCGCTGATCACCGAGACGCTGAAGCTCGAGGAGACTCGCTTCCGCAAGACGCTGGTGCGCGGACTCGGCCTGCTTTCGGACGCGACCGAGACGCTGCATGCCGGCGACATGCTTGACGGCGAGACGGCTTTCAAGCTCTACGACACCTACGGCTTCCCGCTCGATCTGACCCAGGATGCGCTGCGCCAGCGCAACATCTCGGTCGATATCGCCGGCTTCACGGATGCGATGGAGCGGCAGAAGGCCGAGGCGCGCGCGCATTGGGCGGGCTCGGGCGAGGCCGCGACCGAAACGGTTTGGTTCTCGGTGCGCGAAAAGACCGGCGCGACCGAATTCCTCGGCTATGAAACCGAGCAGGCGGAAGGCATCGTCCAGGCGCTGGTCAAGGATGGCAAGGCCATCGACAGCGCCGGCCAGGGCGACGCGGTCGCCGTGGTCGTCAACCAGACGCCGTTCTATGGCGAATCCGGCGGCCAGATGGGCGACACCGGCATGATCTCCGGCGATGGCTTCACGATCGAGGTTTCCGACACCCAGAAGAAGGCCGACGGTCTGTCCGTGCATCTCGGCAAGGTGGTGAGCGGCACGGTCAAGACGGGAGCGGCCGTCGAGCTGAAGGTTGACCATGCCCGCCGCTCGAAGCTGCGCGCCAACCATTCCGCGACGCACCTCATCCACGAGGCGTTGCGCGAGGTGCTGGGCACCCATGTCGCGCAGAAGGGATCGCTGGTCGCGCCCGACCGCCTGCGCTTCGACATTTCGCACAACAAGCCGATCTCGACGGATGAACTCGAGGAGGTCGAGCGCATGGCCAATGAGATCGTCGTGCAGAACAGTCCGGTGACGACGCGGCTGATGTCGGTCGACGACGCAATCGCCGAGGGCGCGATGGCGCTGTTCGGCGAGAAATACGGTGACGAGGTGCGCGTCGTGTCGATGGGCACCGGCCTGCATGGCGCCAAGGCCAATCGGCCCTATTCGGTCGAGCTTTGCGGCGGCACGCATGTCAGGTCGACCGGCGATATCGGCCTGGTGCGCATCCTGTCCGACAGTGCCGTGGCGGCAGGCGTGCGCCGCATCGAGGCGCTGACCGGGGAGGCGGCGCGCAAGCATCTCGACGAGCAGGACAGGCGGCTGAAGGCAGCGGCGGCGACGTTGAAGATCTCGCCGGCCGACGTGCCTGCGCGCGTCGAGACGCTGCTCGAGGAGCGCAAGAAACTCGAGAAGGAGCTCACCGAAGCGCGCAAGAAGCTGGCGCTGGGTGGCGGCTCGGCCGTTGCCGATGCTCCGGCCGCGAACGAGACGGTCGCCGGCGTCGGCTTCCTCGGCAAGGCGGTCAGCGGCGTGGCGCCGAAGGACCTGAAGCCGCTGGCGGATGCCGGCAAGAAGACGCTCGGTTCTGGCGTGGTCGTCTTTGTCGGCGCGGGCGAGGACAACAAGGCAAGCGTCGTCGTCGGCGTCACCGACGATCTGACCGGCCGCTTCAGCGCCGTCGACCTGGTGCGCGTCGCGTCCGCAGCGCTTGGCGGGCAGGGCGGCGGCGGCCGTCCCGACATGGCACAGGCCGGCGGCCCCGATGCCACCAAGGCCAATGACGCGATCGCGGCGGTGAAGGCGGCGCTCGAAGCGGCGTGATGGCGGTTGCCCGGCTTGGCTTGGGTCGGCACTAACCCATCGAGAGCCGCGCTGCCCCTCATCTGGCTGCCGCCATCTTCTCCCCGTTGACCGGGGAGAAGGGCGCTGTCATCGCGGCTTTCGCCAAGCGCCATCGCTTCAGAAAAGGTGCCCGCGTTGCGGCCGGCGGCTTTCTTCCCGTTTACCGGGAGACGCCAGCACCGAGGTAGCTCACTCGAACTAAGTGACCTTATCGGTCCGCCCAAAGCTCGGACGAGCGGCGATGCGCTCATACCAATCCCGGATTTCCGCAAACCGAGCCAAGAGATGGCGCCCTTCGGCGACCTTGAGGAGATAAGCGACGATGGGCGCCGCATGCAGGTCGGCCAGCGTGAGCTGATCACCAAGCAGCCATGATCCCTTTGCCTTCAGCGAAGTCAGCACCCTGAGCACGATCTCGGCTTGCCTGAGACCATTTGCGATGAGCTTCTCGTCGGCAGGCGTTTTTTCCAGCCGCTCCACGGCAACATCCCAGACCATGGCGCGGTAGCCATAGGCGTCGAGCATGCCGGCGATCTGGTTCATTGTGGCGCGTCCGCGTGGGTCGGCTGGCTGCAGCGCCGACCCCTCGAAGGCCTCGTCAACATAGCGGGCGATCGCGCCGGTCTCGAACAGGCGGAAGCCGTCATGCTCGAAAGCCGGGATGCGGCCGAACGGATGATGCTCCAGATACCAGGCAGGGACGCCGTCCGTGGCGAAAATGTCGAGTGGCACCAGCTCGTAGGCGGCGCCTTTCTCCTCAAGCGTCATCCGCGCGATGCGCACATAGACGCTGTAATCCGCGCCGTAGAGAATTGGCTTGGCCATCGGTTGGTCCTCCTTCCATCCACGGCGCCGCCCGAAAGAACAAAGGCTCCTTTCGGAGCCTTTTTTCAGAGTTCGGGTCTTATCCCATGGCCTTCTGCAGGTTTTCGTCGATCTTGTCGAGGAAGCCGGTGGTCGAGAGCCAGGGCTGGTCGGGGCCGATCAGCAGCGACAGGTCCTTGGTCATGAAGCCCGACTCGACGGTCTGGATGCAGACCTTCTCCAGCGTCTCGGCGAAGCGTTTCAACTCGGCATTGTCGTCGAGCTTGGCGCGGTGGGCGAGGCCACGCGTCCAGGCGAAGATCGAAGCGATCGAATTGGTCGAGGTTTCCTCGCCCTTCTGGTGCTGGCGGTAGTGGCGGGTCACGGTGCCGTGCGCCGCTTCCGCTTCCACCGTCTTGCCGTCTGGCGTCATCAGCACGGAGGTCATCAGGCCGAGCGAGCCGAAGCCCTGGGCCACCGTGTCGGACTGCACGTCGCCGTCATAGTTCTTGCAGGCCCAGACATAGCCGCCCGACCATTTCAGGCTGGAAGCGACCATGTCGTCGATCAGGCGGTGCTCGTACCAGAGTTTCCTCGCCTTGAACTCGGCCTCGAATTCCTTCTCGTAGACTTCCTGGAAGATGTCCTTGAAGCGGCCGTCATAGGCCTTGAGGATGGTGTTCTTGGTCGAGAGATAGACCGGGAAATTGCGCAGCAGGCCGTAGTTCAGCGAGGCGCGGGCGAATTCGCGGATCGACTCGTCGAGATTGTACATCGCCATGGCGACGCCGGCGCCGGGCGCGTCATAGACGTCATGCTCGATCACCTGGCCGTCCTCGCCGACGAACTTGATCGTCAGCTTGCCCTTGCCGGGGAAGCGGAAGTCGGTGGCGCGATACTGGTCGCCGAAAGCATGACGGCCGACGACGATCGGCTTGGTCCAGCCCGGCACCAGGCGCGGCACGTTCTTCATGATGATCGGCTCGCGGAAGATGGTGCCGCCGAGGATGTTGCGGATGGTGCCGTTCGGCGACTTCCACATCTTCTTCAGCTTGAATTCCTCGACGCGCGCCTCGTCGGGAGTGATCGTCGCGCATTTCACGCCGACGCCGTATTTCTTGATGGCGTTGGCCGAGTCGATGGTCACCTGGTCGTTGGTGGCGTCGCGGTTCTCGATGCCGAGGTCGTAGTATTCAAGCTTGAGGTCGAGATAAGGGTGGATCAGCTTGTCCTTGATGAACTGCCAGATGATGCGGGTCATCTCGTCGCCGTCGAGTTCGACGACCGGGTTCGCCACCTTGATCTTCGCCATGGAAAGAATGCCTCGTTGCTGGGGATCTGGACGGCCTTGCCCGCATGGTTTCGGCCGGGGATGCGGAGCGTATATCAAAGGCTTTTTCGACGCGCAAACCGCGATCCGCGCCCTGACGGACGGTTGCCGCTGTTGTGAATGCTTCATTTTCCCGGCCGGATGTGGCAGGGGACGCCGAAACGCCGCAAACCCCGGTTACCCACAGCCATGCCAGCCACAGAAGATACAGCCAACATCGCTTCCGCCGCCCCGGCGATTATCCTGGTCGAGCCGCAGCTCGGCGAGAACATCGGCATGGTCGCGCGGGCGATGGCGAACTTCGGCTTGTCCGAGCTCAGGCTCGTCAATCCGCGCGACGGCTGGCCGAGCGAGAAGGCGCGCGCGGCGGCCAGCCGCGCCGACCATGTGATCGACGCCACCAAGGTCTTCGATGATCTGGCTTCCGCGGTCGCCGATCTCAACTTCGTCTTCGCCACGACCGCGCGCGAGCGCGACGGCTTCAAGCCGGTGCGCGGCCCGGTCGAAGCGGGCAGGGCGCTGAGAGCCCGGGCTGAAGCCGGGCTGCGCACCGGCATCCTATTCGGCAGGGAGCGCTTCGGCCTCTATAATGAGGAGGTCGGGCTCGCCGACGAGATCGTCACCTTCCCGGTCGATCCGGGCTTCTCCTCGCTCAACATCGCCCAGGCGGTGCTGCTCATGTCCTATGAGTGGATGAAGTCCGGCCTGGCCGACGAGACCCAGACCAATTTCTCCGGGCCGGAGCTGGCGCCGGCCACCAAGGAGCAGCTTCACAGCCTGTTTGCCTATCTGGAGAACGCGCTGGAAGCGCGCGGCTATTTCCGCCCGGAAGAGAAGAAGCCGAAGATGGTCGACAATCTGCGCGCCGTGCTGACGCGCGCGGGCTTTGCCGAGCCCGAGCTCAAGGTGCTGCGCGGCATCATCTCGTCGCTCGACCGGTTCTCGCCGGCCATGCCGCGCGGCGACGGCTCGCCCGGGGACGATCCGCGACGGCAGCCGGGCTCGGCGCGCGCGAAGCGCAAGGAAAGTTGAACGGCGACGAAGAGCGCGAGCGATCATGCTGCCTGCGTAAAAGCAGCTGGCATTTGCCATTTCAACACCATGATCATTCAACATAGGAGCACCCTGGCCAGATGAGGGGCCGGTCTTCCTTGGGGCTGACGAAATGAACCATCGATCAAGCCAACGTCCGATCCTGATGTTCGATTCCGGCGTCGGCGGGCTGACCGTGCTGCGCGAGGCGCGCGTGCTCATGCCCGACCGTCGCTTCGTCTACGTCGCCGACGACGCGGCTTTTCCTTATGGCGCCTGGGAGGAGCCGGCGCTCAAGCAACATATCCTTGCGCTGTTCGGCAAGCTGCTCGACCGGCTTCAGCCGGCGATTTCGGTCATCGCCTGCAACACCGCCTCGACGCTGGTGATCGACGCGTTGCGCGAAAAATTCCCCGGCCATCCCTTTGTCGGCACCGTGCCGGCAATCAAGCCGGCCGCCGAGCGCACCCGCTCAGGCCTGGTGTCGGTGCTGGCGACGCCGGGCACGGTGAAGCGCCAGTACACACGCGACCTGATCAGCAAATGGGCGCAGAAATGCCATGTACGGCTGGTCGGCAGTGACCGTCTGGCGGGCCTTGCCGAAATCTACATGCGCCAGGGTTTTGTCGACGAGGAAGCGGTGCGCGCCGAAATCGCACCCTGCTTCATCGAGCGCGACGGCAACCGCACCGACATCGTCGTGCTTGCCTGCACGCATTATCCGTTTCTCGCCAACCGCATGCGCAAGACCGCGCCCTGGCCGGTCGACTGGATCGATCCGGCCGAGGCGATCGCGCGGCGCGCCATGTCGCTGCTCGACCCCGTCGGGGAGGCATCGGGCGACAGCGAGCCCGATCTTGCCGTCTTCACCTCGGGCAAGGTGGATTTCGCCACCAGCCGCCTGATACAGGGCTTTGGACTGACCGCGCGCTAGGGCGTGTCGATATTCAGGTGAGGCCGGTCTGCAAATGCCGGTTTCCTGCGCTTCCGGTGCTCGCGTACCTTAAAGTACGCTCCGCTCCGGTTCTCGGAATCCACCATTTTCGACTCGGCCTGACCTGAATCTCAGCACGCCTAGGCGATCGGTGACTCAAGCCGGCGTGGCAGGTTCGAAGACGATGCTGCGCTGATCCGGATCGGCCGAAACCAGTTTCAGGTTGAGATCGTCGCCCTGCCTGAGCCCTGAGGCCTTGACGGTGGCAACGACAGGCATGTCGGCAAGCTGCACGCGCACGCCATGATCTACGAAGTCGGTGACGACGGCCTTGAACGTCTCGCCCTCGTGTCCCCTGAGCATCACGGCCTCGGCAAGGTCGATGGCCGCGTGATTGATCTGCGAAGCGCGGGCATCTCCACGCCCCATCACCTTCGGCAGCTTAGCGAACGCGTCGGTGACGGCCTGCGGTACGGGCTGGCCGTTGGCGATTGCCAGCGCGCAGCGCACGACGTATCGGTCGGCCAGCCGCCTGAGCGGAGCGGTGGCGTGGGCATAGGTCGCGGCCATCGCCTCGTGCCAGGGGACAACGCCTTCCTGATAGGGCTGGTAGGACGCGCCGTTGCCCGCACGGCGGATTTCCAGCATCAGCGCCGCCTGTTTCGGATCGGCCGGATCAAGCGTTCGCTGATAGTCGCGCAGGCTGGTTGAGGCCGGCCAGGACAGGCCGAGAGCCTGTGCCGCGTTGCGCAGCCTCTGCACCTTGGAAGCATCCGGCCCCGACATCACCCGGAACAGTCCGGTCTTGTGCGCCAGCATGGCGTCGGCAATCGCCATATTGGCGGCCAGCGAAAGCGCGGCGTTGTCCTGCTCGGACTGCAGCAGCGGCCTGAACGAAAGCCGGAATGTGCCGTCGGCGAGCTTTTCCACCTCCTGCTCGGGCGGGTCGACGCGCGAAGCGCCACGACGCTCTTCGTTCATGGCCATGCGCCGCGCCAGTTCGGCGAAGCCAACCGGAACGTCGGAGGCCTGCACGCTGTCATAGGCGAGCTTGGCACGGCTTCGAACGATTGCCCGCTCGGCGCCGTCCAACTTCACCGCGCCGTCCTCTGCGACCCGAACCGTGAAGATGATCGACGGACGCGGTCCATCGGGCAACAGGCTCGCCGCATCCTCGGCAAGCACCGGTGGGTAGAGCCCGGCCTTGCCGTCCGGCAGGTAGAGTGTCTCGCCGCGGTTCCAGGCCTCGAGATCCACCGCGTCGCCATCCGCGACGAACCAGGCCACGTCGGCAATGGCATAGTGCAGCAGGAGATCGCTGCCGCTCGCGTCGATCGAGAACGCCTGGTCCAGATCAGTCGAACTTGCCGGATCGAGCGTGACAAAGGGCATTGCCGTCCGGTCGACATGCTGGTCGGGCAAGCGCTTGGCCGCCCCGCTCGCCGCCGCCGCCACGGCAGGCGGAAATGCATCGGGCACGTGGAATTCGGTGCGGATTTTCGCGAGGCCGGTGGACAGCGCCTGTGAGGGATCGGTCAGCGATTTCATGTCGTTTTCCTACACTGACGTTTCCAGTACGGGAAGGCTTGCCAATGAAACCACCAAGGTCGGCGAACATATGCCGGCGCTGGAACTGCCGCCGCGGCACGACGTTCTCCTATGACCACAGGAGAAACGCCATGCCTGCCACTTCGCAAGCCCAGCAAAAGGCCGCTGGTGCGGCCCTTTCCGCCAAGCGCGGCGAGATCAAGAAAAGCGAACTCAAGGGCGCTTCGCGCGAGATGTACGACTCGATGAGCGAGAAGCAGCTCGAGGAGTTCGCCGAAACCAAGCGCAAGGGGTTGCCTGACAAGAAATCCGGGAATTGAGTTCGCCCCGAACCAAGGCGCCAAGATGACAGGGAGGCCCGCGAAACGCGTTGCGGCCCTTGAATCTGCCTTCCGTCTATCGATTGTCTACCAGACGCGGCCGCGGCAGCTCTGTGCCCTTATGAACACCACCTTGCGGTGACCGTTGCGCCAGACGTACCTCTTTATCTTGACCCAGTGGCAGACCGGCTTTGGATGCGCCAATGCCGGTTCCGGCGTCACCGCGATCGATCCCGCGAGCATCGCGACACCGGCCAAGGCGAGGAAAAACTTCTTCATGTCAATGGGCTCCCTCTGGCTCCAGTCGTCCTGGTGCCGTTGGCGCAAAACCTCCCGCGACATCGGCATCGTATCGGCGTCTTGAACTTTATAGAGCTGCCCTGTGCCACGCCATTCACAAGCTTGACACCGACTGAATCTCCCTTTAACAGGCCCACCAACACCGGGTGGCGACGCCCGGTGGTTTCTTTGACGTGTCCCGTGGGTTTTCCGTCGCTTTGCGTGGAAAACCCTGTCAGGTCCCGAAAAAGGGGGCCAGAGGAGGGCGCGTTTCCTTCGCCCGGAACCATGGGGTTCCGGGTATATTGTTTTGAAAGGGAATGCGATGAGCAAGCGCGAATCCGCGAAATACAAGATCGACCGCCGTCTTGGCGAAAACATCTGGGGTCGCCCGAAGTCCCCGGTCAACAAGCGTGAATACGGCCCCGGCCAGCATGGCCAGCGCCGCAAGGGCAAGCTTTCCGACTTCGGCCTGCAGCTGCGCGCCAAGCAGAAGCTGAAGGGTCACTATGGCGACGTTTCGGAAAAGCAGTTCCGTAAGGTCTACGAAGAGGCCAACCGCCGCAAGGGCGACACCTCCGAGAACCTGATCGGCCTGCTGGAGTCGCGCCTCGACGCGGTCGTCTATCGCGCCAAGTTCGTGCCGACCATCTTCGCCGCCCGTCAGTTCGTCAACCACGGCCACGTCAACGTCAATGGCAAGCGTACCAACATCGGTTCGTATCGCTGCAAGCCGGGCGACGTGATCGAGGTGCGCGAGAAGTCGAAGCAGCTCGTCATCGTGCTGGAATCGGTCGCTCTCGCCGAGCGCGACGTGCCGGACTATATCGAAGCCGACCACAACAAGATGACCGCGACCTTTGCCCGCGTTCCGGGCCTGTCGGACGTTCCATTCGCCGTGCAGATGGAACCGAACCTGGTCGTCGAATTCTACTCGCGCTGATCGACGTCGATCAGCCGCAAGATCCAAGGCCGCCTCTCGGGGCGGCCTTTTCTTTGGCGGTCAGGTCCGCTAAGCCGAGCGCTGACAATGTGGAGCCGGCGCCATGAACATGCTGCCAGACCTCAAATCCCTCGAACCGGTCGACGATGATGCCGAAGGCGGATTCCATCCGCTGTTCCGCGACGTGCCGTCCTCGGTCGAATTCAACAAGCTGCGCAAGCGGCTGCTCCGGCTGGCGCGCCAGGCGATCGAGGATTTCGCCATGGTGAAGCCCGGCCAGCGCTGGCTGGTGGCGCTTTCAGGCGGCAAGGATTCCTATGGCCTGCTCGCGCTGCTGCTCGATCTCAAATGGCGCGGGTTGCTGCCTGTCGAGCTGCTCGCCTGCAACCTCGACCAGGGCCAGCCGAATTTCCCGAAGCATATCCTGCCCGATTATCTCACCGCCAACGGCATCGCGCACCGCATCGAATACCAGGACACCTATTCAGTCGTGACCGACAAATTGCCCGAGGGCAGCACCTATTGTTCGCTCTGCTCGCGGCTGCGGCGCGGCCATCTCTACCGCATCGCGCGGGAGGAGGGATGCTCCGCGCTGGTGCTTGGCCATCACCGCGAGGATATCCTCGAGACCTTCTTCATGAACTTGTTCCATGGCGGGCGTCTCGCCGCCATGCCGCCCAAGCTCCTCAACGACGAGGGCGACGTCATGGTGCTGCGGCCGCTGGCCTATTGCGCCGAGACCGATCTCGAAAAATTCGCCAATGCGATGAAGTTCCCGATCATTCCGTGCGACCTGTGCGGCAGCCAGGAAGGATTGCAGCGCAACGCCATGAAGGCGATGCTCGAGGACATCGAGAAGCGCATGCCGGGTCGCAAGGACACGATGATCCGCGCCATGACGAATGTACGGCCCTCGCATCTCCTGGACAGGAAGCTGTTCGACTTCGCGGGGCTCAACGAGAGCCTCAGCTCAGGACAAGACATTTCCGATGACATTTGACGACCGTTCGATCGACTGGCTGGCCGAGCTTCTCGCCGAAGCGGCCAGGGCCGAAATCATGCCGCGCTTCCGCCGGCTGGGCGAGGGGGATGTGCGCCAGAAGACCTCCGCCGCCGATCTCGTGACCGAGGCGGACGTGAATGCCGAGAGGCTTATCACCGCCAGGCTGCGTGAGCGCTATCCCGATGCTATGGTGGTCGGCGAAGAAGCCTGCTCCGACAACCCGGCGCTGCTGTCGGGCCTTGGCGAGGCCGCGCTTGCCTTCGTCATCGATCCGGTCGACGGCACCTTCAATTTCGCTTCGGGGGTGCCGCTGTTCGGCGTCATGGCTGGCGTCGTCGTCAATGGCGAGACTGTTGCCGGCATCATCCACGATCCGGTCGGCAAGGACTGGCTGATCGGCGCCAAGGGCGCCGGAAGCCATATCCGCCACGCGCATGGCGTGCTGGAGAAGGTCGGCGTCGCGGCACCGGTGCCGATGTCGCAGATGACCGGTGCGGTTTCCTGGCAGTTTCTCCAGGAGCCTGAACGCTCTCGGCTTGCTCGCAACCAGACCAAGACGCTGTCGCAATTCGCTTACCGCTGCGCTGCGCATGAATACAGGCTGCTGGCCAGCGGCCACGCTCATTTCGTCCTCTACAACAAGCTGATGCCCTGGGATCATCTCGCCGGTGCGCTGATCCATGAGGAAGCCGGCGGCCATGTCGCGCGCATCGACGGCAGCGCCTACCTCCCGTCGCATGTCGATGGCGGGCTGCTGGTGGCGCCGGACAAGCAAAGCTGGAGCGAATTGCGCCGCGAGCTCTGGGCCGAATAGGATCGATCCCGTTGCCGGGCTGGGGGCGGCCGAACCCCCATGACTCTGCCTAGAAACGGGAGATGACAATGAATTTCCGCTACGTGCTGGCGGCCTTTGCTTTCGCCTTGATTGCGAGCGCAGGTTGCGGGAAGGCCCAGGCGCAGGAACGGGCCTGCAGCAGCCGCGACCCCGTGAACTCGATCGCGGAGATGGCGGGCGCTATCTACGCCTGCTGGCAACCGCCCGCCGGAACCGGCGGCATGTCGTTGACCTTGTGCTTCTCCCTTCGCCGCGACGGAACGCTCGTCGGCAAGCCGCGTGCCACCTTCTCCAAGCTGGGGCTGGACGACCGTTTGAACAAAGCCTTCGTGGCTTCGGTGCTCGAGGCCCTGAACAAGGAACTGCCGGTGCCTTTCACCAAAGGCATGGGTGGCGCGGTCGCGGGACGCATACTTTGCCCGCTTTTCAGGGCGTCGGAGGAAGGCAGATCCTGACGACGATCAGTGCAGATCGGTGACGTGCCCCGAAACGGGGGGATTGTGGGGCTGGAACATCCTGCCCCGCTCGGCGATCAGGATCATCAGCAGCGCCGCGACCGAGACGCTGCAGAAGCCAGCGGCCAAAGGCGTGACCGTGCCGTTGTAGGCCTGCCCGATCGCCGCGCCGATGAGGGCGCCGAGAAAGGTCTGCATGAAGCCAAGGATGGATGCCGCCGTGCCGGCGAGCTCGCCGAGCGGCTCCATGGCCAAAGCGTTGAAATTCGCGCCCAGTCCGCCGAATGGCAACATCGCGCCGGCGAAGAAGGTGACGAACAGCCAGAGCGGCATCTGCATCTCCAGCGAGACGACCAGCCAGGCAAGGCTGATGCACAGGAAGATCAGCAGCGCGCCCTGCGATAGGCGGCGCATGCCGACCTGTCCCACCAGCCGCGAATTGAGATAGTTGGAGAATGCGAGCACGCCGGCGACGCCAGCAAAGATCAGCGGGAACAATTCGCCGACGTGGAAGATGTCGATATAGATCTGCTGCGCCGAGCTGATGAAGCCGAACATGGCTGCGAAAATGAACGTGCTGGCAAAGGCGTAGCAGAGCGTGAGCCGATTGGTGAGCACGATACGGAAGCCGCCGAGCACGGAGCTTGCCGTCAGCGGCCGGCGATATTCAGAATGCAGCGTCTCCGGCAGGCGCAGCAGCGCCCATGCCGAAACGATCAACGCGCCGATGGCCATGGTGACGAAGATCCAGTGCCAGCTGGCGAACAGCATGACAAACTGGCCAATGCCGGGCGCGATGACCGGGATAGCCATGAACACCATGAAGATCAGCGACATCACTTCGGCCATGCGCCGTCCATCGAACGTGTCGCGCACGATCGAGACGGCGATGACGCGGGTCGCAGCGGCGCCGATGCCCTGTATGAGGCGGCAAGCCAGCAACAGGGCGAAACTCGGAGCGACCGCGGCGGCGGCCGCGGCCACGACGTAGACGACCAGGCCAAAGACCAGCGGCGCGCGGCGGCCGAAACGATCCGAAATCGGTCCGAACAAAAGCTGCCCGCCGCCAAAGCCAAGCATATAGGCGGTGATTACATATTGGCGGTGGTTCTCGCTCTCGACGCCAAGCGAGGCGCCGATCTGCTGCAGGGCCGGCAGCATGATGTCGATGGCCAGCGAGTTGAGCGCCATCAGGGCCGCGCAGAGCGCAATGAATTCCCAGCGCGGAATGGGCAAACGGGTTGCCGATTGCTGCGCTACTGCCTGCTTGTCCACCGCAAAATCCAATTCTTCAAACGAACATGCGCCGGTTTACCGGCGCATCGCTTCGTCTCGTTCTCGAACAAGAGAACTACAATACCGAGGTGGGGCGGCCCCGGAAATCTGCGCTGCCGGCCTGAGGGCCAGCAGGCCAGTCAGGCCGCGCCTTTGACGCTGACGCCCTTTTCGACCAGGAAGTCCTGCAGCTCGCCGGCCTGGAACATTTCGCGCACGATGTCGCAACCGCCGACGAACTCACCCTTCACATAGAGCTGTGGGATGGTCGGCCAATTGGAATAATCCTTGATGCCCTGGCGCAGTTCGGCCGAGTCGAGCACGTTCACGCCTTTGTAGTCGGCCCCGATATAGTCGAGGATCTGCACCACCTGGCCGGAGAACCCGCATTGCGGGAAGCCGGGCGTGCCCTTCATGAAAAGCACGACGTCGTTGCTCTTCACTTCATTGTCGATGTAGTCGCTGATGCCGGTCATGGACGATCCTTTCACGCCTGTGGGAGTCAGGCTCGAAGCATGTCCTTCAAATAAACCCATAGGGTGGCTGAAACAAGACGTTAGCCGCGACGCTACTCCAATGGCGCAAGGGATAGCGTGGTTTGGGCTAAGGCGTTACTTGCGGGCGCGCACGCAGATGAAGCCGGGCGCCAGGCTCAATTCGGCAAAATGCCTGGGATCGACCGCTTCCATCTCGGGCGCCGGAAGCGGTTCGACGAAGCGGTCGAGTTTCCAGCCGGCATCCACGAGCCCGTTCAGGATATCGCCGAGCGGTCTGCGGTAGCATTCGACATAAGGCTTGGGTTCACCGAATCCGGCCCAGTACATGCCCCAGAGATTGGTCTCGAAATAGCTCTTTCCACCCCGGCTGCGCACATCCTCCCAGTCGCGCATCGGGTGGCCCATCGAGAAGACCAGCCAGCCCTCGGGGCGCGTAACGCGATGGAACTCCGAGAAGACCGGCCCGAGCTTCTCGACATAGTCGAGGGCCAGCGAGCACAGCACGCCGTCGAAACTGTCATCGGCAAGCCAATCCAAGGGCTTGGCCATGTCGGCTTCGCGAATATCGACATCGAGCCCGGCGCAGCGCCGGCGGGCGAGCTCGGTCATCTGAGGCGTCACGTCGAAGGCGCGGATGCGGGCGCCGGCGCGCGCCAGCTTCTCGGTGCAGATGCCGGAACCGCAGCCGGCGTCGAGAATATCCTGGCCTTCGACGCCGCCAATCAACGCCAGCGTCGCCGGCCGTTCGTAAAGTCCGTTATGCGGTTTGGTCGGCGCCAGCGCATCGTAGCGATCCGCGAAGGCGGCATAAGCGCGTTTCGCGATCGACGTGTCGTCGTCGGCCATGGTCGCTGTCCCGGGATGTGTGAAGCCGTTCAGTCAGGAATGCTGGTCTGCAGCGCCAGTGCGTGCAGCACACCGCCCATTTTGCCCTTCAGCGCGTCATAGACCATCTGATGCTGCTGCACGCGGCTTTTGCCCCGAAAGCTTTCCGCCACCACTTCCGCCGCATAATGGTCGCCGTCCCCGGCCAGATCGCGGATCGTCACCCTGGCGTCCGGAATGCCTTCCTTGATCAGTTGTTCGATGTCGTGGGCATCCATTGCCATGGGAAAATCCTGTTTCAAGCGGGCAGGCTGTCTATGTGACTCGGGGTGAGCCTAAAGCCTTTCCGGCGCGGATTGAAGCCTAAGGGTTATCCTGGCCCGAATGGACCACGCCATCTTCGGTGATGTCATCGCGCGTCGAATAGACACGGCCGAGGCTGAAGACCAGCACGTAGAGCGGGATGTTGATCAGCAGGCTGGCGATCGGAAGATAGCTCGTCATCCGCCAGGCCGGTGAGAAGAAGGCCTGGCCGTAACCGTCGCACATCAAGGACGAGCCATATTCCCAAATCGCGCCGATCACCGAGGCGACGGCGAAGAGCTTGATCGAGGTCGCGACGTGCCGCGCTCGCGCGGGCTCTGGATACAGCCTGTTCCAAATCACCAGACAGACGATCGGAACCGCGTAGATCAGGCACTGCGCGATGAGCATCGGCAACGTGCCGTTGGCCGCGGCGAAGAATTCCGCGCGGGTCTCCAGCCTCGGACAGACCTCGCTCGAAGTGGTCGACAGCAGGAACAGCACGAACGGTCCGAGAAACCAGAAGAAGAACAGGGACGGCCAGAAGACGATTGCGATCAGCGTCCTGGCGGCGAGGTTCGTCAACTGGCCTGATCCATGAAGCGCGGGAACCAGCCCTCGTGCGCGGCGGTCAGCTCGCGGACCGGGATTGGCCGTGCCTCGCCGAGCTTCAACTCACGTCCGCCGGTGGTGCCAATCCAGGGCGCAAAGATGCCGAGCATGTTCTGCTCCTCGCGGATCCTGTCCCATTCACCGCTTTGCGGATCGATCGACAGCGTCAGCAGGTAGCGGCCCTGGTCCTCGCCGAACCAGACCGGGATCTGATCTGTCCCGCTGAGACCGGGAATGGTGGCGCCGATGCCTGACGCCATCGCCATTTCGGCCAGCGCGACGGCCAGCCCGCCATCGGAGACGTCATGTGCCGCGGTGACGATGCCGGAGGCGATCAACGAGCGCACATGGTCGCCGACGAGCTTCTCATGCGCGAGGTCGACCGGCGGCGGCGGGCCGTCGGCACGGCCGTGGATGTCGCGCATATAGACGGACTGGCCGAGATGGCTGCCCCAACTCGGCGGCGCGCCGACCAGCACGATCATCTGGCCCTCGGCGGCAAAGCCGATACGCGCCATCTTCGACCAGTCGGCGATCAAGCCGACACCGCCGATCGTCGGCGTCGGCAGGATGCCGCGGCCATTGGTTTCGTTGTAGAGCGAGACATTGCCGGAGACGATCGGGAAGCCGAGCGCGCGGCAGGCATCGCCGATGCCCTTAACGGCGCCGACGAACTGGCCCATGATCTCCGGTCGCTCCGGATTGCCGAAATTGAGGTTGTCGGTGGCGGCGAGCGGCAAGGCGCCGGTCGCCGTCAGGTTGCGCCAGCATTCGGCTACGGCCTGCTTGCCGCCCTCGTAAGGATCGGCTTCGCAATAGCGAGGCGTCACGTCGGAGGAAAAGGCGAGCGCCTTGGTCGCGTGGCCTTCGACGCGCACGACACCGGCGTCGCCGCCCGGAAGCTGCAGCGAATTGCCCTGGATCAGCGTGTCATACTGCTCCCACACCCAGCGGCGCGAGGAGAGGTCCGGCCCGCCGAGCATTTTCAGCAGCGCGTCGGCGACGTCGGCCTTCGGCGCATCGTTCGCGGCAAGAGGCGCCGGCTTCTTCGCCTCGACCCATGGGCGGTCATATTCGGGCGCCTGGTCGCCCAGCTCCTTGATCGGCAGATTGGCGACCTCGTCGCCCTGGTGCAGAACGCGGAAGCGCAGGTCGTCGGTGGTCTTGCCAACGATGGCGAAGTCGAGACCCCACTTGCGGAAGATCGCCTCGGCTTCCTCTTCCTTCTCGGGGCGCAGCACCATCAGCATGCGCTCCTGGCTTTCCGACAGCATCATTTCATAGGCGCTCATGCGCTCCTCGCGCACCGGCACCTTGTCGAGGTCGAGCTCGATGCCGAGATCGCCCTTGGCGCCCATCTCGACCGCGGAGCAGGTGAGGCCGGCCGCACCCATGTCCTGGATGGCGATGACGGCGCCAGACGCCATCAGCTCGAGGCAGGCTTCCAACAGGCATTTCTCGGTAAAGGGATCGCCGACCTGCACGGTCGGGCGCTTCTCATCGATCTTGTCGTCGAATTCGGCCGAGGCCATGGTGGCGCCGCCGACGCCGTCGCGACCGGTCTTGGCGCCGAGATAGACGACCGGCAGGCCGACGCCCTTGGCCTGCGACAGGAAGATGGCGTTGGTCTTGGCAAGGCCGGCCGCGAAGGCGTTGACCAGGATGTTGCCGTTGTAGCGCGCGTCGAAATTGACCTCGCCGCCGACCGTCGGCACGCCGAAGGAATTACCGTAGCCGCCGACGCCCGAAACCACGCCGGCGACGAGATGCCGGGTCTTGGGATGGTCCGGCGCGCCGAAGCGCAGCGCGTTCATCGCCGCCACCGGCCGTGCGCCCATGGTGAAGACATCGCGCAGGATGCCGCCGACGCCGGTCGCCGCGCCCTGGTAGGGTTCGATGTAGGAGGGGTGGTTGTGGCTCTCCATCTTGAAGACCACGCAGTCGCCGTCGCCAATGTCGACCACGCCTGCGTTCTCACCGGGGCCCTGGATCACTTGCGGGCCACTGGTCGGCAGCGTGCGCAGCCATTTCTTGGAGGACTTGTAGGAGCAGTGCTCGTTCCACATCGCCGAGAAGATGCCTAGCTCGGTGAAGCTCGGTTCGCGGCCGACCAGATCGAGGATGCGCTGGTATTCGTCGGGCTTCAACCCATGCGCGGCGACGAGTTCAGGGGTGATCGGCACGGAATTGGAAATGGTCATGAGCGGCGATTTGTATCCGTGGGAGAGGGGCGTTTTTCGAGTCTCCTCTTATCGCAAGCTTTCGCGCGATACACCCCCACCGGCTAGCGAAAACGCCGGAAAACTGGCCCCGCCGTCAACACTTGCCGACTCGATCAGGGCAGGGCTCAGGAAAAACTGTCGTAGCCGGCCCGGCCTTCATCGAGCAGGCGGCGGATGACCGCGACGCCGCCTGCCACGTCCTGGGCCTGCCGTGGCTGCGACACGCCGAAACGCACGCCGTGAAAGACCTGTTCCGAACGGCCGGCCTTGAACTCGTCCTCGTCGTCGATGAGCACGCCCTGAGCGATGCAGGCATTCTTGAACGTTCCCGACAGCCAGGGGTCAGGCAATGTCAGCCACACGAAGGGGACATTGTCCTTTGCCTTGAAGTCGAATCCGGCCAGTGTCTCGCGAACGATGGCGATGCGGGCCTGGACCTCGCCGATGCAGCGCTGCCTGATCTCGCCGGCCTGGCCTGACATTATGAGCCTGGTGCCGACCTCCGCCAGCAGGAAGGGGAGGCCGCCGGTCATCATCTTGTGCGCGACGCGGATACGGTGTCGGTAAGCGGGCGGGCAGGACAGCCAGCCGCCGCGTATGCCGGCTGCGACCGACTTCGACAGGCCGCCGGCGACGATCGTGCGCTCCGGCGCGTATTCGGCCAGCAGCGGCGTCGGGTCGTCGGTGAGTTCGCCGTAGAGATCATCCTCGATGAGCGCGACATTGTACTCGCGCGCGATCCGCGCGATCGCCTGCCGCCGCTCGGCCGACAGCGTCACCAAGGTCGGGTTCTTCGCGGTCGGCATCAAGAACATCATCTTCGGATGTTTTTGCGCGCAGACACGCTCGAAATCGTCGGGGTCGATGCCTTCGTCATCAGCCAGGACCAATGCGGTGCGGCGGCCGATCAGCCCGGCACTGCGCGAGATCTGCGAATAGGTGAGGTGCTCGAACACCACATAATCCCCGGGCATGGTCAGCGCCGCGATCGCAGCCATGACCGCGGCGTGGGTGCCCATCGTCGGCACGATCGAGTCAGGCGATGGGCGGAAGGCATTGCGGGCCAGCCAGCGGCTGCCGGCTTCATACCAGCGCTCGGGGAAATCGCGCGTGTAGCTCGAAATGTCGTGCGGGTGTTCCTGCGCGGTGCGCGCCAGCATATCGGCGATCACCGCGCCCTGGCCTATGTCGGGCGCGGCGGTGCTGTCGAAACGCAACTTGCCGCCTGGCGCGTCGATGAAGCGGGTGCCTTGAAAGCCCGGTTCGATATCCGGTTTCGGGACCTCGACGCGCTGGCCGAGCACATAGGTGCCGCGACCGACCTCGCCGCTCACCAGGCCGCGTTCGCGCAGCAACTGATAGGCCCGACCGATGGTGCCGACGGTCGTGCCGATATCATAGGCAAGGTCGCGCTGCGGCGGCAGCTTTGCACCGGCATCGATGACGCCCCTGTCGATATCTGACTCAATGCTGTCAGCAAGGCGCTGATAGAGCGGACCGGAGCCAGATGAGAGATCGGGGAGCCAATTTGTCATGGTGACAATTTTCTATATTGCACCGCATGATGAGTCAATCCATATCGGGCATGCGATTGAAAAGGTACAATCGAGACAAGGTAGAACGACAATGAGTACAATTGAGACAATTCGCTATCCTAGCCCGGCACTTCGCACGCAGGCCGATCGTCTGCATCGCCGCGGCTTCGCCAATCGGCTTGTGGTTGTACTCCGATCCGTCGTGATGCAGATCGAGCGCATGCTGGAGCGCCGGCGCGGCCGTCTTGCGCTCATGGAGATGACGGACGATCAGCTCAAGGATATCGGCATCTCGCGTTGCGATGCTCACCGCGAAGGCATCAAGGCGTTCTGGGAGTGAAGCCTGTCGTCCGCCGACGATTTATCGTCGGCCCGGTTGAACCCGGTTTGCGGGCTTTCCCCGCAACCGCCCGATGCCGTGATCGGCAAGCACGGCGAGCACGCTCAATCCGACAAAGAGAGCGGTGATGGCCAAGGCCGAAACGGCGACGCTGGCCGCACCGTTCTTGGCCACGTCGAGGAACGGATAGGGCACTTCGCCGGCAAATGGCGCGCGTATCAGCGTGCAGGCCAGATAGACCAGCGGATAGATCATCCACCAGGAGATATCGCGCCAGCGCGTGCTGCCGTCGGCGCCTGCGATGAGCCACCACCCGACGAAGACAAACGGCGTGACGTAGTGGAGCAGGATGTCGCAAAGCAGGAACAGGCCTTGCGGTTGCCAAAGCCCCGCGAGCACCGTCGTGTAGACGATGAAGACCAGCGTGATGGCGACCGCGACGCCAGCCTGCATGCGCCGACCGGCGAAGCCCGGGAACCAGGCATAGCCGGACGGCGAGACCAGCGCGGCATGCACCAGCACCGCGGCGATGTTGGTCAGGACGGTGAAGAAGCTGAAATAGAAGACGATCGAGCCGAGCAACGTGCGTCCCGCGGCCATCGACGCCGGTATGGTGATGGCAAATTGCAGGACAAGCGCAACCAGCCCGATAACCAGTCCCGCGATCTGCAGGAACCGGCCCATGGCAAGCTCACGCGGCAGCCGCGCAGGACGGATTGCCGGCCTGCCAGCGGGCGATATCGGAGCTGATGCGCGCGCCGAGCGGCTCATTCATCAGTGGCCCGAACACGTCGACGCGGCTGGAGTTGCCTTGTGCCTGCACGACCAGCAGCGGCTTGCCGCCATAATGCTTGGCGGGCACCAGCAGGAAGCGCGGCGTGCCGCTGTAGGAATTGAGCTCGTTGGCCATCTGGTAGGACTTGAAAGCCGGGTCCTTACTGGCGATCCAGCACTTATGCGCCGAAATGGCGACCTGTTCCATGGCCAGCAGCGAGGCGCTTTTGCCTGATGGTACCGGCGTTGTCTTGGGGCTGGACTGGCAGGAAGCCAAGACAAGCCCGGCAGCGGCCAGGAGAGCAATCGTCAGTCTCATGGTCAAGTCCGCCCCCGCGTTCTGGGAAATCTTTAAAGGATCAAGCGGCGATGCCGAGCGCGCTTTCAAACAGCGCCCGTCCGTCATTGCCGCCATGCGCCGCCTCGATCAGGTTTTCCGGATGCGGCATCAGGCCCAGCACATTGCCCTTGTCATTGACGATGCCGGCGATGTCGTTGATCGAGCCATTGGGATTGGTGCCTTCGGCGTAGCGGAACACCACCTGGCCTTCGCCTTCGAGCCGGGCGAGCGTCTCGGCATCGGCGAAATAATTGCCGTCATGATGCGCCACGGGTGAGCGGATGACCTGCCCCGGCTGGTAGCCGCGGGTGAACATGGTGTTGGCGTTGGCGATCTGGAGCTTCACCTGCCGGCAGACGAATTTCAGCGAGGCATTGCGCATCAGGGCGCCGGGGAGCAGGCCCGCTTCGACCAGGATCTGGAAGCCGTTGCAGACGCCGATCACGGTCACGCCCTTGGCGGCCTTCTCTGCCACGGCTCGCATCACCGGCATGCGCGCCGCGATCGCGCCGCAGCGCAGATAGTCGCCGAAGGAGAAGCCGCCGGGAATGGCGATCAGGTCGACATCGGGGATTTCGGTGTCGGTCTGCCAGACCGTCGCCGGCGCCTGGCCGGAGATCTTGGTCAGCGCCGCGATCATGTCGCGGTCGCGATTGAGGCCAGGCAGGAGGACGACGGCTGATTTCATCGTCAGGCGATCTCCACCGCGTAATTCTCAATCACCGTGTTCGCTAGAAGTTTGTCGCACATGGTCTTGAGATCGACCTCGGCCTTGGCCTTGTCGGTTCCGGTGAGCTCGATGTCGAACACCTTGCCCTGGCGCACCTGGCCGACGCCGTCGAAGCCCAGCCCGGAAAGCGCGTGCTCGATCGCCTTGCCCTGCGGGTCGAGAACGCCGTTCTTGAGGGTCACGGTGATACGGGCTTTCATCAATGCTCCTGGGCAGACGGTCGTTTGAGAAAGGGGCTTGCCGTTGGCCGGCAGGCCGCCTGGTAATCAGTGCTTCAGGCCCTTGGGCGCCTCGGAAGAAGCAACGAGCACCGGGCCCGTCGGGCGCGGCGGCTCGTTCTCGTTGATGATGCCAAGCCGGCGCGCGACTTCCTGATACGCCTCGACCAGGCCGCCCATGTCGCGGCGGAAACGGTCCTTGTCGAGCTTGTCCTGGGTGGCGACGTCCCACAGCCGGCAGGAATCCGGTGAGATCTCGTCGGCGACCACGATGCGCATCATGTCGCCTTCGAACAGTCGGCCGCACTCGATCTTGAAGTCGACGAGCTGGATGCCGACGCCGAGGAACAGGCCGGACAGGAAGTCGTTGACGCGGATGGCCAATGCCATGATGTCGTCTATTTCCTGCGGGCTTGCCCAGCCAAAGGCGGTGATGTGTTCTTCCGACACCATCGGGTCGTCGAGCGCGTCGGCCTTGTAATAGAATTCGATGATCGAGCGCGGCAGCACCGTGCCTTCCTCGATACCGAGGCGCTTGGACAGCGAGCCGGCGGCGACGTTGCGCACGACGACCTCGAGCGGGATGATCTCGACTTCCTTGATCAACTGCTCACGCATGTTGAGCCGGCGGATGAAATGGGTCGGGATACCCATGCGATTCAGGTGGTTGAAGATATACTCGGAAATGCGGTTGTTGAGCACGCCCTTGCCATCGACCACTTCGTGTTTCTTCTTGTTGAAGGCGGTGGCGTCGTCCTTGAAGAACTGGATCAGCGTGCCCGGCTCAGGGCCTTCATAGAGGATCTTGGCCTTGCCTTCGTAAATTCGACGGCGATTTTTCATATGATTTTTCTCTGGATCTGCGGGCAGGCGGCAAGTGACCAGTTCCTGTCCGTCTGCCTAAATTAGTATGGCGACGGTGGCGTTCAATGCCGGTGTTATCGCAATCGCCCTGTTTGCTCAATCGCCAAATCCCGCGAATCAACCGCTTTCGGGACCGAAATGCCGCAGCGCAGCATACGACGAAGCATATTGACCGACCTTCGGCCTTTTGATTTGTGCTTGCCCACCACACATACTGAGCGCCGAGCGAATCGGATTGACCGGAGGGATGACATGAACAGCATGAAAGACCGCGAAGAGGCCTTTGAGCGCAAGTTCGCCTTCGACGAGGAACTTCGCTTCAAGGCCTCGGCGCGCCGCAACAAGGCGCTCGGCCTCTGGGCCGCGGAGAAGCTCGGCAAGTCCGGCGCCGATGCCGAAGCCTATGCCAAGGAAGTGGTGATCTCCGATATCGAGGAAGCCGGCGATCACGATGTCTTTCGCAAGATCCGCAAGGATTTCGACGCCGCCGGCGTCAACCAGTCCGATCACCAGATCCGCCGCACCATGGACGAATTGATGGCGCAGGCTGTCGAGCACATCAAGAACGCTTGAGGCTGTGTGAGCATGATGCCGCCCGAAAATCGCTTCACGCTCTTCGGCATCACGCCCCATCTCTTAGTTTTTACGCAATTCCGGACGGAAAACCGTTACACACTTTTCTTGGAATTGCCCTGACTGGACCAATCGACCGCCCGGCACAACCGGGCGGTTTTCCTTTGCCTTGCCGCCGCTTCCGGATGAAACTGCGGATTGTTAACAAGGAAAGTACCGATGTCGCTCAAATCCCGCCTTGCCGCCGATGAAACGCTGTTCACCGCCTGGTCGGGCGTGCCGGACGCGCTGACGGTCGAGATCATAGCAAAGCAGGGTTTCGATGCCGTCACCCTCGACATGCAGCATGGCGGCCACCATGAGGACAGCGTGCTGCGCGGCCTGGTGCCGGTGCTGGCCGCGAACAAGCCGGCGCTGGTGCGCATTCCGGTGGGACGCTTCGACATGGCAAGCCGCGCGCTCGATTTCGGCGCCGAAGCTGTGATTGCGCCGATGGTGAACTCGGTAGCGGATGCAAGGCAGTTCGCCGCCGCGATGAAATATCCGCCACTGGGCGAGCGCTCCTGGGGACCGACCTACGCGTTCCCGCGCCATGGCAAGGGCGACCATGCCGAATGGCTGCGCGACACGAACCAGCGCACCATGGCCTTTGCAATGGTCGAGACGCGGGCGGCCCTCGATGCGCTGGATGGTATTTTGGATACGCCCGGCATCGACGGCATCTTCGTCGGCCCGTCGGATTTCTCGATCGCCTGGTCGAATGGCGCCACTGTCAGTTCGACGCTGGAAAGCATGATGGAGACGGTCGCGTCGATCGCCGAGCGGACGCGCAAGGCCGGCAAGCATGCCGCGATCTATGTCATCGAACCGGCGATTGCAGGGCGCGTCGTGTCGATGGGCTTCCGGCTGCTCGCCATGGGTTCCGACCACACGCTGATCTCACTGGGCGCCAAGACGCTTTTGAAGAGCATGCGGGATTCGATCGGCGCCTGACGCTTCACCAGCCTCACGGCTCCTTCAGCTCCGTCAGGAACTTGGCGAAGGTCATCGAGCCTTCCGGCCATGGACCGAAGCCGGCCTCGTGGTTGAGGTGGCCGGCCTCGCCGGCATCGATGAACAGAGATCCCCAGGCGGCGGCAATATCCTCGGCGACCTCGAAGGCGCAGAACGGATCGTTGCGGCTGGCGATCACGATCGACGGGAAAGGCAGCGGTTCGCGCGAATAAGGGCCGAACGTCATCAGATGCCGCGGCCTCAGTTCGGGATTGGCGACATCGGGCGGCGCCACGAAAAAGGCGCCGGCGACCGGCTTCTTGAACTGGGGGATGGCCTGCACCGCGGCCGCGACGCCGAGCGAATGTGCAACCAGCACCACCGGCCGCTCGGCCTCGTTGACCGCGTTCGCCACGCTCGCGGTCCAGTCCTCGCGCACCGGCTTCGACCACTCCGCCTGTTCGACCCGGCGCGCCGTCGACAGTTTCGACTGCCAGCGGGTCTGCCAGTGCTCGGGGCCGGAATTGGTGTAGCCCGGTACGATCAGGATATCTGCGTCTTTGACTTTCATGGCGCCGATGTAGCGAGCGACCTTCCGCGCTGCAACCCTGCATGCATTTCGATCGATGTCGCTTTTGTGAACACCTTGTTCGATTCTTGCTGTCTTGTGTGAACGATCGCAATCGACGATTTGAGGAGGGAAGAAGTAACAACAGCCGGCGGCCTGCAATATCCCATGCCGGAAAGCGCTGCCGGAACGGAGAGATTGATGAGCGAACTGCCTTTTGCCGCGACCACCCCGGTCAGCGTTTCGCGTGTCGGGTTGAAGGCGCGCGATGCCGAGAGCCTGGCTTCCTATTACCGCGCCGTTGTGGGCCTGCAGGAGCTGAGCCGCGCCGATGGCGCGATCACGCTGGGCGCTGCAGATCGCCCACTGCTGGTGCTTGAGCAGGATTCCTCGGCCAAGCCGGACGACCCGCGCAGCGCCGGCCTTTTCCACACCGCTTTCCTGTTGCCATCGCGCGCTGATCTCGGCCGCTGGATCGGCCATGCGGCCGCCAACCGTATCGGCATCGAGGGCGCTTCCGACCATCTGGTCAGCGAGGCGCTTTACCTGACCGATCCGGAGGGCAATGGCATCGAGATCTATGCCGACCGCCGCCCCCAGGACTGGAAGTGGAACGGGGACAAGATCGCCATGGCGACCGAACGGCTGAACCTGCCGGCGGTTGTCGGCAGCGTGCCGGCCGGCGATGCTGGCTGGCAGGGCGCGCCGGAGAACACCGTTGTCGGTCACGTGCATCTGCGCGTCGGCCGGCCGGAAGACGCGGAAGCCTGGTGGCACGACCAGTTCGGTTTCGACACGGTCGCCAAATATGGCGGCCAGGCGGTGTTCCTGTCGTCGGGCCACTACCATCATCATATCGGCGCCAATGCCTGGCAGAGCGCCGGTGCCGGCCGCCGCGATCCGTCCCGTTCGGGCCTCGCCTGGGTCGAGATGCGTTCGGACAATGTAAAGGCCGAGACGAGCCGTGAGGATCCCTGGGGCACGGTGATCAGGACCGTGCCCGGGAGGGCTTGAGCGGCTGACAGCTTGAACGAAAAGGCCCGCCATTGGCGGGCCTTTTTCGTTGTCGTGGGAGCCTCAGGACTCTCCAAACACCCGCTTGAAGATCGTGTCGACATGCTTGGTGTGATAGCCGAGGTCGAATTTCTCGCGGATTTCGGCTTCCGGCAGCGCCGCAGTGACGTCCTTGTCGGCAAGCAGCTCCTCGAGGAAATCAGCGCCGTGTTCCCACACTTTCATGGCGTTGCGCTGCACCAGCCGATAGGCGTCCTCTCGTGATACGCCCGCCTGCGTCAGCGCCAGCAGCACGCGCTGCGAATGCACCAGCCCGTGGAACTTGTTGAGGTTCTTCTCCATGTTCTCGGGATAGACGAGCAGCTTGTCGACGACGCCGGCAAGGCGTGCCAGCGCGAAATCCAGCGTCACCGTCGCATCCGGGCCGATCATGCGCTCGACTGAGGAATGCGAAATGTCGCGCTCGTGCCAAAGCGCCACGTCTTCCATGGCCGGCATGGCGTAGGCGCGCACCATACGGGCAAGGCCGGTGAGATTCTCGGTCAGCACGGGGTTGCGCTTGTGCGGCATTGCCGACGAGCCCTTCTGCCCCGGCGAGAAATACTCTTCCGCTTCCAGCACTTCGGTGCGCTGCAAATGGCGGATCTCGATCGCGAGCCGCTCCACCGACGAGGCGATCACGCCAAGCGTCGCAAAGAACATGGCGTGACGGTCGCGCGGGATCACCTGGGTCGACACCGGCTCCGGCTTCAAGCCGAGTTTTGCCGCCACATGCTCTTCGACATAGGGCTCGATGTTGGCGAAGGTGCCTACCGCGCCGGAGATGGCGCAGGTGGCAATGTCTTCGCGCGCGTGCACCAGCCTTTCGCGGCAGCGCGAGAATTCCGCATAAGCCTGCGCCAGCTTGACGCCGAAGGTGGTCGGCTCGGCATGGATGCCGTGGCTGCGGCCGATGGTGACGGTGTCCTTGTGCTCGAAGGCGCGGCGCTTCAGAGCCGCGAGCAGGGCACCGATGTCGGCCAGCAGGATGTCGCTGGCGCGCGTCAGTTGCACGGCAAGGCAGGTGTCGAGCACGTCGGAAGAGGTCATGCCCTGATGGATGAAGCGGGCATCCGGTCCGACGAATTCGGCCAGGTGGGTCAGGAAAGCAATGACGTCATGCTTGGTGACGCGTTCGATCTCGTCGATCTTGGCGACGTCGAATTTGGCGGCGCCGCCTTTTTCCCAGATGGTCCTTGCCGCTTCCTTCGGGATGACGCCCAGCTCCGCCAGCGCGTCGCAGGCATGCGCCTCGATCTCGAACCAGATGCGGAAGCGGGTTTCAGGCGACCAGATGGCGACCATTTCCGGCCGGGAATAGCGAGGGATCATCCGTTTTTGAATCCTGCCTGGGTAAGCGTTGGCCGCGTCCTAACAGAGGCGGGGCCGATGCTCAACGCCGTTGCCGCGCAAACCAGGCGCTGGCCGCGACAAGCGCCGCAAAACCCAGCGGAAAATAGAGCCGCGAGCCGAGCACCACGAACTGGTAGAGCGCGGTCAGCATGGTGAAGGCGAATTCGAACGCCCAGGTCAGCGTAAACACCGGCGCATGCCACTCGGCGTAATAGGAGCGGTATTGCAGCGCGAACAGGCTGCCGGTGAAGGCGAGCGTCGCCGCCAGCAGCGACACGAATGCCGCGGCGAAGGCGGTTTCCCAATGGCGGCCGCGGGAAACCAGCCTGGCCAGCGTCAGCCCAACCGGAAAGGCGAGCATGCCGCCGAGACAATAGAGCATTGCGACGAAACGGATCCTGTCAGGCGTCTCCCAGGCCGCCAGCAGAAGATTTGCCAGCGCGCTGACGCCAATGGCGCTGCCCCAAAGCAGGGCTCCGGCCGCCGCCTCGCTTGCCGACGGAACAGCGGCACGCAACCGTTCCGCGATGCCGCCCCGCAAGGGGACTTGCTGCAGCGAGGTCATAGGCAGCAGGCCATATCGCGCGCTGCGTGGCCGGGTGGGCTGTGCGTCATCGGCATGACATCTGTCTCATGGGCATCATGCCTATCACGCCATGGTGAACGAGACGTGCCGTGCAATGCATCCAATCCGGCGTTCGTTTGTTATTGTCGGCCGTCTCGCATCCGAACGGGCAAATCGCCATTCCAGCGGAGGACCAGCATGAGCACCGACATCAGCAAGATACGCGGACACATGGAAGTGATCGGCGCCGATGGCGTCCATATAGGTACTGTCGACAAGGTGGAGGGTGACCGGATCAAGCTGACAAAGGCCGACAGCGGCATGGGCTCGCATAAGGGCCATCATCACTATATCTCGCTGGCACTGGTCGCGGAAATCGACGGCCAGAAAGTGTGGCTCTCGGCAAATTCGGATGTCGCCGTCACCTTCGAGGAAGAGAAATCCGATCCAACCTGATCGGCGGCAACCCGGTCAGCGCGACGACCAGACCGGAAACAAATCGCCGTCGGCAGGCGTCGCGGCATGGACGCCGCGGCTGATTGCGCGCGCCATGGTCGCGCCGGCCGCTGCGAACAGGTCGATCGCGGCATCGGCGCTGAGTTCGATGCCACTCCTGCCTGTCGCCAGCGCAAAGACGAGATCGCCGTCGGCAGGCGTATGCGTCGGCCAGATGGCGCGGGCGAAGCCGTCATGCGCCGAAATCGCCAGCCGCTTGGCCGCGGCCTTGGTCAGCACCGCGTCGGTCGCGATGACGGCGATGGTCGTGTTGGCCCCGTCCTCATGCCCGCCAACGCGCCGGTCGCGATATTTCAGCAGGATATTCCTGGCGTCTTCAGGCATCGGCGCGGGATAGCCCAGGCCGCCGAACTCATTGCCGATCTCGAAGGGTGCCGCCCAGAAATTGCGGCTGCGGCCGACCGTCACCGAGCCGGTCGGATTGACGGCGGCGAGCGCGCCGATGGTGACGCCGCTGTCGAGCATTGTCGAGGCCGAGCCCAGGCCGCCTTTCAACCCCGAGGTCAGCGCGCCGGTGCCGGCGCCTGCCGTGCCGATGGCGAAATCCGCCGTTGCCGCCTGCACGGCCTCATAACCCAGTTCGCGATAGGGCGGGTAACGCCCCCAATCCTTGTCGCCGCCATTGCGCAGGTCGAACAGGATCGCGGCCGGCACGATCGGTACGCGGAAGCCGCCCACCTCGACACCGATGTTCTTTTCGCGCAGCGCCGCCTGCGCGCCGGAGGCAGCGTCGAGGCCGAAGGCGGAGCCGCCGGACAGGACGACGGCATGGACCGTCGCGATCGAATTCTGCGGTTCGAGCAGATCTGTCTCGCGCGTGCCCGGAGCGCCGCCCAGCACCTGGACCCCGGCCACGGCAGGTTCGTCGCACAGCACGACCGTAACGCCGGACTTCAGCCTGGCATCGGCGGTATTGCCGACGCGCAAGCCTGCGACATCGGTGATCAGGTTGCGCGGACCGGTGCGGAACATTACTTTTCCTCCAGCGGCACGAAATGCGTGCCGTCGAAGCGGAAGACACGGAACGGGTTCTGGCTGAGATCACCTTTGTCGTCGAATCGGATGGCGCCGATCGCGGTGGTGAAATCATGGCCGGTCAGTGCTTCGCCGAGCGGTCGGCCGGAGCTTTCCGCGGCTGCCAGGGCGGCCCTGGCGACCTCGACCGCCGCATAGGCCGGCAGCGCATAGCCGTCCGGCGCGATGTTCCGTGCGCCGAACGCCTGCACGACCTTCGGGTCGGCGACCTCCGACCATTCCGGCGGCGCGATCATCAGCGTGCCGACGGCGTAGGGCACGGTGCTCGGCGGCGTGCGCAGGTTCTCGCCGCCGGCAAAGGTGATGCCGGCATCGAGCTGGGCGGCGTCGCGGCCCATGATCGCGATGTCGTCGCCATCGCCGCCGGCAAACACCTTGGTCGCCCCGGCCTTCTTCAGCCGGCCGACCAGACCGATCTGGTTGTCGAGCTGCGGCCGGAACGTGTCGACGAAGACGGGCTTCAGCGCCGCCTGCTCGGCCGAGGCGCGAAATGTCTCGGCCATCTCGCGGCCATAGATGGTGCCGTCGTCGACGATCGCGAACAGGTCGTCGCGCCAGAGCTGGGTGAGTTTGGCGGCAACCGCATTGCGCTCATCGTCGCCGCGCGGGCCGAGCCGGTAGACCGGCCAGCCGGTCTTGGCGCGCCGGTCGGTAAGGCTCTCGGTGCGCACGCCGACCGTGATCACCGGGATGTTTGCGTCCTTCAGGATCGGCAGCGCGGCCTCGATCGCCTCGGTGCAGAGAAAGCCGACCACGACATTGACCTTGGCGTCGACGAACTCCTTGGCCGCGGCGGCGCCGCCATCGGCGGTGCAGGCATCGTCGGCGGACTTGATCGTGATGCCATTGGCGTCCGCCGCCAGGCTGGCACCGGCCTCGATCTGCTTGCCCAGGATCGCCGAAGGACCGGAAAGCGGCGCGGCAACGCCGAACAGCGTCTCGGCGTCAGCGCTCGCGGCCAGCCAGAACAACGCGGCTGTTGCCGTCGCCAGCACGGCTATTGTCGTCGTCAGAAGGCGCATTCGGGCGAAGAAATCCTCCGTGCCGGGCGTATGGTTCCGACACTATCGCAGCAAAGACCTAAAGGCTGGCTAAGCGCCGCGCAACACGCGAATTTGCGGATTGCAGTCAAGCACTTCGCCTATGCCAGGCAACTTGTGGCGTGCAATATGCCGCCATATATAACGAACTGGTTTCGACAGGTGGATTATCGGGTGCTCAAGATCAATGACATCGGGCCGCAGCACTATCGCGATGCGATGGCGCATTTTGCCGGCCATGTGCATGTGGTGACGACGGACGGACCCGGCGGCAAAAGGGGCGCGACGGTGATTGCCGCCTGCTCGGTCTCGGACACGCCGCCGACGGTGCTGGTCTGCCTGAACCGCGAGAACGTCAAAAACGAAGCTTTCATCAAGAACGGCAAGTTCGCGCTCAACACGCTCGCCTCGGACCAGGAAGCCGTCTCGGTCGGCTTTTCCGGCGTCACCGGCCTGCCGGCGGAGGAGCGCTTCGCGCTGGCCGAGTGGGACGTGATCTCGACGGGCGCACCGACGCTGAAAGGGGCGCTGGCCGTGTTCGACTGCGAGATCATCGACAGCAAGGATTTGGCCACCCACCGTGTGCTTTTTGGCAAGGTGACAGGCCTGCGCATCGGCGATAATTTGCGGCCGCTGATCTACCACAACCGCGGCTACCACGTTCTTTGAAACGGGCGGGCGGGACCCACGGAGACAAGATGACCGCGCCGCGCCCCGCGCCGAAATCGATCGACGAAACGCTCGATCTTTTGACCGGCGCGGACTATGTCGCGGACCGTTCGCTGGCCACCGTGCTGTTCCTTTCGCTGCGCATGAAGCGCCCCTTGTTCCTCGAAGGCGAGGCGGGCGTCGGCAAGACCGAGATCGCCAAAGTGCTGGCCGACGCGCTCGGCCGCCGGCTGATCCGCCTGCAATGCTATGAGGGGCTCGACGTCTCCTCGGCCGTCTATGAGTGGAATTACGCCGCCCAGATGATCGAAATCCGCATGGAGGAGGCGGCGGGCAAGGTCGTTCGCTCGGATATGGAGCGCAACGTCTTTTCCGAAAAGTACCTGATTCGCCGCCCGGTGCTCGATGCGCTGACCGGCAAGGCGGGTGCGGCGCCCGTGTTCCTGATCGACGAGCTCGACCGCACCGACGAGGCTTTCGAGGCCTTCTTGCTCGAAATCCTCTCCGACTTCCAGGTCACGGTCCCCGAGCTTGGCACGATCAAGGCGGAAGAGCCGCCGATCGTCATCATCACCACCAACCGGACGCGCGAGATCCACGACGCGCTGAAGCGGCGGTGCCTTTATCACTGGGTCGACTATCCGAACGCCGAGCGCGAGCTGGAGATCGTGCGGCGCAAGGTGCCGCAGGCGAACCGCCGGTTGTCGGCGGAGGTCGTGTCCTTCATCCAGAAGCTGCGCCAGGTCGAGCTGTTCAAGGCGCCTGGGGTTGCGGAGACCATCGATTGGGCAGGCGCGCTCACCGAGCTCGACAAGGTGGCGCTCGATCCGGAGACCGTCTCCGACACGATCGGCGTGCTTCTGAAGTACCAGGACGACATTGCCCGCATAGGTGAGGGCGAGGGCCGGCGCATCCTCGATGAGGTGAAGGCCGAGCTTTCCGCCGCGGAGTAGGCGCAATGCCGGTGCCGCGTCCTGAACCGAGGGAAGCGCTTGCCGATGGGCGCATCGCCGACAACATCGTCTATTTCGCGCGGGCGCTGCGCAAGGCCGGCATGCGCGTCGGTCCGGCGTCGGTGAAGGACGCCATCGAGGCGGTGCTTGCCGCCGGCATCGGCTCGCGCGACGATTTCTACTGGACGCTGCATGCGGTGCTGGTCTCGCGGCGCGAGGATCATGCCGTCTTCGATGAGGCCTTTCGCCTGTTCTGGAAATCGCGCGAGCTGATCGAAAAGCTGCTGGCGATGTTTTCGCCGGTCGCGCCGGACAACGCTGAGAAGCAAAAGCCGCGGGCGGCCGAGAACCGCGCCAGCCAGGCGATGTTCGAAGGCCATCGGAAGAACCGGCCAATGCGGGAAGTGCCGGAGATCGAGGTCGATTCGCGCCTCACCTTTTCCGGCAACGAGGTGCTGAGGGCCAAGGATTTCGCCCAGATGGACGCCGGCGAAATGGCCGAGGCGAAAAAGGCGATCGCGGCCTTGCGGCTGCCCTTCGACCTGATCCGTACGCGACGCTTCAAGGCCGACGCGCAGGGGCGTCGCGTTGATCCTCGCGCCATGATGCGCTCGGCCGCGCGCACCGGCGGCGAGCTCATCCTGCCGAAATTCCGCTCGCCGCGCGAAGTGCATCCACCGCTGGTCGTGCTGGCCGACATTTCCGGTTCGATGAGCCAATATACCCGCATCTTCCTTCACTTCCTGCATGCCTTGACGGAGAAGCGTCGCCGCGTGCACGCCTTCGTCTTCGGCACGCGGCTGACCAACCTGACACGCCAGATGCGCCATCGCGATCCCGACGAGGCGCTGGCCGAATGCTCGGTGGCGGTGAAGGACTGGTCGGGCGGCACGCGCATCGGCGACACGCTCGCCGAATTCAACCGGCTCTGGTCGCGGCGCGTGCTGGGGCAGGGCGCCGTGGTGCTCCTCATCACCGACGGGCTGGAGCGCGACGACGTCACCGGCCTTTCGCAGGAAATGGAACGGTTGCATAAATCCTGCCGGCGGCTGATCTGGCTCAATCCGCTTTTGCGATTCGACGGGTTCGAGGCTCGCGCTCGCGGGGTGAAGGCGATGCTGCCCTATGTCGACGAGTTCCGGGCGGTACACAATCTCGATGCGCTGGCCGATCTTTGCGCCTCGCTCGACCAGCGGCCTGCCGCTTCGGTCGATCCGCGCCGTTGGCTGCAAACTGGCGGGAGGCGTGCCGCGTAGCCATATGTTTCGTTGGTGGGAAAACTGAGGTTTCCTCGGGGAAAGCTGAAGTCTTCCCGGGGAGGAGTGAAGTTCTCCTTGAAAAACAGACTTTGTGAGAAGCGACGATGGATGAGAGCATTTATCTCGATGAGGCCCGCGATCCCCTGATCATCGCGGAAGGCTGGATGAAGGACGGCAAGGATGTCGCCATTGCGACCGTGGTCGAGACCTGGGGTTCGGCGCCGCGTCCGGTCGGCAGCCATCTGGTCATTGACGCCGAGGGGAATTTCCACGGCTCGGTCTCCGGCGGCTGCGTGGAGGGCGCGGTGGTGACTGAGGCGATGGATGTCATCGGCTCTGGCAATGCCAGGATGCTGGAGTTCGGCGTCGCCGACGAAACCGCCTGGCAGGTGGGGCTGTCCTGCGGCGGCCGCATCAAGGTCTATGTCGAGCGGCTGGGCTGACCGCCGTGGATCCTTATGTCCTGAAAACCCTGAACGCAGAGCGCCGCGCCCGCCGGGCGGCGGTGCTGGTCACCGACCTTGGCGACGGCCGCGACCGCATCGTGCGCGAGGGCGATCATGTCGCCGGCGAGCTCGGAACGGCGATCTCCAATGCGTTCCGCACCGGCAGTTCCAGGTCGGTGGAGGCGGAAGGGCGGACCTTCTTTCTCAACGCGCACCTGCCGCGTCCGCGCCTCGTGGTAATCGGCGCCGTTCATATCAGCCAGGCGCTGGCGCCGATGGCCAGGATCGCCGGCTATCCGGTCGAGATCATCGACCCGCGCACCGCCTTTGCCACCCCGGAACGCTTTCCCGATGTCGCGCTGCATGCCGAATGGCCGGAAGATGTGCTGAAGCGCGCGCCGCTCGACAGTTATACCGCGCTTGCCGCCGTGACCCACGATCCCAAGATCGACGATTTCGCGCTGAAGGCGGCGCTCGACGCCCGATGCTTCTATGTCGGGGCGCTGGGCAGCCGCAAGACCCATGCCAAGCGTGTGGAACGCTTGCTGGCGCTCGGCGCCGGTGCCGATGAGATCGCCCGCATACACGCGCCGATCGGCCTCGATATCGGCGCGGCAAGTCCGGCCGAGATCGCCGTCGCGGTCCTGGCGCAGACCATCCACGCCTTCCGTTCGCGCGGCCTGGAAGCAAAAGGCGCCGTGGCGTGAAATTCGGGCCGGTTCCGATCGATGAGGCGGAAGGGGCAGTGCTCGCGCATGCGACGGCCGCCGGTGAAAAACGCTTCCGCAAGGCGCATCGGCTTAACGGCGAGGATGTCGCGGCGCTCAAGGCAGCGGGCGTCGGCGAAGTCGTCGCCGCGGTTCTCGACCAGCACGATCTTGGCGAGGATGCCGCAGCAGCGAAGATCGCAACCGCCATGAGCCACCGCAACATCGAGGTGAAGCCGGCCGCGACCGGGCGGGTGAACCTGCATGCGGGCGCCGCTGGCGTCTTTACCGTCGACGCCGGGATGATCGATGCCATCAACGCCGTCGATCCGGCCATAACCATCGCGACGCTGGCGCAGCACACAGCGGTCGAGAAGGGCCAGATGGTGGCGACGGTGAAGATCATACCCTTTGCCGTCGCCGCGAGCCTTGTGGGCAAGGTGGTGGGGATTTGCGCCGGCGGCGAGATCTTTGCCGTCAACGCCTATCGCCCGATCAATGTCGGCGTCATCCAGACGGTGCTTCCCGGCGTCAAATCGAGCGTGCTCGACAAGACCCTGCGCGTCACCGAGGCGCGGTTGGCGCGCTCCGGCGGCCGGCTGACGGCCGAGCGGCGAACGCCGCATGAGGTGGCGCCCGTCGCTGCCGCGGCGACCGCGCTGGCTCGCGACAATGACATGGTGGTGATCTTCGGCGCCTCGGCCATGAGCGACTTCGCCGATGTCGTGCCGGCCGCGATCGAACGGGCAGGAGGCGCCGTGATCCGCGCTGGCATGCCGGTCGATCCGGGTAATCTGCTGGTGCTCGGAACGCTCGACGGCAAGCGCGTCGTCGGCGCGCCTGGGTGTGCCCGCAGCCCGAAGGAGAATGGCTTCGACTGGGTGCTCGATCGCCTGATTGCCGGGCTCGAGGTAACGGCGCGCGATATTGCCGGCATGGGCGTCGGCGGGCTTTTGATGGAAATCCCGACCCGGCCGCAGCCGCGCGAGCCGGCGCCGCCGCCGGCAAGGTCGGCGCTGAAAGTCGATATCGTGCTTCTGGCTGCCGGCCGTTCGAGCCGTATGGGCGGGCCGAACAAGCTTCTGGCGCTGTTCGACGGCGAGCCGCTGGTGCGCCGCACAGCCGGGCGCGCGTTAGGCTCGATGGCCGCCACCACCATCGTCGTCACTGGCCATCAGCGCGAGCGAGTCCGCTCCGCCCTTGCCGGTCTCGGTGTGACAGTCGTGGACAATCCCGATTTTGCCGACGGCCTGGCCTCGTCGTTGAAAGCGGGCATTGCCAAAGTGGCGCCGGACGCGGCCGGCGCCATGATCGTGCTCGGCGACATGCCTGGCGTTTCGTCGAACGACCTCGACAGCCTGATCGATGCGTTTCGCCGCTCCGGCGGCCACGCCGTGGTGCGCGCCTCGCATCAGGGCAAGCGCGGCAATCCGGTGCTTTTGCCGCGATCGCTTTTCGCGGCGGTTGCGCAGCTTGAAGGCGATACGGGCGCACGCCATCTGGTCGAGTCCGAGGGACTCGACGTCATCGACGTCGAGATCGGGCAGGGCGCTTCGATCGACGTCGACACGCGCGAGGCGCTGGAAGGAGCCGGCGGCGTTCTGCAGGATTGACAAAGCGGCGCCGAATTTCGCATGCCTCTCGGCATGTCCTTCCGCTTCCGACTTTTCTTCGCCCTGATCGCCGCGACCGCGCTTTCCCTCTCGTCCGCCGAGGGGCAGACGCTTTCGCTGAAATCGTTCAAGGACGACCTGTTCGCTTATCCGGCGGTGCTGTCGACCAGCGACAACGGCGCCTACACCGTCCTCGACTATCACGAGATGCGCGACATCAACCAGCGCGACGAGGTGCCAGAAAAGCGCGTGCGTGCACAATATACCGATCCCGGCGTGCGCAAGGTGCAGCAGGATCTGATGCTGAAGACCGATGCCGGGGATATCCGGCATGTCGCGGTCGGCAAGACGCAAGGCGCTTCCATCATCGTGCTCTATCTGCACGGGCAGGGCGGCAGCCGCAAGCAGGGCGTCGACGACTTCACCTTCGGTGGCAATTTCAATCGCATCAAGAACCTGATGGCCGCCAACAATGGCCTCTATCTTTCGCCGGATTTCCCCGATTTCGGCGACAAGGGCGCCGCGCAGGTCGCAGCGCTCATCGGTCACTATGCCGAGACATCGCCGGGCGCGAAAATCTTCGTCGCCTGCGGCTCCATGGGCGGCATGATCTGCTGGAAGCTCGCCGCGCGCAAGGATACAGGTAGCCGCATCAATGGCCTGCTGCTGCTCGGCTCGCTATGGGACGAAAGCTTCCTGACCAGCCCCGCCTTCAAACGTCGCGTGCCTGTGTTCTTCGGCCAGGGCAGCCATGACGTGGTCTTCCCGGTGGAGAAGCAGGAGGCCTTCTTCCGCTCGATCCTAGCCAAGAAGTCTTATCCGACCCGCTTCGTGCGCTTCGAGACGGGCACGCATGGCACGCCGATCCGCATGGTCGACTGGCGCGGAACGCTGAACTGGATGCTGACGAAGGCGCCGTGATTCCTCCGGCGCAGCTCAGGGGGCCGTATTGTAGTCGATGACGGTTTGCGGATTTTGCTGGCCGTCATAGGAGGCATCGACGTCATACTGGACGAGCGAAAAGTCGCCATTGCGGAAGAGATAGGTTCCCGATGAGGAGGCATCTCCGACACCACGCCATTTGTCGAGCGTGGTGATGGTCTTGGTGTTGTCGTCATAGTCGGAATTGGTCGCCCAGCCGCTCGTCTTGAACCCGATGACGTGGATCGATTCGACCTTGCCCTCGGTGTTGTTGTTCTCGTAACGGATGTCGAGCTCCGGCTCGGTGAACTGCAACTGGGTGACGCCGTTGACGTCATCGGCGATGTAATAGACCGCGGTCTCGTTATAGGCGGCCATCGAACAGAAGAAGCGGAACAGCCGAGTCTCGCGCTCCGGATCGTTGGGCTGGGCGTCCTTGTCCTTGTAGTGGATGGAATGGACCGTCGGCTCGCCGATCGGCTTGCCGTCCGAATCCTGCTTGTCGCACTGGCCGCCATAGGTGGCGAGGAAGGCTTTCCTGGCCTGCTCCAGCGCCTCGTCCTTCTTCGGCGGCGGCGGGCCGTCGCCGCAGCTCGCCGGGACCGCGCTGTCGAAATCCTGGGTCGACGGTTTCAGCGCGCCCTTGTCGATGAAGATCGGCTGGAAGGGCGGCTCCTGGATTTGCGCGTTGACCTGGCGGACAGTGTAACAGCCGGCGAAGACCTTGGCCTCGCCCTGCTTGTCGGTTGCCTGGATGGCGACCGGGACGCTGTAATAGATGCTGCCGGCCGCGCCTTCGTCCGATACGGCGCCGGTCTTGACCTCGACGGTATCGGTGCCGTCGTAACCTTTGACGAAAGCGTTGAAGTCCTTAGCCGGCTTCGTATCGCCGAAATAACCCCAGGCGCGGGCGAATTCGTGGCGGTTGATGGCGCTGTATAGCGAGCGGACGACCGCATCGGCGCTGGACCTGTCGTCGACATAGGGCACGTCGGCTGCGAATGCGGACTGGCCGATGCCAGCCAGTGAGAGAAAGACAGTCGCTGCGAAAGTGGCTCTTTTCATCGAATCCTCCGCTCGGTAACGAAAATACTACCACGGCGATTGCGGCGGCGCGGTGACGCTGGGGGGCAGGGCCGCTTGAAGAATCGTGGCGGGAGGCGCTACCTGACCGCGCGCGGCGCTGAGGCCGCCTGGGGAGATTACCTGTGACCATTTCCATGTACGACATATCCGTAGGCGTCTTCTCCGCCCGGTTGAAGGCGCTGGCCAGTATCTTGACGGTGGCGGAGCAGAATGCCGGAGAGCGCAAGATCGATCCGCAGGTGTTCCTCAACGCGCGGCTGGCGCCTGACATGTTCGCTTTGACCAGGCAGGTCCAGATCGCCACCGACCATGCCAAAGGAGCCCCGTCGCGGCTCGCCGGCCGCGAGGTGCCGAAATACGAGGACAATGAAGCGAGCTTTGCCGAGCTTCAGGCCCGAATTGCCAAGACGCTCGACCATCTGGCGTCGTTCTCGGTGGCCGATCTGGAGGGGTCGGAGGACAGGACGGTCGAAGTAAGGGTCGGCGGACGCGAGACCACGCTGCCCGGCCTGCAGTATCTGCTGCATGTGGCGATGCCGAACTTCTATTTCCACGTGACGACGGCCTACGATATCCTGCGCCATAACGGCGTGCCGCTCGGCAAGCAGACTTTTTTGGGAAATCGTTGACGATGCAATGATTTAGAGGTTTCCCAGCATTGCTGGAAAACCTCTTCTCGGGCAGCTTTTGCTTTGATGCCTGCCGTTGTCCGAAAGCGCGGTGCGCTTTCGGACCCCATGCGTTGGCGCGACCTCAGCGGATCGACATCTCCCGCGCAATACGCGGAAAATCCGCCGGCTTGATGCCGATGTCGGCGCGGTCGGCATTGCTCATCGCGTTCAGAAGCGCGAGCGCCGAGCGGTAACGCTGCTGTTCCCGCGGCCTTGGCCGGGCGAACATTTCAGTGAAGAACCCCATGACTCAGTTGCCCCTGTTGGTCCTCCCAGCAGGCACGATATAGGTGATTTGTGAAATTTGTGCAGTGCAGCAATTGCATAGCTGCCATGCCGAACGAATTTTTTTCCGTCATTATCGATTTTCCGTGAAACTTTCTGACGGGCTCGACCGTAGGCACCGGTGCCGGCTCATGGCTGGCTTTTTCCTCGCCACTCCTGGCGATCTTGCCGGATTGCATCAAAAATGCAGTCCGGCTTTTTCGATCACCTCTTGCCGGGCGCAGAAGCCGGCAATTGTTAACATCGCCGGCATTCATTTTTAACGAGAGCCCACTATGTTCATCGGCATCAACGCATGCCGTCACCACAGGGGGAGGCTGAGATCGGCACCGGGAACAAGCTCGATTTTGCTTCGTTGCTCGACGATCTGATCCTCGCGTCGGAGAAAGGCGAGGAAGAGGGCGCCCGGCCGTCTATCCCCTTCGACTATCTGTCCGTGGCCGACGAACTGCATTCCGGCCGCATCAAGGTCGCGGGCGAGAGCGTTGCCGCAGAATACCGCGAGTCGGGCGCGGACCTTGCTGCCGAATTCACCGCGTTTCTCGACCAGGCAAAAGTGGTGCTTGCCGGCGAAGAGCACCGACCGGAGGAAAAGTTGCCGCCGATCGATCCCGAAGCTATTGCCGGCGAGCTCGGCCTCGACCGTCCAGCCAAGAATGCCGATTTCGGACGCATCCGCCGCAACTTCGCCTTCGCCAACCATCCGGACAGGGTCGCGCCGCATCTGCGCCAGCGCGCCATGATCCGCATGCAGGTGGCCAATATGCTGATCGACGAAGCCAAGCGGCGGGCTTTGGCGGCCACGCGGCGCTAACAATCGCGCAAAGTCGTTGTGAGCAGGAGCTTGGAGAAACTCCGGCCTATGCTTTATGCTTGAATTTCCTCCCCGCGCGCACGCCGCGCAACACCTCCCGCCGGAGATATGTCATGCACAAACGCCGCCTCGGTCGGACCGATCTCCTTGTTTCGCAAATCTGTCTCGGGTCGATGACCTGGGGCCAGCAGAACACCGAAGCCGAGGGCCATGCGCAGATGGATCTGGCGTTTTCTCGCGGTGTCAATTTCATCGACACGGCGGAGCTTTATCCGATCCCGCCCAAGGCGGAGACTCAAGGGCGCACCGAGAAGACCATCGGCAGCTGGATGAAGGCCAAGGGCAATCGTGACAAGGTCATCCTTGCCTCGAAAGTGGTCGGCCGCACGGCCAACACCTGGTTCCGCGGCGATCGTCCGTCGAAGCTGGTGCGCGCCGACATCTTCGATGCGGTCGATAAATCGCTGACGAAACTCGACACCGATTATATCGATCTCTATCAGATCCACTGGCCGGACCGGGATATTCCGTGGGGCTCGAACCCGACGCGCATCGGAGCGGTGGCGCGGCGAGCGGATGCGGGAGGCGCTCCGGGAGACGAGACGCCGATTGCCGAAACGCTCGCGGTCTTCGACGAACTGGTGAAAGCGGGAAAAATCCGCCATCTCGGGCTTTCGAACGAAAGCTCCTGGGGTGTTATGCGCTTCGTCTTCGAAGCCGAGAAGAGCGCCGGTCCGCGTGTCGCATCGCTGCAGAATGCCTACAACCTCGTCAACCGAACCTTCGAAGTAAATCTAGCCGAAGTCTGCGAGCGCGAAGAGATCGCGTTCCTCCCCTATTCGCCGCTGGCGCAGGGCTATCTCACCGGCAAATACGATCATGGCGCGCGGCCGCAGGGCTCGCGTTCGCAGCTCTTCAACCGTGGCCAACGCTACGAGACGCCGAACGCGGCAGAGGTTCAACTGCAATACAACGAGCTGGCGCGTTCCTTCGGCATGGAGCCGGCGCTTTTCGCCAACGCCTATGTGGCGAGCCGGCCCTTCGTGACCGCGAACATCGTTGGCGCGACCACCATCGCGCAACTCGAAATGGCGCTTTCCTCGGTCGACGTCACCTGGACGGACGAGATGCAGAAGGCGGTCGACGCCATCCACCAGCGCGTCGGCAATCCGTGCCCGTGACGGGGGATCATTGAGAACAAACGTGGGGATGGAGATGGCGTAGAGTTTCCGATCGAATGCCCAGAACATCTTCCTGTGGTCAGGTCGAGGACACGCTGGAAAGCGCGCGCCGCGTGATCGCGATGCTGCGGCAACAGCGTAGCCGAACACCGTTATCGTTGCTTGCCGCCGAAACCGGTGAGGAAAGCGGTGAGGTTGTCGCCGAGCGCGTCGCAGAGATAGCCGCCTTCCTGGACGATGACCGTCGGCAGGCCGAGGCCGGCAATTGCCTCGCCGATACGCGAGAAGCCCGGCGTCGTCACCGAGAGGCCACCGAACGGATCCCCCTCGAAAGCATCGAGTCCGAGCGCAACGACCAGCGCTTCCGGCGCGAAGGCGCGAATGCGCTGGAAGGCGGTGGCCATCGCTTCCAGAAACGCCGTGTCGCCGGATTTGCGCGGCAGCGGCAGGTTGAGATTGTAGCCGAGGCCCGGACCTTCGCCGCGCTCGTCCGCGTGCCCCCAGAAGAAAGGGTAGAAGCGCACCGGATCGGCATGCAGCGAGACGGTAAGCACGTCGGGCCGGGCGTAAAAGATGCCCTGGGTGCCGTTGCCGTGATGCAGATCGACATCGAGGATCGCTACGCGGGCCGCTTGTCTGCGCAACGCCTGCGCCGCCACGGCTGAATTGTTGATGAAGCAGAAGCCGCCGGCGACATCGGCGAAGGCGTGGTGGCCCGGCGGACGGCAGAGCGCGTAGGCAGAAGGCGCGCCGGCCATCACCGTTTCAGCGGCCTCCACCGCGCTCCAGGCGCTCCATAGCGCGCTGTCCCAGGTCTCGGCCGAGATCGGGCAGGCGGTGTCGGCCATGTGATAGCCGGCCTGGCCGACCGCCGAGGCCGGGTAGGACCCGTCGCGGGCGATCGGGTGGATGTTCGGGATGACTTCGGCGGAGGCGCCTTCGATGCGCTGCCAGCGCGCGAAAATGTGCTCGAGGAAGTCGAGATATTCGGGTGTATGCACGGCAGCAATCGGGCCAAGGCCGTGATTCTTGGGCTTTTCGACCTCCACACCCGCCGATCTTACGCCGGCTAACAATCTTTCGACCCGCTCCGGCTTTTCCGGGTTGGGCTGCGGCGCGCCGCTGGAAAGGAACGCTTTGGGATCATGGCGTTTCTGCTCCTCGGCATAGAAGGCTTTCATCGTCACTCCTCCGGCGCATCGGCAAAGGCGAAAAAGGCGTCGCCGATGATCTTTTGCGTCTGCTCATAGCTCGACCAGCCGATGCCGAGCCTCTCATAGAATGCCTTGGCGGTGTCGTTGTCGGTGTCGACGGACAGCCTCAGATAGACGCCGCCCGCCGAGCGGCACTCTTTCGCGACGCGCCGCAGCAGCCTTTCGCCGATACGGCGGCCGCGGAAGCGATCCTCGACATAAAGGTCCTGCACATAGACGCCTGGACGGCCCATCCACGTCGAAAAGATCGGGAAATGCAGGCAAAGTCCGGCGAATTCGTCGCCGATCTCGGCAATCAGGGTCGAGAAGGCGGGCTTCTCGCCGAAGCCGTAGCGGCGGAGGTCATCGGGCGTGGATTGGATCTCTTCCGGCGCGCCAATGTGGGTGCCGAGGCGCAGAAGGGCGGCGTGGATCGTTTCGACGTCGTCGATACGGCCCGGTCGGAGGGTTACGGTTTGTGACGGTGCTGCCTTGCTCATTGGGTGCGCAAACATCTCAGATTGGCTTTGCCTCAAACGCCACCCAGCCTCAGCCCTCCACCGGCAAATCCAGTTCCTCGGCCAGTGCCTCGAGCGAATCGCCGATGATGGCAACCATCTCGCCGACCTGCTCTCTGGTGATGATCATTGGCGGCGCCACCATGAAGTTGTCGCCGTCGACGCCGCCCTTGACCTTGCGGCCATAGATGATGAGACCGCGCGCATAGGCGTGATCGAGCAGGCGCTGCGTCGCCTTGCGAGCCGGGTCGATCGGCTTCAACGTTTCCGGATCGGCGACCATTTCGGCGCCGGTGAGCAGGCCCTTGCCACGCACGTCGGCGATGAAGGGGAAGCGCTTCTGCAAGTCCTTCAACTCCGCCATCAGCACGTCGCCCATCGCGGCAGCGTTGGCGATCAAGTCGAGCCGGTCCATCTCCCCGAGCACGGCGAGGCCGGCGGCACAGGCCAGCGGATTGCCGGCATAGGTGTGGCCATGCTGGAAACCGCCTGAGGCAAGCAGCGGCTCGACCAGCCGCATCGGCGCGGCAAGGGCGCCGAGCGGCGCGTAGCCCGAGCCGAGACCCTTGGACAGAGCGACGATGTCCGGCTTGCAGTTCCAGTGGTCGCCACCAAGGAATTTGCCGGTTCGGCCGGCGCCGCTCATCACCTCGTCATGGATCAGAAGGATGCCGTAGCGGTCGCAGATTTCGCGGATGCGTGGATAATAGCTGTCCGGCGCGACAAGGGCGGCCGTCGCCGCCCCGCCGATCGGCTCCATGATGAAGGCCAGAACGCTTTCCGGGCCTTCGGCCTGTATTTTCTCTTCCAGTATATCGGCATAGCGGATGCCGCGCTGCTCCATCGAGAGGTTGTCGCGGTCGCGCCAGGCGGTCGGCGCCGGCACGGTCGGCATCACTCGCATCATCGGGGTGAAGGTTTCGGCGAGCGCGTCGTCGCCGGTTATGGAAAGCGAGCCCAGCGTGCCGCCGTGGTAGGAAGGGAAGCGGGTGATCACCTTCCAGCGCTTGGGCTGGCCGGTGGCGACCGCCCATTGGCGTGCGAGCTTGATGCAGGATTCCGTCGCTTCCGAGCCACCGGAGACGAAGAAGATGCGGTCCATGCCTGCGGGCAGCTTGCCCGCGAGTTCCCGCGCGAGTTCCTCGGCGGGCTCGTTCTCAAAATGCAGCCGGTAGGCGAACGTGGTCTTGTCCATCTGCCGCTTCATGGCGTCCAGCACGTTGCGGTTGGAATGGCCGATATTGGCGACCATCGGCCCGCTCGATCCGTCGATGAAGCGGCGGCCATCCTTGGTCCAGAAATAGATGCCCTCGGCGCGGTCGACGAGCGGCCGGCGCAGGCTGGAGAGATAGAACAGATGCGATGGCGGCCGCGCTTCGGCTTCGGGGGCGGGCTGGACTTGCGGTTTCGACATGTCAGGACTTTCCGAGATAGCGGTCGAGAACATTCTTGGTCACGCGTTCGACCATCGCGTCCCGCCTTAGCAGGCCGGCGACCCATTCGCAGCTTCCGGCATGGAAGACTTCGCCCTTGCCGCGCGGGAAATTGACGATCATGCCGTTGCCGCGCTTGACCTTTTCGAGATTGGCGTCGCTGGCCTCGCCGAACAAAGTCTCGGCGGTGAAGCGGCCGTCCTCGTCGGTGAGGAACTGGTCCTCGACCGGAATATCGGCGCTTTCCTCGACCTGGCTCGCCATGCCGACGGCCAGCACCTGCAAGCCGTCCGGCGCGCCACTGGTGGCCGTCGGGTAGGGCAGGCCGCCGCGGATCTCGAAATCCAGGCCGTCGACCTCATAGCCGTAGACATGGCTGTCGGCGCCGAGCAGGTCGCCATAATAGATACCGGTGCCGGCGAAGGCCCAGTGCTCCGGCCGGTAGACCGGGAAGCCGCGCGCGCCGCGCGGCGCGCAGCCGCCCCAGCCGGCATAGACGCCTCGTGTTGCGTTGAGGCCGAAGGTGGCGCTGCCTGGACGCCCGATCTCCGGCGCCTCCCAGGAATTGGTGGCGCGGGTGACGTCGCCGTCGCGATAGGCCGGGTCTTCGGACCGCGCGCGGTATTTGTAGCAGACCTGGCGGCGGCCTTGGTCCTCCAGCCTGGTCTGCCACATGAAATTGCCGGCGAAGCGCGCTGCATGCCCACCGCGCTCGACGTAATTGTCGACGGCGTCGCGCATATCCCAGGTCCAGTATTCGTCATGGCCGACGAAGACGACGCAATCGTAGCCATCGAGGATTTCGGGCGAGAAATGCAACTCGTGCTGGCTGGCGAGATCGACCTCGTAGCCTGCGCGCTCGGCGAAGCGGAAGAAATGGCTGTCATAGCTTGCCCAACCGGAAGAGGCGTATTTCTTCGAATGGCCGGTGGCGAAGGCCCATTCCATATGCGGATAGCGCGGCACCGTCTTCGGCGGTACGGCGACTTCCAGCGGGACGCGCGGCGCATCCCTCGGCAAGAGGGCAAAGCCCCGGCACCAGGGGCGCTGCGTCGACACCATCGTCGCGTACTGATCGCGGTTCGGGCCGGTGATACCCTGGTAATGGTTCGAACCGCCCCAGGTGTTGTAGGCGAGCCAGGTCCCGGTCGCGGCAACCTGCAGCAGGCGGCCTGGCTTGCGGCCGGGCAGGGGGGCGACGATGAAGAGATGGTGGCTCCCGACGGGCTCGCCGTCGCGGCCATCGGCCGAAAGCGTGGCGCGATAGGCACCCGACGGCCAGTCGTCGCCGATGCGGAATTCGAACGAGGCTTGCCAGCCGCAGCCTTCGACCGAGCACTGGTCCGGCGTGTCCTGCCAGCGCGCCGACAAGCCGGTCTTTTCGAAGACCCTGGCTTCGGTGGCTCCGTCGCGGACGACGACAATGTCGAATTGCGGCGCCGTCGAGCTCACATGGAGCGTCACCGTCTCGCCTGGCCGGTAGGACAAACGGTCGCCGTAGCACCAGATCTCGCCGCGCGCACCGTCCATGCCCGGCCATTCGTAATAATGGCCGCGCACCGCTTCGCGGCGCTGTTCGGGCGTCAGCCCGAAATCGGGGAATTCGGTGGGCAGTTGCGTCAAGAAACACCTGAGATCACGAGGCCGCCATTGAGACCATCGGCGGCCCGAGCGTCAAATGGAAAGCATCGGGCCAGCAGGCGCTTGGAGATATCCGGCAAACGGATTATTTCAGCTTCAGGCGACGTTGCAACGCCGGGAGCCGACATGCTGCGGGTACAAAAGGTCAAGGTCGACGACATCTACGTGCCGACGGCGCGCCGCAAGACGCTGCATCCCGAGACCGTGCGGCATCTCGCCGAGGACATCCTCGAGAACGGCATGAAGACGCCGATCCAGGTGCGGCACGACGGCAAGCGCCATATCCTGGTCGAAGGGCTGCACCGGCTCGAAGCCGCCAAATGGCTGGGCGAGACCACCATCGACGCCTATCTGGTGCAGGCCAAGCGTCATTGATCCTGATTCCTGCCGCTGGTCGCCTGAGGGCAGCCGGCCAGCGGCATCACCTCAACCGATCGCATCCCATCAATGTTTTTTGATTGACCCCGTCATGCCGGTCACTACCGTGCCGGCATTTCCTTCGGATGGGTGTTTTGGTGATGACCAAGTATGAGGGCGGATGCCTGTGCGGCGCGGTGCGCTACAGGACCGAGGCCGAACCGATCAATGAGCGCGTCTGCCATTGCCGGATCTGCCAGAGAGCGATCGGCGCGGCGTTCAACGCCCGCCTTTTATTCCGCATCGACGACGTGACCATCGAAGGGCCGGTGGCGACAATCAATTCCACGCCGGACCTCAAGCGCGGCTTTTGCCCGGTCTGCGGCACGACGATGTTTTCGCGGCGTGACTCCAGGGGCATCCTCGGCGTCACCTCCGGCTCGCTCGACGATCCGTCCCTGTTCAAGCCCGACATGCATTTCTGGACCGCCTCGAAGCAGCCCTGGGTGATGCTCGACGATGGCCTGCCGCAACATGAAGGCGCGCCGCCCGCCTAACTCATCGACTGACTCATTTCGTCGCAGCTCTGCACAAAAATTTCATCTTCGATTCACGAGATAGCCGGCAAAGCGTCATTGGCGGGCCATCATTGGCTGCCTATCTAAGCGCCATGCGGGCAGGCATCGAGGAGGCGACGGATGAGCGAAAGCATCAACACCCTGGACGAGCTTTTGAACGACCCGATGATCCAACTCGTGATGGCGCGCGACCGCGTGCGGCCCGCCGAACTGCGCATGCTTCTCGAGAAGGCTCGCAAAAGGGCTGACGACGATTCTCACATCGATCATGCCTCAGTGCCACCCGCGCATGTGGTGGCAAGAAGCTGCCTGAAGCAGTGGCTCTATCGCTAGTCCATTTTTTGAGCGATTCCGGACCGAGACCTTTGCGCGCAGCGCTCGGCACAACGCATCGGCGCCGGCTCAGGCGGCATCGATGACGTTGGCGCTATGATCGCTGGCGACTTGGCCTGCGAAGGCCAGGCGTTTGAACTCCTCGCTGCAGGCTTCCGTTGAACATCTTGCGTATAACATCCCCCGGGGGATGTATTTCTGGCTGTCGTCAAGCAAGATTAGCATATCTTACAAATCCGTGAGTTGGATTCCCGGCAGGGCGCGGCTATGCCTCTGCCGGGGCCATGCAGGGCGGCGCTTCGCGAATGATGAGTTCACTCTACCCCGGAAAAGGACAGGTATGACCGACGTCTGCACGCAGGGACTGGACACCGGCTTTGTCGGCCTGGGTTATGCCAAGGTGGCATTTCTGGGCATCGTCCAAGGCATCACCGAATTGCTGCCGATCTCGTCCACCGCGCATATGCGCATCGTGCCTGCCGTGCTCGGCTGGCAGGATCCCGGCTCAGCCTTTTCGGCCGCCATGCAGCTTGCTGCCCTTGCCGCGGTGGTCAGCTATTTCTGGAGCGATGTCAGGGATGTGACCGTGGGATCGATCTCGGCGCTCGCCCGGCGCGATTTCAACGACCGCTATTTCCGCCTGGCGACGAGCATCGTGCTTGCGACCGTTCCGATCGTGATTGCCGGTCTTGCGCTTTCGGGCGTCCTCAACGCCTGCAATTCGCCTCTGCGCGGCCTGGCCGTCATCGGCTGGGCCTGCATCGTGATGGCGATCCTGCTGGCGCTGGCCGAGATCTACGCGAAACACAAGCTCACGCTCAACCAGGCGTCGATACTCGATGCGCTGCTCGTTGGCGTCGCGCAGGTCGGCGCGCTCATTCCGGGCGTCTCCCGCTCCGGATCGACCTTGACGGCGGCGCTGGGGCTGGGATTCGCCCGGCCGGAGGCCGCCCGCTTCTCGTTCCTGCTGGGCTTGCCGGCCATTGCCCTTGCCGGCCTCAAGGAACTTTGGGAGCTGCATAAGGTCCATCTCGACGGGCATGGCTGGTCGGTACTGGCCGTCGGCCTCGTCGTTGCCTCGATCTCGGCCTTTTTCGCGATATGGGGGCTGATGCGCGTGCTGGAGCGCTTTTCAGCCTGGCCCTTCGTCATCTATCGCGGGGTGCTCGGCGTCGTCCTGTTGCTCGGCCTTGCGCTGGGATGGCTTTCCTAGCCCATCCCGTCCTTTCGACGGTTCGTGGACGAGGCGCGCGCCACCTCGCGGGTTTTCTCGGTTATCTGATCCTCGCGCTGCCGGTACCGGAAGCCCAGGGCCAGGACGGCCAGCCCTGGCAAGCCGGTCAGTATTCCTTTTCGGACGAGCTTGGCGGCTTTCATATCCGCTCCGTTTCCGGCAGCGGAACAAAGGCCGATCCGATTGTTGTGGGCGAAGAACTGGACTCCGCCGACCCCGTCATCCTGACGATCCGCGCGCGGCAACTGCCAATCAACGCCTCCGAAGGGATCCTCTATCTGCGCATCGTAACGCTCAACGGCAGCGGTCATCCCTGGGTCGATTTCCTGTTCGAGCTCCAGTCGATCCTGGACAAACCCAGCGACTTCGGTGATGGCCTCTCTTTCGACCAGATTCACGCCCCGTCCGAATTCATCGCTTCCGACAGTTTTGCAACATACCACCGCGAAATCGAACCTTATGACCGCTTGCGGTTCCTCGACGGCCATGTCGACCCGCTGCATCGAGCTGCTTTCGACTTCCTGATCACCGATTTCAATCCCAAACGCATTTTCTACCTGCTCCAGGACCCGAGCATTCCGGCGACGTGACGATGCCGCGAGGTTGGTGAAAAAAACCGATAGAAGAGCTTTGGCTGTTCGCCTCGCCGCCCGCTTCCCTTATTGGTAGGCGCATGGATATTTCGACGCTTCTGCAATCGGTGCCTCTGCTGGTGATGCTGGCAAAATCGGTCCTGCCTGCCGCGGTCGGCATGGGCATGGGAGCCGGCCAGTGGCTCGCGTCGCTGCCGCCATGCCGCAACTTCAGCTTCGAGGCGGCCACCTATCTCGTCTGCGAGGCCGACCCCAGACACTATTCGATCGAGCTTTTCTGGAAGGATCCGACGGGCAACCTCTATCGATCCCTGCACAATTTGCGCGGCGCCGAGCAGGCTGCCGGACGCACCATGCTCTTCGGCATGAATGCCGGCATGTACCATCCTGACCTCGCGCCGGTCGGCCTTTACATCGAGCGGGGCCGGCAGATCGCGCCGGCGAAAACGGGGGCAGGCACCGGCAATTTCTCGATGCAACCCAACGGTATCTTCTACATTGGCGATGGCAAGGCAGGGGTGCGCGCGACGAAGGATTATCTGAAACAGAACCCGCGCGTGGACTATGCCACCCAGTCCGGGCCGATGCTGGTCATCGACGGCAAGCTGCATCCAAAATTCCAGGCCGACAGCGCCTCGCGCAAAATCCGCGACGGAGTCGGCGTGCGGGCCGACGGCGTGGCCGTCTTCGCCATCTCGAACGACGTCGTCACCTTCCACGAATTCGCTCGGCTGTTCCGCGACGCGCTCGGCTGCCCGAACGCGCTCTTCCTCGACGGCTCGATCTCCAGCCTCTATGCACCGGCGATTGGCCGCAACGACGACTTCTGGAACCTGGGGCCGATGATCGGGGTCTTCTGGAAGTAATCAGGGCAATTCGCCCCGCTTCCCGCCTAGCTGGACGCATCCTGGATCGCGGACAACAGCCATGGTTCTCCGGCCTGGCGGGTGAAAGTCCACAGCTCGGTAGCCTCGACCGGGTTGTTGGGATCGCCCTTCTCGACGGCGCCGGTCTGGCGCTTGCGCATGATATCTATCGCCGACCAGCGCATCGCCACGGTGGCGTAGTCGCGCGAGCCTTCCCGCCACGCCTCCGCCACTTCGCCCTTCAGCAGCCGAAGGTTCGTCACCTCGTTCTTGAGACCATGGGTGGCGTTGTCCGCCAATTCCTCCGAGAGGTAGGAGACCATTTCGGGGGTCGTCAGCCGGCGCAATCCCTGGTGATCCTCGCGGGTGAAGGCAGCCTGCACCTCGCCGAGGATTCGTTCGAACGCGTCGCGATCGGTGTCCGTGACGCCGATCTCATCGGCGCCGGATGCGCCCGCGGAGCCCAAGCCCGCGGCGTTGGACGAATAGCTGGGCGGCGCGGCTCCCCAGTCTTGCCGTCCGAACGGAACGCCGGCGCTTCGCATGTTGGCCGGCGCGGCATTGTCGCGATTGAAGAACCGCATCGCCAGCATCACGAGGCCGCCGATCAGCAGCAACTGGAGGATGAAGCTCAGTCCGCCGCCCATGCCGCCGAAACCATGGCCCAGCATCATGCCGAACAGGCCCTGGAAGAACAGCCCTCCCACCAGCCCGCCGACAAAGCCGCCGCCGAAGCCGCCCCAGAAGCCAGGGCGCGTGGAGCCGGGGAGCGACTGTGCCGATGGGGTCGACTGGGTGTTTTGCTGCGTCATCGAGCGCGTGACGGGCGCCGTGTAGGGGGCCGTCCTGGTCGGCGCGGGAGCCTGGTAGGTGCGGCTGCCACGGCTGCCGAAACTGCCGCCCATGCGCGCTTCGGCGGGACCGATGGACACGGTGCCGACCGCCAACAGCAGGATCATGAGGATCGACGCGACTTTGATCGTTCGAGGCTTTGACATCAGGCAATCCCTAGGTACGCAAGCGTTTCGCCGTACTGTGCGAGCCCCGTATATGGGGTGCGAAGCGAGCTAGGTTCAGTGCCCGTTTGTCGCGGCCCATCCATCGGCTGGCGATGGCCGGGCTGTTACCTAGGCCCGCTCCCGGCCGCGCCTTCCGCTACGGGCAAGGAGCCTGATGCCCACCAGGGCCGCGACGATCGCCACGACGATGACGATCGCCGCGAGCAGCAGGATGTTCGTGGCGCTGAACTGGATGAGTTCGCCGGCTCCCCTGGCCACCAGCCATCCCGGCATGAGAATGGCGGGCGCCCAAACCAGCGCCGACAATATGTTGGCGAGCTGGAAGCGGTATCGGTTCATGCCCATCATGCCTGCGACCAGGGGCACGGTGGCCCGTACCGGGCCGAAGAAACGGCCAAGGAATATCGCGGCGAAACCGTAGCGGCGGAAAAACAGCCGGGCGCGGGCAATTTCGCTCCGGTGGCGGTTGAGCGGCCATTTGTGGACGACGCCGCGTCCCAGCCAAATGCCGAGATAGTAGGAGACGACGTCACCCAGCGCAGCGCCGATGATCGCCGCGAGCACGACAGGCAGCGGATGGATCAGGCCGGCGCCGACGAGGCCGCCGACGATCACCAGCACCGTGGTGCCCGGCAGGAGAATGCCGATCAGGATCAGCGACTCGCCGAAAGCCAGCAATCCCACCACGACGCCGGCCCAGGCCTGATGCGTCTCGATAAGGCGCACGCACTCGTCAACGAAGCTCTCCATCGAAACGGTGGCCTCAACTGCCGCTGTCGAGCACGCTTCTCAACTCGTCGAGCTTGTCGTTGACCAGCCAGCCATAATAATTCTCCACGGGCAGCTTGTGGGCCGCGCCGTCGGCGACCGCGGAGCGCAGTTCCATCGCCCGCCGCCTTGGCTGGCCGACATTGTACAGCGTGGCCGTGATGCCTGGATTGCCGGAGATGTCGAAGCCCTGTTCCTTATAGGCTTCGATCGCGTCATGAACGATGGCCGCGATGTAGACGATGCTGCGGTCGGGATCCATCACGTCGCGATAGATGGCTTGCGGGTTGTCCGGGGTCAGCTTGTCGTAGCCGCTCACCCTGTTGACGAGGTCGGTGACCTCGAGAGCGGTCAGCGGGCTGATCTGGCCTAGCCCGAAGGTCTGGCCTGCGAAGAAGGGCTGGAAGAACGCCTGCTGGAAGGTCAATGGCTCATAGGAAACGCCGTCCACGGTCTTGCCCCTGAAATGCTGCATCCAGACCATGTCGCGGCAGCTCCAGAGCGCCGCGCTGCCCTGGGCCTGCTCGCAACCCGCGAATTCCGGGCGCTTGACGAAATCCTGCACCCGGACGCCCTTGTAGCGGAACGCGAAATCGAGGCCGGAATAGGAAAGCGCCTTGACGTAATAGGTCTGCACCGAGCCGACGGCGGTGACGTTGTAGGTGTGTTCGCCGACCAGCGCACCCACGATATGGATGGGATCAATGCCGTAGACGGTGGCGACCTGCTTGATATGCGCCACCAGCTTCGTCTCATGCTTCAGCAGCGCGATGATCTTCCGGTATTTTTCCTCATAGGTGGTCTTGAAAGCCCGCGTGCGGTTTGCCGACGCGCTCGGAATGGCCGGCTGTGTCTCGGAACGGTTGCCAGGCGGCACCACGATCAGTTTCTCAGCATGCGCCATTGGGACGCCGGCAAGGCAGGCAAGAAGCAGGAAGAGGCGAAACACACGGGCCATTTCGGTTGGCGCCTTTATCGAGAGCGAACGGACTGCCCTTGTCTCAATCGTTGAGCGCCAGAGCTGTCAAGTGCGGTGAAGGCAGGCCGGCGCCGGCATTTTGTCGAATTCGGGCGGGCGAGGCGACAGGGACACACCCGAATCGCAAAGGCCCCAATCGGCCCAAAAGTAAATTTTGATTCAAACTTTGTTGGTAATTTCTCATTAGGAATGGCCTGATTGTCCGGCGGCGCCGTTCCTGCCTTCGGTCTGTTTTGTTTTGCGTACAGGTCAAAGATGCGGATTTCAGGGGTCGTCGGTTTCCTATTTGCATCGCTTTGCCTTGCCGGCTGCTCGTCCACGTCGAGCGTCGATGCCTTGCAGATGCCGTCCAACGAGACGACGAGCTCCGTCGTGCGGCCGAGCGCGCCGGTGTCGAAGGGCGTGAGGACGGTACGGACCGAAAAAACCGTCGAGACCGCGTCGATGTCGGGCATTGCCCGCATCAAGCCGCCGGCGCCGCTGCTTGACGAGGGTAACGCTAGCCCTGGCGACGAGAACTCGCGCCCTGGCGACGAGAGTTCGCGCCCTGGCGACGAGAACTCGCGCCCATTTGGTCTCGCCGAGGAGGAGACTGTGAACTTCCCCGCGCCCGACCTGCCGGACAGCGTCGAGCCGCCGGTACAGGAGGCAGCGCTCGTGTCGCCGCCGAAGCGGATGTCGCGCGCGGCGCCCGCCATGCTCGCCAGCCCGATCACCCGCTATGCCTTCCGCGACGCCAAGCCGATCAATTTCGGCCGTTCCTCGCCGCGGCATCTCGCCGTGCATGGCGTCGACGTCTCGCGCTGGCAGGGCGACATCAACTGGGAGAAGCTGCGCGCCCAAGGCGCCAACTTCGCCTATATCAAGGCCACCGACGGCGGCGACCATCTCGACCCGATGTTCAAGAGGAACTGGCGCAACGCCGATGCCGCCGGGCTGAAGCGCGGCGCCTACCATTTCTTCTACTGGTGCCGCGTCGCCAGCGAGCAGGCCGACTGGTTCATCCGCAACGTGCCGAAGGTCGACGGCGCGCTGCCGCCGGTGATCGACGTCGAATGGAACGGCGACTCTTCGTGCAGACATAAGCCGTCGCGCGAAAAGGTGCTGGAGAAGATGCAGGTGTTCATGGACAAGCTGGAGCGGCATTACGGCCAGCGCCCCATCATCTACACCAGCCCTGATTTCTACCGCGACAATCTGCAGGGCGCCTTCCAGAACTACCCGTTCTGGCTGCGCGCGGTAGCGGCGCATCCCTCGAAGGTCTATCCGGGCCGCAAATGGCTGTTCTGGCAGTATTCCGGCTCCGGCCTGTCGCATGGCGTGACGGGCCGCATCGACCTCAATGTCTTCCATGGCGACGAGCGGCAATGGCGCGCCTGGCTGGGCGGCGGCGGCCAGATGATGGCCGACGCGGATTGAGGCGCTTTTCCCCTTCTCCCCTTGTGGAGTGAGAAGTGGTCCGCACAATGCGCCGTCGTCATACTCGGGCTTGACCCGAGTATCCATGCCGTGACCTTTGCTATAGCGTGCAGCGGTGCAGAATTCTGCAACCGTTTCAACACCTTAGCGTCACGGCATGGATCCTAGGGTCTGCGCGCGTCGCTTCGCTCCTTGCTCCGCCCGAGGATGACGAAGAGGAGGGGTTGCCGCCGCGCTAAGCCTCGTTGATCATCGCCTCGATGTTGTAGCCGTCGGGATCGAGCACGAAGCAGGCGTAGTAATGCTCCGCATAGTCCGGACGAGGACCAGGCGCGCCATTGTCGGTGGCTCCCGCCTCGAGCGCGGCCTGGTAGAATGCGTCGACCTCCACCTTGCTCTTCACCCGGAAGGCGACATGCAGGTGGGTGAGCGGCGGCTTCTCGCCCGTGCCCTGGATCTCGAACAGGCAGCCATTGCCGACATCGAAAGCCCAGAAGATGCCTTCCTTGCCAAAGGAGAGGCTGTAGCCCAGCGGGGCAAACGCCTTTTCGTAGAAGAGCTTGCTCTTGTCGAGGTCGCTTACTTCGATGGTGATGTGGTCGATCATTTTCTGAACTCGCCGATCGTCCAGATCAGGATGACGTTTCGTTGAATCGTCACCCCTGATCTAACTCTTTGTTGCAGCATGATCTTTTCCGAAAACCGGTTCCCACTTTTCGGGACCATGCTAAGCAAATCGGCCCGATCTTACGACCGGGCCGATCATGTTACGTTTTAGCGGCTCAGATATTCTCAGCTGCACCCGCTGGTAGATCCACACGTGTCGCACTTCTCGCAGGTGCCGTTCCGCACCATGGTGAAGTTGTGGCACTCGGAGCATTCGTTGCCGGTGTAACCCTGGAGCAGCGACTGCTGGCGGCGGGTGGCGGCGAGCTTCTTTGCTTCGGCGGCTTCATTCGCGGCTGCGTCGGTGAACAAAGCCTCGGCGCTACCGGCGGCTTCGGCTTCCTCTTCCACCATCTCCTCGGCCAGCTCCCGGGCGCGCTCCTCATAGTCGCGCTTATAGGCGAGCGCCTCGTCGCTGGCCGGCTTCAGCGCCAGCACATTGGAGCCGGCGAAGGCGGTAGGCGCGGCGCGGACAGGGGCCGGGGTCGAAGTTGAGCCGCCGAAGCCCTTCGGCTCGCTGCCGATGCCCGAGACCAGCTTCACCGGCGAGGCGCCGCGATAGAGCCCTTTGGAGAAGGGCGTCGCCTTGCCTTCGGTGATGCCGCGGCCAAGCGCCGTCTTGTCGAAGTCCGACTGGTCGACATGGGCGAGGTCGTGGCGGCCGAGATAGGAGACCGCAAGCTCGCGGAACACGTAATCGAGGATCGACGTCGCGTTCTTGATCGCGTCGTTGCCTTGCACCATGCCGGCCGGCTCGAACTTGGTGAAGGTGAAGGCCTCGACATATTCGTCGAGCGGCACGCCGTATTGCAGGCCGAGCGAGATGGCGATGGCGAAGTTGTTCATCATGGCGCGGAAGGCAGCACCTTCCTTGTGCATGTCGATGAAGATCTCGCCCAGGCGGCCGTCGTCGAATTCGCCGGTGCGCAGATACACCTTATGGCCGCCCACGACCGCCTTCTGCGTGTAGCCCTTGCGGCGGTTCGGCAGTTTCTCGCGGTCGCGGTAGAGGCGTTCGATGACACGCTCGACGATCTTTTCCGTCACCTGCACGGCGCGCTGCGCGGCGGGCGCGGCGATCAGCTGCTCGACCGCCTCGTCCTCGTCCTCCTCGCCATCGGCGAGCAGCGAGGCATTGAGCGGCTGCGACAGCTTCGAGCCGTCGCGATAGAGCGCGTTCGCCTTCAGCGCCAGCTTCCAGGACAGCATATAGGCATTCTTGGCGTCCTCGACCGTCGCCTCGTTCGGCATGTTGATGGTCTTGGAGATGGCGCCCGAGATGAAGGGCTGTGCGGCGGCCATCATCAGGATATGGCTGTTGATCGAGAGCGAACGCTTGCCGATCTTGCCGCAAGGGCTGGCACAGTCGAACACCGGCAGGTGCTCGGCCTTGAGGAAAGGCGCGCCTTCCAAGGTCATCGCACCGCAGACATGGATGTTGGCGGCGTCGATGTCCTTCTTCGAGAAGCCGAGGGCCGGCAGCATTTCGAAGGAGAAGTCGCCGAGCTGCTCGTCGGTGAAGCCGAGCGTCTCCTTCACCCAGTCGGCGCCGAGCGTCCACTGGTTGAACACGAACTTGATGTCGAAGGCCGACTTGAGCGCCGCGTTCAGCGCCGCGATCTTCTCATCGGTGAAGCCCTTGGCCTTGAGCGAGGACGGGTTGATGCCGGGCGCCTGGTTGAGGTTGCCGTGGCCGACAGCATAGGCCTCGATCTCGGCGATCTGGCTTTCAGCGTAGCCAAGCGTCCTGAGCGCTTCCGGCACGGCGCGGTTGATGATCTTGAAGTAGCCGCCGCCGGCGAGCTTCTTGAACTTCACCAAAGCGAAGTCGGGCTCGATGCCGGTGGTGTCGCAATCCATGACCAGGCCGATCGTGCCGGTCGGCGCGATGACGGTCGCCTGCGCGTTGCGATAGCCATGCTCCTCGCCGAGCTCGATGGCGCGGTCCCAGGCGGCGCGGGCATGCTCGGCCAGCGCCTGCTGCTTCAGGTCGGTGGCGACCAGAGGCACCGGGTTGACTGCGAGCTTCTCGTAGCCGTCCTTGTCTCCGTAAGCGGCGCGGCGGTGGTTGCGCATGACGCGCAGCATGTTCTGGGCGTTGCGGTCATAGTCCGGGAAGGCGCCGAGCTCGGCAGCCATCTCGGCCGAGGTCGAATAGGCGACGCCGGTCATGATCGCGGTGAGCGCGGCGCAGATGGCGCGGCCCTCATCGGAGTCATAAGGGATGCCCGAGGTCATCAGCAGGCCGCCGATATTGGCGTAGCCGAGGCCGAGCGTGCGGTAGTCGTAGGAGAGCTTGGCGATCTCCTTCGACGGGAACTGCGCCATCATCACCGAGACTTCGAGCACGATGGTCCACAGCCGAACCGTGTGCTCATAGGCGGCGATGTCGATCGTGCCGTCTTCCTTGCGGTAGGGCAGCAGGTTGATCGAGGCGAGGTTGCAGGCCGTGTCGTCGAGGAACATGTATTCCGAGCACGGGTTGGAGGCCCGGATCGCACCGGCGGAGGCGCAGGTGTGCCAGTCGTTCATCGTCGTGTTGAAGTGCAGGCCAGGATCAGCCGACGCCCAGGCGGCGTAGCCGATCTTTTCCCAGAGGTCCTTGGCCTTCAGCGTCTTCAGCACCTTGCCGTCCTTGCGGGCGGTGAGCTGCCAGTCGCCATCGGCTTCCACGGCGCGCAGGAAATTGTCCTTCAGCGACACCGAGTTGTTGGAGTTCTGGCCGGAAACGGTGAGATAGGCATCCGAATCCCAGTCGGTGTCGTAGGTCTTGAACGACATCGAGGTGTAGCCCTGGCGGGCGAACTGGATGACGCGGTAGATATAGTTCTCCGGCACGGCGTCCTTTTTGGCCGCCTTGATCTCGCGCTTCAGCGCGGTGTTCAGCGCCGGGTCGAAGCAATCGTCGCCATCGCCTTCGCAGTTGACGCAGGCCTTCATGATGGCTTCGAGGTGTTTCTTGACGATCTTGGAGCCGGTCACCAGCGAGGCGACCTTCTGCTCTTCATTGACCTTCCAGTCGATGAAGTCCTCGATATCGGGATGGTCGGCGTCGACGATGACCATCTTGGCGGCGCGGCGCGTCGTGCCGCCCGACTTGATGGCGCCGGCAGCGCGGTCGCCGATTTTGAGGAAGCTCATCAGGCCGGACGAGCGGCCGCCGCCGGAAAGCTTTTCGCCTTCGCCGCGCAGCATCGAGAAGTTCGAGCCGGTGCCCGAACCGTATTTGAACAGGCGCGCCTCACGCACCCACAGGTCCATGATACCGCCCTCGTTGACGAGGTCGTCCTGCACGCTCTGGATGAAGCAGGCATGCGGCTGCGGATGCTCGTAGGCCGACTTCGACTTGGTCAGCTTGCCGGTGAAAGGGTCGACGTAGAAGTGGCCCTGGCTCGGGCCGTCGATGCCATAGGCCCAGTGCAGGCCGGTGTTGAACCACTGCGGCGAGTTCGGCGCGACGCGCTGGGTGGCGAGCATATAGGCAAGCTCGTCGCGGAAGGCACGCGCGTCTTCCTCGGACTTGAAGTAGCCGCCCTTCCAGCCCCAATAGGTCCAGGTGCCGGAGAGACGATCGAAGACCTGGCGGGCATCGGTTTCCGAACCATAGCGCTCAGCCTCGGGCAGCTTGGCGAGTTCGGCCTCGTCGGCGACCGAGCGCCACAGGAAGGAGGGGACGTCGTTCTCTTCGACCTTCTTCAGGCGCGCCGGCACGCCGGCCTTGCGGAAATACTTCTGCGCCAGGATGTCGGCCGCGACCTGGCTGAACTGCGCTGGCACATCGATATTGTCCAGTCGGAACACCACCGAGCCGTCGGGATTCTTGATCTCCGACAGGGCCTTGCGGAATTCGATCTCCGCGTAGGCAGACTGTTCTGGCTTGGTGAAGCGACGCTCGATGCGCATTGGTCCGGTCCCTTTTGTCTATATATAGCGCTTTTCCCTAGGGATTTCCGCCCCGCCAGGCGAAAAGCGCAGTCCGCCGTTTGCCGGCATCGCAAGCCATGCCGGCACTCTCCTTGTCGCGGGCGCCGCCATACAGACAGCCAAACGCCTTACCGGGCGATTGGCCAAGCTGCAGGTCGACCCGCGGGTCCCTCAAAACTGAAACTTTTTGTCGATTCCCTCGAAGGAGGGAGGTTCACACTATCTAGGGTCTAGCCTGCCTGCAAACACTAAATATAGTATTAACAGATCATTTTTTCCAGGCCGACAATTCTCCCTTTCGCCCACCCAAGCCCTGTCGATCCCAACGCTTCCGCCTGCCTCGTGAACAGGCGGAAATCCGGGCAAAACGCACAAAATCCGGGAAAAAAGACCGGCCTCGAAACTTTCCGGTCACGCCCGCAACAGGAGCGCATGGCCTATAAAAAGCGACTCGTTCCGACCCGTCAAGGATTCGTTTTTGTAGCTTTTGTGACCCCAACATCTTGTGTGTCACACATGTGGATAACGGGGACATGCGAAGGCAGGTTCCGCAGGCACTTGACGCGGTTTATCAGGTTGCCGCGAAGCGTGTCGGGCCAACGGCTTTTCATTTTAGCTGGCTTGCACTATCTGTTGCCTTCGCGCGGGGGCGCGCCTTGTCAACACCAAAAGCATCCGCTACGCCCCGCTCATGACAGTTACCGTACGTTTTGCCCCATCGCCGACCGGCCGTATCCATATCGGCAATGCGCGCACAGCGCTGTTCAACTGGCTTTTCGCCTTGAACAACAAGGGCCGTTTCATCCAGCGCTTCGATGACACCGATATCGCCCGTTCGAAGCAGGAATATGCCGATTCCATCCTCTACGACCTGCATTGGCTCGGCATCTTCCCGGATGTCACCGAGTACCAGTCGCGCCGCTTCGAGATCTACGACGCGGCGGTCGAGCGGCTGAAGGCGGCGCGGGTGCTCTATGCCTGCTACGAAACGCCTGAAGAGCTCGACCTGCGCCGAAAGGTTCGCCGCACGCGCGGATTGCCGCCGGTCTATGGCCGCGAGGCGTTGACGCTGACGCCGGAGCAGGTGGCCGAGTACCAGTCGGATGGACGCAAGCCGCACTGGCGCTTCCTGCTGCCCAATTTCACCAGTGATCCGCTGCAGCCGGAACGCACCGAAGTGCACTGGAACGACCTCGTGCGCGGCGAGGAGACAGTCGATCTCGCCTCGCTGTCGGATCCCGTGCTGGTGCGCGAGGACGGCACCTATCTCTACACGCTGCCTTCCGTGGTCGACGACATCGATATGGGCGTCAGCCATGTCATCCGCGGCGACGACCATGTCACCAACACCGGCGTGCAGATCGCCATCTTCAAGGCGCTTGGCGCCGAGCCGCCGGTCTTCGGCCACCATAACCTGCTTACCACCGTGTCGGGCGAGGGGCTGTCGAAGCGCACTGGCGCGCTGTCGATCGAAAGCCTGCGCGAGGACGGCATCGAGCCGATGGCGGTCGCTTCGCTGGCGGTGCTCGTCGGCACGTCGGAAAACGTCACGGCCGCGCACGACCTCAACGAGCTTGCCAGCCATTTCGATCCGGCGGCGACGTCCAAATCCGCATCCAAGTTCGATCCGGACGAGCTCTTCGTGCTCAACCGCACGCTGATGCACCATATGTCGTTCGAGGAAGCGCGCGACCGGCTGATGGTGCTCGGCATTTCCGGCGACAAGGCCGAGCCGTTCTGGCTCGCCGTCCGCGGCAATCTCGATCGCCTGTCGGACGCCGTCACCTGGTGGCGCATTCTGAGCGAGGGTCCGCAGGAGCCGGCCGAATTTTCCGACGAGGACCGCGATTTCGTCCATCAGGCCTTCGAGCTGCTGCCGGAGGAACCGTGGAACGGCACGGTCTGGAAGGACTGGACCGGCAAGATCCGGGAAGCCACCGGGCGCAAGGGCAAGCCGTTGTTCATGCCGCTCAGGCTGGCGCTCACTGGGCGGACTTCGGGGCCGGAGCTTTCAGATCTATTGCCGCTGATGGGTCGGGAAGGAACGCTGGCCCGACGACCCTGACCTTGCGCTGGTCCGGCGGCAGCGCCGAGACCGGCGACACCGGCGCCTTGGTGGTCAGCCGCTCGATCGCTTCCTGGTCGAGGCCGCCTCGGGCATTGGCGAGCGTTTCCGGATCGGCGCCCGGATCTGGCTTGGTTGCCGGCACGGGGATGAAGGGCGTTGCCTCGCCCTCCGGCTGCGACTGCTCGGGATTGGGCGGGTTGCCGCCGATGATGGTGAAATTGCCATTGCCGGCCTGCGCGTTGCAGCCGCAAGTCGGCGGCCGTGAGTAATTGGCCTGCTTGTAGAGATAGGCGGTCGGCAATTCGCTGTAGGGGCGGCCGGTCACCGTGGAGGTCATCGAACCCGAATCGTCCTCCATGCCACGCGTGTAGAAGACCTGCATCTCGGTGCCGGGGCAGCTCGATTCGCAATTCTTCTGGTCGCGCTCGAAATCGCCGACGGAGGCGGCGTTGGACATCGGGAAGAAATAACCGTCGCAGGTCCGCACGCACATCGTGTGGAATTCGCCGCCCAACCGCGGCAGATCCATGCCGTCCGGCTGGTTGATGACGCGGCGGATGTTGGGCGCGCCGGGTTCATCGGAGGGTACGTCCGCCGCATCCGGCGCGTCAGGGACATCGAGCGTTTCGATCGGCTGGTCCTGGCGGCCGAAAAGCTGTTCGAACAGGTTGTCGCCGCCATTTTCGCGGGTTGCCTCCTGGAGCGGAGCGTGTCGCGGCGCGATCGCGTCGTCACGGCAGCCATTGGCATCGAGCGCCGCCAGGATACGGCCGCGGTCGCGCTTTGTGCCGCCGGCGGCCAGCCGCTCGCGCTTTGCCTGCAGCATGTCGAGATTGGCGTTCATGCGCTCTATCGAGGCATTGATCGAAGCGCATTGGCTGACATTGCTCGAAAATAGCGTGAAGCCGCAACTGGCGTCACTGGCCCGGCTCCTGGCCTTCGCCAACTGCTCACGCTGGCGCGCGATGGCATCATCATATTTGCGGACAAGGCCCGGGCCTCCGCCGCCGCCACGCGTCGCGGCGAGTTCGGCTTCGAGCTGCCGGCACGTGCGGGACGCGGCCCGGGATTCAGTCATGGCGACGGCCGAGCCTGCCAGCGCTGCAAGCAGCGCCACCAGATGGGTCAACCTCAACCCCGCGCCTTTCATCGGGAACCCCAAATCGCCTTTTGATCCGAAGCTATCGTGCCGTGGTTAATCGACTATGCCAGAGTCGGCGCGACCGGGCTTCAACGGAAAACACAACGGCCGTCGGCGGACGCAAGCGCCGCGAGCCTAAAAAAGACGCTTTCGCGCCGGACCAATTCCGTGAACTGGCGCGCAAGCGAGGCGATACGTGATCCCGATTACCCGTAGAACCGCACTCCAGATCCCTCTTTTGCTGATGGCCATGCCTGCGATGGCGAAGATCGCCACGCCTGCGATGGCGAAGATCGCCACGCCTGCGATGGCGAAGATCGCCACGCCTGCGATGGCGAAGATCGCCACGCTTGCGATGGCGAAGATCGCCACGCTTGAATGGCCTGGCAGGCTGGTCGATGCGGCGCGTCAGCAGATCGGCGTCACCACGCTCTACGATCCGACCTATGTCCGGCTCGCTTATCCGGGCGGCGATGTCTCGCAGGACCGGGGCGTCTGCACGGATGTCGTCATCCGCGCCTATCGCCGCGCCTTCCGGATCGACCTGCAAAAGCTGGTGCATGAGAACATGCTGGCCAATTTCGCGGCCTATCCGAAGGGGTGGGGTCTGAAATCGCCCGATCCCAACATCGACCACCGCCGCGTGCCCAACCTCGCGGTGTTTTTCGAAAGGCGAGGGGCTTCGCTGCCAGTGAGCGAGGATCCCGCTGATTATCAGCCGGGCGATCTCGTCACCCAGATGCTGCCCGGCAACCTGACGCATATCGCCGTCGTTTCGACCAATCGCTCGACGCAAGCGCCGGAACGGCCGCTGGTCATCCACAATATCGGCCAGGGTGCCCGCGAGGAGGACACGCTATACGTGTTCAGGCAGACGGGGCATTTCCGCTTCGCGCCTGCCTGACAACCCTAGCCCAAATCGGCCAGCGCCTGGGCCTTGTGCGCCGCCTCGACCACGGCAAGCGCGGTCATGTTGACGACGCCGCGCGAGGTGACCGAGGTCGTCAGGATATGCGCCGGCTTGTCTGCGCCGAGCAGGATCGGCCCGACATGCAGAGCGTCCATCATGGCGCGCAGCGCCGTCAGCGTGATGTTGGCCGAATCGAGGTTCGGGAATACCAGCAGATTGGCTTCGCCCTTCAGCCGCGAATGCGGATAGACGCGCTGGCGCAAATGCTCCGACAGCGCCGTATCGGCATGCATCTCGCCGTCGCACTGCAAGTCGGGCGCGATGCGTTCCAGGATTTCCGCCGCCTTGCGCATCTTCAGCGCGCTGGTCGAATCGCGCGATCCGAAATCCGAATGCGACAGAAGCGCGGCCTTCGGCTCGATGCCGAAGCGCTGGATTTCCTCCGCCGCAAGCACTGTCATCTCGGCGATCTCTTCCGCCGTCGGGTCGACGGTGACATGGGTGTCGGTGAGGAAGATGATGCCGCGCTGGGAGATCAGCATCGAGAGCGTCGACAGGTCTCGGTCCCTGATGCCAGGTCGAGCGCCGATGATCAAATTTACATTGCGCAAATGCCGCTCGAAGCGCCCTTCGAGGCCGCAGATCATGGCGTCCGCGTCACCGCGCTTCAGCGCCAGCGCGGCGATCACGGTGTTGTCGGTGCGCACCATGGTGCGGGCGGCCTCGGTCGTGATACCGCGCCGACCGGCAAGCTCGATCAACTGGTCGACATAATTGCGGTAGCGGGGATCGTCCTCGGGGTTGATCAGGGCGAAATCGACACCCGGCCGGATGCGCAGGCCATAACGCTTCAGCCTGACCTCGACCACATGCGGGCGGCCGATCAAGGTCGGTTCGGCGATGCCTTCCTCCAGCACGACCTGCGCCGCGCGCAGCACGCGTTCGTCCTCGCCGTCGGCGTAGATGACGCGCTTGGCGGCGGAGGCCTTGGCCGAGGAAAACACCGGCTTCATCACCAGGCCGGAGCGGAATACGAAGCGGTTGAGCTTGTCGATATAGGCGGCGAAGTCGGCGATCGGCCGCGTCGCGACGCCGGTGTCGCAGGCAGCCTTAGCCACCGCGGGCGCGATGCGCAGGATGAGGCGCGGATCGAAGGGCGAGGGGATCAGGAAATCGGGGCCGAAAATCGGCGTCTCGCCGGAATAGGCGCGCGCCGCGACATCCGAAGGCTCTTCGCGGGCAAGAGCGGCGATCGCCCGCACCGCCGCCATCTTCATCTCCTCGTTGATGGCGCTGGCGCCGCAATCCAGCGCGCCGCGGAAGATGTAAGGAAAGCAGAGCACGTTGTTGACTTGATTGGGAAAATCCGACCGACCGGTGCAGATCATGGCGTCCGGGCGCGCCGCGCGCGCCACTTCGGGCATGATCTCCGGGTTGGGATTGGCCAAAGCCAGGATCAGCGGTTTCGGCGCCATGTGCTGAAGGAGTTCCGGCTTCAACACGCCGGCGGCGGAAAGGCCGAGGAAGACGTCGGCGCCGGGAATGACGTCGGCCAGCGTACGCGCCTCGGTGTCCTTCACATAAGGGTCTTTCCAGCGATCCATCTCCTCGACGCGGCCCTTGTGGGCGACGCCGAAACGATCAGTGACCCAGATGTTCTCGACCCTGGCGCCGAGCGAGACCAGAAGGTTGAGGCAGGCGAGCGCGGCGGCGCCGGCGCCGGAGGTGACGATCTTGATGTCCGAAATCGCCTTGCCGGCCAGTTCCAGCCCGTTGAGCACGGCGGCGGCGACGATGATCGCCGTGCCATGCTGGTCGTCGTGGAAGACCGGAATGCCCATGCGGGCCTTCAGCCGCTCCTCGACCTCGAAGCATTCCGGCGCCTTGATGTCCTCGAGGTTGATGCCGCCGAAGGTCGGTTCGAGCGCGGCGACGGTTTCGACCATGCGGTCGATCTCCGGCGCGTCGATCTCGATGTCGAAAACGTCGATGCCGGCGAATTTCTTGAACAGCACCGCCTTGCCTTCCATGACCGGCTTGGAGGCGAGCGGACCGATATTGCCCAACCCGAGCACGGCGGAGCCGTTGGAGACGACGCCGACGAGATTGGCGCGCGCCGTGTAATCGGCGGCGCTTGCCGGATCGTCGCGGATTTCGAGGCAGGGCGCCGCCACGCCCGGCGAATAGGCGAGCGCAAGGTCGCGCTGGTTGCCGAGCGGCTTCGTCGCCTGGATTTCGAGCTTTCCCGGGGTCGGATGCTTGTGGAAGAAGAGGGCGGCCTCGTCGAGGTCCGACCTGGCCGTTTTCTTGCTCTCGCCGTCCATTCGGCCCTCCCTCCGTTGTCTGCTTTGGTGCCTTTTAGCACGCTGCGGCGCGTGTTCGCGACGGCAAATAGCGGGCTCCGGCCTTCACAATGCCGGAGCGGAAATAATCAATCGATTCCAGCCGGTTGGCTGGAGAGCCTCAGGCGCGTTGGATTGGCAGCGGTCAGAACGCGCTGACGTAGAGGCCGCCGTCGACCGGGATGTTCTGACCGGTGAGGTAGCCGGCATGGACCGAACAGAGGAAGGCGCAGATCTGGCCGAACTCCTCCGGCGTGCCGAGGCGCCCTGCCGGCACGTCGGCGCTGATGCGGGCCTTGCGCGCTGCGGCTGCGGCCGGGTCTTCCTCGGTGCCGGCTTCATGCGGGCCGCGCAGACGGTCGGTGTCGAGCTTGCCGGGCAGCAGGCTGTTGATGGTGACGTTGCGGTCGATCACCGTGCGGGCGACGCCGGCGAGGAACGAGGTCAGTCCGGCGCGCGCGCCTGAAGACAGGTCGAGGCCGGGGATCGGCACATACACCGACAGCGAGGTGATGTTGACGATGCGGCCGAAGCCGCGCTTGGCCATGCCGTCGATCACCGCCTGGATCAGTTCGATCGGCGTCACCATGTTCTGCGTCACGCCCTCGAGGATCTTGGCGCGGTCGAGCTCGCGGAAATCGCGCAGCGGCGGGCCGCCATTGTTGTTGACCAGGATGTCCGGATCGGGGCAGGCGGCAAGGATAGCCTTCTGCACGTCCAGCTTCGATACGTCGCCGACGACTTCGATCACCTTCACGCCGAACCTGTCGCGGATGTCCTTTGCGGTCTTCGCCAGAAGCTCGGCGTTGCGGCCGTTGACCACGAGGTCGACACCGGCCTCGGCCAGCGCCATGGCGCAGCCTCGCCCCAGTCCCTTGCTCGATGCGCAGACGATGGCCTTCTTGCCGCGAATGCCGAGATCCATGGTGATTTTCTCCTGATGCGTTGGCGGCGCAAGCTAGCGCCTTGGCTGGATCAACCGCAACCGTCATACGATTGTTGCATGAATCGGGGCATAGGCACGCGAAAGCAAAGGGTAACCGTGATGTCAGACCCAGAGCCCCGCACTTTCCGCGCCCTGTTCATTTCCGACGTGCATCTCGGCTCGAAGGCGGCCAAGGCCGATTTCCTGATCGACTTCCTGCGCCATCACGACGCCGAAATCATCTATCTGGTCGGTGATATCGTCGACGGCTGGCGGCTGCGGCGCAGCTGGCACTGGCCGCAAAGCCACAATGACGTCGTGCAGAAACTGCTGCGCAAGGCGCGCAAGGGCGCCTCGATCACCTATATCGCCGGCAATCATGACGAATTCGCCCGCCAGTTCCAGGGCGTGCATTTCGGCGGCATCGTCGTTGCCGACCGGGCCATCCACGAGACCGCCAACGGCCGGCGCCTGCTGGTCATCCATGGCGACCAGTTCGACACCGTGGTGCACAACCAGCGCTGGCTCGCCTATCTCGGCGACTACGCCTATGACACGGCGATGCTGATCAACCGAGTGGTGACGAAGCTGCGTCACCTGCTCGGCCTGCCTTACTGGTCGTTCTCGTCCTGGGCCAAGGTCAAGGTGAAGAAGGCGGTGAATTTCATCGGCTCGTTCCAGACCGTGCTTTCCGAGGAAGCGCGGCGCTCGCATGTCGACGGCGTGATCTGCGGCCACATCCACCATGCCGCGATCGAAAGCTATGGCGACGTGCAGTACATCAACACCGGTGACTGGGTGGAAAGCTGCACCGCGGTGGTCGAGCATTTCGACGGCCGCATGGAGATCCTGACCTGGGCGCATGTGCTGCCCGAATCCACGGCCGACAAGGATGTGCTGGTGCCGGTCGACATCATCGACCTCAAGGGCAGGGCGGCGCAGGCGGCTTGAAGCGCCTGCCCTCGAGCTGGCCGGCCGGCCTGATATCCTTGGATAGTCCGAGTTCGACCGCCGTCTTCAACAGCTTTGCCGCTGATCGATTGGTCCAGACAGTTCCGCCCCGCTTTGCCTCATGTTAGGGATCGAGCACGCGTTGCAGCTGTCGAATGCGACGCAATTGGATCGATTCATGTCGCTGCCGCCCCTGTCGCCTGAGCAACTCGTCAAGCCTAGCCATTTCGAACTGCGCATGAGCCTGATCTTCGCGACCTTGTTCGTGTCGCAGGGCACGCATCTGCCTTATTTTCCGCTTTGGCTGGAGTCGAAAGGTTTTCATGCCGAGCAGATCGCCGTCATTCTTGCGGCGCCGATGTTCCTGCGCGTCATGACAACGCCGATGCTGACGGCGCTTGCCGACCGGGCAAAGGACCGCGCAAACGTCTATATCGGGCTTGTCGCGGCCACGATGATTATTTCGGCCGGCTATTTCCTGCCGGCTACCTACGTTGGCGTGCTGGCCGTCTCGCTGTTGCTTTCGATCCCCTGGACGCCGCATTCGCCGATGGCCGACTCGCTGGCGTTGTCGGGCGTGCGCCGCTTCGGCTCGAACTACACCGCCATGCGAAAATGGGGTTCGATCTCCTATCTCTGCGCCAATGTGGTGGGTGGATTCATCCTGGCGGCCACCGGTCCGCGGGCGGTTCCGGTCATCATCTTCTTGGCGCTTGGCGCGGCCCTGACCGCGGCCCTGTGGGCGCCGCGGATGGGACGACCGCGCAAGGCCTCGCCGCTGTCGGCCACAGAGATCCAGCACAAGGCGCCCAACCTGTTCAACGCCTATTTCCTCTATTTCACGCTCGGCGTCGGCATCATCACCGCCAGCCATGCCTTCCTCTACGGCTTCGTGTCCATCTACTGGAAATCGATCGGCATCGGCGATTCCGTCGTCGGCCTGCTGTGGGCTTGGGGCGTGGTATCCGAAGTCTGCATGTTCCTGTTCTTCAATCGTATTTTCGCGTCCGTCTCGGTCGTCAGGGTGATGGTGATCGCAGGCATCGGCTCGATCGTGCGCTGGATCGCCTTTCCGCTGGTCTGGCCGCTCGGGCTGGGCGTCGGCGGCTTCTTCCTCGTCCAGTCGCTGCACTCGGTGTCGGTCGCCATGGTGCTGATCGGCCTTCAGAAGATGATCGGCGAGACGGTCTCGGAAGAACGGACGGGCGCCGCGCAAGGCATCGCCTATTTCTTCAACGGCTTCTTCATGGCGGCGGTCACGCTTGCTTCCGGTCGGCTCTACGACCACCTGGGCGTCGACGGTTTCTGGGCGATGATCCCGATCGCGATCATCGGCCTAATGCTGATCGGGCTGGCCTCGCGCTCAGCCCCAAAGCACCCTGTCAGGGGGTGAAACGAGCGATCCCTGGTAGACAAGGCCAGGCTCGCGATCGCGCGCAAGCAGCAGCGGGCCGTCCAGGTCGACGAAGTCGGCGTCCTGCGCCAGAAGCACCGCCGGGGCCATGGCGAGCGACGTGCCGACCATGCAGCCCACCATGATGTCGAAGCCCAGATCGCGGGCACGGTCACGCAATCTCAACGCCTCCGTCAGGCCGCCGGATTTGTCGAGCTTGATATTGACGGCGTCATAGAGACCAACCAGGGCGTCGAGGTCCTTTGCGGAATGCACGCTTTCGTCGGCGCAGATCGGCACCGGATGGGCGATCCGGCGCAGGAAGCCGTCCTTGCCTGCCGGCAGCGGCTGTTCGACGAGCGCGATGCCGTGCTGCGCCGCGAAGGCCAGGTTCGCCTCGACATTATCGTCGGTCCACCCTTCATTGGCATCGAGGATAATACGGCTTTCGGGAGCGGCTTCTGTCACCGCGCGGATCCTCGCCATGTCGTTGTCGCCGCCGATCTTGACCTTGAGCAAGGGCCGCGCGGCATTGGCGCGCGCCTGCGCCGCCATGGCCTCCGGCTCGCCAAGCGAGAGCGTGTAGGCCGTTTCCAGCCCCCACAACGGAACCGCCAATATCGCGTCGGCGACCGGGATCCCTGACATCTTTGCTTCCAGGTCCCAAAGCGCACAATCTATGGCATTGCGTGCCGCGCCTGCCGGCATGGCATCAAGCAGCGCGATCCTGCCTATGCCGCCGGCGATCTGGTCACGCATCGCCTCGATAGCGGCGTACACGCCATCCATGGTCTCGCCGTAACGCTTGTAGGGCACGCATTCGCCACGCCCGGAACGTCCCTGTTCAGCGATCGTTACGGTGATGACTTCGGCCTCGGTTTTGGATCCGCGCGAGATGGTGAAGGTGCCGGCGATCGGGAATCGCTCCATTTCGACCGAAATGACACGCGCCATAATTTTCTTCTCCGGCTGTGCGACACCAGTCTGCCGGCAAATCGACACGCCAGTCCCGCCACGCTAAACAGGACGTCATGTTGACCATCCGCAAACGCGACGCAAGCGGCGAGTCCGCGAAGGACGCCGAGCACCGGCCGCGCGTTGCCGTGGGTGAGGAGGGCGGCGTGCTGGGCTGCGCGTTTTCGGGCGTATGGACGACGCGCACCGTGGCGCTGGTCGATGCCGACATGCGCAAGATCGAGCAGAGAAACGACGCAAGGCAGCTCGTGCTCGACCTTTCCCACATCGAGAAAATGGACACCGCCGGCGCCTGGCTGATCGACCGGCTGGCCAGCGCCTTCGAGAAGAAAGGCGTCGAGGTCCATATGCAGGGGCAGAGCGAGATCGCCTCGATCCTGCTCGGCGCGGTCGGCGACGCGGTCCGCCGCGAACCGGCGTCGGGCCCATCCGGACCGCCCAACATCATCCTGCGCGCGCTGGAGCTGGTCGGCCGGCGGGTCTACGAAATGCGCGACGATTTCTTCGCCTCGATGAACATCCTCGGCGCCACGATTCGCGGCGCGCAGATGAAGCTCGGCCGTGGCCATGCGGTAAACCTGGCCGCGATCTTCAACCAGATCGATCGCATGGGCGTCGGTGCTATCCCGGTGGTGGTGCTGATGTCGGCGATCGTCGGCGCCATCGTCGCCCAGCAGGGCGCCTATCAGCTCAGCTATTTCGGCGCCAACATCTTCGTCGTCGACCTCGTCGGCGTGCTCATCCTGCGCGAACTCGGCGTGCTGATGACGGCGATCATGCTTGCCGGCCGCTCCGGCAGCGCGATCACCGCCGAGATCGGCTCGATGAAAATGCGCGAGGAGGTCGACGCACTGAAAGTGATCGGCCTCAATCCGATCGGCGTGCTGGTCTTTCCACGGCTCGTCGCGCTGGTGATCGGGTTGCCCTGCCTGACCATCATCGCCAATTTCGCCGCTCTTGCCGGCGGCATCGTCGCGGCCTGGCTCTATTCCGACATCCCGCCGGCCGCGTTCATCGACAGGCTGCGCGTTGCCATCGATCTCAGCACCATCTTTGCCGGCCTTATCAAGGCGCCGTTCATGGCCCTGATCATCGGCATCATTGCGTCAGTCGAAGGCATGAAGGTCGGCGGCAGCGCTGAATCGCTCGGCCTGCACGTCACTGCCTCGGTGGTGAAGTCGATCTTCGTCGTCATCATCCTCGACGGGCTTTTCGCCATGTTCTACGCAGCGATCGGGTTCTGAGATGGCGATCAGCAACGGCACGACGGCAGCGCGTGACACGAATGAAGACGAGATCGTGCTTTCGGTGCGCGACGTCACCGTGGCCATCGAGGACAAGCTGATCCTCGACAAGCTTTCGCTCGACATCAAGCGTGGGGAAATCCTCGGCTTCGTCGGCGCCTCCGGCGCCGGCAAATCGGTGCTGCTGCGCACCATACTGGGGCTCATGCCGAAGCAATCGGGAACGATCCGCCTGTTCGGCGTCGATGTCGACAAGGCAAGCGATGCCGATCGCTTGCGCATCGATATGCGGCTTGGCGTGCTTTTCCAGCATGGTGCGCTGTTTTCGGCGCTGACGGTGCTGGAGAACGTGCAGGTGCCGATGCGTGAGTATCTCGACCTGCCGAAGACGCTGATGGACGAACTCGCCATGCTCAAGATCGAACTGGTCGGGCTGCCGCCCGACGCGGCGCAGAAATTTCCCTCCGAGCTTTCCGGCGGCATGATCAAGCGCGCGGCGCTGGCGCGGGCGCTGGCGCTCGATCCCGACATCGTCTTCCTCGACGAGCCGACCTCCGGGCTCGACCCGATTAGCGCCGCCGAATTCGACGAACTGGTCGTCAAGCTGCGCGACACGATGGACCTGACCGTCTACATGGTCACGCATGACCTCGACACGCTGTTCACCGCTTGCGACCACGTGGCGGTGCTAGGCAAGAAGAAGGTGCTGGTCGAAGGCACGATCGACGACATGCTGAAGAGCGACGAGCCGTGGGTGAAATCCTATTTCCGCGGAAAACGCGCCCGGCAACTTGATCTTGCGGCGCGCGCATAGCCATAAGTGGGGCAATGGAAACAAGAGCCAACTACGTAATTGTCGGCATCTTCACGCTGGGCGCGATCCTGGCGGCTTTCGCCTTCGTCTATTGGACGGCCGCGATCGGCGACAGGGGCGAAACGGCAATGCTGCGCGTACGCATCCCAGGCTCGGCTGCCGGCCTCAGCCGCGGCAGCCTGGTGCTGTTCAACGGCGTCAAGGTGGGCGACGTGAAGAACGTCTATATCGATGGCGACGACCCGACCGTGGCGATTGCCGATACCGAAGTCGCGCGCTGGACGCCGATCACCAAGTCGACGCAGGCCGATCTCGGGCTTACCGGCCTCAGCGGCCAGGCCAATATCGAGCTCAAGGGCGCCGACCCGAAGGAAACCAGGCTGCTCGACGAGGCCGAGAAGCAAGGCAAGGTCGCCGAAATCGTCGCCAATCCATCGGCGGTCACCAATCTCCTGCAGACGGCGCAGAACATCTTCACCCGCGCCGACAAGGTGTTGAGCGAGCTCGAGGGCTTCACCAAGGACGTTCGCGGCCCGCTGACGCAGACGATCAAGAACGTCGAAACCTTCTCGGATGCTCTGGCCAAGAATTCCGACGGCATCGACAAGTTCCTGTCGGCGGTAAGCTCGCTTTCCGACCAGCTGAAGAATGTCTCGGGCAGGCTGGACAGCACGCTGAAGGCAGCAGAGGGCCTGCTCAATTCCGTCGACAAGGACCAGATCAAGAGCATCGTGGCCAATGTCGACACGGTGACGGCGAACCTGAAAGAGACCTCGAAGCAGTTCGATACCGTCATCAACAACGTCAACACGGCGGTCGGCTCGATCAACGATTTCGCCAAGCAGACGCAAGGGACGTTGGCCAAGGTCAACGGCGTGCTCGACGGCATCGACCCGGCCGATGTGAAGGCCGCTTTGGCCAACATCCAGAAGGCAAGCGCCAACGCCGACAAGGCGGCTGCCGACATCGCCAAGGTCACCGACAAGATCGCCAACCGTTCCGACGATATCGACCAGACGATCAAGGACGCCCGCCAGCTTGCGCAGCGGCTGAACGACGCCTCGGTGCGCGTCGACGGTATCCTGGCCAAGGTCGACAAGATCCTCGGCTCGGGCGAGGCCGACGGCGTGATGGCCGACGCCAGGGCAACGCTGAAATCCTTCAAGCAGGTGGCCGACACGCTGAACTCCCGTCTCGGCACCATCGTCGACAATCTGTCCCGCTTCTCGGGCTCGGGGCTGCAGAATGTGGAAGCGCTGGTGCAGGATAGCCGGCGTTCCATCAACCGCATCGAGGAAGCGGTGACCGATCTCAGCCGCAACCCGCAGCGCATTCTCTCGGGTGGCGACGGCGAGGTGAAACAGTTCGACGGCAGGGTGCGGCGTTGACTTCGGCTGCCGCGACCGCCAAGAAAAATGATCGTAAGATCCGGGGAAAACGGGGATCAGGCGTGAAGTCGGTGAGGGTGGTAGCGGGTAGTTTGAGATTGTCCGCAGCAGCGTTGCTGGTGATGACGGTTGCCGGCTGTGCGGTCCTGGGCGGCAAACCCGCGCCGCTCGACACGTTCGAATTGTCGGCGCCGTCGGTCGACGTGCATGCCCACAGCCGCCGCCAGATCCTGATTGCCCAACCATCGGCGCTCAAGGCGCTGGACAGCCAGAACATCGTCATCAGGCCGTCCGACCGGTCGATCCAGTTCCTCAAGGGCGCGCAGTGGGCGGACCGGCTGCCGCTGATCGTGCAGGCGAGATTGGCGGAGACCTTCCAGCGCTCCGGCAGCTTCGCCGGCGTCGGCAAGCCAGGCGAGGGCCTGGCGATCGACTACCAGGTCATCGTCGAGGTGCGTTCCTTCGAGGTCCGCGTCAATGGTGGCGAGCATGCCGATGTCGATCTGTTCGTGCGCATCCTCAACGACCGCAACGGCGAGGTGCGCGCCTCGAAAAGCTTCACAGCGAGCGCGCCGGTGTCCGGCAGCGGCAATGCCGCCTATGTCGGCGCGCTGGACAACGCTTTCGGCCAGGCCGCCAAGGACATCGTCCGCTGGACGGATTCGGTGATCTGAGCGCTTCCAGAGCGGAAAGCCCGAAACGCCGGCGCCGCTCCTGATTGCCCTGCCAGCCTCTGCATTTTTTCTGCGACGTTCGAGATTGGCGAAGCCGCCGACGGGAGCGTTCCCTGTCCTCGTCACCGTACGAAGAGAGGCCGGCAGGCAGGTGAGGCCAGCGCAAGCGCGCGGAAGGGATCATGGTCGACGGTGAACACCGACGTTATGGGGAAACCAGGCAAGGAATGAAAAAGGCGGGAGCATATCCCGCCTTTTTTGTAGCTTGCCGACGGTCGCTCAGTGCAACCGGCCGCTGGCATGGGCCAGCATGGTGTAGACCTTGCCGGTGTCGGACGTCAGATAGGTCTGCGCCATGATGTTGTCGCGGTCGTTGCGCGAGACATCCTTGAGCAGCTTCTCGAAATCCTCGCAGTAGCGGTCGACCGCTGCTCGGAATTCCGCTTCGGCCTGATATTTGCGGCGGATCTCGTCGAAGGTCTGCTGGCCCTTCAGCGTGTAGAGGCGGCGCGTGAACACGTCGCGCTCGCCGCGCCGGTAGCGGTTCCAGAGCTCGATCGAGGCGTCATGGTCGATGGCGCGGGCGATGTCGACGGACAGCGAGTTGAGCGACTCCATGACATGCAGCGGCGAGCGCTGGGCAGGCGTCGCGCGGGGCGCTTCAGCCGGCGCTGCCGGCCTCAGCTCTTCCTCGCGCGAGGCGTTGGTCAGCAGATCGCGCACCCAGCCGCCCTGGGGCGCCTTGCCGTTCGGGTCGCGGCGCGGCGCCTCGGCGGGACGTTCTAGATCGAGCGTGCCGCGCAGCGTGGTCTCGGCGAGCGGCGCCTGGGGCGCGCGAGCCGTTGGCTGCGGTTGCGGCTGCGGAGCCGGCGGACGGCGCAGCGGCGGTTCGGCGGCGCGGGCCGGCGCCTGCGGCGCAGGGCGCAGACCGCGCGGCTCACCCTGTTCGCTGCTGCCGCTGCGGCCGGATTTCGCAACGATATCCGACAGTTCCTTTAGCGCGTTGATCTGCTCGGAAACGGCGCGGCGAATGGCCGAGGTCGATTCCTTGGCCTCCTCCGGCATCTCGATGACGCCCTTCTTCAGTTCGGCGCGGGTCAGGTCGAGCTCGCTCTTGATCGAGCCCGCCGTGCGGCGCATCTCCTCGGTCGCGTCGGCAAAGCGGCGCGTCGCCGAATCGACGACCTCGGCGATGGCGGTGCGGATCTTTTCCGCCGATTCCATCGTCCGGCCCTCGGCGGTCTGCATCGTCTGGCCGACGAGGCTCTCGAAGGAACGCATCACCTTTTCCAGGTCCTCCGACTTCTTGACCAGGCCGACGGCGAGGTCTTCCAGCGAGGACTGGCGCTCCAGCGTGTGCTCGAGATTGCTCTGCGCGGAGCTGAGCAGATTCGAGGCGCTGGAGAGAAGGCGGCTGTGCTCGTCGAACTTGGTCGCGATCGAGGCCACCTCGCGCAGCGTCGCCGAGGACAGGTCGGTGAGCCGCGTCGTGTTGGAATCGACCAGACGGGCCGAGCTGGCGAAGGTCTGGGCTGCCTTCTCCGTGGTCGAGGCAAAGCTCTGCGTGCTGCCGGAGAGCCGTTCCTCGACCTGGCCGAGGTTGGCGGCTGCCTGCTCGATGAGCTGGCCGAGCTGTGCGCTGGAGGTTGTCATGCGACCGATGAGATCGGCCACGCTGTCGGCAAGCGAGGAACGCGCGCCCTCGACGGCGGAGAGCGTCTCGGCGGTGCGGCCTGCCAGCGCGTTGACGAGGGCCGCGTTTTCGCTGCGCAGCTTTTCGGTTGCCCGCTCGGTGACCTCTTCCATGCTGCGCTGCAGCTCCGAGCCGCCCTGGGCAAAGCGCTCGACCAGCGGCCTGGCCGTCTCGTCGAGGATCTTCGCCATCTCGGCCGAACGCGCGGCCAGCATGGTGTTGAGCTCGCGCGTGTTGGAGCCGATGGTCTTCGCGGCTTCGTTGGTGCTCTGGCCGATATGCTGGCCAACCGCCGTGAAGGTCTCTGCGATGACATTGGCGCGCGAGATGAGCTGGGCCTCGGCGCTGGAAACCTGCTCGTTGAGCTTCTGGCCCATCGTCTCGGCGGTGTAGGCGAGGCGGTTTTCCACACTCGCCATTTGATCCTCGACACGAGCGGCGGCGGCGGCCGCACTCTCGGCAAGCCGTTCGTCGGCGCCGGCCAGCGCCTGCTCGATCTCGCGGGCGTGCACGGCGAGTTCCTGGCCGGTCTGGCGGGCGCGGTCGGCGACGCGCTGCTCGGTGGCGGCGAAGGCGCCGACGATCGTGTCGGCATGCTCGCCGATGGTCGATGTGCTCGAGGCGATCCGCGACACGAGACGGTTGTCGGCGTCGTCGAAGATGCGGCCGATCTCGCCGGCGCGGGCGGAAAGCGCTTCCGAGCCTTCGGCAATCCGCGCCATGAGCTGCTGGTCGGCGCTGTCGAAGATGCGGCCGAGATCGGAGGCGCGAGCGGCCAGCGCTTCGGCCGATTCCGTGATGCGCAGCGAGAGCCGCTCGTCGGCGCCCTCGAAGTTGCGCAGGATGTCGCCGGCACGCGAGGCCAGCGACTGGGCCGTCTCGACGGCGCGGGCGACCAGCTTCTGGTCGGCCGCATCGAAGGTGCCGGCGATCTCACCAGCGCGCGCGGCCAGCTTGTCGGCGGTTTCCTCGGCGCGGGCCATGAGAGAGTTCGACGCGTCGTCGGCGCGCGCCATCAGCATGTTGGACGTATCCTGGGCGCGCTCGTGCAGGCGGCGGTCCGCCGCCTCGAAGGCCTGCGCGATATCCTCGGCCCTGGAGAGCAGCGCGGCCGACGTCTGCTCCGCGCGTTCGGCGATCTTGCGGTCGGCGTCGCTGAAAGCGGCTCCGGCCTGCTCATGCAGGGTGCTGGTGACTTCCATGACCTTGTCGCGCAGCGCGCCCGCCACGAAGACCGCGGTCTTTTCCAGCACGCCGCGGACATTGTCGACACCGGTCGACAGCGCCCGCTCCATGGTTCCGGCGCGTTCTTCGATGATACCGGTCTGCCGGCTGAAGGCCTGCTCGATCTTCTCGACATCGGCGGCAATCGACGCCGAGATATCGCTGCTCCTGGCGGCGATCTGGTCGATATGGCCGGAAACCGACCGGTCGACGTCCTTGCGCGCGTCCGCGAGCTTGACGAGATCGTCCTCCAGTGCCCGGGCAAGCATGTCGCGGCCCTCGGACAACTTGCCGACGTGGCTGGCGATGATGCCGTCGATCTCGGAGCGGCTTTCCGTCAGCTTCTGCAGATCCGCTTCGAGGGCGCGTTTGAGAATATCGCGGCCTTCGGCGAGCTTTTCGACCTGGCCGGACACCAGGCCATCGATGCCGGCGCGGCTCTCGGCGAGCTTGGCGAGGTCGGCCTCGAGGGCCCGCGTGAGCACATCGCGGCCTTCGGCGAGCTTTTCGACCTGGCCGGCGACCAGGCCGTCGATGCCGGCGCGGCTCTCGGCGAGCTTGGCGAGGTCGGCCTCAAGGGCCCGGGTAAGGACGTCGCGGCCTTCGGCGAGCTTTTCGACCTGGCCGGCGACCAGGCCATCGATGCCGGCGCGGCTTTCGGCGAGCTTGGCAAGGTCGGCCTCGAGGGCGCGGGTAAGGACGTCGCGGCCCTCGGCGAGCTTTTCGACCTGGCCAGAGACAAGCCCGTCGATGCCGGCGCGGCTTTCGGCGAGCTTGGCAAGGTCGGCCTCGAGAGCGCGCGTGAGGATGTCGCGGCCCTCAGCAAGCTTCTCGACTTGACCGGCGACCAGCCCATCGATCGAGGCTCGGCTCTCGGCGAGTTTGGCAAGGTCGGCTTCCAGCGCGCGCTTGAGGATGTCGCGGCCCTCGGCGAGCTTCTCGACTTGGCCGGACACCAGTCCGTCGATGCCGGCGCGGCTTTCGGCGAGCTTGGCGAGGTCGTCCTCTAGCGCCTTCGATAGCGTTGCGCGGTTCTGCGACAACTGGTCGGCATGGGTCTGCATGAGGCCGGTGGCATTGGCCATATCGGCGTCGAGCGCCCGCGAAAGCTCGGAGCGGTGATCGGAAATCTTCTGCGAATGATCGACGATCGCGCCCTGGATCGTGTTGAGGTCGGCTTCCAGCGCGCGCTTGAGGATGTTGCGGCCCTCGGCGAGCTTCTCGACCTGACCGGCGACCAGGCCGTCAATGCTGGAGCGGCTTTCCGCCAGCTTGGCAAGGTCGTCCTCCAGCGACTTCGACAAGACCGAGCGGTCCTGAACGAGCCGGTTCTGATGGTCGGCGACGGCGCCGCTTACTGTCTGGAGATCATCCTGCAGGGCTCTCGACAAGGCAGAGCGATCCTGCGCGAGGCGGTTCTGATGATCGGCGATGGCGCCGCTGACCGTCTGCAGGTCGGCGTCGAGCGCTTTGGACAACTGGCCTCGATCCTCCAGCACCTTGTCGGAATGTCCCGCAATGGCACCCTTGATGGTGTTGAGATCGGCCTCCAGGGCGCGCTTGAGGATGTCGCGGCCTTCGGCGAGCTTTTCGACCTGGCCGGCGACGAGGCCATCGATCGAGGCGCGGCTTTCGGCCAGCTTGGCGAGGTCGGCTTCCAGCGTCTGCGAAAGCAGGCCGCGGTCTTCGGCGAGCTTGCCGGCATGGCTATCGATCAGGCCACGGATGCCGCTCAGATCGCCTTCCAGCGCGCGGCTGAGTTCGCCACGATCCTCGGCGAGCTTGGTCGAGTGGGTCTCGATCAGGTTCCTGATGCCGATGATGTCGGTTTCGAGCGCCTTGGCGAGCACGGCGCGGCCTTCGGCGATCTTCTCGACCTGACCGGCGACGAGGCCGTCGATCGAGGCGCGGCTGTCCTGCAGCTTGCCGAGGTCGGCCTCCAGGGCACGCGCCAGAATGTTACGGCCCTCGGCCAGTTTCCCGACATGGCCAGCGACCATTTCGTCAATCATCGTACGGGCTTGGACGAGTCTGCCGGAGTCTTCGTTCAAAGCCTGGGACAGGCGGTTGCGACCTTCTTCGAGTTGCTCGAGGTGGCTGCCCATCGACGCGTCGATGGCGGCGCGCGACTCGTTCACCTTGCGCAGGTCTTCTTCCAGCGCGCGTGAGATCAGGCCGCGACCTTCCGCCAGCTTCTGCACCTGGTTGGTGACGGCGGCATCGATTGCCACGCGGCCTTCGGCGAATTTCGCCAGGTCCGCCTGCATGGCGGTCGCCATGCGCTCGCGGCTCTCGGAAAGCTTGCGGCTGTGGCTCTCGACGGCTTCCTCGATGCCGACACGGGCATCGGCGAGCCGCTGGATGTCGGAATCGAAGGAGCGCGACACGACGTGCCGAGCCGCCTCCATGCGACCGGCGAAGTCGGTGGCGCGGGCTTCGAGCATGGAGGAGGTCGACGAGATGATGTCCGCCATGTCGGCGCCGATCTGCGTCTTGCCCTGATCGATCATCGCCGACAGCGTGTCCTTGCTCTCGGCGAAGGCGTGGGCGATTTCCTTCGCCCGCTCCACCATCGTCTCGTTGATCTGGCGCGCGCGCGCCTCAAGAGCGGCGTTGAGCTTCTGCGTGCCGGTGTCGAGCGCCTCGGCACGGGTCTGGAATTCGCTGATCAGCGCCTGACCACGTTCGGCCAGCGTGCGCTCGATGCCGTTGAGGCTCGCCTCGAACTCGGAGCTCAAGGTGCGCGCAGCGCCGCCGAGCAGCGAGACCATGCCATGGGTTCGGTCGTCGAGGAGGTCGGTCAGCGAGCGGGTGAGGCCGTCCGTGGTGTCGGTCAGCTTGGCGATACGGGTGTCGAGAAGGCTGGCGAAAGCCTCGCCGGAGGTGGAAAGCCGGTCGGTGATGTTGTCCAGGCGCGATTCGACGGAATCGAAGATCGACGTCGAGCTTTCATTGATGCGATCGATCAGCGTGTCGCCGGAATTGTTGATCGTCATCGACAGCTTGGTCGAGGCGTTGAGGATCGAATCGCGAATGATGTCGCTCGCCGCGCCGATCTCGTCGCGCAGCGTTTCGTGGGCGCTGGCAATAGAGGCGCGCACGCGCTCGGCATGCGTGACGACCGCCTCGCGCTCGCTGCCCAGGCCATCGACCAGTGAACGGATGCGGGCTTCGTTCTCGGAATAGGAGCGTTCGATCTGGCTGACTTCGCCGTGAACGAGCGTTTCGAGCTCGACCGCGCGGGCCAGGGTCCGCTCGATACCTTCGCCCATGGCCGCCACCTCGCGGCGAACAGCCTGGCCGATCATCATGACGCGATCCTGGGCGAGGTTTTCGGGCTCCGCCAGGCGGAAGGCGACTTCCGTCATGGATTGCGCGGCGATGCGCATTTCCTGCGCGCGCCTGATCATGGCGGCGAACGCCCAGAACAGGATGACTGGAACGATCGCGGCAACCGCCAGGCCGATCAGTTCGGGGCGGGCGAAGAACTGGTCGAAGGTGCGGATTTTCCAGATGCCCGGGCCGAACAGGAGATTGGCCAGGCCGCCGGCGCCGGCGATCCAGGCCAGCGAGATAAAGGCAATGACCCAGTAGACGGTGCTCGATGCACGGCGGTTGAGGCTGTGCAGCAGCGTCTTGTAGTCTTTCTGACGGTCGTCATTGGCGGGCGTGAACCCGGCGGGAGGCGTGAACCCGGCCGGCTGCGCGCTGCGTGGCTCGACGGGACGCAATTCAGCCGGCTTGGCCGCGGGCGCCTTCGGGGGCTGCGGGTTGTTTGCCGGCTCCGTCCTCTGGCTGCGGCCCTCGCGCGCCAGTTCGTCGGCTGCCGCCGAGATCTGCGCTTCGAGGTCCTCCATCGACGCCGCCATGTCGAGGCCGCCTTCGTCGCCGCCAAGGTCAAGGTCGAGCGCCTTTTCCAGTTCCGCGGCCACGTCGCTGTCGAGAGACTTCGTCGTCGTTGGTTTCTTAGCCATGCCTTCGCTACCCTGTACTAGCTGCCGCGGGACTTATTGATTTTGGCCTGATTCTGGCCCGATTCTGGCTTGTCTATCCCGAGCAGGAGGCTGAAAAATGGACCTTCGTATCGTAATGACACACAGGGGTAAAGAAAACATGCATTCCGGGCGATACGTAAAACTTTAAATATAAGGTTAACGCAAGCGTGATCCGATTGCCTCCGTGACAACATTTTTCCCCTGCAATCGTTAACCCCTTGGCGACCGGAATCGCCTATTTTTTTGGGCCCGGCTGCCCGCTTGATGGAGTTGCAGTGCGTATGCGCGAAAGTGGTATTGCGTTTTCCATGCCGGGCGGCGATGCCCCCGGGACGGCTGGGGCCCGACCGGTGGATCTCGGCCATCTGGCGCGTCAGACAATGGGCGACCGCGAACTCGAACGGGAAGTGCTGGCGCTATTCGTGCACCAGTCGCTGTCGGTTCGCGACCAGATCGCCGACGCCGACGCCAGGCAAAGAGTGCTGCTGGCCCATGGTTTGAAGGGCTCGGCGCGAGGCATCGGCGCCTTTGCGGTCGCCGAATGCGCGGCGGTCATCGAAAGGCAACCGGAAGACATGCGGGCGCTCAAGAGGCTCGGCACCTTGATCGAGGAAGTGCGCGACTTCATCGCCGGCATCAACCGCTAGCGCCATCTTCTGAAAAACGTCATTTCGTGGCGCTTTCGCGCCGCAGTTGACTTGTCCGGTGGAGTGATTATCTCCGCTGCGACTCCTCAGGTGACTTAATGACCAAGCTGACTTACATCGCCCATGACGGGACCCAATTTGACGTGGATGCCGAGAACGGCTCGACGGTGATGGAAAACGCGATCCGCAACGCGGTGCCCGGCATCGAAGCCGAATGCGGCGGCGCCTGCGCCTGCGCGACCTGCCATGTCTATGTCGACGAGGCATGGACGGCGGAGGTGGGAGAGCCGGAGGCGATGGAGGAGGACATGCTGGACTTCGCCTACGACGTCCGGCCGAATTCGCGCCTCTCCTGCCAGATCAAGGTGCGCGACGCGCTCGACGGCCTGGTCGTGCGCGTGCCCGAACGCCAGGGCTAAGCCACGCCGATATCAGGCGAGGCCGGCCTGCAAATGGCGGTTTCCTGCACTTCCGGTGCTCACGTACTTCAAGTACGCTCCGCTCCGGTTATCGGAAGCCACCATCTTCGGGTCGGCCTGACCTGAATCTCAGCGCGTTGGGCAGACCTTCAATTTCTTTCATGCTGGCTGCTTGGCAGCAGGCGATAGCTCATGCAGTCTCGCACCGTTTGCCAACGGGGCGCCGCGCATGACCGATACCATCAAGACAGACGTTCTCATTGTCGGGGCAGGGCCGGTCGGCCTGTTCGCCGTGTTCGAGCTCGGCCTCCTCGACATGAAATGCCATCTCATCGACATTCTCGATCGCCCCGGCGGGCAATGCGCCGAGCTCTATCCGGAAAAGCCGATCTACGACATTCCGGGCTGGCCAACGATCTCGGCGCAGGGCCTGGTCGACAAGTTGATGGAGCAGATCCATCCGTTCAAGCCGGAATTCACCTTCAACCGCATGGTATCGAGCCTCGAAAAGCTGGAGGACGGGAGTTTCAGGGTCGCCACCGACGAAGGCGAGATGTTCGAGGCCAAGGTGGTGGTGATCGCCGCCGGCGGCGGCTCGTTCCAGCCCAAGCGCCCGCCCATCCCGGGCATCGAGAATTATGAAGGCAAGAGTGTCTTCTATTCCGTCCGGCGCATGGAGGAATTCCGGGGCCATGATCTCGTCATCGTCGGCGGCGGCGATTCGGCGCTCGACTGGACGCTCAACCTGCAGCCGATCGCCAAGAGCGTGACGCTGGTGCATCGCCGGCCGGAATTCCGGGCCGCGCCCGACAGCGTCAACAAGATGTATGCCATGCAGGAGATGAAGCAGCTTGAATTCCTGGTCGGCCAGGTCAGCGGCCTTGCTGGCGCCGACGGACGGCTTTCATCGGCGACCATCAAGGGCGGCCCGGATGGCGACGTCGAGGTGGCATGCACCCGCATGCTTCCGTTCTTCGGCCTCACCATGAAGCTCGGGCCGATCGCCGAATGGGGCCTAAACCTTCACGAGAACCTGATCCCGGTCGACACCGAGAAGTTCCAGACCTCGATCCCGGGTATCTTCGCCGTCGGCGACATCAACTGGTATCCCGGCAAGCTCAAGCTGATCCTGTCAGGTTTCCACGAGGTGGCGCTGATGGCGCAGGCCGCCAAGCGTATCGTCAGCCCGGGCGAGCGCATCGTCTTCCAGTACACGACCTCGTCGACCAGCTTGCAGAAGAAGCTCGGCGTCCACGATTGAAGACGTTACTCCGCGAGCACCGGTGCCGCGTGCTCGTCGTGGCCGCGCAGTTCCTTCTCTGGCATCAGAGCCAGCGTGATCAGTGCGAGGACGAGCGTGATGCCGGCGGTGAGGAAGATCATCACGAACGGCATCGCCGACGTCAGCTGGATGTGCGTCTGCGAGCCTTCGGCGGCCAGGGGCAGGCCATAGCCTAGCGCAACGGCGCCGAGCATGGCGACGCCCAACGCTCCGCCCAGCGTGCGCAGGAAGGTCAGGACGCCCGTCGCGACGCCTAGATGCGCGCGGTCGACCGCGTTCTGGACCGAGACTGTGGCGACCGGGAATGTCGTGCCGCTGCCCAGGCCGATCAGCGTCGTCAGGATCTCGACTTCGAGCAGCGAGGCGTGTCCCGCAATGGCACTGAGCGCGCCGATGCAGACGATCGCCAGACTGATGCCGACCATCGCGATGCGCTTGTAATGGACGAAGCGTGGGATCATGCGGCCGCTGAAGGCGGCGCCGGCGACCGTGCCGAGCAGGAGACCCAGCATGGCCGTGCCGGATTCGCTGACCGAAAGCCCGATGACCGATTGCAGATAGACCGGCAGATAGACCGAGGCGCCGATGTTCGCCGCTTGCAGCAGGAACATCGACAGCGTGCCGGCGAGCACGATGGGGTTGCCCAAAACCTCAAGCGAGATCAGCGGCTCGGCGGCCTTGAGCAGCCTCAGGGCGAAGAAGGTCCAGAATACGGCCGAGCAGACCACCAGCCCGAGGATTTCGCCCGATATCCAGGGATAGGTGTTGCCGCCCCAGCTGAGCGCCAGAAGCAGCAGCGCGGTCGCGACGACCAGAAGGACCGCGCCCAAACCGTCGATGCGGTGATGCTTGGCCGCGATCGGCAGCTTCTTCAGTGGATTGTTGACGATGGCCATGGCCAGGAAGCCGATCGGCAGGTTGATCCAGAAGATCAATGACCAGTGCAGGTGCTCGGCGAAGACGCCGCCGAGCAGCGGGCCGGCGACGCTGGCCACCGCCCAGGTGCCGGAGATCCAGGCCGCGTAGCGGGCGCGCTCGCGTGGCGGCACGAGATCGCCGATGACAGTCTGGGCCAGCGCGAAGAGGCCACCGCCGCCGGCGCCCTGGATGGCGCGGCCGATGACCAGCACCAGCATGTTAGGCGCGAGCGCGCTGACCAGCGACCCGAGCAGAAAAATAAGGATGCCGGCGTGGATGACCGGCCGGCGTCCATAGACATCCGAGATCTTGCCGTAGAGCGGCGCAACCGCCGTCGCGGTCAAGAGGTAGCCGGTGACGATCCAAGGCAGATACTCGGCATGGCCAAGCGCGCGTGCGATCGTCGGCAGGGCGGGGGCGACGATGGTCTGGTCAAGCGCTGCCAGCAGCATCGACAGCAGCACGCCGCCTATGATGGTGTTCTTCTCGCTCTCGCTCATCATCGGCGCGGCTTTCGGCGCCACCGTTTCGACGGTCTGGTCCATGCGTCGTTTCTTTCAAAGGCTGATGCTTGGCGCGCCAAGTCGGCTTTGGCTGTCGCGCCCTTCATTCCCATCACGGATGAGGGTTCGGGGTGTTTCGAACCGCTATATGTCGTTCGATATAGGCCGATTTCGACCGCCGCTCGAAAGTTTTTGCGATCTGGCACCATGTTTGGGCGAAATTGGCCTCGGGTTCTCTCGGGTCAAGGCGGCGGCAACTGGCCGGCTTCGACGCGCTGCATCCGGTAACGCATCAGCCGAAGGATGCGGCTTTCGAAATTGACGCTCTCGACGCGGTCGAAGCGCACCTGGTCCTGATCGTGCCTGGCGAGTTCGGCTGCCTGGATCGCCGCGGCGTTGGCCTTCGCCTCTTCGCAAGTCTTTTGCGGTGGCGCGGCCTTCAACGCATCCTCGAGCGCGCGCGCATGGTTCTTGGCGATTTCGACATGACGCTCCTCATGGCGCTTTATGTCCGCCGAGAGCGTGTCCCAGAACAGCCTGACATCGGGATCGGATTTGCGCGGTCGCCGCCATTCAGGGAGAATCACCTTGACCTTCACGGTGACGGCCGCGTCGGCGATGCGGCAGGATCGCGCGCCCTGCGCGTAGCGGATGCGGGTGGTGAAAGCCATCTGCGTTGCGCCGGGGTGACGCGAGCCGGTGCTCTTCACCTCTGGTCCGTTTTTCGACAACTGGTTCTGGATGTCGTCAAGCGTGCGGCCGCCGATGCTGAAATAGCTGTAGGTCTTGACCAGATTGGCGGCGCCCGCCGGCAGGGCGGTCCAAGCGAGCATCAGGGCGCAGAGCAGTGATCGGTTCATCATGTTGCCTCTTCACGCAGCTTGCTTTAGGGCCGTCGCCAGCGCAACGGAATTGATTTCCGGCGGATCACGCATGGTTGATGGACAATGACAACGAGGCGATGGCAGCTTGCGCACGGGCGCTATCTCGACCTTGGCCCGAAGGCGGTGGTCGTCGGTATCCTCAACGTGACGCCCGACAGTTTTTCGGACGGCGGTCTCTTCATCGCGCCTGAAAAGGCACTGGAACAGGCGCGCCGCATGGTGGCAGAGGGCGCCGCCATCATCGATATCGGCGGGGAATCGACGCGACCGGGTTTTGCTCCCATCACGGCCGAGGAAGAGCAGGGGCGCGTGTTGCCCGTCATTGCCGCGCTCGCCGCTTCCGGCGAGGCGCTGATTTCGGTCGACACCTATCGTGAGGATACGGCGCGGCTCGGCGTCGCCGCCGGCGCCCATATCGTCAACGACGTCTGGGGGCTGCAGCGGGAGCCCGGCATCGCGCGAGTCGCGGCCGAGACCGGCGCCGGGCTCGTCATCATGCATACCGGGCGCGAGCGGCAAAAATTACCCGACGTGATCGAGGACCAACTGCTGTTCCTGCGCAGATCGCTGGAGATCGCGCGCGCCGGCAATGTCGCCGACAGCCAGATCGTGCTCGATGCCGGCTTCGGCTTCGCCAAGGAGACGGCGGAAGAAAACCTGGACCTGATGGCGCGGTTTTCGGAGCTTCAGGCGCTCGGCTATCCGCTGATGGCGGGGACCTCGCGCAAGCGCTTCATAGGCAACGCCACCGGGCGCGAGCCTGGCGAGCGGGCGGCCGGCACGGCGGCCACCAGCGTCATCCTGCGCTTGAAGGGAGCCGACCTGTTTCGCGTCCACGATGTCGCAATCAACGTGGATGCGCTGGCGGTGACCGATGCTATGCTTGCACGCGAAACCGAGCTTCCTCCCGGACACTGATCATGTACGTCATACGCATGAAGAACTGCGCCTTTTTCGCCCGCCATGGCGTTCTGGACGAGGAGGAGACGCTTGGCCAGCGTTTCTATGTCGATGCAGAACTGACCGTCGAACCCAGCCGCCCGCTGACGGAGGATTCCATTGAGGACACCGTCAATTACGGCGTCGCCTTCTCGGTCATCGAGAAGATCGTGACCGGACATCGCCGCTTCCTGATCGAGGCGCTGGCGCTGGAGGTCGCGAAGGCGCTGACGGCGCGGTTCTCGCAGATCAGGAAGGCCGCGATCACCGTGCGCAAACCGAACGCCCCGGTGCCTGGCGTGCTCGATCATGTCGAGGTGACCGTTGTCTGGCCGGAATAGCGCCGTCTATCTCAGCCTCGGCGGCAATCTGGGCGATCCGGCGAAGTCCATGGGCGCGGCATTGCGCATTCTGGATGGCGACGATGAAACGCGCGTCACCGCCGTCTCATCGCTCTACCGAACGCCGCCCTGGGGCAAACTCGACCAGCCCGATTTCCTCAATGCCGCCGCGGCGATCGAGACGGGCCTCTCGCCGCGCGCGCTGCTCGACCTTTGCCTCGATGTCGAGAGGCGGCTGAAACGCGTGCGCGAGGAGCGCTGGGGACCGCGGCTCATCGACATCGACATCCTGGTGTTCGGCGAGCGGGTGATCCACGAGACCGGGCTCGAAGTGCCACATCCGCGCATGCTGGAGCGCGCTTTCGTACTGGCGCCCCTGGCAGAGATCGCGCCCGGGCTTTCGGTCGGCGGCAGGAGCGTCTCGGAACGGCTTGGCGCCGTCGATGCGTCCGGCATCGAGCGGCTGCCATCCGGCCGGGAATGGTGGCTCGGCTAAAGTCGGCTGGTTAACCGGAAAAGCCGCCGCCGTCCAAGAAGGCTCGCTCCTCAGCGGTCGTGGCGCGGCCAAGCATCCGGTTGCGATGGGGAAAGCGTCCGAAGCGCTGGATGATCTCCAGGTGCTCTTCCGCGTATTTCAGATATCCGGGCGCCTTGGCGGCCGTCAGATCGACCGACCGTTGCTGGTCCGCCATCACTTCGGAATGCTCGAAGGGCAAATAGAGGAAGACGCGAACCAATTCTTCCAATTCCAGGTCCTGTCCGGCGGCGATCGCCTGATCGGCAAAATATCTGGCCAGCGGATCGGTCGCATACATATGCCCGCTGCCGCGGAAGCAGTTGCGCGGGAATTGATCGAGCAGGATCATCAGCGCCAGCGATCCTTCGGCATACATGTTCCAATCGTCGCATTCTCGCCGCGCGGCTGCGTGGTGCAGCTCCAGGAAGCGGTCGCGGAAGTCCGCGTCGAAGGCATCGTTCTTCTCGAACCAGGCGTCTTCGCCGGCATCGCGCCAGAATTTGGTGACCGAAAGCGCTCGCGCATCGAGTTCCACCATGGCTCAGCCTCCGCTCCTGGTTTCCGCGTGGAGCACGCCGGCCGTCTCTTCGTTCAGTGCCTGGCCGGCGCGCCGCGGCGTGGCCAGCGGTGTCGGGATCGGCGTGCCGATGTTGCCCTTGAGGAAGCGCTGGCCGGCGCGCACGCCCTCGGCCAATTGCGTCTCGAAACGCGCTTCGTCGCGGCGCCGCACGTCCTCGATGACCTCGGCGACCTCTTCCGGATCGACGCCAAGCGCTTCCAGCGCTGAGCCGCCGAAGACCAGTGCCGATTCGAAGGTTTCGCGCAGCTGGTAGTCGACGCCGGCGCGCACGAGCTGCAGCGCCGTGCCGCGATCGAAGGCGCGCGCCAGGATAGTGACCAGCGGGAATTCGGCCTTGATCAACTGCGCGATGCGCACGGCGGCGTCCGGCTTGTCGACGCAGATCAACACCGCGCGGGCGCGGCCGGCGCCGGCCGCATGCAGGATGTCCAACCGTGTGCCGTCGCCGTAATAGACCTTGAAGCCGAAATCGGCCGCCGCCTGGATCATCTCCACCTCGTTGTCGATGATCGAGACGTCCAGTCCGCGCAGCAGAAGCGGCTGGCTGGCGATCTGGCCGAAGCGGCCGAAGCCGATGATAAGCACGCTGCCGGTGAGGCCCTCGGCGATGTCGACGCCGTCGAGCGACTGCTCGTCGCGCGGGGTCAGGTAGCGCAAAGCCACGATCGCCAGCGGCGTCAGCACCATCGAGATGATGATGATGGCGGTCAGAGTCGCGTTGGCCTGGCCGTCGATGATGCCGACCGCGGCGGCGGAGGAATAAAGCACGAAGGCGAACTCGCCGCCCTGCGCCATGAAGACGGCGCGTTCGAGCGCCTCGCGATGGCCGCTCTTCAGGATGCGCGCCACGATGTAGATGCCGAACGCCTTCATGACCATGTAGGCGACGACATAGATGGCGACGAGCCGCCAGTTGTGGGCAACGACGCCAAGGTCGAGCGACATGCCGACGGCGAGGAAGAACAGGCCGAGCAGGATGCCGCGGAACGGCTCAATGTCGGCCTCGAGCTGATGGCGGAAGGTCGATTCCGACAAGAGCACGCCGGCGAGGAAGGCGCCCATCGCCATCGACAGGCCGGAAAGCTGCATGGCCAGGGCCGATCCCAGCACCACCAGCAGCGCCGCGGCGGTCATGACTTCCCGGGCACGGGCGTCCGCCAGGATGCGGAAGAGCGGATTGAGCAGGTAGCGGCCGGCCACGACCAGCCCCACGATCGCAGCGATGCCGATGCCGACTTCGGTCAGCCGCTCCGAAAGGCTGGTCTCGGCGCCGCCGGGCGCGAGGAATGCGACCAGCGCCAGGAGCGGCACGATCGTCAGGTCCTCGAGCAGCAGGATCGAGACGATACGCTGGCCTTTCGGCGTGGCGATCTCGCCGCGCTCTTCCAGCAACTGCATGACGATCGCCGTCGATGTCAGCACGAAGCCGGCGCCGGCGACGAAGGACTGGGCGATGGGAAAGCCGCCGGCCAGCCCGACCAGGGTCAAAAGAACGGCGCAGACGCCGACCTGGAGGGCGCCCAGTCCAAAGATCTCGCGACGCAGCCCCCATAGCCGCGACGGCTGCATTTCCAGTCCGATGATGAACAGGAACATGACGACGCCGAGCTCGGCGACATGGAGGATCGCTTCCGATTCGGAAAAGATGCGCAGGCCGAAGGGGCCGATGACCACGCCGGCGGCGAGGTAGCCGAGGATCGAGCCCAGACCCATGCGCTTGAAGATCGGGACGGCAATGACACCCGCGGCGAGCAGCGCCACAACCTGCACCAGATCGCTGCTCGAGGCTTCAACCGCCATGCCTGTCATCCCGTTGCTCCAAAGCGCGTCGCCTGAAACTGATTCAGGCGACGCGCTTTAGGTCGTTGGTTGATGCATGTCGTTTCCCAGAACCGCTGCACACTTCCGGGCGACATGCATTGGAAGCACTCCTTGCATGCCCCGGGAGCGGGAGGCAAGGGCGCGGGGACTGGTCGAAAGGGCAGGACGCGCACCAGGATACGAAGCGGCACGTTGCGCGGCAAACGCCTGTTGCAACTCCGTTACAGAAGTTTACGCGGCCAGGTTGTTGCCTGCCGCCACAATCGGAGGTTATGGCACATTCGGCTTCGGCCATTGGAGGCAGCGGCGATGGGCGGCTGCCTTTTTTGAGGAGATGACTGAGATGAAGAAGTTTTTGCTCGTTGCCGTCGGCGTTGCGGCGCTGGCCGGTTCGGCTTGCTCCAAGGGGCCTGAATGCACGCAGGAGATGGCCACCAAGAAGGCGCAGGACATGGCTGCAGCCCTCCAGGCAGCGATCACCAAGGATCCGAGCAAGGCGGCCGATCTGACCGCCAAGGTGCAGGCCGTGACGACGAAGTATCAAGGCGCGACGACGTTGGACGAAGCCTGCAAGGCCTATGACGAGCTGACCGCCGCTATCAAGGGTTGAGCCCAGCCGTTGAGAAATGCAAGGCGGTGGCCCAGGTGGCCGCCGCCTTTTGTTTGCGCCGGTTGAGGCCGCGCGCCTTGCCGCGATGCCCTAGGCGATGGCCATTACCCGCTTGTGGTCGGCGATCTCGGCGAGCAGCCAATCCTGGAACAGGCCGCTGCCCGGCTTGTTGCCGATGCTGCGGCGCTGATGCAGGTAGATGCCGGCAGGATAAGTGTGGCGGGCGCTGAACGGGGCGACAAGCTTGCCCTGCTGCAGAAGATCCTGCGCCATCATGGTGTCGGCCAAGGCTATCCCGGCGCCGTTTATCACTTCACGCATGATCAAGGTACAGTCATCCAGTGTCGTGCTGGATTTCGGCGTGGTGTCGAGGACCCCTTCCTGTTCCAGCCATCGCCTCCACCGCATGCTCTCGCATTCGTGGATCAGGTGGTGATTGACCAGATCGGCGGGCGTTCTGAGCGGCACCGGTCCTTCGAGCAATGAGGGCGCGCAGACCGGTGTCAGAACCAGAGGGATCAGCAGCGTCAAGGCCGGGCCGGCCTTGTAGACGAACTCGTCGACGATGGCCAAGTCGAAGTTGGCGCGCTTGCCCGACGTCGAGATCTCCAGGTCCACGGCCGGATGCAGCCTGCGGAAATTCGGCAACCGGTCGGCAAGCCAAAGATTGAGAACCGCGGGCACGCAGAGCACCCTGACACGCTGGGTCCTGCCATGCCCCGGCGCATCGACGAAACTGACATCGTCGGTGGCGCGCCAGATGGCCTCGAATGCCTCGGAGAGGGAGCGCGCGTAGTACGAGCCCCTGATGGTCGGGGTTATCTGGCGAAAGCCACGCTCGAACAGGTCCTGGCCAAGGTTTCTTTCAAGCGCGCGGATGTGGCGGCTGACGGCAGAGGGCGTGAGGTGCAGCTCTTCCGCCGCATCCTTGATGCTGCCGAGGCGCGCGGCGGCCTCGAAAGCGCGCATACCGTTGAGTGAGGGCAGGGCCATTGGCCGATCATGAATTGTCAGTTGAGTTTTTGTCAATCGACTTGGGCAAAATTCGCGTTTGATCGCCCCGCCGGTTCGGGGATACCCAAAAGGCAAGAGCGGTTAAGTCGCCGTCAGAAAACAATTATTTGGGTACTCCGATACCATTCCCCCCAACGGCGCGAACCGGTCTCCCGGTTCAACCGGTGGCGGGAGAGGCTTTGCGTGTGACGCAGCCGGCTTGGCAGGAGCAACCCACAAAATGGGAGAACGAGCTTTTATGCCCCAGTCGCCGGCGCCGGTCTTTGAAACGGTGGACGAGATTTCCAAGGAAGCCTCCGTCGTCGTGATCCTGCAGACCGCTCATAACGGTTTTGGCCCCCGGGCAGCGGCGCTCGATGCCGAGATGAAGGGGATCTTGTCCCGTGCTTGCTCCGATCCGGCCGCCCTGGCGCAATCGGGCGCCTGCGTCGATGTCATCGCCCCCGAGGCCGTTTCGCTTCGGCGCGTGGTCGTGCTGTCGTTGGGCACGGCCGATAGCGTGACCGCTCTTTCCTTGGCGCGCGCAGGCGGTCTGCTTGCCGCGCATCTGGAAGGCAAGGGCGAATGCGCGGCCACGCTGGTGCTGGACCCGCTTGCCGGTGTCGACCTCCCCGCGTCGGAAATCCTGGCGCGGGTCGCGCTCGGCATGCGGCTGCGGCGCTATCGCTTCGACATGCGCAACCGGCGGCAAGGGGCAGGCGCCGACCGAACCTTGCGGGTGCAATTGATGGGCGCGGCAGGCTCGGATCTGAAACCGGCGCTGGCGCGGATCAACGCCATTGCCGACGGCGTCGAATATGCGCGCACGCTCGTCAACCTGCCGCCAAACCATCTCCATCCCGACAATTTCCCGGACCATCTGGAGCCGTTGCGCGAGGCCGGCATCGACGTCGAGATCCTCGATGCGGCCCGGCTGAAGGAGCTCGGCATGAATGCGATCCTGGCCGTCGGCTCGGGTTCGGCGCGGCCCCCGCGTGTGGCGGTCCTGCGCTATCGCGGCAAGGGTGCTCCCGCGCAGCCGCTGGCTTTCGTCGGCAAGGGCGTCTGCTTCGATTCCGGTGGCCTGTGCATAAAGCGCGGCGAACAGATGTTCGACATGAAGGCCGACATGGGTGGCGCGGCCGCCGTGGTAGGCCTGCTGATAGCATTGGCCCGGCAAGGCAGCCCGGTGCATGCCGTCGGCGTGCTCGGCATCGCCGAGAACATGCCGTCCGGCACCTCGCTCAAGCCGCGCGACATCATCACGACCGCCTCGGGGCAAACCGTGGAGGTGTTCGACACGGATGCGGAAGGTCGGCTCATCCTGGCCGACTGCCTCTATTATGCAGCCTCGCGCTTCAACCCGTCGGTCATCGTCGATCTGGCCACCCTGACCTATTCGGTGATGCGGGGTCTCGGATCCGTCTTCGCCGGTCTCTTCAGCACCGACGACACCATTGCCTCGCGCATGATCGCGGCCGGGGAAAAAGTCGGTGAGCGGTTCTGGCAGTTGCCCCTCGACCGGGCCTATGACGAGGGGCTGCAATCGCCATTCGCCGATATCAGGCACCACGCCAAGGATATGGAAGACGGCGACGCGCCCTATGCCGCGGCCTTCCTGCGGAATTTCACCGAGGACCGTCCCTGGGTGCATCTCGACATCGCCGGCAAGGAACTGGCCGACGCGGACCGGCCCATGGGCCGGGAAGGCGCAACCGCATTCGGCGTGCAGATGCTGGAAGAGTGGGTGCAGTCCGGCCGGGCGGCGAACTAGGCGGCAACGAGATGTCTTCAACCACGCAGGGAGTCGGGATGTCGTCCGGGATCGTCAGCAGGGAAGGCCGGGCCGGCTTCGGTGCCTATGAAACCTGGTATCGCATCAGCGGCGAGCTCGGCGCCGGCAAGGCTCCCATCGTCATCCTGCATGGCGGGCCGGGCGCCGCCCACAATTATGTCGACGCCTACAAGCTACTCGCCCGGGGCGGCCGCGCCGTCATCCATTACGACCAGTTGGGCTGCGGCAATTCCACCTTGCTGCCGCAAAAGGGCGCCGACTTCTGGACGCCCCAACTCTTCATCGACGAGCTGGAAAACCTCGTCGACCATCTCGGCATTCGCGGCGGCTTCCACGTGCTCGGGCAAAGCTGGGGCGGCATGCTGGGCGCCGAGTATGGCGTGACCCGGCCGAAGGGCCTGAAGTCGCTGACCATCGCCAATTCGCCGGCTTCGATGAAGCTTTGGGTCGAAGAGGCCAACCGTCTGCGCGCCGATCTGCCCAAGGACGTGCAGGAGACGCTGACCCGTCATGAACAGGCGGGCACGACGGATGATCCAGCCTACCAGGAAGCGACGATGCGGTTCTACGAACGGCATGTCTGCCGGGTCGTGCCATTCCCGCCCGAAGTGACGGAGACTTTCGCCCAGATCGTGCGCAATCCGACCGTCTACAACGTGATGAACGGCCCGAACGAGTTCCACGTCATCGGAACGCTGAAGACCTGGAGCGTCATCGACCGCCTGTCGGCGATCGATGTGCCCACACTGATCATCTCCGGCCGTTACGACGAGGCCACGCCAGCGACCGTGCAGCCGTTCAAGGACGGCATCAAGGGATCGCGCTGGGAGATATTCGAGCATTCCAGCCACATGCCGCATGTCGAGGAGCAGGAACTCTGCATGCGGGTGGTGGGCGACTTCCTGGACCACAACGACAACTGAGAAAAGGGGAATAGCGACATGAAGAAACTGCTTTTGGCGGCGTCAGCCGCGGCATTGCTGGCCGGCTCGTGGCTGGCTCCGGCGCAGGCCGAATATCTCAAGGAACATCGAGGCGGCACCATTCGCCTGCTCGCACGCTCGGCGGCCGGAACGCTCGATCCGCACATCAACTACACCGACCAGGGCTGGCAGATGTACCAGCCGATCTATGACGGCCTGGTCGCCTTCCGCAAAGCCGAAGGCATCGACGGTTTCAGCGTCGTTCCCGACCTTGCCGAGGCGATGCCGCAGGTCAGCAATGACGGCAAGACCTTCACCTTCAAGCTGCGCAAGGGCATCAAGTTCTCCAACGGGCAGGAACTAGGCGTGAAGGACGTGGTCGCCTCCTTCCAGCGCATCTTCAAGGTTTCCGGGCCGACGTCGGGCACCTTCTATGCCGGTATTGTCGGCGCCGACAAATGCTTGGCCGACATCAAGACCTGCACGCTGGAAGGTGGCGTCGTCGCCGACGAGGCGGCCGGCACGATCACCATCAATCTCACCAAGCCGGACGCCGAGATCCTCTACAAGCTGGCCTTGCCGCATGCCGTGATCCTGCCGGCGGACACGCCGACCGAGGACATGGGCTCCAAGCCGATCCCCAGCACCGGCCCCTACATGATCTCGACCTTCGACCCCAACAAGGGCATGACGGTTTCCCGCAACCCCAATTTCAAGCAGTGGAGCGAGGAAGCCCAGCCGGACGGCTATCCGGATGCCGTCCAGTATGATTTCGGCCTGTCGGAAGAGGCGGCCGTCACCGCGATCCAGAACGGCGAGGCGGACTGGATGTTCGACGCGCTGCCCAGCGACCGCCTCGGCGAACTCGGCAGCAAGTCCATGGACCAGCTGCATATCTCGCCCCTTTCGGCCTGGTGGTACGCGCCCCTGAACACGCGCCTTGCGCCATTCGACAATGAGAAGGCCCGCCAGGCCGTCGCCTACGCGGTCGACCGCAACACGTTGGTCAAGCTGTTCGGCGGCAAGGTGCTGGCTTCGCCGGTCTGCCAGGTCCTGCCGCCGGACTTCCCCGGGCATGTGGATTATTGCCCCTTCACCAAGAATCCCGGCGCCAAATGGTCAGCCCCGGACGTCGACAAGGCTAAGCAGCTCGTCGAGGAATCGGGCACGAAGGGCCAGAAGGTGACCGTCATCGTCGAGGATACCGCTATTTCGCGGTCGATCGGCGTCTATCTGCAGAGCGTGCTGACCAGCATCGGTTACGTCGCCGACGTCAAGCCTATCTCGTCCAACCTCCAGTTCACCTACATCCAGAATTCGAACAACAAAGTGCAGATGTCCGTCAGCCAGTGGTATAAGGACTATCCTGCTGCATCGGACTTCCTGAACATCCTGTTCAGCTGCGCCTCCTACCGCGAAGGCTCGGATGCCTCGATCAACATATCCGCCTTCTGCAACAAGGATATCGATGCGAAGATGCAGAAGGCGCTGGACCTCGGCGTGACCGATCAGAAGGCGGCCGACAAGCTGTGGGCCGAAGTCGACAAGGAGGTCACCGACACGGCGGCCGCGGTCGGTCTGTTCACACCGAAGCGGCTTGATTTCGTCAGCAAGCGCGTCGGCAATTTCAAGTTCAACCCGCAGTTCAACTGGATGATCACCCAGTCCTGGGTGCAGTAACGGACCGCTGAAGGCATGTCCTTGTCCAGCCAAGCCGCCACCATGCCGCGCAAGACGCGAGGGCCCTGGGCCGTCGCGTTTGCGAAGCTGACGCGAGACAGGGCCGCCATGGCGTCCCTGATCGTGTTCGTCCTCATCGTTCTCGCCTGCTTCGGCGCGCCGCTCTATGCGAAATGGGCGGGCGTCGATCCATTCGCCTCGACGCTCGACGCCGTCATCCAGATCGACGGCGCCGACGTTCCGGTGATGGAGCCGTCGACCGAGGGGCTGGGGCTTGGCTATACGCCGATCGGCCCGACCTGGCGGCTCGGCAACTATTTCCTCGGCGCCGACAGCCAGGGCCGCGACGTCATGGCAAGGTTGCTCTATGGCGGATTGAACTCGCTGCTGATCTCCGGCGCGGCCACCATCTTCACGCTGATCTTCGGCACGCTGGCGGGATTGATCGCCGGCTATTTCGGCGGCATCACCGACACGGTGCTGTCGCGCTTCCTCGATGTGCTGTGGGCATTCCCGATCTATCTCCTGGCGATTTCGCTTTCCATCGTCACCATCGCCCAAGGGATATCGATCGGGCCGATCGAGATCCAATCGGGCAGCCTATGGCTGCCGATCATCATCATAGGCATCGTCTATATACCCTATGTGGCGCGCCCGATCCGCGGACAGGTGCTGGCGTTGCGCCACAGCGAGTTCGTGCTGGCCGCGATCAATCTGGGCGTGCCGGGCTGGCGCATCCTGTTGCGCGACATCCTGCCCAACATCACCACGACGCTCATCGTCTTCGTGCCGCTGATGATGGCGCTGAACATGCTGACGGAATCAGCGCTTTCCTTCCTGTCGATCGGCGTGCAGCCGCCGGCAGCAAGCTGGGGCACCATCATCCAGGACGGGCAGGCGCTGCTTTACACGCGCCCGCTGGTGGCGCTGGTGCCGGGACTGGCGATCGCCGTTTCCGTCATGGCGCTCAATGTCTTTGGCGATGGTCTGCGCGATGCGCTCGATCCGCGGTCCAAGGTCCGGCTGGGGCGCGACTGATGATCTACGCCATCCTGCGCCGTTTCGGTCAGATGCTGTTCGTGATGTTCGGCATCTCGGTCATCGTCTTCCTGATCTTCTTCGCCACGCCTGGCGCCGACCCGGCCGCGCGCATTGCCGGCCGCAACGCTTCCCCGGAAGTGCTGGCGGCGGTGCGCCACAGCTTCGGCTTCGACCAGCCGCTCTACGTGCAATATGTGCGGATGATGGAGAAGATCTTCGTCACCGGCGACCTGACCTCCTTCGTCAATCGCGGTTGGAAGGTCGTGCCGGCCGTCATGGATTCCATCCCCGTCACGCTTTCGCTGGTGTTCGGGGCGGCGATCCTTTGGGTGGTGGTCTCCATCGTCATCGGCATCGTCGCCGCGGCCACGCGCGACAGCTGGCTGGACAAGCTCCTGATGGCCTTGGGCCTGCTCGGCATTTCCATGCCGGTCTATTGGCTGGGCGAGGTGATGAACCTGATCACCCAGAGCCGGTATCACGACAGCTGGGCGTTCTCCTGGGTGCCGCCCCTCGGCTACAAGAATTTTTCCGACGATCCCAAGGGCTGGTTCCTGACGCTGGTGATCCCATGGATCACGCTGGCGATCCTCTATATCGGCATCTACGGGCGCGTGCTGCGCGCGGCGATCATCGAATCCATGCAGGAAGATTACATCCGCACGGCCCGCGCCAAGGGCCTGTCGGAGACCCGCATCCTGTTCCGCCATGCGTTGCGCACCTCGCTCATCGCCTTCGTCACGCTGTTCGGCCTCGATTTCGGCGCGCTGGTGGGCGGCTCGGCGCTGCTGACGGAGGTCGTGTTCGGCCTGCACGGCATCGGCAAGCTTACCTATGACGCGCTGCAGAACCTCGACCTGCCGATGATCATGGCAACTGTCATGTATGCTTCCATGTTCGTGGTCGTCGCCAATGCCGTGGTCGATTTCGTCTACATCCTTCTCGATCCGCGCCTGAGGACATCATGATACTGTCGGTGCGCGATCTCAAAGTATCCTTCCGCACGCATGACGGGCTGGTGCGGGCCATCGACGGCGTTTCCTTCGACCTCGAGGAAAGCGAGATACTCGGCGTCGTCGGCGAATCCGGCTCAGGCAAGACGGTGTCGCTGCTGGCTGTCATGGGTCTCATCACCGACCCGAACGCCACCATCGAAGGCTCTATCCGCTACAAGGGCCGCGAACTGGTGGGGTTGCCGCCACGCGAGCTGAGGCGCCTGCGCGGCAACGAGATCGCGATGATCTTCCAGGACCCGATGACGGCGCTGACGCCTGTCTACACGATCGGCTGGCAGATCGCCGAGCAGATCCGGGCGCATCGCGGCGTCAGCAAATCCAAGGCGATGGAGCGCGTCGAGCAACTGCTGGCGGAGGTGAATTTCCCCAACCCGCATGAGGCGATGTCGCGCTATCCGCATCAGCTTTCCGGCGGCATGCGGCAGCGGGCCGTGATTGCGATGGCCTTGTCCTGCGATCCGACGCTGCTGGTGGCTGATGAACCGACCACCGCGCTCGACGTCACCGTGCAGGCCGGGATTCTCGACCTCGTGCGCAAGCTGCGTGCGACGCATAAATCGGCCGTGGTCTTCATCACGCATGACATGGGCGTGGTCTCCGAACTCGCCGACCGCGTCATGGTCATGTATGCCGGCCGAGTGGTGGAGCGCGGCACCCGCACCGACCTGTTTTCCGATCCACGGCACCCCTATACCCGCGCGCTGCTCGGCTCGATCCCGCCGCTGACCGGCCAGAAACCGCGCCGCCTGCCGGCCATTCCCGGTTCGCCGCCGTCCTTGCTGCGGCTGCCGCAAGGCTGCGCCTTCGGCCCGCGTTGCCCGGTCCGCTACGAGCCTTGCGAAACCGCGAAACCAGATCTCGGCGCAGGCGCGCATGCCGCCGCATGTTTTCGGGTGGCACAGGCATGGGCGAACCGATGACAGATAAAGATCGTCCGATCCTCGAGACGCGTTCGCTGGCGAAGCGCTTTTCGATCGGCAGCCGCTTTTCGGCTGAGGGCCGGCGCACCGTGCATGCGGTCGACAATGTCTCGCTGACCGTCCGGCGTGGTGAGACGGTCGGCCTTGTCGGCGAATCCGGGTGCGGCAAGTCCACGCTGGCGCGCTGCCTTGTGCGGCTCTACGACATCACCGATGGCAAGCTGCTGTTCGAAGGCGACGACATCACCGCAAAGTCGTTGTCGGAACTCAGGCCGCTGCGGCGGCGCCTGCAGATGGTGTTCCAGGACCCGTCGGCCTCGCTCAATCCGCGCCGGCGCGTCGGCGACCTCGTGGCAGAGCCGCTGCGCATCCATGGCAAGCTTTCGGCCAAAGAGATCACCGCGCGCGTGGCGGAGCTGTTCGAACTGGTCGGCCTGCTGCCGGACCATGTGATGCGCTATCCGCACGAATTCTCCGGCGGGCAGCGCCAGCGCGTCGGGATCGCGCGGGCGATCGCGTTGAACCCCGACCTTGTCGTGCTGGACGAGCCGGTCTCCGCCCTCGACGTGTCGGTGCAGGCCCAGATCGTCAACCTGCTCGCCGACCTGCAGGAGAAGCTGAAGCTCACCTACATCTTCATCGCCCACGACCTCTCGGTGGTGCGGCAAGTCTCGACCCGCATCGCGGTCATGTATCTCGGCTCGATCGTCGAGGAGGGGCCGGCGGAAGAGGTGTTTGCGACGCCGGCCCATCCTTACAGCCAGGCGCTGATCTCGGCGGTTCCGGTCGTCGAGACGACGCCCACGGGCGCGCGCAAGCGCATCATCCTCACCGGCGACGTGCCGAGCCCGCTGAAGCCGCCGGCCGGATGTCGTTTCCATCCGCGATGCCCGATCGCGGCGGATCGCTGCCGCTCGGAGCGGCCGGAATTGAAGGAATATCGCCCCGGCCGCAAAGTGGCCTGCCACTACCCGACCGTGAGCTGAGCCACCCTTTTACCAGATGGCGGGCAGGGTCATAACCGGAGGGAAACCGACGGCGCGATTGCTGTATAGGATCAGTTCTTGGCGATGGCGCCGACTTCGACCGAGTCGACCCGCTTCAAGCTCATGCCGATCACCGGCACCAACTGATTGTTGACGCGCACCGCCACCGTCACGGTCATCGAATTGCCGTCGGGTACACGCGCCTGCATGACGCCGTTCAACTGCTTACGGTTGATGGTGAAGACGACTTTCTGGGCGTCGACGACATTGCCGCCGACAATGTCCATCCCGCTTTCGGTCGAGCCACCCATGAAGGTGCCCCTGTAACCGTCGCGACCCTTGCGCTCGACGCTGGCCGACATCTTCTGCGTGAACACGCCGACCCTGCAGCCGCCATCAAGCGTCATGCCGAGTTTGCTGGCGGGCGTCGAGCCATTGAAATCGCAAGTGAATTTCGTGCCCTTGTACTTGCCGGCGATGATCTCGCCAGGGCCAATCCATCTGCCTTCGACCGAATGGAAGAACTGCTTGTCCGGCTCTGCCCCAAAGGCCTTGTCGACCAATCCGAGCGGTGCGGCTACCGCAACGGTCGCAGGCAGGACGCAGGACAGGATTACGCTTCTCATGGACGACACCCGGCACGACAGAGTCTGTTCTTGGAACCAGGCTGACCATGGAGAAGATTGGTTAACGCTTCGTCACTGGCGGCGGTTTTCGCGTTTACCTTATTCGTCCGCCTGACCGTTCTTTCGTGCCGCGAAAGACGTCAGCGCCGAGAGGAAATCGCCGAGGCCGGGGCGCTTCAGGGCAATGAACGGCAATGGACGGGCCGTTTCCATCGCCGCGATGCCGATGCGTGCCGTCATCATGCCGTTGACCACGCCTTCGCCAAGTTTTGCCGAGAGTTTCGCGGCAAGCCCGTGGCCGACGATCTGCTGCACGAAACTGTCGCCGACTGCGATCGAGCCGGTCACCGCCAGATGCGCGAGCACGCCGCGTGCCAGCCGGAAGAAGCCGAGCGTGCCGGGACGGCCGCCATAGAGCTCCGAGAGCCGACGGATCAAGCGTCCGGCCTCGAAGACGACATAGGCAATATCGACCAGCGCGCGAGGGCTGACCGCCGTTATGAGCGACACGCGTTTCGCCGCCTCGAGGATCATGATCTTGGCGCGGGCATCGAGAGGCGACAGGATTTCGGTCTCGGCCAGCCGCACCAGATTGGCGCCGTCGATGATCTCGCCGCGCAATTCGGCAAGCGAACGCCGGCCGGCGGCGGTCTCGGGTTTCGCCGCGACGAAAGCGGAGAGTTCGTCGACCAACGCGCGCGCGGCCTTGGGATCGTCGCGCGCCACGGCATCCAGGGCGCGCTTCTGCATCTTTTCGACTTCGGCCAGCCGGGCGATGGCGAGGAATTCGCGGATGAGGATGACGAGCAGCGAGAGCAGCGCGATCCCCGCCAGGCCGGCAGCGAGCCAGCCGAGCCACTCGGCGCGCGCGAACAGGTCGCGGACCAACTGATCGGCCCACAGGCCGACCGCCAGCGAGACGAGCGCGCCGAGAGCGCCGAAGAACAGCCGGGCCAGCAGTGAAGACTTTCTTGGCGCGGTCGCCGGCGGCGGAACCGCAGCCTCGATGTCCGGTTCGTCGAAGACGTCGACTTCCGAGGGGATCACGACCGCCACATCGGCCCTTGCGGCGCGTGGCCTGCGCGTCGGCTGTTCCTCGGCTATGTGGCTCTGCGGTGATTGCTGCCTCGGCTCGGTCTCGGGCTCGATGCGGAAGGCCGCCGGTTTGCGGGGCGCGGTCATGCCAGATGATCTCCGATCAGGAACTGCAGCGCGCGGTCGAGCCGGATATGCGGCAGGGACAGCGTGACGCCCTCGGCGGTACGTTCGAGCTTCGGCGGGCGGAAACGCACGAAGCGGATCGCCGGTTCGTTGCCGTCGACCAGAGATCCGGAAACGTCGAACACCGCATCGACCTTTTCCGGCAAATCGCCCGGGAATATGGCGGTTTCGGTCTTTCCGTCGAATGTCTCGCCGTTGATCCTCTCGCCTTTCAGCGGCGTGCCGATGATGACCGGCAGCGTCTCGCGGCCCTGCTTCACCGTGCCCTCGCGCGTCGAGCGAACGGCGGCCATGGCGACGACATCGACGGTGGCGCCGCTGAAATTCGCCCGCGCAACCGCGCGGTCGGTCAGGCGGCGCACGATCGCCTGCAGCCGGTCATGGCTTTCATGGTGCAGATGGTCGGCCTTGGTCGCTGCCACCAGGATGCGGTCGATGCGGCGCGAGAAGAAGTCGGTCAGGAAATTGCCCCGTCCGGGCCTGAAACAGGACAAGATCTCGGTGACGGCGCGTTCCAGATCGGCCATGGCGGCCGGACCGGCATTGAGCGCCTGCATGGCGTCGATCAGCACGATCTGCCGGTCGAGGCGGGCTATGTGCTCGCGAAAGAACGGTTTGACCACATGCGTCTTATAGGCCTCGTAGCGGCGCTCCATCATCGCCTGCAGCGATCCGGGGCGCGGCCGGCCTTGCGACAGCGTCATCAGCGGCGCGAAGGTGAGGGCGGGCGAGCCTTCGAGGTCACCGGGCATCAGGAAACGGCCTGGCGGCAGCGTCGACAGCGCCCGGTCGTCGAGCTTGCAGGCCTTGAGATAGGCGGCGAAGCTCTCGGCCAATCGCCGCGCGGTCATTTCATCGGCGTCGGCATCGGGATTGACGCTGGAGGCCAGCTCGCGCCAGGCCTGCGACAGGTCTGAGCGGACGGGCAGGGCGGCCAGCTCGACGGCCTCCCGCGAAAAATCGGCGAAGGATTTGCCAAGCAACGGCAAATCGAGCAGCCATTCGCCGGGGTAATCGACGATGTCGACGGATAGTTTTCCGGCTGAAAACAACCGGTTCCAGCCGGAAGCCGACTCATATTCGATGGTGAGCCTAAGTTCGGAGATGGCGCGCGTGGAATCCGGCCAGACGCGGTCGTTCACCAAGGCCGCGACATGGTCCTCGTATTGGAAGCGCGGAACGGCATCGTCCGGTTGCTCCTCAAGGAAGGCGCGGGCGATGCGGCCGGATTTCTGCGCCTCGAACAACGGCAGGCGGCCGCCATGGATCAGGTTGTGGACGAGGGCGGAGATGAACACCGTCTTGCCGGCGCGGGACAGGCCGGTGACGCCGAGACGCAATGACGGAGAGAACAGCCCAGCGGCGCGGCCCGAAAGCGTGTCGAGCGCAATCCTTGCCTCGTCGGTAAAACTGGTCAGCGATGATGCCAAATCGGGCCCCGGATTGCGCGTCAGCGCCCGATATAGGCCTTGGGCCTCGCGTTTGAAATGGCCTCAGAGGTCGGCAGGCGTCAGAAAGGCTTCGAGATAGCCGTTGCCTTGCGCCGCTTCCGCCAGGTTGCCGGGAAAGCGCACCACGGCGAGGCCGGAGGTTGGAAAACCATAGTTCAGCATGCCGCGCGCCGCATCCTCGCCATCGCCCGACACCGCCATGGCCAGGTCTTCGGTCATCGGGTTGTGGCCGATCACCAGAAGCTGGTCGGAGCCGCCATTCTTGCGGATAATGTCGAGATAGCCGGCCGCATCCTCGCTGTATAGCGTGTCGAAGAACAGGACGCGGCCGGTGTCGGTGCGCCCCGCCAGTCCTTCCAGCGTCTGCCTCGCGCGCTTGGCGTTGGAGCAAAGGGTGACGTCCGGCACGTAGTTGCGGGCCCGCATGGCCTCTCCGATCGCTTCGGCATCGGCCATGCCCGATTCGTCGAGCGGGCGGTCGAAATCGCGCACGCCAGGCATCGCCCAGCCGGCTTTGGCGTGCCGCAACAGATAAAGTCTGCTCAACCGGACCCCCATGGCGATGCCTCTCCAGCAAAGCGCGATTAGTCACCAGAACCACGTCATGCACAATGGCCGGTGCGAGCAACTGCAACGAATCATGTTCGAATTCGTTTTCTGGCGTCGAAACAACGTTGTCGCGCAGCCTGCCGATGCGAGACTAACAATTGCGTGAAACTGTCGCCGATAGCGCTTGTGCAGCCTCTTGTCCGCGAATATATAGGCGCCAAATTTGGGGTTGTTGGGTGAGTCGAATGAACGACATCGTTACCGCCGATTACGTACCCTCCGAAGACGAGCCGTTCATGAATGAACGGCAAAAATCGTACTTCCGCCAAAAGCTTATCACTTGGAAGAACGACATTCTCCGCGAAGCACGCGAAACCCTCGAAATCCTGCAGCAAGAAAACGCCAACCACCCCGACCTCGCAGATCGCGCCTCCTCAGAAACCGACCGCGCCATCGAATTGCGCGCCCGCGATCGCCAACGCAAGCTCATCTCGAAAATCGACTCCGCGCTCCAGCGCATCGACGAAGGCACTTACGGCTATTGCGAAGAGACCGGCGAGCCGATCGCGCTGAAGCGTCTCGACGCACGCCCGATCGCAACGCTGTCGATCGAGGCGCAGGAGCGTCACGAGCGCCGCGAGAAGGTCTACCGCGACGACTGACGCGGGCTGGACAGGCAAGATCGATGTAAAATGGCCGGATTTCCGGCCATTTTTGTTTTCGTCGCTCCAGGCTGTTTTCGACGGAAAAATTTGGCAAGCCCCCGGCCGGTCAGCGGCTGTCCTGTCAGCGCTTGTGGCTGCCCAGTTCGCCAAGAAGCTTGGTCATCTCGTCATCGAGCGAGGGCTTGGGGGCCGGCTTGCTGGCCGCCGGCTGGGAATGCTGGTCATCGAGAGAGGTCTCAAGCTCGTGCATCAGCGTGTCATCGATGGAATCGTTTGACGGCGGCGGCGCATGTCGGGCGCCACCGTTCGTCGCCCCATAGCTCGGCAACGGCATGACCTTCGCCGTCGGCTGGCTCGCCGCGACTGGCTTGGATGCCGGTGCAGGTGCTGCCGGCGCGCGCGGACGCGTGCTGGTCGCTGGTGGAGGTGAGGGCGGCGATGCCTGCCTGACGGGGGCGGGGGCGGGAGCCGGCGCCGGTTGCGGCGCGCGTGGGCGAGGGGCGGCGGCGGTTGCCTGCTGATGGCCGCTGTCACCGGTCAGCGCCGGGCGGCGGGAGGCTGCCAGCCTGATGTCGCGCTCGACCACGACATCGGTCGGGCCGCCGATCAGGATCAGGTGTTCGATGTCGTCGCGGCGCACCAGCACCAGGCGGCGATGGCTGTCGACTGCGGTGGCGTCCATGACCGCAAGGCGGGTCTTGCGGTTCCTGCCGCCGGCCACGAAGGTGCCGAAGGTCAGGTTGCGAACCACCTTGATGGCGAGCAGGACGACAACCAGCAGGATGAGGGCCGCTACCGTCCACAGGATTGCGGCGACATAACCCGGGCCCGCCACGCTATCCAGCCACTGCATCGGTGCACCCCAATCGCCATATTTGAAGTGAGGGGACACTAGACCGTTGGGACCAGCGACCGCAAGTTCACATCACCCATCGTGAACAGTTTGAAACATGAATCGTTGATTTTACCGGACATTTGCCGCCTGGGCCTTTTCCGTCGCGGGAGAATGTGATTCAACCGGCCGTCCGCGCCGTCGGATATCGGAATCACGAGCAGGGGGACCATGGCCAAGGAAGCGCGCGGCGATTTCTATCCGGTACCGATCGTCGACCAGAACACGCGTCCGGGCGCCGTCACCAGGCTTATCGTCTTCATCGTCGTCTTGACCGGCGCCGCGATCGTCTTCGGACTTTTCCGCGAGCGGCTCGGCGATCCGTTCCTGCTCGGCATGCTCGGCGTGCTCGCCATGATCGGCGTCGGCTTCCTGTTCGCGACCGCGATCGGCTTCGTGCAGATCGCGCCGCGCTCGACCGGCGACGAACTGTCGAAGGCCTTTGTCGACTCCATGTCGCAGGGCCTCCTGGTCACCGACACCAAGGGCCGCGTCGTCTATGCCAACCGTGCCTATGCCGAGATGACGGGCGCGGCCTCGGCCGCCGATCTCAAGACCGTCGAAGGGCTTTTGTCGGATGTCCCCGAGGCCTCGATGACGATCTACCGGCTGGCGTCGGGCCTGCGCGATGGCCAGGCGGGCGATGGCGAGTTCCGCCTGGCGCAGTCGATCAAGCCGGGCGCCGAGCCTGGCGCGCGCTGGTACCGCGCCCGCGCGCGCGCCTTCAGCATGCCCGGGCAAAGACTGCCGATGCTGGCCTGGCAACTCGCCGACATCTCGCAGGAACGGGCGGAGCAGGAGCGTTTCTTCCTCGACCTGCAGAAAGCCATCGACCATCTCGACCATGCGCCGGCCGGCTTCTTCTCGGCCGATCAGGAAGGCCGCGTCACCTATATCAACGCCACGCTTGCCGAGTGGCTGGGCATAGACCTCGCCAGCTTCACGCCGGGCGCCATCACGCTGCCGGAGATCATCGCCGGCGACGGCATGGCGCTGGTGCGTTCGGTCAAGGCCGATCCGGGCACGACGCGCAACGCCGTCATCGACCTCGACCTCACCACCATGAGCGGCCAGGCGCTGCCGGTTCGTTTCATGCACCGGGTTTCCGCGAGCCGCGAAGGCGTCAACGGCCCGACCCGCACGATCGTGCTCAACCGCACCCAGGGAGAGGATGCCTCCGCCGAACTCAGGGCTTCGGAGGTTCGTTTCACCCGTTTCTTCAACTCGACGCCGATGGCGATTGCCGGCGTCGATGCGAGCGGGCGCATCCTGCGCACCAACGCGCCATTCCTGCAGTTGTTTTCGTCCGTGGTCGACCGCGATGCCGTCGACCGGCGGGTGCGGTTCGAGACCATCGTTCACGAACGCGACCGGCCGGCCTTCGCCGCGGCCTTCGAGAAGGCCAGGCAGCGGCAGGCCAATATCGAGCCAATCGATTCCGTGCTGCCCGGCAATGAGGAGCGCCATATCCGCTTCTACGTCAACGCCCTGGCCGACGGAGCGGGCAGCGAAGGCGCGGAGGAATCGGCGATCGTCTATGCGGTCGAGACCACCGAGCAGAAGGCGCTCGAGGGCCAGATGGCGCAGAGCCAGAAGATGCAGGCGGTCGGCCAGCTCGCCGGCGGCATCGCGCATGACTTCAACAACGTGCTCACCGCCATCATCATGGCGTCCGACCTTCTCTTGACCAACCACAGGCCGTCGGATCCGTCTTTCCCCGACATCATGAACATCAAGCAGAACGCCAACCGGGCGGCCTCGCTCGTGCGGCAACTGCTGGCTTTCTCGCGCAAGCAGACGCTGCGGCCGGAAGTGCTCAACCTGACCGACGTCCTGGCCGACCTCAGGATGCTGCTCGCCCGCCTGGTCGGCAACGACATCAAGCTGAAGATCGATCATGGCCGCGACCTGTGGCCGGTCAAGGTCGATATCGGCCAGTTCGAGCAGGTGGTGGTCAATCTCGCCGTCAATGCGCGCGACGCCATGCCAAATGGCGGCGACCTCACCGTGCGCACCCGCAACGTCACCGCCGACGAGTGCAAGTCCTTCGCCTATCGCGAACTGACGCCGGCGGATTACGTGCTCGTCGACGTCGAGGACACCGGCAGCGGCATCGCGCCCGACGTGCTGAAGAAGATCTTCGAGCCGTTTTTCACGACCAAGGAGGTGGGCAAGGGCACCGGCCTCGGCTTGTCGATGGTCTATGGCATCATCAAGCAGACCGGTGGCTTCATCTTCTGCGATTCCGAGGTCGGCAAGGGCACGGTGTTCCGGATTTTCCTGCCCCGCCACATTGCGGAGGCGAAGAAGCAGGCCGAGCCTGGCGAAGCGCCGGCGACGGCGGCGGTCCTGGCGAAGCAGGCCGATTCCGCGAAAGACCTTTCCGGCTCGGCCACCGTGCTTCTGGTCGAGGACGAGGACGCCGTGCGCATGGGCGGCGTCAGGGCGCTGACCTCGCGCGGCTACACCGTCCACGAGGCGTCATCCGGTGTAGAGGCGCTGGAGGTGTTCGAGGCGCTCGGCGGCAAGGTCGATATCGTGGTGTCGGATGTGGTGATGCCGGAGATGGACGGGCCGACATTGCTCGGCGAACTGCGCAAACGCCAGTCGGACATCAAGTTCGTGTTCGTTTCAGGCTATGCCGAGGATGCTTTTGCGAGGAACCTGCCGGCCGACGCTCATTTCGGTTTCCTGCCGAAACCGTTCTCGCTCAAGCAACTGGCGACGATCGTCAAGGACGTGCTCGAATCGTGAAGCGGCTTTCACCGCTTCACGGAAACGATGAAGCCGCTCCATGTCTTTTGTTTCGGCACAATCCCTGGCGTAAAGGCTACGGCGAAGGCGCCTTGCCTGACTTGCCCCGCACTTTCCCTCATCGCTAAAACAGCTATCGCTTGCGCATTGCCGCGACCCTGCCATGATGGTTCCGGATAGGTCTATCATGGGGGTGGTAGGGCGTGACGCCGCATATCGAGGCGGGCAGGGGAGATTATGCCCAAACGGTGCTGTTGCCGGGCGATCCCGAGCGTGCCCAATGGATGGCGCAGACCTTTCTCGACGCGCCGCGCTGCGTCAACCGCCGAAGGGGAGCGCTGGGTTTCACAGGCCGGTTTCGCGGCAAGCCGGTCAGTATTCAGGCGGCGGGCATCGGTGTCCCGTCCTTCCTGATCTACGCCAATGAACTTCTGGATTTCCATGGCGCCACGACGTTGATCCGCACCGGCACCTGCGGCGGCCTTTCGCAAGACGCACCGTTGCGCAGCGTCGTCATCTCCAGCGCCGTCCACCCCGAGAGCGCGCTGAGCGGGCAGGTGTTCGGGCTCTACCATCCGGCGGGTCCTGATCCCGCCCTCCACGCGTTGGCTGTGCGCAAGGCGGTTGAGCTCGGCATCCCGCACAGCGCGGGCCTTACGGCCTGCAGCGATGTCTTCCATCATCCCGCCGGTCGGGCACGCTTCGATGAGGCAAAGGCGCTTGGAGCCGTCGCGGTCGAAATGGAAACCAATGCGCTCTATCGCATCGCCGCGCATTTCGGCGCCCGCGCCTTGTCGTTGCTCACCGTCGTCGACCATGTGGTCACCGGCGAGGAAACCGACTATCGCGAGCGCCAGGCGCTGTTCACCGACATGACCAGGCTGGCGCTCGAAATCGCCGCAGAGAGCTAGGTTTACGGCGTCAGTTCCTTGCGCACGGCGGCCACATCGCCTGACGAAACCGCTGAAGCGGCATTGCCCCAACTGTTGCGCACATAGGTCAGGACGTCCGCGACCTCCTGGTCATTGAGACGCCAGGCCAGGGAAGGCATTGCGGGGGTCGTGCGCGCATGCTCCGTATGCACGGCTTGGCTTCCCGCCAGTATCACCCGCGCCAGGGTTTCCGTACTGCCCTGCGCAATGACGGAGTTGCCGGCAAGCGCGGGGAAGAGCGGACTGGAACCTGAACCGTCGCCGCCATGGCAGGCCGAGCAATTGTCGCGGTAGATGGCCTCGCCCGTCACCATCCTGGCTTGGTCGGGCTTGGCTGGTTGAGCGTTGCCGGTATCGGAGCCCAGGCTCTTCAGATAGACGGCGACAGCCTTCAGATCCGCGTCGGTCATCTTCGACGTCGAGTTCTCGACGGCCTCGGCCATCGGGCCCGACGCGATCGAGTGCGCGTTGACGCCGGTCTTGAGGTACTGGATCACGTCGTCCTCGGACCACTTACCCAGGCCCGACTGCCCGTTGTTGGTGATGTCGGGCGCAAACCAGCCCTGCAGCGACGCGCCCTGCAGGAAGACGCTGTCCTTGTCGGCGCCGAGGAAGGATTTCGGTGTGTGACAAGTGCCGCAATGGCCGGCACCCTGGACGATATAGGCGCCGCGGTTCCACTCCGCCGACTTTGACGGGTCCGGCGTGAATGGCGTCGGGCTGAAGTTGAGCAGGTTCCAGCCCCACATGCTGAGACGGATGTTGAGCGGGAACGGCAGTTGGTTGGCCTCGACCTTGTTCGAGACTGGATCGACGGTGGTCAGATAGGCCCAGAGATCGGAAATATCCTGGTCGGTCATCCTGGTGTAGGCCGGGTAGGGCATTGCCGGATAAAGCCGCACGCCATCGTGGCCTGTGCCCGTCTTCATCATGTTGTGAAAGTCGGCCTCGCTCCAGTCGCCGATGCCGGTCTCGCTGTCGGGCGTGATGTTGGGCGGGATCAGCGCGCCGAACGGCGTTTCGAGAGGCAGGCCGCCGGCCAGGGGTTTGCCGCCGGGCCTCGTATGACAGCCCGCGCAATCGCCGAGCGCGGCCTGGTATTGGCCTCGAATGATCTGGTCCGCCTGGTCGGCGGCGATGGCGGAGGTTCCGGCCAGCGCAGCGACACCTGCCGTAAGTGTGAGAGCGAGCGTCCTCATGCCTGCACCAATGGCGCGCCGGGATTGCGCAGATAATGGTTGCGGATGGCGTCGGCGGCGCGGAATGCCAGGGCGCCGACAGTGCCGGTGGGGTTCTTGCCGGCGTTCTGCGGGAAAGCCGAAGCACCGATGACGAAGACGTTCGGCACATCCCAGCTCTGCAGGAAGACATTGACGGCGCTTCGCTTGGGGTCCACCCCCATGATCGCGCCGCCGGTGTTGTGCGTGCTTTGATAGGGCACGCTGTTCCAGCCCTTCTTGAGCCGGCTGACGGCATATTGCCTGCCGCCGAGTTTCTTGGCGATCTCCTCCATCCGGTCGCCCAGATAGTTCGACATGCGGATGTCGTTGTCGGGGAAATCGAAGGTCATGCGCATCAGCGGCCGGCCGAAGCGGTCCTTGTAGGTCGGGTCGAGGTCGAGATAGTTGGCGCGGGCGGCATAGCTGCTCCCCTGCGTGGAGAAGCCGAGCGTGCTCTTATAACCCTGCACCGTGGCTTTCTTCCAGGCGCTGCCCCACTTCGGCGTGCCGGGCGGAGTCGGACGGGTACCGATCGGGCGGCCGTTGGTCGGGATACAGTTGATGCCGGCGCCGCCGACGAAGTCGAGCCCGCCGTGATCGAAGGCATCGCCATTGTAGTCGTCGATGGTCTGGCCGAGCGCGCCGGCGGCGATGAACGGGTTGAAGTTCTTGTCGTCGAAAAATACCTGGGTGCCGGCATTGGTCTGGTAGCAGTAGTTGCGTCCGACCGTTCCTTCGCCTGTGTTCGGATCATAGATCTTGCCTATGCCGGACAGCATCATCAGCCGCACGTTGTGCAGGCCATAGGCGCACAGAAGCACCAGGTCGGCCGGCTGGAAATACTCCTCGCCAGAGCTGTCGATATAGGTGACGCCACGCGCGGCCTTGCCGCCGGCGGCAAGGTCGACATGCAAGACTTCGCTGTCGGTGCGGACTTCGAAATTGGCCTTCTTCATCAGTACCGGCAGTACGGTCGTCTGGGCGCTCGACTTGGAGTAGTTGGCGCAGCCGAAGCGTTCGCAGAAGCCGCAGAACGTGCATTGGCCGAGCGTGATACCGAGCGGATTGGTGTAGGCGCGCGACATATTGGCCGACGGTGTCGGGAAAGGGTGCAATCCCATCGACTTGCCGGCCTCGGCAAACAGCGTCGGCGCGTAGGTCATCTGCATCGGCGGGTTCGGGTAGTCGCGCGCCCGCGGGTCCTCGAACGGATTGCCGCCTTCCTGCAACTGCCCCTTGATATTGCCGGCCTTGCCTGAGATCCCCGCCAGATATTCGAACTGGTCGTAATAGGGTTCCATGTCGGCGCCGGTGACGCCCCAGTCCTCGACCTGGAGGTCGGCGATGCGGGCGGCGCCGTATCTGCTCGTCAGATTGGTCTTGGTCTTGAAGTCGGATTCCCAGAAGCGCCAGGTGTGGCCGTTCCAGTGCACACCGGCGCCGCCGACTCCGTTGCCCGGCAGGAAGGAACCGTAATCGCGCATCGGCAGCGCCGTTTGCGAGGGATCGTTGCGCATCGTCATGGCTTCAACGACAGGCTGCAGGAAGAGGTCGCGGCGAACCGAATAGCGCAGCTCGTCCTGCATGTAGCCGATGTTGAAGTCAGTCGCGGTATCCCGCCAGGGACCGCGCTCGATGGCGAGCACGTCGAGGCCCTGGTCCGTCAGCTCATTGGCAAGGATCGCGCCCGTCCAGCCGAGACCAACGATGACGACATCCTTGCGCGGCAATATCTTCGTCATGGATCAAGCTCCCTTGCCGAGCCATTCCGGACGCCCGGTGATGGAGACCGGCGGCAGCGGGTAGGGCTGATTGTGCTTGGTTACGTGGTCGCGGTAGTCATAGCGGGCACCCGGGAAGCCAAGCATGCGCCATGACGCCATGTCCTTGTTGCCGCCATAGACCGGGTCGGCGAAGAAGCCCTCCATGGTGTTCTGCAGCAGCAGCGAGAAGAATCCGGCCGCCTGGACGCCGTTCGGCAACTCGACCTTTCCGGCTTCCATGGCGGTGAGGAAAGCGTCCTGATCCTCGGGCTTGAGCTCGGCGAAGGTCTTGCCGTCGCGCTGCTTGAGGAACGCATCGATGGCTGCCAACCCAGCGCGATAGCGCTGTGCCGGATTGGCTTCGCCCTGGTAGCCCTGTGTCGGCAATCCTGGCTTGAACGGCCCTTGCGTGTAGAGCCGGCTCGATGTCCCGAAGGCGCCCACGAGCTGCCGGTCGATATAGACGGCGCAGCCGGCTTCCTTGCCGCCGATGCTGAGGTCATCATGAGGGACGAGCCGATCGACGATGGCTTCGACCGAAGCGGCCTCCTGCGGTGTGAAAAACTGCCATCCTCCGGGGACCACCTGCGCCGGCGGGTCCGAAGCCATCGGCTCCCAGGGTAGGGCGCCCGAGATCGTTCGCGCGAGGCTTACCGCCGGGGCGGTGATCGTAAGCATGGCGACAGAGGAGAGGAAGAGACGCCGGTTCAGCCGCAGTGGATTGCGATGGCCCATATTAGATCCTCTGAAAATAAAGCTCCCACGCTCGGGAAGTTACTCCCAAGTAAAGATGACAAAGCCCGTAAAGTTTAAGCCGCATAGCTCGATTTGTTGGCAGCCTGCGGAAAGATAGACTGTCCGTCAAGCTCATCACCAAATTGTTAGTTGGGCCTGTCGTCGCGGTCCGTTGTGCCTGTGTTTGAGATCGACGCAACAACTCAGTGGAGGGCGGATCGTTCCGCCACTCGGTCTGCCTAGAAGAATTTACCCACGCAGCCTGGTTAGGCGGCTTCCTTCTTCAATGCCGCCTGTTCCTCGGCGCTGGGGCGATGGCCCCGCAGATAGAGCGCGCAGGTGGTGCGCAGCATGGAAGCGAAGTTCGGGATCTGGCCGTTGATCTCGATCGCCTCGTCATAGAGTTTCGAGATGAATTTCGGCGTCGTCAGCCCCTGGCTGTCGGCGATCTCGTCAAGGAGACCCCAGAATGTCGCCTCGAGCTGGATGCTGGTCGAATGGCCGTCGATGCGGATCGACCGGTTGATCTGCCGGTAGCCTTCCGGGTCCTGCCCGGCAAAGACTCTGCACATCGGTACCTCCCGTTCTTGTTTATCTTGGGCGCCGATTGAGCCGGCGCCTTTTGAACACTGCCTGCGTTCGTCATCTTCGATCCGATGGCCGGCAACGGCAATCAGACTTTCGTCCTTACGCGGCGCGACACTACCGATTTTCCCGCTGCATGCGTGGTAATCGGCTGCCACCACCTTTTTTCGCTGGCGCGCATAATCGGCTTCGAAAGCAAGAAAGCTGCGGAGTCCGATTTGGCGAAGACGATCCATTCCATGATCCGGGTTCTCGACGAGGCGCGGTCCGTCGATTTCTACAGCAAGGCCTTCGGCCTCACGATTGCGCAGCGGCTCGATTTCGAGACCTTCACGCTCATCTACCTCAGCAATGCCAGTTCGCCCTTCGAGGTGGAGCTGACCGTGAACAAGGGGCGCACCGAGCCCTATGTGCTCGGCGACGGCTACGGTCATCTCGCCGTTTCCGTTGCCGATCTCGACAGCGAGCACGATCGGCTCGGCGCGCTTGGGCTCAATCCAAAGAAGATCGTCGAGTTCAACCATGACGGCTCGCCGATCGCCCGCTTCTTCTTCATCGAGGATCCCGATGGCTACAAGATCGAGGTCCTGCAGCGCGGGGGGCGCTTCCAATAGGGGACACCGGCCGCGCGGACCGGCGCGGCGCCAGCAACGGCACCCTTTGGGGTGCGAACAGCAAGCAGGGAGGAAATCATGGTCACAATCTACGAAAGGAAATCCGGCTACGAGAAGAAGCCCGGCCTTTCGCGGCGCGAGCTTCTCAAGCGTGGCGGCGCGGGCGCGCTGCTCATCATCTCCGGTAGCGCCGTTATCAGCCCCGAACACGCCTGGGGCCTAGAAACTTCGGCGCTGAAGCCCGAGACGATGGCGACGCTGATCCAGGTGGCGCGTGACATCTATCCGCACGACCAGGTGCCGGACAAATATTACGCCATTGCCGTCAAGGGCCACGACGAGACGGCCGCCAAGGACCCGGCCCACAAGGAGCTGATCGAGAAGGGTATCGCCGAACTCGACAAGAAGGCCGGCAAGGGCGGCTACCGCGGGCTTGGCTGGGAAGAGCAGAGGGTGGCGCTGCTCACCGGGATCGAGAAGACTCCGTTCTTCCAGGCAGTGCGCAGCGGCCTTGTCGTCAGCCTCTACAACCAGAAGGAGGTGTGGCCGATCTTCGGCTATGAGGGCGAGTCCTATTCCAAGGGCGGCTATATCGCGCGCGGCTTCAACGACATCGAGTGGCTTTAAGCCGCTCTGTTGCGAACCGCCTTTCGATAGATTTCATGGGAGGAAACCATGGCAGCATCATTTGATCTCAAGAACGATGGCGTGGTCGTCATCATCGGTTCCGGCGCCGGCGGCGGCACGCTCGGCAACGAGCTGGCGCAGAAGGGCATCGACGTCGTCATCCTCGAGGCGGGCGCCCGCCACGAGTACGAGGATTTCATCAACGACGAGTGGGATTCCTTCGCCCAGCTCGCCTGGAAGGACAAACGCACCACCTCGGGCGACTGGCGGGTGGCCAAGGATTTCCCGAACCTGCCGGCGTGGATCGTCAAGTCAGTCGGCGGCTCGACCACCCACTGGGCGGGCGCGTCGCTGCGCTTCCAGGAGCACGAGTTCAAGACCGCCTCGACCTACGGCAAGGTCAAGGGCGCGAACCTTCTCGACTGGCCGGTGACGCTGGCCGAGATGGAGCCCTATTACGCCAAGGCCGAGGCCAAGATGGGCGTCACGGGCACCAACAACTGGCCGCGGCTACCGGGCAACAACAATTTCAAGGTGCTCAAAGCCGGCGCCGACAAGCTGGGCTACAAGGAGTGCCACACCGGCAACATGGCCATCAATTCGGTCGAGCGCGACGATCGCAATTCCTGCCAGCAGACCGGCTTCTGCTTCCAGGGCTGCAAATGGGGCGCCAAATGGTCGACGCTGTACACGGAAATCCCGAAGGGCGAGGCGACAGGCCATCTGGAAGTCCGCCCGAATTCGATGGTGATCAAGATCAACCATGACGCCTCCGGCAAGGTCACAGGCGTCGTCTATGCCGACAAGGACGGCAAGCTGCAGGAACAGAAGGCCCGCATCGTCGCCGTTGCCGGCAATTCGATCGAGAGCCCACGGCTGCTGCTCAATTCGGAGTCGTCCAAGTTCCCGCACGGTCTGGCCAACTCATCCGGACAGGTGGGCAAGAACTACATGCGCCATACCACCGGCTCGGTCTACGCCATCTTCGACAAGCCGGTGCATATGTATCGCGGCACCACCATGGCCGGCATCATCCGCGACGAGGCGCGCCACGATCCCTCGCGCGGCTTCGTCGGCGGCTATGAGATGGAGACGCTGTCGCTTGGCCTGCCGTTCATGGCGGCCTTCCTCAACCCCGGCGGCTGGGGCCGTTCCTTCACCACGGCGCTCGATCACTACGACCACATGGCAGGTTTGTGGATCGTCGGCGAAGACATGCCGCGCGAGGAGAACCGCATCACGCTGCACAAGGACGAAAAGGACGAGCACGGCATGCCGATCGCCGATGTCCATTTCGACGATCATCCCAACGATACCGCCATGCGCGACCACGCCTACAAGCAGGGCGAGGCGCTCTATGCCGCTGTCGGCGCGACGCGGACCTTCCCGACGCCGCCTTATCCGTCCACCCACAATCTCGGCACCAACCGGATGAGCGAGAAGCCCGAGGACGGCGTCGTCAACAAGCACGGCCAGACGCACGACATCAAGAACCTGTTCGTCTCCGACGGCAGCCAGTTCACCAGCGGCGCGGCGGAGAACCCGACGCTGACCATCGTGACGCTGGCGATCCGCCAGGCCGAGTACATCGCAGCCCAGATGTCGGCGAAAACCATCTGACCTCCCGACTGCCTGCTGGCGCGGGACCCGTGAGGGTTCCGCGCCTTTTTTATGCGGGCTGCGGTGGACAACGGCCTGGGCCCGGGATCACTGTCCTGCGAGGGTTATCTCTTCTTGGTGCAGGTCGAGGCAGTGAAGGCGCCGCCCTGCTGCTTCATGATGATGTCGAAGGAAGGACCGCCCGGATCATCCAGCGTTGCCTGGGTCATCGAGATCGAGTTGCCGCCGCTGGTGTAGCCGCCGAGCGGACCAAGCCAGGTGATCTCGCCATTGGGGTTCATCTGGTAGTTGTAGGCCTGCGGCGCGGTGCCGAAGGTGACAGGGCCGCTGTAGAGACTGCCCTTGATGGTGATGTCGCCGAGGTTGAGGAACAGGCCGAGCAGGTAGACCTCGCAGTGATAAACGCCGTCGGGCAGCTTGCCGTCGGCGAAATCGGCCCGAGCGCCGCCGGCGGCGGAAAGGAGGAGCAGGAAGCTCAGGATAATGCGCGAGGCCATGATGTCTCTCGTTTGCACGGCGACCTTGCCCCATTTTGCCTCTAGGCTGCAACAGGACCGATATTGGCGACTCGGCCGCTTGGAACAAAGCTTAGGCAGAGCGATCAATTGTGCATAATCTAGGCGGGTGTGCGTAAAATTTTCTCAGGCCCAGCAGGGCCGGCGCCAATTCAATATCCGACGCGGGAAGTGCTAATTGTTTGAAAAATAGATATTATTCATCGCACCATTCGACGCGCCGCGGTCTGGCACGTCGATTGCTTGGTATCTCTCACCAGGGCCACACTCAACAAGATCGTTCGCCGGCGATGCACTGACGAACACCGACGTTGCCTTCGAGGGGAAGGCGCCCGGCCGGAGCGCGGCGCATGATCGCGCCCGGCCGGGCATCGCTGTCGTCGCTGGCACGAAGATGGCCTGCGCTTTTTGAATTAGCCTGGACTTGCGGCCCCTGGCGGACCGGGAGCCGCGTGCTAGTCTTTCCATGGCCTTGGTGAGTCGGCCGCTTTCCGTACCAGTCGCAAATGAGGGGAAGGTGCGCGGACACGGCCCGCAAGTTCCACGCAAGCGAATCCATCCAGCTTTCCCCGCAGTGATTGTCGGTCAATGCGTCCAAAAAGAATCTTGCCAGGGGACGGCGATGGAACGTTTTGTCGAGGACTACCAGAAGCGGCGCCTCACGGAGCGCGTCGATATCATGACCGCGATCAACATCCTGATGTCGCAGGGCTATGACCAGGATCATCTGCTGGACGAGATCACCAAGGTCTTCTACGTCGATCTCGACGCCTTCAACGAAGTGATCTCGCACCACTGAGGGTTTCTTGCTCGGCCGTGGAGTTTCACCCGGCGAGGCGGAAGTCCAGGACGCGGTTGCGACCGCCGCGCTTGGCGGCGTAGAGCGCCTTGTCGGCGGCGCTGAGCACTTTGTCGAAGCTCATGCCGTCAGCGCTGCCGAACGCGAAGCCAGCGCTGACCGTACAGCGCAACGGCCCGGTTTCTGTCTCGACCGTGCGCGCGGCGAACGCGGCCCTGACGCGTTCGGCCGTCGCTCCGGCCGTTTCGGGCATGGTGCGCCTCAACACCATGGCGAATTCCTCACCGCCCATGCGGGCGACGGAGTCGCTCGGGCGCAGATCGGCCGAGAGCACGTCGGCGAAGACCTTCAGCACCTCGTCGCCAGCAGCGTGGCCGAACTGATCGTTGATCGCCTTGAAGCCGTCGAGGTCGAACACAACCACAGCCGTGAAGGCGCCGACTGGCGCCCCGCCGTGCAGGTCGAACAGCGCGCGGCGGTTGAGCAGACCGGTGAGGGCATCGGTTTGCGCTTCGCGCTGATGGTGGCGGGCGAGCCGCCCCTGGTTGAGCGCCAGCGAAAATGCGCCGATCCCAGTCATGGAGGCGATGACGATGACGAGGCTCAGGTCCTCGGCCCAATTGCCCGGCGCATGGCCGAGAACCAGTTTACCGTCCCACGCAAGCACGGCCGCGCACAGCACGAAGGATGCCGCGGTCAGCGAATAGAGCATCGCCACACCGATGAGATGGACGGGCGCCTCGGCGCGGCCCCGCCAGTATTCGTACGCCGTGCCGAACAGGAGCAGCGCGGCCAAGGCGTTCTCCAGCATGAAGCCGAGGCCGTCATAGCCGAGCGCCATGGGCGGGAGCGCCACGGCAAAGGACAAGCCTGCGGCAAGCGCGATTCGCGGCAGGGGCGAGCGTCTTGTCCTGTATTGGTGGGCGGCGCCCAGCATGACCGAGAAGCCGAGCAGCAGGAGCGCCAGCGTCAGCACGCCAAGGGCGGTGCCGGGCTTCTCGATGTAAGCATCGTAGACAAAGACTTCGACGACCACGACCAGCACGCTGATCGCCCAGGTCAGCAGGAACCGGTCGGAACGCGCGGCCAGCCAGGTTCCGAACAGCGTCAGGCTGAGGCAAGCGGCGGAAAAGCCGACGGCCAGAAGCAATGAGTTGTAGTCAAGCAGCATGCACCCGTCCTTGCCGGCGTCGGGCTTTGCAACCGGACGTAGGTTTATTAGTGCAGCAAGGAAGTATCGATTACGTTACGATCGCCGAGAAGATGCGAGGGTTTCTTCTCGTCAGGCCGCTGCGGACAACGTCACCGGAGCGGCTTTTATCCCACTGGAATGTGCTAAATTAGCTACGGTAAATATTCTTTGATCAAAGAAAGGTGTCGACGCATGTAATCTGCCGGGAATCGGGAGGGGGAATCTCCATGGCACATCGTTTGCTTACTCTGCTTCTTGGCGTCGTTTCGCTCGGTTCGGCCGGTTCGGCGTGGGCGGCCGATGCAGTTCAAGTTCCGACTAGCCTTGGCGGTATCTATTTCTCCGGCGACTTCGTCTACGCCTTCCGCTCGATTGGTGGTGGAGGCAATGCCTTGATCGTTCCGACCGGAGGCTCGGGCAGCATCCTGACCAACGGTCAGTTCGATCCGGGAGGCGCATCAGGCGCCGATGTTCGGCTTGGCTGGATGGGCGACACCTACGGTATTGAAGGCAGGTTCTTCGGCGGCTTCGACTGGAAGGACGATGTTGCCCTGGGTGCCGTCGGCAATGTCCGGATTGGCTCATTCTCCAATTTCGGAGCGACCAATCTGGACACCTCGATAGGGTCGAAGCTGAACACCGCCGAACTCAATGTCCGGGCAGCGCTGATGCCCGACCTGACGGTGTTCGGTGGCGTACGCTATATGGATCTCGACGATACCTTCCAAGGCGACATCGCCTTCCCGGCTTTTACGGCGACTTATCTCTGGCAGGCCCACACTATCGGTTGGGGGCCGCAAGTTGGTCTCGAAGGGAAGTTCAAGCTCACCGATTCCGCAAACTACGAATGGGCGTATCTGAAGGGCGATGCGCGGATCGGCTATCTTTTCACTTCAGCGCAAAACGACTTTTCGCTCAGGCCTAGCACGGGCGGCTTGTTCGAGGACCACGGCAAGGACAAGGACGGCACGATGGTCGCCGAACTCGGCGTTGCCGTCGGTCACGATTTCACACCAAATTTCGGGCTTGAGGTCGGCTACCGCGCGCTCTTCCTGCCAAAGGTGGTGACCGGAACAGGCCTGTTGGCGAACGCCACAGCGCGTTCCGACAACATCACGGACGACGAACCCACAGACCGAATGCTGGTGCAGGCCTTCACAATCGGTGCTCACCTCAGGTTCTAGTGGGAGATGGAAGCAGCCGGTCGCGCCGGTCAGCCGACCCGCTTCATAAGCGCCATGGCGCCGAACGGCGCGCGCACCTTGCCCTCGGTGATGAAGTAGGCGAACACGTCGCGCGGCTTGACCGGCGCATCGGCCTTAGGGTCGGCGCGTGGCAGGTCGGCGGGTTGCTTGCCTTCGGCCCAGGTCTTCACCCGTCCAGCCCATTCGTCCAGGCCTTTGGGCGTGTAGCAGTCGGGGTTGTCGTCGCTGCCGGTCTGCAGCCGCGCATAGACGAAATCGCCGGTGACGTCGGCGATCGCCGGATATTTCGCGTGATCGGCATAGACGATCGCGGCGTTGTACTTGCGCGCCAATGCGGGGAATTCTGGCACGATGAAGCTGTCGTGGCGCACCTCGAGCGCATGCCGCAACGGCACGCCGTCCTGCTTCTCGGGCAAGAGCTTGAGGAAAGCCTCGAAATCGTCGGCGTCGAATTTCTTGGTCGGCGCGAACTGCCACAGGATCGGGCCAAGTTTCTCGCCGAGAGCGGCGACGCCGGAACCGAGGAAACGCATCATCGACTCGCCGGCCTCGCCGAGCACGCGGCGGTTGGTGACGAAGCGGTTGCCTTTGAGCGAGAAGACGAAGCCGTCCGGCGAGTCGCTGGCCCACTTCACGAAGGTCGGTTCCTTGAAGCTGGAATAATAGGTGCCGTTGACCTCGATGCTCGGCACCTGGCGGCTGGCGTAGTGCAACTGCTTGGCCTTGGCGAGCTTCTCCGGGTAGAAGGCGGTATCCCAGGGCTCGAAGGTCCAGCCACCCATGCCGGAGCGGATCTTTCCTTGGCTCATCGTCTTCCTCCTCCGCGTTTTGAAATGCGATCAGGCCGCTTTGCCGACCGGCTTGGCCATGTCGACCAGCGTCCACCCTGGCCGATATGGGTTCGCCCTGCGACCCGTTTCGCGATAGCCAAAGGCCGAATAGAGCGCGATGTTCCGCTCCATGCGCGCATTGGTGTAAAGCCGGACCTCTGGCACGCCCCATGATCCAGCCTGTTCGTCGGCGAAGTTCAGCAGCCTGATGCCGAGTTTCCTGCCCTGGAAGGACGGCGCGACAGCGACGCTGAAGATCATGGCGTGGTCAGGATGCCGTTCCAGCACGATCAGGCCGGCCACTTCCGCATCCTCTTCCAGCAGCCAGACCTCGCCGTGCTCGATGCGCGGCGCATAGTCCTCGGTCACCGGGATCGGCGGTGCGTGGAAGGCAGCGGTGTAGGGCGCGTAGGCTTCCGTGGTCAGCGCGACGATACTCGCGATATCCTCCGGGCGCGCAAGCCTCATGATTGATTGGCTCCGGCCGCGGCCGCGATGACTTTCTCCACGCCTGCTGCAATGGCCTTGACGGCATCACGGCTAGCCTGCCCAAGGCCATGGCGCTCGGCCAGCCAATGCGCGTCGTTGTAAGACAGCCAGATCTTGCCTAGCGCATCCTCCCAGGCCAGCGCCTTCAACGGCAAGTCGATGCCGGCGGCCTGTTGGTCCTGCATCAGCGGCGTGCCGCCTTTCGGATGGCCGAAGATCAGCAGCTCGGTGGGACGGAGCTCCGCGCCGACTTCATGAGCGCCGGCGGCATGGTCGATGCGCGCGAAGACGCGCATTCCGGCGCTGGTGACGGTCGCAACCAGACGGTCGATGGTTTCGGCTACGCCAAAACGGCTTTCGATGGAGATGAGTCCGTTTTCCGCCATCACTCGGCCGCTTCGCGTTTGCCCCCCGGGCGGCGCTCCAGAAGCTCCTTCAGGAACTGACCGGTGTAGCTGCGCTTCTCGCGCACGATCGCTTCCGGCGTGCCGGAGGCGACCAGCTCGCCGCCGCCGTCGCCGCCCTCGGGGCCGAGGTCGAGCACCCAGTCGGCGGTCTTGATCACCTCGAGATTGTGCTCGATGACCACCACCGTGTTGCCCTGGTCGACCAGTTCGTGCAGCACTTCCAGGAGCTTGGCGACGTCGTGGAAATGCAGGCCGGTGGTTGGCTCGTCGAGGATGTAGAGCGTCTTCCCGGTCGCCTTGCGCGACAGTTCCTTGGCCAGCTTGATGCGCTGCGCCTCGCCACCGGACAGCGTCGTCGCCTGCTGGCCGATATGGATGTAGCCGAGGCCGACCTGCTTCAGCGTCTCCAGCTTGTCGCGCACGCCGGGCACCGCCGAGAAGAAGTCGACGCCCTCCTCGACCGTCATGTCGAGGACGTCGGCGATCGACTTGCCCTTGAACAGCACATCCAGCGTCTCGCGGTTGTAGCGCTTGCCGTGGCAGACGTCGCAGGTGACATAGACGTCCGGCAGGAAGTGCATCTCGATCTTGATGACGCCGTCGCCCTGGCACGCCTCGCAGCGGCCGCCCTTGACGTTGAAGGAGAAGCGGCCCGGCTGGTAGCCGCGCGCCTTGGCTTCAGGGAGGCCCGCGAACCAGTCGCGGATCGGCGTGAAGGCGCCGGTGTAGGTGGCCGGGTTGGACCGCGGCGTGCGGCCGATCGGCGACTGGTCGATGTCGATGACCTTGTCGAGGAATTCCAGCCCTTCGATGCGGTCGTGCTCGGCCGGATGCTCGCGCGAGCCCATGATGCGGCGCGAGGCCGCCTTGAACAGCGTCTCGATCAGGAAGGTGGACTTGCCGCCGCCGGACACGCCGGTGACCGCCGTGAAGGTGCCGAGCGGGATTTCCGCCGTGACGTTCTTCAGATTGTTGCCGCGCGCGCCGACCACCTTGATGCGCCGGTTCTTCTTCGCCTCGCGGCGCACCGCGGGCGTCGTCACTTCGAGCTCGCCCGACAGGTATTTGCCGGTGATCGAGGCAGGTGTCGCCATGATCTGCTGCGGCGTGCCCTGCGCGATGATGCGGCCGCCATGGATGCCGGCGGCCGGGCCGATGTCGACGACATAGTCTGCGTGCAGGATGGCGTCCTCGTCATGCTCGACGACGATCACCGTGTTGCCGATGTCGCGCAGGTGCTTCAGCGTATCGAGCAGGCGGGCATTGTCGCGCTGGTGCAGGCCGATCGACGGCTCGTCCAGCACATAGAGCACGCCGGTGAGGCCGGAGCCGATCTGCGAGGCGAGGCGGATACGCTGGCTCTCGCCACCCGACAGCGTGCCGGAATTGCGCGACAATGTCAGATAGTCGAGGCCGACATCGTTGAGGAAACGCAGCCGCTCGCGGATTTCCTTGAGCACGCGCACCGCGATCTCGTTCTGCTTCTCGTTGAGCTGCGCCGGCAGGTCGGTGAACCATTGGTCGGCCTTGCGGATCGACAGCTCGGTGACTTCGCCGATGTGTTTGCCGCCGATCTTGACGGCCAGCGCCTCTGGCTTAAGCCGGTAGCCGTTGCAGGCGGGGCAGGGGGTCGCCGACATGAAGCGCTCGATCTCCTCGCGCATCCAGGCCGATTCCGTTTCCTTCCAGCGGCGGTCGAGATTGGGGATCACGCCCTCGAAGGTCTTGGTGGTCTTGTAGGAGCGCAGACCGTCGTCATACTGGAAGGTGATCTCGCGCTCGCCGGTGCCATGCAGCACGGCTTTCTGCGCCTCGGCGCCCAGATCCTTGAATTTGTCACCGAGCTTGAAGCCATAGGCCTTGCCGAGCGCTTCCAGCGTCTGCGCGTAATAGGGCGAGGTCGACTTGGCCCACGGGCTGATCGCGCCGTCGCGCAGCGAGATATTCTCGTCCGGAACCACCAGGTTGGGATCGATGGCGCGCTGGCTGCCGAGGCCGTCACAGGTGGGGCAGGCGCCGAACGGATTGTTGAAGGAGAACAACCTGGGCTCGATCTCCGGAATGGTGAAGCCGGACACCGGGCAAGCGAATTTCTCCGAGAACAGGATGCGCTCATGCGTCTCGTTCTTCGACTTGTTGACCGAGTCCTCGCCGGTCAGGCTGGCGTCCAGTGGCCGGTCGGCGAACTCGGCCACGGCAAGGCCGTCAGCGAGCTTGAGCGCGGTCTCCATCGAATCCGCGAGCCGGGTGGCCAGATCGCCGCGCACGACGATGCGGTCGACGACCACGTCGATGTCGTGCTTGTACTTCTTGTCGAGCGCCGGCACGTCGGCGATCTCGTAGAAGACGCCGTCGACCTTGACGCGCTGGAACCCCTTCTTCTGCAGTTCCAGCAGTTCCTTGCGATACTCGCCCTTGCGGCCGCGTACGATCGGCGCCAGCAGGAACAGGCGGGTGCCTTCCTCCAGCGCCAGCACGCGATCGACCATCTGCGAGACCGTCTGGCTCTCGATCGGCAGGCCGGTGGCAGGCGAATAGGGGATGCCGACGCGCGCGAACAAGAGGCGCATATAGTCGTAGATCTCGGTGACTGTGCCGACCGTGGAGCGTGGGTTGCGCGATGTCGTCTTCTGTTCGATCGAGATGGCGGGCGAAAGGCCGTCGATCTGGTCGACATCGGGCTTCTGCATCATCTCCAGGAACTGGCGGGCATAGGCCGACAGGCTTTCGACGTAACGGCGCTGGCCTTCGGCATAGATGGTGTCGAAGGCGAGCGACGACTTGCCGGAGCCGGATAGCCCAGTCATGACGATCAGGCTGTCGCGCGGCAGATCGAGATCGACATTCTTGAGATTGTGTTCGCGCGCCCCGCGAATGGAAAGGTATTTATGGTCGGCCATCGCCGGTCGCCGCCTCAGGTCTGGAATTTGCTGGATTGGGCGGGTTTGTCCCGGCCATCCCCTATGTAGGTTGTTTTGCCGCCGCGTCGAGAGACGCCACAATCTCGACGGAAGAAGCCGATCATGGGTTTAACCGTCTTTCGCGCGAGGGGGCAAGCGGAAAGAACAAAGGTCGAACACGCTCCTGACAAAGCGTTGTGGAAACAATCGCTGCAAGCGCCATGGAAATAGTCGCCGCCGAGGTGCGCCCTGTTGGTGCATCGAAGCACTCGACTTACCTGCACGTAACCTCCAGCCGATCACATTTTTCGGTAACCGGCTATCGACTGTTGACGTCCCGGGCCTGGGGGAGCAGTCTCAAAGGCGTCAACGAAGCCGGCCGTCTTTCGATGGCCTCGCCGCCCAACAGGCGGCCTGCGAGACGCCGCAGGTGACAGCGATTTGCGCTTCGAACGACATTGTCGCAACGGACCCAGGAGCGGAGCATGACGCCACCGGACAGTCCCTTGAGGCTCCACACGGAGATGGAGCCACGGCGGGCATAAGTGCCAGGGAGGGCGCGAGCGCCAACCCGACAAACCGTGACTTGCCGATTCCCTACAATCAGAGACGATAGTCGGATCGCGGTTGAACGCCGCGTTGCATCCGAAACAGAACGCCGGCAGTCCACTCCCGGCTAAGCTTGGATTTCAGATCCATGAAGCCCCATCCATCTGCAAAGCAGGGATGGGGCTTTCATTTTTTGCGGTCCTTGCTCCGCCCTGGATGACGAAACCGCGCTTCAGTCGATCGCCGCTAAATCAGCGGTTCGGCAGCTTCATGCCGCCCGTCGCCATGTCGATGGTGATGCTGCCGCCGATCCTGACATCGGTGTTGCCGATCTTGAAGGAGCCGTCGCTGCCAGCCGGCAGCGCATCGTCCGGTTCGGGCTGCGGTGCAGGCTTGGCGATGCGGTAGTCGCCGCTGACGCCGGGCAATTTCTGCGCCGAGTTGTCGTCGGCAAAGGCCGAGCCGGTCATCGGCACGCCGGCAAGCACGGCAAGGGCAACGCATAGGTGTCTGGTTTGCGGCGGCTTGATCATGCACGGACTATAGAAGTGCGGCCGCGGCGATGCCAGAGACGCGGCAATCAAATTGCCGCGTGTTCGGCCCGAGACGTCAGGCCGCCTTCTTGCGGCTGTCGTAAACGTGGTCGACAAGGCCCCAGGCCTTCGCTTCCGCGGCGCTCATGAAATAGTCGCGGTCGAGCGTGCGCTCGACCTCCTCGTAGCCGCGGCCGCAATGCTTGGCATAGAGCTCGGTCATGTGCCGCTTGGTGCGCAGGATGTCCTCGGCATGGCGCTGGATGTCGGACGCCTGCCCCTGGAAGCCGCCAAGCGGCTGATGCAGCACGATCCTCGTGTTGGGAAGCGCGATGCGGCGTCCCGGCGTGCCGGCCATCAGCAGGAAGGAGCCCATCGAGGCGGCGAAGCCCATGCACACGGTCGACACCGGACAGGAGATGTATTGCATCGTGTCGTAGATGGCGAAGCCGCTGGTCACCATTCCGCCCGGCGAATTGATGTAGATCGAGATCTCCTTGTCGGGATTGTCCGATTCCAACGACAGGAGCTGCGCGCAGACCAGCGCCGACACGCTGTCATTGATCTCGCCGTTGATGAAGACGATGCGCTCGCGCAGCAGCCGCGAGAAGATGTCGAAGGCGCGCTCGCCGCGACTCGACTGTTCGATGACCATCGGCACCAGATTGGCAATGCTCATGGCGGGTTTCCTCGGTTTCCGGTTGATCAGGCCGCGCGCAGCATCATCGATGGCGCATTGGCGGCAGTCGGGTTCCTGCGCGCATGAAGCGAGAGCCCGCAGCCGGCGCCGGCAACGACGGGCTCCGCCACCGGCACGAAGCCGTCATGGACGATGCCGAGATGCGTTCCGCCGGAGGCCGTGCGGGCGAGTGTGAAGGTGACGACGCTGTCGAAAGCCGGAAGCCGGTCGGCGTCATCGGCGCCGGGCCGCTCGCGCCAGGAATAGCGCAGCAGCCTGCAGGGCTCGGCCTCGATCACCTCGCATTCGATCGGCGCGTCCGGTCCGGCAAAGGCAAAGCGGCTGCCGGCTTCAGCCTTCATGTCGTTCGGCATCATCCATGCGGCGAGCAGTTCGGGCTCTGTCAGCGCCCGCCAGACTTTTTCCGGCGCATCGGGGAGGTCGCATTCGAACCTGAGCGGCGCGTCGGTCGCAGTCGGGTTTTCTGGTTTCGTCATTGGTCCATTCCCTTCAGAACCGTCTTCAACTTCTCGATGCGCTCCGGCCAGAAGGCGCGGTAGCGTTCGATCCAGCCGAGCAGCGGATCGAGCCCTTGCGGATCGGCGCGGTAATAGGCGTTGCGGCCGGCGCGCCGCTCGACCACCAGGCCGGCGCTGCGCAGCACCGCAAGGTGCTGAGAGACCGCCGGCTGGGACACGCTCATGCCGGCGCGCAACTCGCTCACGCTCATCTCGCCGGCGGTCAGCCGCTCGTAGACGGCGCGCCGCGTCGGGTCGGCCAAGGCGCGGAAAATCTCAGCTTCGATCATGGGCAAAACATAAGTCCATACTTATTGATTTGGCAAGCGACTATTTGATCGCCATATGGAGATGCAGGTTCAAACCCTGCCTTTGCTGACATTCCTTGACAGAAAGGGTGGTTGTGAATAGAACGAAAAGAGAACAAAAACCTTGTGGGAAAAGCCAGCCTTTACGGGCGGTGGCGGCCCGCAGGCTGTAAGGTGAGCGACTTAAAATTTGTTTCGGATGAGCGCGGAGAAGTAAGATGGCGGGTAGCGTCAACAAGGTCATTCTGGTCGGCAATCTCGGGGCGGACCCTGAAATCCGCCGCCTGAATTCCGGCGATCCGGTCGTCAACATCCGCGTCGCCACGTCGGAAAGCTGGCGCGACAAGAACTCCGGAGAACGCAAGGACAAGACCGAGTGGCACAATGTCGTGATCTTCAACGACCAGCTTGCCAAGGTGGCCGAGCAGTATTTGAAGAAGGGCATGAAGGTCTATGTCGAGGGCCAGTTGCAGACCCGCAAATGGCAGGACCAGACCGGCAATGACCGCTACACGACCGAGATCGTGCTGCAGAAATTCCGCGGCGAACTGCAGATGCTCGATGCGCGCGGCGAGGGCGGTGGCGGCCAGGTCGGCAACTATTCCGGCGGCGGCAGCAGCCGTGGTTCGGATTTCGGCCAGTCCGGCCCGAACGAAGGTTTCAGCCGCGGCGGCGGTGGCGGCTCCAGGGGCGGCGGCGGTGGCGGCTCGTCGCGCGAGCTGGATGACGAGATCCCGTTCTAAGTGTTGTTTTTTGCGCAATTCCGGACGGAAGGCTACGGCGAAGTCGCCGAGCCTGACCGTTATGCACTTTTCCTGGAATTGCTCTAAGCGTCTCGAAATGGTCGTTTGAGAGGAAGGCGCGATGTCGCTCGGACCACTTCTGTCGGCGCCTTCCCCCATCCCATGGCACGCCTTCGCGGCCTTCGCCGCGCTCGCCGTCGGCGGCGTTCAACTGGCGCTGCCGAAGGGCACGCCACGCCACCGCGTGCTGGGTTATGTCTGGGTGGCGCTGATGCTCATCATCGCCATCAGCAGCTTCTGGATCCAGCAGATACGCCTGATCGGCCCCTTCAGCCCGATCCATCTGCTGTCGATCCTGGTGCTGATCACGGTGCCGCTCGCGGTCTGGCACGCGCATAACCATCGGGTGGCAAAGCATCGCAAGGTGATGATCTCGCTCTATGTCTTTGCCCTTGTTGGCGCGGGCGTCTTCACGTTGCTACCCGGCCGGATCATGCACGCCGTGGTGTTCGGCCAGTAAAGCGGCCAACTCAGTAAGGAAGGCTACAGTGAAAGCACGTGTCAAATGGGTCGAGGAACGCACTTTTGTCGGCGAGTCCGGCAGCGGCCACAAGGTCGTGCTAGGCACCGCGCACGGACCAGATGGCAAGACGCCGGGACCGAGCCCGATGGAACTGGTGCTGATCGGCACCGGCGGCTGCTCGGCCTATGACGTCGTCCACATTCTCGAGAAGGGACGCGAGGCGGTCGAGGATTGCGTGGTCGAGCTCGACGCCGACCGGGCCGAGACCGACCCGAAAGTATTCACCCGCATCCACATGCATTTCATCGTCAAGGGCCGCGCGCTGTCGCACGACAAGGTGAAACGCGCGATCGACCTGTCGATCGAGAAATACTGCTCGGCCAGCGCCATGATGGCTAAGACGGCGACGATCACGCATGATTTTGAAGTGGTCGACACGGCGGCCAAGTAGGGCAGTAGGGCAGTAGGGCAGTAGGGCAGTAGGGCAGTAGGGCAGTAGGTGGGCTGTTTCGCAGCCGGCTAGGCCGCCATCAGCGCTCTGACTCCGTCCGCCACGAATTGTACCGCCAGGGCCGCCAGGATCACGCCGAGCAGTCGCGTCAGGATCGAGCGGCCGGTCTGGCCGAGGATGCGGTCGATGCGCTCGGAGAGCACGAACACCAGATAGGTGATGACGAGGCAGAGGAAGATGATGCCGACGAGCGCGGCTTGAGCGGCGAAGCCCTCGAAGTGCCCTGACAACAGCACTGTCGCCGAAATGGCGCCGGGACCGGCGATCAGCGGGATCGCCAGCGGGAAGGCGGCGATATTGTGGATCATGTCCTTGGTGATGGCGACGTCGCCGATCTTCTCCTTGCGGTCCTGGCGGCGCTCGAACACCATTTCGAAAGCGATGAAGAACAAGAGAAAACCGCCGGCGACGCGGAAGGCCGGCAGCGTGATGCCGAACACCGACAGGATCGAGGCGCCGGCAAGCGCAAACAGCGCCATGACCAGGAAGCCGATCACCGAAGCGCGCACCGAGACCTGCTGGCGCTCCTCGCGGTTCATGCCGCGTGTCACGGCGAGGAAGAGCGGCGCCAGTCCCGGCGGATCGATGGTCACCAGGATGGTGACGAAGGCATTGAACAAGCTGTCGAAACTCGGCATCGCTGGTCCCCTCCCGCCGGGCGAAGCCCAGGCTCCGCAATTGGTAGAGCAAAGCCCGGGCGCTGGAAACAGGCGGGAGAGAAATCAGGCGGCTATTCGGCCTTGCTGCAATAGGCTTCCAGCCGATAGCCATCCGGGTCGATGACGAAAGCCGCGTAGTAGTCATCGCCATAGGCGGCACGGAGGCCGGGCTGGCCATTGTCCTTACCGCCCTCACGCAGGGCGGCCGCATGGAATGCGTCGACACCAGCGCGCGTCGGTGCGGAAAAGCAGAAGTGCAAACCCGAGTTCGCGTCGGCCGGCACGGGCCGTCGGGCGTCGTTCACCCAAAGCTGGACCGACTGCGCGCCGTAACCGAACGAGCCGGGCGACTGGCTGAGGCAGGAATAGCCGAGCGGTTTGAGGATGGCATCGTAGAAGCGTTTCGAAACGCCGGCGTCGCGGACGCCGATCGAGACATGATCGAGCATTGTTTCCTCCATGATTGCAATTGGTCGGCTGCTCAGACCGGAGTCACGCGCCGCGCCAAGAACTCGACCTCCATGCGCCAGGTCGCGCCGTCGTCATGCGAACGCTCGCCAAGCCAGCGGAACGAGTTTTCCGTGATGCGTGAAAAGCTCCAGCGTACCGATGCGCCGGTGCCGTCGGCGCCGATCTGGACGATCGTGTCGTCCTCGGCGCGGCCGAGTTGGCGGCTATAGTACTGGTTGCGTGGGTCGTTCCAGAAGATGTGCCAGGCGTCGGCGCCGGGATCGTAGACGCGCAATGTCGTGCCGTAGAAGGTCCATGGCCCGAGCGAGGGAGAGGGGCCCGCGTCGCGCGCGGGCAGGATCCAGACGTCCTGCACGGCCCTGCCTTCCAGAACCCAGCCGAAATGCACCTCGCCGCGACCGGTAAGCCGGGTACCGTCCTCCAGGATGCGTGTGGCATCGAATGTCCAGGCGCCGATGAAGCGGCCATAGAGCTTCAGCTTTTCGGCAAGACCCGGATCGGGGTGGTCGCTATGCAAGGCTTCGGCAAAGGTGTCGGTCATGGCTGCTGCCTCGTTTGTCAGGAGAGGGCGAGCAATAGAGCCATGGCAGGGTTCGTCGCTTGGGAAAAATTGCTATCTTTCGGCCATGACGACAGCAGAGAGAACTCTGGCTTCCGGGCATGGCTGGCAGTTATCGGACGTGGTGTGCACGGCAGCCGCCGGCGACAGGCCATTCGAGGAGGAGCATCGCGGCTTCTGCGTCGCCGCGGTGACGAAGGGCGCGTTCCGCTATCGCACGCGCCAGGGCACGGCGATGCTGGCGCCGGGCGCCATCCTGCTCGGCAATCCAGGCGCCTGCTATGAATGCGGGCACGAGCATGGCGCAGGCGACCGCTGTCTCTCCTTCCATTTTTCAGCGGCCTATATGGAGCGCGTGGTGGCCGACCTGCCGGGCGTCAAGCGGCTCGGCTTTGCCGATCCGCGCCTGCCGCCCTTGCCGGCGCTGGCACCCTTGCTGGCCGAGGCGGAGGCGGCGCGTGAAACAGGCGACAATGAAGCGTTCGAGGAACTTGGCCTGCGCATTGCCGGCGCGGTGGTAGCGGCCGCGGCCGGCTCTTGCCGGGCTGCGCGAATACCCAGCCGCCGCGACCAGAAACGCGTCGCCGAGGCGGTGCGGCTGATCGAACGCAACGCCGAACGTCCATTGTCGTTGATCGAACTCGCAGACGGCACGGCGACCAGCCCGTATCATTTCCTGCGCACGTTCCGGCAGGTTGCCGGCATGACGCCCTACCAGTTCCTGCTGAGGACGAGGCTGCATCGCGCCGCGGTGCGGCTGCGCAGCTCCGGCGAGGCGATCTCGACGATCGCCTTCGATGCCGGCTTCAACGATCTGTCGACCTTCAACCGCCGGTTCCGGCGCGAGATGGGTGAACCCCCCGGCGTCTATCGCGCCCGCCGCGCAGGCCGCCGTCAGTCCGAAGTCGGCCCGCACCAGCCGGGCAGATAATCGGCATCCTTGCTCTTGGCGAGCGTCAAGGCTTCCTTCATCGCCTTGTCGAAGTTCTTCGACACCGCATTGCGGTCGATGCGCCGGCGCAGGAAATCCGCCCAGATGAATTCGCTGAATGGCGTCGTGTCCTTGGCGTAGCCGCCAAGCCGGCGCAATTCGCCCGCCATGCTTCGGTAGGGATCGTCGACCAGCTCGGCGATGGTCTTTGGAATCGCAGCGTAATCGCGGCGCTGGCCGTTCTCGTCGAAAGGATGCATCCAGCCGCGATTGTCGAGCATGAACAGGAACGCGTCCTTGTCGAGCGCTGACAGGTCGCTGATCACGGTCACCAGCACGTCCTTGACGCCCTCCTCGAGCAGGGCCCGGGCAAGATGGTGGTGGTCGGTGACGTAGTTGCGTTTTTTGGGACCGAGCACCACCGGCACCATATGCCTGCCGAGAAAGGCGCCGGTCTTCTTCTTGGCATCTTGCACCCGGATCATCTGGCGCTTCAGCTCGACCTCCCTCATGCCGACGGTTATCTGGGTCGGCCTCAGTTCCTCGACGGGAACCGGGGTTACAAGGGGTTCTCGGGGATCGATCATGTCACTCCATCCTGTTTTTGCTGCTGCTGGTTCCCCGGACCAAGTGATTTGATCGCCGCGTCGACGCTGTGGAATATCCGTTGCGTGCCGACGATTTCAGCGATGCCGAACCGCGTCAGCGCAGCCTGGGCGCGCAGCGATTCCATGCGTGCGATAGCAAAGACCGCGCCTTTGTCGCGACAATGGCGGATGGTGTCGATAAGCGCCTGGGCCGCGGTGTAGTCGATCTCGACGATGTTGCTGGCCTCCAGCACCACCAGCTTCACGTCCTCGCTCCTGGCGTCGACCAGGCCGATGAGGCCGCGCTTGAAACGGTCGGCGTTGACGAAGGAAAGCGGCGCCTGGAACGCGGCGACAAGCACGCCGGGGTGCTGCTCGCCGGCGCTGGAAGCGCTCGGCGGCCACCAGACCGATGTACCGGGCACCTGTGCCAACTCGATCGGCACCGTGCGCGTCGAGCCCCAGATGCCGTGCAGCAGCGACAGGCCGATACCGATCGCGACGCCGGTCTCGATCGGCAGGACGACGATCGCGATCATGGTGATCACGATCAGCGCGAACTCGACCGGCGCCTGGCGGTAGACTTTGGCAAACACCTGCCAGCGCAGGATATGCTGGGCCACGAACATCAACACGCCGGCGAGCGCGGCCTGCGGCACGTTGGCGAGCAGTCTGCCGCCGAAGGCACCGAGCACCAGCACGATGGCCGCCGCGATCAGGCCGGAAAGCTGCGAGCGGCCGCCGGTCTGGGCGACGATGGCGGTGCGCGGCGGGCTTGCGTTCACGGCAAAGGCGCCGAACAGGCCGGCCACGATGCTGCCCGCGCCGACGCCGACGAAATCGCGGTTGACGTCGGGTGCTTCGCCATCCTGCGGCGCGAAAGATCGGCTGGTAGCCGCGGTCTGGACCATGACGACGATGGCGATCAGCAGCGCGAGCGGGACAAGGGCCTGGGCGTCCTTGAAGTCTACGGTCGGCATTCCGGGAGCCGGCAGCCCGTTCGGCAAGGCGCCGAGCACCTCGACGCCCCGGTCCTTCAAGTCGAGGGTGATGACGCCAAGCGTCGCCAGAACCATGCCGATCAGCGCCGCCGGGATTCGAGCACTGATACGCTCCGAGACGAAGACCAGGGCGAACACGCCGAGCCCGAGCGCCAGGCTCCACGGATTGGTGAGGTGGAGATTGGCGGCGATTTCGCCGATGCGCCGAACCGTCTCACCGCTTTCCGGCGGCAGACCGAGCAAAGAAGGCAATTGCGAGACGATGATATGGACGGAAATGCCAGCGAGGAAACCGGTCGTGACAGGGACGGATAAGAGGTCGGCGATCCAGCCGAGGCGGAAAATGCCGCTCAGCGCCACCAGCAGCCCCACCATCAGCGCCAGCACCGCGGCCAGCGCCAGATAATGCGGCGAACCGGACGCGGCGACCAGCGCCAGCCCGCCGGCGAACAAGGGCGTGATCGTCGAATCCGCGCCGGCCGACAAATGGCGGCTGGCGCCGAACAGCGCGAAGGCCACCGATCCGGCGACGAAGGCGAAAAAGCCGATCTCCGGCGCAAAGCCGCCGAGGCGCGCCGTCGCCATCTGTTCGGGAATGGCGATCGCCGCGAGCGTGATGCCAGCCGCCAGATCGCCATTGAGGTCCTTGACGCTCCAGCCGGCCAGCGCCCTGAGAGGCAGCCATGAGGCGAGGTTCGTTGAGCTTGCGGTTTTTGCCTGATCCATGACCGACCTTGCCGCATGGTGACGAAAACGACCTTGGCCATATCGTCGCAATCAGCGGTATCCATTTGAAATTACCACTAAAATTGTCTCTGGAAAAGTCCGGCCGACATTGGAGTTTCGCCCAGGCTTCCTATATAAGAATGCAGTGATTCCCGACTGGATTGTGACCTGATTTGACCGACCAGAAGACACCGCGCGGGCCGGATGGCGGCCCCACCGGCATCGAGCCGATTTCGATCATCGAGGAGATGCAGCGCTCTTACCTCGATTACGCCATGAGCGTGATCGTCAGTCGCGCGCTGCCCGACGTGCGCGACGGCCTGAAGCCCGTGCATCGGCGCATCCTCTACGCCTCGCATGAGAGCGGCTACCACTGGAACCGCAAATATGTGAAGTCGGCCCGCCCGGTCGCCGACGTGATGGGTAAATACCATCCGCATGGCGACGCCTCGATCTATGACGCCCTGGTGCGTATGGCGCAGGACTGGTCGCTGCGGGTGCCGCTGATCGATGGTCAGGGCAATTTCGGCTCGATCGACGGCGATCCGCCGGCGGCGATGCGCTACACCGAGTCGAGGCTCACCAAGGTCGCGCATGAGCTTCTAGAGGACATCGACAAGGAAACCGTCGATTTCCAGGACACCTACGACGCTTCCGGAAGCGAGCCCAAGGTGCTGCCGGCGCGTTTCCCGAATCTGCTGGTAAACGGTTCGGGCGGCATCGCCGTCGGCATGGCCACCAACATCCCGCCGCACAACCTCAGCGAAGTCTGCAATGGCGCCATCGCCATCATCGACAATCCGGCGATCGACCTGACGGCGCTGATGGAGATCGTGCCCGGTCCGGATTTCCCGACCGGTGGCATCGTGCTTGGCCGTTCCGGCATCTACAACGCCTATTCGACGGGCCGTGGCTCGATCGTGATGCGCGGTCGCGTCAATATCGAGCAGCGCGGAAATGACCGCGAGTCCATCGTCGTCACCGAGATTCCCTACCAAGTGAACAAGGCCTCGATGATCGAGAAGATGGCCGAGCTGGTGCGTGACAAGCGCATCGAGGGCATCTCCGACATCCGCGACGAGAGCGACCGCCAGGGTTACCGCGTCGTCATCGAGTTGAAGCGCGATGCCGTGGCCGACGTCGTCCTCAACCAGCTTTACCGCTTCACGCCGCTGCAGACCTCGTTCGGCGCCAATATGGTGGCGCTCAACGGCGGCAAGCCGGAAGTGCTGACGCTGATCGACATGCTCAAGGCCTTTGTCGGCTTCCGCGAGGAAGTCGTCAGCCGCCGCACCAAATACCTGCTGCGCAAGGCTCGCGAGCGGGCGCATGTGTTGGTCGGCCTGGCGATCGCCGTCGCCAATATCGACGAGGTGATCAAGTTGATCCGCACCGCGCCCGATCCGCAGACGGCGCGCGAGCAGTTGATGGAACGTCGCTGGCCGTCGCACGACGTCGCGCCGCTGATCAAGCTGATCGACGATCCGCGCCATCGCATCAATGAGGACGGCACGTACAATCTCTCCGAGGAGCAGGCGCGCGCCATCCTCGAGCTGCGCCTGCAGCGCCTGACCGCGCTCGGCCGCGACGAGATCGCCGACGAGTTGAACAAGATCGGCGCCGAAATTGTTGATTTTCTTGATATTTTGTCGTCCCGAGCACGCATCCAGCAGATCGTCAAGGACGAGCTGATCGCGGTCCGGGACGAGTTCGGCACACCACGTCGCACCGAGCTGACCGATGGCGGTTCGGATATGGAAGACGAGGACCTGATCCAGCGCGAGGACATGGTCGTCACCGTCAGCCACTCCGGCTACATCAAGCGCGTGCCGCTCTCGCTCTACCGGGCGCAGCGTCGTGGCGGCAAGGGCCGCTCCGGCATGTCGACCAAGGAAGAGGATTTCGTCACCCGGTTGTTCGTGGCCAACACCCATACGCCGGTGCTGTTCTTCTCCTCGCGCGGCATCGTCTACAAGGAAAAGGTCTGGAGGCTGCCGATCGGCAACCCGCAGTCGCGCGGCAAGGCGCTGATCAACATGCTGCCGCTCGAGCAGGGCGAGCGCATCACCACGATCATGCCGTTGCCGGAGGACGAGACAAGCTGGGGCGAGCTCGACGTGATGTTCGCCACCACGCGCGGCACCGTGCGCCGCAACAAGCTGTCGGACTTCGTCCAGGTCAACCGCAACGGCAAGATCGCCATGAAGCTGGAGGAAGAGGGCGACGAGATCCTCGGCGTCGAGACCTGCACCGACAATGACGACGTGCTCCTGACCGCGAATTCCGGCCAGTGCATCCGCTTCCCGGTCTCCGACGTGCGCGTCTTCCAGAGCCGCAATTCCGTCGGCGTGCGCGGCATCACCATGGCCGATACCGACCGCATCATCTCGATGTCGGTGATCGAGAACGTCGATGCGTCGCCCGCCGAGCGCGCCGCCTATCTGAAGCGCGCCGCGGCAGAGCGCCGGCTTGCCGCCGGCGGCGCGGCGGAGGAGGAGGAAATCGCGCTTACCAACGAGGAGGTCGGCGAGGAAGCCGAACTTTCCGAGGAGCGCTACGAGTACCTCAAGGCTCATGAAAAGCTCGTGCTGACAGTGACGGAATATGGCTACGGCAAGCGCTCCTCGTCCTACGACTTCCGTTTGACGGGTCGCGGCGGCAAGGGCATCCGCGCCACCGACGTGTCGAAGACGGCTGAAATCGGCCGCCTGGTCGCAACCTTCCCGGTCGGCAATGACGATCAGATCATGCTGGTTTCCGATGGCGGCACGGTCATCCGCGTGCCGGTCAATGGCATACGCTTCGCCAGCCGCGCCACCAAGGGCGTGACGATCTTCAATACTGCCGAGGGTGAGAAGGTCGTGTCGGTGGAGCGGATTTCGGAGCCGCAGTCGGACGAGGAGGCCGAGGACGTGCCTTCGAGCGAGGCTGGCACCGACGATACTGGCGGGAGCGAATAGTCTTCGTTGAAGCCTCACCGGCCCTCAGGGCCGGTGCGACGGTGTGGGATCAGTAGCGGCGATAGACGTTACGGCGGGCGAAACCATCGAGCCGCTTGGTGTTGGCCCTGACGCGCACTCGCGCTGCTTCCTGATGCAACCCGAATGCAGTCGCGATCAGCATCACGATGGTCATTGCAGTGGCAAGCATGTAGATCAGCATTTGCGTGTTCTCCTGCACTTACAACGATGAGATGGTGATTTGGTTTCACCTCTTGAAGCGGCAAACTAGTGAACGCTGCGTGAAGCGTTCGTGATCGTCGCATTCATCTGTCGTTCATCGGCACGAAAAGGTTCACGCACGCCTCATCAATCGGATTTGCGTTCCGCCCGCCCGCCCGCTAGAAGCCTGCCATGACCGAACGCACCGCCCTCTACGCCGGCTCCTTCGACCCGCTGACCAACGGCCATCTCGACGTGCTCAAGGCGTCGCTGGCGGTGGCCGACACCGTCTATGCCGCGATCGGCATCCATCCAGGCAAGAAGCCGTTGTTTTCCTTCGAGGAACGCGTGAAGCTGATCGAAGCCGCGACCAAGGCGGAATTCGGCCGCGACAGCGGCCGCATCAAGGTCGTTTCCTTCGACGGGCTGGTCATCGACGCGGCTCGCAAGCATGGCGCGTCGATCATGATCCGGGGCCTGCGCGACGGCACCGACCTCGATTACGAGATGCAGATGGCGGGCATGAACGAAACGATGGCGCCCGAATTGCAAACGGTTTTTCTCCCCGCCAGCCCTTCGGTGCGCACCATTACCGCCACACTCGTGCGTCAGATTGCGTCGATGGGCGGGGACATCCGCCCATTCGTGCCGGCGGCCGTTGCCGGCACACTCACCGCCAAGTTCACCAGATAGGCTTTCCCGGAGATCTCCATGCAGCTGAAGAAGCTCGCTTCGTTCCTTGTCGTGCTTGCCGGCCTTTTCGCGGCATCCATGCCAGCGGTCGCCGCCGACAAGGAAAACACCATGATCATCACGCTGAAGGACGGCGACGTGACCATCGCGCTGCGCCCCGACCTCGCGCCAAAGCATGTCGCGCAGATCAAGAAGCTGGTTCGCGAAGGCGCCTATGACAATGTCGCCTTCCACCGGGTCATCGACGGTTTCATGGCCCAGACCGGCGACGTGAAGTTCGGCAACATGAAGAAGGGGTTCAACCCGCAAGCCGTCGGCACCGGCGGCTCCGATCTTCCTGATTTGCCCGCCGAGTTCTCGAAGAGCGAGCAATTCACGCGCGGCGTCGTCGGCATGGCCCGTTCGCAGGACCCGAACTCGGCCAACTCGCAGTTCTTCATCATGTTCGCGCCGGCGCCGAACCTCGACGGCCAGTACACCATCGTCGGCAAGGTCGTCAGCGGCATGGACCTCGTCGACAAGATCAAGAAGGGCGACGAGGCCGACAACGGCACGGTCGCCGACCCGGATCGCATGATCAAGGTTCGCATCGCCGCAGACGGCAAATAACTCCCTCGATTTTCAAAAGGATTTTCTGACATGGCTGAGATCAAGGATCGCGAGAACGCGCTCATCATGGAGACGACCAAGGGTCAGGTCGTCATCGAAATGTATCCCGAGCTGGCGCCTGGCCACGTCGCGCGCATCAAGGAACTGGCGCGTGAAGGCGCCTATGACGGCGTGGTGTTCCACCGCGTCATCGACGGCTTCATGGCGCAGACCGGCGACGTCAAGTTCGGCAATTCCTCGAAGCCGACTTTTGCCCCGTCCCGCGCGGGCATGGGCGGCTCCGACAAGCCGGACCTCAAGGCGGAATTCTCCAACGCCAACCACGGACGCGGCGCTTGCTCGATGGCTCGGGCCCAGAACCCGAATTCGGCGAATTCGCAGTTCTTCATCTGCTTCGACGATGCCGCCTTCCTCAACCGCCAGTACACGGTCTGGGGCCAGGTCATCGAAGGCATGGAGAATGTCGACAAGATCAAGCGCGGCGAGCCGGTCCAGGATCCCGACAAGATCGTGTCGCTGAAGGTCGCGGCCGACGTCAAGTAAGGGCAAACGATGATGGGCGCTGTCTGGTCCCTGCTTGGCATCCTGTCCGGCGCCTTCATCGCCATCCAGGCGCCGATCAACTCGCAATTGGCGCGTGGCCTCGGCCTTCCGGTGGCCGCCGCCGCCTTCTCTTTCCTGTCCGGCGCTATCGTGCTCGGCATCATTTCCGTCTCGGTGGTGAAGCTGCAGGGCATTTCGCTCGACTGGAAGGCGCCGGCGCCCTGGCTGTTCGTCGCCGGAGGCATGCTCGGCGGCTTCTACGTGACGCTGTCGACGATCCTCACCCCACGCATCGGCGCGGCGGCGCTGATGGCCTTCCTGGTCGCCGGCCAGCTGATCGCCGGCATGCTGATCGACCGCGTCGGCTTCCTGGGCGTGGCGGTGCGCGAAATCTCGCTTGGCCGCGTCGCCGGCGCCGTGCTGCTGCTTGCCGGGGCACTGCTCATCCGGCTCTACTGATGCGCGTCGACCTGTTCGACTTCGACCTGCCGGAGGAGCGCATCGCGCTTCGTCCGGCGGAGCCGCGCGACAGCGCCAGGCTGCTGGTCGTCAAACCGGGCGAACCGCTAGAGGACCGCACCGTCTGCGATCTGCCGTCTGTGCTTCGCGAAGGCGACGTGCTGGTGTTCAACGACACCAAGGTCATCCCGGCGCAACTGAAGGGCATACGCAAGCGCGGCGAGGCGGTGGCGCAGGTCGAGGCGACGCTGCATATGCGGGTGGCGCCGGACCGCTGGCAGGCCTTCATGCGGCCAGGAAAACGCATCGCCGCCGGCGACCGCATCCATTTCGGCCATGACCAGAATTCCTGCTTTCTCGGCCAGCTCGACGCAACCGTGATCGAAAAGGGCGAGGCGGGCGAGGCGCTGCTCGGCTTCGACCTCTCCGGTCCTTTCCTCGACGAGGCGCTGCACGCCGTCGGCCACATTCCGCTGCCACCCTATATCGCCTCGAAGCGCGACGATGACGAGCGCGACCGCAGCGACTACCAGACCATCTATGCCAGCGAAGAGGGCGCCGTCGCGGCTCCCACCGCCGGCCTGCATTTCACGCCGGAGCTGTTTGCCGCGCTTGACCGCAGGGGCATCGAGCGCCGCTTCGTGACACTGCATGTCGGCGCCGGCACCTTCCTGCCGGTCAAGGCCGACGACACGGCCGATCACAAGATGCATGCCGAGACCGGCTCGGTCAGTCCGGAGACGGCGGCGGCGCTCAATGCGGCCAGGGCACGGGGAGGGCGCATCATCGCCATCGGCACGACGTCGCTTCGTTTGCTGGAAAGTGCCGCGCGCGACGATGGCAGGATCGAGCCCTGGTCAGGACCGACCGACATCTTCATCACGCCCGGTTACCGCTTCCGCACGGCCGACATGCTGATGACCAATTTCCATCTGCCGCGCTCGACGCTGTTCATGCTGGTCTCGGCCTTCAGCGGGCTGGAGACGATGCGTTCGGCTTATGTGCATGCCATCGAGAGCCGCTACAGGTTCTACTCCTATGGCGACGCCAGCCTGCTTTACCGGGCGGAGACGAGCGATGGACGATGATCTCGACGGCATGGACCGCGATATGCTGATTGCGGAAGTGAAGAAGCTGCGCGTCGGCATCCGCGCCCACCGCGACACGACCGGGCATGATCTCTGCTGGCATCATCCCGACCTCTGGGATCTTCTGCCGGAGAAGACCGAGCCGGCGATTGCCGTGCCGCCATGGCCTAAATTCATGCGTGGCTGCATCCGCTACCGGCAATCGCTCGACGAGCAGGCGCCAGGCGCGCCGGTGCACGACAAGGAATTCTATGGCTGAGACTTTCTCCTTCAAGTTGCTCGCCACCGACGGCGGGGCGCGGCGCGGTCTGGTGTCGATGCCCAGAGGCGAAATCCGCACGCCGGCCTTCATGCCGGTCGGCACCGGCGGCACCGTCAAGGCCATGTACATGGACCAGGTGCGCGGCGTCGGCGCCGACATCATCCTCGGCAACACCTACCATCTGATGCTGCGTCCAGGCGCCGAGCGCGTGGCAAGGCTCGGCGGTCTGCACGAGTTCGCGCGCTGGCCGTACCCGATCCTGACCGACAGCGGTGGCTTCCAGGTCATGTCGCTGTCGAAGCTCAGGAAACTGACCGAGCAGGGCGTCACCTTCCGTTCGCATATCGACGGCGCGCCTTACGAGATGTCGCCGGAGCGGTCGATCGAGATCCAGGGGCTGCTCGATTCCGACATCCAGATGCAGCTCGACGAATGCACAGCACTTCCGGCCAAGCCCAAGGAGATCGAGCGCGCCATGGAATTGTCGCTGCGCTGGGCGGAGCGCTGCAAGACGGCGTTCGGCGACCAGCCGGGCAAGGCGATGTTCGGCATCGTCCAGGGCGGCGACAGCGCGGCCATGCGCGTTCGCTCGGCGCAGGCGCTCACGGCGATGGACCTGAAAGGCTACGCCGTCGGTGGGCTGGCGGTCGGCGAGCCGCAGCCGGTGATGCTGGAGATGCTCGACGTCACCTGTCCGGAACTGCCGGCCGACAAGCCGCGCTACCTGATGGGCGTCGGCACGCCGGACGATATACTGAAGTCGGTGGCGCGCGGCATCGACATGTTCGATTGCGTGATGCCGACGCGCGCCGGTCGCCACGGCCTGGCCTATACGCGGCGCGGCAAGGTCAACCTCCGGAACGCCCGCCACGCTGATGACCCGCGACCGCTCGACGAGGAAAGCGACTGTCCGGCCGCGCGTGACTATTCGCGCGCCTATCTGCACCACCTCGTGCGTTCGCAGGAATCGCTCGGTGCGATGCTGCTGACATGGAACAATTTGTCCTATTATCAGAAGCTGATGCAGGATATCCGGGCGGCCATCGAGGCGCAGGCTTTTGAGGCGCGCGCCGCCGAGATCACCGAGGGCTGGGCGCGGGGCGATATCCCGGCTTTGTGACAACACTCTTCGGTTGGCGCAATTCCGGACGAGACAATTGCTCCGCGCTTCCTGCAACGGCTCAGGCGCTGACCGAGGTCGAGGCGCGCAGGCTGCAGCCGGTGATCTTGAAACTGCCGTCTGACTGCTGCTGCAGCGTGTAGACCGCCTCATAATCCTTGCCGTCGGGCCCGACGATCAGCACTTGCTGGACGATCGAACCGGGTCCGGTTTCCTCGACCTTGCCGAAAGAATAGGATTGAGGCTTGCGCACCGGCGCATAGCCGTTCGTCACCATGTTCATGAAGGTGTCGACGGTCGGAAATATCTGCTTCACGTTCGGCGCGGCGAAGCTGTAGGCGGTGGCGCCGTCATTGGCGATAAAGGCCTTCAACTGGCTGTCGATCACCGTCTGCGCGGCCTTGATATCGGCATCGCCGGCGAAGGCGAGCGAAGCTATCAGCATCGGAACAAGAGCTAATGCGAACAATGCGCGGCGCATGGGCTGCCTCCCCGGAATTCGCTTGGCGAACGCAATATAACATACGCGCTTCGACGCCCGGCGGTTTCACCCGTTCACGAGATTTCGCGATTTCGACGGCAGGGCACCCTGATTAGGCAGTCGTTAAGAAGGAACGCGCATCGTTACAGCGGGTGGGGCGACATCTTCCAGGGGATGGAAATGTTCGAACGTCCAATCGATCGCCGCCTGGTCTTGAGGGGCACGGCCAGTTTCGTTGCGATGGCGGCCATGCCGGGCCTGGCCTTTGGCGCGCCATCGGTGAAGGACGTGGCATTCGACCCGGCCATTCCCGCGCTCGGCAACCCGAACGGTGACGTGACCATCGCCGAGTTCGTCGATTACCAGTGCCCAATCTGCAAGCTTGTCTTCGTCGAACTCAAGAAGCTGATGGCTGAAGACAAGGGCATCCGTCTGGTGATGAAGGACTGGCCGATATTCGGCGACGCTTCGCGCGACGCGGCGCTGATGGCGTTGTCCTCGGGCTCGCGTTACGCGCAGGTGGTGGATGCGCTGATGACCAACCAGCGAGCGCTCTCGCCACACCGCACCGATGCCATCCTCGATGCCGCCGGCGCCGCCTCGGCGGGGCTGCGGGCCGATATGGCAGGCCGCGAGCCGAGGCTCGACGCGCTTCTTGCCCGCACGCAGGCGCAGGCCGGCGCCTTCGGGCTCCGGGGGACGCCGGCGCTGGTTATCGGCGGCAAGCTGTACCGGCGGGGCATGCCCGTCGCCGAATTGCGGCAAGCCGTCGCCACGGCGCGCGCCGCCTGATGCTTGAAAGCGGGGCGGCAGTCTGCCACAAGGGCCGCTTGTTCGTTGGAATGGATCCGCTCCTGGAATCGCCGACCCGTTCCAACGGTTTGTTTTGACGCAATTCCGGACGGAAAAACCGCCAGGCATTTTTCCTGGAATTGCTCCGAGGCTGGCAGGACCGGGCAATGAAGGCATTTTTCGTGCAGATAAAGTGCGATCTGGGCAAGGCCTATGAGGTCGCCAGCGCGCTGGCCGATGCCGAGATCGCCTCCGAAATCTACTCGACCGCCGGCAATTACGATCTGCTCGCCAAATTCTATGTCGATGACGAACAAGACATCGGCCACTTCATCAACGAGCGGGTGCAGATTCTGCCTGGCATCAAGGATACCTTCACCATCGTGACTTTCCGGGCGTTCTGACCGGCCAGGCAATGCACCGAGGGGAAGCAGGAGCTGACCCGGCCTTGCCAGTCATGCCTTAAATTTAGGCATTTTGCATAGAGTGGCCGTCGCCGCTCCCTAGATCACCGATTGCGCTTGATTTTCTCCGGCGAGGCCAGTGAAATGGCTTCAGAGGGGAGTACGCGATTGGCAGCGTTCGACGAAATGCTTCCGGAAGTCTCCGGGCTGAGAAGACCTTATGAGGCTTACGATCGCTGGCTGAAGGAACAAGACCCAGCCAGGCTCACCCAGAAAATGCAGGACGCCGAGCGCGTCTTCCGCAAGACCGGCATAACCTTTGCCGTCTATGGCGAGCAGGAAGCTTCCGAGCGGCTGATCCCCTTCGACATCGTTCCGCGCATCCTGTCCGGCCAGGAATGGCGGCGATTGACGCAGGGCATCGAGCAGCGCGTCCAGGCGCTGAACGCCTTTCTCGACGACATCTACCATCGCCAGGAGATCCTGCGCGCCGGGCGCGTGCCCAAGGATCTGGTGGCAAAGAACGAGGCTTTCCTGCCCGAGATGATCGGTGTCAGGCCGCCGGCCGGCGTCTACACCCATATCATCGGCGTCGACATCGTAAGAATCTCGGAGAACGAGTTCTACGTGCTGGAGGACAATGCCCGTACGCCGTCCGGCGTCTCCTACATGCTGGAGAACCGCGAGACGATGATGCAGCTCTTTCCCGAGCTGTTCCAGAAGATCAAGGTGCGGCCGGTCGAGAACTACCCGCAACTCCTGCGCCAGTCGCTGGCCGCGGTGCGGCCGCAAGGCACCAAGGGCGCGCCGACCATCGCCGTGCTGACGCCAGGTTCCTACAATTCGGCCTATTTCGAGCATGCCTTCCTCGCCGACCAGATGGGCGTGCAGCTCGTCGAAGGGCAGGATCTGCGCGTCGTCGACGGCCATGTCGCGATGCGCACGACCGAAGGCTACAAGCAGATCGACGTGCTCTACCGGCGCGTCGACGACAACTTCCTCGATCCGCTGACGTTTAGGCCGGACTCTGCACTGGGCGTGCCGGGCATCATGGATGTCTACCGCGCGGGCAACATCACCATCGCCAACGCGCCTGGCACCGGCATCGCCGACGACAAGGCGATCTATTCCTACATGCCGGAGATCGTCGAGTTCTACACCGGCCGCAAGGCGATTCTCGGCAACATCCCGACTTGGCGCTGCTCGGAGCCGGACAGCCTGAAATATGTGCTCGAGCACATCCACGAACTCGTCATCAAGGAAGTGCACGGCTCCGGCGGCTACGGCATGCTGGTCGGCCCGGCGGCGACCAAGAAGGAATGCCAGGATTTCGCCAAGAAACTCCAGGCCAAGCCATCCAACTACATCGCCCAGCCGACGCTGGCACTCTCGACCTGTCCGATCCTGACCGAAAAGGGCCTGTCGCCGCGCCACGTCGACCTGCGGCCTTATGTGCTGGTCTCGGATCGCATCCAGATCGTTCCAGGCGGCTTGACCCGCGTGGCGCTGAAGCAGGGCTCGCTGGTCGTCAATTCATCGCAAGGCGGCGGGACGAAGGACACGTGGGTATTGGATGATTGATGTGAGTGAGTAGGGAATAGGCAGTTGGCAGTAGTTGAATATAGAGGACGGGGAAATGCCAAATTCTATTGATTTTCAAATACATACTACTGCCTATTGCCCATTCCCTACTCACTAGCCCGAAGGGCGCGCTCATGCTTCTCGGCCGCACCGCCAACGGTCTCTATTGGATGAACCGCTATATCGAGCGGGCCGAAAACATGGCGCGCCTGGTCGATGCCGGCCTGCGCATGGCGCTGACCCGCACGCAGGACGCGTCCGAGGAGTGGAACTCGGTGCTGCTCAGCGCTGGCTCGGACATCGCCTTCAGCCAGAAGTACCAGGACTATACCGCGGCCAACGTCTCGGACTTCCTGCTGCGCGATACCTCGAATCCGTCCAGCACGATGTCGTCGATCGAGACGGCGCGCAACAATGCCCGCATGGTGCGCACCGCGCTGACGCGCGAGACATGGGAGAGTATCAACGAAGCCTGGATGTCGCTGAAGCGCATGCTGGCGCGGCCGATCGACGAACGCGACCTGCCGACGGTGCTCGATGCCATCAAGCGCGAAACGGCACTGATCCGCGGTTCGTTCTACGGCACCATGCTGCGCAACGAGATCTTCGATTTCTCGCAGCTCGGTACTTATGTCGAAAGGGCCGACAACACGGCGCGCATCCTCGACGTGAAATATTACGTGCTTTTGCCGTCGCTATCCTGGGTCGGGTCGACGCTGGACAATTATCAGTGGGAGTCGATCCTGCGCTCGGTGTCGGCGCATCGCTCCTATCGCTGGGTTTATGAAGCCGATTATAAGCCGACTAATATTGCCGACTATCTGATCCTCAATGTGCGCATGCCGCGCTCGCTGACCTTCTGCTACCGGTTCCTCGGCGAGCATTTGAAGTTCCTTGCCGACGATTATGGCGAGCGCCATGCCTGCCACGGCACGGCCGAGAAGATTCAGGCGATGCTCAAGCGGGGTTCGATCAAGGACATATTCGACCACGGCCTGCACGAGTTCCTGGCCGAGTTCATTCGCGACAACACCAGGCTGGGTGATGAGATCGCCCAGGACTACCGGTTCTATTGAGCACGGGGCGGGCGTCATGCGGCTCAAGATCACCCATCGGACCGAATACCACTACGATGCGCCGGTGCAGTATTTGCTGCAGCGCCTGCGCCTGCTGCCTCCGAGCGGGCGTACCCAGACCGTCGGCTCCTGGGTGATCAACGTCGAAGGCGCGCGCGAGGAAGTGCGCTTCACTGATCATTTCGGCAATGAGACGCGGCTGGTTAGCGCCGAGAGCGGCCACAACGCGATCACCGTCGAGGCTTCGGGCGAGGTGACGACGCATGATACGGCGGGCGTGACGGGTCCCCACCAGGGTTTCGCGCCGCTCTGGCTGTTCGCGCAGGAGACGCAACTCACCACCGCCGGCGAGGGCATACGTGAATTGGCTGGAACGGTCGGGCAGGGAACCGAGATCGAACGGCTGCACCGGCTGATGGGCGCCATCCGCGAACGCGTGGCCTACAAGCCAGGCACGACCAGTGTGGTGACGCCGGCGGAAGAAGCCCTGGCGCTGAAATCCGGCGTCTGCCAGGACCACAGCCATATCTTCATCGCAGCGGCCGGCGCGCTTGGCTTTCCCGCCCGCTATGTCAGCGGCTATCTGATGATGGATGCCGCCGTCGAGCAGGCGGCCAGCCATGCCTGGGCCGAGGCCTATGTCGTCGGGCTCGGATGGGTTGCCTTCGACCCGGCGAACGGTATCTCTCCCGACGAACGCTATGTGCGGGTGGCAACGGGGCGCGACTATCGCGACGCCTCGCCTGTGTCGGGAATACTGCTGGGGCAGGCGCAGGAGAAGCTTGCCGTCACCGTTACGGTAGAGCAGTAATCCGCCCGGAATCGTTAGAGCGGTCGAGCATTTGATAGAATCGCCGAAGTGCCGCTCTGCCGGAATTGCTCGAGCGGAAGAGATGCCATGACCTATTGCGTCGGCCTCAAGATCGATCGCGGGCTCGTGTTCATGTCGGACACGCGCACCAATGCCGGCATGGATTCGATCTCGACCTTCAAGAAGATGCATGTCTGGGAACAGCCCGGCGAGCGTGTCCTCGTGCTGATGTCGGCGGGCAACCTTGCCACGACGCAAGCCGTGGTGAGCCTGCTCGACGAGCGCAACAAGGCGGTCGGCGACCGCCACGAGAAGCTGCTCGAGACGCCGTCCATGTATCAGACGGTCAAACTGGTCGGAGACACCGTCAAGGAAGTGATCGCTCATGCCTCGCCGGACGGCGACAGGGCCGACTCCTACTTCAACGCCTCCTTCATCCTCGGCGGCCAGATCAAGGGCAGCCCGCCCAGGCTCTTCATGATCTATCCGGAAGGCAACTTCATCGAGTCCACGGACGACACTCCGTTCTTTCAGATCGGCGAGACCAAATACGGCAAGCCGATCATCATTCGCGCCTATGACCGGGCGATGAGTCTGGCCGAGACGGTGAAGCTGCTCCTGGTGTCCTTCGATTCGACGCTGAAATCCAACCTCTCGGTCGGGCTGCCGCTCGACCTGCTGTTCCTGGAGCAGGATGCGTTCAAGGTCGGATTGAGCCGGCGGATCGGCCAGGACGATCCTTACTACCGCACCATTTCCGACGGCTGGTCCAACGCGCTGAAAATCGCCTTCTCAAACCTGCCGGATTTTCCCGGGTAGGGCATTTTTTCTCGTTCATTGGCAGTTGATCGATTATATTTAACATGTTAATCACCGTATGGGCTGGCACCATAACGGGCTATGGCTGATCGATTCCGCGGGAGGCAAAATGAACAACGAAGAATTCCGGGCGTGGTCGAGGCGAGCGGCCGAGTGGGGCGTGGACTACCGAGCCACGCTGCGGGAAAGGCCGGTGCGGCCGGCGATCGTGCCCGGGGAGATATTGAAGAGCCTCGAAGCCTCTCCGCCCGAAACGGCTGAGCCGATGGACAGGATCTTCGCCGATTTCGAAGAAAAGATCGTGCCCGGCATGACGCATTGGCAACATCCGCGCTTCTTCGCCTACTTCCCGGCCAATGCGGCGCCGGTTTCGGTGGTCGCCGAGTATCTGGTCTCGGCGTTGGCCGCGCAATGCATGCTCTGGCAGACCTCGCCGGCGGCGACCGAGCTCGAAACGCGGGTCGTCGACTGGATGCGCCAGGCACTCGGCCTGCCCGACGGCTTCTCCGGCGTCATCCAGGACACGGCATCCACCGCGACACTGGCAGCGGTGCTCACGATGCGCGAACGGGCTCTCGCCTGGCAAGGCAACAAGAAGGGGTTGGCCGGACAGGCACAGGTGCGCATCTACTGCTCCGATCAGGTCCACACTTCGATCGATCGCGCGGCATGGTTCGCCGGAATCGGCGACGAAAACCTCGTACGCATCCCGGGAACGGGACAATTCCGGGCCATGGACACCGCTGCCCTCGAAGCCGCGATCGTCGCCGATCGGGAGGCTGGTATGCTGCCTGCCGGCATCATAGGTAGCGTCGGCGGCACCAGCACTGGCGGCACCGACGACATCGCCGCCGTCGCGGCGGTCGCGAAACGGCACGGGCTTTATCTGCATGTCGATGCGGCCTGGGCCGGGTCGGCGATGATCTGCCCGGAATACCGGCATTTCTGGGCGGGCGTCGAAGGTGCCGATTCCATCGTCTTCAATCCGCATAAGTGGCTCGGCGCGCAGTTCGACTGCTCGGTCCAGTTCGTCCGCCAGCCAGAAGACCTGGTCCGCACGCTGGCCATCAAACCGGACTATCTGAAGACGCACGGCCATGACGGCATCATCAATTACTCGGAATGGTCGTTGCCGCTCGGTCGGCGTTTCCGGGCGCTGAAGCTCTGGTTCCTGCTGCGTGCCCACGGGCTCGAAGGCCTGCGCAAGATGATCCGCAACCATATCGCCTGGAGCGAGCGCCTTGCCGAGCGCCTTGCCGGCGAAGCGGACTTCGAAATCGTCACCCCGCCGATGCTGTCGCTTTTTTCCTTCCGTCATCATGGCGCATCGGGCATCGGCCAGGACGAGCACAATCTGCGTCTGGTCGAAGCCATCAATGCCGACGGTCGTATCTACCTGACGCAAACTCGCGTCGACGGACGGGTGGTGATTCGTTTCCAGGCCGGCCAATTCGAAGCGACCGAGGCGGATATTGATACTGCGTTCGACGTTATCATTGAGATTGCCAGGCACCTTCGCGACGTCGGCGCATTGCCTTCGTGGTCGAACGAATCCCGTTAGCCGACCTGTGCCTTTTCACCGTTTTCGTTTTCCGATATGAGAAGGAAAAACGAAAACGGGAGAACGCCCGATGTTCCTTTCGCCGCGCCATGCCGAGATCATCCAGATGGCGAAGGATCATGGCCGGGTTCTGGTCGACGACCTGGCGACGCATTTCAGCGTGACGCCGCAGACCATCCGCAAGGACCTCAATGACCTCTGCGATCAACGGCTGCTCACCCGCATCCATGGCGGGGCGCTCTTCCCTTCCGGCATCGAGAACATGGAATACGAGGCGCGGCGCAAGATCGCCGCCGATGAAAAGGAAGCGATCGGCCGGGCCGCGGCGAAGCTGATCCCCGACAACGCCTCGCTCTTCATCAATATCGGCACCACGACGGAGGCCGTCAGCCAAGCGCTTCTCGACCATAGCGGGCTTATGGTCATCACCAATAACATCAATGTTGCCAACAGGATGCGTATCTATCCGTCGATCGAGGTCGTGATCGCCGGCGGCGTGGTGCGGGGTTCTGATGGCGGCATCGTCGGCGAAGCGGCCGTCGATTTCATCCGCCAGTTCAAGGTCGATTATGCCGTCATCGGCGCCTCGGCGATCGACCATGACGGGGCGCTGCTCGATTTCGATTTTCGCGAGGTGAAGGTGGCGCAGGCCATCATCGCTAATGCGCGACATGTCATCCTGGTTTCCGACCGAACCAAGTTCGAACGCACGGCGCCGGTTCGCATCGGCCACCTTTCGCAGGTGAACACTTTCATCACCGACCGTTGCGACATCCCGTCGGTACGCAGGATCTGCGAGGAAGCGGAAGTGCGCTTGATCGAGACGGTCCTGGGCTAGAGCGCAGGCTGCCGCTTCCTTGTGATATTTCGTTTGACATTCGTTATTGGTTCGAAATAATCCCGCCACGGTTTCGTAGAGCGCCGAATTAGTGCCATGCGAAATCGTCGGAGGCCCTTGTGGAAGCATCCCCAGTCCATGACATTTTCGTTATAGGCGGCGGCATCAACGGCTGCGGCATTGCCCGCGATGCCGTCGGTCGCGGGTTTTCGGTGTACCTCGCCGAGATGAACGATCTGGCCAGCGGAACCTCATCGGGCTCGACCAAGCTCATCCATGGCGGCCTTCGTTACCTCGAATTCTATGAGTTCCGGCTGGTGCGTGAGGCACTGATGGAGCGCGAGGTTCTATGGAAGAACGCGCCACACATCATCTGGCCGATGCGCTTCGTGCTGCCTTATGCCAAAGGCCTTAGACCTGCCTGGCTGATCCGGCTCGGGCTGTTCCTCTACGATCATATCGGCGGGCGCAAGCTGCTTCCGGCGACCCGAACGCTGGATATGGCGACCGACCCGGCGGGCAAGCCGCTGAAGCCGTTATTCCACAAGGCGTTCGAATATTCCGACGGCTGGGTCAACGACGCGCGCCTGGTGGCGCTGAACGCCCGTGACGCCGCCGACCGTGGCGCTGTCGTCCGCACCCGCACCAAGGTGGTCAGCGCGCGACGCGACGGATCGACCTGGACCGTAAAGGTGCAGAATGTGCTTACCGGTGAAACCGAGGAGGTCCGCGCGCGGCTTCTCGTGAACGCCGCCGGGCCTTGGGTCGACCATGTGCTGCAGACCGCCGTTGGCCGGAGCGATGCCCACAACGTCCGCCTGGTGCAGGGCAGCCATATCGTCATCAACAAGAAATTCGACGATCCGCGCGCCTATTTCTTCCAGAACAAGGATGGCCGCATCATCTTCGCCATTCCTTACGAGGAAGAATTCACGCTCATCGGCACCACGGACCGGGACTATCCGGGCGACCCGCATGACGTGAAGATCTCCGACACCGAGATCGACTATCTGTGCGCCGCCGCAAGCGAATATTTCGCGGTGGCAGTGAAGCGCTCCGACATCGTCTGGACCTATTCCGCGGTGCGCCCGCTTTATGACGACGGCGCCTCGAAGGCGCAGGAGGCGACGCGCGACTACGTGCTGAAGGCCGATGGCGGCGACGGCGTTGCCCCGCTTCTCAACGCCTTCGGCGGCAAGATCACCACCTTCCGCCGGCTGGCGGAATCGATGCTGGAGAAGATCGAAGGTTTTCTCGGCAAGCGCGGCAAGCCCTGGACGCATGACGCGCCGCTGCCGGGTGGCGATTTCGAGGCGACCGGTTTCGATGCCCAGGTCGCCAGGCTGAAGAACGCCTATCCGTTCCTCGAGCAGCGGCTGGCGCGTCGGTTCACCCGGCTCTATGGCACGCGCGCGGAGAAGCTGCTCGGTCTGGCCAGATCGATTGCCGATCTCGGCCGCGACTTCGGCGCCGACCTTTACGAAGCGGAAGTCCGCTATCTCGTCGAGAACGAATGGGCGATCACCGCCGAGGACGTGCTGTGGCGCCGCACCAAGCGCGGCCTGCATTTCAGCCGCGAGCAGACGGCGGCGCTCGAAGAATTCATGCAGGGGCTGAGCGGTCGTCACGTCGCCGCGGCGGAATGAGATCAGTAGATGCGCCAGGTTTGTAAGGCGGCATTGGGACCGAGCAACGCGAGAAGGAAAAGCCGACCGCCATCGACTATGACGAGGTGGTGAAGGGCTGCCATAATTAATTGTGCGACATGGGCATCGGCTCACGGAGGAAATGCGGGGGAGGCGGCTTGCCGTCTCCCCTGTCGCATAAAATGGAGGAAGCGGAATGAGCGGTTTTGTGCTGGCCATCGACCAGGGAACGACATCGACCCGGGCGATCCTGTTCGACGACCAGATGAAAGTCGCGGGCACCGGCCAGCAGGAATTCGCGCAGCACTATCCGGCCTCGGGCTGGGTCGAGCATGACCCGGAAGACATCTGGACGAGCGTGCTTGCAACGGTCAAGGCGGCGCTGAAGGCTGGCGGTCGCACGGCTGGGGATGTAGCCGCCATCGGCATCACCAACCAGCGCGAGACGGTCGTCATCTGGGACAGGGCGACCGGCAAGCCGATCCACAACGCGATCGTCTGGCAGGACAGGCGCACCGCGCCACTCTGCCAGAAGCTCAAGAGGCAGGGGTTGGAGAGGAAGTTCACGAAGAAGACCGGGCTGCTGCTCGATCCCTATTTCTCCGGCACCAAGATCGCGTGGATGCTGGACAAGGTGAAAGGCGCCAGGAAGCGCGCCGGGAAGGGCGAGTTGCTTGCCGGCACCATCGACAGTTTCCTCATCTGGCGGCTGACCGGCGGCAATATGCACGCAACCGATGCGACCAACGCCTCGCGCACGCTGGTCTACAACATCGAGACGAACGCCTGGGACGACGAGCTGCTCGCGATCCTGAACATACCGGCCGCGATCCTGCCGCAGGTGAAGGACTGCGCCGACGATTTCGGCGTCACGGAGAAGAGCCTCTTCGGCGCCGAGATGCGGATTCTCGGCGTTGCCGGCGACCAGCATGCGGCGACCATCGGCCAGGCCTGCTTCGAGCCGGGCATGATGAAATCGACCTATGGCACCGGCTGCTTCGCGCTTCTCAATACGGGCGCCGACCTGGTGCGCTCGAAGAACCGGCTGCTCACCACCATCGCCTACCGGCTGAACGGTAAGACCACCTATGCGCTGGAGGGATCGATCTTCATCGCGGGCGCCGCGGTGCAATGGCTGCGCGACGGCATCAAGGTGATCGGCAAAGCCGAGCAGAGCGGCGCCTTGGCGGCCATCGCCGATCCGGCGCAGGCTGTCTATCTGGTGCCGGCCTTCGTCGGGCTCGGCGCGCCGCATTGGGACGCGGACGCGCGCGGCGCCATCTTCGGCCTGACGCGCAATTCAGGCCCAGCCGAATTTGCCCGCGCGGCGCTCGAATCCGTCGCCTTCCAGACGCGCGACCTGCTCGACGCCATGCGCAAGGACTGGAAAGGCGCTTCGGCCAAAACGGTGCTTCGCGTCGATGGCGGCATGGTGGCGTCCGACTGGACCATGCAGAGGCTCGCCGACATTCTCGACGCGCCGGTCGACCGCCCGACGATCCTTGAGACGACCGCATTGGGCGCCGCCTGGCTTGCCGGATCGAAGGCCGGCGTATGGCCGAAAGCGAAGGAGTTCGCCAAGAGCTGGGCGCTCGAACGGCGCTTCAAGCCGCAGATGGATCAAGTAACGCGTTCGGCGAAGCTCGCCGGATGGCGCGATGCGGTGCGGCGGACGCTGAGTGCAAACTGAACCCGGAAAAGAGAGAGCCCGTGCCTCTCGAGGCACGGGCTCAGTCAACGACCCTGGGTACTGACTGGAGGCCGTCAGTAGGGCGAAACGCACTGCTGACGCGGGCCGTTGTAAGGCTGGAAGGTGTTGTCCGAGGCACGGTACGAGCGGTAGCGGTCGTAGCACCACTGGACATGAGAGTTGCCGCGATACACGCGGTTGTTCTCGCTGTTGACGATGGCGCCGGTGATCAGCGCCCCGGTGGCGAAAGCAGCGAGCGGGAACCAGAAGTCGCCATGGCGACGATAGCCGCGGCGATATTCACGATAGCCGCGATGGCCGTTCCAATACATGCCGCTATTGCCTGCAAAACGCTGACCGCCGCGCCAGTGGCCGCCATGCCTCCACCGGAAATCGCGCTCCGCAACCGTCTGGATGTCGGATGAGGCCGGCGAAGCCTGTGGGACGAACACCGGAGCGGCATTGGCTGGCATCGCCGCGGCCGCGGCGAACGAAACCGACAGTGTGGCGGCTAGCAAGCCTGAGACGATCTTTGTCATTTGGTATTCTCCTTGGATGGATGGTTGACGTCCCTATGCCGGGAAACGGGAAATGACTGCGATGGTTCCCGTTTGAATCTCAAACCATTGTTATTGCGGGAATTTCTGAGATATCCGGAGGGATGAGGGCTGGCGATGGCGTGGGTGCGGCGAGCCCCGTGCCATTGGCCTCGGTAATGTGCCAGAACCCTTGGAAAACTCTGGCTGGCAGCCATCTTTTTCCGGTTGACCGGCCGCGGCACTCTCCCTATGTTCCGCGCAATTTCGAGGGCGGCGTTTCGAGCCCGCGGGAGCGCGTAGCTCAGCCGGTAGAGCAACTGACTTTTAATCAGTAGGTCATGGGTTCGAATCCCATCGCGCTCACCAATAAAATCAAAGACTTAATCTCAAGAACCGGCAAATTTCATGCGCCATAGAGGTTTACGAGAATTTCCCAGAATTACGGGCTTTTCCGGGCATTAGCCGGGATTCGGTGGCGCACAAATGGCGCACGAAAAGCCCGCCGAAGCGGGCTTCTTTGGGGATGCGCTAGGGCGCGTCCCTATCCATAATACGCGACCCGCAAATCCCGCGACATTATGTAAGATTCCGGAATCTGTGCCTCCAGCACCTCCAAATCCTCGGCGACAAACTCTAGCGCTTCGGCGACCTGCGGCATCTGCTTGGCCAGGCCGCGCAGCTCTTTAAAAAGCGCACCAGCAACCACGTGCATTGCCCGACAATGCCTGGCGAGATCGTTCAGCGGCGATTCGATGTCACTGTAGATCTTGGCACGATGGGCGGTCCGGTCTGCGGCGGATTCGGCGCTAGGGGTGGCGACGTGTGCGTTCATGGCTTCCATCCCCATCAGCTGGCAAAACTGAAAACCAGCGCCTTGTCGGCCTGCACAGCGTGTTTTTTCCAACCGAGCGTATCGGCTCGCATCAAGCGGCGGCAAGCTGCGATGACCATTTCATCCCCGGCATCCTTCGCGGCCTCAAGAACGTCGTGGACGATGCGCATCCGGGGGGTGTCGTATGTAGTCATTTGGGTTGTCTCCGCTAACCGCTTCGTTTATGAAAATAACCCTAACGGTTAATTTGGAGGGCGTCAACCATAAAAATAACCCTGGCAGTTATTTTTATTGCCGTAAAGTTTGCAATGCCGTATATGAGGGGCATGATTACACCCGCACAAATTCGCGCCGCGCGCGCCCTAATTGGCTGGAAACAGACCGAACTTGCCGAAGCCGCGAATGTTTCGGAAATGAGCATCAAGAATATAGAACGTGGTTCTACAGACCCTCGCGTTAGCACCCTTGAAGCCATTCGCACTGCCCTAGAGGCGGCCGGCGTTGAGTTCATCAACGGCACTGGCGTAAAGCTGAAGTAGGAGGGGCGCGCTGCAGTTATCAAGCTGCAGCGCGCTTGGCTGGCGAAGCGTCGCCATCCGGCCTGTCCAACCAGCGCACCCGATCTCGGCGAGCCGGTCATAGAGTAACTCCAGTGCAGCAGGAAAGCAAAGGCGAGTTCGCCTAAATGGTCAATCCGGAATAGGCGAATCCACCTAACCAATTTACTCTGACGTTAAAGCGGTAGACCGGTAGATATACAGCTATGGACTCCGCGTTGCTTCTGTGCCATCCGTCACGACATGGAGAGAGTCTTCACTTTAGACGAGGTGGCTGCCGCGTTGCTCATGACTCGGCGCGGCGTCGCCAAAATAGCCAAGCGGCACGGCCTCTGTATGGTGCACGGGCGCGTTCTCACCTTCACGGCGGCAGACGTCGAGGGCATCAAAAAAAGCCATGCGACCGGCGCCGGAAGTGCCGCAATCCGTCACGGTACGCGGTCACGTCGAAGGCCGCGTGAGCAGGGTCAAGTCGGCCTCGCCGAAGCTACGAAAGCTATTCCTCCAACGCACGAACAGACCATGGGCAAAGAAGCTCCTCAAAGAGGAGTTCGGCGAATGACCGTGTGCCCGCGCTGTGCCGGCATGGGCATCGTCTTCGAATGCGCTGAATGGACCCGCACGCACGGAGCCTGTTGCTCGTACGGCACGCACCGCGTGGGCTGCCCTGGCGAGACCGTGCCTTGCCCGATCTGCCAGCCAGTCGAGGTCGAGCATTCATTGACTGCCGCGCCTCCAAGCAGCTAATGGATCGCCGATGCCTGAGAAGCCCATTTCGAAAGTTCCGATCCCGCGAGCGCGCCTAGCTGGCGCACTCCGCGAGCGGAGCAAACATGGAAAAGAAACGAGCGCGGCGCAGGCGTGATTTACTGCGCATGAAGGCCAAAGCCCGGCGGGTCTATCCCCACAACAAGAACGCTACTGAGGCCGAATATTTGGCAGTGTGTTCCTGTTGGATGTGCGGCAATCCACGAAAGTGGTTCGGCGATTTGACGATGCAGGAACGTCGGTTTCTTGCTGAGGAAATCGAATAATCCGTTGCCGCGGCCGCGTCTTTCTCGGCAGCCCTCTTACGTGATCGCGCCATGTCGCGCATCCGCAAATTAGCTATTTAACATATGCGGCGGACCTATGGGACCGCCACGGCCGGCGCTCTTTAACCCCAACGCCCCCCGCCCAAAAGGAGCGTCGGCCACTTTACCCTGACATAGGCGCCTAGATCCCGCAGTTATCAACCATCATGCTCGAAACTCCGCAATTCGTCTTGGCAGCCAACCTTCCTGAGGACCAGGTAAGAATTGTATCGCACGTTGAGCGAGCGCTTGCCGGACTTAACGGCTATGTGAGCGATTTCGCCTCCGCTCTTTCACTTTACGATTTCGCCGCGTCAAGGGCCGCCGAACTAAACGCCAAAAACGTTGGTGAACTATCGCAGAAGCTTGGCGCGGCGCACACCAGCGGCAGGTTCCCGCCCGACACTAAGGCGATCAATTCTATCTTTGAAGAAAAGCGAAGACTATCCGACATTGCGCGAGCCTACCATTCATGGATGAACATAGCGGGGCGCGACGGCTCGATGACAATTTATCACTTTGCTGACTCAATGGAATACACGAAGGAAAATGTACGGTCGTCTTCAACGCTTTCCCATTTTGTCAAGCTGAGAGACCTTTCTGCGGTCAGCAAGCGTTTCTATCGAGAGTTTCCAGACTGGAAGAACATTCGCGATGCGACAGGGCACCGCGCGGAATTGACCCGAAACCCAGAATGGCAGAAAAAGCAGTCATCAAAGGGGCCGGTTAAAATTGATAGCTTTATCGATAGTACAGGTCGCAACACTGTCATTCATCCCCAAATGATGGGAAGAAGGTTCGTTGCAACAAACAAGGGGCGCCTCGTGGGGTATGAGCTTAGTGAAGACAGTTTGAGAAAATTGACCGAACTTCGGGATGCTTTCTTTGCCGCGTTTTCCGAGGCTGAGCGTGGCCTAAAAGCTATGCAAGATGCGTACTGGGAAGATTTTGTTCACGATCAGCATCAATTTGCTTCAAAATTACCTCCACAATCACACGACAATTAAACTCCTGGTCGATTACAGTGCGGGCGTTCAAATTTGGACATGTCCAAATCTACAGTTTGCCCGCCGCGACGAAGAACGCGTCGACTTGCCCGTCCGTGAATCCGAGTGCGGAGAAGCCGTCTGCCATCATTGGCTCCGAGCGCACGAACTCGCCGGAATATTCGAAGGCGTCCTGCACCAGCGGATCTTGAGCGGCCACCCACGCCTTCACTTGATCGAGCAACCCCGCAATGCGAAGCTGCAGTCGGAAGCGCCTGGCTGAGACGCGCTCTGGCACCAATACGGCCGGTCCCTGTAGCCCGTAGACCGCAAGCACCTCGCTCAGCTCTTGTTCGCTCGCGATGCGCGTCAAGCCGGCGCCGTCCGGCAGCGCTTCCACATAGGACTTGGCAGCGCTAGACCAGAAGCGACTTTCGTCATTGGCGACGGTCCAGAACCAGTTGTAGGGGTCATACTGGATCATGTGTAATTGCCTCCGGTAGACGTGGAACCCGCTGTGCCACCTGGCAGGTAGCTTGCGCCGCCGCCGTTCGTGAAGATGTTCCCGTTAGTGTTGACATTATATCGCGTGCCTGTGGCCGACCCTGAATAGGTGTTGCCATTGATGCGGATCACGCCGCTTTGCTCGGCATAGGCGAACGTGGTGATGGCCGGCGTTCCGGTGAGGGTGACAGTGCCGACGACTGCGCAGAAGACAAAGCCCGACGAGCAATAAATATGGAAGGTGCAGCCGCCTGAAATTTCGTAGTTGCCGGAGATGCTGACGAAGGCGCCGCTGAAACAATTGATCTGATAATTGGCCACCGCGCCAAAGTTGATCTTGTTCATCAGAACCTGAGCGCCGCTATCGGCGGTCACGCCCATGCCAGAAGTCGTCGTCTGAATCTTGAAGCTGGCGATCGAGGCGAAGGCATTCGGACCAGATGCCGTCACTGCCGTCGCGCTCGTGGTGCTGAGTACGACATTGTTTGGCGTGGTCGTGTTGCCCTGAAAGAGCAAACTTGACGGCGAAGCCATGCCAACGCAAGCTTTGATAACCAGCGGCGTTGTGTAGGTGCCATCCGCGATCTGCACGGTTACGGTGAAGCCGGCCATGTCGAGCGTGCCGGCAATGACGTCCATTGCCTTCTGCAGCGTCAGGAAGGCGCCGCCCGAGGTATTTGACAGGCCGTTATTGCTGTTCGAGCCGTCTGTGCGAACGTAATAAACACGGTTGGCGGTAAGCACCTCACGGCGAGCCAGTGCGGTGCTCAGATAGAGCGTGTCGAGATATGTTTTGAGCGTCGCCTTTAGATTCGCCCATGTCCATTTACGCAAATTCCATGCGCCAGCAACGCTGTTGACCAAGCCCATTTCATCGGCATCGTTGGGCGTTGCTTTTGCTGTCGCCGCGTGAATCGCCTGTTCAACCGGAACGCCAGTCGCCGAGATCACAGGGATGGCCGGATTGGTGTTGTCGATGGTGACATTGGCGCCAGCCACCAGCGAAGAAACACCTCCGCCGGCCACCGCGTCCGCAACCGTAAACGGGCCGTCCCACGCCGAGCCGGTCCAACGGTAGACGGCAAACGCCACGCCGACTTCGGCATGGAGATAAAGGTAACCCTCGTCGTCAGACGTCAGCGTAAGCGCATCGCGTTTCGCAAGGTTTCCGGACTCGTTTGGATGGATGCCTACCAGGGAAAGCGTACGTAGGATCCGCGCAATAAGCGCGTTCATTTCGACAACGCTTGCCGCCTCGGAATTCTCAAGCGCTATGCTGTAGGCCGCGCCACTAGCTGTAGTGCCTGGCCACGGATAGTCGAGCGTAAGCGATGTGTCGTTATCGACAGAGGCGATTGGCACGGCAAGACCCGCGCTCGATAACATGCCGCCGGCGACAAGCGCGACCGCCCATGCGGTGCCGCTGCCCGCAACCACAGCGCTGCCATTCGACACGGAGACCGTGCCGGTGTTGTAACTAGACAATTTGGGATTCCTTATGAGTTTTTGCGTGCCTTGCGGGCCGCTTCAGCCCTGGCGGCAAGCTCGTCCACAGTGGCCTCTATGCCGCGCAAGGCGGCCTCCTGTGCTCCCGCGGTATGCTCCCAACCCGGCGGGCGATGTTCCGGATTGGCTAAGTAAAAGTCGTCCTTGTTGTCCATCACATCATCCCCCGGCGCTTCGCTTCACTGAGTGCCTTCACAGTCCGCGGGACGCTCGCCTTGTCGTATTCGGCCAGCGCTTTCTTGATCTCTTCACCGACGCCTTGCTGGGCGCCGCGCGCGTCGATCGATATGACGCGGTTGTCCTGGTAGCCGCCACCATTGCTATTCGCAGGTGACTGAAGCCGAGGCATGCTCGGCGCGCTAAGCACCTTGCCGCGCCTCATGGCCTCAACGGCGCCAACGCCACCAAGGCGGCTGATATCGTCCTGGCTGAAGACCACCTCGCCCTTGTGGACGAGGCCGGCGATGTCTTTCTTGCCGCCGGGGCCAGTGTAACCACCAGTGTCGTACAGACCGCCAAGGCTGTTTAGCACACCGCCACCGGGGAAGACGTTGCTCGAGCCGCCACCGCTCCCGGTCAGGAAGCCAAGGATGCTGCCAAACGAACCGCCGCCAGGGCCGCTGGCCTGCATGATTGCATCGACAAGATCGTTCTCGATTTTATCGATGATCTTGTCCAAGGCATTCATCGCGATTTTCGCGAAGTCCTGCCAGTCCAACTTGCCATCATCCAGCGCAGACCGCAGGTCGTCAAACGCACCCTTCAGCATGTCCTGCTGAAGTTGCTGCATTTCTTGAGCCTTTTTCAGCGCATCGGCCTGGCGCGCATAGGCTTCCGATACCGCGTCGATCTTGGCAATTTGGTCCGGCGTCAGCTGGGCATTCTGCCAGTCCGCATCGCCTTTTTTGCGGGCTTCCTCTCGGACCTGCTTCAGCGCCTGCTGTTCGAGGTCGAGCGCCGTCTTGCGCTTCTGCTGCGCCTCATAGGACAGACCTAGCGAGGCCATTTCCTCGTTCAGCGCAGTAGTCCGATCGCGAATAGCCTGAAGGTCGTTGGCGAACTGGTCGTCGGCCGTGATCTTCGGCGCGTGGAATCGGTTTTTGCGCGCGGCTTTCTCGATCGCCTTATCGTATGCGGCGCCGAGGTCTTCCTTGTTCATGTGCTCGGGAAGCACGTCGACAGAGTCCGGCAACAGGCCAACGGGGAGCTTTTGCCTGCCGTTGGTTGGCGTGCCCTGGTTGGCGAAGAATTTCGCGCCCAGCCCATCTAGCGCCGCATCGGTTTTAGCGGCCGCGTCCAGAATGCTCTGGAAGCCCGCCAGGATGCCGGCAAAGCTCGGGTTAGCCTGCTCGAGCTTGGCGAGTTCGAGCCTGATAGCCTCAATCGGCTCCTGGCCCTCGGCTGCCTTATCGAAGACGTCCTGCAATTCCTTCTGGACCGGCTTCGAGTCGACGCCGGCAAGTGCACGGTTGAAGTCGCTGAACGCGTCGCCGATCGCAGACGCCTTTTCAGCCAATCCCGGAATCGCCGCTGCCGTATTGGCGGCATCCATTGCGAGGCCCTTCAGGACATCGCGCGCCGCCGAGAGTTTCGGATTGACCTCGGCAATGGAGTCAATCTTGTCGATGAACGTCTTGACGTCACTGGTGTTAGCCAGGTCAGCCAGCGCCTGTTTGAACGGCTCGAATTGGGATTTCAGAACCTTTTGCAGCGGGCCTTGAGCGCCACCGCCTGCGCCAATCGTCTGGTAAACCTGATCGAAGATGCTCTTGATCTGCGTCGCAAGCAGATCCTTGGCGTCCTGCGCGTCCTTGCTATTCGAAGCGTTGACTGAATTGACCGACAACGCCGCGTAGTTCTTCTTTTTGGCGGCAGCCCCGTCCCACGCATCGCCAAGCAACTTGATGTTGGCTTCGTGAGTCTTGGTGATCTCATCCAGCGTCTTCAGGTGCGAGCCGCCCATGGCCTCGTACGCAAGAAACGCCACGCCAGCCGCTGCGACCGCGGCAGTCACATAGGGAAATTTGGTGATGAGGCCGCCGGCCATGGTGCCTATGGCCTTCAGCGCGCCAGTTATGCCGCCAGGCTGCGTCGCCACGTAAGACAGATGCGACAACTGCCCTGTAAGCGCCTGCGCCGGCGACACGCCAAGCGCCAATTGCTCACCAATGGATCTGACGCTGTGAAACATCGCCTGGAGCGACGTATTTGTGGTGCCAGCCGCGTGCCCGGTTTTGTCAAGCTGGTTGCCGGCGTCGGCGAGCGCGCCGCGCCATTCTTTGAGCTTCGGCCCGACAGGCAGGCCAACCATGTCATTGATGCGCTTCTGCATCGGCGTCAGTGACGCGTCGATACCCTTACCGAGGCCGTCGAACTGCTTCTGGATCCCCGAAGTGGTTTGGCTGATCGAGTCTCCGAGCTGCTTGAGCTGCCGCTTGATCGTCGTGGTGTCTGTGCTGATTGAAATCAGAAGGTCGTCGGTTTTATCGACCATCGGCGGCCTCCGCGGCCATGCTGGCAAGCAAGGCCGACCACGGTGCTTTGTTGGGCATGCCGCGGATCAGCGACTTCGCGCCAGCGAGCAGAGTTGCGGCGACGTAGCTGTCAGAGAACGCCAGGCCGCGCATCGTTTCGATGAGGCCGGTGATTGACGCTGACGCGAGGGCTTCGTCGGCCGCCTCAGATTCGGCCAGCATGCGGCCATGGCAGTGCGTTCGCGCGGGGGCGCATTTGTTTGTCATGTTTGGATTTCCTTTTGGGAGGCTATGCGCCGCGGCAAGCTATGTTGTGTTGGCCGCCTCCTACATCTATGAAGTAAGTCGGGCTAAGGGAGGGGCAAATTGAACGCGTCGCGACTACTTGAGATTGTTGATCTGCTTCTGCAGAAAGAGGACTTGGCCGCCACTGAAACACGTTTGAGCGAGCTTTCTGCGGCCCTAGGGCAGCTTGTGGCTACTCCGTCAGAGCCCACGTATCAGAAGGCGCTCGATGATTCGCTGAATAACCTTGGTACGTCTCTGGCCTTGCTTCTGGATGCCTTCCAGCCTGCCCAAATCACCCTTTTAGAAGAGATTGGAGCGGGGCCATATTTTGTGAACGACATAGCCGGTGAAATCCAAAATTGGATTGCCGAAAGCCCTGCATCGCTTGCCGTCGTTCAAGAGAAACTTGCCAAGTTTATTAAAAAGCGCACCGCCTATATCACGCAACTTAAAAGCCTCAAGTCATCTCTTCAGACGGTTGGCATCACGGTAGATGAATTGAAGCCAGGAGAGGCAGAGATTGGCTTCCTTCTGCCAAGAGAATTATTCGACAACCGTCTTGATAAGCTGATTGGCGAACTAAGGTTCGTGAAACGGGCAATTGGGGCGTTCTCGGAGGCGGCAACGGGCTCCGCCGAGCCGATTGAGGTCCGCCAGATTTCCACAACTGATCCGCAATTCTTCTTTGGACTATCACCTGCGGTAATCGGGTTGATTGGAGCTGCGGTCACGTGGGCATTGAACACATGGAAGCAGGTCGAAGATATTCGCAAAATTCGCGCTGAAACGGAAAAGATTGAGACCTTCAAGGATGACCCGATAGCCAAACTATTCGATGCGAAGATCAAAGAGGTAGTTGACGCTTCCGTCGAGGCCAAGGTTCAGGAGGTTCTAAAGGACGTCGATGGCAAAAACGGGCGCAAGCATGAACAGGCCTCCGACATGAAGTGGGCGTTGGAGTCCATTCTTGCTCGTGTAGAGCGCGGTATGACCGTAGAAATTCGACTGCTACCGCCTGCCACTCCTGCCGGTGACGACGGCGCCGCCGCAGCCAACATTCAGTTCGACAACTTGAAGCGCGTAGCCGAGGATCTCGTGTTCCCGAAATCGGCTGGCACTCCCATATTAGCGCTACCTCCCGTCGAGGCCGACAAGCCCGCGAGAAAGCAGGCGGGGGCGGCAGAGTAGATGACTAGACGGCGATCGCTCTTGGAGTCGCATCGCTGCCTCCTCCTTTTCCAAGAGGTGGCGCCATCGAGATCTGTGAGGTCGCAGCCTTCAGCTGCAAAGAGAAGATGTAGATGGGTGCAGCAATAATAAACTCGATTGGCCTAATCATGGGTATGGTCGGAGTTGCGCTGATTTTCTTTTGGGGGCCGCCGCTGCCGGATTTTGATGACGGCGTTAGCATAGCGATCCAACCGGCAACGGTGCTCGCTGACGGCACAAAAATTAGCGACATCATTGCCGCAAATCAGCGCCGCAAAATGCGACACCAGGTAATTTCAAGCATCGGCATGGTGCTGATATTTTTAGGGTTTGGCATACAGATGGTGGCGATCTGGATGCCCTTTCTTACTTGATCCCAACGCAACCGCACCGCGGCCTCGGCCCTCCACAGACAAGCCAAAAGTGATTTTGCAGCCCGCGCTGGGTGGGTTACGCTGCGTCACCATTGCTAAGGAGGATCGCAATGAAATCCGTCCTCGCATCAATCATAGTGCTCGGGCTGACGGTGTCAGCCGCAGCCGCGTGCAACTACCACCAATCCATGGCGTCGGCGCAGGTCGACCCCATCAAAACTGCCAGCGTCGAAAAGTCAGACATGACAAAGGCGACGCCGCCGCAAAAGATCATCAAGAAGGAAGCGCCGCCTAAGACCGAGTAACGCTTACCGAATACCACGCAGCCGCTGCGCCGCCTCGGCACGACGGCGGCTGGCGGCCAGAGCATTTGATTGCGCTCGAGACAAGCTCGCCGACGTGGCCTTGCCATACGCGCCCCACAGAACGAGGCTAACCTCGATCAGGCCGGCTTGGGTGATCAGGCGCTGCGGAATGTCACCGCTGTCATCCCATTCCTCGATCTCGCTCCAAAAGCCAACACTTACCTCGGCAACATCGCCGCGGCCGACCGAGGCTAGCGCCTCCTGGCCGTTAGGCGAGTCCGGATTTGGGGTGACCGCATACCAAAGCCCGATCGAGTCCGACTGCAACGTGAGCGTGCCGTTGCCGACTCGACCCAAAGGGCGGCTAACATCGTGCGCCCAGAGTGCCGCAACATCGGGATTGTCGACCATGGATCTATCGAAGGCCCCGCGTTGGAACCTCTCGAGGAAAAGACCGCCGATGTTGGCGGGCTGCTGCCATTGAACCGCATAACCCGAGATGAACGGTTCAGCCATCCTTCAGCGCCTTGATCTGCTTATCGATCTTGGCCAAGGAAATCTTGACGGCGATTTCCTTGGCCGTTTCGTGGCGAATTTCGTGCTTGCGGTCGCCGGGCAGCCTTACCCGCTTGGAAGGGCGGTCGCCCTTACCATCCGCTCTTTCGTACTCGCGATGCTCAGCCATCATGCGGCCTCCTTTCTGACGGCGCCGGCAAACAGGCTCGCGAAATGCGCGAGATTGTTATTCGGCCATTCGAAGCTTCCGGCAACACCATGCGCATCGAAGTCGCGTCTGAGCTCGTCAAGAGCCCGCAGCGGTTCGTGTAGGCCATCCAGAGCGGCGGCGACTAGGACGGCGCGACGTTTGTATTCTTCACGGACAGCAGCGATTAGAGATCGTTTTGCGATGTCGCGACGCTCGCGCAGGCGCTTTTCAACGATTTCGATTGCGGCACCCAAGTCTCCAGAGAGTTTGCCGAGTTCGGCGGCGCGCTGGCGCTTGGCCAAGATGGGGTCAACGCCTTCACCAAGCAGAGCTGCGACGCCAGCTGGCAACACTGGACCCCGTGCGCCGGATAGTTCCTCGCGCAGCGTGGCAAGTTCGCGGTCGGTCGCCGACTTGCGGTTATTCAAATCAACGTGCTGTTTGTCGATTTTCGCAAATTCCGAATCTACGTCTGTGAGGTCGGGCATGCGGAAGGGTTCAGTCGGTGATTTCTTGAAAACGGATGCCATTGGCGTACCTCTAGACAAGTTCGATAACATCGCCTTCGGCGACAGTGATTGAGAGCGTTTCGCCGGCATTCATCTGCAGGCTTGTGGCGCGGCGCGGAACGCGGACAGCGACATCGCGGTCGCCGACAGGCTTGATAGTCACAACACCATCGGCGGTGGCCGTGAAGCGGGCGCGCGAGCCGTAGAGCACCAGAGAGTCGGCGCCTTTGATTTCCAGCATGGGTGTGGTCACTATTGGTTGTCTCCGAATAGATCGCGGATCGCGTCAGCAAACGCGGCGCCATTGATTTCTACTGATTTGCGGTGGCCGTAGGCCTGCCAGTGGCCAGGCATTCCAGCGTGGAAGCGGCGCACGTCGATGGTGTCTGTCAGCACGATTTCAGGCCACGAGTTCACGACGGTGATGATGGTTTTCGCCGCGTGCCCTTTTGCGTCCTGCGAGCCGGTTGCCGCGATTTCGGCAAGGATGTCGAGAGCCTCCCCGGCCGTGCCGCTGATGGTGGTTGGTGCGCCCTCTGGAACGCCTTCACGGCGTAGGGCGCGGTATTGGTGCACGGTCTCTGCGACGGCACGCAGCGGCACATCAAGGGCCGCGCCAAGCACGAGCTTCGCTACGTCCTGCGGCGTCAATTCCGGCGAGCGTCGAGGGCCACCGGATGGTAATATGGCAGCCTCGGTAAGTTTCTTTGCGACTGACCACACACGGCCCCTGTCGAGGCCGACGCGGCTGACGAGTACGTCGACCGCATTGACGGTTGATGTCATCTTTTTTCCAATCAGATAATGGGCTTAGTTCCCGGCAAGCCGCGAACGATCAGCGCGTCATAGACGGCGCCAGTAGTCGCACCGGCCACGGTTACAGCGGCGCGCAGGTAACGCTTGATGCCGAGATAGCCGACCTTGTAGGTGGTGCCGCCGCCCGGCGCTGAACTGATGACCGGTTTCGTGCCAATAAGAAGCGACGCGGGCACCGACGCAAACGTCGAATTGTCGTCGGACTCCTGAAAGTCGAAAGAGTGCGTTCCGTCGGTCCAGGCGCCTGCGGTGATGACCATTGTAGCGCCGCCTGCGCTGCCTAAGTCGACGCCCGTGCCGTTTGCAGAAGCGGTGCGTGCGGCAGGTGGTAAGGAGATGGCGAAGGCCACATCCGAATAAAAATCGCGCATTCTAAATTTTCCAATTTGAGTTGTGTTCAGGCAAAAAGAAAAGGCCCAGTCGCCGAAGCGACCGAGCCGATTGGCCCGCCTAGTCTCTTGACCAATGACGGGGGGCTGCGACCGTGGGGCGATCGCAACGAGCGCTACCGACAGAGCACGGCTGCGCAAATTGTCGGTGGATGCTGCCCGCAGGTGCGTCCACCGTCAGGGTCAAGCCCTGAAACAGAAAGGGACAGCCGAAGCTGCCCCGCATTTCTCTCCCTTACCCGCCGGGACTTGGAATTGGGTATACCCTACGCCACGGCACGCCTGAGAGGCTTCCGCCAAAACTCATCAAGGCATTGCAATCCAAGGAAAACCAGCGCACGACCGGCTCCCTTGGCGCCTGCCTGGTTGCCGACCCCATGAGCACGCCCAATAGCCTCGAGCGTCTCGCCACCAACACATGCCGCCTCAAAAGCTTCGCGCAACCAACCTAATGCTGTTTGCGCCGCTGCTAGCTCGCGCCGACAGTCGATGGCATGAAGCAGTGGCCAATCCCCATTCCATTTGCGCGGAATCGGCTTAGCTCTCCGCTTGGTCTTGTCAGGATCCGCGGCGACAGCGCGGCCCGCCGACACATCAAGCGTAGCCTTCTTTCCGATTACCTTCTTCGGTCCCTTATCCTCCAAGTCGCCGGTCGACTCGTCCAACCGCATGTCGGCCATCAGGTAGATATTGTCGGCAAGGTCTTTACCGACAAGCTCGCACTGCTCGTTGGCGGCGTCATACATCGCCCTGTAGCGCTCAGCCAAAGCCAAGCAATGGTCATTGCCCTCCGCACGCAGAAGCTTCCCCAGCGGCCAGTCCTTGTTGTCGTTCGCATGCTGACCGCTGTATCGGCTTGACGAATACCAGGCCTGACCGGCTTTGATGCGCATCTCGGGCGACGGGCCGTCGATACCAAACCTAAATACTGGCACACCCTTAGGCGTACAGATCCGCGGCGGCGTCCAATCGGATATGTCATCAACCAGCTTGGCCTGTTCTAGGCCGCGATCAAACACCGGCACGTCGTCATTGGCCGCAACGTGACCGCCCGCCGAGAGGGCAGATTTCAGGTTTTCCATTGATTGTGTGCTCTGTTCGCAAAAGGCTGCCCCACGCAGCCTAGTTACCGGTATGCCGGCTACGCCGGCGGGCCTGCCGCCTTCAGGCGGTCTTATTGATTCGCCTGTATATAGGCATATTCTGTGGAAAAATTCCGGACAGCCACAAGATATTGTGCAACGGCGGTAAAAATGATACTGATGCTCGTTGGCATCCAAGAGACCGAAGATGGAACAAGTTGTCGAAGTATGGGGTAAGCGCGTTCAGGTCAGCGTCTATCAGAAGTCGAAAGCCGTATGGGAGGCTGTCGGCGACTATATGGGAAGACCGATCCGCGTGACCGACCGCACAGAGTCGACGGCGCTAAAGCGGTGGCGGGAGGCGGCGCGCTACCAGGGCAACCTTTAACGCAAACGTGGCCTTGCCCGACCTGGCGGCCCAAATTGTTGTTCCGCCCAGATAGGACGCTCCGGTGGGGTGTAGCCACGATAGAACTGGTCCATATAGACCAGCACATCGTTGCCGATGCGGTGCCAGGTAGCTTCGGCGAGTTCCCTGGTGGGCACATGACCGGCCGGCACAATTCCCGCGTCTTCAAGATCGTCGAAATAGTCGCGGCCAGCTTGGAAGTACATCATCCACGCTCGCGCTTCCTCGGGCCTTGCTCTGGATATGCGACGACGTACCGGCATTACGCACGCGCTCCGTAGTCGGCCGTGCGCGGCATACGGGGCGCATCGGGGCTGTCGCCGTCGAGAGCGAGTTCGCGGATCAATCGAGCGAAGGCAATCCGAGCATTCTGCAGGATTCCGCACTCGGGCCGCTCTTTGGGTTGGCCGAAGCGGTCCAGGAACGTGAGGCCATCCCGGTCGAGGACTTCGCGGGCGGCTTGCGACTGATCCCAGGCCTCAGCCGCCAAGGTGAGTAGCCGTATGTGATGTTCCTCCAAAGCATAGTCGACCAACACAGATCGCCACCACTTTCTGGTTGCTGGCCGCAGGTTTGTGGGCGCTTTCGGCGCCTTGAAGCCGTCAAAAGTCATGTGTTTTTCCTTTGTTTCTGGCCGCTACGCCTTGAGTCGCAAGGCGATGGCCGAATATTTATTCAACCGGGGCAGCCGCGCTCTACGAAGTTGGTGCCCGCCGGTCCTCGTGGGGGCGCTCGCCAGAGGCGGAGACACCCCCTGCCTCAGGCCGCAGCCGCCGTTGCCCGCTGCGCCTGCGCGTAGAAAGCCGACCCGTCGCGCTTGAAGCCCACCATCAACGGAATCAGATGCAAATCGTCGGTGTCATCCGGCCTGAGCACGCCACAGGCCGTGCACAGCTCGCTAAACTCCCGCTGACCAAGCTCCTGCTTGGCCGCAGATTCCGCCTCAAGTGTAATGGCGTGACTGCGCAACTCACCGCCGGCGAAACGGAACGTGAAGCGCGCCTCGTTCCCATCCGGAGTTCCAGCTACCTCCGAAGCTACCACCTCAGCTAACCGTGCGGGACGTTCAAGCGATGGCTTAGGCGTAGTCACCACACTGGTAGACGCCACGGGGGGCACAGCACGTTTGGCGCGCGCTGGTGCGGCGCGCCGGTCTGCCTCGTCGTAGCGCTCCTCGGTAAGCCATTTCTCGAAAGGCATACGTCTCTTGCCAGGCTTCGCACTGGCTGCCCAAGCTGCGGCACGCTCTGCAATATGGTCTACGTCGGGATCCGCGATGGCTGCCCACGCGGCTTTGCTGGCCGGTTTGTCGCCGTACTTGCCGTAAGCTAGCCATGCTCGCTCGAAACCCGCCGTAGCCGCCCCGATGGCCCCGACAGGGCCAATCGGGCGCGGCGCCCCAGCGGCGGATACTTTATTACTATTACCTGTCCTCGCGTCTTTGAGCGGGTCAGGTAATAGAGTCTTTGGCCCAGTAGCCTGGGCCGGTTGAGCATCAACCGGCCCATTAGCGCGGGCCACTAGTGGCCCATTGGTGTGGGCCGGTTCGTCCTGCTCATCAACTGGCCCGGTGGCGTGGGCCGGTTGAGGCAATTTGCCCTGTGCGGCAAGCTCAAGGACATTCAGGACTGGTACGTACCGGCTGGCGCCCTTTCCTTTGCCACGGCCTTGAAAAGTGCGGACGACCCACCCGGTATCCATTAGGGCAATGATTGCGCGCTGCACGGCATTGCGCGAGGGCACAATGGCGCTTTCCGGGGCGCGCTGCTTCATGACCTTGGCGACGTGTCGTTGCGACAAGAGAGCGTCGCCATGCTCGTCATGATACCAACCGACGAGGAAACGGTAGACGATACGCGCCGTCTCATACAGGCGGTCGTCAAGATCGATTAGTTGCGCCATCCGGAACTGTGCAACCGGGCTTGGAAAGCTGTCGACGTTGTGAGTCCAGTAGGCGCGAGACTCGCCGACGTTGTTAGGTTGCGCTTTGGACACGGGCGACTGCCTCCATGGCGATTTCATCGGCGATTGCAATTGGGAAGGTTACAGCGGCGCCACCGTATAGCGCTGGCCCATAGACACGCGGACCTGTCGAGCCGCGAACAAGCTTCAGGTCATACAACCGGATGCCATCCCGCAACTCGACGTCGAAGCGGGCTAGCAGCTTACCGCCGCCTGGCGGCACTGGTCGGATAGCCAAGATCCTCATGCAGCTTCCTCTTCACGATGATTGTCGTTGGCCGGCGGTTCGATGCCAGTCAGCTTGTAAAATTCGGACCACGAAATCCGCCGCCCGCGGTACGCGCCATCAAAACGCGCATGGTCGTCATCCGAGCGCCTGCGCGCCGGAGGGTCAAAATGTTCCAAGAGTTGATGATCTCGATTGTCAGAAGGGCTTGGGTGCCGGTTGGGTCTGGCGATTGTTGTTATTGAGGGCAGGGCGGTTAGGCTGCGGCGACTTCCTTTTCTGCGAGCCAGGCAGTCAATGATGAGCGACGAGCTGAGACCGTCCCGCCAAGTTTGAAAGAGGGGAGGATGCCGTCATAGATGAGACGGTAGGCTTGGCGCCTGGTGATGCCGAGAAACTTGGCAATAGCGTCAGCGCCCATAAGCAAGTCAGGATTGTTGTCGTTCATGCGATCCCTCCGTCTGTCGCCGGACTGGATTGCCCGAGCGCACTCTATAATTAGGGTCCGCCGAGAATTAGAAGTGCCTAAAATGTTGCTATGTCATTGATTTCTAGAGGTAACAAAAGTTCCCGACGTTACCTTGTTTTGCCGCATGTTCCACTATATTTTCATGCGCCATAGCATCAGTATATCGAAGGCGAATCATGGCAACGATCACCAAGCGTAAATGGAAGACCGGCAAAGGTGAGCAGCGGGAGGCGTGGGTGCTCGCGTATACCGATCGCCAGGGACAGAGGCATAAAGAACAGTTCGGTAAGAAGCGCGAAGCCGAAGACAAGCGGATCGAGGTTGAAGGCCAGATTAGTAAGGGTGCGTTCCGCGCCGAGGCTAAGACCAAGCGTGTCAAGGACGCGATCGACTCCTACATCAAGCATCTCGAGAAGCGCCATGGCCGAGGTGAGTGCACCACAATGTACCTACGCAACACCAGCGGCCAGCTTCGCACGCACGTCGAGTCCGAACTCGGCGGAACCAAGCTTTCCGAACTCACAACACGATCAATCAACGAACTGGTCGACACGTTGCGCGATGCCGAGGTTGGTATACCTACTATCCGTCGCGTCGTCGGCGCACTGTCGCGGGCATTGGCTCATGCGGCAGGCGAGGATTGGGTGGCCACGAACGCCGCGAAAGGCGTCCGAGTGACGGCAAAGCGTGGTGAGGGCAGCGAGAAGGTCGTGCCGCCATCCAAGGCTGATCTTGCCGCCGTACTCAAAGCCGCAAAGGCATGGGAACCGGAGGCGCCCAAGGGCTTCGGACTAGAGGCCGATGCAAAGTTCAAGGCGCGCGCGGCCGAGTTGAACGATCTTGAGTTGCGCATCAGGTTCGCAGCGTCGACCGGATTGCGGGCGAGCGAACAATGGGCTCTCCGCTGGCGTCACCTGGATTTCAAGAAGCGCATCGTCACGGTCGAGGAGCGTGTCGACGCCTTCGGCGATTTCGACACCACAAAGTCAGATGCCGGGAAGCGTACCGTGCCTTTGAGTAAGGCGTTGACGGGCGATCTTGCTGCCCGTCGCAAGAAAACGAAGGCTGGCGACGATGACTTTGTGTTTCCCGATTCTTCGGGGAGTTTCACCCGCCACACCAACTTCGATAAGCGCCGGTGGGGACCGGTAGTAGCCAAAGCCGAAGTTAAGGACTTCGGCTGGCACGCGCTGCGGCACTTCGCTGTGTCGACGTGGATAGAGGCAGGCCTCCAGCCAAAGGCGGTTCAAACGCTTGCCGGTCACGCCACCTACGCAATCACGATGAACAGGTACGGACACCTGTTTCCCAGCGAAACTCATGCCGATGCGATGGACAAGATCGCGGCCCAACTTTACGCGAATTGACGAGCGTTGCCGTATGTTCTATGGCGCACAAATGGCGCATATGAGGCAAGAAGCCTTATTTTCTGCGGATTGTCTACGGCCTTTTAATCAGTAGGTCATGGGTTCGAATCCCATCGCGCTCACCAAAAACATCATAAAATCAATGGCTTGCGAGAGGTGAGGGCGCTTTCCTTTGTCCGCAGAATTTCGTGTCCGCATTATGTCCGAAACTTCGCTTTGCTGCGTCCGGGTTAAGGCTGCGGCACGAAATTTGTTCGACGGCGGTCAGCGGTCTTTTAGTTTGTGCTAATTTAGGCCGAGACGCCGGGAGGATTTAGCCATGGGTTTTAAGGAAGGCTGCGGGTGCCACGTTTGGGCGATCGACGGATGGACCGATGACGCAACCGCCAAGCAAGTCAATGATCGATATGACAGTGAAGGCAACTCGATTTTGTTGGGGAGTGTTCAAGTAGATAACACTTGCGACGCGAAAGTAGCGCATCTTTTGGTTACATGCCGTAGACAACTTCGGGTCCACCATCACGGCGTCTTATTTGGCGGATTTCAAAACGCCACCGACGGCGCTCCTGAGCACATGTGGTTTCTGTACCATGGGTTCCTTTACGACACGATGCCAGGAGCGCCGCTGCGCCGCGTCGCTACCGGGGACGACGCCCGTAGTCTTAGACATCCGCCCAGCGAGGTACGCCGCTTTTCTAGAGAGCGTGTCGGCAGGACGCCATTTCATTTAACGGCAAGCCAATATCAACTGATAAAAGCCGCTCGGTGGACTGCGGGGGAACTCGAAGGCAGAGCTATTGAATACTATACCCTTGACTGAGAATTTCATTCCGAGAGACATAAGAAAGCCCGGCCGCCTGAGCCGCCGGGCCAAGGAAAACTCGGCCATCAGATGACGAGCAGCGTTCGCCAGTCGGCCGGCTTTTTCTTCATGCACCACTGTGGCCGGCGATAGCCCCAATGCTCGATCGCCACCAAGTCGCTGCCGTCGAACCAGCATGAGACATTGAGCTTGGGGAAGTGGAGGCATCGCGCCGCCCACCAGATTTTATCGATGTCGTGCTCCCCGTGGCCTTCTTTCCATGGGGTCCACCCTCTGCCAGGGCGTTCGATCAGATCGCTATCGCGCATAGCGCGGATATTGCATAAGTCGTAACTTATGAGCAAGCCAGCCTGCTTGTGCTCAATCTCGGCCGAGACAATAATACTGCGACCATGGGAGCGATGGAGAGATGGGGACTTACAAACCGGTCACAGTTGTTGCGATGCCGGTTTACACGCCGAAGGACTACCCACACATTCGCCAGCTTCCCGGCGCCGACGATATGCCCGCAACCTGGGAAGAGTGGTCCAAGCATTTTGAGGCGTATCAAAAAACGCTTGTTCGGGGCCAAGGGTATGGATACGCACGGGTGCGCATTCGACCCGATCTGCTCAAGGCGTGGCTGGATGGCAACTCTCAGGTAGCCTCGGAGAGTTCCAGGCAACGCTATGCCCAAGAGCTGCGTGACATGCGCTCCGGGAGAATCGAGGAGGCCCACGAAGAAGCGAAATTGCTTGCTGCGGCCGCCAATGCGCTGGTGCCCGATCCTCTGCCCTATAGGATGGTTGAGATAGGGTCTTGGATCTTAATGGGGATTGCAGTCATTTCGGCGCTGATCGCGTTGATGGCCCACTACCGGTTCTAGGACAGCGCAATCAGTGAACTACAAGCGCGCCGACGTCGTTGCCGCTTCTTCGGCGTCCCTATTTTCCTTTCTTGTCAGTCGGGTCGAGCCCTCTAGCTGCTCGATCAAAAACCAATGGAGCGCTGGCGCCAAGGTATATGGCTGTCCACATGTTCTGAGCGTTTAGCGTCAAGGGCACTGATCCCGCAAAGAACGCAAAGACTATTCGAAGAATGAGAAAGGCCGGCCGCTTGGTAGACCATAAGATAGCTGGGCTTATACTTGAGGCCCTGGCGTGGCTGGCAGGACGATAACTTTCGACCCTTTTGGCACACGCCGATAGAGATCGATGATGTCCTGGTTCATCATCCGGATGCAGCCGGAGGACATGGACTTGCCGATCGACCACGGCTCGTTGGTGCCATGGATCCGGTAAAGCGTATCCTTGCCGCCCTCGAACAGATAGAGCGCACGCGCGCCTAGCGGATTGTTCGAACCGCCATCCATGCCGCCCGCCCATTTCCGGTACGTCTCGGGATTGCGTGCGATCATGTTCTGGGTCGGCGTCCAGTTCGGCCATTCGCGCTTGTAGGCGACGCTTGCGATACCGGACCACTCCATGCCAGCCCGGCCGACACCGACACCGTAGCGCAGCGCTTTGCCTTCCTCCTGAACGAGATAGAGATAGTGGTGAGCGGGGTCGACCACGACCGTCCCGGGCGGCTGCCCGGTCGGGTCGTCGACATACTGGCGCATGAACTGCGGCTTGAGATACTCTGTCTTGACGGATGGAACGGAGAACGGTTCGTCGTTTACCGCACCATATCGACCGGGTTCCGGCAATGCCCGAGCGACCGGCGCAGGAGGCAGCCCGCCGCCGGGGTCAGACACGCATGCGGCAAGACAGCAGGCCAATGCAATCGCGCAGGAAACGCGCGCCGTTGCAAGCATGACGCGCGTCACTCTATCCGGTCTCCGGCGGCCTGGCGACGGCGGGCCTCCGCCAGCGCCTCCTTGAAGCCAGCATAATCCAGCGCCATCGTCCTGAACGGGCCGATAAGATAGGTCGGCGTTCCCTCAAGTCCGAGCGCGGTTGCCTGGTCCATGTTGCGTTGGAGGAGCGTCGAGATACTCGCCGAACGCGCCTTCAGGTCCGCATTGAGCCGGTTCATGTCGATGCCGGAGGCTTTCACGGCTTCCAGCATCTTCGGCTTCGGGATCTTCTTGCCCGGTATCGCCATCAGTGCATGGTGGACGAGGTCATACTTGCCCTGGTATTTGGCGGCCAGCGCCAATTGGGCTCCGTACACGGAAGCCTCGGAGAGGATCGGCCAGTCCTTGTACACAAGGCGAACCTTGCCATCATCTTTGATGATGCGGTTGAGATCGGGTTCCGACTTCTTGCAGAAGGGACAATTGTAATCGGTGAAGGCTACGATGGTGACATCACCCTTCGGATTGCCTGCTTCAGGCGCTTCCGGATCGTGAAGAATGGCCTTCACGTCGGCGTTCTGGGCGAAGGCTCTCTGCCGGCTCATGGCGATAAGGAGCGGGGCGACGGCCGCCGCCCTGCAAAACTGTCTGCGATCCATGGGATTTTCCTTAGGTTTCTGCTGGAATGACGATTCAGGCTCCGGCCGGCGAAAGATGTCCGGCGATCTCATCGGCTGTGATCGGTCCGATCATGCGCGAGCCGGGAACCTCGCGGCCTTCTGCGTCGAGGAAAAACAAGGTCGGCGGTCCGACTACCGCGAAGCGTGTCATCAGCGCGCGAGCGCCGGCGTCCTGCCTCGTGACGTCGACATCAATGACGGGCAGCGCGTCAAGGCGCTTGCGGATATCCGGCCGCTCCATGAGCGCATCGTTCGATTTGCAGACGGTGCACCAGTCCGCGCCGAACGAAACCAGGATCGGCTTGCCGGAATTCGCAGCGACCGCCGCATCGAAGGATGCGGGCGAGTTGACCCGCAAGACCCCGGCCGATTGCGTGCGCGCGGTGTCCTGCCCCGCAATGAAGGCCAGTGGGCGCGACGGGTCGCTTGCGCCACCAGCCGCTCCGACGACGAGGGCGGCACCGTAGAGGGAAACGGTCAGTCCCGCCGCTTTGCCAAGCCGACGCTGCCAGTTGCTAGTCGCCCGGATCGCATCGAATCCACCCAGGAAGACCCCGGTGCCGATCGCCAGAGCGCCCCATAGAGCCAAGGCGGGAGGCGGCGTCAGGAGCCGTGAGACAAGCATTGCGGCAACGCCAAGGAACACGATGCCGAATCCCTGGCGGATACTCACCATCCACGATCCCGAGCGAGGCAGGATGCGCGCGCCGAAGGCACCGAAGGCGATAAGCGGCAGACCCATGCCCAGTCCAAGGAAGAAGAGTGCTGCCGCTCCCTTCGCGGCCTCGCCCGACTGGACGGCAAAAAGCATCGCGGCCGCGAGCGGCGGCGTCACGCACGGTCCGACGATCAAGGCCGAGCCCAGCCCAAGGACAGCGGCGCCCAATGCCGAGCCGCCGCTCCTTCCGCCGGACAGGCGCGTGGCGAGAGCCGAAGGCAACGCGATCTCGTAGAAGCCGAACATGGAGAGCGCCAGGGCGATGAACACCGTCGCGGCTGACAACAGGGCGGCGGGTGTCTGCAGGGCCGCCTGGAGATTGGCGCCAGACCAGCCTGCAACGAGCCCGACGATGCCATAGGCGGCAGCCATTGCCAGCACATAGGCTGATGAGAGTACGAAGCCGCGGCCGACGGACAACTGCCCTCCTGCGCCTGCCAGCATGGCCGACAGGATTGGGATCATTGGGAAGACGCAGGGCGTGAACGCCAGCAGCAGGCCGAAACCGAGGAAGCCGGCCGCCATCAGGAACGGATTGCCGACGAGATAGCTGGTGGCGGATTCCTCTGCTGGGTCAGTTGCTGCCGCGTTGGCCGAGCTCCAGACGGTCCGCTGTTCGCCTTGCACGGACCTTTCGGCGGCAATCTCGCCGCCGAGGCCGAGCCTTACGCCGGAGATAGCCAAGGTTTCGAGATCCACGATCTTGGCGACGGCGGGGTAGCATATCCCCTGTTCGGCACAGCCTTGATACCGGATTTGCAGTTTTCCGGCGCCCGGCAAGCCGGGGAGGCGGCCTTCAACGCTATCGTGGAAAATCTGGACATGGCCGAAGTTGGGATCGTCCTTTTCCTCACCTGCCGGGATTTCCAAGGGCAGGGTCTTGCCTTCCATGCTGACTTCGAGGCTATCGCGATAGAGATAGTTGCCCGGCTCGACAGTCCACCGCAGGGTCAGTACGCGGTCGTCGCTGCGGCTTGCCGCGAGCGAAAACACCTTGTCGGCCGGAGGAGGCATTTGTGCATTGGCGAATGAGACCGGAAAGAGAACGAGAAGCGCAACGACAAAAAGCATTCTCACAAACCGGGGCATTCCTGATCCGCTTCCATACTGTTCTAAGCAAGTGGTGCGGATCGCCCTCCTACCTTAAGCCAGCCTTAAGGTGCGTATAGAAAGCGGCCTACGATGATCAGCGACGGGCAGAAATGAGAATCCTTGTCATCGAAGACGACCCGATCCTTTCGGACGGATTGCGCGTTGGCCTCGGGCTGGCGGGCTGGACCGTGGATGGGGTGGCGAGATTTGCCGATGCCCGTGCAGCGCTCGCCACTGCGAAGTTTGATGCAGTCGTTCTCGATCTGATGTTGCCGGACGGTTCGGGTCTGGACCTGCTTGCTCAGATGCGTGGCACCGGCGATGCGACACCCGTCATTCTCCTGACGGCTCTTGATGAAATTGCTGATCGCATACGGGGCCTGGATGCAGGAGCCGACGACTATGTCGGCAAGCCTTTTGACCTCGACGAACTCGGGGCCCGCATCAGGGCGGCCGTGCGCCGGAAGGACGGTCGGGCCGAACCAGTCCTGCGCGCTTCCGGGATCATTCTGGACCCCGCGGGGCTGTCGGCCGTGGTGGAAGAGCGCGATGTACCGTTGTCTCGGCGCGAGTTCGCTGTCTTGTCAGCGCTTATGGAGCGGCCAGGTATCATCCGTTCCCGCATGGAACTGGAGGATCGCCTCTACGGCTGGCAGGAAGAGATCGAGAGCAACGCCGTAGAGGTGCACATCCACAACCTTCGCACCAAGATCGGCCGTACAAGGATAGAGACGGTACGCGGCCTCGGCTATCGTCTTCGCATTGGTGCGCCATGACATCGCTTCGTCGCCGCCTGTTCATCCTGCTCTTGGCTGCGACCGGGGCCCTGTGGCTATGCGCCGTGATCTGGATCTACGCCGGAAGCCGGAGCGAACTGGAGCATGTCCTCGACACCCGCCTGCAAGAGGCGGCGCGGATGGTCCACTCCCTTGTCGCCAGCGGAAACGTCTCCGCAGCTGTTTCCTCCGCGCCCTTTCAGGAAGCCGGCTATGAGAGGCAATTGTCCTGCCAGATATGGTCGTTCGACGGCCGCCTGCTCGCCCGATCGAGCGGCGGCCCTGAAGGAAACTTGGCGCAGGAGAACGAAGGTTTCGCCGATCGCGACATTAGCGGCGAGACTTGGCGGGTTTACACGATCATCGACGCGCAGAAGGGTGTGCGCGTCGCCGTCGGTGACAGAATTGGCCTGCGAAATCGTCTGGTACGTGATTTGGTTCTAGGACTTGTCGCACCTGCGCTCATAATAATTCCGCTGCTTGGCGCACTGATCTGGTTCGGACTGGGGCAGGGCCTTTTCCCGCTCAACCGCGTCGCCGGGGAGATCGCCAGGCGTCATGGCGACGACATGCGCCCGATCGACGACGCGATCGCGCCTTCCGAAGTTCGGCCTCTGCTGCGGGCCCTCAATGACCTGTTCGGCAAGGTGGAAGCCGCGCGCCGACATGAACGTGACATCACAGCGTTTGCGGCTCACGAACTGCGCACGCCGCTCGCTGGGCTGAAGACGCAGGCACAGGTCGCCTTGGCAGCCAACGACGATCAAATCCGCATCTCGGCGCTCCGCCAAATCGTCGTTTCCGTGGATCGCGCTACCCGGCTGACCCGCCAGTTGCTGGCTCTTGCCAAGCTGGACGCGATGCCATTCCCTGGGCAGTTGGAAGCAATCGATGTTGGCTTGGTGCTTCAGGACGCAATCAACGACTGCAAGCGGCCGCCCGGTCTCAAGCTAAATGTTGATCCGAAACTGAAAGGGCTTTTCGTTCAGGGGGATCGGGAATGCCTGTACCTGGTCCTGCGGAATTTGCATGAGAATGCCGTCGAGCATTCTGCGACAGAGGGCAAGATATCGTGGAGCTCACTGCCGGACGGCGCGGGCATGATGATTGAAGACGAAGGATCAGGCATTCCCGAAGACGAAATTCCGCTCGTTACGCAGCGCTTCTATCGGGGCCGCGGAACGACATCATCCGGCACAGGCCTCGGTCTGTCGATTGCAAGCGTTGCAGCGAATCGGCTTGGCATGCAGTTGGTTCTGACGAACAGGAAAGGCCGGACCGGGTTAAGCTGCATCATTACGAAGGCTATATAGTGTGCAGCGCTTACGGTGGTTCGAAGGTTGCGATAGTATCCTAGAGACTGTCGACGCCTAGCCCAGCTCGCACCCCAATAGCCGTTTCCGCCAAAGCGTGCTGGGTTCTTTCTTAAGCTGCAGTGCCCTTGCAATTTTTCGACGTCGTTGAGCATGATATCCTTGCCTAATGTCGGGCCATGAGAGCCAGCTGGAAATCGCAGAGCGCCATATGCGTGACGGCGAGCAGCGCATAGCCCGGCAGGAGGCGTTCATCGGCAGAATGGCGCAGAAGGGCCATCGGGTTTCCTTTATGACGCGGTGGTTTTCCTGCAAGCCCTCCGGAGGGTACAGCGGCAGCACATCTCCCTATGGCAGGTTTGCGCCCTCATATCGGCCGTAGAGGCCAATTTTACCGTTCTCGAAAGCAGACGTCGGCTTGGTCCACGACCGCGGTCAGGTCCGTCCGGGCAGGGCAACAGGCTGGAAGTCGCAGTCCTTGAGGATAGTTTGTGCGGTGGTGGACAACATAAACAGGGCGAAGGAGAGCCCCGCGTCCGAACAGCCCTCGATCGCGGCTAGAGCGTATTCCGGCTGAACGTTTGCATTGTTGGGAATTTGGACAATCTTGACGCCTCGCACCTCTTTGGCCAACCCTGAGAGCCCCGTGCGATAACCGAGGAATACGTGGACTGATCCAGCTGCCAGCGCCGCCGCCACGGGATCATAGCGCCCCGGTGCGTTTGCCGTTTCGGTCCCGCCGACCAGTTTCTGTGCCTTAGCCTCCAGGACGGCAAGGCTCCCCGGCCTGAGACGTTCAATGCGTTGAAAGATCGACCACGCATAGTCGCCGGATGGGTCCTTGACCGGTGTCGACGTGCCAATCCCGATTGCCGGGTCGAGCAGCCTCCCAACGAAGTTTTCGGTGGTGAATCCTGCGTCGCGGCGAACGACGGCGGCCATAGTGTTTCGTGCGAAGATGACGGGCGGCAAGGCCAGTCCCTGTTCGGCAAGCCGGGCAGGATGGGCGACATTCGCCGACAGGAAAAGATCCGGCCGCTCGCCTGCTTCGATGCGTTCTCTCAAAATGCCGGCTGGTCCAAGGCGCGTTTCAATCTCATGCCCGGTGATTTCCGAGAAGCTCGAAGCCAACTGCGGAAGGACGTGACGCAAGCTTCCGGCGGAGTAGACCAGTGCGACCGACTTGGGCGAGGATGGCTTCATGGGATGCTGGCTCTCAGATGGTCTGCCCGCAATCCTGTGTAGTCGGGCGCCACGGTATTTCCACCCTTCGTTCGAACAATCGAAAGAGGGATTTCATAGAGGTCTGACAAGTTCCGGTCATTCAGGACATCGGCAACGGTCCCGCAGGTTGCAAATCCACCCTTGTTGAGAAGCAGCGCTGAGCCGCCGCAAACGAAGGCATGCGCCGGGTCGTGGCTCGTCATGATGATTGTCGAGTGCCGGGCCACCAGTTTCAAGATCGCCTTTAGAACCTGCATCTGGTTGGCCAGGTCCAGATGCGCGGTGGGCTCATCTAGGATGAGGATAGGGCTCTCCTGCACCAGTGCGCGCGCAATGCGGGTGAGCTGCCTTTCACCGCCGCTGAGCTCGGCGAATGACCGGTGGGCGAGGTTGGAAATGCCGACGGCCGCCAGTGACTTGTCAGCGAGCGAGCGTTCGCGTGGGCCAGGTCGTCCGAACATGCCAAGATGCGGTGCGCGGCCCGTTAGGACAATCTCCTCGACGGACAGGGCGAAGGAAGACTGCTCGTTCTGGGACACGACGGCCATCCGGCGGGCCCGCTCGCCCGCGGGGAGCGATCCGATGTTATCGCCGTCGACGAGAACAGTGCCGGTCTCTGGGAGCAAGAGCCCGACGAGGCATTTCAACAGGGTCGATTTTCCTGCGCCGTTCGGTCCGAGAATTGTAAGGATGTCGCCGCGCGCCAATGCGAAGTTTAGACCACGAAAAATCTGACGTGCGGAGCCAGGATAGCGCGCGGCAATACCTCGAACATCGATTTTCGGAGCACTTACATCCACGCCCGCTCTCCACGCCGCAGGAGGACAGCGAAGACCGGCGCGCCGACAAGCGCGGTAACGATCCCAAGCGGGATTTCGGCAGAGGTCAGCGAGCGCGCGAGCGTATCGACGACCAGCACGAAGACCGCTCCGAGAAACGCCGTCGTCGGCAGAAGCCGCACATGGTCGGGCCCGACAATCAAACGCGAAAGATGTGGCACCACAAGGCCCACCCAGCCGACGATTCCGCATACGGCGACAGCCGTCGAAGCCAGAATTGTTGCAAGCGTAATGTGGAGCAGCCTTTCCCGCTTCACGTTTATGCCCAGCGCATGCGCGGTCTCATCGCCGAACACCAGAAGGTTCAATCTCCACCGCAGCGCGATGATCAGCGCCGTAACGGGCAGGGTGATGGCCGCCAGCCCGATCAGCACGCTCGGGCGGGAGCCGGACAGCGATCCTAGAAGCCAATATTCGATGACGGGAAGCTTGTTGTCTGGATCGGCCGTATACTTCATGAGCGCCAACAGCGCGGTAAAGACCCCTCCGACAATTATGCCCGAGAGCACCAGGATAAGCGTAGGATTGCTGGAGTAGAGGCGGCTGAGCAGGACGGCCGCGACAACGGCAATTCCGCCGAAGCCAAAGGCGCTCAGTTGGATGGCCAGCGTATCGCCGCCCAAAAGGATCGCAATGGCGGCGCCGAATCCGGCGCCCGCGGAAACCCCTAGAATAAAGGGGCTCACCAGAGGGTTTCGAAAGACGCCTTGGAAACTGGTGCCGCTGACTGAAAGGGCGGTGCCGACAAGCATGGCAACGCCTATGCGAGGCAAGCGAACCTGAAAAAGCGCTGTCTCCGTACTTTGTGGCCACGTTGCGTGTACGGCAACGACGCGGGATGCAAGGACGCGAACCAGCGTGATGGGGTCGATCTGGTAGCGACCGATACAGGCCGCCCCCAGAGCTGCGATCACGGTCACCAGGATCAGGAGCCCGATCGGTGCCCGGCGCAGGGTGTTCGACGCTGGCCGGATATCCCGTTTGTCTTCCGTCGCTTCACTGCGCGACATAGTCCGCCCGGTAGAACGTCTTATAGAACTTCCGCGCCTGGTTATCGATGTCGATGTCTTTGAACAGGTCGGGGTGCAGGATTTTAGCCATCCATAGCTCCCCCAGGGCAAGGCTCTCCGGCACCGGGTGGCCCCACGGTTTGACGTATTCCGGCGTGACGAAGATCTTGTCGTCCTCGACCGCCTTCACAGTCTTCCATGCCGGATCCTGGCGGATCTGGTCCGCGACCTCGGCATAGCGATCCTGGACAATTATGATCCCCGGGTTCCAGGATAGCACCTGCTCCATCGTCACCTTGCCATATCCCTTGACACCCCGGGCCACGTTCAAGCCGCCGGCTTGATCCATGATGACGCCCGTGTACTTGCCAGCACCGTAGGTGTTCATGTCCGGGTTCGCCATGTAGAGGGTGGTCCGCCCGCTCTCGGGAAGGCTTGCCGTGCGCTCGTCAATGATCTTGCGGCTCTGAAGAGTGAAGTCGTTCAATTCCCTGGCGGCAGCCTGCTTGCCGAACACCTCGCCCAAGAGATTCACGGCCTCGACCAAGCCGTCGGTGTAGGCCTTCTTTTCGTCCTTGAGGACCGGGTTCAGCTTGCCGCGCTCGCTTTCCGGAACGGTGAAAAAGGCAATCTGGATGACCGGGATTCCTGTATCCTCGATTTGCTTCAGCATCGCTGGAGGGACGTAGTGCGTGATGATCACAACGTCCGGGTTCAATGAGAGCAACTCCTCGCTGTTGACCTCGGTCAGGTCGCCCGGCTCGGGCAGCGCTTTGAAGCCAGGCGCCAGTCGTTCGAAGCCCTTGCCCAACTGCTTTTGCCAGTCTCTCATCACGCCGACCACTTGATCCTGCGCACCGAGTTCGACGACCACGTCCAGAGCATGATGCTCGAGCACGACGGCGCGACTGATCGTGTCAGGAATGGTAACGCTCCGACCCAACTGGTCGACCACCGTCCTGTTTGCCCATGCCGGCAGCGCCAGTCCCAGCAGTAGGGGGACGGCTGCAATGCACGCTGCCATCGATCTCGCGCGAAACAGGTTGGTGAACATGGGGGATGCTCCGTTGGATTTTCCTGCCCACCGTTATATTCCGCCGGATACAATGTACACCGTTCAATTTTCGTCAGAAGCAGCACCGACCCGGCGGGGCGGCTACCTAGTCATCGAACTGGAGGGCCAGCCTTTCAGCGTCAGCCAAGTCCTCGGGCGTGTTGGCATTGAAGAATGGGTCCAAGGGCTCGGTCGGCCAGGAAACCTCTGCCAGTCGATAGCGCCCTGTCCAGCGGTCGATCTTGCGCACGCCTTCCTCGACCAGCGCGTGCCGCAGTTCCTGGCGCAAGCCGACATTCCAAAGGCCTACTACGGGGTGGGACTGGCCTCCGGATGCAGCTACCGCGAGTTGCGCATTTTGTTCGATCCTGCCGTCATGCAAGCGACGCACAAGATCACGCGGTACGAAAGGGCAGTCCCCTGGAACGGTCACGACCCATTCCGCGCCGGCGGGGTTATCCGCGGTAAATTCGAGAGCCGCGAGTACGCCCGCAAGCGGCCCGGGAAAATCCTGCACCGTGTCCGCAATGACTGGCAAACCGAATTGGGCAAACCTCGTTGGGTCGCCATTGGCGTTCAGAAGCAACTTTTCACATTGCGGACCGACCCGCTCTATCACCCTGCTCAGGATCGTGCGGCCACCGATCTCTCGCATTGGCTTGTCGCCACCGCCGAGACGGCGAGCCAGTCCTCCCGCAAGGATGACGCCAACGGTTGGAACGCTTTCAGTCGCCATCGTCTGCACTCTTGCGCCTGTGCCGGGAGGGCTCCTCCTCGACGAGATCGATGTCCTGGTCGAATACGATCCTTGCTTCGCCGGAGAGAGCGGTGAAACGTTTGCCGCGAGCCCGCCCGACAAGCGTCAGGCCAACCTCTCGCGCAAGCGCCACTCCCCAGCCTGTGAAACCAGATCGAGAGACGAGAATGGGTATGCCCATCCGTACCGTCTTAATCGTCATTTCGGAGGTCAGTCGCCCTGTCGTGTAGAGGATCTTGTCTGCCGGCTCGACATGGTGGCGATACATCCACCCGGCGATCTTGTCGACCGCATTGTGGCGGCCGACATCCTCCATGTAGCAGATTGGTGCGCCTTCCCTGCAGAGCACGCAGCCGTGAATGGCACCTGCCTCAAGGTAGAGCGAAGGCGTGGTGTTGATGGTGCGGGTCATCTGATAGAGCCAGGACGTGCGCAGCTCCGCCTGTGGCAGTTCGATCTCTTCAAGCGCCTCCATGAGGTCCCCGAAGGCGGTGCCTTGCGCGCAGCCAGAAGTAAGCGTTCGCTTCTTGAGCTTCTGCTCGTAATTCGTGTTGCGTTCGGTTCGCACCACCACCACCTGCAGGTCATCGTCGTATTCGACCTCGGTGACGACGTCGTTAGGCTTCAACATGTTCTGGTTGAGCAGGTAGCCGAGCGCCAGATACTCCGGATAGTCGTTGATCGTCATCATGGTGACGATCTCCTGCGCATTGAGGTAAAGCGTAAGCGCTCTTTCGGCGGGAACGCTGACTTCGACAGAGGCGCCGGTTTGATCGACGCCGGTCAGCCTTTCCGTAAGGTCCGGAGCTGCCGGGTCAGGCATGACGATGGCCAGATCGCTACCCGCATTTAAAGGATCCATCGTGTGTTCTCGCGTCACTCACATGGAGCAGGTCGAACCGAAAATGCTCGCTCCAGGGCCTTCGATGATATAGGGCAACCGAGGAACAATGCTCAACTTTTAGCCTCTGGCCAAGCTGCAGAGTTCATAGAATGGCACAACTTTCCGACGACTGCTTCGCGTTCAACGGCCCATTGATGCCCGTTAGCGAGGTTCTCTCGCTTCTCGCCTCGCGGCTGATGGGGGTGGATGAGCATGAAGTCGTGCCGCTGGCATCCGCGGATGGACGCGTATTGGCGCATGATCTCGCGGCCGGCATTCCTTTGCCGCCGTTCACCAATTCGGCCGTCGACGGCTACGCTGTCCGCGGCGCTGATGTTCCTGTCGAAGCTGCCCGAAGTTTTCCGGTCACGGACTATGTCCAAGCTGGCGCGCAAGCTCGTACGGCGCTTGCGCCGGGCCATGCCATCCGAATTTTCACAGGCGCGCCAATGCCCGAAGGCGCCGACACGGTGTTCATGCAGGAGGATGTTGCGGTCGAATCCGAAGGGTCCGCGACACTGCCGCCGGGACTGAAACGCGGATCGAACGTACGCCCGGCCGGGGAGGATATTCCAGTGGGTCGCCAGGTCTTGCAGCGAGGCCATAGACTTCGCCCGCAGGATATCGCGGTTGCCGCGGCATTGGGTCAAACCGAAATTGGGGTATTGAGGCGCCTCAAGGTCGCGATCTTTTCGACCGGCAACGAAATCGTTGCGCCGGGAAGGCCGCGCGGACAAGCCCAGTTGTTCGACTCCAATCGCTTCATGCTGTCCGCAATGGCGTCTCGCCTTGGCTGTGCAGTCACCGACTTGGGCATTCTCGGCGACGACCAGGCGAGGATTGCGGGAGTCCTTCAAGAGGCCGCCACCACCCATGATCTGATCCTTACCTCGGGCGGCGTCTCGACGGGCGAGGCCGACTACGTCAAGGCAAGCGTCGAAAGCGTCGGCAGTCTGGTGTTCTGGCGTGTGGCGATCAAGCCCGGACGTCCCGTCGCCATGGGAGTGATCGCAGGCACACCGTTCATCGGCCTTCCTGGAAATCCGGTCGCCAGTTTCGTGACGTTCGCTCTCATTGCCCGCCCAGCGATCATCACTCTCGCCGGCTCGACACCCGTGCCTATCGTCACCACGCCTGTGCGGGCCGCGTTTGGCTATCGCAAGAAGGCCGGGCGGCGCGAGTATGTGCGCGTTAGCCTGAGACAGGCTGCGGACGGGATTCACGAGGCCATCAAGTTTCCGCGAGAGGGCGCTGGCCTGCTGTCGTCGCTCGTCGACACTGATGGCCTCGTCGAACTCGAGGAGAGCGTCACCGAAGTCAAAGCGGGCGATATCGTCGGATTTGTCGCCTATGCCAATCTGTTTTGAAAGCGGAGCGCCCACTTTGGCCCAATTGACGAAGATCAAGAGCGTTGCGACGTTGTTCGAATGAACAAAACGAAGCTTGACCTGTCGGGCCTGAAGTGCCCGCTGCCAGCGCTGAAGACACGAAAAGCGCTTCTCTCTCTCGAACAGGGAGACATGCTCGAAGTGACTTGCACCGATCCCTTGTCGGCTATCGACATCCCCAACCTTCTGAACGAGACGGGAGACCTTCTCGACCGGGCGGATCGGAGCGACAAGGGCATCGTGTTCCTCATCACGAAGAATAGTCCTCCCTCAGCCAAGCCGAAGCGTTCCTAGCGGTGCAACGTTTTTTCCAGCGCCGGGCGGCGACACTGGATGAGGTGTTAGGCCGCCAAGCGGATATCCGAGGTGCGCTATCGCTTGTCGTATTTGTTCTCGCTTTGGATGGTCAGTGCGCTAAGTTCGTGGCTGGGAGCTGCGGCGGACTGCGTGGCGACCTCGGACGATTCGACGGAAGGTGATGTGCATGACGATGCAAGTTCGGCGCCCTCGCGATCGGGGCCCAAAGGGCCGAGGCCTTGACGATTCCGCGCTCAGGGACGTCCAGAACCTGCTTATCGGACGCGAACGCCGCCGTGATCTCCTGATCGAGTTCCTGCATTTGATTCAGGACGCATTTGGCTGTCTGTCGGCCCGGCATCTTCGGGCATTGGCAGAGGATATGCGCCTGTCGCAGGCCGAGGTCTACGAAGTGGCTTCGTTCTACGACCATTTCGACGTGGTCAAGGAGAACGAGGCGCCGCCCGCGCCATTGACGATCCGGGTATGCGATTCGATCGGCTGCATGCTTGCCGGCTCCGAAGAGCTTCTCAAAGGTATCGCCGCCGGGGTCGACCCCGCCGCGATCCGTGTCGTTCGGGCCCCCTGCATGGGGCGCTGCGCATCCGCGCCAGCCGCTCGCATTGGCGACCGCGAAGTCGACCATGCCACGGCGGAAGGGCTCGCGGAGATGGCTCGCCTCGGCGACACCAAAGTCGTGGTGCCAGACTACACGGGCCTTGAGGCCTATCGGGCTGGCGGCGGATACCAACTTCTGGAGAAAGTGCGGGGAGGCGAGCTCACCACCGAAGCCATCATCGCCACCATGCAGGACGCCGGTCTCAGGGGACTTGGCGGCGCCGGGTTCCCGGCAGGCAAGAAATGGGAGTTCGTGCGCTCCTACAAAGGCCCACGCCTGATGTCGATCAACGGCGACGAAGGCGAGCCGGGTACATTCAAGGACCGTGTCTATCTCGAACGCGATCCGCACCGCACCCTTGAAGGCGCGTTGATCGCGGCGCATGCGGTGGGGGCCGGCAGGATTTATTTCTACATGCGTGACGAGTATCCGGCGGTGCTCCAGATTTTGAGAACCGAAATCGCCGCGCTCGAAACAGCGGGGATCGCGGAGCCTGGATTCATCGAGCTACGCCGCGGCGCCGGCGCTTACATCTGCGGCGAGGAAAGCGCGATGCTCGAGAGCATCGAGGGCAAACGCGGCCTGCCTCGGCACCGCCCTCCATACATCGCCGAGGTCGGTCTTTTCGGCCGCCCGACACTCAACCACAACGTCGAGACCCTCTGGTGGATACGCGACATCGTGGAGAAGGGCGCGCAATGGTTTGCCGGGCAGGGCAGGCCTGGTCATCCGGGCGCCCGATCGTGGTCTGTCTCCGGTCGCGTCAAGAATCCGGGGGTCAAACTGGCGCCTGCCGGCATCACCGTACGCGAGCTCATCGACGACTATTGCGGCGGCATGCAGGACGGCCATTCGTTCAAGGCCTACCTGCCGGGCGGAGCATCAGGCGGCATCTTGCCCGCCTCCATGGGCGACATACCGCTCGATTTTGGCGGCGAACTCGCCAAACAGGGTGCTTTCGTCGGCTCCCACGCTGTCGTCATCTTCTCCGACCAGGACAGCGCCAAGGCGGCAACCGTGAACCTGCTCAGGTTCTTCAGGCACGAAAGTTGCGGCCAGTGCACGCCTTGCCGCGAAGGCACGGGCAAAATGGTGCAACTGTTGGAGAAAGACGGTGCCCTGGATGAAATCGGGCTCCGCGACCTCGAAATGGTGATGCGCGACTCCTCGATCTGCGGCTTGGGCCAGGCAGCGCCAAACCCCGTCAATCATCTGCTTAAGCACTTCCGTGAGGATATCTGAAATGGCAGGTCCGATCGAATTCACACTGAATGGCAAGTCGGTCGCAGCGGCCGAAGGCGAGACCATCTGGCAGGTGGCCAAGCGCGAAGGGACAGCGATCCCGAACCTTTGCCACGTAGACCTGCCGGGATACCGGGCCGACGGCAATTGCCGCGCCTGCATGGTCGAAATCGAAGGCGAAAGGGTTCTGGCTGCGTCCTGCATCCGCAAGCCGACCGCCGGCATGGTCGTCAAGACCGGCACCGAAAGGGCCGAGAAGTCGCGGGCCATGGTCTTCGAACTGCTCGCCAGCAACATGCGCGCTGCAGCGGACGGGCCGGACAACCAATCGAAATTCTGGCAATGGGCCGAGTCGATGGGCATTGCCGGCAGCGATCGGTTCGCCTCCAAGTTCCACGATGGCGAAAGTGCCGGGTTTGACCTTTCCAACCCGGCTATCGCTGTCAACCTGGACGCTTGCATCGCCTGCGGGGCCTGCGTGCGGGCATGCCGCGAGGTTCAGGTCAACGATGTGATCGGCATGGCCGAGCGCGGCAGCCATTCGGTCCCTGTCTTCGATATGCATGATCCCATGGGGCTCTCGACCTGCGTGACTTGCGGGGAGTGCGTGCAGGCCTGTCCAACAGGCGCCCTCTACGAAAAGACGCTCATGGACAAATCCGGCAGGAAGAGGGTCGTGCAGGAGTTCGATAAGGTCGTCGACAGTCTCTGCCCCTTCTGCGGCGTAGGTTGCCAGACCACCGTAGCCGTGAAGGATAACCGCATCGTCCAGATAGACGGCCGTAACGGTCCGGCCAACGAGAACAGGCTCTGCGTCAAGGGTCGTTTCGGTTTCGACTATGCGATGTCGCCGGACCGCCTGACCAAACCTCTGATCCGTCGCGATGACGCGCCCAAGTCCGGCGAGATGGACTTGCGCAACGTCGATCCGCTGACGATTTTCCGCGAGGCCACCTGGGAAGAGGCGATGGAGCGTGCGGCCTCGGGTTTCACGTCGATCCTGAAGGAGCACGGGGGGCCGGCGCTCGCGGGCTTCGGTTCGGCGAAGGGCTCGAACGAGGAGGCATACCTGTTTCAAAAGTTCGTCCGCCAAGGTTTTGGCACGAACAACGTCGACCACTGCACACGGCTTTGCCACGCATCTTCCGTTGCCGCCCTGATGGAAGGCGTGGGCTCTGGCGCGGTTTCGGCGCCGTTCATGGACGCCATGAAGGCCGAGTGCGCGATCATCATTGGAGCTCGCCCGACCACCAATCATCCGGTGGCGGCCACCTATTTCAAGCAGGCCGTCAAGCGCGGCCTGAAGCTGATCGTCATGGATCCGCGCGGCCAGGATCTCATGCGCCACGCGACCTATTCGTTGCGCTTCAAGCCTGGCAGTGACGTCGCCATGCTGAACTCGCTTATTCACGTCATCATCGAGGAGAAGCTCTACGACGAGCAATACATCCAGGCCAACGTCTCCGGCTTCGAAGCCCTGAAAGCCAAGGTCAAGGATTTTTCACCGGAAGCCATGGCCGAGGTTTGCGGCATCGAAGCAAACGTCTTGCGCGAGGTTGCCCGTACCTATGCTCGCGCCGAGCGCTCCATGATCTTCTGGGGCATGGGCATTTCGCAGCACACGCATGGCACGGACAACTCGCGCTGCCTGATCGCCCTGGCGCTGATCACGGGACATGTCGGCAGGCCGGGAACGGGCCTCCATCCATTGCGCGGGCAAAACAACGTGCAGGGGGCTTCCGACGCGGGACTGATTCCCATGTACTACCCCGACTACAAGTCGGTCGAAAACGTGGACATTCGTTCCCAATACGAGAACTTCTGGGGGCAGACGCTGGATCCGAAGCGTGGCCTGACAGTGGTCGAGATCGTCGACGCGATCCTGGAGGGTGAAATCCGGGGCATGTACATCATGGGTGAAAACCCCGCGATGTCGGACCCGGACCAGACCCATGCGCGCGCTGCGCTGGCCAAGCTCGACCACCTGGTTGTCCAGGACATCTTCCTCACCGAAACCGCCTGGCACGCGGATGTCGTACTGCCGGCATCCGCGCATGCGGAGAAGTTCGGCACATTTACCAACACGAACAGGCAAGTACAGATGGGCCGGCCGGCGTTGGCCCTTCCGGGCGACGCACGCCAGGACCTCGACCTGATCATCGATCTTGCCAACCGTATGGGCCTGGGCTGGAACTACAACGACGTTTCCGACGTCTACGCCGAGATGGCGCGCGTCATGCCGTCGCTGAAGCACATTCCTTGGGAGCGGGTGGAACGAGAGGGATCAGTGGTCTATCCCGCCGACGGCGTCGATGTTCCCGGCAACGAGATCATCTTCACCTCGGGGTTCCCGACTTCGGATGGCAGAGGTCGCATTGTGCCGACCGACCTTCTGCCGCCCGACGAAGTGCCGGATGAAGAATATCCGTTGGTGCTGACCACAGGCCGCATGCTTGAACATTGGCACACTGGCGCCATGACCCGCCGGGCCGGAGTGCTCGATGCAATCGAGCCGCAAGGCATTGCGGCGATGAACCCATACGAGATCGAACGCAATGATCTGTCGGTGGGCGACATCATCGAGGTCGAAACGAGGCGCGGCACTATCGAGGCTGTTTTGCGGGCTGACCGAGAGGTGGCTGACGGGATGGTCTTCATTCCGTTCTGCTTCAACGAAAGTCCGGCCAACAAGCTGACCAATCCGATGCTCGACCCGTACGGCAAAATTCCGGAGTTCAAATACTGCGCTGCGCGGGTTGCACACAAGCGACAGGTCGAAGCCGCGGAGTAGTGCCAGGTCGCAGGCGGTTTTGCTCGGGTCCGCACGATTGCGGCCGGGGCGCGTGCACGTGTAGCTCGGAGATGTTTCGGTATGGCGGACGACAAGGCACTCGGCAAAAGCTCGATCGGCGTTGACGAGGCGCGCAAGCTGATCAATGCCGGAATGTCGTTGGTCGGCAGCGAGGAAGTCGGCCTTGCGGATGCCCTCGGGCGCATTTCCGCCAACTCGGCAAGCGCCCTCCTGTCATCGCCGCCGTTCGATGTCTCCTCCATGGATGGTTATGCGGTCCGGGCAGCGGATGTCAGCGCGGCGGGCACCACATTGCCTTTGCGCGGCTCGTCCAGGGCAGGTGTGTCAGAGATCCCGCTACTGGCGGCTGGTTCCTGCATGCGCATCTTCACAGGAGCTCCTGTCCCCGTCGGTGCCGATGCCATCATCATACAGGAGAATGCCGACGCTCAGGGCGATGCCGTCCGCTTCACCACGGCGGCGGTCGAGGGCGAGTATATCCGTCCGGTAGGGCTGAACTTCAAGTCCGGTCAGGAAATCCTGGGCGTCGGCCGCACTATCTCTGCGAGAGATGTTGGGCTCCTCGCAGCAGCTGGCCACACGACGATCTCGGTGCGAAAGCGTCCACGCATTGCTGTCTTGTCGACGGGAGATGAACTAGCCGCGGATCCGACAGCTATATCCCAGGGCCGGATACTGGATGCCAATCGCCCGGGACTGACCGCCTCCATCAAGGCGCTCGGCGGCATACCTGTCGATCTTGGCATCGCGGGCGACACCGATGACGCAATCATCTCTGCGGTTCGCGAGTTGGATGCTGATCTGTTGATCGTTACGGGTGGCGCTTCTGTCGGGGACCATGACCGGGTGCGGCCCGCGTTGCAGTCGTTGGGCTTCACCTTTGATTTCTATAAAGTCATGATGCGCCCAGGCAAGCCATTGATGTTCGGCGAGCTCAAGGGCATTCCGGTCATAGGTATGCCCGGGAACCCAGTGTCGGCGCTCCTGTGTTCGTTGCTTTTCGTGAAGCCCGCTATCGAGGTTATGACTGGTCGTGCCGGGGAGGGACCAAGCTACGACCAAGCTCGCCTGGTCGCGCCTATCGCCAAGACGGGCCAGCGCGAGGACTACCTGCGCGCGATTTACACCGCGGACGATAGCGGGCTCAGGGTTGAAGTTTTCGACCAACAGGACAGCTCGATGACGGCGCTGCTGGCCCGGTCGAACTGTCTCGTCGTTCGCCCGGTCGCCGCTCCCGCGGCAGCAGCAGGCGAGATGGTCAAGTTGATCCGTTTCGACACCATGGCCAACTTTTGAGACGTGAATTGACGAGACCAAAGGTCCGGTAATGTTTAGGGGCGGGGCTTCTAGCCCGTTGGTGCTGAAAGCGGACGTTCTAGCTCCCCTCGAAGCGTCTACTGGCGTTTCTCCGGTGGTCAATCATGGCCGAAGGAGAACGAAATGGGACATTCGCAATACGACTTCGCCGACTCCTACCGCCGCGCATGGAATGCGGGCAAGAAGGTCGGAACGAAACGCCCTCTGAAACCCCGGCAGATATGGGCGATCCGCTTCTTTCTGGATCGGGAGCGGCGTCTGCGGGACAGAGCGCTCTTCGATCTGGCGATCGACAGCAAGTTGCGCGGCTGCGATCTCGTCAAGATCAAAATCGGCACCCTGGTTGTAGGACCGGAAATCCGGACCCGCGCGATGGTCATGCAACAGAAGACGGGCCGACCGGTTCAGTTCGAGTTGATGAGCGACGCACGCTCCAGCCTTCTTGCATGGCTGGAACGACGCGGCGGGACGGTGGATGATTACGCATTTCCGAGCAGGATCGATCCGAAGGCTCACATGAGCACGAGGCAGTATGCCCGCCTCGTCGACGAATGGGTCGAGGCGTCGGCGGCTGCCCTATCCAATCCGGTCCAGCCAGTCGCGCAACATGCTCCAAGGCAGCAGCATGTTGGGCGCATAGCGAAGCATGCCGTGGAATGGGATCGGCACCGGCGGCGCGAATGGAAGCGGCAGATCTTGAGCTTTTGTCCCAGCCGCCCAGTCGGCCAGCACCCTACCCATGGCCGTGGTCATGGCGATGCCGCGTCCATTGCAGGCGCGGGCCGCCATCAGTCCTGGTCCGAGGTCGATCAGATGCGGCAGGAAATCTGGCTCTACGGCGGCAATTCCCGACCAACTGTACTCAATCGGCGGCAGGTCGGGCAGTTCGAGGCGCTTGGCCAGCCGCTGCCAGATTGTTTGCGGTACCCGCTCGTCGGCGCCAGCGCCCACCACATGCATGCCTCCGCTGATCAGCCGGTTTTGGGCATCGAAGCGAAAGGTGATGAGATTGCGTCGGGTGTCGGAGAACCCCTGGCCCCCAGGCAGCAAGCGCTGACGCATCTTCGGCGGCAGGGGCTGCGTCGCGATCTGGAAAACCGTCAGCGGAAAATAGGTCCGCTGCAGTGTCGGGTTGAGCGCTCCGCCACAGGCGTTGGTGGCGATCAGCACCTTGCCGGCACGGATTGAACCCGACGACGTCGTCAGCGTCCAGCCATCGGACGCACGGTCGATCGAGGTGACGCGCGCGTGCTCGAAAATCCGCGCGCCGTCTTTTTCAGCCGCATCGGCCAGGCCGCGTGCGAATTCGACGGGATTGATCACGCCGCCAGAACGGTCCAACCAGCCGCCGGCATAGCCTCGCACGCCGGTCAACGCTTCTGTCTGCTGACTGTCCAACATCAACGCCGGCCTGCCCCGCTCCACCCACTGGCTGGCGCGGGATCGGATTTTTTCGAGAGCAGCCTGTGAGTGCGCCGCTTGTATCCAGCCGTTCTGCACGGCGTCGCAGGCGATGCCATACCGCTCGATCAGGTTGAACACGAGGTCGGCGCTGCCTGCGGCGAACCCGACCAGCCGCTCGCCGCGCTCCGCGCCGAGATGCGCCACTATGGCGTCCGGATCCATCTTGGCGAAGTTCGGCACGACGAAGCCTGCGTTGCGTCCGGTCGCGCCCCAGGCGATGATTTCTGCTTCGAGGAGAGCCACCGAAAGGCCCTTGCCGACGGCATGCAGCGCGGTCGACAGGCCGGTGAAACCGCCGCCGACGATGGCAAGGTCGACATCGAGCCTGTCTTCCAGCATTGGCCGGGCATGGCGATCGCGGCTGACCGCGTGCCACAGGGAAAGCGCCTCCTGCCGCGCCATTGCGTTCAGGATCCGCTTTCGCCGGCGATGACCTTCGCCTTTTTGCCGAAACGAACCTGCCCTGGCCGTTGACCGAACAGGCCGTTTGGCCGAACCAGCAGGATGACGCACAGCATGACGCCGATGGCGACGATTTGCAGAGATGCGGCTCGCGCCTGTTGTTCCGGCGCGAAGAGCACGCTGGTCAGCGCGCCCGAGCCCGCCCATATCGCCCAGACCAGCACACTGCCTGCGACGGCGCCGGCGTTGCTCCCGGAGCCGCCGACGATCAGCATCACCCAGACCTGGAAGGTCAGGATCGACAGGTAATTGTCGGGCGCGATGAAGCCGATGAAATGCGCCTGCAGCGCGCCGGCAAGCGCCATGATCGCGCCTCCGACGGCAAAGGCCTGGACACGATAGAAGCGTGCGCTCTTGCCGAGCGAGATTGCGGCCCGTTCGTCTTCGCGCAGGGCTTTCAGGACGCGGCCCCACGGACTGCGGGTCAGATGTTCGAGCGCCAGATATGCTGCGAGCGTCACCGCCGAGACGATGGCCAGATTCGACAGGTTGAAGAGCAGCGGCGTTTCGGCGAGGTCGCCGAAGGGGCGCGGGATAAAGCCGATGCCGAACGGGCCGCCGGTGAGCTTCTGCGCGTTGAGCGCGACCAGTTGGACGACGACCGCCACACCGAAAGTGGTGATCGCCAGATAATCCGATCTGAGGCGCAGTGTGGCGATGCCGGTCAGCGCTGCGGCAACCCCACCAACAAACATCGCGCCCAGCCAGCCGATGAGGATTGGCAGGCCGAAGCCGCCCAGCCGCGCGGGGTCGTCGGGCGTGGTGAGCAGCGCAGAGGTGTAGGCTCCGATAGCAACGAAGCCGGCGAGGCCGACATTGAACAGACCGGTCAGCCCCCATTGCAGGTTGAGGCCGAGCGTGATCAGCGAGAAGATCAATGCCGTCGTCAGGAAGAAAGCGCCGTAGCCCACCAGATCGATCATCTTTCGCGCACCCCGAAGAGCCCGATGGGGCGCACGATCAGCACTGCCATCAGGATGATGAAAGAAACGGCGGCGCGCCATTCAGCGCCGATCAGCTGTACTGCGCCGGCTTCGGCGAGGCCGATGATCAGGCCGCCGAGTACGGCGCCCGGAATGCTGCCAATACCGCCGAGGATGGCTGCGGCGAACATCGGCAGCAGCATGTCGAAGCCCATCAGCGGGCGGATCTGAACCAGGACGCCGATCATCACGCCGGCGACGCAGGCGAGTGCGGCGCCGATGACCCAGGTGACGCGCACGACGCTGGCGACGTCGATGCCGGTAATGCGGGCCAGCGCCGGGTTCTGGCTCATCGCCTGCATGGAGCGGCCGGTCTGGGTGCGTGTCGTCAAAAGGTGCACGCCAAGCACAAGCACGGCGGTCAGCAGCAGCAGTGCGATCTGATCGGGGGTGATGCGGACGCCGAAGCCGACCGGCATCGCGATCTGGATGGCACGGCTGAAATAGGTTGGGCGCGAGGTGAAGATGAATTCGAGCAGGCTTCTGAGAGCCATCGAGGCGCCGAAACTTCCCATCACCACGATGATCGCCTGCTCCTGCTTGCGCAGTCGCGAAAACAGCACCTTGTCGAGCAGCAGCGCCAACAGGGCCGTCAATGCCATGCCGGCGACCAGGGCAACGATGAGCGGCCAGCCGAAGGACAAGGGCGCTATCGGCGCCACTCTGCCGAACATGGCAGTAATGGCGCCGATGATGGACAAGGTCGCATAGGTGCCCCAGGCCATGAAATCGCCATGGGCGAAGTTCGAAAAGCGCAGGATGGAATAGGTCAGCGTGACGCCGATGGCGCCGAGCCCGATCATCGAGCCGGTGATCAGCCCGTCGACGACGAATTGCAGGCTCATGCCGCGCCTCCCGTCTCGGCGCGCGTTGCGCTGTCCTTTTGGAGCGGCCTCTGGCCGAGATAGAGCTCTGCGATTACTGGATCGTTCCACAGCGTCGAGGCGGCTCCCTCATGCTGTTCCTTGCCTTCGACCAGCACATAGGCGCGATCCCCGATGGCGAGCGCTGCCTTGGCGTTCTGCTCGACCAGCAGGATGGTGACGCCGGACTTGCGTATGGCAGCGAGCATCTCGAAGACCATCGAGACGAATTTCGGCGACAGCCCGGCCGACGGCTCGTCGAGCACCAGCACCTTGGGATGGACGACCAGCGCCCGCGCCACCGCGAGCATCTGCCGCTGCCCGCCCGAGAGGTTGCCGGCAGGGGTCCGCCGCTGGCGCAGAAGGTCGGGAAAGGCCGTGTACATTTCGTCGATGCGGGCGGGCACCTGGCGTCGTTCGAAGATCCCGCAGGCGACTTTCAGATTGTCCTCCACCGACATCCGCGGAAAGACGTTTTCGGTCTGCGGCACGAAGGCAAGGCCGAGGCGGACCATGGTGTGGGCGGGCGCCGCGGTGATGTCCCTGCCATCGAGCAGCACCTTGCCCCGGCTGATCGGGACAAGGCCGGCGATGGCCTTGATCAGGCTCGACTTGCCGGCGCCGTTCGGGCCGAGGACGACGACGATCTCGCCCTTGTTGACGGTGATCGAGGCGCCGCGCACGATCGGCACGCCAGGCTCGTAGCCGGCCTCGAGATCGCTGACGTCAAGCACGGCTTCGGTCATGCCGCACCCCCAAGATAGGCCTCGATAACGCGTGGGTCGCGCGCCACCTCGTCGGCAGTGCCCTGGCATAGCAGCTCCCCGCTCGCCATCACCAGAACGCGGTGGCAAAGCCGTGTCACCATGTCGATGTTGTGCTCGATCAACAGGAAGGTAATGCCACTCTCGTTGATATCGCGGATACGGTCGATGATGACTTCGAGCAATGTCGCGTTGACGCCGGCAGCCGGCTCGTCGAGCAGGATGATCGCCGGATCGGCCATCATCACACGGGCGAGCTCGAGCAGCTTGCGCTGGCCGCCGGAAAGCACCCGAGCCGGCTCGTATGCCAGACGGGTCAGCGAGACGAGCTCCAGCAGCTCGGCGGCTTTCTTGGCGGCGGCCTTCTCCTCGGCGGCGACCCGCCACGGCGTGAGGAAATTGGCAAGCAGCCGCTCGCCGGTTTGCCCTTGCGCGGCAAGCATGACGTTCTCGATCAGCGTCAGGTTGGGAAGCGGCCGTGGAATCTGGAACGTGCGGCCGAGGCCTCGTCCGATGCGGCGGTGCGCGGCCTCGCCCGAAACGGGCACACCACCCAGATAGATCTCCCCGCTGGATGGCAGGATGCTGCCGGCAAGCAGGTCGAACATCGTCGTCTTCCCCGCGCCGTTGGGGCCGATCAGGCCCAGAATCTCGCCAGGGCGGACATCGAACGAGACATCGTTCACGGCGACGAGCCCGCCGAAGCGCCTGACGACGTTTTTTGCCGCCAGCACCGGCTCCTGGGCGCCAGGCCGTTTCACTGTCTCTCCCATCAGTCCCTCGGGCCGGAAGCGTTTATCGTTTCCTGATTTTGATTTGTGATCACACTTGCTTTGATCACGCTAGTCAGCTTTAATTTTCTCCGCAAGCTGAAAACAGGCAGGTCGGCCAAAAGGCTGGAGTCGGGAGCGCATGCACAAGGCAGCCGTGGAGCGGACCAGTGACGTTTTCGCCGCGCAACTTGCGCCGGTCGGCCGCGAGACTGTGCAGGACCGCGTCTATTCGGAGCTGCGCCGCGCTCTGATTGGCGGCCTGTTCGAACCAAGCCAGGTGCTGACCATTCGCGGACTTGCCGATGCGCTGGTCACCTCGACCATGCCGGTGCGCGAGGCGCTCGGACGGCTGATCACGGAGAAAGCGCTCGAGGCGCTGCCGAACCGCTCGGTGCGCGTGCCGCCGATCACGCTGGAGCGAATCGACGACCTGCTACGCGCCCGCATCCTGATCGAGGGGGAGGCGATCTCGCTCGCCGCAACGCGGATGGGGCCGCGAGGAATCGCGACCGTCGAGGCCCTGCTGCGCGAATGGGATGAGGTCAGGGCGCTGAAGCACAAGAAGGATGTCGACCGCGAGGTTACGCTCAACCAGAGCTTTCACTTCGAAATCTACCGTGCCTGCGGGTCTGCAGTGCTGATACCGATGATAGAGAGCCTCTGGCTGCAATCCGGCCCATGTATCCGCGTCGCCATCTACGCCTTCTCCGAAGCCGGCGAAGTGGATACTGCGCATTATCACCGCAGCATCGTCGCCGCACTGGCGGCGCAGAATGCGCAGGCTGCGCGCGAAGCACTGGTGGCCGACATCAGTCGGCCCTTTGCCTTCCTTCGCGACAAGCTGCAATCCAAGACCCGAACGGAGTGACATGACGAAGCGCGCCATAACAATCACCGAGCCACGTTCGGGCCTGTCGGCGACGGCGCTGCTGCTGCCGGAGAAGGCGCCGGGCAATGCTGCCTTTCTCTGGAGCTATCTGGAGGAGCCGCGCGTGGTCGCCGGCATCCACGCGATGTGGACCGGTCCTGAAATCTCGTGTCCGGTGCCGCCGCGGCATCTGGAGGGCCAGTCCTATGCTCAGCCTTTGCCGGCCGAGAATGCGACGTTGACACCCCAGCCCGGGGATATCGTGCTCTCTTATGTGCCGCCGCGCATGTGGGGCGGCAATCCTGACGCGATCTTCGACATCGGCCTGTTCTACGGGCAGGGCGCGCGGCTCTTGTTTCCGATAGGGTGGCTCGCTGGAAGCGTCGTGGCACAGGTGTTGCCGGAGCAACGGGAACAGTTCGCAATAGCCTGCGGCGTCATTCGCCGCAATGGCGCCTGCGACGTCACCTTCACGCGAGTGGAGACCTGAAAATGGCCGAGCGCGACGACAGTTTCGAACTCTTCGACCTTCGCGTCGAGGCTGTCATCCCCGAGGGCAAGCCGATCTATTGCGGCGCCAAGGCCGGCGACTATTTCGAACTCAAGGGCGAGATGCTGTCGCTGCCGGCGGGGCAAGGCTTTTCGATCTATTCGATTGCTGCCGTGCTGCCGCTGCTGGCGGCCAAGCAGCGGCCGACGCACGCCAACGACTGGATGACGTCGGACGCCGAGATCGCCTGTCCCGATCCGAATTGCGCGAGCCGGCTCAGGATCGTCAGGATGGCCAAGCGGCGGTTCAGCCATGCCGAAACGACGGCGGTGCCGCTGCCGGGGAAGACGGAGCATAAATGACCGCCAACACTTTCGAACTCGCCTCGGGCTACACCATCTCGCGCGTCATTCGCGGCGGCTGGCAACTGGCCGGCGGCCATGGCGCGATAGACCGTGAGCAGGCGGTGGCCGATCTTATCGCCACTTTCGACGCCGGCATCTTCACCTATGACTGCGCCGACATCTACACCGGCGTCGAGGAACTGATCGGCGCCGCGCGGCTGCGGCTAGCCAACCAGCGCGGCCTCGATGCCGCCGCCAGGATGAAGGTGCACACCAAGCTGGTGCCCGACCTCGAGCGACTGGCCGGCATCAACCGCGACTATATAAGGGGCATCGTCGACCAGTCGCTGCGTAGGCTGAAGACCGAGCGCATCGACCTCGTGCAGTTCCACTGGTGGGACTACGCGCAACCTCGCTATGTCGAGGCTATGGCCTGGCTCGACGAACTGCGCCGCGAGGGCAAGGTTCGCAACCTCGGCACCACCAATTTTGACACGCCGCGGCTCGCCGAGATTCTCGCGGCGGGCATTCCTCTGGTCAGTCAGCAGTTGCAATATTCCGTGCTCGACCAGCGGCCGGCTGGCAGCCTTGCTGCTCTTGCCGCCGGGAACGACATCAGCTTCCTCTGCTACGGGTCCGTCGCCGGCGGCTTCCTCAGCGATCGATGGCTTGGCGCTGCCGAACCGGCGACGCCGCTCGAGAACCGCTCGCTGGTCAAATACAAGCTGATCATCGACGATTTCGGCGGCTGGGACCTGTTCCAGCAATTGCTGCGGGTATTGAAGACTGTCGGCAATCGCCACGGCGTTGATATCGCCACTATCGCCAGCGCCTGGGTACTGGAACAGGCGCAGGTAGCGGCCGTCATCGTCGGCGCCCGCAATCAGGCGCATGCGCTTGCCAATGCGGCAATCATGGATGTCCAACTGAGTGTTGAAGACGAGGCGGCGATCGGCGCCGTGATCGCGCAAAGCCCCGGTCTCGAAGGCGACGTCTACACACTGGAGCGCGACCGCCATGGCCGCCACGGTTCGATAATGCACTACAATTTGAACGCAGGCCGGGTGTGAGCGCCATGAGCCAGGAGGCCTCGCTGTTTTCCCGCGCCAGCACGGAGATCGTCGACCTGCACCGCTTCTTCGTCGACTGGTTCGTCGCCACACGCGCCGACACGGTCGACTTCGCTCGTTTCGAAGCCGTCATGGGCGAAGGCTTGACCATGATCGCGCCGAGCGGTGCGATCCTCGGTCGCGACGCCGTCGTCGACCATGTCAGACAAAGCCGCGCCACCTGTGATGACGACTTTGCGATTTCGATCGAGGACATCCGGTCCGGCTGGCAGACCGACGACATGATCGTTGTCCTCTATGTCGAGGTGCAACTGCGTGGCGGCAAGCGCAGCCGCCGCCAGTCGAGCGCCGTCCTCACCACAAGTTCGTCGGCGCCCAACGGCGTTGAATGGCGACATCTGCATGAGACCTGGCTGCAGGTGCCGGAACGCTGAAACAGGCTCAAGAGATCAAACCACAGTCGAGTAACTCAAGGGGAACAACAATGAGAAACACGATACTGAAACTCACCACCGCGCTCGCTCTCGTCACGCTCGCCGGCGTGGCTCACGCCGCCGATTGCAAGATCACGGTTGGCCTCGTCATGGAGCTGACCGGCCCCGCCGGTGAGTACGGCCAGGCCGGCGCCAAGTCGGTCGAGATGGCCTTTCGCGACATCAATGCCGCCGGCGGCGTTCGCGGCTGCGATCTCGCGACCGACACGCGCGACAGCCAGAGCCAGGGCAATGTCGCAGTCGACGCTGCGACCCAGCTCGTCCAGGTCAAGAAAGTGCCTGTGATCATCGGCGGCATCATCTCCTCGGTGTCGATCCCGATCCTCACCTCGGTGACCGCGCCGGCGAAGATAGTGCAGGTATCGCCTGCGTCCTCCTCGCCGACACTGACGGCGCTAGGCCGCGACGGCAAGACCAATGGCATGTTCTTCCGCACCATCACGTCTGATGCGCTGCAGGGCGTAGCCGCCGCCAAATACGCTATCGACAAGGGCTTCAAGAAGCTGTCGATCATCCACGTCAACAACGACTTCGGCGTCAATATGGTGGCCGAGTTCTCGCGGGCCTACAAAGCGCTCGGCGGCACCATCGTCTCCGACACGCCCTACAATGAGAAGCAGTCGAGCTATGCCTCGGAAGTGACGGCGGCGATGGCCGGCGGACCGGACGGGCTCTACCTCGTCAGCACGCCGGTCGACGGCGCCACCGTCGCCCGCACCTGGATCTCGCAGGGCGGCGTGCAGAAGTTCCTGCTCAATGACGGCATGAACAGTCCCGATTTCATCGATTCCGTTGGGGCCGACTATCTCAAGGATGCCTATGGCACCTCCTCTGGCACCAGCCCGACCGCGTCGACCGACTATTTCAACAAGAACTACAAGGAGTTCTCCGGCATCGAGCCGTCGAATCCGGCCGCCGACCGCTCATACGACGCCGGCGCCATCGTCGGGCTTGCCATCGCCATCGCCGGTTCGGACGACCCGGCCAAGATCAAGGACGCCATGTACAAGGCGGTCGATCCGACGGGCACGCCGATCTATGCCGGCAAGGAGGAATTCGCCAAGGCACTCGGCCTGATCAAGGACGGCAAGCCGATCCGCTATGAAGGCGTCATTGGCCCGGTTTCCTTCGACAAATATGGCGACATCACCGGGCCATTCCGACTGTGGAAGATCGTCGACGGCAAGGTGACGACCGACGGCGAGATGACGACGGATGACGTCAACGCGCTGCAGGCGAAATTGAACAAATAGGCCTTCCGTGAAGACCCCGGATCGCCCGATCCAGGGTCTTCGTGCGCGAGGATCTGAGACGGCCGATCACCCGGACCGATGCTTGGCGTCGACCTAGGTCGACGCTCTGCCAAGTCAGGCGCGTCAGTTAGAATGCCTGTTCGCATCGCATATCGGGCTGCCGCTCATACGCCACTATCTGCGCATCAGGGTCGACCATGCAAAGCGCCTGATCGAAGGCACCCGGATGCCGATCATAGATATCGCCATCGCCTGCGGGTTATGTCCGCCTCGCATTTTGCGAAGTACTTCATGGCGTTCAATGGGGTCTCGACGCAGCAATGCCGAGCAATGGTGTCAGCGTGGTTCGGACCTAGACTGGGATGATTTGAGCAACTCGCTAGAACCGGACGCAAGGTCGGTTCTCGGGGGCAATTACATTGAAAGCGGACATTCCGTTTGCGGCCCCAGATCCGCCAGTCTGCAACGCGCCCACGTTAGGTCGCAATGATAGACTTTTGCGCCCTTGGAAAGCTTACATCGGTGGATGGACAGTCCGAGAAGTCGGTTGCGCGCAAAAATGGGATAACCAGCTCCATTTTTTCACCAACTTGGGAGCTTCCCGGCTACAGTCAACTCAGGCACCCGGCGCTAGCGACGGTACGTTTTACTGGCAGGAACGACAGAATATCCAACCCGAAAGGCTCCATACACGTAGAGGTAAGCATATGACGCAGAACATGGAAACCGATCCCTTCAACGTCTCGATGCGCAAGTTTCTGAAGCAGGTCGGCGTGACTTCGCAGCAGGCGATCGAGAAGGCCGTGGAGAAAGAAGGCCTCAAGGGTACAGGGCGCATCACGGTGAAAGCCGTGATCACCTCAGAGCGCGCCGGATTGCATCACGTCGTCGAAGGCGAGATCGACCTCGGTTGATGCCAGCGACCCAAGCGTTGAAGATGCCGCGGGTTAGCTGAAGAAGCGGATCTGTCCGGCCGGGCTTGTGTCGTAGCCGGTCAGTTCGGCCGCGCGCCTGGTGAAACCGTCCTGTTTGAGATAGCGCACCAACGCCTGCATGGAAGGCTGGAAATAGGTGCGTTGCCGCATCAAAAGGTCGAAATTTTCCCACACAAGCGGCACGAAATCGAGACCGGCGGCGAGTGTGGCGGAGCGCGTGGCAATGCCGCAATCGGCTCGGCCTGTCCGGATCGCGGTGGCGAGATCAGGGCCTGTGGGACACGGTGGCTGAAGTCGATTGAGATCACTTCGGCTCGCCCCGCATCGGCCGAGCAATAGTCCGAGCAGCATATCCGCCCCGGCGCCGGGCTGGCGCACCGCTATCCGGGCACGGCTTCCAAGGACATCGGCAAGGCTGTTGAGCGATTTCGGGTTGCCCGGCGGCAGTAGAAGCCCTTGCTCACGCCGGGCGAAGCCGACAAGCAGCGCATCGTGCAATTGCGGCATGGCACTTACGGCGACGATATTGGCTTCGGCTTGGTTGCCGTGGAAATGGATCGCCGCAGCGGCCACCTCGCCGCGCAGCAGCCGTGCCACGCCGTTTTCCGTGCCTTCGGTCAGGGAGGCGAGGCCAGTGCCCGCCTGCCGCAGGCACCATTCGAGCAGATCGTCCTGGCTGCCGCCGACGATCGGCGGCGGCTCGGGTGGCATCATTCCAGCAGGGCGGGCCAATCCGGAGTTTACCCAATGGTCCAGCTCGTGGCGCGGGAACAGCCATTTGCCGGTGACCTTGCTGCATGGGATGCGATTTTCGGCCACCAGTTCGTAGAGCTTGCGCTCCCCAAGGCGCAGATAATCGGCGGCTTCGGCTGTCGTCAGCAAATCCATCCTGCAATTTTATGCATACTCCTGCAGGAACTCAATTTCTTGACCAGTAGGGAATTAATGCAGCAGAAGTTGCAGCAATCTGGTGCGGGCAGAGGTTTTGAATGTCGGAAGGCGTTAGCGCCTGGCAGCTCATCGCAAGCGGCGACGCGACGCTGTTTGCCATCGTGCGGCTGTCGCTCGCGGTCAGCCTCTCGGCTGTTGCGATCGCAGTCATAGTTGGCTTGCCGCTCGGAGCCCTGCTGGCCCTGACGCGCTTTCCGGGGCGTTCGGCGGTGGTCGTGGTTCTCAACGGTTTCATGGGGCTGCCGCCGGTGGTCGTCGGGCTGACCGTCTACCTGCTCCTTTCGCGGTCGGGGCCGCTCGGCGAATTCGGTCTCCTGTTTACGCCCGCCGCGATGGTCATCGCACAGGCGCTTCTGGTGCTGCCCATCATCGCGGCGCTGGCGCGCCAGACCATAGAGGATCTCTGGAGCGAATATCACGACGAACTGACCGCGATGGGCGTCGGCCCGGCAGGCCGCGTGACGACGCTGCTGTGGGACAGCCGCTTCAGCCTCGTCACCGCGCTGCTCGCCGGCTTCGGCCGCGCGGCGGCGGAAGTCGGAACCGTGATGATCGTCGGCGGCAACATAGAGGGCTTCACCCGCACCATGACGACGACGATTGCGCTAGAGACCTCGAAGGGAAACCTGCCGCTCGCCATGGGGCTCGGCATCATCCTTATCGGCATCGTTCTCGCGATCAACGCCGCCGCATGGGGCATTCGGCTGTGGTCCGAGCAGCGGGCGGGCTGACGATGCGGGCCATGCCGAGCGATCTGCCGATTGTGCTTGACGGCATCTCCCTGCGTATCGGTTCGACCACGCTGCTCGATCGCCTGGACTTGACGATCAAGCCCGGCGCACCGACGCTGGTTGTCGGTCCCAACGGCTCAGGCAAGACGACATTGCTGCGGCTCTGCATGCAGCTTGTCAGGCCTTCGGAAGGGCATGTGAGTTGGGGCGGGCGCAGCGATACCGGGCAGGAACGGCGCGCCATCCTTTTCCAGAAGCCGGTGATGCTGCGCCGCTCGGCCGCTGCCAATATCAGCTATGTCCTGGCGCAGATCGGATATCCCCGGCATCTTCGCGCCGCGCGTGCGCACGAACTGCTCGATCGCGTCGGCCTTGCCGGTCTTGGCGCCCGTCCGGCGCGGCGCTTGTCCGGGGGCGAGCAGCAGCGTGTCGCTCTCGCTCGCGCTTTGGCGCGGCAGCCCGAAATCCTGCTGCTCGACGAGCCCACCGCCAGCCTCGATCCCGCAGCGACCCTCCATGTCGAGGAAATCATCCAGACGGCCGCGCAGTCGGGTACGAAGATCGTCATGGCCTCGCACGATCTGGGCCAGGTGCGCCGGCTCGCGGGCGAAGTGGTTTTCATGGTCCGGGGCCGCATCTGCGAACACGCGACCGCTCAAGACTTCTTCGATCGTCCCACCACTCGCGAGGCCGCGGCTTTCATTCACGGCGATCTCGTTCTCTGATTTGACAGGAAGGGAATTTCAAATGCTGAATCGTCGGCTGTTCACCGCGATTGCCGCTTTTGCCATGTTCGCCGTAAGCGGCGTTCCCGCCATGGCAGAGGACAAATCCATTGTCGTCGCTTCGACCACTTCGACGCAGGATTCCGGCCTGTTCGACTATTTGCTCCCCATATTCAAGGAAAAGACCGGCATCACGGTGAGGGTGATCGCGCAGGGGACCGGCCAGGCCCTCGACACTGCGCGCCGCGGCGATGCGGATGTCGTCTTCGTCCATGCCAAGGCGCAAGAGCTGAAATTCCTGGAGGAAGGATATGGCGTGAAGCGGTTTGACGTCATGTACAATGACTTCGTTCTGATCGGGCCGAAGAACGATCCCGCCGGTATTGCCGGCACCAAGGACATCGCGGCCGCCCTCGTCGCCATCAAGGACAAGAAAGCGCCTTTCGTCTCGCGAGGCGACCGGTCCGGCACTCATTTGGCCGAACTGGGCCTCTGGAAAGAAGCGGGCATCGACATCGATGCCGCGAAGGGAGACTGGTATCGCGCGATCGGGCAGGGCATGGGGGCAGCGCTCAACACAGCCGCCGCGATGGATGCCTATGTACTCTCCGATCGCGGCACCTGGATTTCCTTCAAAAACCGCGGCGATCTCCAGATCGAGGTGGAAGGCGACAAGAGGCTGTTCAACCAATATGGCGTGATGCTGGTCAATCCCGAGAAGCACCCGACCGTCAAGGTCGATTTCGGTCAGGCTTTCATAGACTGGCTGATCTCGCCGGAAGGCCAGAAGATAATCAGTGAATACAAGATCGGCGGCAAGCAGCTCTTCTTCCCGGACGCGAAGCCGTAGAGAATTCTAGGAAAAGTGGGGCCGCCTTTCCGGAACGGCACCTATGTGTCCCCCCCACACACGAAAGCTGACCGTCCGCAATCGGCCCCTTTGTTGCCGTTCGCGCGGGCGGGAATCCCGGGTTCGGGAAATGTTTTCCCGCCCTCTGAGCGCAGCCGCGTCAGCTGCCGAGAAGCGCGGCGTACCAAGCAGAGATCCGGCTCTCGATAACGGATCGAACTCGTGGCCAGTGGCCGACGCGCAGGAGAGGTTCGCAGAGTTGATTGATGCCGCTGCCACTCGTGGACCACAGATGATCGTGGATAGAAACCGTAGCTTCAAACTGACACTGGCAAGGAGCGACAGCTCGCCAGAGGCGAGGGAATTGCTGCTGAGCGGAGGCCGTACAACCTCAGCAAAGCCAGGTAGGGCAGGGGGCTGATGGGAAGGCGGTCGTTTCGGGAAATGTTTCCCGCAGGCGGAGCGAAGACCCTTGCTCGAGCGACGCGGGACATCCGATCAGCTTGATGCCAACTTGCTCTCTGCGAAACTAGAAGGCCGGCTTTGGCGCGTCGCTCCGTCGGATCGAACGTGTCGCAGCTCTTGCCCTTGCTCCACTGTCCTTACCGTTCGATCTGAAACGCGCTCTCCAGACCGCACCGTGCCGAAGATCCACCGGTGCTTTACATTTTTGTAAATTGCCTTGGATATCAGGTTCGCGATAGGGCGGGCTCGCGGCTAGGTTCGCGCGTTCGGCTTGTTGGACAACAGAACTGGTTCGTATAAACGGGCCGGGCCGTCCTTTGAGCGTCTTGCCATCGGCGGTCACCAGAGGAATATTATCCTCGGTGTCTCGCCGAGAAAACAATGGGGAAGCGGTGTCACCACCTCGACGCAGGCGCACGCCTTCGGCGTTTCGCCGCAGGCTGAACAAGGGGGTTCATACAGTCAAGTGGGCCGCTCTTCGATGGCTCCATCGAAGAGCTATTGCCGATGTCGGCCTGAGACTTGGCGCAGAACCTTTCGCTCCAATCCTTGATCAATATCCTGAGATTCCGCTCAAGGTTGTTCGTCCCTATCTGACATCGGGATTGAAGCGTGGGAACCGTGCCGCGGCGGTGATCGGCCACTACACCGCGGCCGCGCGTCTGCTAAGCGACACCGCGTTGGTCGAGAGCCACACTGGCGGTCTGGAACTGGTCGCCGTCGCGACCACCTCGGGGAAAGTCACGGTCGAGCTGACCGGCCAGGACGGTCTCCACAGGGAGGCGGAATGGCGCTTGGTCCTCTATCTGGACAAACGGCCGGTTATTGAAATGGGACTGGCAATCCTGGACAGGTCGCTGCTGAGCGTCAGGGGAGCAGGCGAGGTCCTTTTGATAGGCGCCCTCAAGAGTGTTCCCACCGGAGCGCAGGGCCTTGAGGATGCCCGCATCCTGACGAACGCCATGGAGGGCATGCGGCCGAAAACCCTGCTCCTTCTCGTCGCGCAGGCGCTTGCCCGGTCCCTAGACCTTTCCGACCTTTTTGCCGTGTCGAATGCGGGGCACGTTTTTGCAACCGACCCCAGTTTGCGCCGTCGCATCTCCGCCGACTATGACGGTTTCTGGACGGAGTCTGGAGGGCTCAGGACGGAACCGACAATGTTCGCCATGCCCACCACCAAGGCGCAGCGCGAGATTTCCGAATACAAACCCAACAAACGGGCGCGGGTTCGCAGGCGATGGCTTCTTGAGGACCAACTCGCCGAACAGATCAAGGAGGCAATTCAGCCCCTGCTTCGCAAATAGCCGCGCTTTTGCGTAACCGCTGATGCCGTCCGGCAATCGGAACAAAAACCATCCGGGGCTGTTCACCCTTGGAAGGGACCGCAATTTGGGATGCGGACAATGGATGTACAGAGCTTGGAACTGGCCAGAGCCAGGCAGCGTGTCAAGCGCGCAGAGATTTCGCTCAATCATGCAAAGGAAATGCTGGCCAAGGAAGGCGGCGTCGGGATCAATCTGGCGCTGTGCGACCGCCTCAGGTTGGAACAGAGGCGTGTGGCAGAGGCCAGAAAGCAGCTGACGAAGATCGCGCCCGCCACCTCAGCCTGATGGGGCGGCTCCCGAACCGGGCGACGTGGCCAACCTTGTCCGTGGATGAGGTCGTGGTTAAACTCGGGCCTCCGAGGGAGGCTCCAGGATGGCACTAGACCTTTCGGTAGACGCTCACGCCCCCAAGGCGGCGCCCGGCAGATATCTTTTCGGTCCCGTCGCCGACTTCCTCATGCTCGGCGGCAGCGCGTTCCTGATCCTGCCGGTGCTGTTGTTCGTGCCACGTGACTATGAAGGTCCGTTGGCCGCGACCATGGTCGTTGTGGCCTATCTGGTGAACTATCCGCATTTCGCGCATTCCTACCAGATATTCTATCGCAATTTCGGCCGGAAGGCGCGTGGCGACGGATACGACAGAAGCCTGCAGCTTCGCTACATTTTCGCCGGTGTCGTCGTTCCGGTCATCATGTCTCTCTTCTTTGTCTATGGCGCGGCGACGTCGAATACGCGGCTGCTCGGCTTCGCCGCCAACGCGATGTTCTTCTTCGTCGGCTGGCACTACGTCAAGCAAGGCTACGGCATGCTGATGGTCGACGCGGTGCTGAAGCGCAAATTCTTCGATGGCCGGGACAAGAAGATGCTGCTGGTCAACAGCTACGCGGTATGGATCCTGGCCTGGCTGCAGACCAATACGGTGGTGACGCAGGGGCAGTATTACGGCCTTCAATATTACACCTTCGCGGCGCCGCCCTGGATCACCGATATTGCCCTGCTGGCGGCCGTCGGGTCGACGGCAGCGACGCTTCTGATGCTGGCCAATCGCTGGCGAAAAAATGGCGGCGGCCTGCCTTACAACGGCATCGTGGCCTATGCCGCCTCGCTCTATCTCTGGATCCTGATCGCCAGGATAAACCCGCTCTGGCTGCTGGTCGTGCCGGCGCTCCACTCGCTGCAATACCTTGCCGTGGTCTGGCGCTACCAGACCAATGTCGAGCGTGACGTCCCGGATGCGGCAAGCGATCCGGAGCCGCAGATCCTATCCGTGCTTGGGCCTCGCTACAGGCTGCGGGTGCTGGGATTCATCATCGGGGGCGCGGCTCTTGGCTATCTCGGCTTCTGGCTGATCCCGTTCGTGCTGACCGCCCTGATCCCGTATGACAGCCAAGTTCTCGGCTCGTCGCTGTTCTTCTTCATCGTGCTGATCTTCATCAACGTGCACCACTATTTCCTCGACAACGTCATGTGGCGCCGCGGCAATCCGGAAGTGTCCAAGTATCTGTTCCGATAAGGAAGTCAGCGTCGCGGCGGTTCACGCGATCAGTGACACGTTTCCGCCGGCGTGACGCTCGAGTCGCCCGGCGAGATCGAGCTCCAGAAGCACCATCGCAATCTGCGCGGCGCTTAGTCCCGTGTGGCGGATGACGTCGTCCACCGCGATCGGCGTGGGCCCAAGCGCTTCAAGCACATCGGCGCGTTCACCTTCGCGGGGCGGCGGAACGGCCGACATATCTGGCGGCTCGGCAAGCGGTGTGGTCGGAGGACGCCGGACGCCGGCAAGCGGCGCCAGCGCGCCGAGCACATCGGCGGCTTCGGTGACGAGTGTGACGCCGTCCTTGAGCAGGGCGTTGCAGCCGGCGGCGCGCGGATCGAGCGGCGAGCCCGGCACCGCGAAGACCAGCCGGCCCATTTCGTTGGCGAGGCGCGCGCTGATCAGCGAGCCGGAGCGCTGCGCGGCCTCGACCACCACAAGCCCGAGCGCCATGCCTGCGACCAGGCGATTGCGGCGCGGAAAATCCTGGGCGCGCGGCTGCCAGCCGAACGGCATTTCGGAAACGATGGCGCCGCCGCGATCGGCGATCTCGTCGCACAGGCCGGCATTTTCGGGCGGGTAGGGCACATCGAGCCCACCGGCCAGCACGCCGACCGTGCCGGTGGAGACGCTGCCCTTGTGCGCGGCCGTGTCGATGCCGCGCGCCAGGCCGGAGACGATAGCGTAGCCCTCGCGGCCGAGATCGGCGGCCAGAATGCGCGCCATCTTGACGCCGGCAAGCGAGGCGTTGCGGGCGCCCACGATCGCCACGGCCGGCAAGCGGAACACCGCGCCTTCGCCTTTCACGGCGAGCAGCGGCGGTGGATTATCCAGGGACTTGAGCAAAGGCGGATAATCGGCCTCGCCAATGCCGACGAAGCGGGCGCCGGCGCGCCGGGCGGCTTCCAGCTCGGCTTCGGTTTCGGCGACCGAGGGGACGCGGGCGATACGATTGGCGCCGCCGGAAATCATCAGTTCGGGCAACATTTCGAGCGCGGCTTCGGCCGAGCCGAAACGGTTGATCAACTCGCGAAAGGAGGCCGGCCCGACATTCGGCGTGCGGATCAGGCGAAGCCAGGCAAGCCGCTGCCGGTCGCTGAGACGCGGGCCGGCGGTCGGCGCGCTCATCCCTTCGCCCCGATCCTGCCTTCGGTTCCGGCCATCAGCCGCGAGATGTTGGCGCGATGCTTGACGAACACGATCAGGCTCATCACGGCGAACAGGCCGGCGATCTGCGGCGTGGCGATGAAATAGAGCGCTATCGGCACGACCACCGCCGCAGCCAGCGCGGCCAGCGAGGAGTAGCGGAACAGGAAAGCCATCACGAGCCAGACGACGGCGAAGACCAAGGCGCCTTGCCAAGCCAGTCCAAGCAGCACGCCGAGATAGGTGGCGACGCCCTTGCCGCCCTTGAAGCCGAGCCAGACCGGGAAGAGGTGGCCGAGGAAGGCTGCGAAACCGGCCAGAAGCCCGTAGTCCGGCGAAAAATGCCCGGCGATCAAAGCGGCGGCCGTGCCTTTCAGCGCGTCGAGCACGAGCGTCGCGGCGGCAAGGCTCTTGTTGCCCGTCCTCAGAACATTGGTCGCGCCGATATTTCCGGAGCCGATCTTGCGGACATCGCCGAGGCCGGCCGCGCGGGTGATCAGGAGCCCGAACGGGATAGAGCCGAGCAGGTAGCCTAAGACGAGCGCGATCGCGTAACCCATTGTTTCCCCATATTTCCCGCCGCGCAGATTGCTCCTCAAGATTGAGACAATGTGCGCCATGCAACCTTGATTTGCAAGGACTGTCCTTGCTCAAGCATCAGTTGGTCATAATGGTAGAGTCGGTAGGGTTCGCCAAGCAACTCTGTGCCGGCGGGCTCTGCGGGGTGGTCTATGCAGAAAACACCGTCCGGCCCGCCACCATGGTTTGCAAGACCTTGCCCTGCAGGCGCGCGCCTTCGAAACAGGTGTTCTTCGAGCGCGAGCGAAGGCCGCTCTCGCTGACGACCCACGGCTCGTCGAGATCGACGACCGCGAGATCGGCCGGCGCGCCTGGCTTGAGCATGCCGCCCGGCAGGCCGAACAGTCTCGCCGGCGCCGTCGACAGCGTCTCGATCAGCCTCAACAGCGGCACGTCGCCATTGTGGTAGAGCCGAAGTGCCGCGCCAAGCAGCGTCTCCAGCCCGATGGCGCCGGCGGCGGCATCCGCGAAGGGCAGTCGTTTGGTGTCGACGTCCTGCGGGTCGTGCGAGGAGACGATGATGTCTATCGTGCCGTCCTTGATCGCTTCGATCATCGCCAGCCGATCGTCTTCGGCGCGCAAGGGCGGGGTCAGCCGGAAGAAGGTGCGGTATTCCCCGACATCGTTCTCGTTGAGCGACAGATTGTGGATGGCGACGCCGGCCGTGACATTGGCGCCGTCGGTCTTTGCGCGGTTCACCGCGCCGGCGGCCATCGCGGACGAGATCTTGGCGGCGTGATAGGCGCCACCGGTCAGCCGGGCCAGCGCCAGGTCGCGTTCGAGCGGGATGAGCTCCGCCTCGCGCGGAATACCCGACAGGCCGAGCCAACTCGCATATAGCCCTTCGTTCATCACGCCCGCGGAGGCGAGGCTCGCATCCTGCGTCTCATGCGCGATGACGCCGCCGAAATCGCGCGCATAGGTCAGCGCCCTGCGCATCACCAGCGCGTTGGCGATCGTGTGGCGGCCGTCGGTGTAGGCGACGGCGCCGGCCTCGCGCAGCAGGCCGAATTCGGTCATCTCGCGGCCTTCGAGGCCCTTGGTGATCGCGGCCGCCGGAAAGATGTTGACGCTTGCCGTGTCGCGGGCCGTGCGCAGCACGAATTCGACCAGCGCCACATTGTCGATCACCGGGTCGGTGTCCGGCATCATGACGATGGAGGTGACGCCGCCCGCCGCCGCCGCCACGCTTGCCGAGGCGATGGTTTCGCGATGTTCGCCGCCAGGTTCGCCGATGAAGACGCGCGCGTCGACAAGTCCCGGAATGATCGTCTTGCCAGCGCAATCGATGACGGTGGCGCCTTCCGGGGCGCCCTGGTTCAATGCCGTTTTTCCCGCCGCGGCGATCTTGCGGCCGTCGACGATGACGCTGCCGATCTCGTCCACGCCGCGTGACGGGTCGACGATGTGCGCCTTGCTGAAGACGGTCACGCTCATGCGCCGCGCCCCTCATGGTTGCGGCCATCATTGTTACGACGGGGGTCGAGCAGCGCTTCCATGACCGCCATGCGCACGGCGACGCCCATCTCGACCTGTTCCTGGATGACGCTCTGTGGTCCGTCGGCGATCTCAGAGGCGATCTCGACGCCACGGTTCATCGGGCCGGGATGCATCACCAGCGCATCGTCCTTGGCGGCTTTGAGCTTTTCGGCATCCAGGCCGAAATAGCGGAAATATTCGCGGACCGACGGCACGAAGGCGCCTTCCATGCGCTCGCGCTGCAGGCGCAGCATCATCACCACGTCGGCATCCTTCAGCCCCTCGGCCATCGAGCGCGCGACGATCACGCCCATCCTGTCAATCCCGGACGGCAGCAGCGTCGAGGGCGCGACGACGCGCACCTGCGCGCCAAGCGCGTTGAGCAGCATGATGTTGGAGCGGGCGACGCGCGAATGCAGGATGTCGCCGCAGATCGCCACGATCAGCTTCGACAGCGGTCCCTTGGCGCGGCGGATGGTCAGCGCGTCGAGCAGCGCCTGTGTCGGATGCTCATGCGCGCCGTCGCCCGCATTGACCACCGAGCAGCCGACCTTCTGGGCCAGCAGGGCAGCCGCGCCCGCCGATTGGTGGCGGATGATGAGGATATCCGGCCGCATGGCGTTGAGGGTCATCGCCGTATCGATCAGCGTCTCGCCCTTCTTCACCGAGGAGCTCGCCACCGACATGTTCATGACGTCGGCGCCAAGCCTTTTCCCGGCGAGTTCGAAGGACGATTGCGTGCGCGTCGAAGCCTCGTAGAAGAGGTTGATCTGGGTGCGGCCGCGCAGCGTCGAGGTCTTCTTTTCCGGCTGGCGTGAGATCGCCACGGCCTGGTCGGCGCGATCGAGCAGCAGCTCGATATCGGCTGGGGAAAGGTCTCGGATGCCCAGAAGATGGCGATGAGGAAAGAGCGGCAGGGACGAAGCGTCGGTCATCTCAAGGCGCTGCTATAGGGTGCGGTCCAGCCTGCCGCAAGCGCCAGCTTTGGATTGCGGGCGTTCTCCCCGGTATTTTCGTCGCGCGCCTTCCTTGGCTTGGGCTATAAGGCCCGGTGGCTTCGGATTCGCGACCGCGGCCTTGAAATGGTAAGGGCCGTTCTTGCCAACTGAAGGATTGGGCGTGACCGACGAGGTGATCAACCAACCGCCGCCGATGACGGGGGGCAACGCCTGGCGAGGCGATCCGTTGCTCATCCAGCTTGCCGAGCGCTTTTCCGACCCCGTGCGCAAGGATCTCGACGGGCTCGGCCGGTTCGTGATGACGCAGGAGGCGCAGGAACTCGCCCGCCTCGCCAACACCGATACGCCGAAATTGCGAACACATGACCGCCAGGGCCGGCGCCTCGACCTTGTCGAATATCATCCGGCCTACCATGCCTTGATGCGCCGTTCGGTTGCTGGTGGGCTGCATTCCTCGGTGTGGGAGAACGGCGATGCCGAGATCGGCCGCCGCCATCAGGTGAGGGCGGCTCGCTTCTACCTGACCGCCGAGCTCGAGACAGGACATCTGTGCCCCATCACCATGACCAGCGCCTCGCTGGCGGCGCTGATGGCGAGCCCGAAGCTGTTCCGCGAATGGGCGCCGCGCGTGACGACGCGCAAATACGACCAGACGCAGAAGCCGCCGGTGCAGAAGACCGGGCTGACGCTCGGTATGGGCATGACCGAGAAACAGGGCGGCACCGATGTACGCGCCAACACCACCAAGGCCGAGCGCACCAGCAGTGGCTTCTACCGGCTGACCGGGCACAAATGGTTCATGTCGGCGCCGATGTCGGATGCCTTCCTTGTGCTTGCTCAGGCGCCCGAGGGACTGTCCTGTTTCCTCGTTCCGCGCATCCTCGGCGACGGTTCCGGCAACGGCTTCCGCTTCCAGCGGCTGAAGGACAAGCTCGGCAACCGCTCGAACGCCTCGTCGGAGGTGGAGTTCGTCAACGCGATCGGCGAGATGGTTGGCGACCCCGGCGCCGGCGTCAAGACGATCATGGACATGGTGACGCTGACCAGGCTCGACTGCGCGATCGCTTCGTCGGCGCTCATGCGGGCCGGGCTCGCCGAGGCCGTCCATCACGCGCGCCATCGCCAGGTGTTCGGCTCGAACCTGATCGACCAGCCGTTGATGCAGCGAGTGCTGGCCGACATGGCGCTCGACGTCGCCGCGGCCACGGCGCTGTCGTTCCGGCTGGCGCGCTCCTTCGATGAAGCGGCGAGCGATCGCGGCGAAGCGGCCTTTGCCCGCGCCATGACGCCTGTCGTCAAATATTGGGTCTGCAAGATCGCGCCGGGGCTGCTTTACGAGGCGATGGAATGCCTCGGCGGCAACGGCTACGTCGAGGAGGCGCCGCTTGCCCGCTACTACCGCGAGGCGCCGGTCAACGCGATCTGGGAAGGTTCGGGCAATGTCATGGCGCTCGACGTACTGCGCGTGCTTGGCCGCGCGCCTGGCCTGTTCGAGGAAGTGCTGGCGGGTATCGATCGCGATCTTGGCACCGGCGGACGCGGCACCATCGGCGTGCTGAAGGCGGCCATGCAGGTCGCCGCGACCGACCAGGGGTCGGCGCGGCTGCTCACCGAACAGCTCGCGCTGTCGGCGGCTGCTGCGGAGCTGCGCAGGCTGGGGGCAGGGCGGATCGCCGACGCCTTCGTCGAGACTCGACTCGGCGGCCAATGGCGCACCACTTACGGCATGCTCGATTCGCGCCACGATGCGCGCATGATCATCGACACGCTCTATCCCCCGGTGACCTGATCCGGTCCTTCAAAGGCCCGGGTTGCCGGCTTGTGGATGGCCGTTAACCTTAACAAATGGTTTCCATTGCAGCGGGCCTTTGCAAAGCCCAATCTCTGCGCGCTGGAGTAGGAAAGGGTTAACCATAACCTCCCGGGCTCCGCAAAGCGGGAAGCGCATGCGGCACGTGTTGACTTCATTTCTGGCCTTCCACTGGGCGATCGTCTTTGCCCTGCTGGCCTACATCTGCATGGACGGCAATCGCGGCATCGCCGCCGCGCTTGGAGTCCTTGGCATTTCAGCCCAGGCCGGCCGGTTTGCGGGCCTTGAGCACATCGCCGTGGTTGCGCCGCTGTCGATCGCACTGCTGATCGTCGCGGTGCTGTTCTGCTGGGCGTTCGTCGAAACGCTCCTCAACATGACGGCTAGGCCGGACGCGGGCGACAGCGTGGTGCGGATCGCCTTCCTCTCGGCATCCTTCCTGTTGTCGCTGATCCTCATCGGCGGCGTCGCGCAGGGCATAGACGGCTTGTTCATGGTCATCGCGATCCAGATGACGGCGCTTCTGGCTTCCTATGTCGCGGTCCTTGCCGAACGCCGCGCCGTTGCCGCTCCCATGGCCTTGCGGGAAAATATCCGCTCCACGCCGCACCAGATGGCGATGGGCGCCGCGCATAGTTCACTGCTTTCCCGCATCTCCGGCCGCGCGGACACCAAGCCGGAAGGAGGCCGCTGATGCGCACGCTCTTCGGGCTCTGGGCCGCTCCGATGGCGATCTTCTGGGGATGGTACTTCCTGTCGCTCAACGACATGAACTTCGGCTATGTGATGCTGAGCCGACAGGTGCATGATTTCGCCTTCCAGGTTTATGGCCAGATGCTCGGCATCGATCCGGCTATCATCCCGGGCATGGTGGCGCGGACCTGCGTTTTCGACTTCTTCCTGCTCATGGGATTGTGGGCCTTCCGGCGCCGGCGCAACATCGCCGAGTGGATCAGGCAGCGCCGACAGGGCAATGTCAGCGAAGAGCGTCTTGGCCGAGCGACTGAAGCCGGTCCAACGCTCCCTGCAGAATGAAGGCGGCCGCCGCCGAATCGATCTTGCCGGCGCGCTTCTTGCGCGAGAAATCCATCTCGATCAGCGTGCGTTCAGCCGCGACCGTCGACAGCCGCTCGTCCCACAACACGAAGGGCAGATCGGAAAGCGGCGCCATGTTGCGGGCGAAGGCGCGGGATTTCTGAGCCCGTGGCCCTTCCGAGCCGTCCATGTTGACGGGCAGGCCGAGTACGATCGCGCCGACATCGTCTTTCTCAAGCTGCGCGAGCAACTGGGCGGCGTCGAGCGAGAATTTCCTGCGCAGGATGACCGGGCGCGGGTGGGCGAAGGACAGCCCGCGGTCGGAAACCGCCACGCCGATCGTCTTGTCGCCGAGATCGAGGCCGGCGAGCGTGCGGCCACCGGCAAGCCGTTCAGGCAACGCCTCGATTGAAATAACGGCCACCAGCTTCCTCTGACATCGGGGCGTCACACATCCTTTTGACGGTGGCGAGCGCCGCGCTACTTTCAATTTGCTGCCAGCGTTCTATCCTTCGCCAACCGAAAAATCGAGGAAAGCATTCATGAAACTGACCTGGTACGGACATTCGGCATTCCGCGTCGAGACCAAGGACGCCACCATCCTCATCGACCCCTATCTGGTCGGCAATCCGTCCTGGACCGGCGGCTGGGAGGGGCCGGCGGAGGGCGTGACCCATGTCCTCCTGACCCACGGGCATAACGACCATGTCAGCGGCGCGGTCGAGGTGCTGAAGAAGAGCGGCGCCATGCTGGTCGCCAATTTCGAGATATGCATGTATCTCGTCGGCCAGGGCGTCAGCGGCGACAGGATCAATCCGGGCAATATCGGCGGCACCGTCGATTGCGGACCGTTCACCACGACCTTCGTCCAGGCGCTGCACTCGTCCTCCTTCGGCGGCGAACGCGGCACCAACACCTATCTCGGCAACCCGGGTGGGCTGGTCCTGCATTTCCCCGAAGACAAGACGCTCTATCATATGGGTGACACCGACATCTTCTCCGACATGGGGCTGATCAACGAACTGCACGAGCCGAAGGTCGGCATCGTGCCCGTCGGCGACCGCTTCACCATGGGCGGTGCGGTGGCGGCTCTCGCCTGCCGCCGCTTCTTCGGTTTCGACACCGTCATTCCCTGTCATTTCAGGACCTTCTCGATGCTCGACCAGACGGCAGACAAGTTCGTCGCCGGCATGGAAGGCTCGGGCGTCAAGGTGGCGCTGCCGGAGATCGGCAAGGCGGTCACGATCTAGCCTGCTTCGTCAGGAATCTGGAACGAAACCATGGTCTTGAGGCAATCTCTTTGCGTGCTGATGCTGGTCGCGGCGACGCCCGTACCGGCGGCGGGCGCGGCGCTGCCGTGACATGGCATTCTCGGCGTTGATCGGTCCATTCCTGCGGCGCGAGCGGCCGGTCTTCCGGAAGCTGGAGCTGCATGTCGCGCATGGCTGCAACCTGGCTTGCGAAAGCTGTTCGCATTATTCGAACCACGGGCATGCCGGCACGGTTTCCATCGAGGAGGCGGATCGCTGGATGGCCCTGTGGAGTAGCAGGGTCTCGGTCAACCGTTTCTCGCTGCTTGGTGGCGAGCCGACGATTCATCCGCATTTGCCGGGTTTCGTCGGCCTGGTGCGGCGGCACTGGCCGAAAACCGAAATAGAGATCGTCAGCAACGGCTTCTTCCTGCACCGTCATCCGTCGCTGCCGGCGGTGCTTGCGGCGGATCGGGATGCCCGGCTCATCATTTCGGTGCACCACGATTCCGACGAATACCAGGAGCGGCTGAAGCCGGTCTTTGGCTTGCTCGACGAATGGCGGCGCGATCACGGGCTTGTCGCCAAGATCCGCCCGGCCAGCAAGAATTGGACCCGCCGCTACGAGGGGTTCGGCGATGCGATGTTGCCTTTCGAGGACGGTGATGTTCGCCAAAGTTGGGAGATATGTCCGGCGCGCCACTGCAAGCAGCTCCTCGATGGGAAAATCTGGAAATGCGCGCCGCTCGCCTATCTGCCGATGCAGAAGGCGCGGTACCGTCTTTCCGAGAAATGGGACCCGTATCTGGCTTACAAACCCCTCGAGCCGAGCTGCTCCGAAGCCGAACTCGGGGCCTTCGCCGCCCAGGAAGATGAGGCAGCTTGCGGAATGTGCCCGGCGAAACAGCGCCTGTTTGAATTGCCAGTGCCGCTGCGCCGGCCAAAGGCCCGCGCCGGCGCTGCGGCTTGACCGGCATCATCCATGTTGCGCGCCAAGCGCCGCGCCGCTATAGCCCGCACTGGTTTTTCCCGAGGCGATAGAACATGTCCGTTGATCTTCAGACCGTGAAGCGCGTCGCGCGCCTTGCCCGTATCGCGGTGAGCGAGGAGGATGCCGAGCGCATGACCGGCGAATTGAACGCCATCCTCGGCTTCGTCGAGCAACTGAACGAGGTCGATGTCACCGGCGTCGAGCCGATGACCTCGGTCACGCCGATGGAGATGAAGAAGCGCCAGGACGCCGTCACCGACGGCAACAAGGCCGCCGATATCGTCGCCAACGCGCCGGCGACGGAAGAGAATTTCTTCCTCGTTCCGAAGGTGGTGGAGTAGGCCGTGGCTGTCGAGATCGCCGTCGAGACGCCTTTGCAGGACGACGTGCGCGCGCTGGTCGCCGAGCTCAATGCCGCGTTGCTCGAACTGACACCGCCCGAGCATTGTTATCATCTCACCGTCGAGCAGATGGCAGGCCCGGATACGACCGTGTTCATCGCCCGCGACAACGGCCTGGCCGTCGGCTGCGGCGCGCTGAAGCGCCATGACGATGCTGTCGGAGAGGTCAAGCGCATGTACACGCGGCCATCGCATCGCGGCCGCAAGATCGGCGCCGGGATCGTCGGGCGCGTCGAGGCGCTGGCCCGGCAGGAAGGGTTGAGACGCCTGGTCCTCGAAACCGGCGATCGGCACCCCGCCGCCTGGACCGTCTATGAGCGCGCCGGATTCTCGCGTTGCGGACCGGTGCTGGATTATCCCGACTCGGAGTGGTCGGTGTTTTACGAAAAGAGCCTTGCCTGATGAGCGATCTCACACATCTCACCATTTCCGAGGCCCGCGCCAAGCTGCGCGGAAAGGAGATTTCCGCGGCCGAGATCACCGAGGCGTATCTCTCGGCGATCGATGGCGCCAATCCGGTGCTCAATGCCTATGTGGCTGTAACCGCCGACAAGGCGCGCGACATGGCGAAGGCTTCCGATGCCAGGCTCGCCAAGGGTGAGGGCGGCGCGCTGGAAGGCATTCCGCTCGGCATCAAGGACCTGTTCGCCACCGAAGGCGTCCACACCCAGGCCTGCAGCCATGTGCTGGACGGCTTCAAGCCGCGCTATGAATCTACCGTGACGGCCAATCTGTGGGCGGACGGCGCCGTGATGCTCGGCAAGCTCAACATGGACGAGTTCGCCATGGGCTCGTCGAACGAGACCTCCTATTACGGCCCGGTCATCAATCCGTGGCGACGCTCACGCCTGCAGACCACGGTCAAGCCGACAATCCATGACGGCGGCGGTGGCTTTGTCGTGCCCGGCGGCGTCGAGGAGAGCCGGACCTACGACAACATGCAGCTGGTGCCGGGCGGCTCGTCCGGCGGTTCGGCATCGTCCGTGGCCGCCTTCCTCTGCGCCGGGGCCACCGCCACCGACACCGGCGGCTCGATCCGCCAGCCTGCCGCCCTGACCGGCACGGTCGGCATCAAGCCGACCTACGGGCGCTGCTCGCGCTGGGGTACCGTCGCCTTCGCCTCGTCGCTCGACCAGGCCGGGCCGATCACGCGCGACGTGCGCGACGCCGCGATCATGTTGAAGTCCATGGCTTCGGTCGACCCGAAGGACACGACCTCGGTCGACCGTCCGGTGCCGGACTATGAGGCGGCCATCGGCAAGCCGATCAAGGGTATGAAGGTCGGCATTCCGAAGGAATATCGTGTCGACGGCATGCCGGAAGACATCGAGGCGCTCTGGCAGCAGGGCATCGCCTGGCTGAAGGATGCTGGCGCCGAGATCGTCGACATCTCCCTGCCGCATACCAAATATGCTTTGCCGGCTTACTATATCGTGGCGCCTGCCGAGGCTTCGTCGAACCTCGCCCGCTATGACGGCGTGCGCTACGGCCTGCGCGTGCCCGGCAAGGACATCATAGATATGTACGAGAAGACCCGCGCCGCCGGTTTCGGCCGCGAGGTCAAGCGCCGCATCATGATCGGCACCTATGTGCTGTCGGCGGGTTATTACGATGCCTACTATCTGCAGGCGCAAAAGGTGCGCACGCTGATCAAGCGCGACTTCGAGAACGTCTTTGCCGCGGGCGTCGACGTGATCCTGACCCCGGCAACCCCGTCGGCCGCCTTCGGCATCGCCGACGAGGACATGGCCGCCGATCCGGTCAAGATGTACCTCAACGACATCTTCACCGTGACGGTGAACATGGCGGGCCTTCCCGGCATTTCGGTGCCGGCCGGCCTCGACGGTAAGGGCCTGCCGCTCGGCCTGCAGTTGATCGGTCGTCCGTTCGACGAGGAGACTCTGTTCCAGACGGCGCATGTCATCGAACAGGCCGCAGGCAAATTTCAGCCGGAAAAGTGGTGGTAGCGTCGCCCCTCATCTGACAAGGGGCGGTGCATGTTCTACAATCTTTCGAAAATCTTCTGGTTCTTCGCCCAGCCGGTCAACCTCGCGATCTTCCTGCTGCTCGCAGGCATGCTGGCGATGCTGTTCGGACGCCGTCGTCTGGCAGTAGCCGGCGGCGTGCTCGGCTTCGCGGTCCTGGTCCTTTCGGCCTGGACATCGCTTGGCGCGATAATGCTCAACCCGCTGGAGGAGCGTTTTCCCAAACCGCCATTGCCCGAAAAGGTGGACGGCATCGTCGTGCTGGGCGGCGGCTTCGAAGGCGCGATCAATCTCGCGCGCGGCGGCTATGAATTGAACAGCAGCGGCGATCGCATGGTGGAGACCGCGATCCTCGCAAGGCGCTTCCCGCAGGCAAAAATACTTGTATCCGGCGGCAACGGCTCGCTGTTCCTTGACGGGGAGGGCGACGCCGACACCGCGCCTCGCCTGCTTGGGGCTCTCGGTGTTTCGGCCGATCGCCTGATTCTCGAGGACAAATCGCGCAATACCTATGAGAATGCGGTGTTCTCGCGACGGCTCGTCGACCCGAAGCTGGGCGAGACCTGGCTGCTGATCACGTCTGCTTTCCACATGCCGCGCGCCAAGGCGCTGTTCGACAAGGCGGGTTTTGCGACCATCCCATGGCCGGTCGACTATCGCACCTCGGGCAAGGAAGGCGTCGGATTCTTCCGCGACAATCCCGTCGATTCCATACAGGCGACCACCATGGCTGTCCGCGAGTGGGTCGGGCTCTTCGCCTACCGGCTCTCCGGCAAGATCGATCAGTTCTTTCCAGGACCGGGCGGCTGACCGGTCACCGCCTGCAGCGCGGCCGAGAAGAACTGGCGGCACGCCAGCACCGCCAGGAGCACCAGTGTCGACATTCGCCGAAAGATGAAGTAATCCCAGCATTGCTTGTAACACAAGCGATGCCGGCGCCTCGACGGGCGCCCGCAGGGCGATGTCGCTGACGGAGCAAACAAGGTCGGCAGCCGCCGAGCCGCGACATGCAAAACAGCGGAAACATCCCGCGAGTTCCTATATGTAGGTTCTGATCGGCCCTCAGGAGACAACGGCCCCGTGTTCCTTTCGGTTTTCGACCTGTTCAAGATCGGCATCGGCCCATCGAGCTCGCACACGATGGGGCCGATGACGGCCGCGCGCCGTTTCCTCGACGAGATACTGGCCGGCGACTGGCCCCGGCCCGCCGGCGTACAAGTCGACCGCATTGGCGCCAGCCTGCATGGCTCGCTCGCTTACACCGGTGTCGGCCATGGCTCCGACCGTGCCGTTATCCTCGGCCTGGCGGGCCAGACGCCACAAACGGTGGATCCGGACGAGGCCGACGGCATCGTTGCCAGCATCGGCGCGGAGAAGCGCATTTCGCCGCCCGGACATCCGGCATACCGCTTCAATCCCGCCAAGGACCTCGTGCTCGACCGCAAGACGCCGCTGACCGGCCACGCCAACGGGATGGCCTTCTACGCCTATGATGCGTCCGACCGGCTGCTGCTCAAGCGCATCTATTATTCGATCGGCGGCGGCTTCGTCGTTTCCGAGGAAGAGCTGCAGCGCATGAAGGCCAAGGGCTCGGTGACGACCGAAGGCAAGAAAGTGCCATATCCGTTCAAGAACGCCGTCGAGATGCTGGCGATGGCGGCAAAGAGCGGGCTTTCCATCGCCGAGATGAAGCGCGCCAATGAGGAAAAGCACATGTCGCGTGAAGAGCTCGACACGGGCTTGGATGCGATCTGGGGCGCGATGAAAGGCTGCATCGACCGGGGCCTGTCGCAGGACGGCATCATGCCGGGCGGGCTTAAGGTGCGCCGCCGCGCGCGGCAATTGCACGACAAGCTGCAGGAACAGTGGCAGCGGAACCGGCCCAACCCCTTGCTCGCCAATGACTGGCTGTCGATCTACGCGATGGCGGTCAACGAGGAGAACGCCGCCGGCGGTCGCGTCGTGACGGCGCCGACCAATGGCGCTGCCGGCACGCTGCCGGCGGTGCTGCGCTACTGGCTGCATTTCCATCCGGAGGCCGACCAGCCGAGCATCCGCGACTTCCTGCTGACGGCCGCCGCCGTCGGCGGCATCATCAAGTCCAACGCCTCGATCTCAGGTGCCGAGGTCGGCTGCCAGGGCGAGGTGGGCTCTGCTTCGGCAATGGCCGCCGCCGGCCTGTGCGCCGTCATGGGCGGCACGCCCGAGCAGGTCGAAAACGCCGCCGAGATCGCGCTCGAGCATCATCTCGGCATGACTTGCGATCCCGTCGGTGGCCTGGTGCAGGTGCCCTGCATCGAGCGCAACGCGCTTGGCGCGGTGAAGGCGGTCACGGCCGCTTCGCTCGCTATCAAGGGCGACGGCACGCACTTCGTGCCGCTGGACGCCGCGATCGAGACCATGCGCCAGACAGGTCTGGACATGAACGAGAAGTACAAGGAGACCAGCCTCGGCGGCTTGGCGGTCAACGTCGTCGAGTGCTAAGGTCTCATCGGGACTCTGGGCTGGCCCTGTGGAGAAGTCGCTCAAGGCGTTGACGCGCCGACCCTTGCGGCTAAATCTTGGGGTATGTCACTCAATCTCATCAAACTATGCGTCGGTTGCGACAGCATCGAGGATCTCGAAGAGTGGATTGCCTTCCGCCTCGACGAGCGGCGGCGCGCCGGTGAGCCGGCCGAGCATTGGCACACCACCCGCATGGTGCCGACGCGCGGCGACGAGATCACTGATGGCGGCTCGCTCTATTGGGTGATCAAGGGCAGCGTCCAGTGCCGGCAATTGATCACCGAGATCCGGCCTTTCACCGACGGCGAAGGCATCGGCCGCTGTCATCTTGTGCTCGATCCGAACGTGGTGCGCACCGACTGGCAGCCGCGTCGAGCCTTTCAGGGTTGGCGCTATCTGAAGCCTGCCGACGCGCCGGCTGATCTCGGCAAGGGCAGGGCGGCGTTCGCCGAGATGCCTCCGAAGCTCAGATTGGAGCTCGCCGAACTCGGCCTCCTGTAGCGGCGTTTTGCGCCCCGGCCGGCGCGCTGGCCCTTCGGCTCGCCGGATGTGGGACTTGCAAGCGCCGGACCTTGGTCTCATCCTGTTTGCGATGCTCAGTCATCTGTATGGCGGTGCTAACCGATGGGCGTGATCCTCGCTTTGGCGGCGGTGCTTGTGGTGCTTTTCGGCGCCGCGACGCTGTTTGTGCGCGCGGATGCGGCAAGAATGGCCGATGGGCTGAGATCGCTCGGGCCGGCTTTTCTGGGACTGGTCGGCGCGCCCATGCTGATCTTCGGGCGCAGCCTCATCGGCGGACTGCTTTTGCTCGCGGCGCTCGCCTGGGTCGGCTGGATCCGCACGAGGCGGCCTCCGGCACGCGCCTCTGCGTCCAAGCATTCGACGGTGCGTACCGCCGCGCTCGAAATGGACCTCGACCATGACAGCGGCAAGCTCGAGGGGCTTGTCCTGGCCGGGCGCTATGAAGGAAAAATGCTGGGTGCCATGGGATTGACGGACCTGCGCCAGCTTTATGGCGAGCTCAGCCCGGACCTGGAGAGCCGCCAACTGCTAGAGACGTATCTTAACGGCCGTTTTCCCGTCTGGCGCAAGGACACGCAACCGGACAGTGGCGAAGGGCTGGGTGTTGCGCCAGGTGCGGGCGCCATGACTAAGGAGGAGGCCTACAAGATCCTTGGTCTTGAAGCGGGGGCTGCCGCGGCGGATATCCGCAAGGCGCACCGCCGCCTGATGCAGCGCTTGAACGCCGATGTCGGCGGCACGTCTGTCCTGGCGGCGCGAATCAATGAAGCCAAGGACGTCTTGCTCTCCAATCACGATTAGTCTCCTTTGACGCGGGTACCTTGCGGGAGATTTCGACAGCCGCCTATTGCTGGACGGCGTAGCACGAGATTTTCTTGCGCTTCAGCGCATCACAGGCTTTCCAGGCAGCGTCCTTCGAGCCGAAGCCGCCGAAGCGGGCGCGGTAGTAGGTGGTGCCGTCATTGTCGAAGGGGACCGTGAAGCCCGACGCATCCGCCAGGATCCTCGGCGCCTGCTTGGCGGTCTGATCGAGCAGGCTCTGAGCTCCCGATTTCGTGGGCGAGGAAGCGACCTGGACGACCCAGCCCGACGGCAGCGACGATGTCTTGACCGGATCGATCGCCGGCGCGGCGGGCGCCTGCTCGGCATAGGCGGCGACGCTGGTGTCCTCAGATTTGGGAGCCGGCGCCATGGCGGCTACGGCAACGGTCTTGACCTTGTGGGCCTTGAGCACCGGCTTGGTCTCTTCCGCCACGTCCTGGGTGTCGTCCTGAACGTCATCGGCTGACGCGACGACAGTATCATCCGTTGCCGGCTTGGCGTCCGGCGTCGGCGCGTCATGCTTGGGCAAGAAGACCTTGGCCAGCGTCTTGATAGGATTGTCATTGCCCTTGGCGATGAGATCGCCACCGCCACGCGTCGATGCGCGCGGCAGATAGGTGTTGATCAGCGCGGCCATCTGGTTGTCGCGGCTGCGGCCGGAGGTGCCGCCCATCACCACCGCGACGAGGCGGCGATCGCCATCGGCGACGGAGGAAACGAGGTTGAAGCCCGAGGCGCGGGTGTAGCCGGTCTTGATACCGTCGACGCCCTTGATGCGGCCAAGCAGGCGGTTGTGACCATTGATGCGCTGGCGCCCGTAGAGGAAGGAACGCTGCGAGAAATAGCCGTAATATTGCGGGTAGTGTTCGCGCAGCGCGATGCCGAGCATCGCCATGTCGTGAGCCGTGGTGAACTGGCCGGGGTTGGGCAGGCCGTTGGCGTTGCGGAAGACGGTGCCGTTCATGCCGAGCTGGCGCGCCTTGGCCGTCATCATGCGGGCGAAATTGTCCTCGTTGCCGCCAAGCAGTTCACCGAGCGCCGTGGCCGAATCGTTGGCCGACTTGGTCACGATCGACAGGATCGCGATCTCGACCGGCACCGAGGCACCCGGGCGCACACCGAGCTTTGTCGGGGCCTCAGCCGAGGCATGCGCCGAAAACGGAACCGGAGTGTCCTTGCTGATCCTGCCCTTCGCCATCGCCTCGAAGGTCAGATAGAGCGTCATCATCTTGGTGAGCGAGGCCGGATAGCGCCGGCCATTGGCATCGGCCGAATAGAGCACCTTGCCGGTCTTGGCGTCGACGACAATGGCCGCAGGCTTGGCGGCAAGGGCCGAAGCGACATCGGCGGCGACTATCGTCACCGCGAGTACGGCGATCGCGATTGCCTTGAAGGAGAATGAAGATTTGGAGACGAAGCCCGACAACGCCTGACGCACCGTTACTTACCCTGAATTTTCGTTGCCCCGGAGGCGGCAAAGGGAGTGCCGACCTCGCTTCCGGCCAAGCTATCGCGCCCAGCGTTACCAATCCGTTTATGGTAACCGCCGCGTTCACCATTTTTCGGCAAATCGAACTTCTCTTTAATCGAATTTTACCGGCCGCCGGCTCCGAAGCCATGCCCACCAAGGGATTCTTGACTTTTGTGCATTGCACAATATATTGGAGTGCATTGCACAAGGGCGCCCGGGGCCAAAAGGGCGTTTCAACCAAAGGGAAGTATGAAATGACCCAGACCTATGAGGACTTCGCGAAGTACGGCAAGGAGTTCACCGACACCGGGCTGAAGAGCTTTGCCTCGCTCACCAAGGGTGCGCAGGCGATCGCTACCGAGGCCGGTGAATACACCAAGAAGAGCTTCGAGGCCGGCAGCGCCGCCTTCGAGAAGCTGTTCGCGGCCAAGTCTATCGAGAAGGCCGTCGAGATCCAGACCGATTACGCCAAGCAGAGCTATGAAAGCTTCGTGGCCGAGGCCAGCAAGATCGGCAACCTTTATGCCGAACTCGCCAAGGAAGCCTACAAGCCGTTCGAATCGGTTGTAGCCAAGGCGAAATAATTTCGCCCGATCATACCCGATACGGCCAACTGGCCTGCGGAAAGGACCCGGTTGCGGAAACGCGGCCGGGTTTTTTCATGCGCGAGCGCAACCCGATACATGTTGCCGCATTCACGATTGAGAAATTCGCTGAGGTTTGCCCACCTAGCCATATTGTCAGCTAAACAGAAGGGCTTAAAATCGTCCATCGAGAACCTACATGTTGAACTCGCATGAGGATTCGAAAAGGCTGGACTACGTGACGATCGGTTTGACTGCCACGGCGGGCGTGGTGCGAATGCAAGGTGACGGAGACCGCAACGATCCCGGTCGCGGCACCGCTGTCATCACGCGCACCAAAACCAAGACCAAGAAGCCGAGCCTCTACAGGGTCCTCATCCTGAACGACGACTACACTCCGATGGAGTTCGTCGTTCACGTCCTGGAACGTTTTTTCCAAAAGGACCGCGAAGCCGCCACACGCATCATGCTTCATGTTCACAATCATGGAGTGGGCGAGTGCGGTATCTACACATTCGAGGTGGCCGAGACCAAAGTGTCCCAGGTCATGGATTTCGCCCGACAGAATCAGCATCCGCTGCAATGCGTGATGGAGAAGAAGTGAGGTAACATGCCGGCTTTCTCCCAAGGCCTGGAAAAGGCGCTACATCAGGCGCTGACATTCGCCAATGAGCGGCATCATGAGTATGCGACGCTCGAACACCTGTTGCTCGCCCTAATCGACGATACGGAAGCGGCCGCCGTCATGCGCGCCTGCAATGTCGATCTCGACGAGCTCAAGCATACCGTTCTCACCTATATCGACACCGAGCTCGACAATCTGGTCACCGGCTACGACGAGGATTCCAAGCCGACCGCCGGCTTCCAGCGCGTCATCCAGCGCGCCGTGATCCATGTGCAGTCGTCCGGCCGCGAGGAAGTGTCCGGCGCCAACGTGCTCGTCGCCATCTTTGCCGAGCGCGAGAGCCACGCCGCTTATTTCCTGCAGGAACAGCAGATGACCCGCTACGACGCGGTCAACTATATCTCGCATGGCATCGCCAAGCGCCCGGGCGCTTCGGAATCGCGCACGCCGCGCGGCGCCGAGGACGAGCAGGGCGGCCAGAACGGCGCCGAGCCGCAGGAAGAGAGTGGCAAGAAGAAGCAGCAGGACGCGTTGACCGCCTACTGCGTCAACCTCAACAACAAGGCGCGGGCCGGCAAGATCGACCCGCTGATCGGCCGTGACAGCGAGATCAACCGCACCATCCAGGTGCTGTGCCGCCGCTCCAAGAACAACCCGCTCTATGTCGGCGACCCGGGCGTCGGCAAGACCGCGATCGCGGAGGGGCTGGCCAAGCGCATCGTCGAAGGCGATGTGCCGGAAGTGCTGCAGGACGCCACCATCTTCGCGCTCGACATGGGCACGCTGCTGGCCGGCACCCGCTATCGCGGCGACTTCGAGGAGCGGCTGAAGCAGGTCGTCAAGGAACTCGAGGACTATCCGGGCGCGGTGCTCTTCATCGACGAGATCCACACCGTGATCGGGGCGGGCGCCACGTCGGGCGGTGCGATGGACGCATCGAACCTTCTGAAGCCGGCGCTATCGTCCGGCGCGATCCGCTGCATCGGCTCGACCACCTACAAGGAGTTCCGCCAGTTCTTCGAGAAGGACCGCGCCCTGGTGCGGCGCTTCCAGAAGATCGACGTCAACGAGCCGACCATCGAGGATGCCATCGAGATCATGAAGGGCCTGAAGCCCTATTTCGAGGAGTTCCACAAGGTCCGCTACACGAGCGAGGCGATCAAGGCTTCGGTGGAGCTGTCGGCGCGCTACATCAACGACCGCAAGCTGCCGGACAAGGCGATCGACGTGATCGACGAGACCGGCGCCTCGCAGATGCTGGTGCCCGAGGCCAAGCGCAAGAAGACGATTGGCATCAGGGAGATTGAAGCCACGATCGCCACCATGGCGCGCATCCCGCCGAAGACGGTTTCGGCCGACGACGAGAAGGTGCTGCAGGGTCTCGATATCGAGCTGAAGCGCGTCGTCTACGGCCAGGATACCGCGATCACCGCGCTGACCTCGGCCATCAAGCTGGCGCGCGCTGGCCTGCGGGAGCCGGAAAAGCCGATTGGCTCCTACCTGTTCTCGGGTCCGACCGGCGTCGGCAAGACCGAAGTGGCCAAGCAACTGGCTGCCTCGCTCGGCGTCGAGCTGATCCGCTTCGACATGTCGGAATATATGGAACGCCACACCGTCTCGCGGCTGATCGGCGCGCCTCCCGGCTATGTCGGCTTCGACCAGGGCGGCCTGCTGACCGACGGCGTCGACCAGCATCCGCATTGCGTGCTGCTGCTCGACGAGGTCGAGAAGGCGCATCCGGACCTGTTCAATATCCTGTTGCAGGTGATGGATCACGGCAAGCTGACCGACCACAACGGCAAGCAGATCGACTTCCGCAATGTGATCCTGATCATGACCACAAATGCGGGTGCGTCGGATGCGCAGCGCGCGGCGATAGGCTTCGGCTCGACCAAGCGCGAGGGCGACGACGTCGAGGCGATCAATCGGCTGTTCACGCCGGAGTTCCGCAACCGTCTCGATGCGATCATCCCGTTCGGCTCGCTGCCGGTGCCGGTGATCCACCAGGTGGTGCAGAAGTTCGTCATGCAGCTCGAGGCGCAGCTCTCCGAGCGTGGCGTCACCTTCGACCTCTCGCCCGAGGCGATCGCCTGGCTGGCGGACAAGGGCTATGACGAGCGCATGGGCGCGCGTCCACTCGGCCGAGTCATCCAGGAGCACATCAAGAAGCCGCTCGCCGACGAGGTGCTGTTCGGCAAGCTGAAGAAGGGCGGCACGGTGCGCGTCACCGTCGAGAAGAAGGAAACCGGCGAGACCGGCCTGAAGCTCGAATCGCTGGCCGACGAGGCTCCGGTGCAGCCGAAGAAGGAAGAACCGGAAGACGCGCCGAAGCCGAAGAAGGCCGTGGCCAAGAAGCCGGCCGCCAAGAAGGCCGTTGCGCAGAAGCCGGAGCCGAAGGGCAAGGACGGCAACAAGCGCAGCCTGGTGCCGCAACTGCCACGCAAGGGCTGATCAGCCTGGACATCGAAAGGAGCCCCGGAAACGGGGCTTTTTTCATGGAAGGATAGGCCTGCATGGAAGCCGGACAAATCGTTATCCTGAACGGCGCGCCGCGATCGGGAAAGTCGAGCATCGCCCTGGCGATCCAGGAGACATTCGACGGCATCTGGATCAATCTCGGAGTCGATGGCTATGCGCGGCTGACGCCGCCGCGGTTGCACCCCGGCATAGGTCTGCGTCCTGGCGGCGAACGTCCCGATCTCGAAACCGTCGTGCCGGATCTCTATGCCGGGCTTTATGAGTCCATCGCGGCGCACAGCCGGCTGGGGTTGAACGTCGTCGCCGACGTTGGTCATCACGACAACTATTCCAGGCCACTCGGCATCCTGCACGAATGCGCCCGGCGCCTCGCCGGCCTCCCAGTGCTGTTCGTGGGGGTCCGCTGCCCGGTGGAAGTGATCATGGAAAGGCGCGCGGCGAGTGGAGCGGACGGAGCGTATGTGACCGGTTCCGCCGGCGATCCGGTGCCGCGGCCGGCCGGTCTTTGGCAGGAAGAGGTGCATAGGCCGGGCATTTACGATTTTGAGGTCGATACATCGCGGCAAAGTTCCGCCGAGTGCGCCAGGGCAATCCGGCAACGCCTCGAGGCAGGTCCAGAACCGGAGGCCTTTCGGACGCTGGCGCGGATGCGGGCCGGCTGAGCCTCACGGCGCCAGCTAGCGCCGCGCCAACAAGTTCGAACCGCTGGTCGAGGATGCCTTGCCAGTTGGCGGGATCAAGCAAGTCCTTCGGGCGCGAAGCGGATCAGGAAATATCCGCACGCCTTCCAGATCGCGATCGTCAAGAGCGCGCCCGCGTATCCGTCCAAGGCATAGTGCCAGCCGAGCACGACCGAGCCGATCATGATCATGCCGGCGAATGCCCATGTCAGCGCGCCGGCGAGCCAGGACCGGCGCGTTGCGTAGAGGGCGAACAGCACCGCCATCGCCACGTGCATGGAAGGGAAGGCTGATATTCCGATACTGCCGCTGGTCGCGCCGGTATAGCCGCTCCAAAGCATGTCCTGCGTGGTGAGCGCCCAGATCGGGGAGACGCGATCGGCGGCGGCTAGTGCCTGCATTAGGGGCCGGAAGCCATCGCCAAGCCCCAGCCGCTCGAAAAAGCACGGCCCCGCCGACGACAGCCCCATTGCCAGGAAAAAGCCGCCAAGAGTTCCCACCAGCATGAAGCTCATCAGGAACTGGTGGCGCAGTTTCGTATCTTTGCGCGTGATGCAGGCGGTGAAGACCGTGGCGATGAGCACGATGAACCAGAAATTGTACGCGATGTTGAGCGTCTTCAATGCAAGCGGCGACTGGACAACGAACCATAGCCATTCATGCGGGGCCCGGCCGAAATGCAGGATCCGGTCGGCGTCGGCCAACGCCCTGTCCCACGCGAACGGCGAGAGGATTGCGATGGCGCCTTTCAGCACGGAGAAAGCGGATATGAAGGCGATGCTCGCCGCCAGACCGTTCAGTCCGTTGGCTGTGCGTTCGGCGTCGCCGAAGAAGCCGCTCAACGATTTCAGGAAGGCGCCGAGCGGTTGGGTCTCCCGCTTTACCAGCGCCAGATGGACGAAGACGCCAAGCGCAAAGAGGCTGCCGCAAATCCAAAGCGCAATGAATAGATACTGGGCGTATTCCTCCAACACGCCGAAATCCGGCATGTTCCCGGTATGCGAGCCGACCGCAATTGCCAGAAGCAAGGCAGCCGCGGCCATTGCGTGCAGCAGCCTGTGCCGTCGAAAGGCATCCGCCAGGGCAGTCAGAAAAGCACGCCCGGAAGCTGTCTTCGCCAGAGGCGGCGCCGCAACCGAATTCTCCATGGCTTCGCCCTCCGATGGCTCGCGACATGGTTCTACCGCGAGATCGTTCGATATTCCCTAACCGGGCAATTCGAGTGCGAACAATCGTACCCGGCGTGGCACGCGGCGGGCCGGGATCGAAAAATCGCCTTCCAGGGTATCGGGCCGCGCCAGGGATCCTGCGGCAAGCCGAAGCGGGTTCTCAGTTCGAGGCTATTGCCAAGTTCAATTTCCCAATGCCGCCCGTATCTTGCCGGCGTTTTCGGCCAACACTTCCGGCTTTTCCATCTGTCCTGAATGCGGCTTCAGCGGCACGCCCTCGAAACGCGGGACGACATGGACGTGGAGGTGATAGACGGTCTGCCCGGAGGCCGGCTCGTTGAACTGCATCAAGGTAACGCCATCCGCCTTGAAGGCCTTTTTCACCGCCACCGCCACCTTCTGCACCACGCCAAACAATGGGCCCAGCGTTGCCGGATCGGCGTCGAGCATGTTGCGCGACGGCGCCTTGGGCACCACCAGCGTGTGGCCTGTGCCTTGCGGCATCACATCCATGAAGGCGACGACCGCGTCATCCTCATAGATGCGGTGCGAGGGAATCTCGCCGCGCAGGATTTTCGCGAAGATGTTGCCGGGATCATAGGCTTCGGCCATGGCGGGAGGCTCCGGTTGTGCTCTGCGTCCGGTTTAGCGAAGCCGCCCGTGGGCGGCAAGCCGGCCAGGCCTGACCGGCTTTGACATCGCCCGGCGCCACATGCCGGACGGACTACCGCAGCTGACGGAAGAAGCCGCCGCATGCGTGGTCGATCATGGAAGATCGATGGCGCCCGCTTCGACCAAGGCCCGGTGGAACCGCTTCGTGCGCCCGCATGCAGGGTTGAAATAGGTCGCCGGCTCGGCTTTCAGCAAGGCGGCGCGGGTCGCGAAGACCGGATCGAGCGCTATGTTCGCGGCCTGCAGCGCGAGCGTCGACAGATAGGCTATGTCAAGCACTGGCGGCGCGACCAAGTCCGGCGGCAGCTCGTGGTTGATCGGTTCGATCGCATAGAATGTCTGGTAGAGCGTTGGATCGGTAGGCGGCCTGCCGGTCATCGAGGCGGTGAATGACGGCTGGTGGTCGCCAAAGCGCACGATAATGGCGGGATGGCCGTCGAGCGCTGCCTCCAGCCGGCAACGGAATGCTTCATAGGCTCCGACCGTTTCGACAAACCGCACCATGTACTCGCCATATTCGGCGCTGCCGGTGGCGGCGGCGGCTTCGCAACGAAGCCCGGCGTGGAGATTCTCCGGAAAGACGCGGCGATGATGATCGCCATGGTTCATCAGCGTCATGATGGACATGAAGCATGGGCCGCCGCCGGCACGCATCGAGAATTTGTCGAGCGCATGGTCGAAGAGCTGCTGGTCGTGATGCTCGATCTGCCAGCGCGCGGCATCGAAAGGCGCAGGCAGCAACTTGGCATAATCGACATCGCGAATCCCGATGGACTCATAGAATTGCCCGCAGTTGAAGCTTGCCGGAGCGTCGCAACTGACCAGGGAGACCCGATATCCGAGCTTAGCCAGAAAGAAGGGGAGCGAGTGACGGATGCGTCCTGCAAGCAGATAGGAGACGTAGCGGCTATCAGCACCGAACGAGAGCGACGAGAGGCCCGTCAGGGCTGAAAACTCGCTCTGTATCGTGCCGCCGCCGAAAATATCGACATGCAAGGTTCCCGACAAACTCCCCGGTGGCGCAAGGAACTGCTCGAACGCGTCATTGACCGGGAGGCTCAAGGCCCGCGGGTCGAATGTCGATTCATGCATGACCATGAAAATATGCGGCATGCGCTGATCGGCAGCGGAATGCGCGGCCGTCGCGGGCAGGAGGGGGAGTGGATCGGGCGCGATGTCGACGAAGCGCGGACGGCGCGACGGGCCTGCGCCAAACCATGAGGCGACGAAGCCGGAAAGATGGGCACGGTCCTGCGTGATGAGCTGGAGCCTGAAACGCCCAGGTCCGCCGCTGATCCAGAATGCGATGAAATACAAGAGAACGGTTACGCCGAACATGCCGAGGCGCGCCTGCAAGGGAATCGCCGGCTCCTCGACCAGGTTCGCTATCAAAATGGCGGAGGCAAGGATCACGATCGTGGCCGCCGCGCCGGAAACAACCAGGCGCTTATGGTCATTTGCCAATCCCCAGATCGTTGGCCCGCCTAGATGATAGACGTCTCCCGCCAGGAAATTGAAACCAAGATAGCGGTATTTTAGCTTGGACGTGCCGCCGATGATCGCGATGAGAGCCAGTGTGGCCCAAAGCGCGCCCGTCCTTCCCGCAAAGAACAGATGAACCGCGCCGAACAGCAAGAACGCGGCCGTGAACCCAAGGTGCCAGGTCGACGGCCGGCGTTCCAGCCAGGCGACCAGCAGCAACCCTGACAAAAGACCCACCATGCCGAGCAAAAGCCCGGCATCCCAAGACGCCAATCCCCCCATCGTCTCCCCCTAAGGGTGTCTCGCAAATCACCCTTAAGTTGAAACGTCTAATGAATTTTGCCGGCACAGTATATCGAGCTCGACTAGGCCAGGCCAACTGCCAAGACGTGGCCCAGGGACCGCAGGCCTGCTTCCAGGCTAGACGAGGTCTCCACCAAAAAATTGTTCCTGGTGGGCATGGTCATCGCCACCGCTGTTGCTTGATCGCGGGTGCCCGTCGTGTGATAGGCAAAGTTGATCGTGGAGCAATCAATGAAGTGGGTCGTCGCCGGTTGGCTGTTGTTCATCGTGTCGGCGCTGTTCTTCATTGCCGCGGCATGGCGCGCGGGTGATTTGCTCGCGCTTGTCGGCGCCGTGCTGTTCCTGGTCGCCTGCTTTTCGTTTCTGGTTCCGATCGCGGCCGGAAAGCCTGACTGACCCCCGGCTATTCGCCGAGATCCTTGCGGAAGGGCGTGTGCTCTTCGAGATATTCGCCCATGCGCTCGACCTCGCGCCGCTCGCGCCTGAGATAGTCGGCGACGGCGTTGCGCAGACCGGGGTGCGAAATGTAATGCGCCGAATGCATGGTCACCGGCCGGTAGCCGCGCGCCAGCTTGTGCTCGCCCTGCGCTCCTGCCTCCACGACCTTCAGCTTGCGCTCGATGGCGAAGTCGATCGCCTGGTGGTAGCAGACCTCGAAATGCAGGAAGGGATGGTCCTCGATGCAGCCCCAGTTGCGCCCGTAGAGCGCGTCGGAACCGATGAAGTTGATGGCGCCGGCAATGTAGCGTCCGCCACGCCTGGCCATCACGAGGAGGATGTCGTCGGCCATGCGCTCGCCGATCAGCGAGAAGAACTGACGGTTGAGGTAGGGCCGGCCCCATTTGCGCCCGCCAGTATCCATGTAAAAGGTGAAGAAATCGTCCCAGGCGCTTTCGGTGATGTCCTTGCCGGTGAGCCAGTCGATCGAGATGCCGTCGGCCAGCGCCTCGCGGCGCTCCTTCTTCATCGCCTTGCGCTTGCGCGAGGCGAGCGTGGCGAGGAAATCGTCGTAGCTTGAAAAGCCTTCGTTGAAGAAATGGAACTGCTGGTCGGTACGGTGCAGGAAACCCGCCGCCTCCAGGGTCGCGACGTCCGTCTCGTCGGCGAAGGTGACATGCGCCGAGGAGACGCCGAGCCTGTCGGTCACGAGTTTCAGGCCCTCCGCCAGGCCGGCCCTGACCGCGCCGTCGTCCTGGCCTTTGCTGACCAGCAGGCGAGGGCCGGTGACCGGGGTGAACGGCACCGAGCACTGCAGCTTGGGATAGTAGCGGCCACCGGCGCGCTCGAAGGCGTCAGACCAGCCATGATCGAAGACATATTCGCCCTGGCTGTGCGATTTGAGGTAACAAGGCACGGCGCCGAGAAGCCTGCCTTGCGCGGTTTCTAGCCTCAGGTGATGGCCTTGCCAGCCGGTGCGCCGGACAGCGCAACCGGAATCCTCCAGTGCGCTTAGAAAAGCGAATGAAACCAGTGGGTTGTAGCCATTTTCCTTGTCACCGCGCGTGGTACCGGCAAAGCCGTTCCATTCCTCGCAGGTGAATGCGCCGATGCCCGCCGCGACGCGGATCGCATAATCCGCGTTCGCTGCCTGTCCATCGTCTTCATCACCCTGATCCATGGGGCTTATTTAAGCTTCGCCAGGTCAGCTACAAGTCACGTTTGAGGCACCCGGCTCAGGCGACTTTCACCAGGTCGGGCTCGAAACCCTCGAAGGTCATCTGGTCGGCATATTTGAAGGTGAGGTCGACCGCCGGCTGGTCGTGCACGGTCCAGGTGATGACGGGCATTTTCAGCTTTTCGCGCACGAAGCTGACGAAGGGGTTCGGCAGATCGCCGGCAGCGTAGGAAGTGAAGGCCAGGTCATGCGCGAGCATGGCGAAATGCGCTTCGATCAACTGGTTGTCCCTGCCATAGGCGGTCAGCCCGCCCGGGATGCCCGGCGCGTCCTTGGCGAAATCGCGGATCAGCCAGTGATCGAACGACATGATCGCGACCTTGCCCCTATAGCGCTTGAGCAGCCGGCCGACGCTTGCCACCAATCCCGCGTCGTGACCGGGAACGCCCTTCAGTTCGACCACCAGCGGGACCCGGCCGTCGATCAGGTCGAGCGCTTCCTCGAGCGTCGGGACACGATCCTTGGTGCCGCCGATCCTGAGCTCGCCAAGCTCGGCAGCGGTGCGCTGCCAGACAAATCCGTCGTGACCGGTCAGGCGTTTGAGGTCGCCGTCATGGATGATGACCGGCACGCCGTCGGACGAGATATGCACGTCGCACTCGATCGCGTAGCCGCGCTCGGCCGCCGCGGCGAAGGCCGACAGGGTGTTTTCCCAGCGCGTCTTGTTCATGTCGTGGAAGCCGCGATGCGCGACAGGCCGAGCAATCAGCCAGGACAGGTCGGTCATCTCAAGCCTCATTCGACTTCGAAGATCGCTTCGATCTCGACAGCGGCGTTGAGCGGCAGCGAGGCGGTGCCGACAGCCGAACGGGCATGCTTGCCGCGTTCGCCGAGCGCCGCAACCAGGAAGTCCGAGGCGCCGTTGGCGACCAGATGCTGCTCGACGAAGTCAGGCGCGGAGGCAACGAAGACCGTGATCTTGACCAGGCGGCGGATTTTTTCGAGGTCGCCCAGCGCTGCCTTGGCCTGCGCAAGCAGGTTGATGGCGCAGAATTTCGCGCCTTCCTTGCCTGCCGCCGTGTCGATGTCGCGGCCGAGCAGGCCGGTCGCCTGCAGCTTGCCGTCCTTCAGCGGTAATTGGCCGGCGGTGAACAGCGTGTTGCCGCTCCGGCAATAGGGCACATAGTTGGCGGCGGGGGCGGCGGCAGCCGGAATGGTGACGCCGAGATCGCTTAGCCGCTTTTCGATTGTTTCGCTCATTGGTTTTCCCTATTGCTTGGAAGACGCCGCGTTGGCCGGGCCGAAATTGCTATTTTTGCCTCGCTTCCGCCACGACTTTTTTTAAGCTGGACCATCTTTCCCTGCGGCCTGCCTCGCGGCCGCGACGATCGGAGTAACGCATGCGCGCAACGCGCCTTTTCTTCGCCGCCGCCTGTATCTCGGCGGCGTATCCGATGGCGCATGCCTTCGCGGTGCCAGCGCTGCAGGCCCATCGCGCGGTCTACGACCTGACCCTCAACAAGGCCTCCGACCGTTCGGGCATTACCGGCATCACCGGCCGCATGGTCTACGAGTTCAACGGCTCGGCCTGCGAAGGCTATACCGTGAAATTCCGTTTCGTCACCCAGATCGTCACCAACGACAACACCAGGCTGACCGACCAGCAGACGACGACTTTCGAGGACGCTGAAGGCAAGACCTTTTCCTTCGTGACGAAATCCTTCGTCGACCAGAATCTCGACAAGGAAGTGAAAGGCACGGCGACCAAGGAGCCGACGGGCCTCAAGGTCGATATCGACAAGCCGGAAAAGAGCAGCCTCCAGCTCGCGGCCACGCAGTTTCCGACACAGCATCTGGTTGAGCTGATCGGCAAGGCCGAGAAGGGCGAGAATTTCTACCAGACCAATCTGTTCGACGGTTCCGAGGACGCCAACAAGGTGATGACCACCACAGTCATCGTCGGCAAGAAGACGAGCGCCGACAAGTCCGACCCGGAAGCGCCGGCGCTGGCCAAGCTGGCCTCGGATCAGTACTGGCCGGTCGACATCGCCTATTTTGACGACACCGACAAGAGCGGCGAGGAGGTGCCGGAATACCGGATCAGCTTCAAGCTGCACGAGAACGGCATCACCCGCGACCTCGTCATGGACTATGGCGACTTCTCGATGACCGGCAAGCTGGTGAACCTGTCGCTGTTCGACCAGACCAAGCCTTGTCCGGCTTCGAAATAGCGCTTCCCGACGACGACCGACCCGGCTTGCGGGCTTGGCCCTCAAACGCCATGTGTGAGGCTCACCAAATGCGGCGAGCCTGATGGCGGTCTATGTCGATGCGGCGATCTGGAAATGGGCCGGCCATCGCTGGTGCCATTTGCTTGCCGACGACACCAGCGAATTGCACCGCTTCGCCACCGAACTCGGCCTCAAGCTTTCCTCCTATCAAGGGCCGCCCAAGACGTCGGCGCCACATTACGACATTACCGGCTTCGAGCGCGACCGCGCGGTCCGGCTCGGCGCGATCGAATGCAGCCGCGAGGAAATCGTCGCGATCTTCCGCCGGGTCAGGGTGCCCAACGGCAAGGTAAAACGCTGACCAAGTTTTGATGTACGGCGTTGTCCTGGTACCGCGGCGCGCTTGTGGGCGCCATGCCTTGGCTGCGCGGATCGCCGCAGGCAAGCGTGTTTTCCGGGACGCGGCTTGCGTTTACCAGGCTTCCCCTCTATATGCGCGCTCATTCCACACACGGACTTTGGTGTCTGCCCGGGAGAAATCCGGCTGAAACCTCCGGTGGCATCAGGACATCCCGTCCGAAATGCCTGTGTCCGTGGAGGCCAACCGGAAAGGAAATAAAGAATGGCTCTGCCAGATTTCAGCATGCGCCAGCTTTTGGAAGCTGGTGTTCACTTCGGCCACCAGACCCACCGCTGGAACCCGAAGATGGCGCCTTACATCTACGGCGCCCGCAACAACATCCACATCATCGACCTGTCGCAGACGGTGCCGCTGCTGCACCAGGCGCTGAAGCAGGTGTCCGACACCGTCGCCAAGGGCGGCCGCGTGCTGTTCGTCGGCACCAAGCGCCAGGCGTCCGACATCGTCGCCGACGCCGCGCAGCGTTCGGCCCAGTACTATGTCAACTCGCGCTGGCTGGGCGGCATGCTCACCAACTGGAAGACGATCTCGAACTCGATCCAGCGCCTGCGCAAGCTCGACGAGACGCTCGCCGGCGAGGCCCAGGGCCTCACCAAGAAGGAGCGCCTGAACCTCGACCGCGAACGCGAGAAGCTCAACAAGGCTCTCGGCGGCATCAAGGACATGGGCTCGACGCCGGACCTGATGTTCGTCATCGACACCAACAAGGAAGCGATCGCCATCCTCGAGGCCAAGCGTCTCGGCATTCCGGTCGTGGCCATCATCGATTCGAACTGCGACCCGGACAAGATCGACTTCCCGATCCCCGGCAACGATGACGCGGCCCGCGCCATCCAGCTCTATTGCGACCTGATCGCCAAGGCGGCCATCGACGGCATCGCCCGCCAGCAGGGCGCGCTCGGCGTCGATATCGGCGCCTCGGCCGAGGCGCCGGTCGAGCCGGCGCTCGACACCCCGGCCGCGGAAGCTCCGGAAGCTTGATAACGAAGGCCGGACCCCGGCCTTCATCTTTCCAATAAATTGGCGCGCTAAAGCGCTTTTGCCGGGCGCATCACCGAGATTCGGTGATGCGTCGGCGCATTTGAAACAAAGAGGCGACAATGAGCATTTCGGCTGCACAGGTCAAAGAACTCCGCGACTTGACCGGCGCGGGCATGATGGACTGCAAGGCGGCGTTGAACGAGACCAACGGCGACATGGAAGCGGCAGTCGACTGGCTGCGTAAGAAGGGTATCTCGAAGGCCGACAAGAAGGCCGGCCGCACTGCCGCCGAGGGCTTGATCGGCGTCGATGCCGGCGTACGCGAAGCCGCGGTCGTCGAGGTCAATTCCGAGACCGACTTCGTCGCTCGCAATGCGGCCTTCCAGGAAATCGTGGCCAACGTCGCCAAGGTTGCGCTCGCCTACGGCACGACCGAGGCTGTGGCTGCCGCCAAGTATCCGGGCTCCGACAAGTCGGTCACCGAGACCATCAAGGACGCTGTCGGCACCATCGGCGAAAACATGGGCTTCCGGCGTTCGGCCAAGCTCACCGTTCCGCATGGTGCGGTGGCGACCTATGTGCACAATGCCGTTGCCGATGGCCTTGGCAAGCTCGGCGTACTGGTCGCGATCGAGACCACCGGCAATGAGCATGCCGCCAACGCCTTTGCCCGTCAGGTTGCGATGCATGTCGCCGCCACCAACCCGGTCGCGCTGACCGCCGAGGAAGTCGACCCGGCGCTGGTCGAGCGCGAGAAGGCGATCTTCTCCGATCAGGCGCGCCAGTCGGGCAAGCCGGAAGCCATCATCGAGAAGATGGTCGAGGGCCGCCTGCGCAAGTTCTACGAAGAGGTGGTCCTTCTGAAGCAGGCCTTCGTGCTCAACCCCGACGTCACGGTCGAGAAGGCGCTGAAGGATGCCGAGAAGGAGATCGGCGCTCCGGCGAAGATCACCGCCTATCTGCGCTTCGCGCTCGGCGAAGGCATCGAGAAGGAAACGACCGATTTCGCGGCGGAAGTCGCGGCCGCGGTCAAGAAATAGCTCCGATCGGGGGCGGCGCTTGGCGCCTCCCTTAAGGTGAAGAGCTCACGAGCTCAGGCAACTCGGCCGGGTGTCCGCATGGATGCCCGGCCGATTTCTTGTGCGGTGTCGATAAAGGCCCTGAGCTTCGGCGCCATCGATGCGCGGCGCGGGAAGTAGAGGAAGAGGCCGGGCTCCTCGATCGCCGTCTGCGGCAGGATCTGGGCGAGGCGGCCGGCCGCCAGGTCGGCGCGCACCAGCGGCTCGAAGACGTAGGCGAGTCCGACGCCAGCCAGCGCCAGATCGATGGCGCCAAGCGAATCCGTGACGATGGCGGTGCCGCGTGTTTCGACGACGACATCCTTGCCGTTGTCGTTCAAATCCCAGCGGTAAAGCGCGCCGGAGCGGACAAGCCGGTAACCGATGCAGTTGTGACCGGCGAGATCAGCCACGTCGCGCGGACGGCCATGCTTGCCGATATAGGCGGGCGAGGCGACGATCACGGCTTTGAACGGCGGCGTCACCCTGACGGTGACCATGTCCTGCGCGATCATTTCACCCAGCCGGATGCCGGCGTCAAAACCTTCGCCGACGATGTCGATGAGGCCCTGGTCGGCAACGATCTCGACTGTCACATCGGGGTAGCATTCCGCCATGGCCGCGACCACCGGCGTCACCGCCAGGGGGATCGCTATGTTGGAGGCGTTGATCCTGAGCAGGCCGGCCGGCCTTCCCCTCACGCCGCGGATGCGGTCCATACGCTCGGCGATGTCCTGCAGGGCAGGGGCGGCCGTCTCCACCAGCGCTCTGCCTGCCTCGGTCAGCGAGACGCTGCGCGTCGTGCGGGCAAAGAGCGGCTGGCCGATGCGCTCTTCCACCAGCCGCACCGCATGGCTGACCGCCGAAGGGCTCATGCCGAGCTCAGCCGCGGCAAGCGCGAAGCCGCCGCGGCGCGCCACGGCAACGATGACCGGCAGGTGTGTGAGCAGATCGCGATCCATTCATGAGCCATATCGCATAGTCTATGCAAACAATGCAATCTTATCGATGCCGGCGAGATGGTCGACATTGTCGCCAACACATCGGCGGCGGGCTGATGCTCAAGGAGAAGCGAAATGAACGCGTTGAGACATGTAACTTTTGCCGCAGGCATTGCGCTGGCGCCGGTCGACGCCGGCGGCGCCGAATCGGCCGGCTGGCAGGCGCTCGTTGACGAGCGCGCCGTCATCCGCATCGCCGACGCCATCGACCGCGCGGTGGATGCGCAGGACTGGAAGCTGGCGCGCAGCTATTTCGCCGAGCACGTCACCGCCGATTTCAGCAGCCTGTCCGGCCAGCCCGCGGCCAACATCGCGTCCGACGATCTGATCGGCGCCTGGGCGGGAAACCTCAAAGGCAGCAAGACCAGCCTGCATCTGCGCACCAACCATCAGGTTGCGCTTGAAGCCAATACCGCGACTGTCCGTTCCAACGGCTATGCCTGGAACCGGATGGAAGGCAATGGCGACCCGCTCTGGGAGGTCTGGGGCACCTATGAGCATCACCTGACGCGCTCGGCCGGCGGCTGGAAAGTCGACGGCTTCACCTTCCGCATGACGCATGAGCGCGGCAATCCCTGGGTCAAGGCGACGCCCGGCCAGTGAGCCGCAACTATCGGATATATGAACGGACAATCCTCATGACGATGACCTATTACACGCTTGGCAATAGCGGCCTGCGCGTCAGCCGGCTGGCGCTTGGCACCATGACCTTCGGCACCGAATGGGGCTGGGGCGCGGACAGGGAGACCGCCCGCGCGATGTTCGACGCTTATGTCGAAGCGGGTGGCAATTTCTTCGACACGGCCGACCTTTATACCAGCGGCACCGCCGAGACCTGGCTTGGCGAGTTCGTCGCCGAGCGCGGGCTGCGGGACAAGGCGGTGATCGCCACCAAATTCACCATGAACTCCGAAGCCGGTAATCCGAACGCCGGCGGCAACGGCCGCAAGAACATCATGCGGGCGGTGGACGCCTCGTTGAGGCGGCTCGGCACCGACTATATCGATCTCTACCTCCTGCATGTATGGGACCGGATCACCCTGGCCGAGGAGGTGCTGCGCACGCTGGATGATCTCGTCCGCGCCGGCAAGGTGCGCCACATCGGCCTCTCCGACGTGCCGGCCTGGTATGCCGGCCGGGCCCAGGCGATCGCCGAGCTGCGCGGCTATGAGCCGGTCTCGGCGCTGCAGCTCGAATACTCGCTCGCCGAGCGCGCCATCGAACATGAATATGTGCCGCTGGCGACGCGCCATGGCGCAGGCATCATGGTGTGGAGCCCGCTGGCCAGCGGGCTGCTCAGCGGCAAATACAGGCCGGCGCAAGCTGGAAACGCCGGCAGGCTCGACGGTTTCCGCAACACCACGCATCCGGGCTTCCGGAAATTCAGCGACCGCAACTGGGCGATCGTGGCGGAGCTCGAGAAGGTTGCCGCCGAGCTCGGCCGCAGCATGGCTCAAGTCGCGCTCAACTGGGCGGCGACGCAACCCGGCATCGCTTGCGTCATCCTCGGCGCGACCAAGCTCACGCAGCTCCAGGACAATCTCGGCGCGCTCGATTTTTCGATCCCCGCCGCGCTTCGCAGGAGGCTGGAAGAGGTCAGCGCTACGCCGGCGCCGTTCCCTCACTCCTATTTCGGCTCCGAAATCCAGGTGAGAGTGACCGGTGGCGCCGTGACAGGCGACAAGCCGGCCGGTTATTCGCCTCCCGTCATGATCGAAGGCGAGGCGGTCAGCATATCGAGCAACTAATCAGGAAGGCGCCAACTGACCGGAAAAGCCTGGAATTTTGCACGAGGGCGCGGCGTGACATCGCCGCGCCCTTCGTGTATCGGGTCAACCCGTCATGACAGCATCGCCGGATGAAGCGGGGGCGGTTTTTGCCTCCAAAATTGCCGCGCCGAGATTTCGAGGAATGAGATGACGGTGAAGCCCCTCTATCGACGTGTCGTGCTGAAAGCTTCCGGCGAAGCGTTGATGGGCGAGCAGCATTTCGGCATCGACGTCTCGGTGGTCGACCGCATCGCCGCCGACATTGCCGAGGCGCGCGCGCTGGGCGTCGAAGTGGGCGTCGTCATCGGCGGCGGCAACATCTTCCGCGGCGTGGCCGTGGCCTCGAAGGGCGGCGACCGCGTCACCGGCGACCACATGGGCATGCTCGCCACCGTCATCAATTCGTTGGCGCTGCGCACCTCGCTGAACAAGATCGGCGTCGACGCCGTCGTGCTTTCGGCGATCGCCATGCCGGAGCTTTGCGAGAGCTTTTCCCAGCGCCAGGCGACCGCCTACATGAACCAGGGCAAGGTCGTCATCTTCGCCGGCGGCACCGGCAATCCCTTCTTCACCACCGATTCGGCCGCCGCGCTTCGCGCCGCGGAGATTGGCGCCGATGCGCTGTTCAAAGGCACGCAGGTCGACGGGGTCTATTCGGCGGACCCCAAGAAGGACCCGAATGCGGTCCGCTTCGACCGCATCAGCCACGCCGAAGTCATCAAACGTGGGCTTGCGATCATGGATACGGCCGCGATTGCACTTGCGCGCGAAAACAACATTCCGATAATCGTCTATTCGATCCACGAAAAAGGTGGTTTCGGCGATATTCTGAGAGGCGGCGGCCATTGCACGGTCGTCGCGGACAAATAATCAGGGCCGGGATCCGCTTAAACGACTACGGATCGCGGACGGGATGACGACACAAGCAGTGAACCCGGCGAACGGGTCGAGGAGATGATCATGAGTGGCGAGTACGAAGACCTGAAGCGACGCATGGACGGGGCGATCGCCGCCTTCAAGCACGATCTGGCCTCGCTGCGCACCGGCCGGGCCTCCAGCAACCTGCTCGATGCCATCCAGGTGCAGGCCTATGGCACGGCGATGCCGATCAACCAGGTGGCCAACGTCTCGGTGCCGGAGCCGCGCATGATTTCGGTTTCGGTCTGGGACAAGTCGATGGTCGGCGCGGTCGATCGGGCCATCCGTGAAGCCAATCTGGGCTTCAACCCGATCGTCGACGGCACCACGCTCAGGATTCCGCTGCCTGAACTCAACGAGCAGCGCCGCAAGGAACTGGTCAAGATTTCGCATGGCTATGCCGAGAATGCGCGCGTCGCGGTCCGACACGTTCGCCGCGACGGCATGGATTTTCTCAAGAAGGCCGAGAAGGATGGCACTATCAGTGAGGACGACCAGCGCAAGCGGTCCGATCAGGTTCAGAAGCTGACCGACGAGATGATCAGCAGCATCGATCACCTGCTTTCCGATAAGGAAGCTGAAATCATGCAGGTTTAGGGTCGGATTTTCCGGCTCGAAAGCGAGACCATGGCAACGCCCGCGCATGTCGCGATCATCATGGATGGAAACGGACGCTGGGCCAAGGCGCGTGGTTTGCCGCGCCTTGCCGGCCACCGAGCCGGCGTCGAGGCCCTGCGCAAGACCGTTCGCGCGGCGCCTCAACTCGGCATTTCCTATCTGACCGTCTACGCCTTTTCCTCGGAGAACTGGTCGCGTCCGAAATCCGAGGTCAGCGACCTCATGGGCCTGTTGAAGCTGTTCATCCGCCGCGATCTTGCCGAACTGCACCAGAACGGCGTGCGGGTGAGGGTGATCGGTGACAAGCAAGGCCTGCAGCCCGACATCAGAGGCCTGCTGCAGGATGCCGAATCACTGACCGCCGGCAACCAGGCGCTGACGCTCGTCATCGCCTTCAACTATGGCGGCCGCGACGAGATCGTGCGTACTGCCCGCAAGCTGGCGGAGGCCGTCGCGCGCGGCGACATGGCCAGCGACGCGATCACGGCGGAAAGCTTTGCAGCGTCGCTCGATACAAAGGGCATTCCCGATCCAGAGCTGGTGATCCGGACCAGCGGCGAGCTCAGGCTGTCGAACTTCCTTCTGTGGCAAGCCGCCTACAGCGAGCTTGTCTTCCTGCCCTGCTATTGGCCAGACTTCAGCCGGGAGCATCTGGCCGATGCCCTGCGCGACTTTGCCGGTCGTGAGCGACGCTTCGGCGGGCTCGCCGCTCGCGATGTTGCGCTTTAGGCGCCGTCACGCATGAGCAATCTCCAGCAGCGCGTCATCTCGGCAATCGTGATGGCGGTTCTGACCCTTGCGCTCACCTGGCTCGGCGGGCTGCCGTTCCGGCTGTTTTGCGCGGGAATCGCGGCGCTGATCTTCTATGAATGGACGCGCATGTCGCGCCATGCGGCGGGCGCTCCGCTCGGCTTCCTGCCGGAGGCATTGGCTGTCGTCTTCCTCGTCGCGCTCATTGGCGGCCTGCCGGCCCCGTGGCTATTGCTGCTCGGCGCAATCCTGGCTGCCGTCATTGTGATCGCCGCGCGGATGCGGGGAAGGGGGCAGTGGGAGGCGCCCGGGCTGGCCTACGCGGCACTGTCGGGCTTCTCGCTCGCCTACCTCCGTGACGACAATCATTCCGGGTTGGTTGCGATTCTCTTCCTGTTCGCGGTCGTCTGGGCAACCGACATCGCGGCCTACTTCGTCGGCCGCGCGGTCGGCGGCCCGAAGCTCGCGCCGTCGATCTCGCCCGGCAAGACGCAGAGCGGCGCGCTGGGGGGCGCGGTTGGCGGCGTCGTCGCCGGACTGCTGCTGGCGATTGCGACCGGCGCCGGCAATTTCGTTCAGCTTGGCTTCGTTGCCCTGGCGCTCTCGATCGTTTCCCAGATCGGCGACCTGTTCGAATCCTGGGTCAAGCGCCGGCATGGCGCCAAGGATTCGAGCAATCTCATTCCGGGGCATGGCGGTGTCATGGACAGGGTGGACGGGCTTGTCGCGGCCGCGTTCGCGCTGTACGTCATCGGCTGGGTCGCGGCGGGCGCCGAGCATCCGGCACTGGGGCTGTTTCCAAACTGAAAGACGTGGCTGCAAGGCGAAAAATGGCACACGCCACGGATTCGCCCGGATTGATGCCACAGTCGCGGCGGATTGTCGTGTGCGGGCGAATTTGAGGGCATGACTTGAACGACATCTTTCACGCGGTCTTCAGCACACAAGGATTCGTCCTTGGCACGCTCGTGCCATTTTTGTTCGTGCTGACCGTGGTCGTGTTCGTCCATGAGATGGGCCATTATCTCATCGGTCGCTGGTGCGGCATCGGCGTGAAGGCCTTTTCCGTCGGCTTCGGGCCCGAACTGTTCGGCTTTTACGACCGCCATGGCACGCGCTGGAAGCTTTGCGCGATTCCGCTTGGCGGCTACGTCAAATTCGTCGGCGACATGAATGCGACGTCGAGCCAACCGAGCACCGAAGAGATCGAATCGCTGAGCGAAGCCGAGCGTGAGGTCGCCTTCCATACGCAGCCCATCTGGAAGCGCGCCGCGACTGTCGTGGCGGGGCCGTTGTTCAATTTCCTGCTGACGATCGCCGTGTTCGCGGTGCTGTTTTCCCTCTACGGCCGTCCGGTGCTGGAGCCGACGGTGGCCGAGGTCACCGCGGGCAGCCCGGCGCAAAAAGCCGGAATCCAGCCGGGCGACCGATTCGTCAAAGTCGACGGCAGCAAGGTGGAGACTTTCGCCGACGTGCAGCGACTGGTTTCAGGCCGGGCAGGGGATGCCATCACCTTCACCATGCTGCGCGACGGCAAGGAAATCGACGTTACGGCGACCCCGGAGCCCATGGAGCAGCAGGATGCGCTGGGCAATAAGGTCAAGGTCGCGGTCATCGGCGTCGTCAACAACGCCGAGCTCGGCCAGCCGCGCTTGATTTCCTATACGCCAGCCGGCGCCGTGGTGGCGGCGGTCGAGGAGACCGGGCACGTGATCGAGCGCACCGGCCAGTTCCTGCAACGCTTTGCGCTTGGACGCGAGGACAAATGCCAGTTGGGCGGCCCGATCAAGATCGCGAAGATGTCGGGTCAGGCGGCCAAGCTCGGCTTCGAGTGGTTGGTGCAGCTTGTTGCATTTCTGTCAGTCGGAATAGGATTTCTCAATCTCCTGCCGATTCCCCCTCTCGACGGCGGCCACCTCTTGTTCTACGGCGTGGAGGCCGTCATCAGGCGGCCCGTTTCGGAGCGGATGATGGAGATGGCCTATCGGACTGGGCTGTTCCTGGTGCTCGGCTTCATGGGCTTCGTTTTTTGGAATGATCTGTTTGGGTGCTGAAATCATGAAGAAATTTGACTTCAGCTCCGACCGCATTGAGATGCCGTTTACCATGCGTGGGGATATGCGTGACGCGAAAGCCACGCGGTACGGTTAAGTAAATACAAATTAACCGGGAGCCTTGCGTGTAGGGAAAATCCGGTTAATACGGTAAGGGAAATACCGCACGTCCGGTTTTCTCGCCGTGGGGACTACGAGAAAAAGGTACAAAAGCCCGATGAAGGCAGCATCCAAGTTTCTGAGCGCCGCTTCCGCGGCGGCTTTGTCGGCCGCTCTGGTCGTGCCAGGCGTGCTCGCAGTGCAGTTGGCCGCCACGTCGGTGGCCGAAGCGGCGGTCGTTTCGCGCGTCGAGGTCAGCGGCAACCAGCGCGTCGACGCCGAGACCATCCGCAATTACATCGCGATCAAGCCGGGCAAGCCTTTCTCCAGTTCCGACATCGACGCCGCCGTCAAGGCGCTGTTCGGTACCGGCCTGTTCTCGGACGTTCAGATCAACCAGGTCGGTTCGAGCCTGGTGGTCAAGGTTTCCGAGTACAAGGTCGTCAACCAGGTCCTGTTCCAGGGCAACAAGAAGATCAAGGATAACGCGCTTCAGATGGCTATCCAGCTGAAGCCGCGCGCGGCGTTCTCGCAGCAGGCACTCGACGCCGATGTCGAGTCGATCAAGGGCGCCTACAAGCACATTGGCCGTGATGATGCCGCCGTCACCACGCAGATCATGGACCTTGGCGACAACCGCGTGAACGTGGTCTTCAACATCAACGAAGGTGGTCGCACGCAGATCGCGGCGATCAATTTCGTCGGCAACCACGCTTATTCCAGCCGCCGCCTGTCGGATGTCATCAACACCAAGCGCTCGTCCTGGTTGTCCTTCGTATTGCGCGACGACGTCTATGACGAGGACAAGCTGCGCGCCGACCAGGAGTTGCTGCGCCGCTTCTACTACAATCACGGCTATGCCGACTTCCAGGTCGTGTCGGCCGTCGGCGAACTCGATGACGCCACCAACAAATACACGGTCACCATCACCGTGCAGGAGGGCGACCGCTACACGTTCGGCGACGTCAGCGTGGAAAGCACGATCCCCGAGGTCGACTCGAAGGCGCTGCAGTCCGTGGTCGAGACCCATAAGGGCGATGTCTATAACGCCAAGGACGTCGAGGATTCGATCGTCGCCTTGACCGAGAAGGTCGCGGGTTCGGGCTATGCCTTCGCCCAGGTGACGCCGCGCGGCGACCGTAATTTCGAGAACCACACCATTTCGGTCGTCTATACGATCGACCAGGGCACCAAGGCCTATATCGAACGCATCGAAATCCGCGGCAACGACCGCACGCGTGACTATGTCATCCGTCGCGAATTCGACGTCAGCGAGGGCGACGCGTTCAATCAGGTCCTCATCCAGCGCGCGAAGAAGCGGCTGGAAAACCTTGATTACTTCCAGTCTGTCGACATTTCGACGGTTCCGGGCTCGGCGCCCGATCAGGTCGTGCTCGTGGTCACCGTGGTCGAGAAGTCGACCGGTGAGTTCTCGGTCGGCGCCGGCTATTCGACTGGCGGCGACACGCCCGGCCCCTCCATCGAAGGCTCGATCACGGAGCGCAACTTCCTCGGTCGCGGTCAGTACATCAAGCTGTCGGCCGGCGGCGGCAAGCATTCGCGTGACTTCGCCATCTCCTTCACCGAGCCTTATTTCCTCGGCCAGCGCATTGCGGCGGGCTTCGATATCTATAAGTCGACCCGCCAGTACAACAATAGCTACGACAGCGATACCACTGGTGCGACGATCCGTTTCGGCCTGCCGATCACGGACAGCATCTCGACACAGCTGGCGTATAATATCTCGCAGGAAAAATATTCCGTTGACGATAGTTGCTTGACCAACGGGGTCTACGTTCCTGGAAGCCCGTGCACCATTTCTCAAGCGGTCATCAACGGCATCGCAGAGAGTCCGTGGACCAAGTCGTCGGTCAGCATGGGCTTGGTGTACAACACCATTGATGACATGAAGAACCCGCATGAGGGTCTTTACATCGCTGGCACCACCGAGTTCGCCGGTCTTGGCGGCGATGCCAAGTGGGTGAAAGTCACCGGTCGCGGCAGCATCTACCAGACCTTGTCGGAACAGTGGGACCTCGTCGGCCTGCTTTCGGGCGGCGCAGGTTACATAGCAGGCTACGGCAGCGGCGATCTGCGTATCTTTGACTATTTCCAGAGCACCGACCGCATGATCCGCGGTTTCGAATATGGCGGCATCGGTCCTGTGGCTACAGGTACCAGCGGCGACCATCTCGGCGGCACGACCTATTTCAATGCGTCCGCGGAAGCGCAGTTCCCGCTCCCGGTCATTCCGGAGAGTTTCGGCCTGCGCGGTGCGGTGTTTGCCGATGCGGCAACGCTCTATGGCAACAGTCTTGGGCCCACTTTGGTCCAGGCGGATTCGACCGGCATGAAACTCCGAGCCTCGGTCGGCCTCGGCCTGATGTGGGCCTCGCCATTCGGCCCGATCCGTATCGACTATGCAATTCCGGTCAAGAAAGAGCCGACCGACAAAGTGCAGGAATTCAACTTCGGTATAGCGACCCGCTTCTGATTTCGCGGTTGCGATGGTTCCGGGCCGGATGACGGCCCGGAGTGGACTGATCCGACCCAGCTGGATATTGCTTCTGGAATGACCGATCCGGTGTTCTTCGCGCCTTCACGCCGGTATACGGCTGGCGAGGTCGCGAATCTGACCGGCGCCAGCCTGTTCGATTCCGCGCAGGCCGAAATTGCCATCGAGGCGCTGGCTCCAGCAAACGAGGGTGGCAACGGTGCGCTCGTCTTTGTCGACGGCAAGCGCAACTTTGCGCTGATGCAGTCGCTGAGGGCGGCGGCAGTTCTGTGCCCGGCCGATTTCGCCAGCAAGGCCCCGGCAGGCATCGCGGTGCTTATGCATCCACGCCCGCAGCAAGCTTTCGCGATGGTTGGACGCTTGCTGTTTCCGCAGGCCGCAACCCCGGGGCCGATGACCGGAGAGACCGGCATCTCGGCGCACGCGTTCGTCGATCCGTCCGCGCATATCGAGGAGGGGGCGATCGTTGAGGCGGGGGCCGTGATCGGTCCCGGTGTGTCTATCGGCAGCGGCACCGTCGTTGCCCCCCACGCCGTTGTTGGCCGTTCCTGCCAGATTGGCCGCGATGGCTTCATAGGGCCTGGCGCCAGCGTCCAATATGCGCTTATAGGCAATCGTGTCATCATCCATGGCGGCGCCAGGATCGGCCAAGACGGGTTCGGCTTCGTAGGCGGCGCAAAAGGACCTGAGCGCGTGCCGCAGATCGGCCGGGTGATCATCCAGGACGATGTAGAGATCGGCTCCAATTCGACCGTCGATCGCGGCGCGATGTCGGATACCGTCATCGGCCAAGGCACCAAGATCGACAATCTGGTGCAGATCGCCCACAATGTTCGCATCGGCCGCAATTGCATTATAGCCGGGCTTTCGGGTATTTCCGGTTCCGTCGTCGTTGGCGACAACGTCACCATGGGCGGCGGTGTCGGCCTCGCCGATCATCTGACCATCGGGCCGGGGGCCAAGCTTGCTGCGAGAAGTGGATTCATGAACAACGTGCCGGCAGGCGAGGTCTGGGGAGGTTACCCGGCGCAGCCCATGGCGGAAGCCATGCGCGAGATAGCGATGTTGCGCAAGATGGCCAGGACGCGCAAGCAGAGCGACGGAAATGGCTGACATGGTGGCAACTACACTCGAGGCGGTCGACATCATGGGGCTGATGAAGCTCCTGCCGCACCGCTATCCGTTTCTGCTGATCGACCGCATCGTCGAGATCGACGGCGACGAATCCGCCGTCGGCATCAAGAACGTGACCATCAACGAACCGCACTTCCAGGGCCATTTTCCACAGCAGCCGGTCATGCCCGGCGTGCTCATCATCGAGGCCATGGCTCAGACCGCCGGCGCGATCTGTATCCGCAGCCTCAACACGGAAAAGCCGTCGCTGGTTTATTTCATGACCATCGACAACGCGAAATTCCGCAGGCCGGTCGTTCCTGGCGATCAACTCAGGATCCACGTCAAGAAGATCAAGAAGCGCGGTAACCTGCTGAAATTCGCCTGCGAGGCGATGGTTGACGGCGCGAAAGCCGCCGAGGCCGAGGTTTCGGCCATGATGATCACCGACTGACGATTTGAAATGCTCATGAAAGTCGAGACATCCATCCATCCTTCCTCGATCGTCGAAGAAGGAGCCCGGCTCGGCAAAGGCGTCCGCATCGGGCCCTTCTGCCATATCAGCGCTGATGCAATCATCGGCGACCGCGTCGAGTTGGTCAGCCACGTGTCGGTGATGGGCGCTACAACGATTGGGGCGGGGACAAAGGTCTATCCGATGGCCACGCTCGGCGCGCCGCCGCAAAACACCAAGCACAAGGGCGGGCGCACCACCCTGGTCATCGGCGTGAACTGCACCATTCGCGAAGGCGTCACCATGCATGTCGGCACGGATTCCAGCCGTGGCGAAACGACCGTCGGCGACGATGGCAATTTCCTCGCCTATGCCCACATCGCTCACGATTGCGTCGTCGGCAAGAACGCCACCTTCGCCAACGGCGCGACGCTCGGCGGCCATTGCGAGATAGGCGACAATGTCTATATCGGCGGCCTGACCGCCGTTCATCAATTCGTGCGCGTTGGCGACAATGCCTTCATCGGCGGTTGCTCGGCGGTTGTCGGCGATATCATCCCCTATGCGATCGCCGCCGGAAATCGAGCCAAATTGCGTGGCCTGAACATCATCGGGCTCAAGCGTTCCGGCCTGCCGCGCTCGGAAATCTACCTGTTGCGCAAGGTTTATCGGTCGATTTTCGACCGTTCCCGCAGCGTCGCCGAGAATATCGAGCTCGCAAGGGCAGAATTCGCCTCCTCGTCTCCCGCCGCCCTGAAGATGATCGACTTCATCGCCAGCGGCGGCAAGCGGCACTATGCCGTGCCGCCGCTGAAGGGTGGCGGCGACGACGACAATGATGGCGATGACGAGGGCTGAGCCCGCCGAGGCACGGCCTTCACTCGCGCCCGGCGCCAGGATCGGCATCATCGCCGGTGGCGGCAGCCTGCCGGTCGAAGTGGCTGAAGGTCTGGCGAGGCAGGGACGTTCTCCTTTCATCATAATGGCCGAAGGCGAAGTCGACCGCGAAGCGGACTTCGCGGTGTACGACCAGGCGACGCTGGCGCTGGAAGATATCGGTTCCCTGGTTCCGTTGCTGAAACGCCAAGGCATCAGCCACCTGGTTCTTGCCGGCGAGATCAGGCGCCGGCCGCGGCTCGCCAAGATACGCCCGACCTTCGGCCTGCTGGCGATAATCCCTTCCGTGGTCATGGCGCTGGCACGTGGCGATGACGGGCTTTTGAAGGTCATCACGCGCGGATTGGAAAGGCGCGGGATTACCGTTCTCGGCGCGCATGAGATTGTACCGGAGCTCGCCACCGGCGAGGGTACGCTCACGGCCGCGGCGCCAAAGCAGTCCGACTGGCGCGACATCGAGGCCGGCCGCGCGGCCGCCAAGGCGATAGGCGCGCTGGACATCGGGCAGGCGGCGATCGCGATCGGCGGGCGGGTGATAGCACTGGAGGGGGTAGAAGGCACCGCCGCGCTTCTGGAACGGACCGGTGTGTTGCGCGGCCATGGCCGGCTCGCCGGAAAGACACGCGGCGTGCTTGTCAAATGCGCAAAGCCTGGTCAGGAATTGCGGGCGGACTTGCCCTCCATCGGCCCACAGACGATCGAGGCCGCGCACGCGGCCGGATTGGCGGGTGTTGCCCTCGAAGCTGGCCGTTCCCTCATTCTCGAGGGGCCCGCAACATTGGCGCGCGCCAATGCTCTTGGCCTGTTCATCGTCGGCCTGCCATCGACGGAGCCGACCGATGACCGCTGACAAGCCGCTCAAGCTAGCGATTGTCGCCGGCGAGGAATCCGGCGACCTGCTCGGCGCCGATATCGTGCGGGCGCTCGAGCGCACGACCGGCCGCAAGGTTCAGCTCGTCGGCATCGGCGGCCGGCACCTGCAGCAGCTTGGACTGGCGCCACTGTTCGACGGCAGCGAGATTGCACTGATGGGCTTCAGCGCTGTGCTGCGCGACCTGCCGCGGCTGATACGCTGGATCGGCCAGACGGCGGCGATGATCGCGGCCGAGCGACCCGATTGCCTCATCACCATCGACAGCCCGGACTTTTCGCTGCGCGTCGCCAAGAAGGTTCGCGCAACGGCGCCGGCCATTCCGATCGTCCACTATGTCTGCCCCAGCGTATGGGCCTGGCGACCGGGCAGGGCGGCGGCGATGAAGCCCTATGTCGATCACATTCTCTGCATCCTGCCGTTCGAGGCAAAGGCGCTTGCCCGTCTTGGCGGGCCGCCAGGCACCTATGTCGGCCACCGGTTGACGCAGGATCCGGGCGTGCTTGTCGCCGCCAAGGCGCAGAGCCAGCCACGCGACCTCTCCGACGACCGCGTCAAGACGTTGCTGGTGCTGCCCGGCTCTCGCCGCGGCGAAGTCCGCCGGCTCATAGAACCCTTCGGCAGGGCGATGTCGGCGCTGCGCCAGCGTGGCCATCGTCTGCGCCTGCTCTTGCCGACGGTGCCGCATGTCGCCGAGCTGGTGAAGGCGTCCGTCGCGAGCTGGGACGACAAGCCGGAAATCATCACTGAGCCGGAGCGCAAATGGCAGGCCTTCGGCAAGGCCGACGCGGCATTGATCGCATCTGGAACGGTGTCGCTCGAGCTGGCGCTCGCCGGCGTCCCGATGGTTTCCTGCTACAAGCTCGACCCGATCGCGCGCCAACTCCTGCAGCATCTGGTGACGACATGGTCGGCGCTGCTGCCCAATCTGATTTCCGACCGCGTGCTGGTTCCGGAATTCTATGACCAGTATGTCCGGCCGGAGAACCTTGCGCGGCAGATGGAAGCCCTGTTTGCCGACACCGGCATGCGCGCCTGGCAAAAGGCGGGCTTCGCCGAGATCGCCCGACGCATGGCAACCGAAAGGCCTTCGGGCGAGATCGGCGCCGAGGTGGTGATGGGGTGTATCCGGAGAGGGAATAGGGAGTAGGCAGTAGTGAAGTGGTTGGGCGACAGCCCGCTACTCACTACTGCCTTTTTTCACCGCTCACTCAACGCTTGGCAATCGGCACGTAGTCGCGTTCCGTGGCGCCGGTATAGAGCTGGCGCGGGCGGCCGATCTTCTGGTGCGGATCCTCGATCATTTCCTTCCACTGCGCGATCCAGCCGACGGTGCGCGCGACCGCGAACAGCACGGTGAACATGGTGGTGGGGAAGCCCAGCGCCTTCAGCGTGATGCCGGAATAGAAGTCGACGTTGGGGTAGAGCTTCTTTTCGATGAAGTACTCGTCGGTCAGCGCGATCTTCTCCAGCTCCATCGCGATGTCGAGCAGCGGATCGTCCTTGATGCCGAGCTCGCCCAGAACCTCATGCGCGGTCTTCTGCATGATTTTCGCGCGAGGATCGTAGTTCTTGTAGACGCGGTGGCCGAAGCCCATCAGCCGGAACGGATCGTTCTTGTCCTTGGCGCGGGCAATAAACTCCGGAATATGATCGACATGGCCGATCTCGCCCAGCATGTTGAGGGCCGCTTCGTTGGCGCCGCCATGGGCTGGGCCCCACAGGCAGGCGATGCCGGCGGCGATGCAGGCGAAGGGGTTGGCGCCTGAAGAGCCGGCCAGGCGAACGGTCGAGGTCGAGGCGTTCTGCTCGTGGTCCGCATGCAGGATGAAGATGCGGTCCATGGCGCGCGCCAGCACCGGATTGATCTTGTATTCCTCGCACGGCACGGCAAAGCACATGTGGAGGAAGTTGGCGGCGAAGCCGAGATCGTTCTTCGGGTAAATGAAGGGCTGGCCGATGTGGTACTTGTAGGCCATCGCCGCGATCGTCGGCATCTTGGCGATCAGGCGCATCGAGGCGACCATGCGCTGGTACGGGTCCGAGATGTCGGTCGAGTCGTGGTAGAAGGCCGACAGCGCGCCGACCACGCCGCACATCACGGCCATCGGATGCGCGTCGCGGCGGAAGCCGGTGAAGAAGCGCGACATCTGCTCGTGCACCATCGTGTGGCGGGTCACGCGATAGTCGAAGTCGTCCTTCTGCGCCTTGGTCGGCAGTTCGCCGTAGAGCAGCAGGTAGCAGACCTCGAGGAAGTCGCCATGCTCGGCGAGCTGGTCGATCGGAAAGCCGCGATGCAGCAGGATGCCGGCATCGCCGTCGATGAAGGTGATGGCCGATTCGCAGCTTGCCGTGGACGTGAAGCCCGGATCATAGGTGAAGGCGCCAGTCGTGCTGTAGAGCGAACCGATGTCGATGACGTCAGGCCCGACAGTGCCGCTTCGCACCTTGAATTCGTGCGTCTTGCCGGCGAGTTCGAGCCTGGCGGTCGACTCGCGCGTCTTGCTGCCCGGTTCCAGTTTTGTCGCAGCTTCGCTCATTCTCAAACTCCTTTTGTATCCTCATGCCGGCAAGGCAATTCCTGCAAACGGCACGTCGAAGTCACCGGGATGCGCGAACTCGCCACCGCATTTTAGGAGGTGCGTGCCAGATTAGGCCAAGGCCTAATGTTGCACTGCGAAACGCACCTTTCAATGCCAATCTTCTTGGGCCAGTTCGCTCCTAATCGATTTGATCTCCAATCCTCGCCAGGCTTTCCTGGCGGCCGAGCACGGCAAGCACGTCGAATACCCCGGGTGAGGTGCTGCGGCCGGTCAGCGCGGCTCTCAGCGGTTGAGCCACAGCGCCGAGCTTGTGCCCGCCCGCCTGTGCAAACTCGCGGATCGAGGCCTCCGCCGAAGCGGCGTTCCAGTCGCCCTGGATAGAAGATAAGGCGCCATGCGCGCCGCGCAAAATCGCGCGCGCATGGGCGTTGAGCAAGCCCGCGGCTTTCTCGTCCAGCGGCAAGGGCCGCTCGGCGAACAGGAACGCGGCACCGTCGACCAGCTCAACCAATGTCTTGGCCCGCTCCTTGAGGCCGGCCATGGCCGCAAGCAACTGCGCCTTGCGCTTGTCGTCGAGCCTGGCCGCGAGAGCCGGGCCGCCTTCGAGATAGGGCAAGGTGGCGACGAAGATATCGAACAGCGTGCGATCGTCCATCTTGCGCATATGGACGCCGTTCAGCGCCTCGAGCTTGGCGAAGTCGAAACGGGCAGCGCCCTTGTTGACATCGCCGATGTCGAACCAGGCGATCATGTCCTTGATCGACATCACCTCGTCGTCGCCATGGCTCCAGCCGAGCCTGGCCAGATAGTTGAGCAGGGCCTCCGGCAGATAGCCCATGGCGCGATATGCCTCGACGCCGAGCGCGCCGTGCCGCTTCGACAGCTTGGCGCCATCGGCGCCATGGATGAGCGGGATGTGCGACATCGACGGTACGTCCCAGCCCATGGCGTTGTAGATCACCGTCTGGCGCGCGGCGTTGGTCAGGTGATCGTCGCCGCGGATGATGTGGGTGACGCCCATGTCGTGATCGTCGACGACGACGGCATGCATGTAGGTAGGGACGCCGTCGGAACGCAGGATGATGAAGTCGTCGAGATCCTTGTTCGGGAAGCGCACCTCGCCCTGGACGCGGTCGTTGACGATCGTCACGCCCTCGGTCGGCGCCTTGATGCGGATCGCGCCCTTGACGCCTGCCGGCGCCTCGGAAGGATCGCGGTCGCGCCACTGGCCGTTATAACGCGGCGGCAGACCCTTGGCGCGGGCCGCCTCGCGCATCGCCTCGAGTTCCGCCGGCGTCTCATAGGCGTAGTAAGCCTTGCCCAGGCGCACGAGTTCCTCCGCTACCTCGCGATGGCGCGGCGCGCGCTCGAATTGCGAGACGGCGTCGCCATCCCACGAGAGGCCAAGCCAGGCCAGTCCGTCCAGGATGGCCTGGGTAGCCGCTTCGCTGGAGCGTTCGCGGTCGGTGTCCTCGATGCGCAGCACCATCGTGCCGCCGGTGTGCTTGGCGTAGAGCCAGTTGAACAGCGCCGTGCGCGCGCCGCCAATATGCAGGTAACCGGTGGGCGAGGGGGCAAAACGGGTGACGACCTTGTCGGACATGGAACTCTCGGAAAACACTATGAAGAAGAGCCGATAGCGCGGACTTCCGCGCGTCGGGCGTTCATGTACCATAGGGGGTCTGGGGCGCAAGGGGCAGACCCGATGGCTGGACGTAGCCGGGGCGCGGGAGAGGGCGGGGGAACGACAGGCAGCGTCAGCGAACGCCTGATGTTTGCCCATGCCGAGCCAACCGACGAAGCGCCGGTTTCGCTCCCGCAACGCCGCCCGCCAGTCGAGCTTGTACCGCCGGGCGGCGGTGCGCCACAGCCAGCCTCGCTGACGGGCACCGTCAGCCGAATCCGCCAACAGCTTGGCCGCGTTTCGCTTCCTGTGCTGCGCCGGAGCATAGCCGTCGCCGCCGCGACCGAACTCGACCGTGGCGTCAGCTTCCTGCTGGTGCCGGCGTTCCTGGCCGCCGGCGTCGTCTACTACTTCTCGCTGAGCACCGAGCCCGACCTCTACAGGCCGCTTGCGGTGGTGGCTCTGATGGCTGTCTGCGCGGCGGTCTCGCGTTCCTGGCAGAGAACGCACCTTGTCTTCATGGCTACGCTTTTCTGCGCGCTCGGCTTTCTCGCGGCCAAGGTAGAGACCTGGCGGATGGCGACCCCGATGCTGGGAGCCGAAATCCAGACGCGGCTGACCGGTCGTCTCGTTGTCGCCGAGACGATGGCCAACGGCCGTGTCCGGCTCACCATCGATCTCCTTTCCACCGATCATCCGAAACTGCGGTACGCGCCAGACCGCGTCAGGCTTTCGGCGCGCAGGATCCCGCCCGACATGACGGCCGGGTCGATGCTGACCGGCTATGCCAAGCTGCTGCAGCCAACGGGCCCGGTTCGGCCGGACAGCTACGATTTTTCCTTCGACAGCTATTTTACCGGCATTGGCGCCAGCGGCTTCTTCCTAGGTGACCCGAAGCTGATTGCACCGGCAGAAGCGCCATTTGGCGCACGCATCGCATCGGCGATAGAAAACGCGCGCGAAGCGATTGCCGACCACATCAGGGGCGCCATCGGCGGCCCAGAAGGCGAGATCGCGGCGGCGTTGATCGTCGGCGTGCGCGCCGGCATTCCAGACGCAATCAACGAGTCGATGCGAAGGACGGGCATCTATCACATCATTTCGATCTCCGGCCTGCATATGGCACTGGTCGCCGGCACGATCATGTTCCTGCTTCGCGGTGCTTTCGCGCTGTTTCCGGATTTCTCGTCACGCCGGCCGGTGAAGAAATATGCAGCCGCGATCGCGCTGGCCTCGATCGCGGCCTATCTCGTGATCTCCGGCATCGTGGTGGCGGCCGAACGAAGTTTCATCATGCTCGCCGTGATGCTGGTCGCCGTGCTCTTCGACCGCGCGGCGCTGACCATGCGCAATCTGGCGATCTCGGCGATCGCCGTCATCCTTGTCTCGCCGCACGAAGTGGTCGGACCGAGCTTCCAGATGTCTTTTGCGGCCACCGCCGCCCTGGTCGGGGCTTATGCCGGATTTGCCGATCATCGCGCCGGCAAGCCGACCGCGCCGCCGGTAAGGCGCTCGTTTCTCGGATTCGTATCGCGAAAACTGGCGGTTGGCGTGGGTGGCGCCGCCATGACCTCCCTCATCGCGGGCAGCGCGACATTGCTGTTTGCGATCTGGCACTTCCAGCGCGTGTCGCCGCTCAGCGTCCTCGCCAATCTGGCAGTCATGCCGATCGTCTCACTGATCGTCATGCCATTTGCCGTGTTGAGCGCGCTGGCCATGCCCTTCGGCTTCGATGGCCCCTTCCTCTTTGTGATGGGCAAGGGCCTGACGGCGATGATCGCCATTTCGGCATGGATTTCCGATCGCTCGCCGATCGACGCCGTCGGGCTGATCTCGATCCAGTCGGTGCTGCTGGCGACGACCGCGTTGGTCATCGCGACCATGGCGACCACCTGGTTGAGGCTCGCCGCCGTTCCCTTCGCGCTTGCCGCCTTGCTGACCATTTCGCATGTCCGCACGCCGGATGTGCTCATCTCCGAGGATGCGCATCTGGTGGCGATGCCGATCGGCGGAGGCGAGCTTGCCATCAACCGCGCGCGCTCCAGCGAGTTCACCACCGACAATTGGAAACGGGCGCTGAGAGCCGAGACAATCGTGCCACCGGAGGCATTCACCAAGGACGATTTCGACCTTGCCGATCCCGTCGACCTGCCGCCCGGCTCGCCCTTCTACTGCACCGGCGATCTTTGCATCGGGCGGCATCCTTCCGGCGCGATCGTCGCGCTCGCCGAAGACCGCAACAGCGCGCGGCCAGCCTGCGGTTTTGCCGATCTCATCGTCATCAACGACGCCACGGCCTACAATCCCTGCCACGATCCTCGCGTGCTCGTGGTCACCAAGCGCCAACTGGCGCAGGACGGCAGTGCCGCCGTCTTCTTCGACACGCAATCGGCAACCGCGCGAGCCGTCATCCAATATGCCGTCGAGAAGCCGTACCGGCCCTGGCACGAGCAGCGCAAATATGCCCGCGAGGCGAGGGGGCTGCCGCCTTATAAAAGGCCCGAGAGGGCGGACGTGAAGCCCCCGCAGCCAGATCGATAGATCGTCCTGCAATTCCGGACGGAAAATCGCGGGGTACTTCCCCGGGAGTTGCTCAGTAACGGCGGATCAGTCCGACGAGCTTGCCCTGAACCTTGACGCGGTCCGGTCCAAAGATGCGGGTCTCGTAGGCCGGGTTGGCGGCCTCCAGCGCGATCGAGGCCCCCTTACGGCGGAAGCGCTTGAGCGTCGCTTCCTCGTCGTCTACCAGCGCCACGACGATCTCGCCCGGGCTTGCCGTGTTGGCATTGCGGATGATGACGGTGTCGCCATCGAAGATGCCGGCCTCGATCATCGAGTCGCCCTTGACCTCCAGCGCATAGTGCTCGCCGCCCATGATCATGTCCGGCGGCACCGAGATCGAATGCGTCTGGTGCTGGATGGCGTCGATCGGCACACCGGCGGCGATTCGGCCCATCACCGGAATGGATACGGCCGAGCCGGCGTCGTCGTCATTGCTGGGCGTCGGCGCGCGCGAGGGGGCTGCGGGCTTGACCTGGCGACTGAGGTTGTTGCCCTGGCCGCCCTGGATGACGCTTGGCGAAAACTTCTTCGCGGCGTTGAGGCCGGGCGCGATCGAGTCGGGCAGGCGCAGCACTTCCAGCGCGCGTGCCCGGTTCGGCAGCCGGCGAATGAAGCCGCGCTCTTCCAGCGCCGTGATCAGCCGGTGGATGCCTGACTTGGAGGCGAGGTCGAGCGCTTCCTTCATCTCGTCAAAGGACGGCGGAATCCCGCTCTCCTTCAGCCTTTCGTGGATGAACATCAAGAGTTCATGTTGTTTGCGCGTCAGCATCGGCGGCCCCCACGGGTTCTGAAACCAGAATCAGAAAAACAAACCCAGAACAAACACTATCTGTTCCAGTTGTGTTCCGCAACCGTTTAAAGTTTAGTGAATTTGTTGACGTTTTGTTCAGCGTAACATCAGAACGCTGCATGCGGCGCCGACCTCGGCGGCCGCCGCGAAGGGCTCGCGCACGATCAGGCCGTTGGCGTCGGCCAGCATCCGCAGCATCGAGGAGTCCTGGATGCCGAAGGGGGTCGCAACCAGGGTGCCGTCATCATCGCGCACGACGGCGCGCACATAATCCTGCCTGAGGTCGTTGGCCTGCATCGCGGCGCCCAGCCGGGCGCTTCTCACGTCCTGCCTGTGATCGCGACCGCCAAGCCGCGCCAGAAGCGGCTTCAGGAACAATTGCGAGCAGACGATGCTTGCCACCGGGTTGCCGGGCAGGCCGATGAAACGAATATTGCCAAGCCGGCCAAACATCAGCGGTTTGCCGGGGCGCATGGCGATCTTCCAGAAATCGAGCTTCATGCCTTCGCCGGTAAGCACGTCATGGATCAGGTCGTGGTCGCCGACCGAGGCGCCGCCGAGCGTGACGATCACGTCGACGCCGGCTTCGACCGCTTTCCGGACCAGCGCTGCGATCGCTTCCTTGCGGTCGGCGGCGATGCCGAGGTCGAGCGCCCGCGCGCCGACCGACTGGGCGGCGGCCGCAACACCATAGGCGTTGGAGGAAACGATCTGGTCGGGGCCAAGCGTGCTGCCAGGCGGCAGCAGTTCGTCGCCGGTGGCGATGATCGCAACCAGCGGACGCCGCACCACGCTCAAGGCGGGGTGGTTGGCAGACGCCGCCAGTGAAAGCGCCGCCGCATCGAGCATGCGACCCTTGTCGAGCAGCACGTCGCCCTGGCCGAAGTCGAGCCCGCGGCGGCGCACATTGCGCCCTTCCGCGGTCGGCTCCGTCACCTCGATCTTGCCGCTGCCGAGGTCGTTGACGTTTTCCTGGATGACGATGGTGTCGGCGCCGTCAGGCAGCGGCGCGCCGGTAAAGATGCGCACAGCCTGCCCGTTCCCGACGCTTCCGGAGAAGCCGCGCCCTGCTGACGCCATGCCTATGACCTCAAGCCGCGACGGCGCCGAAGCGACATCGGCGGCACGCGCGGCGTAGCCATCCATCGCGGAGGCATTGAAAGGCGGCTGCGTGCGCAGCGCCAGCACCGGTTCCGCCAGGACCCGCCCGGCCGCTTCCGCCAACGGAATGGTTTCGTCGGACAACGGCGCCGCGTCGTCGAGCAGGCGTTCGAGCGCTTCGGCGACCGGAACCAGCGGCATCAGGCGCTCACCTGGTAGTCACCCGACTTGCCGCCGGTCTTCTCGACCAGCCGGATGCCGGAAATCATCATGGCGCGGTCCGCTGCCTTGGCCATGTCGTAGATGGTGAGGCAGGCGACCGAGGCGGCCGTCAGCGCCTCCATCTCCACGCCCGTCTTGCCCATGACGCGGGCGAGCGCCGTGACCTTGAGGCCCGGCAATGCATGGTCAGGCTCGATCTCGACGGCTACCTTGGTGAGAAGCAGCGGATGGCAAAGCGGAATAAGCTCGTGCGTCTTCTTCGCGGCCATGATGCCGGCGATACGGGCGGTCCCCAGGACGTCGCCTTTCTTGGCGTCGCCGGCAAGTATCATCTCCAGCGTTTGGGGCTGCATCGAGACAAAGCCTTCGGCGATCGCCGTGCGGGTCGTCTCGGCCTTGTCGCCGACATCGACCATGTTGGCTTCGCCCTTGGCGCCGAGATGCGTGAGGGCAGGCATCCTCAAACGGCCTCGGCCGCTGCCTTGCCCGTCAGCAAAAGCTCGGTCGCCGCAGCCACATCGGCCTGCCGCATCAGGCTCTCGCCGACCAGGAAGGTTCCGATCCTGCTCTTCTCCAGCCGGCGGCAATCCTGATGGGTGAAGATGCCGCTCTCGCTGACAAGCAGCCGGTCCGCCGGCACCATGGCCGCCAGCCGCTCCGAAACATCGAGGCTGGTCTCGAAGGTCCTGAGGTCGCGGTTGTTAATGCCGATCAGTCGCGACGACAAAGTGAGCGCGCGCTGCATCTCTTTCTCGTCATGCACCTCGACCAGCGCGTCCATGCCGAGCTCGAAAGCGGTTGCTTCAAGCTCCCTGGCCAGCGCGTCGTCGACGCTTGCCATGATGATGAGGATCGCGTCAGCGCCCCAGGCGCGGGCCTCATGGACCTGGTAGGGATCGAACAGAAAATCCTTGCGCAGAGCCGGCAACCGGACGGCCGCCCGCGCGGCCGTCAGAAACTCCGGCGCACCCTGGAAGGACGGCGCGTCGGTCAGCACCGAAAGACAGGCGGCGCCGCCTTTCTGATAGGCTCTGGCCAGCGCCGGCGGGTCGAAATCGGCACGGATCAGGCCCTTGGAGGGACTGGCCTTCTTGATTTCGGCGATCAGCGCGAAGCCGCCGTCCCGGCGCTTGACTTCGAGCGCGGCGAGGAAGCCCCGCGGCGGTTCGGCGTCCCTGGCTTTCGCCTTGACCTCGGCGAACGGCACACGAAGCTTCGCCGCGGCGATCTCTTCGCGCTTGTAGGCTTCGATCTTGCGCAGGATGTCCGACAAAGCCTTATCCGTTCGAAATCTCGACAAGCTTATCCAGCACCGCAACGGCGCGGCCGCTGTCGATCGCTTGCGCCGCCGCCGCGATGCCATCTGCCAATGTCGTCGTCTTGCCGGCCACGACCAACCCCGCGCCAGCATTCATCAGCACCGTATCGCGGTAGGCGCCCGTGGCGCCACCCAGCATGTCGCGCAGTTCCTTGGCGTTGTAGGCCGCATCGCCGCCGCGCAGCTCTTCCTTGGTGTGCCGCTTCAATCCAACTGCTTCCGGCGTCAGGGTGAAGCTACGGATCTCGCCGCCGACCAGCTCCGCCACCTGGGTCTCGCCCGTCGTGGTGATCTCGTCATAGCCGTCGCCATGGACGACCCAGGCATGATCGGCGCCCAGCGCCTTCAGCGTCTCGGCCACCGGCATGATCCACTCCGGCAGGAACACACCCACCATCTGGCGGCTGACGCCGGCGGGATTCGACAGCGGTCCGAGCAGGTTGAAGATGGTGCGCGTGCCGAGCTCGACGCGGGTCGGCCCGACATGCTTCATCGCTGGATGGTGCGCCGGTGCGAACATGAAGCCGACGCCGGCCTCGTGAATGCAGCGGCCGATCATTTCCGGCGAGATGTCGATCTTGACGCCAAGCGCCGTCAGCACGTCGGCCGAGCCTGTCAGCGAGGACAGACCACGATTGCCATGCTTGGCGACCGGCACGCCGGCGGCGGCGATGACGAAGGCCGAAGCCGTCGAGATATTGACCGAGTGCGAATTGTCGCCGCCTGTGCCGACGATGTCGATAGCGCCGTGCGGCGCCTCGACGCGCAGCATCTTGGCACGCATCGTGGCGACCGCGCCGGATATCTCGCCCACCGTTTCGCCGCGCACGCGCAGCGCCATCAGGAAGCCGCCGATCTGGCCAGGCGTGGCGTCGCCCGACATGATGATGTCGAAGGCTTCGCGCGCTTCCTCGAAGGAAAGCGCGGTGCCGGTGGCGACCTTGGCAATGTGTGTCTTCAGCGCGCTCATCGTATCTGTGCTTGCGAAACGGCGTTCGGATCGATGCGAACGTCATATTGCGACTGCAACTGCGCCACCAACTGGTCGAGCAGGTCGTCGGACATGCCGGCGGCAAAGGACTTCTGCGCCTCTTCAGGCACCGCGCTGCCATCGGCGCCAGCCGGTTCGAAGACCTCGGCGACCTTGAACAGGATCTGGCCGTCGCCAGTGGGCGAGGGGATCAAGCCAGTGCCGCCTTCGCCGACGCCGAACATGGCGGCCGCGCCCTCCTTGCCGAAATCGGCATCGTCGGCTTCGCGCTTCAGGCCGCGCTTGGTCTGCTTCTCGAGCTTGAGCTCGCCCGCGATGACGTCGAGCGTGGTGCCGGCCTTGAGGCGCTTCTCCAGCTCCTGCGCCTTCGCGTTGAGGCGCTTGTCGGTCTCGGCCTCCGTCCAGTCGGCCACGACCTTCTTACGGACCTCGTCCAGCGTGCGGTCGCGCGCCGGGGTGATCGACTGCACTTCATAGAAGACAAAGCCGTTGTCGGCGGTGGTCAGGCCCTCGTTCTCGGTATTGGGCTCGGCCGCGAACACCGACTTGATCAGTTCGGGTGATTCCGGCAGGTCCTTGACGATCGTGCCGTCCGGGCGCTGTCCAGTGCGGTCGACGGCATCGATGGTGACCACCTTGAGCTTCAGCTTGTCGGCGGCCTGCGCAAGCGAGGCGCCCGAGGCGCGGGTGTCCTCATAGCTGTCATGCACGTCGAGCAGGATGCGGCTTGCTTCGCCAAGCGCCAGATCCTTGCGGATCTGGTCGGACACTTCCGACAACGGCTTCACGACCTGCGGCTTGATCTCGGTGACGCGCAAAAGCACCGGACCGAAGGCGCCCTGGATGACCGGGCTCACCTCATTGGCATTGAGCGAGAAAGCCGCATCGGCCACCGCCTTGTCGGCTATCTTGTCCTTGGCCAGCGTGCCGAGCACCGTGTCGGCCTGCGTCTTGCCTTCGGCGGTGATGAGCTTGTCGAAGGTGGCGCCGGCCTTGAGCGAATCATAGGCCGCCTTGGCCGCATCCGGCGTCTTGAACACCAGTTGCTCGATGGTGCGCATCTCGGGCGTCGTGTAGCGGGCGACATTCTTGTTGTAGTCGTCGCTGACCTGCTGGTCGGTCACCGCGGACGGATCCGAGATGTCCTGGGGTTCGAGCCGGACATAGGAGAACTTGCGGTATTCCGGCGCGGCGTAGTTCTTCTTGTTGGCGTCGAAATAGGCGTTGAGAGCGCTGTCGGACGGCGCCTCGATCGGCTGCACCAGCGCCTTGGGCAGCACGAGATAGTCGATCGTACGATCCTCGCCGCGATAGAGCGAGACCGCCTTCAGGAAGGTCTGCGGCACCTTGAGTCCGTCGGAGATCGCCTCGACGATCTGCTGACGCACAGCCACCTGCGAGCGGTTCTTGAGATAGTCCTCGGGGCGCATGCCAAGCTGGCGCAGAAGATACTCGAAGGTCCGGCGATCGAACTGGCCGCTGGGACCCTTGAAGGCCGGATCCTCGCGCGTCAGCTCGGCCAGCCGATCCTTGGAAAGGCCGAGCCCAAGCTTGCGCGCCTGCTCGTCGAGCACGGCGCCCGACACGAGCTGCGCCAGCACCTGGTTGTCCACTCCGAGCAGCTTGGCCTGCTCATGGGTGACGCGCTGGCCATATTGCTGCGACAACATGGAGAGCTGACGATCGTAGGCGAGGCGGTATTCGTTGATCGAGACTTCCGTGCCGCCGGCGGTGATCACCGCGTGATGGCCGGCCAGGACGCCACCCACCATACGCGTGGTCGCGCCCCAGGCGAGGAAACTCACCACCAGCAAGGACAGCAACGCCTTCGCGACCCAGGTACCTGCCGCGCTTCTCAATATACCAAGCATGCATACTTCCGATTTTTGCGCATTTTCGCATGCGCCGAGTCTGAAACAAGCGCAATAGCGCCCTTCCGGTCCACTGTCGATTGCTTTGTGACCTGATTTTGGTAGTGAGGGCGCTGCTTAATGTCGCTCGGAGAACACGTCCCATGACCCCTGGAATCCGCCCGCTTGTCGCCGGCAACTGGAAAATGAATGGCACCAGCGCCTCGCTCAATGAGCTGCGGTCGATCGGCAACGGGTTCATGAGCGGGCTCGATACCGAGACCGAGGCGGTGGTGTGCGTGCCGGCGACTTTGCTGCAGCGCGCCTCCGAGATCCTGTCGCGCACGCCGGTGCGGTCGGGCGGAGAGGATTGCCATCCAAAGGAGAGCGGCGCCTTCACGGGCGAGATTTCGGCCGAGATGCTCAAGGATGCCGGCGCCAGCCACGTCATTGTCGGCCATTCCGAGCGCCGCGAACTGTTCGGCGAGAACGATGCGGTGGTCAACGCCAAGGCATCGGCCGCCTGGCGGGCAGGGCTGGTGGCCATCATCTGCATCGGCGAGACGCGCGCCGAGCGCGAGGCGGGCGCCACGCTCGATGTCCTGTCGCGGCAACTCGACGGGTCGGTTCCGACCAGCGCTACCTCGGCGAACACCATTGTTGCCTATGAGCCGGTCTGGGCTATCGGCACGGGACTGACCCCGACCGCGGCCGACGTCGCCGAGGCGCATGCGCATATCCGCCGCAAGCTGACGGCGCTGCTCGGCGATGCCGCGGCCAGGATGCGCATTCTTTATGGCGGCTCGGTCAAACCGTCCAACGCGGTGGAACTGCTTGGCGTCGACAATGTCGACGGCGCGCTGGTTGGCGGTGCCAGCCTGAAGGCGGCCGACTTCCTGGCAATCGCCGAAGCTTACATGAACATCTCTTAGGAACCGTCTCCCAGGCTCGCGCGGCCTAAATCGTTGTAATGGCCGCATTGCTTCCCATATTCCCGGCCACGGGCTTGGAAATGCCGCCAAAGCATTGTAAGGAGCCGCCTCCAAAACACCGGTCGTATGCGCGGCCGCGCAAGGTCTCGCCAGGATAGATTATGGAAACCGTACTGATCGTCGTCCACCTTATGGTCGTGCTCGCCCTTGTCGGCGTGGTGCTGCTGCAGCGCTCCGAGGGCGGTGGCCTGGGCATCGGCGGCGGTTCCGGTTTCATGACAGCGCGTGGTGCCGCCAACGCGCTGACCCGCGCGACGGCAATCCTTGCTGCGGCCTTCTTCGTGACGTCGCTGGCGCTGTCGATCATTGCCCGCTATGGCGAAAAGCCGATCGACATCCTCGACCGTCCCGCGACGTCGAGCTCGGGCAACGGCGTGCTCAACCAGCTGCCGGGTTCCAACGGACCGGTCGGCACCGCCAAGCCCGCGGCTCCTGCCGGCAGCACGGCTCCCGCGGCTCCGTCGGGCGGCACCACGACCACCACCCCGCTTGCCAACGGCGCTACCGCGCCGGCTCCGGCCACGGCACCTGCTCCGGCCGCGCCGACGCCCGCGAATCCGACCACGCCGCCAGCAGCCAACGGCGTCACCTTGCCGGTCACCCCGCAGGTTCCGAACCAATAGCCGGACAAGCACCGGGCCGCGATCTGTTGTTCTTTGAACACAGTCGCGGCAAATGCGTGCGATCACGAAAATTCAACCGGGCGTAGCGCCTGCCTCGGCTTGAGGCGATGACGGCTAATCGATTATAGATTGCGCGCGGCACTTTTCGGCGTCCTTGGGGGGCGCCGGGCGACGCCGTGGGCAACTCGCATTGAACAATCGGATCTTCGCCATGCAGCTTCGCAGCTTCATCCTCCTGGGATTCTGTGCCGTCCTCGGCATGGGTTCCGCGGCCCTTGCCGGACCGACAAACCTGGCCACTTCACCGTCGGTTGAGAAGACCGACGCAATTCCGGTCGCCGCCAAGAGCGACGCATCGCAGCTGAGGCTTCTCAAGAAGAAGAAGAACCCGACCTCGAACGATCTCGCGCAGATCAGCAAGCTCGAGGCCAAGATCGCCGCCGATAAGGAGGCCGCCAAGGAAAAGGCGCTCGAGGCTCGCAAGATGGCGATGCGCGAGGCCGCCAAGGCCAAGGCCGATCAGGCGCGTCAGGAATGGCTCGCCAAAAAGAGCGGCGGCGCGGCCGCACCCGCTGAAGTCGCGGATGCCAAGCCGGCGAAGAAGACCACCAAGATCATCGCCCCGCTGGAGCCGGTCGCGCCCATCGTTCCGGTCAAGGCCGAAGAACCGATACCGGCCGAGGCCATGAACGTCACCTCCACCGGCAACAATGGTGAATTGCGCAGCGAGCAGCCCGGCCAGAAGCAGGCGAGCAACGGTTTGTTCGCCGGCCTGTTCGGCGGCGCCGCCCAATCGACGTCCATCAACTATCTGCCAGAGACCCGCGCGCTCGATTCGGCACTGGCCAGGAAGGACGCGAAGCGGCCCTTCAAGGTGAAGCCTGAGTTCGTGCCGCAGGACGTCGCCTTCTCCGGCTATGAGCCGGGCACCATCGTCATCGATACCACCGCGCGTCGCCTTTACCTCGTGGAGAGCTATTCCACGGCTCGGCGCTATGCCATCGCGGTCGGCCGCGAAGGGCTGCAGTTCAAGGGCACCGTGGCGGTCGGCGACAAGCAGGAATGGCCGCGCTGGATCCCGACGCTCGACATGCAGAAGCGCGAGCCGAAGCATTACGGCCAGTACAAGGACGGCATGGCCGGCGGCGGCGAAAATCCGCTCGGCGCGCGCGCCATCTATCTCTACGACGGCAAGAAGGACACGCATCTGCGCATCCACGGCACGATCGCTCCGCAGTCGATCGGAACCAGCGCCTCCAATGGCTGCTTCCGCATGATCAACGAGCACGTCATGGACCTCTACAGCCGCGTCAAGATCGGCACCAAGGTCGTTATTATCTGACGATCTCCATCAAACTGCCGAAGGGGCCGGCATCGCCGGCCCTTTTGTTTTGAATCCTCGAACTGAAGCATGTCGTCCTCCGAAGCCGCCTCGCGCTTTTTGGACGACATGCTTCGGGAACGGCTCCTTTGCGAGCACCCGGGCCATTTGGGAAAAAGCCTTCGCGGCGGTTTTTTCTCTGGCGGAATCAATCAGGCCGCGTTAAGCGATGACTCCCATGGCGCGATATGTATTCATCACAGGCGGCGTGGTTTCCTCACTCGGAAAAGGCATTGCCGCAGCAGCTCTTGGGGCTCTTCTGCAGGCGCGAGGCTACCGCGCGCGGATCAAAAAGCTCGATCCTTACTTGAATGTCGACCCCGGAACGATGTCGCCGTACCAGCACGGCGAAGTGTTCGTGACCGATGACGGCGCCGAGACCGACCTCGATCTCGGCCATTACGAGCGCTTCACCGGGCGCTCGGCCAACCAGCAAGACAACATCACCACCGGCCGCATCTACAAGAACATCATCGAGCGCGAGCGGCGCGGCGACTATCTCGGGGCGACCGTGCAGGTGATCCCGCACGTCACCGACGAGATCAAGCATTTCGTGCTGGACGGCAATGACGACTACGATTTCGTGCTGTGCGAAATCGGCGGCACCGTCGGCGATATCGAGGCGATGCCGTTCCTGGAGGCGATCCGCCAGCTCGGCAACGACCTGCCGCGCAACAACGCGGTCTACGTGCATCTGACGCTGATGCCCTACATCCCGACGGCCGGCGAATTGAAGACCAAGCCGACGCAGCACTCGGTGAAGGAGTTGCGCGGCATCGGCATCGCGCCCGACATCCTCCTGGTGCGCGCCGATCGGCCTATCCCGAAGGAAGAGCGCCGGAAGCTGTCGCTGTTCTGCAACGTGCGCGAGAGCGCCGTCATCCAGGCGCTCGACGTGCCGCATATCTACGACGTGCCATTGGCCTATCACCAGGAAGGGCTGGATTCGGAAGTGCTGGCCGCCTTCGGCATCGATCCGGCGCCGAAGCCGCGCATGGAGCCGTGGCAGAAGCTTTCCAACCACATCCACAATCCGGAAGGCGAGGTGACGATCGCCATCGTCGGCAAGTACACCGGGCTGAAGGACGCCTACAAATCGCTGATCGAGGCGCTTTCGCATGGCGGCCTGGCCAACCGCGTCAAGGTCAAGCTCGACTGGATCGAAAGCGAGATATTCGAGAAGGAAGACCCGGCGCCGTGGCTGGAAAAGGTGCATGGCATCCTGGTTCCTGGCGGCTTCGGCGAGCGCGGCTCGGAAGGCAAGATCCTGGCGGCGAAGTTCGCGCGCGAGCGCAAGGTGCCTTACTTCGGCATCTGCTTCGGCATGCAGATGGCCTGTATCGAGGCGGCGCGCTCGCTGGCGGGTGTCGACCATGCGTCGTCCACCGAGTTTGGCCCGACCGACGAACCGGTCGTCGGCCTGATGACCGAATGGCTGAAAGGCAACATGCTGGAGAAGCGCAGGGCCACCGGCGACCTCGGCGGCACCATGCGGCTCGGCGCCTATCAGGCCGAACTCGCCAAGGGCTCGAAGATCGCGGACATCTATGGCGACACGCAGATTTCGGAGCGCCATCGGCATCGTTACGAGGTCAACATCGATTACAAGCAACGGCTTGAGGATTGCGGCCTGGTCTTTGCCGGCATGTCGCCCGACGGCGTGCTGCCGGAGACGGTGGAATATCCTGACCATCCCTGGTTCATCGGCGTGCAATATCACCCCGAGCTGAAGAGCCGGCCACTCGATCCGCACCCGCTGTTCGCAAGCTTCATCGAGGCTGCGGTCGAGCAATCGCGGCTGGTCTGAGAGACCGATCGGCGACCGGGCCATGCAGACCTATGTCGCGCTGCTCTACAGCATCATTCTGGGCGAAGGGCGGCGCGTGGTCATGGCCGATCTCAAGGCGATGGCCGAGGAGCTGGGACTTAAGAAAGTACGCACGCTGGTGGCGACCGGCAATCTGGTGTTCGAGGCGCGGGCAGCCGAGCTTCCAAAGCTCGAGCGGCAACTGGAAAAAGCCTTCGAGAGAACCTTCGGCCGCCATGTCGACATCATCGTGCGCGGTGCCGAGGACTGGCTGAAGCTTGCCGCCGGCAATCCGTTCCCGGCCGAATCCGCCGACACGGCCGATCAGGTCGCGGTGCGCGTGATGCGCGAGCCGGTGCCTGCGGATGCCGTTGAAGCGCTCCAAGCCCATGCAGCAGACGATGAGAGAGTGATTTTGGTCGAGGGCGATATCTGGGTCGTCTTTTCGCGCGAGCGGCCGAGCTCAAGGCTGCTCGCGGCCTGCAATCACAAGCGGCTGGGCACCGGCACATCGCGCAATTGGAACACGGTACGCAGGCTGGCGGAGATGGTCAGCAAATAGCGGATGAAAAAGGGCGGCTTTCGCCGCCCCTTTTCGCTTTTCAGGCCTTTGCCACCTTCGCACCCGCGCCCAGCGCCATGCTGCGCAGCACGTAGTAGACGGCGCCCGCGATCGCGACGCCGAAGAACCAGCCATAAACGCCCCACCAGGATGGCAGCCAGTTGGTGAAGTTGGGCAGGATCGAGGAGAAGATCGCGCCGATGCCGGCGGCGATGAAGGCGTTGACGTGCCAGCCGCTCTGGAAGCGGAATTCGCCGTCCTCGCGGTAGAGCGCCTCGACGTCGACCTCGGCCTTCCGGATCAGGTAGTAGTCGACCATCATCACGCCGAAGATCGGTCCCATCGTCGCGCCGATGATGTTGACGAAGGAAGCGGCGCTGCCTTCCCACGGCGCGAAGGGATAGAGCACCAGCGCGATCAATGCCGCGATGTAGCCGCCCTTCTTGAAGTCGATCTGGCGCGGGAAGACGTTCGAGAAGTCGAACGCCGGCGAGACGAAATTCGCCACGACGTTGATGCCCAGCGTCGCCACCGCGAAAGTCAGCGCGGCGAGAGCCGCCAGGAACCAGCTGTCGAACTTGGCCGAGATCTGGTCGGGATGGAGCAGCACCTCGTGGTAGACGTCATATGCGGCAATCGTGGTGACGCCGGCGACCAGCGAGAACAGGATCAGGTTGACCGGCAGGCCCCAGATGTTGCCCTTGCGCAGTGCCGCGCTGTCCGGCGCGTAGCGGGCGAAATCGCAAAAATTGAGATAGAGCGCCGAAAAATAGGTCACCCAGATCGCCGCCACCGCGAACAGCGCGGTCCAGGAACCTGGTTCGCCCGGGACGCCGGCGTCCTTGGTCTTCTCCAGCAGCACATCCATCGGGATGTCGCTGGTAAAGGCGAAGGTGCCCGACTTCACGCAAAGATAGATGGCCAGGATCAGCATCATGATCCATACGGCCGGGCCGGCCCAGTCCTGGAAACGGCGCACGGTTTCCATGCCCTTCTGGATGATCAGGAGCTGCAGCGCCCAGATGATGACGAAGCAGATCACCTCCAGGGTCGAATGCCCCAAAAGATGCGAGCTCTTGTTGAACTCGTCGAACCATTGCAGACGGGTCAGGAGCGCCACGATGGCGCCCGATGCCGCGGCCGTCTGGGCGCCGTACCAGAAGCAGGCGACGACGGCGCGCACCAGGGCCGGCACGTTGGCGCCCCAGATGCCGAAGGAGGCGCGCGCAAGCACGGGGTAGGGTACGCCGGTCTTCACGCCCGCATAGCCGACCATGTTCATCAGCACGTAGATGATCAGCGAGCCGATACCGATGGCGATGACGAAGTTGACGAAGCCACCGCAGAACAGAAACAGGCTGGCCGCCAGGTAATAGCCCCAGAGACTGTGGACGTCCGAGGTCCAGACGTTGAAGATCGAAAACGGTCCCCAATTCCTGACCGTTGCCGGAGCCAGATCCTCATTATAGAGGTCGGGCGATGCGCCTTGAATGGTCATTGCGAGTGTTCCCCTTTTTGCAAAACGCGCCCTCACGCGTTTGACGGCAAAGGTTAAGCCTGACGTTGGGGAACCGGCAAGCAACCCATTTGCCGGCTTTCGCCTTAAAGATATTCAATGAGAATCGCCGTTATCGGCGACTTCGAGCCTGCGTCGAGACCCAGCCGTCGCGGTCTTCGCGGATGGCTGGGCTGACCATCTTGGTTCCGGACTTTTTCCGGCGGCAACCAAATTTGTTTGGAACTGATTCGCGAGACGTGCGTTTAGTACGGTTCGACTGCGCTTGCGGTCGACCGGGAGGATAATTATGGATCGCTTGCATTTCTTTACCCCAGTGCGAATCGCGCGTGGGCAGGGGCACCCCGTTGAGGAAGTCGATAGCGTTTCCGAGGCGATGGTTTTCCTGCGGAAGTGGCCAACAGGAAGGCGCGGACCTGTCTATCAATGCGCCTTGAACTGCTGCGCGGCGGCAATGTCGGGCAAGATGTCGGCCGAGGAAGCGAGAAAGGCCTTTGTCGGCTTTGCGCGCATCACCCGGCTGCTCGACGACGATATGGCGCTGCCGCTGGGTGGCGCGTCGATGGAAAACGTCTACGCCCTGCGGCGTTAGGACCTAGTCGGCTTCCGCAAACCAAGCGCTGCGCCCGAACCGGCACAGCGCCGGAGTGGTGTTGTCGACGGTGGCTGTTCGTCCACCGTGACAGCGCGCTCAATCAAGCAAGGCGTGGATTGCCTGATCGACTACTTCGTGGAGGCCGCTCGCCTGGAAGGACAGGCGATTGCCTGATCCGACGTTGCTGGACATCGCGATGGTCATGCCGCTTTCCGGATCGTGCTGCATCACACACACATAGCCCGGTATACTGCCCTGATGGCCGTAGAAAGCCCGGCCGCCGTAACTGCTCCGGAAAAGGCCGGCGCCGGTCTCGCGCATTCTCGTGCCAGGGAAGGAAACAGTTGCGCGCGAGCCGAACATTTCACCGAACCATTTTGGTGAAATGACCTTCCCGGCAAACAGACCGCTCATGAAGGTCACCAAATCGCTCGGCGTCGAGACCATGTCGCCGCAACCATAGGCTCCCGAATAGGGAAATGTATCAGAGGAGTCCTGCAGCTCGTTCGAGTAGGGCAATACACCGTCCATCCGCCACATCTCGCCACCGGAGGCGATGTCCCTGGATGGGCCGTCGACCGGCGGCGGGCGATGGAAGTAGCCGCGCACCAACTGTTGGTCAGGGAAGGGTTCGGTGGCCGGCGACCACGTATTGGCGAGGCCAAGCGGGTGAAGGACGACTTGCCTCACATATGCCCCCAGTGACTGGCCTGTGACATCTTCAATCAACATGCCGGCCAATACGTAGCCGGTATTGTTGTACACTGCCGGTCCGCCCGGCGCTTTCTGTCCGCCCGCCTTGTAGGCAATATCAACGAGCTCCGACGGCTTCCAGATACGGCTTGGATCCATCGGAATGTCGTACTCAAACTCGGGAAGACCATTGCGATGGTTGACCAGTTGCCGCACGGAAATGCCATCCGCGCCCGGCAGGTCGGGGAACCATTTTGAAATTGGTGCGCCAAGATCAACATTGCCATCTTCGGCCAGACGAACCAGCGCGGCGGCGACAAACGTCTTTGTGCAACTGCCGATCTTGAACAACCGGTCTGGTGTAACCGGCGTGTTTTCGACGCGATCTGCGACCCCGACCGTCGCCGTTTTGGTCGGCGTGTCGGTCATCGCATATGCCATGGACGCTCCAACAGCGCCGCGTGCGATATAGTCCGCGAGCAAGCGGCGGACCTGATCATTCTTGCTGCTCATTTTCTAAGTCCTACTCGGCGATGTCGACATGGGCGAAATTCTGGCGGCCGAATGGATCGAGCACATAGTTGAGCACGTTCTTTCGCACTGGGATCGTTACGATCGAGTGGGCGATCGGCACGACCGGCACTTTGGCCTTCAACATCTCCTGGGCCTGGCGGTACACCTCCGCCCGCTTCGTCGCGTCGGCAGTGATGCGGCCTTCTTCCAGCAGCTTCTCGAAATCCTTGTCGCACCAGCGTGAACGGTTCGAGCCGCCGGCCACGCCATCGCAACTGAGCAGATAGCTGAGCATATTGTCGGGGTCGCCATTGTCGCTGCTGCCGCCAAGCAGGAAGGTGTCGTGTTCGCCTGCCGCCGTGCGCTTCAAATATTCGGCCCATTCGTAGGTGACGATGTCCGACTTGACACCGACGGCGGCCCAGTCCGCCTGGATCAACTCCGCCATGCGGCGGGCATTGGGATTGTAGGGGCGCGATACCGGCATGGCCCACAGCGTCACCGACAGATCGCTGGCATGGCCGGCTTCCGCCAACAGTTTCTTGGCGCCCTCCGGGTCATATTCGATCCCGGCATCTTTGACGGCGCCGAGTTGAGCTGGCGGAACAACGCTGCCCGCGACGATGCCGGCGCCCTGATAGACCGCCTCGACGATGGCCTTGCGGTTGATGGCCTTGGCGAGCGCGGTGCGCACCTTCACGTCGTCGAGCGGCTTGTGCTCGACGTTGAAGCCGAGAACGCCGATGTTCTGGCCTTTGAGCTGAAGCAGGTCTATGTCGGGGTTGCCTTTCAGATCGTCCAACGAAGACGGGGGCGCCGCGGCGGACACCTGACATTCGTTGGCTTTTATGCGCTCCACGCGCACGCTCGGTTCTGGCGTGATGGCGAATATCAACGTGTCGATCTTCGGCGCGCCACCCCAATATTCCTTGTTGGACGTGTATCGGACCTGGCTGTCCTGTACGTAGGCTTCGAGCATGAACGGACCCGTGCCAACGGGCTCGCTGTCGATGAGCTCCGGCGTTCCGGCGGCAACCATCTTCTGGGTCTGCTCCAATGACATGATCGACATGTAATCGAGCGCTATACCGGATAGAAAAGTGACGTTCGGGGCCGTCAGCGTGAAACGCACCGTGTAGTCGTCGACCTTTTCGATCTTGTCGACCATGGAGCCGAGACCGAGCGCGTTGAAGTACTCGTAGGAGGAATTGCCAAGCTTGTGGTAGGGGTTGTTGGGATCCCGCTGACGGTCGAAGGTGTACAGCACGTCATCCGCGTCGAAATCGCGCGTCGGCGTAAAATGCGCGCTCGAATGGAACTTCACCCCGTGCCTCAGGTGAAAGGTGTAGACCTTTCCGTCGGACGAAACGTCCCAGCTTTCGGCCAAGGCCGGTCCGATCTCCGTTGATCCTGGTTTGAATTCGACCAGCCTGTTGAAGATCGTCTTGGCGGCCGCGTCCATGGTGGAGTCCGCGATGCCAATCATCGGCGTGAAGGTCTCGGGGCTTGCTTCGGAACAATATACGAGGGTCTTTGCGGTGGCGTTCGCGGCGACGAGGACCGAAGACGCCAGGATGGCGGCACGCAAGAGGAGCAGGGACTTCATCTCAGTAACTCTCCTGTTTGGGATGGCGGGTTTAACTGCGAATGATCGAAGAATTCAGCCGTTTGCCTGGCGCGGGCCGGCATCGAGGAAACGGTCTGGGGCGAGCGCGGTACGCGTGACGCCGGCGGCTCCGAATTCATCGGGCAGCTTGTTGTCGCGCAGGAGCGCGGAAGCGAGCCGAGCAAGCGCGAACGAAACCTGGAAGCCATAGCCACCCTGGCCGGCCAACCAGCAAAAGCCGGCCAGTCGCGGGTCGGCGCCGACAATTGGCGAGCGATCCGGCGCGAAGGTGCGCAGGCCGGCCCAGGGGGTCTGAGGCCGGACTATTCGTAGTTTTGTCGCCTGTTCTATGCGGTCGACGGCGATGGCGACGTCCATGTCATCAGCGTAGGCGTCGCATGGCGACGTATCGGTTTCATCGGCGAGCGAACCGATCAGGCGACCGGCATCCGGTTTGAAGTAAAATCGCTCCCGGATATCCACCACCAAGGGCCATCCGCGAACATCGTATTCCTGGGCATCGAACATGAATGCCGTACGTCGCTTCGGTGTGAGACCGAGGCCGGCGAGGCCCGCGCGTTCGGCTATCACGTCGGCCCAGGCGCCTGCCGCATTGACCACCATATCGGCATTGTGTTCACCGGATGCCGTGTGCACGCGAAGGCCGCCGTCGCCTCGCCGCTCGATGCGCAATACATCCTCGGCCAAACGGATCTGTCCACCTTTCGCCCGGAAGGCGGACGCGGTGCCTTGCAGGACTCTGTCGGTGTCTATGTCCATCGCATCCGGCTCGTAGGCGCCTCCACACGTCCTCGAGACGTCGATCGCCGGGACCGATTGGGCCACTTCGGAAGCCGACAGCCGCCGGATCGTCGGGAGCAGGGCGAACGCTTCCTGGGCAAAACGGTCGATCATCTCACCGTCCTCCGGGCCGCCGAAATGCATCGCGCCCCGCCGGTGCCCAAAGTAATCGCCGGCTGCCAATGTGGCCCGGCTGATTAGGGACAAAGCGCGGACCGCCGTATTGCCATACGATTCCGAAAACAGCGCCGCGGATCGCCCCGAAGCGTGGTAGCCGAGTTGCGCTTCGCGTTCGATCAACGTTACCTGGGCCCAATCCTGCAACGCGAGCGCTGCGGTGAGCCCAGCCACTCCGCCCCCAACCACGATGATTTTCGCCGTTTTCCCGTTATGCATGCGCAGACGCTAGATGAGATTTTTCTATGGTCAATATTTTTAGCATATAGGAAAAAAATTGGTGCCACATTGAAGTGGCCAGTCGGCAAGGTTACGTAGGTCCAGATCGTGCGTCAGGAGGGATCCGATGGAAGAGCAGCCCAGGCTCGGACACTGTTTGCGTAACCTTCGACGCAAGCACGGCTGGACCCTGCAGGATGTCAGCAACCTCACCGGGGTCGCGGTTTCTACTCTTTCGAAAGTCGAGAATGACCAGATGTCGCTCAGCTATGACAAGCTGCTGCAGATCTGCGAAGGGCTGGGCATCCATGTGACGGAATTGCTCAGCGATGGCGCCAGGGAGCGTTCCGGCCGCACGCGCCGCTCGGTTAGTGCGCCGGCCACAACACTGCGTCAGCTCACGCCGAACTATGACTACTACTATCTTGCCACCGATCTCGTCCATAAACGCATGGTGCCGATCCGGAGTTTTGCGCGAGCCCGCACCCTGGAGCAATTCGGGCAGCTGATCAGGCACGCGGGAGAGGAATTCCTGATCGTGCTGAAGGGTGAGATCGAATTGCACACCGAGCAGTATGCGCCGGTGCGCCTGAAGGCTGGCGAAAGTGTCTACATCGATTCCACGATGGGCCACGCCTATCTCTCGGTCGGCGAGCCGGACGCGGAAATGCTGTGTATCTGCTCCGGCGGGGAAGCGGAGATGGAGAAAGCGTTGCTTAGCCGCAAGCAGCTTGAGCTTGCCGAAGAACTCTAGCCGAGGACCATGCGTTGGAGCCCGCCAATAGGTTGCCCTTAGGCCGGCCGGGTAGGAAATCATCGAAAATTCACTTATGTGAGCGCGGCCCCCTCGTCATCGAGGCTTGCGGGTAGAGGACATTTTGGAAAAGAGCCGCGATTATAAAAAGGTGCGCCTGGCAGTTGCACCGATGATGGACTGGACGGACCGGCATTGCCGGTTCTTCCATCGCCAGTTGACGCGCCGCGCGCTGCTTTACACCGAGATGGTGGTGGCGGATGCGGTCATCCATGGCGCGCGCGAACGGCTGCTCGGCTTCGACGATGACGAGCATCCGGTGGCGCTGCAGCTTGGCGGATCCGATCGCGCGAAACTCGCCGAGGCCGCGCGTATCGGCGAAGCCTTCGGCTATGACGAGATCAACCTCAATGTCGGCTGCCCGTCCGACCGCGTCCAGTCGGGGACGTTCGGTGCCTGCCTGATGAAGACGCCGGTTCTGGTCGCCGAGTGCGTCGCGGCGATGAAGGCGGCGACCAAGATCCCGGTCACGGTCAAATGCCGCATCGGCGTCGACGATCAGGATCCGGAGCCGGCTCTCGATGCGCTCGCCGACGGCGTATTCGCCGCTGGCGCCGATGCGCTCTGGGTGCATGCCCGCAAAGCCTGGTTGGAGGGGTTGAGCCCCAAGGAGAATCGCGACATCCCGCCGCTCGACTATTCGCGCGTCTATCGGTTGAAGGCCAGAAAGCCGAACGAATTCATCGGCATAAATGGCGGCATTCAATCACTCGGCGAAGCGTCGGCGCATCTCGATCACGTCGATGGCGCGATGCTCGGCCGCGCGGCCTATCATACGCCTGGCATCCTCGTGGCTGTCGATGCCGCTTTCCATGGCGAGGCCGCGGCCGCCTTCGATCATGCGGCGCTTATCGATGCCATGGCCGGCTACGCTGCGCGTCATATCGAGCGAGGCGGGCGGCTCGGCCACATCACCCGCCATATGGTCGGGCTTTTCCACGGCCTGCCCGGCGCGCGCCGCTTCCGGCAGATCCTTTCCACGGATGCCAACAAACCGGGAGCCGGGCCGGAGATTTTGAAGGCCGCTTTCTCGGCGATCGATTTCGCGGCGGCGGAGGCCGAGGCTGCCTGAGCATCGGGCGAAGCGTGTCGCCCCGAAGGGCGGCGCGCTTGAAGTTTTTTCGATGCACTAGTCCCGCAGGATCATACGGTCGCCGCGCACGTCGAAACCCGACAGCGAGCTGATGAAGTTCATGCCGAGCAGGCTTTGCTCGAGCATGCCCGGCGCCGCGACCATGACTGGCATGTTCTTGCGCACGATGCCGCCGATCGCCAGCTCGTCGGTTCTGACGGTGGCGGCGCGCGCCATGCCGTTGGCGGTCGAGACATCGATGGTGTAGCTGAGCGCGGCCGGATTGAAGCCGGCCGCCTGGGCGTCTTCCGCCGTCAGCACCGTGCTGGTCGCGCCGGTATCGACCACCGTCCGCACCGGCGTTCCGTTGACCAGGATTCGCGCCTCGAAATGCCCGTTGCCGGCTTTGTCGAGCGTCACGGTGGCGCGGCCATTGTCGACGCCGAGCGCCAGCGGACTGCCAGGGACAAGGCCGGCGGTCACGCGGCTCGCGATGTCCTGCAACTCGTAACGGTACTGGTAGCCGGCGATCAGCACGAGCACGAGCGCTGCCCAGACGCCGATATTGCGCGCCATGTCGCCCAGCGGCCGGCCGGAGCGGAGCAGGCTCGCGCCGATCACCATCACCAGCACGCCGACCCAGATCAGCCGGCCGAAATCGTTGTTGTCCATGCCGAAGGTGCGACCGGCCGAATTGTTGAGCATGAGCAGCACCAGCCCGATGCCGATCACCGCCATCACGATCCAGAACAGCCGGTTCATCGGTTGTTTCTCACAAAACGCCGCGCTCGCGCGCCATGCGGCTACGCCGGGTCTCGCGGCGCGGCCGCCGCTCGACTGTCTCGAGCCGCGCCGGCAATTCGGCCATCACCGCCCGGCGAATTTCCGGGGTCATCGCGAGCCAGCCGGAAATCTCGTCGCGCGTTCGGCCACAACCAAAGCAGAAGCCGGTTTTCATATCGATCGAACAGACCAGGATGCAGGGGGATTCGATAGCGGTCATGCTGTTCTCTTGCCTTTATTCCACATGGTGCAACCGCCCGAGCAATGCAAGCCCTTCGCAATGCGCCGCAAGGCAACGCGTTCGCGGCATAGTCGGGCGGTTGTGCCGGCCGGAGAAGGCGGCTATGCCGCTGGCGACTTCCACAACGAACCGCGACTGGCATAAATGACCGCAACGCCCTTTGACGATATCCGCAGCCTTCTGGCGGCACTGCCGCCAGCCGACCATGCTGCTGAATCCCGTGTCCGCGAGCTGTTTGCCAAAGCGGATAAGCCGAATGCATCGCTCGGCCGCATCGAGGACATCGCAGCTTGGGTTGGAGCCTGGAGCGGGCGGGCGCCGCCGGCGATCAACCGGCCGCTGGTGGCGATCTTCGCCGGCAACCACGGCGCCGTCAGGCACGGCATTTCATCACGGCCGGTGGCGGCTACCGCCAATGAAGTCGAGCTCTGCGCCGCGGGCGGGGCCCCGATCAACCAGGTCTGCATCGCCAACGATCTCGGCCTCAAAGTCTTCGACCTGGCGTTGGATATTCCCACGGGCGACATCACCGAGGAAGCCGCGCTCGACGAGCGCGGTTGCGCCGCAACCATGGCCTTCGGCATGGAGGCGGTCGCCGGCGGCGCCGATCTCCTGTGCCTGGGCGATCTCGGGGTCGGCAATTCGACGATCGCCGCCGGCCTTTGCGCCGCGCTGTTCGGCGGCGAGGGGGGCGACTGGGTCGGCCCGGGGTCGGGCGCCGATGCGGCGATGATCGCGCGCAAGGCCGAGGTCGTCGACCGGGCGCTGGCGCTGCATGGTTCCGGTCTAAGCGATCCGCTCGAGGCCTTGCGACGGGTCGGCGGACGCGAGTTCGCGGCGATCTGCGGCGCCATTCTCGCCGCGCGCATGGAAAAGATCCCGGTTTTGCTGGACGGGTTCGTGGCGACGGCGGCGGCCGCCGTCCTCTATGCGGCCAATCCCGGCGCGCTCGATCATTGCCTGCTCGCCAGCCTGTCGCCCGAGCCTGGCCACGCCAAGGCGGCCGAACAGCTTGGATTGCGGCCGCTGCTCGATTTCGGCATCGGCCATGGCGAGGGGGTGGGGGCTGCCCTGGCCGCCGGGATCGTCAAGGCCGCGGCGTTGACGAGTTCGGGCATGGCGGCGGCTGTCCGCCGTTGAAGGCTGCCCTAGAGCAATTCCAGGAAAAGTGTGAGCGGTTTTCCGTCTGGAATAGCGTAAAAACAAAGAGATAGAGCGGCTCGCCGTTTCCGTGAAACGGTGAAACGCTCTAGCGGCGTGCACGCGTCGCAGCGACAGCCTTGGTCGGCAACGCCGGTAGTTCCTCCATCACCCGGCTCAACGGGAAGATGGCGATCGCCTCGGTTCCCTCACGCAGCTTGGAATGGAGCTCGAACTCGCCGCCATGCATGGCGAGCAAGCCCTGCACGATGGGCAGGCCGAGGCCGGTTCCCTGTTCGGCGCTCTTGATGGCGATCGAGCCCTGGCCGAAGGCTGAAAGCACCACCGGGATTTCCTCTTCCGGTATGCCCGGGCCGTTGTCCTTGACCGAAATGTACTGGCCGCCGCCCGCCGTCCAGCCAACGCGCACACGCACTTCGCCGCCGGACGGGGTGAACTTGATCGAATTGGACAGAAGGTTGAGCGTGATCTGCCTGACAGCACGCTCGTCGGCGAAGAGGCGCGGCAGCGTCTCCTCGAACTCCTGGAGGATGCGGATATCCTTGTTGCGGGCACGCAGCTCCATCATGTGACAGCAGTCCTCCACGATAGTCAGCAGCACCACCGGCTCTTCGTTGAGCTGGTAGCGGCCGGCCTCGATGCGCGACAAATCGAGGATCTCGTTGATCAGGTCGAGCAGGTGCTGTCCGGACTCGTGCACGTCATGGGCATAGTCGCGGTAGGTCGGATTGTTCATCGGCCCCAGCACTTCATTGGCCATCACCTCGGAGAAGCCGAGGATGGCGTTGAGCGGTGTCCTGAGCTCGTGGCTCATCGAGGCGAGGAAACGCGATTTCGCCAGATTGGCGTCCTCGGCGCGCCGCCTTGCCTCATCCGACATCGATTTCGCCGTCTCCACCTCGGCAATCAGTGCGTCCTTCTCCGAGCGGAACGACAGCAGCATCAATGACGACCGGTTGAGATGGCGCGCGACATAACCGAAGAAAGGGAGCGCCGCGATGAGGAGCGCCGCCATCGTGGCTTCGATCGGCGTCCATAGAAGGACAACGGTGTAGACGTAGACGGCGACTGGAATGGCAAAGGTCGCGAGCAGCGCGCCGCCAAGCGAGGATGCCATCACCGCGGTCGTCGCCATGGCGACCAGGAGCACCATGGCCTTGGCCACATGGAACTGGTCGATCTGGCAGGTGTCGCAGCCGATCCAGGCGAACCACGCCCAGCCGAGACCGCACAGAAAATGGCCGATCAGGAAGTCGCGGCGCGTTTGCAACGGATCAAGCTCGGCTGCTTCCGTCCGCTCCACCCGTCGCGCCATGAAGGCGACGATCGTGTAGCAAAGCAGCGTGAAAAGCGTCCAGATCGTGATCTGGTTACCCAGGCCCACGAGGCGGCCGAGACCACCGACGGTAAGCACCAGGAGCGGGATCGCCACCGCGCTGATCACCATGGCGCGCGCATGCAGCTTCAGCAGATCGCGGTCGAAATCCAGGCTGCCGGCCTGTTGCGAAAGACGGTCCCGCGTCTTGCGCACCGCGCGCGCCACATCGCTGTTGCGGTGCGGTTTACGGCGGTCCACAATGAATTTATCCGCTGTGTTCGAGCGTTGCAAAGGCATACAGACTTCAATTTCTGCGCGCAGCGACTGTCCGTTCGTTAAGCTACGTTCGAATGATTAAGAGACTGTTTGCCATATGAGCCGTTTCGGACCGAGAGGGCCGCGCCGGCGCTATGAGGCAAGCGCGCCGCGAAGCTTCTGGCGCAAGCTTTTGGACTACGCGCTGGCCTTCGTTCTGCTTGGGCTCTTGATCCTGGTCGCGGCGCGTCTCGACCGCTTCGAGACCCGCAAGGAGCAAGGCACTGCGATCGTCAACGACGGGGATTCGATCACCTTGGGGGCTGAGCGCATCCGCATGCGCGGCATCGATGCTCCAGAGTATCTGCAGACCTGCCAGAAGGCAGGCGCCAACTATCCCTGCGGCAAGGAGGCGCGGCAGTCGCTGGTGCGGCTGATCGCCGGCAGGCCGGTTTCCTGCAGCGGCTGGCAGCGCGACCGCTACGGCCGGCTGCTCGGCGATTGCAAAGCAGGCGATACCGATCTCAACCGCGCCCAGATCCAGACCGGATGGGCCGTCGCCTATGGCGATTTCGAAACCGAGGAGGCGGCTGCGAGAGCTGCCAAGGTCGGTATCTGGGCAGGGACGTTCGAGGCGCCGCAGGACTGGCGCGCCAGCCATCGCGAAGCGCCGGCCGAGCGAAAGCATGGCACGCTGGCTTCGTTCGGGGACACGGTGCGGGAATTTTTTCGCTTCTGGTGATGGACGGATCCGCGCCCTATGATCGGCCAGGAAGCAGGAATGAGGGAAACCGGGAGAATAGAATGAAGCTGTTCGACGGCGGCCGAGCGCCCAATCCCCGGCGCGTGCGCGTCTTCCTTGCCGAAAAGGGACTGACGGTCCCGCTGGTACCTGTCGACATGGGCGCGCTGGAACATCGCGGCGAGCAGGTGGCGCAGCGCAATCCGCTGCGGCGTCTGCCGGTGCTCGAACTCGACGACGGTACCATCATCACCGAATCGATCGCCATTTGCCGCTATTTCGAGGAGTTGCATCCGGAGCCCGCGCTGTTCGGCAGGGGCGCGCTTGGCAAAGCTATGGTCGAGATGTGGCAACGGCGCCTGGAGCTCAACCTGATGACCAGCGTCGCCGCCGCGTTCCGGCATATCCATCCTGCGATGAAGGAATGGGAAGTGCCGCAGATTCCGGAATGGGGCGAGGCCAACAAGCCGAAGGCGATCGAGTTCCTGCACCTCCTCGACAAGGAGCTCGCGGAGCGGGAATTCGCGGCCGGCGATGCCTATTCGGTCGCCGACATCACCGGCATGATCGCCATCGATTTCATGAAACCCGCCCGCATCAAGGTGCCGGAGGAATGCACGAACGTGCTGCGCTGGTATGCAGCCCTTGCAAGCCGGCCGAGCGCGACAGCCTGAGCGACAGTGATTGTGGATAGCCTGCCTGACATGGACGAAGCGCTGGAGCGCCTGACGGCGAGGGTGCGGGACTGCCGCATCTGCGTCGAGCAGCCGCGCGGGCGGCCCCTGCCGCATGAGCCACGGCCGGTGCTGCAGCCATCCTCCGCCGCGCGGATACTGCTTGCCGGCCAGGCGCCGGGCACCAAGGTGCATTTGTCGGGCATGCCGTTCACCGACGCCTCGGGAGATCGGTTGAGAAGCTGGCTCGGCGTGAACTCGCAGGAATTCTACAACCCGGAGAAGTTCGCCATCGTCCCCATGGGCTTCTGTTTTCCAGGCCAGGACGCCAAGGGTGGCGACTTGCCGCCACGACGCGAATGTGCGCCCGCCTGGCGCGCGGACCTTATGGCACTGATGCCCCAGATCGATCTGGTGCTGACCATCGGCGGCTACGCACAGGCCTGGCACATGGGCACCACGCGCCTGCCGTCGCTGACGGAGACGGTCAGGAATTGGCGCGCGATATGGGACGGGCCAGCCATGCCGAGAGTGCTGCCGCTGCCGCACCCATCCTGGCGAAACACCGGCTGGTTGAAGAAGAATCCCTGGTTTGAAATGGATTTGTTGCCCTTCCTGAGGTCGGAAATCCGCTATCGCATCGATTAGGCATCCTGCAAGAAATCACTCGCTTTTGCGGCCATCGGCAGAATTTCTTTCTTGTGAAAGGCTCCGATAAAAGGGATTATAGCTAAACTATTCCCCTGGAGCTTCCCATGGATCGCCTCGACAGAAAAATTCTCCGCCTCCTGCAGGAGGACGCCACGCTCGCGGTCGCCGACGTCGCCAAGAAAGTCGGCCTGTCGACCACGCCGTGCTGGCGGCGCATCCAGAAGCTCGAGGAGGAGGGCGTCATCAAGCGCCGCGTCGCCATCCTCGACCATGAGAAGGTCAATGTGCGCGTCACCGTGTTCGTGTCGATCCGCACGAATTCGCACAGCCATGAATGGCTGCGGCGTTTCTCCGAGGTCATCCAGGAATTCCCGGAAGTGGTCGAGTTCTACCGCATGAGCGGCGACGTCGACTATCTGCTGCGCGTGGTGGTTCCCGACATCGCCGCCTATGACGCCTTCTACAAGCGGCTGATCGCCAAGATCGAGATCCGCGACGTGTCGTCGTCCTTCGCAATGGAGCAGATCAAATACACGACGGAAATTCCGCTCGACTATATGGTGCTGGACAAGGAATCAGGCGCCAACGCCGCGTGAGTGCCGAAAACTCGCCGCTTCCCGCGTTTGAATGGAGCGGCGAGCCCTAGTTCTTCTTCTTGTTGAGGAAATTCCACGGCGAGTTCACGGGCAGCGTGACGGTGTCCGGCACACTGTCGACGCTCGCCACCTCGGCCTTGCGCACCGTGTAGCCCGACTGGACGATCGAGACGCCGTCGAGGATGAAGAGCTGGCTCTTCTCCATGCCTGGCTTCAGCACGCCGATGACCGAGACCGGCTCATAGGCCTCTTTTATCTTGTAGGGATGCGCCGGCGTGACCAGCACGATCTGGTTCGGCGGCGGTGTCGGCATGTGGCTGCAAGCGCCGGTCCACGGCACCAGCAGGAACTGGTAGACGACGTCGCCCTCGCGGTCGACCGGCAATGCATAGCCGGCTAATTGAATCGCCCTGTCCTGCAGGCCGAGCGACAACGTCTCACCATGATCGGGCAGTTTGGCCGCGATCATCGGCAGGTTTGCGTCCTCGGCCATGGCTTGCGTGGCGGGCCGCAGATCCTTCCAGAAGATATGCGCGACATCGGCCGCATCGACTTCGGTGGTCGCCAACAAGATCACGGCCGCCAGCGTCGCGCATGATTTGAAACGCTTGCTCATGGTCTCACCATCCTCCGCCAGCCGACTTCCGGAGGCGAGTCAAAGCGTCGTGACCGATCCGGGCTCACCGGCCCAGCCGCATCACATGCCGACGCGTGCCGGCGGCGCCGATCTCATGGAAGCCCCGCGCGACGAACATGTCGCGAAAACCCATGAAGCGATAGCTCGGGGCGGCATCGTCCACGGGATAGGCCTCGACGATGCGCGCACCCCCGGCGAAAGCGTGGTCGATCGCCGCATCGAGCAGGGCAGAGGCCAGCCCGCCGCCGCGCAGTGCCCTCGGCACATAGAAGCAGACGATCGACCATATGCCGGCCTCGGTGTCGTCCTGCTGCCTTGAAAGCCTGCGATAGGTCTCGCGCGGCGCGACCGAGCACCAGCCGACAGGTTTGCCGTCGAGTTCGGCGACGATGCCGACCGGAGTGCCGGCATCGATGAGCGCCATCATCATGCGCTTCTTCTCATCGCTCTGGACGTGCTCACGGCTGGAATGGCGCCAGGCCATGCACCAACAATATTTCGGCGCGCCCGACTGCTCGAACAGGCTCTCGAAATCGGCGCGCGTCTTTTGCGTCACCTCGACGAACCGGATACCGGAAAGGTCAGGTCTTTGCGGCTGCGAGCCTTGCGAGCTGTCTGGCATCCGTCAATTCCTTCATCGCATCCTTGCCGATCCAGCGCGCCGTCTTGTCGGACGATGCCACCAGTTTTTCGGCGAGCGCAAGGGCAGGCACGTGCAAGCTCATCGACCGCTTGCCGATCTGCCGCAGCGCCCAATTGACCGCCTTGCGGACGAAATTGCGCGGATCGCCGGCATGTTTCTCGATCAGCGGCAGATAGGCAAGGAAGGTCGCGTCTGGCTCTTTCTTGAGGTGCACGGCGCTCCAGGCCAGCATGGCGAAGGCGGTTCGGCGGACGAACTCGCGCTCGTCTTCGGCAAACTCGTCGATCAACGCACGCCAGAACGGCGCTTCGGCGAACAGGTCGGCAACGGTGTCGACGACCTCCCAGCTGTCGAAATCCGCTGCCCATCGCCGGCACTGGTCGATGTCGAGCTTGTTCGGCTCGCCAGTGAAGGCGGCCATCAGCCGCGCTTCCCGCACGCCGCTATCCCACAGCAGAAGCGACCGCTGGTGGTTCTTCTTCAGCTTGCGCGCCAGCGGCCGCAATTCGGAATTGCCGACGCCGAGCGCGCTCGCGGTGTTGATGCCGAAACGCGACATGCCCGCCCGGCCTTCCTCGGTGCCGATCGAGCGCAAGTGGGCGACGATGTCGTCGGCGCTCCAGCTCGGATCGGGCAAGGGCATTTTCGCCTATCTTTCCAGGCGCGCCAGCAGCGAGGACGTGTCCCAGCGCTTGCCGCCCATGTCCTGAACATCCTTGTAGAACTGATCGACAAGCGCGGTCACCGGCAGCTTCGCGCCATTGCGGTTGGCCTCCGCCAGACAGATGCCGAGATCCTTGCGCATCCAGTCGACGGCGAAGCCGAAATCATATTTGCCTGCATTCATCGTCTTGTGGCGGTTCTCCATCTGCCAGGACCCGGCGGCGCCCTTGGAGATCACCTCGATGACTTTTTCTATGTCGAGGCCGGCCTTCTTGCCGAAATGGATGCCTTCGGACAGCCCCTGGACGAGACCGGCAATGGCGATCTGGTTGATCATCTTCGTCAACTGGCCGGCGCCGGCCGACCCCATCAACCCGACCATGCGGGCGTAGGCGTCGATGACCGGCCTGGCCTTGTCGAAGGCCGCCTGGTCGCCGCCCACCATCACGGTGAGCACGCCGTTTTCGGCGCCTGCCTGGCCGCCGGACACCGGCGCGTCGAGGAAGGAGAAACCGGCTTTGCGCGCGGCTTCGTCAAGCTCGCGCGCGACCTCCGCCGAGGCAGTGGTGTTGTCGATGAAGACGGCGCCTTTCTTCATCGTGGCGAAGGCGCCGCCCGCGCCGGTCGTGACCGAGCGCAGATCATCGTCATTGCCTACGCAGGAGAAGACGAAGTCCTTGCCTTCGGCGGCTTCGGCCGGCGTCAGCGCCAGCTTGCCGCCATGCTGGGCCAGCCACTGCTCGGCCTTTGCCTTGGTGCGGTTATAGACGGTGACGTCATGGCCGCCCTTGTTCCTGAGGTGCCCGGCCATCGGATAGCCCATGACGCCAAGACCGAGAAATGCAACGGATGCCATAAGCCTGCCTTCCTAAAACAGAGATTCAGTGGCGGAAGGTCTAGGCGATGCGAAAAATTCGTCAAGGCATGCGGAGCCGCATCGACTGGTGCAGGCCGATGCGCGGCGCGCCTTAAGTCTCGTTCTATGCGTCAGCGGTGCAGGTGTATGGTGATCCGGCGCTCGATCCATTCGACGCCATGACGCAGGATCTCTACCATCACCAGGTAGACGATCGCCACCCAGATATAGGCCTGGATATCGAAGGATTTTGCATAGGCGAGCTTGGCGTTGCCCATCAGGTCGTAGACGGTGATGATGGCGACGATAGCGGATGCCTTGATCATCAGGATGAGTTCGTTGCCGTAAGGCCTGAGCGCGACGATGATCGCCTGGGGCATGACCACTTTGCGCAGCGTCTGCAATTTGTGCAGGCCGAGCGAGGCGGCGCCCTCCCATTGGCCGCGCGGCACGCTCTCGATGGCGCCGCGAAGGATTTCGGCCTGATAGGCGGAGGTGTTGAGCGAGAAGGCAAAGACGCCGCAATAGAAGGCTTCGCGGAAGAACCACCAGAGCCCGACCGTTTCAAGCTCGGGCCGGAACGAGCCGACGCCGTAATAGACCAGATAGGTCTGCACCAGAAGCGGCGTGCCACGGAAGAAATAGACATAGCAATAGGCAAGGCCGGACAGGATCCGGTTCTTCGACATGCGGCCGTAGGCGACGGGAAGCGACAGGATCGCGCCAAGGACCATCGAGATCGCCACCAGCGACAAGGTGGTTCCCAACCCTCGAAGGTAGGCCGGAGCGTATTTGGCGAAGAACTCGGCGTTCCAGGCGTGGATCAGGTAGGCCACGATGCCGAGACCGAAGAGAATCCAGAGGCCAACAAGCGCGTAGCCGAGGATGCGGGCTCGCGGCCAGCCGCGCGCCCGCGGAGGCGGCTTGTCGATGACGATCGCCTGGCTGACGCTCATCGGGCTTCCCTCCGTCCGAGGTGGCGCAGGATGTAGCTCGTGGCGATCGACGACAGGACGGCCAGCAGCAGGAAAACCAGCGCCGCAACGCTGTAGAAGAGGAAGGAATGCTTGGTGACGCGCGCCGCCACGCTGGCCTGGCGCAGGGTCTCAGCAAGATTGACCACCGAGACCAGCGACGTGTCCTTGAGCAGGCTCAGCCAGCAATTCTCCAGGCCCGGAAAGGCGATGCGTATCAGCTGCGGCAGGATCACCAGCCGCATCGTCTGCCATTTCGACAGGCCAATGGCGTAGCCGCCTTCGTATTGGCCTTTCGGGATCGCCCGAAACGCGGAGAGGAAGACCTCGCTGGCATAGGAAGAGAAGATCAGCGACAGCACGATCATGCCAGCGACGAAGCTGTCGACGTCGATCGTGGCATCCGGATTGAACAGCCGAACGACATATTGCAGGAGAAGCGGCATGCCGAAGAAGAACAGGAACAGCGTCACCAGTTCCGGCAGGCCGCGGAAAACCGTGGTGTAGATGTTGCCGGCCAGGCGCAGCGACGGCTCTTCATGCTGCTTGGCGAAGGCGACGAAGAAGCCGATCACCAGGCCGATCGGCAATGTGGCGAGCGCCAGCGCAACGGTGACGAGAACGCCAGACGCAATGTCGTCGCTCCAGCCATCCGGTCCCCAGCTGAGAAGTGTCCAGATGCTTTGGGCCGGCATTGACGGGTCGTGTCTCCGTGGCGATCCCGGAAGGATTTAAGGGCGGCGAGAGGGTCCTCGCCGCCCTTGGCTCATCGATCAGGATTCGGCGCCGTAGACGTCGAACTTGAAGTACTTGTCGTTGATTTCCTTGTACTTCCCGTTCTTGCGGATGGCGTCGATCGCGGAATTCAACTTGTTGACCAGATCGGTCTCGCCCTTGCGCACGGCAATGCCGGCGCCTGGTCCGAAGATATCGACCGGCTGCGGCGAGGGCTGGCCGAGGATCTTGCAGCAGGCGCCGTCCGGCGAATCCAGCCATTGCTGCAGCACGACGATGTCGTCCTCGATGGCGTCGAGACGGCCATTGGCGAGATCTGCCTGCTCCTCGGGGCTGCTCGGATAGCCCTTGATGGTGCTGTCCGTGTAGGTCTTCGAGGCATAGTTGTAGTGCGTGGTCGTGGTGGCGACGCCGATGTTCTTGCCGGCGAGGTCTTCCTTGGTCACGCCCTTGAGCGGCGAATCCTTCGGCACGGCGATCGCCGACGGGGTGTTGTAGTATTTGTGGGTGAAGTCGACCTTCTGGGCCCGCTCGGGCGTGATCGACATCGAGGCGACGATGGCGTCGAACTTGCCGGCCTGGAGCGCTGGGATGATGCCGTCCCAATCCTGCGCTACGAAAGTGCATTTCACCTTCATTTCGTCGCAGAGGGCCTTGGCGATATCGATGTCGAAGCCGACGAGCTGGCCGTCCGAGGTCAGGTTGTTGAAGGGCGGGTACGCGCCTTCGGTGCCGATCCTCAAGGTCTTTTCCTGAGCCTGGGCGACGCCAAGTGTCAGCAGCGCGGCCGAAGCGGCAAGCGCGATACGCAGTGCAATACGCATGATAATCCTCTCATATTGTCATGGCCGCTGTCCCGTGCGGCTCTTGTGGGCGGTCGTTTCTTGACCGTCCGCTGAAGCGGATACTCCCACTCTTTGCGAGAAAAAAGCAACTGCAAATCAACGGCAGACGACAATCGCCATCTGCCGCTGCGTTACTTGGTTTTGGCGGCGAGACCGGTAATGCGCTCGATAAAGTCGGCTATCGATTTCGTATCGTTGAGATCGAAAACCGGCAGGTCTTCGCCTTCGATCGTGAAGTCTGCGGCGACCGCGACGATGTTGGGATCATTGGCCGAAAGCGGTGTCCGGTCCTTGGCTTCGAGCCGTCTTGCCTCGATCTTCTTATGCGCTTCGCGCTTGTAGCCTTCGACCAGCACGAGGTCAGATGGAGCCAGCCGCGCCAGGATATCGTCCAGCGTCGGCTCGTCTTCGCTCCGCAATTCGTGCATCAGCGCCCAGCGCCGGCCGGAGACGATGGCAACCTCCATCGCGCCGGCCTGCCGGTGGCGAAAGCTGTCGGCGCCAGGCTTGTCGATGTCGAAGTCATGGTGGGCGTGCTTCACCGTCGAAACCACCCAGCCACGCGCCACCAGTTCGGTGACCAGCTTCTCCGTCAAAGTCGTCTTGCCGGAGTTCTTCCAGCCGGTGATGCCGAACACGCGTTTCATTGCTTGAGGCTTTGCAACAGACTTTCCGCCGCTGCAAGGTCGTCCGGCGTGTTGATGTTGAAGAACGGGTCGATCCTTTGGCCACCGGCCTCGATCATCGGGAACTCCACCGCGACATAGCCATGACGCTCCATGAAGGCGGAAACCCTTCGGTTGTCCTCGTCGACCAGGAAATAACGCAAGGCGTCGCCGAGGCCGAGCGGCCAGAGCGCGAAGGTCGGGTGCCACCGCCCGTCCGAGCTGGCGATGGCGATCGCGTCCGGCCGGCCGCTGGTTGCCGCGGCCAGGCGCGCGACGAGATCGTCGGGGAAGAAAGGCGTATCGCCGGCCGCGCTCACCAGCCACCGGCAGCCGGTTTGGGTTGCCGCCCATTCGAGTCCGGTCAGGATGCCCGCGAGCGGTCCGGCATGGCCTTGCACGGTATCTTCGAGCATCGGCAGTCCGATGCCGGCAAATCTCGCCGGATCGCCATTGGCGTTGAGCCCCAGTGTTGCGACCTGTGGCTTCAGGCGCGCCGCCACGTGATCGAGCAGCCTGACTTTGCCCAATGAAAGCAGAGGCTTGTCGTCGCCGCCCATGCGCCGTGACAGGCCTCCGGCCAGAATGATCCCCGCAACGGTCCGATCCATCGCGCCTATATGCCGTCCGGCGCCATGTCGGGTCCAGCGCTTTCGGCGGCCGGTTGCCGCCGTCCGACGACGCGCTCGCGATAGAGCGCATAGAGGCCGGAGCCGATGATGACGGCGGCGCCGATGATCATCGGCGGATCGGGGATGTCGCCGAAAATGATCAGGCCAAGCAGGATCGACGATAGCAGCGCGGTATAGCGGAACGGCGCGATGAAGGAGATGTCGCCCGAGCGCATCGCCATGATGATGAATTGATAGCCGATCAGCACCAGCACTGCCGCGAGCGCCAGCAGCGCTGTCGCCTTGCCGCTCATCGGTGTCCAGCCGCCCATCGTCGGCAGAAGCAGTGCGCCCAGCACTGTTATCGCAAGCGCGGTCGCAGTCGACACCAGCATGGTCGGGATCGTTTTTGGGATGCGCTTGGTGGAGAGGTCACGCACCGCGCAGCAGACAACGCTGGTCAACGCCAGCAGCGAATAGATGCTGAACCCTTCAAAACCCGGCCGCACGATGATCAGCACGCCGGCGAAGCCTACGGCAATGGCAACCCAGCGCCGCCAACCGACACCTTCGGCGAACACCAGTGCCGCGCCCATGGTGACCGCCAGCGGCAAAGCCTGCAGCACGGCCGAGACATTGGCGATGGGCAAATGCGCCAGCGCTAGGAGGAATGAGACCGTGGCGCCGGCTTCCGCGGCCACGCGCATCGCCACCATGGGCTGCAGCATGGCCGCCGGATTGGCAAGCGCGCCCCGTTGCCGGGCCAGCAGGCCGACGAAGAGGGACGCGAAGGCGCCGCGCACCAGCATGACCTGCGCCATATTCATCGACTCGGACGAGAATTTGGTGATCGCGTCGTTCAAGGTGAAGCCGACCATGGCCACGATCATGAACAGCGCGCCGCGCAGATTTGGCGAAAGGGGCAAAGGCGTTTCCGGTTTTATTCAGGTCAAGCCTGTAGCAGGCAGCCGGGAAACAGCAACGGCAAAGAAATGGGCCACGAATCTCCCGCGGCCCGAAAATTCGATTTGCAAAGATATCGAACGATTACTTCGGCGTCAGCACTTCGGTGCCGTTGCCGCTCTGGCCGGCGATGGTCCAGAGCCCGTGCAGGGAACCGTCCTTCTCGATCTTGTAGACGACGAGACCGATTTCCTTGCCCAGGGCATAGCCGGCGGAAAACGCATTGTCGTTACGCATGCAGATGCCATCCGAGGTCGAGCCGCCGGTTTCCCAGTGGATCGTGCAGGTCGTGTCGCTGGTCAGCGTGATGGTTGCCTCGCCGTCATATTTCGAGCCGTCGAAATTGGTGCCGGCGACGGTGTAGGTGCCGCCGATCGATTGAGCCGCGGCAGGCATCAAGCCAGCCCCAAGCACTGCAAGTGAAAGCATGAATGTGCGCATGGCACTCCCCCTAGAGCGAGATTCGCGGGCGAACGCTAGGCCGGAAAGGGCTGGCGGTAAATCGGGTGGAGGCGGCGGTGAAAGGTTTATTTCCAGTGTGGTCCGGATGCCTCGTGTAGGCTACCGGCGATGGCGCCAACCAGCGGGTCGTATTTTGCCTTGAGCGTCGCGGGATACTCGATGAAGACGCTATGGATCACGTCCTTTTTGCCGAACACGCTCCGCCGATAAAAGATCTTGTCACCCTTCGTGCCCGACAGCACCGCCCAGTTCTTGCCGGCCTTGCTGTAAGTGACTTTTTCGCCAGGCTCGGGGTTCGATATTTGGTTCTCGACGAGGCTCTTGGGCGTGTCGTCGAGCGCATTGTAGCTGCCGTAACAGGCGACGCTGGCGCCGTCGGCGCTGTGCCATTCCAGGCCGTCGCCATTTTCCGGCTCGGGCATGCGCTCGGTGAAGATCTGGTCCGGGAAAGTGCACACCGTGCTGAAGCGCGCGTTGACGTAGGTGAATGGCTTGGCGGTTGCCGGCGCAACCGCGACCAATATCGCGGACAATGAGATTGACGAAACCCAAATGATAAGTTGCATGATACCCCCAGCCGCTGGGCCGGAGGTGATCTTGCACCAACTTCAGGAAAAAATCAGCCGCCGGTGACGCTCATATGCCGCGACACCGACGGGCGGCTGGTGCGGCGGTCGATGATGAAGTCGTGGCCCTTCGGCTTGCGGCCGATGGCCTCGTCGATCGCCGCGTCGAGCAGTTCGTTACCTTCGGAAGCACGCAGCGGCGCACGGAGGTCGGCGGCGTCTTCCTGGCCAAGGCACATATAGAGCGTCCCGGTGCAGGTCAGCCTGACGCGGTTGCAGCTTTCGCAGAAATTATGCGTCATCGGCGTGATGAAGCCCAGCCTGCCGCCAGTCTCGCCGACATGGGCATAGCGGGCAGGGCCGCCGGTCTTGTAGGGGATATCGGAGAGCGTGAACTGGCGCTCCAGCGCCGCGCGCAGCAGCGACAGCGGCAAATACTGATCGGTGCGATCGGCCTCGATCTCGCCCATCGGCATGGTCTCGATGAGGGTGAGGTCCATGCCGCGGCCATGCGCCCAACGCATCAGCTCGGGAATCTCGGCATCGTTGAAGTCGCGCAGCGCAACCGCGTTGAGCTTGATCTTCAGCCCGGCCTTCTGCGCGGCATCGATGCCCTCCATCACCTTGCCGAGATTGCCCCATCGCGTGATCTGGTGGAATTTCTCGGCATCGAGCGTGTCGAGCGAAACGTTGATGCGCTTGACGCCGCAATCGGCGAGCTCGGCGGCGAAGCGCGACAGCTGCGAGCCATTGGTGGTCAGCGTCAATTCCTCGAGCGCGCCGCTCTCGAGGTGCCGCGAAAGCTGGCGCACCAGATGCATGATGTTCTTGCGCACCAGCGGTTCGCCGCCGGTCAGCCGGAGCTTCTTCACGCCCTTTTCAATGAAAACGGTGCAGAGCCGGTCGAGCTCCTCGAGAGACAGCAGATCCTTCTTCGGCAGGAAGGTCATGTCCTCGGCCATGCAATAGGTGCAGCGGAAATCGCAGCGGTCGGTAACCGACACGCGCAGATAGCTGATCGTGCGACCGAAGGGGTCGATCATGTTACGACCAAAGGGGTCGATCATGTCCATTTGCAAGCGTTTCCCGTGGACTGAGCAGCGCCGTTATATACAGCTATGTGATACGATCCAATGCCGCATTCAAGATAGAAGGTCTTGATCTTTGGTAACATTCCCCGACCGACATGGCGTGTCGGCTGCCTGTCAGAGGTCTTTCCGGATTGCTCGAAGCGGCGTAGGGAAGGGCGCAACCCAGACAGGACCAATCATGACTGCGCCAAAGGAACTCAGGGTCTCGAAGGACCGCAGGCTGCTGACCGTGACTTTTCCAGGCCATCAGCCCTTCGAATTGCCGGCGGAGTTCCTGCGTGTGGCCTCGCCATCGGCGGAAGTGCAGGGCCATTCGCCGGAGCAGCGCGTGACGGTTCCAGGCAAACGCAATGTCGCGATCCTCAAGATCGATCCGGTCGGCAATTACGCGGTGCGCATCACCTTCGATGATTTCCACGACACCGGCATCTTCACCTGGAACTACTTGCATACGCTCGGCCACGAAAAGGACGAGCGCTGGAACGCCTATCTCGCCGAATTGGCCGACAAGGGGCTGAGCCGGGATCGCTAGGCTCTCGTACCCAGATGTTTCAATCTCGACAGGGCCGCTGTCGTCAAAACGTCATGGGCATGGCGTAGCGCCGGCAAAGGTTCGGAGAACGAGAAAATGTCGCTCATCACATCCGTCGAACAGCTCGAAGCCCTCTACGGGCTGCCGGGCGAGGCCTCGGTCGTCAAGGAACTCGACCATGTGATTCCCGAATATGCCGCTTTCATCGAAGCTTCGCCCTTCGTAGCGCTGGCAACCAGCGGGCCGGAGGGGCTTGATTGCTCGCCGCGCGGCGATCTCGCCGGCTTCGTGCGGATCGTCGATGGAAAAACGCTGATGATGCCGGACAGGCGCGGCAACAACCGCGCCGATTCGCTGAAGAACATCATTCGCGACCCACGCGTCGGACTGCTGTTCCTGGTGCCGGGCTCCGGCACCACGCTGCGCGTCAACGGCCGTGCTCATATCACCACCGACGCAGAGCTTTGCGGATCCTTCAAGGTCGATGGCAAGCCGGCCCGCTCGGTCACGGTCATCGATGTCGACACGGTCTATTTCCAGTGTGCGCGCGCGATCGTTCGCTCCGAGCTCTGGAACCCGGCCAAGCATGTCGATCCGAAGTCACTGCCGACACCCGGCCAGATCCTCGAGGTCACCAGCCGCAAGAACATCGACGGCGTCACTTACGACAAGGAATGGCCGGAGCGGGCAAAGAAAACCATGTGGTGACAGGTGCGCCGATAGTTCGGAGCATCAACGCCAAGTCCCGGCAAATCCGGGCTCAGGCTTCCTTCAGAACGTCCGCGATCTTGCGCATCTGCTCGCCGATCATGTCGCACTGTTCCGGTGTCGACTGGCTCATGGCCTTCTCGATCAGCGCCATATGAACCTTCAAGGCCTTCATCAGCAGCGCCTCGCCCGCCTCGGTGAGGTTCAGGCGCAGCACACGCTTGTCCTTCTCGTCGCCCTCGCGCCGCAGCAGGCCGCGGGCTTCCAGTTGCGGCAACAGCATGGTGATGTTGGAGCGACCGACCAGGAGCTTGCGCGCAAGGTCGTGCTGCGACATGCCCGGATGGCGGTAGAGGTTCATCAGCACATCGAGTTGCGCCGGCTTGAGGTCGAGCGGGGCGAGTTTCACCGCCAGCGTGCGCTCCAGCACATGGCAGGCGCGCGCCACCGCGACCCAGTTGCGAAAACGCGGGTTATCCCAGGGTAACTCTTGCTTAATGTTCATGTTTGAACTATTATGTTCATGCTTGAACGAATAGATGGGTTGCCAATATGGCATCATTTGGAATGAAGGTCATCCGGGGCGTTTTCGGCGCGGCCGAGCATGTCGCGCCGCGCCTCAGCGGCCGCGCCGCGTTCGAATTGTTTTGCCGCACACCCAACGTCAAATCCCTGAGCGATGGCGAACGCCGCGCCGTGGAGCGAGCCTCAGCCTTCATGGCCGAGGCACGGCATCATCGGCTGAAGACCAGGACGGATTGCGTCGCGGTCCATGAATTCCGGCCGGAGCCGGGCAGGGAGCCACGCGGTACCGTGCTGGTCATCCACGGCTGGCGCTCGCGCACCGAATATATGCGCGCCTTGATCGAAGGGTTTCGCGGCGCCGGCTACAAGGTCGTCTCGCTCGACTTGCCCGGGCATGGCCATTCGCTCGGCCGCCATCTCAACATGGTGAACGCGGTGGACGCCGCGCGAGTCGCGGGCGAATGGTTCGGTCCCTTCGCCGCTGTCGTCGGCCACTCCTTCGGCGGTGCGATCGCCGCCAACGCGGTCGCCGCATCGGTCAAGGGCGTGCCGCCGCTGGCGGCGCGAAAGCTGGTGCTGATCGCGGCGCCAAGTTCGCTCCCTGCGATCTTCGACGATTTCAGCCACAGGCTCAATGTCGGGCCGCGTTCCCGCGTCGCCATGGCGGATCGGGTGAAGCATTTGTCGGGGCGACCGCTCAGCGAATTCACCGGCGACCGCCAGCTTGCCGCAGCGCCGGTGCCGACACTGATCATCCACGCGCCGGACGATCGCGAAGTCCATGCCGACCATGCGAAGCGTTACGCGGGCGCGGGCGAGCATGTCCACCTGCACTGGGCTGAAGGGCTCGGCCACCGCCGCATCCTCGCCGACAATGGTGTCGTCGCGCGCGCCGTGGGCTTTGTGGCCGAGCAGCGCGAATCGACGCTGCACTAGGGACCTGGGCTGCCATGGCCAAGGCGTGGCTCTGTCCCGGCCAGCAGCCGTTGAATGTTGGCGCGATGGCGTAGGATCACGTAGAGGCCGCCCGCGATCACCAGCAACCGATAGGGCAATGGCTGCTCCAGTCCGCAGACAAGCGCGACCGCCGTGAGTGCCGCAAGCATCGAACTGAAGGAAACAATCCGGAAAAGAGCGAGGGTTACGCCAAACGCCGCCGCGGCCCCCAGCCCCACCGGCCAGGACATTGCCAGCAATACGCCCAGCCCCGTCGCGGCGGATTTTCCGCCTGTGAAATTCAACCAGATCGACCGGCCATGCCCGAGCAACACGGCAAGTCCGGCCATGCAGACGGCCCAAGGCACCAACGCCTGCAGGTCGATCGACGTCGGCGGCGTCGCGGACGATATTGTGTAGCACCAGGGGTAAAACCAGCGGGCAAACACGATCGCCGCCACGCCTTTCAACACATCGACCACCAGAACCGCCAGCGCTGGCCATTTGCCCAAGGTCCGCAGCACGTTGGTGGCGCCGGTGGATTTGGAGCCGTGCTCGCGGATGTCGATGCCCCTGAGCAGCCGGCCGGCCAGATAGCCGGAGGGCGTGGAGCCGAGGAGATAGGCAACCGCCAATCCGATCGCGCCCGCTATCCAGAAAGCCATTCGAGTCGACCGATCCGGAAGTTCATGAAAACGTGGTCAGTCGGCTTTTTTCTTCTGAGCGGGCTCGACCGGCAGGCCGGCCGCCTTCCAGGCCGTATAGCCGCCCAGGATGTGCTTGACCGGCGTCAGGCCCATGTCCTGCGCCGTCTTGGTGGCCAAAGCCGAGCGCCAGCCGCCGGCGCAGAAGAAGACGAAGGTCTTCCCGCTGGCGAAGAACGGCTTGTGATAGGGGCTTTCCGGGTCGATCCAGAACTCCAGCATGCCGCGCGTCACGTGCTTGGCGCCGGGTATCTTGCCGTCGCGCTCGACCTCGCGAGGATCGCGCAGGTCGACAAAGATCGTGCCGTCATCCTCCAGCAGCCCCGCTGCCTCTTCCGGCGACACGACCTCGATCTCGGCATTCGCCTCGTCGAGAAGCTGGCGATAACCCTTCTTCACGGCAGATCCTCCTGGCCGCGGTTCTTGCGGTCGTCGAAATTTCGATCACAAAGCCTTGCGTTTGTCACGGGGGTCAGGCGTCGGCGCCGGCCATCGTTGTCCAGGCCGCCATGGCGCCGGCGACGGTCGCCATAAGGGCGGCATGCGTTGCACCGTCCCGCGCCTGGATCGACATGCCATGCTGGACGGTGGCGAAAAAGGTCGCCGCGCTGCCGCAGTCGAAGTCCGCGGGCAATTCGCCTTCGGTCATCGCACGCTCCAGACGCCTTTCCAGCGCCGCGTGATTTTCGGCGCGGCGCCGGCGCAGATCCTGGCAGATCAGCCCTTGGGTCGAATCCTGGTGCAAGGCCCCCAATGCAATGAGACACCCTTGCGGGCGGTCGGTCTGCGAATAGGCCTTGGCCGTCTGGGTCAAGAATCCCTCGATCGCAAGCCGCGCGGTCGGCGCTTGTTCCAGCGTCGACCAGATATCGGTGCCCTCGCTGCGCGTGTAGAGGTCGGTTGCCTCGAGGAAGAGCGCCTCCTTGCTGCCGAAGGCGGCGTAGAGGCTGGGCGAATTGATGCCCATGGCCGCGGTCAGTTCGCTGAGCGACGCGCCCTCATAACCCCTGGCCCAGAAGACTTCCATCGCCCGACGCAAGGCGGATGCTCGATCAAAGCTTCGTGGGCGGCCTCTCTCAGACATGGCGTCCTCAGGCTGGATTTTATTTCTGTGTTGATCGATACATAATTCACTTGACGGCATCGGGCAAGCTTGGCAGGTATTTATGTATCGATCATTACATAAAGGAGAACCCGATGTCTTCCAGGCAACTGCGCGGCAAAGCTGCTTTCGTGACCGGCGGCAGCCGCGGTATCGGCGCGGCAATCGCAAAGAGGCTCGCGCGTGACGGCGCCAGCGTCGCCCTGACCTATGTGAATGGCGAGGCGCAGGCGCGCGCGGTCGTCGATGAGATCGAGGCCGCCGGCGGGCGTGCCGTCGCCATCAAGGCCGACGGCCGCGATGCCCGAGCGATCGAGAGTGCCGTCGATCGGGCGGCGGATGCATTCGGGCGGTTGGACATCCTGGTCAACAGCGCAGGCATATGGCGCGCGGCGCCGATCGATGCCCTGTCTCTCGCCGAGTTCGATGAGAGCATGGAGATCAATCTGAGAGCGCCTTTCGTCGCTTCCAAGGCCGCGGCCCGGCACATGGCGGATGGCGGCAGGATCATCTCGATCGGCAGCAATCTGGCGGAACGCGTGACGGATCCCGGGCTTAGCGCCTATTCGACCAGCAAGGCGGCGCTGATCGGATTGACGAAAGCCCTGGCACGCGACCTCGGCCCTCGCGGCATCACCGCCAACATCGTCCATCCGGGCTCGACCGACACCGACATGAATCCCGCCGACGGGCCACATGCGGAGCACCAGCGCCGGAAGATGGCGACGCCGCGCTTCGGCGAGGCCGAGGAGATCGCGGGAATGGTGGCTTGGCTGGCGAGTCCTGAAGGCCGTTTCGTCACGGGAGCCTCTTTGACCATCGACGGTGGCGCCAACGCCTGATTGTCTCCGACGCTTTGTCGAGCGCATGGGACCCGGGGCGAGCATCGTTTCGGGTCTCACGATGATGTGAAACCGTTCTGCAACACGGCTTCGAAAATTTATGGAAGCTTAACGAAATCGGTATGAATCGGTATAGTCACGTCATACATCCGCCACGCGGAGGGCGGGACCGTCCAGCGGCGCGGAACGGGAACCGGTTGCAACCGGTGCGGGTGAAGCATGAAAATCCTTGGAAACAAAAAAGCCGTCCTGCCGATCGCGATCGCGGCGACGCTTGCCTTCGGACAGCAGCCGGCAAGCGCGCAAGGGCTTTTCGACATGCTGTTCGGCGGCGGCATCCGGCACAACCCGCAGGGCGAGTTTCCGCCACCGCCGAAACCACGCAAGATTCGTCCAGGGGCTTCGGGCGAAGAAGGTGGCGGTAGCGTCAGGATCAGCAGCCCGACCTACAACACCTACAGGGCCGACAAGCTCGTGCGGGTCGACTTCAAATCGCTGCTGCCGGCGCCAGCGCCTCAGCCGGCAACAGCGCAGGACGCCGCCTACGTGCCGTCCGTGACGAGCAACAGTTTCCGCGATGCCGTCGCCGGCTTGAGCGACTACGAGCTGTTCGCCGAGCCCGACATCGCCAAGGCGTTGATTTCCTATTATTCGGCCAATCCGGATTTCATCTGGGTGAGCGACAATTCCCTCAATAGCAGGGCGCAGGATGCGGTACGCGTGTTGGGCGAGGCGGCGAGCTACGGGCTGACGCCGGCCGACTATTCCGTCGACGTTCCGGCTGCCGCGACTTCCGCCACGCCCGAAGAGCGGACCAAGGAACTCGTTCGCTTCGAGATGGCGTTGTCGGCGCGCGTGTTGCGCTACGCCCATGATGCCCAGAGCGGCCGCGTCGATCCCAACCGGATGACCGGCTATTATGATTTTCCGGCCAAACCGCTCGATCTCGAGGGTGTGCTGAAGACGCTGGCCCATACCCAGGAGGTTCGCACCTACCTCGAATCGCGGCATCCGCAGAACGCCGAGTACCAGGCGTTGCGCGTCGAACTGGAGGCGCTCGAGGCCAGCGAGGAAAACGAGATCGTCGTCGATCCCAAGTTGCTGCTCAAGCCCGGCGAGAGCAGCCCGGAGCTGCCTAAACTGCTGACGCTGATTGCGCGCAATCTCGACGATGAGATGGGCGGCAACTACGGCGAGATCCTTGCCAGGTTGGGCAAGAGCGAAGTCTACGAACCCGAGCTGGTACCGGTGATCAAGGCGGTGCAGCAACGCGCGGGCATGAAGGGCGACGGCGTCATCGGGCCGCGCACGGTGGCGTCGCTGGCCGGCGCATCGAAGGCCGACAGGATCGAGAAGGTCAAGGTGGCGCTCGAAGAACTGCGCTGGCTGCCGTCGGACCTCGGCAGTCCGCGCGTCTTCATCAACCAGCCGGCCTTCACCGCCAGCTATATCGACAATGGCGAGGAGAAGCTGAAGACCCGCGCGGTCATCGGTCGGGTCACCAACCAGACCGCCTTCTTCTACGACAAGATCAAGCAGGTCGACTTCCATCCCTATTGGGGCGTGCCGCAGTCGATCATCGTCAACGAGATGCTGCCCAGGCTTCGCAGTGATCCGGGTTATCTCGACCGCGCCGGCTATGAGGTGACGGATACGCGCGGCAAGCGCATTCCGTCGTCGTCGGTCGATTGGGGCGCCTACGGCGCCAACATCCCCTTCAACGTGCGCCAGCAGCCGAGCGAGGCCAACGCGCTTGGCGAGTTGAAGATCCTCTTCCCCAACAAGCATGCGATCTACATGCATGATACTCCGCAGAAGTCGTTCTTCGCGCGCGACATGCGCGCGCTGAGCCATGGTTGCGTGCGGCTGCAGGATCCGCGCGGCATGGCCGCCGCCGTGCTCGGCACCTCCGTCGATGATATCGCCGAAAAGCTGAAGCACGGCCATTCGACCGAGAATGTCACGCGCGTCATCCCGGTCTACGTCGCCTATTTCACCGCCTGGCCGGACATGTCCGGCAAAGTCGAATATTTCGACGACGTCTATGGCCGCGACTCCAAGCTGATGCAGGCGCTCGACGCGACCGAAGCAGTGCGTACGCCGTCAAGCTGAGCGCTTTAGGCAAGCGGACGGCGGAAGCCGGCGTCGCGCCCGGCGATCAGCCAGTAGATCAGGCCGGCCACGAGGCCGGCGCCCGCGATGATGCCCATGTCCGCCAAGCGCTGCGGATCATCGGCCGCGTCAGGCCAGATCAGCATGAAGCCGGCAGCCGCCGCAGCGGCGCCGAACGGGATGTGCAGCCAGAAGCTTCGCAGCGAAAAGAACTCGGCGATCAGGGCGAAGACCAGCGCCTGCATGCCCGTCAGGATGATCGTGAGGAAGTAGACGAACATGCCGAGCGGCGGCACCGCCAGCACGGCGACGGGCGTGAATTCCATAAGTTCGAAATAAGCAGGCGCGTTGGGCAGCGAACTCAATGTCGCGTAGAGCGCCGCCACCGCGATCAACCCGACCAGGACCGCGATCAGATAGCCGACGAGGACCATCAGGATGCGCTTCAGGACGTAGCCAATCATTGCCATGCACCCCGGTGCCCGCAATCAGGGCAGGCAGTCAGCCACCAAAGTTGTGTCGTTGCAAGGGCAGCTCGCCGCGCCGGCGCCGCGGCGCCCGGTCCTCAGGCGCCACCGCACAGATGCTGGGAGTCGGGCAGGGCCCATGTGCCTTTGGCCGCGAGGTCGACAGCATAGTAGACCCTGCCGCGTGTATCGTCTTTCGGACAGTCGCGCGGGATCGCGATCAGGCACATGACCACCGGATCGCCAACCTTGGAACCGACAAGCCCGGGCTCGCGGTCATAAGAGACCGCCGTGCCGCCATTGGTAAAGGTCGCCGCGCTGCCGGCTTCAGGGCTGGCGGCTTCCAGCGAATCGTCGCCCAGCCTCGTCGTCAACGCCTTGATATGAGTGAAGCCGCATGTTCCGACCGACGCCGGCAGAGGCTGATCGGCTGGCTTCGGGGTCTTCGCGGCGAGGTCGAGCGCCTTCTTGCCGATCAGCGCGACGTTGTAGTCCTGCACCCATGCCGGCGCGTTGCCGTAGGTCTGCAATGCATTGTTCTGCGCGCTGACGATGCAGGCCGCGTCCGTCTTGCAGGCATTCCGGTCGGCGACCAGTTCCCGGGCGATCTTGCGCTTGTCGCCACCGAAGGCCGGTTCAAAGCCGCCATAGGCCTTGGCGGCCAAGGCATCGATGGCAGACATCTGCGCGTCGGCGCAGATCGCCTTTTCGGTGGGCAGTTGCGCCTTGCGGCAATCGAAGGACGGGCCGTCCGCCCGCGCTGGACCCGACGCCCACGGCATTGATGCAGCCACGAGCAGGGCGGTTGCGCAGAAGTGAAGCCGCATGGTGTCCTCCGTCCGGCCGTTCGGCGGTCAAGTCTATGCCGAACGTCGGTCTGGCGGAATGGCCGAATACGAAGGTGGCGAGCGCAGCTCTATTTCGGTTCGCCGGTCACGGGATCATAGGTGATTTGGACCTTGGCCTTGTCGGTCGTGTAATAGGTGACGGTATAGCCGTCGCTATCCCAGTCGACCTCCTTCACATAGCGGAAGTCGTTGCGATGCTCGACCTTGGCGATGATTTCGGAGAGTTTCTTTGCATTTTGCGGCGGCAGCGCCTGGTCGTCCGCCGCGAAGGCAGGTCCGCCAGCAAGGAAGACCGCGATACCGGTTGCCAGAACAACAGTGCGCATGAGAACCCTCAAATCTCGTCGGCGTAAGTGCCGTGAGAAACTCGCATGCAGGTGGGTTGGTTCCGCAGCGCTGAGACAACGTATTGTTGAAGCACCGGCCTCGACGCGGCCGGGGCTGCCCCGCGGCTGCATTTGTGATGTTTTCTGGGGTGAAAGAGCGCGTGATTTCAATGGGTAGCGGTGCAATGCGGATGTTTCGCCTAATGTAACGGATGACTAACCATGCAGCGGATCGGGAATTCGTCATATTAGCTGTTCGTGGTAGAGCTTTCGGCAAGACCCTGATAGAATTCTGGTCATAACAGGGTGGCAACAATGCGCCGGGCCCGCCGGGGATTTTCGTCGGCGGCCGGCGGGGTGTTTTTTTGAGCGCCGGCCGCCTGTTCTGGAGTGGAAGCGGGGACTGGGGGCTCGATCATGGCTGAACGGAATTATACCCGTCAGCTTGCGACAATCATTTCAATCGATGCCGTTGGGTTCTCTCGGCTGATGGGCATCGACGACGAGTTGGCCGTCGCCGCCTTCGAGGAGAGGCGCGACATCATCGCCGACAGTTGCGGTGCTTTTGGCGGACGCACGTTCGGCGATGCCGGCGACAGCATCATGGCCGAATTCGGCAATCCGATCGAAGCGTTGCGGGCAGCCTTTGATTTCCAGGCCCGGATCGTGGCGCTGAATACGGCGGTCGTCGAGGACATGCGCATGCCGTTTCGCGCCGGGATCAACACCGGCGATGTGATCGTTCGCGAGGGCCGCCTCTATGGCGACGACGTGAACATCGCGGCTCGGCTCCAGGAGTTCGCTCCGCATGACGGCGTCGCCATTTCGGCGACGACATGGCACCATGTGAAGGACAAGACGGCGGCGGTCTTCACCGACCTCGGCGAGTTCAGCCTGAAGAACATTGCCCTGCCGGTGCAGGTCCTGATCGCCGGGCGCGGCGGCAACGGGCCCGGCGCGCCGGTCGCCTTCGCTTCCATCCCCGCCGCGGCTGGCCATTACAGGCCGGTTCCCAAAGGGCCTCCGGCAATCGCGGTCTTGCCATTCCAGGGCAATGGAAGCGAACCGGACGTCGGCTATATGGCGGACGGTATCGCCGAGGACATCATCTACGGCCTTTCCAATACGCGCTGGCTTTCGGTCATCGCCAAGGGATCCAGCTTCCAGTTCCGCGACGACGGCCTCGGCACAAGGCTCATCGGCAATGCGCTTGGCGCTCGCTACATCGTCAGCGGAACATTGGCGCGCCACGACAGGCAGATACGTCTCAACGCGTCGCTCACCGACACGTCGAACGGGCGCCTCGTCTGGTCGCAACGCTTCGACCGCGACCTCGTCGACATCTTCAGTCTGCGCGACCAAATCGGTAGCGAGATCGTTTCCATCCTCGACAAGGAGGTGGATCGAGCCGAGCAGGCGCGCACTTTCCAGGTGCCATGGGAGAGCCTCGAAACCTGGCAACTGGTCAGGCGCGGCCGCTGGCACATGAACAGGCGCACGCGTCGCGATACCGAAATCGCCCTCGACTTCTTTGATCGAGCCTACCGGGACGATCCGAATTCAAGCGCCGTGCTGAACGAACTCGCATGGTGGTACTTCTGGCGGGCCTGGCTGCGTTTCGGCGACAGCGACGACCTGGAGAAAGTCGAGACGCTTGCGCGCAAGGCGCTTCTGATGGACAGCCTCGACGCGCGCCCGCATGCCTATCTCGGCGCGGCCGACATCATGCGCGGCCTTCCGGCACTGGCGGCCGAGCACCTCGCAGAGGCAATCCACATCAACCCGAGCTTCGCCTTCGCCCGCTCGGCCATGGGCAGCGCGCATCTTTTGCTTGGCGACGCGAATGGCGCGATACCGTTCTTCCTCGATACGGAGCGGTTGAGTCCGTTCGATCTCTACCGGTTCCACAATCTGGGAGAACTGGCCGCCGCCTATTGTTTCATCGAGGATTGGCAGGCTGCGATCGCCACGGCCGAGCGCTCGCTCAACCTGTCGCCGGGTTACTTTTACGCCAGGTTCCTCAAGATAGGCGCCCTCATAAGAAGCGGCCGGCGCGACGAGGCGGCGCGGGAGCTCGCGATCTTCATGACCAGGCATCCTGATTTTTCGGAGCAGAGGATACGCTGGATCCCGTTCGTCGACCCGGCGAGGAACAATTTCCTCATCGCCAATTTCGATCATGCCAAGTCCGCCTCATGATCGCCGGGGCTGACAACAAATGACTGTGAGCGAATTCACATACGCCGGACCGATGCAAACCTAGGCCAGACAGGATGCCGGCATCGCATTGACGTGGACAGCCGGGGGGCTTGAACGCGCATGATCACATTGAAGTACTTCGCCGCCGTCCGTGCCGCCCAGAAGAGCCAGCGCCCGGTCGCCGAGATGCCTCCGTTCGACATCGATCGCTTGCGCTCCAAGGGCGGCATTGCTTCGCGCATCGCCGGCTTTCTTCTTGGCGATCCGCGCTGGCTGCTGGCGTTGCTGCGGCGTTTCTGGCCGAATCTGGGCTTCGGCAATTTCCTGCTCGTCACCAAGGGCGCGGATGTGCGCGACATATTGGAGCGCGGCGACGAGTTCGAGACGCCTTATGGGCCGGAAATGACCGAACTGGCGCGAGGCTCGAATTTCATTCTCGGCATGCAGGACGGCGCCGCATACCGGCAGATGAAATCGGCGGTGCTGAGCGCGTTCCCGCCCGCGGAAGTCGAAGCCACTGTCAGGCCGATCGCCGAGAGCCATTCGCGCGACATCATGACCCGCGCCAGCCCTGGCTTCGATGCCATCGCCGGATTGATGAAGATCGTGCCGGTGCATATCTGCCGCGATTATTTCGGCCTCGAGATCGATGATGAAACCGAGTTCGCCGATTGGTCGATCGCGCTCAGCGCGCTGTTCTTTTCAGACCCGACGGCAAACCCCGTCACGCGTCAGCTTGCGGTGGTCGGTGGCGATCGGCTGATCAAGGTCATAGACCGCTCGATCGCCGCGGTCAGGGAAAGGCAGGGCAGGGATGACCGGCCGCTGGCGCGCCTTGTCGCGATGATGGATAAGGGGCGCCTGTCGCTGCCCGACATTCACTCCATCATGCTCGGCATGGTCGCCGGCTTCGTGCCAACCAATGTGCTTGCCGGCAGCAATTGCCTGGATGTCATCCTGTCGCGAACCGACGCGCGGCAAGCCGTGGATGCGGCCATCGCCAGCGGCGATACCAGCAAGCTCGATCGGGCGATCATGGAAGCCATGCGCTTCAAGCCGATCTGGATCGGGCCGTGGCGGTATGCAAGGCGTGATGCTGTCATCGGCAAGGGCACGCGCCGCGAGCGCCTGGTGAAGGCCGGAACGGTGGTGATGCCGGCGACCCTTTCGGCCATGTTCGATCCGGAGATCGTGCAGCGGCCAAACGAGTTCGATACGTCGCGCCCGCATCGCGACTACATGGTTTTCGGCCACGGCATCCATCTGTGCATCGGCGCCGAGATCGCGCGAATCCAGATCGGGGAGTGCATTCGGGCCCTTTTCAGCAAACCGAAGCTTGCACGTGCGCGGGGCAGCGCCGGCAAGATGGTCAATGTCGGTGCATATCCGGCAAGCCTCAAGGTCGATTTCGAACGGTCTGCGCTTTGCCGCACCGCCGACCAGTCGATGGTGACGGTGGCCTGTCCGATCACCCACCCGTTGCCGCTCGACGCCGTGCGCGACAAGGTCGCCGACCTCGGCAATCCAGCGATCGGCGAGCTGCGCGGCGCGCTCGACAAGGTAGGCACCATTCATTTCACCAGCCTGGCCGTCGTTCCCACCGGCACGGACGAAAGGTCGGGACTCGAGACCGGCGCGCTGGTGCTCGAAATCTCCGGCGACGGCAGCGCCGATGATGTCATTGCCGCGATCGCGCAAGCCATCGGCCATCGGTTGCGGCCGATCTTCAGCAACGTCTGCGGCCTGGCGGATGGCGGCTCGCTGGAGGACTTCCTGAAAAGGAACCATATCGAGATATCGCCGTCCTTCGGCAGCACCGCGGGACTGGTTTTCGCCGGCACGCCGGGACATTCGGTGCGCCGTATCCTGGCCGAGGCACGGCTGGCCGACAGCGTGCGCGAAATCGTCGAAAAGCCGCGCGAAGGCGGCGGCAATGCCCCCGACGTGCTTGCCGAGGCGCGTCGGCATGTCCGGTGTCTCGGGCAATTCGGCTGGGCGTTCGAGCCCGCCGAAAGCCTGCTCGAAAGGCCGCCCGGCCACTGGTCGCAGGCGCTGACGACGACGTTGCTGACGCCGAAGATGTTCGCCGCCGTCGCTATCATCGTCCTGGCTTTTTGGCGCATGACCTATGTGCTGGTGTTCGGAAACCCGCACGGCGTCACCTTCACCAACATCGCGATCGCGGGTGCCTCGCTTCTGCTCTCGGTGCTCGGGCTGCTGGCCATCCTGGCGCTGTTCGTCGGTCTTTGCTTCCTGGCGTTGCGGCGACTCGAGGACAAGGACCAGCCGGCAAACACGCCCGTCGACATCGGCGCGCTCGAAAAGATCCTCGCCAATGAGGACCACGCAGCGCAGAACAATCTGACGGCGATCTCGACGATGAAGGCCGGCATCCTACGGCGGCTGGCGCTGAGGCTTTCCTTCTATCTCATCTCGATATCGGCGCAGAAAGTGTTCAGGCCGGGCTTCCTGGCCACCATCAACACCATTCATTTCGCCCGCTGGGTGCTTTTGCCCGACACGAACAGGCTGGTGTTCTTCTCCAACTATGGGGGCAGTTGGGAAAGCTACCTCGAGGACTTCATTGCCAAGGCCTCGGCCGGGCTGACGGGCGTGTGGAGCAACACCGACGGATATCCGCGCACTCGCTGGCTGTTCCTCGACGGCGCGCGCGACGGCGACCGCTTCAAACGCTGGGCGCGGCGCCAGCAGGTGCCGACGCTGTTCTGGTACACCGCCTATCCGCGCCTCAACACCACGCGCATCCGTATCAATTCCAGGATCAGGCGCGGCATTGCATCGGCCACCGGCAACGAGGCACGCGACTGGCTGAGCCTGTTCGGTTCGCTCCCGCGCCCCCAAGCAAGGCCGGCGGACGCGACCAGTTTGCCCGAACCCGCGCCTCCGCCCCTCGAAGAGCTGGAATCCGGGGAAATCCAATCGATCTTCTTCGGACCGTTCGGCGCGCTCGGTTATGCGCATATGCTCGCTGTCCAGGTGCCGGAGGGTCTGCCGGCAATAAAGCGCAAGGCGTGGCTCGACGCCGTCATCGGCAAGACCAGTTTCGGCGACGGAGTGCCCGCCGGCCGCGCCATGACCGTGGCGTTCGGCCCCAATGGCCTGCGCCGGCTCGGACTGGAAGGCGGCGTCGACGGCGAACCGCTGGACACGTTCCCGGTTGCCTTCCGTCAAGGCATGGGAACGCCCGAGCGCAGCCGTATCCTCAACGATACCGGCCCCGACGCTCCCGACAGATGGCAGTGGGGCTCGCCCGACAAGCTCATCGACGTTGTCATCGTCTGCTATGCCGAGACTGCCGCCGCGTTGAAGGCCGAGGTCGTGGCCATGAAGCGACAGGCAACCGGCGCGGGCATGTCCATTGCGGCCGAACTGCCGCTGATGGTGCGGCGCGACGGCAAGCGTGCTGTCGAGCATTTCGGCTTCGTCGACGGCGTTTCGCAACCGATCGTTCGGGGCACGCAGCGCGCTGCCAAGGGAGCCGCGCCCATGCATCTGGTCGCGCCGGGCGAGTTCCTGTTCGGTTATCGCGACGAACATGGCTTCTACCCGGCTTCGCCATCAGTCGAGGCGGCGCTGGACCGGACCGGCATTCTGCCGCAGGTGAGGCGCAACCGTCAGATACCGGGGCAGCCGCCCCCGCCGCGCGATTTCGGCCGCAACGGCACTTTCCTCGTCGTGCGCCAGTTCGAGCAGCATGTCGAATTGTTCGACGATTTTTGCAGGAACGCCGCCGTTCAGGCTGCCGGCGAAACCGGCGATGCGGCCATCACGCCGCGCTGGGTGGCGGCAAAGATGCTCGGCCGTTGGCAGGACGGGAGCTCGCTGGTGCGCAATCCGAACGGACGCCCAGGCCGCGGCGTCGACAATGATTTCGCGCTCGGCGCCGAGGATCCGCAAGGGCACGCCTGTCCGCTCGGCTCGCACATACGCCGTTCCAATCCACGCGATTCGCTTGGCGAGGACCGCGACACGCAGATCAGTATAGGCAAGCGTCACCGCATCCTGCGCGTCGGCCGTACCTATGAGAAGAAGGACAGGAGCGGAAAGGCCGAGAAAGGCCTGCTGTTCATGTGCCTCAACGCCGATATCGAGCGCCAATACGAGTTCATCCAGCAGACCTGGGTTTCGTCGAATTCGTTCCAGGGCCTGGTGCGCGAGACGGATCCGACGATCGGCGCGCGGGGCGGCGGCGGCCGTTTCTCGATCCCATCCTGGGAGAAGGTCACCGTGCTCAAGGACTTGCCGCAGTTCGTCAGCACCAAAGGCGGCGGCTATTTCTTCATGCCAAGCCGCTCGGCTATGCGCTACCTGATCTCACGGCTCTGACACCAGGCGTTGAGACCGGTTCGTTGTCGGAGCGACCGAAGGCCAGGGCGAAGCCATCAAGGAACTACGGTAACGCCACCGAGCAGCTACGGCGAAACCGCCGAGCAGCTACGGCGAAACCGCCGAGCTTGATTGCTCAGTCGTTGTCCTGCGAATCGGCGATCTGGTTCAGCGCGGCGGCATTGGTGATGCGCAGACCGCCGCGCTTGATGGCGATCATCTGCCGGTTGCGCCAGTCGTTGAGCGTCTTGTTGACCGATTCGCGCGTGGCGCCGAGGAACTCGCCGAGCTCCGATTGGGAAATCGGGATCCAGCCGGCGGAGTCCGCCATGACGCCGCTCAGGAACACCAGTCGTTTCGCCAGCCGGGCCTCGATGCCGAAAAAGGCCTGGTCGCCGAGCTCGCCGCTGACCCAACGCAGCCGCGCGCACAGCAACTCGATCATTGCGCGTGCAAGCGTCGGATTTTTTTCAATTCGGTCGAAGAGTTGCGTGCGGCTCAGCGAAACCAGCTCGCATGCCGTGAGGCAGATGGCGGTTGCCGTGCGCGGACGCCCGTCGAGTGCTCCGATCTCGCCGACGAGGCTGCGCGACAGCTCGATGTTGGCTACCAGCTTCTGGCCGCCCGGCGAATAGATCGAAATCTCGACCGTGCCGCTCATCACGCCATAGATGCGGTCGGAAGCATCCTCCTGGACGAACAAATGCTGGCCGGCGGAATAGCGCTCCAGCTTGCAGCCGCCGAACAGCAGGTCGAACTGCCGCGGGTCAATACGCGCCAGGCGCGGCAGGTTCCTGTCGTCCGCGCCGTTTGTAGCCATGATACGATTCCGCCTCTCGTTAAGCGGAAATTGTATGACAAGTGCGTGCTCGATCATAGCGTCGTCTCCTTCTGTGGTGGCTGACCGAATTCGGCGGCGGCTGACAGGGGTTCAATGTCACGCTCGACACGTCGAAATCAGATGAGCCGGCAAACTGTAAGGAGACCGGGCGCGCTGGCGGTTGCGGGCCGATCCTTGGAACGCCATCCGCGCGCTTGGGTGGGAGGTACCCATGCGCGCAGACAGCAAATCTGAAAATGGCTAGGTGATCGAAATTTCTTTCGAGAAACCGCATCGATATCGCAGTCCGGCAACAATCTTCGGATCGTGCAAGTCAGTTCTGTCCGTTGATGCGGCCGTTACAACATCTGCCGCAAAGCCTATTTGGCGTATGTGAAAGTGCTCACAGATGATGGCGGCGGAACGATTGTTATTGCCGCCAAGATTGCGAATTGACCTTGCTCCTTGATGGGCGGATGGTGCGGGGTAGAGCGTTTCAGGGGGGCCTTGAAGAATGATTTCATCCTCAAATTTCTTCAGGGTTCGGACGGGAGGGGATCGGTTCGACAAACCGATTCGGTTCCTCAATGGCCGCTTCGACCTGAAAGTCTCGGGACGGGATACCGGAGGCGCATGGTGTGCTTTCGACACATTCCGGACCCGACCGGGCGGTCCTCCCCGTCATATGCATCTGGCGCAGGACGAGTGGTTCGTCGTGGTGGAAGGCCAGTTTCGGTTCGATGTCGGCGGTGAGAATTTCGAGGCGAATCCCGGAGACACAGTGTTTGGTCCGCGTGGCGTCCCCCATGCGTTTCGCAACGTCTCGCACTCTGCCCGCCTCATGGTGCTGTTCCAGCCGGCGCTTACAATGGAGGAGTTCTTCGCCTCCGAGATGCTCGATCCCATGTCACCCGAGTTCGCGGAGCTTAGCCGGGCGCATGGGATGGAGGTGGTCGGCCCGCCGCTTGATTGACGCCGAACGGCCGACGAGGCACGGATCGTACGCGTTGAGGCGAGGCGGTACGGGCGCGTGATCGCGATTGGTCAAGCGGGTGGGGCCGGGGCCAGGCATCAAATCTTCGCCCCTGCTTGGCAACAGAATGATTGAACGGCCGCGCCATGCGCGCTGATGACCCGTGGTTGGCCGACGCCAACGGAAAGCCGGCTTTTGCCGCGCCGTCCGGTTCGATCCAGGCGGTGCGCAGCGCGCCGCGCGACGCTGCCCGGGGACCGGGCGGGCTTTGGGTGATGGAGGTGGACCCTGGTCTGAAGCGCTGCCTTGCCGCCCGGCCGATTGCGAAAAATCGAAAACCGATCTATGGAGCGTTCGGCCGATTGAGGGCGGCTATCCGTTTCGTTTGATAGGTAGCCCCATGCCCGATGCATTCTCGCGCGCCATCGCCTTCCTTGCCGTGGTCACAGCCCTTTTGTTCGCCGGACTGCATTTCCACCAGGGACACATCATCGCCACGCTCTATTTCATGAGCGGCGCCATCCTGGTGACGGCGGTGACGCGTATGAATGTGAGGAGAGGGCTGATCTAGTTGCAAAGCCGCTGATGCCCGTGGCGACGTTTGAAAATTTTGGTGGCCAGATCATCCAACATATTCAGGGAGTTGGATGGTGGGCGATGCAGGGATTGAACCTGCGACCCCACCCGTGTGAAGGGTGTGCTCTCCCGCTGAGCTAATCGCCCGCCTTAGGCCCGAAGGCCGAAGCGAGCCGCGATATAAGGGAGGCGGGTGCGCTAAGTCAAGGCGATGTGCCGACGATCTTGCGACTGATTTTCCGGGGCCGGAAGACCACGATGCAGCGTTCAGTGCGCCGCCGCCATCAGCCGTTCCGCCAACTCCGGCGTCAGCGTGTCGAAATGCGAGATCACCAGCGTGGGTTCGAATTCGCGCACATGGCGGTCGGTGTAGCCGAAATCGACCGCGACGACGGGAATGCCGGCCGCCTTGGCGGTGTCGATGTCGGTCTGCGAATCGCCGACCATCAACGCGTTGCCGGGATCGCCGCCGGCCAGCCGGATCGTCTCGGTGAGATGGCGCGGGTCGGGCTTACGGAAGGCGAACGTGTCCTGGCCGCAGATCGCGGCAAAATAGTTCGACAGGCCCAACGCGCCGATCAGCGCCACGGAATTGGCTTCATATTTGTTGGTGCAGATCGCCATCAGATAGCCGGCGGCCCGAAAACGGTCGAGCGCGGCAACGACGCCCGGATAGGGGCGGGACTTGCCGGGAATGTTCAGCGTGTAATGGTCGAGGAACAGTTTTAGGAGCCGGTCGTGCTCTTCCGTCACCAGGGCCTTGTTCTGCGCGGCATGTGCGCGCTCGATCATCACGCGACCGCCATGGCCGACGAAACGCCTGAAGCCGGTTTGGTCGACCGCCATGAGATCGCTCGCCGCCAGGCTGTGGTTGAGGCTGTCGAGCAGGTCCGGCGCCGTGTCGACCAGCGTTCCGTCGAGGTCGAAGACAATGATCGGGCGGGTCATGGACTGTCCTTGCGCGATGAAGTTGTCGCAGCCGATACAGGTTGCACCGGGTTCAAGCAAGAAGCCTCGATCGGTCCACAACTGAGCCTTTGACGTGACAGGCAAAAATGCTAGGAGGCGCCCGAAACCGGCAAAATCGGGGCTCCGCATGGATGCAAGGCAGTTGAAAGTCGAAGCCGCGCGGGCAGCGCTGGCCCATGTCGGCAGCGGCATGCGGCTCGGCATCGGCACCGGCACCACGGCGGAAGAGTTCGTGCGGTTGTTGGCCGAGAAGGTCGCGACCGGCCTGAAGGTCATCGGCGTGCCGACCTCCGAGCGCACCGCGGCGCTGTGCCGCGAGCTCGGCGTGCCGCTGTCGACGCTCGACGAGACGCCCGAGCTCGACCTCACCGTCGACGGCGCCGACGAAGTCGATCCGAACCTGACGCTGATCAAGGGCGGCGGCGGTGCGCTGCTGCGCGAAAAGATCGTGGCGGCAGCGTCCGATCGCGTGATCGTCATTGCCGACAAATCCAAGATGGTCGAGACCCTCGGCCGCTTCCCACTGCCCATCGAGGTCAACAAATTCGGCCTGCGCGCCACCGAGATCGCGATCGGCGCCGCCGCGGCAGAGCTGGGCCTTTCCGGCCCGATTACATTGAGGATGACGGGAAGCCAGCCATTTGTTACAGACGGCGGCCACTTTATCCTCGATGCATCTTTTGGCCGCATTCCGGATACAAGAGCGCTTTCGAATGCTCTCTTCGCCATTCCAGGCGTTGTCGAGCACGGTCTATTCATCGGGCTGGCGTCAACGGCCATCATCGCTGGCGGCGACGGTATCGAAACCGTCCACGCAGCCTGAAACCAGGGAGTTCTACCGACTATGATGTTGCATAAACGAGTTCGCCGCCTTTCGATGCTTCTGGCGGCCTCGGCCGTCCTTGCACTGTCCTCGCCGGTGTTCGCGCAGGATGTCAGTGAATCGCACCTGAAGGCCGCGCGCGCGGCCGTCGCGGCGATCCATGCGACGGATACGTTCGACAACATCCTGCCGCAGGCGGCCGGCGCGCTCGAGGCGCAGCTTATCCAGAAGAACCCTGACATGCAGGAGCTGATCGGCAAGACCGTGGCCGAGAAAGCACTTGCCCTTGCCTCGCGGCGCGCCGACCTGGAAAAGGAAGCCGCGCTGGCCTACGCCAAGGTGTTTTCCGAACAGGAACTCAACGACATCGCCACCTTCTACAGTTCCGAGGCCGGCAAGAAGCTGCTGGACAGCGGCCCCGCGGTGACGCGCGACCTCGTGAAGGCCGCCGACATCTGGCAGAATGGCGTCGCCCGCGACCTCGCCCAGCAGGTGGGAGAGACGCTTGCCGCCGCCGCCAAGGCTGCCGCGCCGGCGGCACCGGCTCCGGCCGCCACAGCGCCCGCCGACGATACCGCTCCCGCTGACAACACGGCTCCGGCTGACAATTCCGCTCCTGCCGACAACTCGGCCCCTGCGGACGATTCGCAGAACTGACACCTCCTTCCGTCGGCTGATGGCCGCTGGACCACGAAGCCCGGGTTCGCCCGGGCTTTTCTTTTGATGGTTTGCGGCCTACCTGTGACCCGTCTTTCTCATCCGCAGGAGCCCGTCCCGATGGCCGGTTATGACTATGATCTGTTCGTGATCGGTGGCGGCTCGGGCGGAGTAAGAGCGGCCCGGGTGGCGGCGGCGCTGGGCAAGCGCGTCGCCATCGCGGAGGAATACCGCTTCGGGGGCACCTGCGTCATCCGGGGCTGCGTGCCGAAGAAGCTCTATGTCTACGCTTCGCAGTTTCCCGAACATTTCGCCGACGCGGCCGGCTATGGCTGGACGGTGCCCGAGGCGAGTTTCGACTGGCCGACGCTGGTCGCCAACAAGGACAAGGAGATCGCGCGGCTCGAAGCGATCTACAAGAGGAACGTCGAGGGCTCCGGCGGCGAGACCTTTCACTCGCGCGCCGTCCTTGTCGACCCGCATTCGGTCTACCTGGTCGCCGAAGACCGCACCGTCAGCGCCGACCAGATCCTGATCGCCACGGGGGGGCGTCCGGCGCCGCATCCCGCGCTCGACGGCCATGAGCACTGCATCTTCTCCAACGAGGCTTTCGATCTGAAGCAACTGCCGAAGGCAATCATGATCGAGGGCGGCGGCTACATCGCCGTCGAGTTCGCCAATATTTTCCATGGCCTGGGCGTGGAGACCACTCTCGTCTACCGCGGCCAGGAAATTCTCAGCCGCTTCGACATGGACCTTCGCCGTTCACTGCACGAAACGATGGAGAAGAAGGGGATCAGGATCCTTTGCCACTCGGTCTCCCAACGGGTGCGCAAGGACGCGCAGGGCAGGCTGGAGGTGCAGCTTTCCAACGGCCAGGCGCTGACGGTCGACCAGGTCATGCTGGCGATCGGCCGCATCCCCAACACCGAGAATATGGGCCTGGAAGGCGTCGGCATCGAACTCAACAAGGCGGGCGCGATCGTGGTCGACCGATATTCGCGCACCAACCTCGACAACATCTGGGCGATCGGCGACGTCACCCATCGCGTGCAGTTGACGCCGGTCGCCATCCACGAAGCGATGTGCTTCATCGAGACCGCCTTCAAGGACAACCCGACCGCGCCGGACCACGACACCATTCCGACGGCGGTCTTCTCGCAACCCGAGATCGGCACCGTCGGTCTGTCGGAAGACGATGCGATCAAGCGCTTCTCCGACATCGAGATCTATCGCGCATCCTTCCGCCCGATGCGGCATACGCTGTCCGGCCGTGACGAAAAAATGCTGATGAAGCTGGTGGTCGACGGCGCGACGAGGAAGGTGCTGGGCGCCCACGTGCTCGGGCCGGATGCCGGCGAGATGGCGCAGCTTCTAGGCATCCCGCTGAAAGCAGGACTCACCAAGGACGATTTCGACCGCACCATGGCCGTGCATCCGACCGCGGCCGAGGAACTGGTGACGATGTACAAGCCGACCTACCGCGTGAAGAACGGCGAGCGGGTCTAGACCCGGTTGTGGAGTTGATCATGGCCGCCGCTCCGCTCGACCGCGATTTCGGCAAGCGTATCGACCATGTCGTCCATGCGGCTATCGAGGAGCGGCGCGTCGTCGGCGGCGTGATCCTGGTCGCACAGCACGGCCAGACGCTCTATCGACGCGCCTTCGGCCTGGCCGACCGGGAACAAGGCAAGCCAACGGCCGAAGACGCCATCTTCCGGCTGTCTTCCGTCACCAAGCCGATCGTCGCGGCGGCGGCATTGGCGTTGGTGGAGGCAGGTTCTCTCGCGCTCCACGATCCGGTCGCCAAATTCGTCCCCGAGTTCCGCCCGCGGATGCTGGACGGCGAAGAACCGGCGATCACGGTTCGGCAATTGCTGACGCATACGGCTGGCCTGGCCTATGGCTTCGCCCAGTCGGCCGGAAACGCCTATGAGCGCGCCTGCGTGTCTGACGGGCTGGACCAGCCGGGGCTGTCGATGGCCGACAATCTTGCGCGCATCGCCTCGGTGCCGCTCGCTTACGAGCCGGGGACCCGCTGGGGCTATTCGGTGGCGATGGACCTGCTGGGCGAGATCATGGCCAGGGCAACCGGCGTCTCGTTGCCGGATATAGTCGACAACGTGATCGTCGGCCCGCTCGGCATGAGCGACAGCGGCTTTGTTGTGCGTGACGAGAAGCGCCTGGCGGTCCCTTACGCCGACGATCCGTCCGGACCCGCCAGAATGGGCGAACACCATCTCGTGCCTTTTGGCGACGGCCTGATCTCGCTTGCTCCGGCGCGCACATTCAACCCGGCGTCCTTTCCTTCGGGCGGCGCCGGTATGAACGGCAGCGCCGGCGACGTGCTGAAATTCCTCGAAACCATTCGAACCGGGGGAGGGCCTGTCATTCGCCCGGAAACGGTCCGGGCGATGACGACCGACGCCATCCACGGTATCGAGACGACACGGGCCGGCTGGGGCTGGGGACTGGGATTTGCCGTCCTGCGCGATCCGACCGCCGCGCAGACGCCGCAGGCTGTCGGCACCTGGCGGTGGGGCGGTGTCTATGGTCATTCCTGGTTCGTCGACCCGACGCGCGACCTGACGGTCGTATCGCTCACCAACACGTCGATCGCCGGCATGGCCGGGGCTTTCCCGGATGCGGTGCGCGACGCGATCTACGGCGTCTGACACCAAGCGGAAACCACCGCCGACAATGCCGGCGGCGGAACAGATACCATTCCTAAAGCAGCGTGCCGCGCAGGATCACCAACGCCACCGAGAAATAGATGACCAGCCCGGTCACATCGACCAGCGTGGCGACGAACGGCGCCGAGGCGCTCGCCGGATCGAAACCGACGCGCTTCAGGGCGAATGGCAGCATCGATCCCGACAGAGAGCCGAAGGTGACGATGCCGACCAGCGCGGCGCCCACGGTCCCGGCAATCAGCATCCAGTGCGGGCCGTAGTCGTAGAAGCCGAAATACTGCCAGAGCGTGATGCGGCAGATGCCGACGATGCCGAGGATCGAGCCGAGCACCAGTCCGGTCGGCAGCTCGCGCAACGCCACCCGCCACCAGTCACGCAAGCCGATTTCGCGCAGCGCCAGCGCGCGGATGACGAGCGACGTCGCCTGCGAGCCGGAATTGCCGCCGGAGCTCATGATCAGCGGGATGAACAGCGTCAGCACGATCGCCTTCTCCAGCTCGCTTTCGTAGCTCTGCATGGCGTTGGCGGTCAGCATCTCGCTGAGGAACAGCGCGCAGAGCCAGCCGGCCCGCTTCTGGATCATGGCGAGGAAGCTCATCTTCATATAGGGTTCGTCGAGCGCCTCCATGCCGCCGAAGCGATGCACGTCCTCGGTCGTCTCCTCGATCATCGTGTCGATGATGTCGTCTATGGTGACGATGCCGAGGATCTTGCCGTGGTCGACCACCGGCAGGGCGAGCAGGTCGTATTTGGAGATGGTCTGCGCCAGGTTCTCGCGATCGGTAAGCGGCGTCACTGTCACCGGCATGCGATCGGGCGCTACCGACAGGATCGAATCCTCGGGGTTGCCGGTGATCAGCCGGCGCAACCCGGTCGAACGCTGCAGAAGCTGCGTCTCCGGGTCTACGATGTAGATGGCATAGATGGTTTCGCGGGTGCGCTCGACCTTGCGGATATAATCCAGCGTGCGGCCGACGGTCCAATCCGAAGGCACGCTGACGAATTCCGTCGTCATGACCGATGCGGCGCTGCCTTCCGGATATCCCAGGATGGAAAGCAGTGTCGCGCGCAGCGGCGGAGTTAACGCGCCAAGCAGCTCCGAGCGGGCCGGCTCGTCCAGCTCGCGCAGGATGTCGGCGGCGCGGTCGACCGACATGGCGGTCAAAAGCTTACTCGCCTTCGGACGCGGCAGGGCTTCCGCGAGCTCAGGCGCCGCCTCGAGTTCTGGCTGATCGAAAATCTCGACCAGCCGCTCGAACGGCACGGCGCAGAGCAGCTCTATGGCTGTCTCGCGCGGTTCGTGGTTCAGGGCTTCGACGACGTCGGCGACGTGGTCGTTGGCAAGGACGCGGGCGACGGCGACAGCCTCGTCGTCCAATACGGGTGCGAATTCGTTCATGGCTCACTCCTTGCCGTCCGGCAGGACGTGAGCTCTCAGGTCACGTCAAGCGGACGGCGGTTGCGTTCGACTGTGACTGTCGCCAGGCATGGCGGGTTGACCTTTCTGCTCGCCAGTTTCGGATAGGGAATTCTGCGAGCGGCCGCAACATAGGAGTGCGTTTTGCCGAGTCAATCGCAAAGAGGGCGAAAAAACCGGTGAGTGTCGTCGGATCGCAGGACTGTGATCGGCGGCGCCTTGGGCGCGGCCGTGCCTGCGGCCCAACGGCTTGGTATGATTGCTATTTCTGCTTCAGCCGTCGCGGGAAGCGAAGCCACTTCTCCTCGGCCGGCCGTGGCGGCTGAGCGAGGATGGTGGTGAGTTCGCGCGGCAGGCTGGGAGCAAGCGGCTTCTTGGTGGCGACGCCATCGCTGATCGCGACCAGGCTGTGGTAGAATTCCTCGCCGGAAAGCGAGCGCGGCGGCACCGCTTCATGCATGACGCTGATGACGGTGACGTTCGGACAATTGTCCTTGATCGCCTGGTGGAAGGCGATCTTGCCTTCGGGATCGAGCGCGCCGGTCGCCTCGTCGAGGAACAGCAGGCCCGGTTGCTGCAGGATGATGCGGGCAACCACCAGCTTCTGTTTCTGGCCGCCTGAGAGGACCTGATCCCAGGTCTTGCCCTCGCGAGTCTCGTCGGCCAGGTGTCCGATGAAGTCGCCGAGGCCGGCCTTGTACAGCGCGGCGGCCACTTGCGTGTCGCTATGATCGCCCTCGGAGCCCGGCAGGCAAACGAGCTGCTTCAGCGAGACCTGCTGCAGCTTGACCTCCTGCGCGGCATAGAAGCTCGCCACGCCCTCCGGGAACACGATCGTGCCGCGGCCATAGGGCCACAGGCCGTTGATCGCCTTGATCAGCGAGGTCTTGCCGCAGCCGGACTCGCCCTTGAGGAAGGTCCATTCGCCGCGGCGGAAACGCAAATTGGCGGCGCTGAGGAAGGGCGTCGCATCCTCGCCCTGATGCGCCAGCTCCAGCTTCTGGATGGTGAGGCCGAACACCGGATTCTGGGTGGCGTAGCTGAAGTCGGAGCGGCCGGTCTGCTGGTAGAATTCCCTTGGGCGCTGGACGTTCTCGATGGCGTTGGCAAGTTCGGTCACGCGCTGGCTGTTGGCCCGCAGCGTCGCGATCGCGGGCATCACGTGGATGAACCAGGAGCACTGGCTGATCAACTGGGCTACCATTTCGGAGCCGGTGATGTAGCCCTTGTAGTCCAGCCGGCTGTGGATGAAGGGAATGAGCCCCGGAGCATAGGCCACGATGCGGGCGCCGATGAAATTGTAGATCAGCTCGAACGACATGTAGCCGGTGTTGACTACATTCAGCCGTCCCCAGGTCTTGTCGATATCGACATAGAGCCGGTCGTGCATCGTCTTCTGCACGCCCTCGCCATGCGAGGCGGCGACATGGAAGCTGCGGCGCAGGAATGTCGTCAGCTCGCTGCGGTAGCTGCCCTCCGCCTGCTGCATGCGGACATTGAGCCGCTCGAGCATGCGGCCGAGCCTGACGGCGACCCAGGTGTTGAGTGGCACGTAAGTGGCGACCGCCAGGAAGGCGAGGATCGCGCTGCCGTAGCTGCCGAGGAATTCGAGCCCTTTGACCTCCACGGACGACTGCAGCAGGTTCTGGCCGATAAAGTAGAGCGACGTGGCGACGCCCAGCACGCCCATGGCGAGGCCGATGGCGCCGCCGGTCATGTCCTTGATCGATTCCTGGATGCGCTGGTCGATGTTGTCGGGCGCGACGATACCGCCTGCCACGGAGCCGTGCTGGGCGTGGAAATGCGTATGGTTGCCGTCGAGCAAGGCCTGGTTGAACTGGTTGTTCAGCCAGCCGCGCCATTTCCGGTGCAGGGTTGCCGAGACCAGATTGCGCACGCCGGTGAAGCCGGCATCCTTGAGCACGACCAGCAGCACCAATATGCCGGCATTGGTCAGGATGGTTTCCAGCGGGCGGGTGTTGGCGGCGTCGTGGAGGAAGGCGATCGAATTGCCGAGCTCGCCCAATGCCACCGCAAACCAAACGCCAGCCTTGCTGGACAACGCGGTGAGGAGCGCTATGACCAGAGTGAGCGTCCAGGCTTCCTTCCAGCGGTCGGAGAACCAGTAGGCTCTCATCAGCCCCCAGAATGTACGCATCGACGATACCGGCGTCAGCGACGAGGTCTTTGCCTCGTTGGTTGTTTGCTCCGGTACTGTACGTCGCGGTCTACCGACGCGAATCACGATCCCGCCAAACCTTTCTAGTTTTGTTACACAGGGTAACACCAATTGATCATTTTCTATTAATTTTCTGCCCGTGAATGTGAACAGGGTTACCAGCCGTGGCGCGAGGGCAACATGAAGGGCACGCGGAAGAGCCCGCACCCGCGCTGATTTCGCCTTTCATTCCAAAAGGTTAATTGCTCGACGGTCAGGCAGGGGAAGGCTTCCGTAAGGGAAGCAAAAAACACGAGTTTGTGAACGAAAGGAGGAGGCCTGCGAGCTGAAATGGCTACTGCGCGGTGACCGGAATGCCCGAAAATTTACCGTCCTGGAGTGCTTCAGGCCTGCCCGATTCGTCTTTTCCGGAAGCGCTGAAATGACCGGAAATGGTCTTGGCGGCGGCGTCGTATTTGTCGATGACGATCTCGCCGCTGCTGAAACGGACATGACCGATCATGGCGCCGGAATCGAGAATGTTGAAGTTGGCGCTGCTCGCGGGCGACCCGGTTTTCAGCGCATAGCTGCCGGTAAGGTAATTCGGATCATTCAGCACCAGCATCGAGTTGAAGGTCATGGTCGGCGAGCCCTGCTCGGTCCCCGACAGGTTCAGCATCGGCTTGCCGGCCATTTGCATCGTCTGGGCCAGGGTGAACGACGCCGTCCATGGTTTGCCGTCGAAGGTCGCCGACATGATGGCTTCCTCGGCGGACACGCGTTGCATTGATAGCGCAAGGTCCAGCGCGAGTGGCAAAAACAGCAGCAATGCGAGATGCCTGACTGCCATTCGAATCCCCCTCGAATCGGCCAAATCCTTGCGGATCGTATTCAGCGCCTTGTCCAAAGGCGATTCACCAGAACGTGTTTGGGGCAGCGTGACAGGATTTGACGACGCCGGCCCCCGCGTCGCGTCTTCATGAGCAGGGCCGGGGCGACCGGTTCTCCTTCCGGGATTGCGCGGACGTTCAGCCAGCGCTTTCCAGTTCGCCGCGCGCCTTGGCTTGAGCGACCTGGCGGATGGCATCGGCAAGCGTGTCGGCATCCTGCGCGCCCATCACGGCATATTTGCCCTCGATCAGGAAGCAGGGCACGCCGGTGATGCCCATGCGTGAAGCGGTGGCGATCTCGTTGCGGACGGCCTCGACATCTGCATCTGTCGGCAGCAACGACTCGACCACCGATGCATCCATGCCGGCCTCGCCGGCGGCCGCGGCCAGCACGGCATGGTCGCCGAGATCGGCGCCTTCCTCGAAATTCAGCTGGAAAAGGCGGCGCACCAGCCGGTTCTGCACGTCTTCGCCGGCTGCACCCGCCCAGCGGATCACGCGATGCGCGTCGAGCGTATTCGGCGCGACCTTGATCGCGCTGAAGGCAAAGCTGATGCCCTCGGCTTCACCGAGCGGCTCGATGCGCGCGTGGATCTGGTGGATGCGCTCTTCGCTGCCGAACTTGCCGAGCATGTATTGGCGGCGATCCATGCCGCCCTGCGGGATGGTCGGGTCGAGCTGGAACGGCCGCCAGCGAACGTGCACGTCGACGTCGCTCGCGGAGGCGATGGCCTTGTCCAGTCGCTTCTGGCCGATGAAGCACCAGGGGCAGACGACATCGGACACCACGTCGACGGTGATGGAGTTCTCGGCGCTCATTGCTCGTCTCCTGTTTGGTCTCGACCCGGCTTGTCTCAGTTGGGCTTTCGCCACCAGGTCGGCAACTGATAGCCGAATATGGGGGTCTTTTGCGGATGTTCCAGATAGCTCCAGTAAGCTAGCCACTGCTGGGTGTTGTATTGCATCGGCACCATGTAGTTGCCTGAGATCAGCAACCGGTCGAGCACGCGCACCGCCGCGACATAGTCTTCCTTGGCGCGGGCGTTCAGCATCGCGTCGATCGCGGCGTCGACCGCTGGATCGGCGACGCCGGCAAGGTTGAACGACCCTTCCGTCTTCGCAGCGATCGATCCCCAGCGGCCGACCTGCTCGCTGCCGGGCGACAGCGAATTGTTGAAGCCGCTGGCGCCGATCATCACCTCGAAATCGAAACGCTGCTTGCGCGACTGGATCTGGTCGCCGTCCAGCGTGCGGATGCTGACGTCGATGCCGATCTTTTCCAGCGTCCGCTGGTAGATGGATGCCAGCCGCTCTTCATCCTGCGACGAGGTCAGTATCTCGAAACCGAAGGGGGTTCCCTGCGGGTCCAGCATCTTGCCGTCCTGCACATGGAAACCCGCACTCCTCAGCAATTCGAAGGCGGCTTTGAGCACCTTGCGATCCTGACCCGAACCATCCGTCACGGGAGGGCGCCAGGTGCCATCCATCACATCAGGCGGCACGCGGCCGGGGTAGGGGGCAAGCAGCGCTTTTTCGCGATCGTCGGCCGGATGGCCAAGCGCCGACAGCTCTGAATTCTGCCAATAGCTCATGGTACGGTTGAACTTGCCGCCGAACAGATTCTTGTTCGCCCATTCGAAGTCGTAGAGCATGGCGAGCGCGCGGCGGACGACCGGGTTGGAAAACTTCGGCAGTCTGGTGTTGAAGAGGAAGCCGGTCACGACAGGCGGGATGCCGGTGGTGAAATACTCCTCCTTCACATCGCCCTTTCGGAAGGCCGGAAAGTCGATATCGCGCTCGCGCTTGACCGGATCGGTCTCGTCGTCGAGGGCGCAGATTCCCTTCTTGAACGCCTCCGTCTTGGCATTGGCGTTGAGAAAATACTCGATGGTGATCTGGTCGAAATTGTCGAAGCCGCGCTTTGACGGCAGATCCTTCCCCCAGTAATCCGGATTCCGCTTGAAGACGATACGCTGACCGGGTTGCACCTTGTCCACTGTGTATGGTCCGCTGCCGATCAGCGGCTTCAGCGTGGTCTTGTCGAACGTATCCTTGTCGAAGGCGTGCTTGGGCACGATCGGCGTCAGCGCGATGATCAAAGGGAATTCGCGATTGGCCTTGTCGTTGAAGGTGAATTTGACGCTATGCTCGCCGGTCTTCTCCAGCTTGGCGATCATGCTCATGCGGTCGCTGTAGGGCGGACGGGCCTTGTCGGTGAAGACGTCATAGGTGAACAGCACGTCCTCCGGCGTCACCGGCTGGCCGTCCGACCATTTTGCCTTGGGATTGAGGTGGAACTCGATGCTCTTGCGGTCCGGGTCCATGTCGGCGCTGTCGGCGAGCAATCCGTAGAGGCTGAACGGCTCATCGTAATTGCGCTGCATCAGCGGCTCGAAGACGAGGTTGCCGTAAACGGTGTCGATCATGCCGCGCGCCGTGGTGCGCAGGCTTTTCAGGATGAACGGGTTGAGGTTGTCGAAGGAGCCGACGACGCAATATGTGACGCTTCCACCTTTCGGCGCGTCCGGATTGACGTAGTCGAAATGTTGGTAGTCGGGCGGCAGCGCCGGCTCGCCCTGCATGGCGATGCCGTGCTTCGGCTCCGCCTGTACCGGAAGGAGCGAAAGAGCCAGAAACGAGGTCGCGGCGATCAGCCGAACGAGAACGCGGTCCATGACCGTCTCCTTGCCGGGCGGCTTTGTGATTCGCCGTGCACCCTAGAGCATTTCGCTACCCGATTGAATCGGCGCGCTGACGGGAATCGAGTTCCACCGGTCCGCCGCCAATCAACGCTCGCCCATAGGGGCGCGAAACCGCGAAGAAATCGCGGAATCCGGGCTGGATTCGGCGCCGCTGGCAGTGTAACACGCGCTCCGAAGTCATCCTGTTGCCTCATTTGGGCAACAGGTAGCTGGACCACACGGCACGAAGAAGCCGGTCCCCGGGATCATTTGAGAGGAAAGTGCACCATATGACGATCAACGCGTACCGCCTTTCGGTGCTGGCCGCAGGTGTGGTCGGCGTTCTGGGCGCCGGGCTTTTCACCGCCTCGGCCCAACAGCAGCCGCAGATTCCTCAAGGCTGGTTCAAGGCCTGCACCAAGCAGGAGGACGTCGATATCTGCAACGTGCAGAACATCGTCACCGCCGGCAACGGCCAGCTCGTCACCGGCGTCAGCCTGATCGAGCTCAAGGGCAAGGTGAACCGCAAGGTCTTCCAGGTCACGGTTCCGACCGGCCGCCTCGTCCCTCCGGGCATTGCGCTCCAGATCGATGCCGGCAAGGCGCAGAAGCTCGACTATGTGATCTGCTTCCCCGATCGCTGCGTGGCGGAAGTGCCGCTGAGCGACCAGCTCGTCGCCTCCTTCAAGAAGGGGCAGGGGATCACGCTGACGTCGATCAACTTCCAGAACCAGCCGAACCCGATCAAGATCGCGCTCACCGGCTTCAGCGGCGCCTATGACGGCCCGCCGCTGCAGCAGTCGGACATCGAGGACCGGCAGAAGAAGCTGCAGGACTTCGTTGCCAAGAACAACCAGGACTTCGCCAAGAAGCTCAAGGACGAGCAGGACAAGGCCAAGACCGCGAACTGATCACGGCAGCATCCTTCGGGAAACAGAAAAGCGGGGCGAACTGCCCCGCTTTTTTATTGTCGCCGCTATGTGACGAATTTGCCAAGTCTCCGGATCGCTTGACGCTTCAGTGCTTGGACTGGCGCTTGGGCTCGTAGCGGCCGTCTGGCAGCTTGTCGAACATCTCGCCGATCTGCGGATGTCGCACCGGTTCGCCCGACTGATCCTCGAGCAGGTTCTGCTCGGACACATAGGCGATGTATTCGGTCTCCGAATTCTCCGCCAGAAGATGGTAGAAAGGCTGGTCCTTGCGCGGACGCACGTCGGCGGGAATGGCTTCGTACCATTCCTCCGTGTTGGCGAATTCGGGATCGACGTCGAAGATCACGCCACGAAACGGAAACAGCCTGTGGCGAACTACTTGCCCGATCGAGAACTTGGCCGTTTTCATCGCATCCACCACTCAGGTTCCGAGGCGCCTTTCGTGGCTGCGCACAAGGCGCCTAAGACCTTGAATTTATACGTCACCAGGCTAAAAATCGACCCCGACTTTCGGCCGGGGCCTATTTGGCGCAGACGCCGCGGCAATTCAATAGCCGAAGTCCTTGACCTTGCCCGAAGCAACGGGTTAGCCCGCGCGGAAGTTTTCTCGCCTGAGCGAAAATGTCTGACGTCATCGGCCTCGTTCTTCCGTTCTTCGGCATGATCTTCATCGGGTTCCTGGTGGCGCGTATCACCAGGCAACCGCTCGAAGCGCTCGGCTGGATGAATACTTTCATCGTCTATGTGGCGCTGCCTGCGCTGTTCTTTCAGTTGCTCGCCAAAACGCCGTTCGAGCAATTGACGGAGTGGAGCTTCATTCTCGGTTCGCTCATCGCCACCTATTCGGTCTTCACATTGATGTTCGCCTGGTCTGTTTTCGTTTCCCGCGGCGGGATCGCGCAGGCGACGATCACCGCCCTTGCCGCGGCCTACGGCAACATCGGCTATATGGGGCCTGGCCTTGCATTGCTGGCGTTTGGCGAGCAGGCGGCGGTGCCGGTGGCGTTGATCTTCTGCTTCGAAAACATCGTCCATTTCACGGTCGCGCCGATGATGATGGCGTTGTCCGGCAAGGAGAAGGCACCGCCGCTGCAGCTGGTGCTCGGCGTCGTGAAGAAGATCGCGCTGCACCCCTTCATCATCGCGACGGCGCTCGGTGTCGCCGCCGCCTATGTCGAGTTTCGCCCGCCGCTGCCTGTCGATCGCTTCCTCGACTATCTGGCCCGTGCGGCGGCACCCTGCGCCTTGTTTGCCATGGGTGTGACCCTGGCTCTCAGGCCGCTCAACCGCGTCCCGCACGAGCTGGCGTTGATCGCCGGGCTGAAGCTGATCTTCCATCCGCTGCTTTGCTATGTCGTGCTGAGCTGGATCGGCAACTTCTCACCGACCTGGGTCTTTTCGGCCATGCTGCTGGCGGCGTTGCCGACGGCGACCAACGTCTTCGTGATCGCGCAGCAATATGACGTATGGGTGCAAAGGGCGTCGGCCAGCGTGCTGATCACGACATGCTTTTCGGTGGTGACGGTGACCGGGCTGCTCTATGCGATCCGCCACGGGATCCTACCGGCCGACCTCTTTCCTTAAGCCGCCGGCGATAGCGCGAAACCCGCTGCCCGGCCGCAATCCCTCGCGCATGAAGAAGGCACGCAACGGCGCGAAGCTGCCCAGCGCATTGAGGCCGGCGCTGCGCGCGATCTGCGCCGGCAGCATATCCGACAGCAGCGACATGTTGAGCAGGTTGACCGCGCCGCTGCGCGCCAGGATGTCTGGACGGCGCCTGGTGTCATAAGCGGCGAGGGTCCTTCGCGAGCCGGGGTCGTCGCGATTTTCGCTGGCGATTCCAACCAGATCGTCAATGTCCCTGATCCCGAGGTTGAGGCCTTGGGCGCCGATCGGCGGAAACACATGCGCCGCCTCGCCGACAAGCGCGACGCGGTTTTGCGCGAAGCGGCCGGGCGAGGCCGCCGACAAGGGATAGACCTGACGGCCCGGCTCGACCGACACCCGGCCGAGCATCGACTGCATCTGCTCCTCGACACGCCCCGACAAGGTTGCATCGTCGAGCGCGGCAAGTTCCAGCGCCGTCTCAGGCTTCACCACCCAGACGAGGCTCGATCGCCTGCCAGGCAATGGCACCTGCGTGAACGGGCCTGTTTCAGTGTGGAACTCGGTCGAGACGAAACCGTGTTCGCTGCGGTGGCTGAAATTGAGGACCAGCGCCGATTGCGGATAGGGCCGCGCGGCGGCGCGAATGCCGGCGGCTTCCCGCGCCGGAGAAAGACGCCCGTCGGCCGCGACCGCCAGGGACGCCGATATCTCGCTGCCGTCGGCCAGCCGGGCAAGCGCCCGATCGGCGTCAAGGCGCCATGTCGCGACGGTGGACTTCAGCCATTCAATGCCGCCATGGGCTGAAACGGCCTCGGCCAGGACAGGGATGAGGACCTTGTTCGGCTGATTGAGCCCGAACTGCTCCTCGCCGATCTCGCTGGCCCGAAAGGTCACGGTGGGGCTTCGGATCAGCCGCCGGGTGGCGTCGACGATGCGCATCACCTTGAGAGGCGCGGCCTCCGCCCTTAGTTCGGCGAGGACGCCCAGCCGGTCGAGGACTTTCAGGGCCGGGTTCATCAGCGCCGTGGTGCGGCCGTCGGCGCTGTTGGCCTCGGGGCCGACCAGCGTCACGTCAAAGCCGGCCTCGGCGAAACCGAGCGCCGCGATCAGGCCGGCCGGACCGCTGCCGGCAACCAGGATGCGGGCTTTGTCGTTGTGCTCCACGGCCAGGCTTCCACAATGAGAGGCGACCCGTCGGGCCTTTGTCGGGATATAGGGCAGATCAGCCGGCTTGATCAACGCGGCGATTCAGCCCATTCGATTGCCATGAGCGGTCAGGAACAGGATTTCAGTCATCTCGACCGCGCCGGCCGTGCCACGGCGGACGTGGCGCGCAGCCCGCGCCTTGCGGTCACGCTGACGATCGGCCTCGGCATCGCCTTTGCCTGGTTCCTTCTCGGCGCGATGGCGATCAGAGGCGCGGAAAGCCGCCTTGTCGGCGCTCCCGGCGATATGTTGCTGAAAAATCTGCCGGGCCTGCCGTTGCCGGCTTTTCTGGACCGGTTCTTCGCTCTTTGTCTCGCCCCGGCGCCGCTTGCCGGCCCGGCCGCGCTGCAGGCGCCAGCGCTCGTGCTGATGTGGTTCCTGATGGCGGTGGCGACGATGCTGCCTTCGGCGGCGCCGCTGATCCGCACCTATTGCGAAATCGCCGACACGGCGAGGATCAAGGGCGAGCCGGTCGTCCATCCGTTGGTGCTTGTCGGCGGGTACCTCATCACATGGCTTGGCGCATCCGTGGCTTTCGCGGTGTTGACGCTGGCGGTTTACGCTTTTGCCGGTTCCGGCCGGATGCTCGATCCCGCCGTCGGCCTTGCCGGCGGCGCCGCGTTGCTCGTTGCCGGCGTTTATCAATTCAGCGGCCTGAAGCAGGCATGCCTGGAGAAATGCCGCAACCCGTTCTCGATCCTGTTCGCCAACTGGAGCGCGAAACCGGGCCGCATCTTTCGCCTGGGAGTGGAGCAGGGCGTCTGGTGCCTCGGCTGCTGCTGGGCGCTGATGCTGGTGATGTTTGCCGTCGGCGCGATGAACGTCTTCTGGATGGCGCTGATCGGCCTCTTCACTTTGATCGAAAAACAGACCACAGGCAGGGTGGCCAGCCGGGTTGCCGGTGCGATACTGCTTGTGTGGGCGGCTGCCCTGCTATTAGTTTCCGCGTGAGGGGAGAATTCGATGACCGACCAAAGCTGGGCAATGAAAGGGGAGCTGGTACTCTCCTGCAATTGCACGGTTTTCTGTCCCTGCGTGCTGTCGCTCGGCAGTCATCCGCCGACAGAGGGCTATTGCCAGACCTGGGCGGGTTTCCGCATCGATGCGGGCCATTTCGGCGAAGTCGACCTTTCGGGCCTCAATCTCGGCCTGATCATGGAAATCCCCGGCTATATGAGCCGCGGCAACTGGACGGCCGGCTTGTTCATCGACAAGCGCGCCTCGGTCTACGCGGTGAAGGCGCTGACCAAGATCTTCACCGGCAAGGCCGGCGGCACCACGGCGCTGCTTTCGATCCTCGTCGGGAAATTCCTCGGCGTCGAACAGGTGCCGATCACCTATGAGACGCGTGACAAGACGCGTGTCTTCCAGATACCAAAGATCATCGACGGCGCGGTGACGCCGATACAAGGCAAGGACCGTGAGAAGGATACGGTGATCACCAATTCAGAATACTGGATCGCGCCGGAAATCATCGTGGCGAAGTCTGACAAGAGCAAGATGCGCGCCTTCGGCCGCAACTGGAATTTCGCCGGCCGCTCGGCCGAAATCTGCAAGCTGGACTGGCGGGGACCGTGAGCAAGAACACAGCGGCCAGGAAAGCGGCGAAGAAGATCGCGGAGCGGATTCCGCTGCCGAAGAAGAAGGTGACGTGGCCGCAGGCGCGCGCGTTTTCCGTCCATCTGCTCACAGCGTCAGGGTCGTTCCTTGCCTTCCTGTCGCTGGTGGCGGCCAGCGAGGAGCGCTGGACGGCGATGTTCTGGTGGCTGGGGCTGGCGCTGTTCGTCGACGGCATCGACGGCCCGATCGCCCGGAAGCTCGAGGTCAAGGAGATTCTCCCGACATGGTCGGGCGAACTCCTCGACAACATCATCGACTACGTGACCTATGTGCTCATCCCAGCCTTCGCGCTCTACCAGCGCGGTTTCATGGGCGAGAATCTGTCCTTCATATCGGCGGCCATCATCGTCGTCTCCAGCGCGATCTACTATGCCGACACCGGCATGAAGACGAAGGAGAACTTCTTCAAGGGGTTTCCGGTCGTGTGGAACATGGTGGTGTTCACGCTATTCGTCATCGCGCCCGGGCAATGGGTGTCCTTCGCCGTGGTTGTGGTCGCCGGCATTTTGACTTTCCTGCCGATCAATTTCATCCATCCGGTGCGTGTCGTGAGGCTGCGGCCGATCAATCTCGGCATGACGCTTTTATGGTGCGCCTTCGGCGCGCTGGCGTTGGCGCAGGCAGCCCTTGCAGCCTTCTATGACAAGATCGGCGTTCTCAGCGAACAGGTCGGCGACTTCACCAAGATCGGCATCACGATCACCGGCCTCTATCTCGCCAGCATCGGGGGCATCATGCAGATGTTCCCCAATCTGGGCGCCAGGAAATCCTGATCTGGCTTTTGCCGGAGCATGATCTTTCCGCATCATGCACCAGATTCCTGTCCATAAACCTTCGGAGAGTTGAGCGATGTCCAAGGCAATCCGTATTCACGCCAATGGCGGCCCCGGGGTCCTGACTTACGAGGATGCCGATCCCGGCCGTCCGGGAGAGGGCCAGGTCCTGATCCGGCACACCGCGATCGGCCTCAACTTCATCGACATCTACTACCGTTCCGGGCTTTATCCGCCGCCAGGCGGTTTTCCGCTGATCCCGGGTGGCGAGGCGGCGGGCGTCGTGTTGGCGCTCGGCACGGGCGTCGACTGGCTGAAGCCTGGCGACCGCATTGCCTATGCGGTCAATGTCGGCGCCTATTGCGAGCAACGGGTGATCGATGCCGATCGTGTGGTCAAGGTGCCGGACGGCATCAGCGACGAGCAGGCAGCGGCGATGATGCTGAAGGGCATGACGGCGGAATATCTCTTGCGTCGCACCTTTCCCGTGAAGGCCGGCGACACGATCCTCTACCATGCCGCCGCAGGCGGCGTCGGCCTCATCCTCGGCCAATGGGCAAAGCATCTCGGCGCGACCGTGATCGGTACCGCGAGCTCGGCCGACAAGATCGAGCTTGCCCGAGCACATGGCTTCGATCACGTCATCAACTACAAGGAGCAGGATTTCGTCGCCGGCGTCGCGGCGCTGACCAGCGGGAAGAAATGCGATGTCGTCTATGATTCCGTCGGGGCCGACACTTTTCCCGCGTCGCTCGATTGCCTGCGGCCGCTCGGCATGTTCGTCAGCTTCGGCCAGTCGTCCGGGCCTATCCCGCCTTTCTCGATGTCGCTGCTGGCGCAGAAGGGCTCCATCTTTGCCACCCGGCCCACGCTGTTCGTCTACAATGCCCGGCGCGAAGACCTGGTGAAGTCGGCCGAAGCGCTTTTCGACGTGGTCAAGAGCGGCGCCGTCGAGATCCAGATCAATCAGCGCTACGCGCTGAAGGACGCGGCAAAGGCGCAGGCGGATCTGGAAGGCCGCAAGACGACGGGAACCACTGTCCTCATTCCCTGAACGCATGCCTTTGATTTTCGGCAACTTGCCGTGCTCGAAGGCACGGCTTGCCGAAAACCGGTTCGGATTTGCCGTGATACTCAACAGGTCTATCTTAGCCCTTGAGTTTCCGCTGAAATTCTTGAAGCTCTTTCAAGTTGGGTGCTGCTTTCCGACGGGAGCCGGCCGCGCATACCATAATCGCGGGAACACAGAACATGTCCGGGAAACTGGATGGGAGGCACTGTGAGTGCAAATCATGACAGGTCGAACCTGCTCGAGGTTCGTGGCCTTACCAAGATTTTTGGCACGCTGACGGCGTGCGATCACATCGATCTCAATATTGCAAAAGGCGAAATCCACGCGCTGCTTGGCGAGAACGGCGCCGGCAAGTCGACATTGGTCAAGATGCTGTTCGGCTCGCTGGAGCCGAACTCGGGGGAAATCTTGTGGGACGGCAACCCGGTCAAGATCACCAGTCCGGGCGTGGCCAAGAAGCTCGGCATCGGCATGGTGTTCCAGCATTTCTCGCTGTTCGAGGCCCTGACGGCGGCCGAGAATATCGCGCTTTCGCTGAATGACGGTTCGCCGATCGGCACGATCGCCGCGAAGGCGAGGGCGCTGTCCTACAGCTATGGCCTGCCGCTCGATCCGGATTCGCTGGTCGGCGACCTCTCCGTCGGCGAACGCCAGCGCATCGAGATCATCCGCTGCCTGTTGCAGACGCCGCAGCTCATCATCCTCGACGAGCCGACTTCGGTGCTGACGCCGCAGGAAGCCGACAAACTGTTCGAGACGCTGGAGCGGCTACGCTCTGAAGGAAAATCGATCCTCTACATCTCGCACCGGCTGGAAGAGGTCAAACGCATCTGCGATCGCGCCACCGTGTTGCGCCACGGCAAGGTGGTCGGCCACTGCAGTCCGCGTGAAGAGACCGCCGCGTCGCTCGCACGCATGATGGTCGGCAGTGAGGTGAAGGCCGTGGTGCGCGCCCCGGCGGAAGGCATCGAGACCGCGCCGGCGCTGCTGGAAATCCGCGACCTCAGCCGCAAGCCGGCGACGCCCTTCGCCATTCCGCTCAAGAACATCAACCTGACCGTGCGCGCCGGCGAAGTGATCGGCATCGCGGGCGTGGCCGGCAACGGCCAGGGCGAGTTCTTCGAATCCGTTTCCGGCGAGGTGCTGCAGCAGGATGCCGGTTCCGTGCGTATCCGCGGCAAGGATGCCGGCGGCCTGTCGATCACCGGTCGGCGCCTGATGGGGGCCGCCTTCGTGCCGGAAGAGCGCCTCGGTCACGGCGCCGCGCCGCGCATGAAGCTTTCAGAGAACCTCCTGCTCTCGCGCCACGCCACCGACGGCAAGGCCTTTGTCGGCTCCGGCGGCATGGTCAAGAACGGCGCCGTCTACAGCGCCGCCCAGCGCATCATCACCGCAATGGACGTGCGCAAGAGCGCGCCCGATCCGGAGGCGGCAGCACTTTCGGGCGGCAATCTGCAGAAATTCATCGTCGGCCGCGAACTCGACCGCAAGCCGAGCGTCATGATCGTCAACCAGCCGACCTGGGGCGTCGACGCCGGTGCCGCCGCGCATATCCGCCAGGCCCTGATCGAGCTTGCCCGCAGCGGTTCGGCTGTCCTGGTCATCAGCCAGGACCTCGACGAATTGTTCGAGCTGTCGGACGCGATCGCCGTCATGCACAATGGAGAATTGTCGACGCCGCTGCCGATCGCCGACGCGACTTTCGAGAAGATCGGCCTGTTGATGGGCGGGGCCGAGCCCGGCCACGCCGAACACAGCCTGGAGGTGGCATGATGCGCATCGAACTGGTCAAACGCCCGCAGCGCTCGGTGCTGTTTTCGGTGCTGTCGCCCTTTATCGCCTTCGCGCTGACGATGATCGCCGGCGCCATCATGTTCGCCTTGCTCGGCGTCAACCCGCTCAATGCCTTCGAAATCTATTTCGTCGAACCGATCAGCCAGGTCTGGCAATTGCACGAGCTCGCCATCAAAGCGGCGCCGCTCATCCTGATCGCGGTCGGTCTCTCTGTCTGCTACAAGGCCAACATCTGGAATATCGGCGCCGAGGGGCAGTTTATTTTCGGCGCAATCTTCGGCTCGATCATTCCGGTGCTGTTCCCCGACTTCGAAGGCCCGCTGGTGCTGCCGCTGATGCTGCTGCTCGGCATGCTCGGCGGAGCTCTCTATGCGTCCATTCCGGCGCTGCTCAAGACGCGCTTCAGCACGAATGAGATCCTGACCAGCCTGATGCTGGTCTATGTCGCGCAGCTCTTCCTCGACTGGATGGTGCGCGGCCCGTGGCGCGATCCGCAAAGCCACGGCTTCCCGCAGACCATCCAGTTCGGCGACTCGGCGGTGCTTCCGCAGCTTATGCCCGATGCCGGTCGCGCCAACTGGGGCTTCGTCTTCGCATTGGTTGCGGCGGTCCTGGTATGGCTGATGATGAGCAGGATGCTGAAAGGCTTCGAGGTGCGCGTGCTGGGCTCCAGCCCAAGGGCAGGGCGCTTCGCCGGATTCGGCTTCAACAAGATGGTGTTCTTCACCTTCCTGCTGTCGGGCGCACTGGCCGGTCTTGCCGGCATCTCGGAAGTCTCGGGCGCCATTGGCCAACTGCAGCCTGTGATTTCGCCCGGCTACGGCTTCACCGCCATCATCGTCGCCTTCCTCGGCAGGCTCAATCCGCTTGGCATCGTCGCGGCCGGTCTCGTGCTGGCGCTGACCTATCTCGGCGGTGAGGCGGTGCAGAGCGCGCTCGGCATCTCCGACAAGGTGGCGCGCGTGTTCCAGGGCATGCTTTTGTTCTTCGTGCTCGGCTGCGACACGCTCATCCACTACCGCATCCGCCTGATCGGCTTGGCGCTGACGAAGCCGAATGGCGCGGCGAAAATCGAAGCAGCGCCCAAGCTCGAGGAGGCCCGCTGATGGACATCACCGTCAATATCCTTTTGACCATCGCGACCGCCGCGACGCCGCTTCTGATCGCTGCGATCGGTGAACTGGTGGTCGAGCGCTCGGGGGTGCTCAATCTCGGCGTCGAGGGCATGATGATCATGGGCGCCGTCGGCGGCTTCGGCGCCGGCTACCTCACCGGATCGCCCTGGATCGGCCTGCTTGCCGCGATCATCGTCGGCGCGCTGTTCTCGCTGCTCTTCGCCGTCATGACGCTGTCCCTGGCCACCAACCAGGTGGCGACCGGCCTGTCTTTGACGCTGCTCGGCCTCGGCCTGTCCGGCATGATGGGAACGAGCTTCGTCGGCCAACCCGGTGAAAGACTGCCCAACCTCTACATTCCGGTTCTCACTGACATTCCGGTGGTGGGCAAGCTGATCTTCGGCCAGGATCCGGTCTTCTACATCTCGATCGCGCTCACCGCGGCCGTGATGTGGTTCCTGTTCAAGACGCGCGCCGGCCTGACGCTTCGCTCGATCGGCGACAGCCACACCTCGGCGCACGCGCTGGGTATCAAGGTCATCCGCTACCGCTATCTGGCAGTGATCTTCGGTGGCGCCTGCGCCGGCCTTGCCGGCGGGCACCTGTCGCTGGTCTACACGCCGCAATGGGTCGAGAACATGAGCGCGGGCCGAGGCTGGATCGCACTGGCGCTGGTGGTGTTCGCCTCATGGCGTCCGTGGCGGGTGCTGGCCGGCGCCTACATCTTCGGCGCGGTGTGGATCGGCCAGCTTCATGCACAGGCATTTGGCATTCCAGTGCCGTCGCAGTTTCTTTCTTCGCTTCCCTATCTGGCAACCGTCGTGGTTCTCGTTCTAATCTCCCGCAACAAGCGGCTGACGATGATGAACACGCCGGCGTCGTTGGGGCAGCCATTTGTTCCGGATCGTTGACAACTACAAAAAGACGGGAAGCTCCAAGGCTTAACTCAGAGAGGTAACACGATGAAAAAACTGCTTATTGCGTTGATGACCACGGCTGCGGCCGTGTCGCTGGCGGCAACCGCCGAGGCGGCCGACAAGCTGAAGGCGTGCTGGGTCTATACCGGTCCGATCGGCGACTTCGGCTACTCCTACCAGCACGACCAGGGCCGCCTCGAGGTGGAGAAGGCGCTGGGCGACAAGGTCGAGACCGCCTATCTCGAAAACGTCTCCGAAGGTCCCGATGCCGACCGCGCCTTCGAGCGCCTGGCGCGCGAGAACTGCAAGATCATCTTCGGCACCTCGTTCGGCTTCATGGACGCCGAGGTGAAGGTCGCCAAGAAATTCCCCAAGGTGATGTTCGAGCACGCTACGGGCTTCAAGACCGGCAAGAATCTCGGCGTCTACAACGCGCGCTTCTATGAAGGCCGCTACGTGCTTGGCCAGATCGCGGCCAAGGAATCGAAGAAGGGCCTCGCCGGCTACATCGTCTCGTTCCCGATCCCCGAAGTGGTGATGGGCATCAACTCCTTCATGCTCGGCGCGCAGTCGATCAATCCCAATTTCAAGGTCAAGATCGTGTGGGTGAACTCCTGGTTCGATCCGGGCAAGGAAGCGGACGCCGCCAAGGCGCTGTTCGACCAGGGCGCCGACATCATCGTCCAGCACACCGACTCCACCGCCGCCCTGCAGGTCGCCGAGGAGCGCAATCTCCATGGCTTCGGCCAGTCTTCCGACATGATCAAGTTCGCGCCGCACGCGCAGCTCACCTCTCTCACCGACGAGTGGGGCCCGTACTACATCAGCCGCGTGCAGGCCGCCCTCGACGGCACCTGGAAGCCGGACAATGTTTGGCTGGGCATCAAGGACGGCGCTGTCAAGCTTGCGCCCTATACCAACATGCCCGACGACGTGAAGGCTATGGCCGAGGCGACCGAGAAGAAGATCGCCGGCGGCTGGAACCCCTTCACCGGCCCGGTGTCCAAGCAGGACGGCTCGCCCTGGCTGAAGGATGGCCAGGTCGCCGACGACGGCACGCTGCTCGGTATGAATTTCTACGTCAAAGGTATCGACGACAAGCTGCCGCAATAAGCGGCAAGTCCATGAAACAAAACGGAAAAGGGCGCCGCAAGGCGCCCTTTTTCTTTGAAGCCGCGAGGGCTCGTGTAGTTTGTCAGACCGCCGTGCCGTAAAGGTCGTAAGCGTCCGCACGGTCGATCTTGACGGTGACGATCTCGCCGGCGCGCAACGGCCGCCGCGACTGGATGTGCACCGAGCCATCGATCTCCGGCGCGTCGTATCTGGTGCGGCCCTTGGCAGACGTGCCATGCGCTTCGTCGATCAGCACGGGAAGGCGCTTGCCGACCTTCTTGCCGAGCTGCGCGGCCGAGATCTTCTGCTGGCGCTGCATGAAGCGATGCCAGCGCGCTTCCTTGATCTCCTGCGGCACTTGCTCCAGCCCCAAATCGTTTGAGCGCGCGCCCTTCACCGGCTCGTATTTGAAGCAGCCGGCGCGGTCGATCTTCGCCTCGTCCAGCCAATCGAGCAGCATCTGGAAGTCTTCTTCCGTCTCACCGGGGAACCCGACGATGAAGGTCGAGCGGATGGCGAGGTCGGGGCAGATTTCGCGCCAGCTCCGGATGCGCTCAAGCGTCTTTTCACCATGCGCGGGACGGCGCATGTTCTTCAGCACCTGCGGCGAGGCATGCTGGAAGGGGATGTCGAGATAGGGAAGGATCTTTCCCTCCGCCATCAGCGGAATGACGTCCGCCACATGCGGGTAGGGGTATACATAATGCATGCGTACCCAGATGCCGAGCTTGCCGAGTTCCTCGGCGAGGTCGAGGAATTTGGCCCGCACTTCGCGCTCGCCGAACATCGACGTCTGGTACTTGATGTCGATGCCGTAGGCGCTGGTGTCCTGCGAGATGACGAGGATTTCCTTGACGCCGGCCTTGGCGAGTTTTTCCGCCTCGCGCAGCACGTCCGCGGCCGGTCGCGAAACGAGGTCGCCGCGCAGCGCCGGGATGATGCAGAAAGTGCAGCGGTTGTTGCAGCCCTCGGAGATCTTCAGATAGGCATAGTGGCGTGGCGTCAGCTTGACGCCCTGCGGCGGTAGCAGATCGACATAAGGATCATGGCTCGGCGGCGCAGCCTCGTGCACCGCGGCCATGACGCTCTCATAGGCCTGTGGGCCGGTGATCGCCAGCACGTTGGGATGCTTCTCGCGGATGACGTCAGGCTCGGCGCCGAGGCAGCCGGTGACGATGACGCGCCCATTTTCCGAAAGCGCAGAGCCGATGGCGTTGAGCGACTCGTCGCGCGCGGAATCCAGAAAACCGCAGGTGTTGACCACGACGAGGTCGGCGCCGTCGTGCTTGCGCGCGATCTCGTAGCCCTCGGCGCGCAGGCGCGTGATGATGCGCTCGGAATCGACGAGCGCTTTCGGGCATCCGAGACTGACGAAGCTGACGCGTGGGGCGGACATAGGTGTTGTTTTCCAAGAGATGAGGGCGCGATCGAGGATTTGAGCTTCAGCCCGAAGATCGATCAACAGCGCGTTGGCTTGAGCCATTTCGCGCGGCGCAATAGCACGCTTCCGCGGAGAAGCAAACCTGCCTCTCGACCGAGACGAAGGCGATGCGCCGGCCGCTCGCCGTCAAAGAGTGTCAGTGGCCGTCCGGTCCGAACCAGGGCGCAAGGAACTCGAATCGATGCGGAAACTGCTGCACGGCGCCTTCGAGCAGCATGTTCACGGCCACGTAAAGGATGATCAGCAGGCCGATATAGGCGATCCAGCGATATCTGTGCAGCAGTCGCGCGACGAAGGATGCGGCAAAGCCCATCAGCGCGATCGACAGGGCAAGGCCGATGATCAGCACCGTCGGATGTTTCATGGCCGCTCCCGCGACGGCGAGCACGTTGTCGAGCGACATCGAGACGTCGGCGATGACGATCTGCCAGGCGGCCTGCGAGAAGCTTTTGCGCCTGCCCTTGCCTGCGACTTCACCATTGGACAGCGCCGCGGTCGCGTCGCGCTCGTCCTCATGGCTGACGCGCAGTTCGCGCCACATCTTCCAGCACACCCACAGAAGCAGAAGACCGCCGGCGATGAGCAGCATCGGGCCGATGGTCAGCAACCATTGCGTGATCAGGGCGAAGATTATGCGCAGGACAGTGGCTGCCGCGATGCCGACGAGAATGGCGCGCTTGCGCTGGTCGGCAGGAAGACCGGCGGCCGCGAGGCCGATCACGATTGCGTTGTCACCGGCGAGCGCAAGATCGATGGCGACGACCTGGAGGAGAGCGGAAAGGCCTGCGGCAGTGAATATTTCCATAAACCAGAAATCCTTGCCCGAGCGTCGCCCTTTGTTCAGACGGCCCTAAAGCCACGGTTCACCAGCGTCAAGACGCTGGTTTGAACATTGCTGGAAACAACGCCGCCAGCGCAAGGCCTCGATGATTTCGGGTGATTTGCCGGCCGGCAGGAAGGGCGGAAAAACTAGTCGTAGAGATTATACTTGGCCCAGTCGGATTCCGGGATTTCATCGCCGATCTTGTAGCGAAATTGCAGCACCTCCATATGGTCCGGCGCGGTCTGGCATTTGAATTTCAGCCGGTACCACTGCCCCTTGCTGCGGAAGGCGGCGCCGGAGCTCTTGATGGCATCGGCGCTCATCTGTGGCGTGGCGAATGCGTAAGCCACGACGCGGTCGGCCTTGTAGTTGTGGTCGTCGTGGCTGATCCGGTCGAGCACCTCGGCGTCACACCGCTGCTCGAGGCGAGTTTGCGGGTCGAGTTTCAGCAGGCCGGCGCGCAACGCATTGTCCATCGCCTTGGCCGGCAAGACCGGCGTCAGCGACGCCAGAACCATCAGGCAGAGCTTCTTCATGGGCGCGACAAGCAGCATATTTTGTCCGAGAAATCAAATAAACGCTGCTTCACCAACCGTTGACCACCGTGCCGGCGCGCCGCAGGAGCTTCGCCCCCGCAACTCAATGCATCCAACGTACAACTTTTGATGGTCGCGCCAGGCTATTCCTTCGTCATCCAGGGAGCAGCGGCGGCCGAAGACGCTGTCGCCGTCAATGCCGGTCTGAAGATGAACTGGAGCTCGAACACCTCGATGTTTGCCTCCTTCGACGGCAAGTTCGGCGATGGCGTAAAGAGCTACGGCGGCAATGTCGGCTTCAGGCTGAACTGGTAAGGCCAAGCCGGAGTCCTGCTCCGGAACCGTCCGGAAAGTGGCCGAAGAAGCGGCCATGGAACGGATATGCTGCTGTCGCCGGCCCTGTGGTTGCTTCGAGCCTCGCATGGCGGGGGCGGAGAACGATATCCCCTCCGGCCAGGTCGTCCGGCCCATGCAGGCTGTGCCTTTGCAGGGCGGCACCGGTTCCTGCGCGCAAAAAATGCCGGAACGGAGGATTAAAATCCCCACATGCTCCGTAAACAGGGCATGAAACGGTCGATGGCACGCTTCGATATTGTCGGGCAATTGGGGTCGCTCAGGCGTTACGCGCGCTCGCTGACGCGCGACAGCGCCGATGCCGAGGATCTCGTCCATGACGCGCTGGTGCGCGCTTATGAGCGGCGGGCGACCTTTCGCTCGGGCGGCAATTTGCGCGCCTGGCTTTTGGCGATCGCGCATAACATCTTCATCGACCGCATGCGCTCGCGCCGTTCCGAGGCGGCGCGCATCGAGCAAGCCGGACTTGTCGCCGACCAGAGCATGCCGGCATCGCAGGATCATTCGGTGCGCCTGTCGCAGGTCCGCGAAGCGTTCCTGTCGCTGCCGGAGGAGCAGCGCTCGGCGCTGCATCTCGTCGCCATCGAAGGGCTTTCCTACCAGCAGGCAGCCGAAGTCATCGGCGTGCCGCTCGGGACCTTGATGTCGCGCATCGGCCGCGCGCGCGCCGCCCTGCGCGAGATGGAGGAGGGCGCGCAGCAGAAAGCCAGGCCTCATCTCAGGATCGTGGGAGACGATCAATGAACGCCATTGTCGACCCCGTAACCGATGCCGATCTCGACGCCTATGTCGACGACCAGCTGGACGTCGCCCGCCGCATCGAGGTCGAGGCATTCCTGTCCGCGCGCCCGGAAGTGGCAGCGCGCGTGATGTCTGATCTGAGGACGCGCGATGAATTGCGCGTGGCGCTTGCCGGTCCCGTCGGCATGGCGCGCCCGGCCACCACCGAAGCGGCGCGGCGGCTGGAAAGGGCGCTTGCCAGGGGGCGCATCCTTGCCGTGCTGCAGCGGGCAGCGGCAGCGGCCGTGCTGGTCGCTGCGGGCTGGCTCGCCAACGGTATTTTCGGACCGATCGCCGTGACCAAGGTGGTCGCCTCGACGCAGCCCCCGGCCTATGTCGAGGATGCGGTCAGGGCGCACCGGACGACTTTGGTGCGCGAGACGATGCCATCGCAGCGGGAGGCGCCGGGCTACAATGCCGACGAGATACGCGCCGCGACGGCGATCGTGATGCCATCGCTGCCCGACGGCTGGAATATCCGCGACGTCCAGATCTATCCCTCGCAATTCGGGCCGAGCGTCGAGGTGGCAGTCGAGACCAAGGACCTCGGTCTGGTCTCGCTGTTTGCCATCAGGCCGGGAACGTTCGACGTGGTGAAGCCGACGGTCGCGCCTTCGGGCGACATTTCAACCGCTTATTTCCAGATCGGCGAGGTCGCCTACGCGGTGGTCGGACGCAGCGACGCCGGCAATCTCGACCGTGCCGCCGAGAAACTCGCCAGAACCCTCTACTGAGAACCAAGGAGAACCAAATGAACAGCCCCAATCTGGGATACCGAATGGGCAGCGGCGTCCAGGCCGGAGCCGTCTACGACGAGGGCCTGCGCAAGCATATGCTGCGCGTCTACAACTATATGGGCCTCGGCCTTGTCGTCACCGGCATCGTCGCCTTTTTCGTGGCCTCGACGCCCGCGCTCTATGTGCCTATCTTCTCCAGCCCGCTGAAATGGGTGGTGATGCTGGCGCCGCTGGCTTTCGTCATGCTGTTCTCGTTCAAGATGCAGACGATGTCCGCCTCGGGCGCGCAGACGATGTTCTGGGCCTTCTGCGCGGTCATGGGGCTTTCGCTCGCCTCGGTGTTCCTGGTCTTCACCTCGACCAGCATCGCGCGCACCTTCTTCATCGCCGCTACGATGTTCGGCGCCACCAGCCTCTACGGCTACACGACCAGGCGTGACCTGACGCAGTTCTCGTCCTTCCTGATCATGGGCCTCATCGGTGTTGTGATCGCGAGCCTGGTCAACCTGTTCCTCGGTTCGACCGCGTTGCAGTTCGCCATCTCGGTGATCGGCATTGCCGTCTTCATCGGCTTGACCGCCTGGGACACGCAGACGATCAAGGAGCAGTATGCCGAGAATTTCGATGCGGAATCGCAGCAGAAACTCGCCGTCTTCGGTGCCTTCTCGCTCTATCTGAACTTCATCAACATCTTCCAGCTGCTGCTGAATTTCACCGGCGAGCGCGAATAGGCCGGACCATAGCAGGCAACGCTGCTGACCTGAAAATGGCCGGAGGAACCCTCCGGCCATTTTTGTCGGTGGCGCCAAGCCCGCACGACCATGTGAGGGGCGACATGCTTGCCGCCCTTGAGTTCACGCAAGACCTTTTGCTAGCCTGCCGGCCGAACCCAGCCAGCCGCGAGGATCCATGGAACAGGATAGCCTGACGCTCCAAGGCGACGGCATCTCGGCGACCATCGTCGGGCAGGGGGCCGAACTGGTGTCGCTGCGCGATGCCGACGGCACCGAGCTTTTGTGGCAGGCGGGCCCTGCCTGGCGCCGTCACTCGCCGGTCCTGTTCCCGATCGTCGGACGGCTGGAGGGAGATCAACTGCGGCACCGCAGACAAAGCTACCCGATGACGCAGCACGGCTTTGCCCGTGATCGGCGTTTCGCCTGGGCGGAGCAGGGGCCTATGTCCTGCACATTGGTCCTGACGGATGACGTCGAGACGCGGACGCACTATCCGTTCGCCTTTCGCCTGGCCATTGGCTACGATCTGAAACCCCGCCAACTGGGCGTGACCTTCGAGATCACCAACACAGGCGATGAATTGCTGCCGGCCTCGGTCGGCGCGCATCCGGCGTTCAATTGGCCGCTTCTGCCGGAACTGTCCAAGGACGCCTATCGGCTGACCTTCGCCGACGATGAACCGGCGCCGGTCCGCCGCCTGAAAGACGGCCTGCTGCTGCCAACGCCACAGCCGACACCCATCGCGGGAAAGACGCTGCCGCTTTCCGAAAAACTGTTCGATGCCGACGCCGTGATCCTCGACCGGCCAGCCAGCACCAGCGTGCGCTACGCCGCGGGCCATGGACCGGCGATCGAGATGTCATGGGACGGCTTCAACGAGCTGGGTATCTGGTCCAAGCCAGGTGGCGCGCCGTTCCTGTGCATCGAGCCCTGGCATGGCATCGCCAGTCCGGTGGATTTCGACGGCGAGTTTACCGACAAGCCAGGCGTCATGCGGATCGAGCCGGGCGCCAAACGCGTGCTGAGTTACCGGATCGGCCTCGACCGGGAGCCGTGACGCATGACATATGCCATCAAGGCCGAGATCGAGGACCGCCAAGCGGAGACGTTCGTCTTCGCAGCCCAGAAGACCATGTATGGCGGCAAGCGCATCGCCGAAGGCGACGTCGTCTTCCTGTTCGCCAGCGAGAACGAAGGCGGGCAGGGGCTTGTCGCCCGGGGCGTCGTAACCTCCTCCAAGTCCGTTCCGAGACGCCCCGATCTCGAGCGGCAGACGCCGCGCGTCAGCATTTCGGTCCGCCGTATCGCCTTGGCGACGAGCCCCCTGGGCCGTGCCGAGCTCAAGCGCTTCAAGGATTGGAAGGACGGCCGGCCAGAGACCGAGCTCAATTTCAAATTCTACCGCCAGGCGACGAACAAGATTGTCGGCATTTCAGATGCGACGTCCGGCTTTCTCGAAACGTTCTTCCAGGGCGGACAGAGCTGACGAGAAGCGGTTTCAAACACGGCATGGGCGCGTGCCCCAGAGTTCAGGCCTTTTGCAAGAGCCGCGTTCTGCGACTCTGCAGCGGAAGTGGGGAGCTGCGGCGATGAAGAGCCTTCTGTTGCTGCCGGTTTTCGGTTTGCTTCTTACCGCCGGACACGAGCCTGCCTCGTGTATCAACTACGTGACCGAGCCATGCTCCTTTGAGGTTGATCAGTCGGCAGCGTCTTCAGCATGAGGTCATCCCGGAGATGTCCAGCAGATGCGTGTCGCGCATGGTGCGGTATGCTTAAACGCCTGTTTCCTTTTCGAGCGGTAGGTTGACGCGAATCATTTCGGGTCATCCGTTTCATGTCAGTGCATGCCTTCCCAATTAGCCGAGAGCTTTCCGCCATTCGCACCGTGGCAAACGCGATCGCCCGGCTTCCGAACGACGAAGCGGCCAAGCTCTGGCGGGAGACGGCTACGCATCTGCTTTCCGTCGCGATCGAACGTGGCCAGAGCGCCAACGATGCGCGCACTGAGGTCCGTCGCTTTTTCGATGCTGTTCAAGCGGCCCTAGCGGCTTAGCCGACGGAAAGGAAAAAGCCCGTCAGCTGAAGCCGACGGGCTTTTCTGTGCGCCCCTTTCCCAGATGGCCCGCCCGACCCAGGAACCCCACACAAGCATTTCCTAATGCGTCCTCGACTGAAGGACTGTAGCGCAGCCGCAACATTCGGACGGTTTCACGGTAGCATGCGCTCTGGCGCGTAGCGCTCGCGGGCCAGTGGAGTGGGCGATCGTTCCGCTATGCCTCATCTTCGCAGCGGTTGCGGCGGATCCCGCATCCTATAACCGGAACGGCGGTTATGCGCTTGAGGCCAGCGCACGCGCTCATCAGGCAATCGTGCGAGTCAAGTTGACGTTGTGGCTGGCAAACTGCGCCGGATCGTGGCACTGCAAATTGGCTTAAAGGGGCCGATGCTGGCTGGAACGCATCCGGCCGATCAATCGAGAAGACCATGAGCAAGTACAGGGACTATCGCGACCAGCGTCGGCATCGGCGTCATGATGAAGAGAGTGGCTTTTCAGAACGAACGCCTGAACCGAGCTACTTCCACCGCCCGCTTCCTATCGTCGGCCAGTCCGCCGATGCCGAGGTTCTTTGGTTCAATGCCGCAAAAGGCTTTGGCTTCGTCAAACTCGCTGACGGCTCCGAGGCGTACATGAACATGCGCGCGCTCGAGGCTGCGGGAAGCCGGGAGGTCGTCGAGGGTACACGCCTCAAGGTGACGATCGAAGAAACGCCCAAGGGGCGTCAGGTCGCGCATGTGCTGGAGATCGGCGACGCCCTTTTGAAATCTCCTTCGCATGGGGGCCGACGCGGGGCGATTGCCGCCGGGACCGACCCGGAGTCGAAAACTGAGGGGACCGTCAAATGGTACAATGCCGAAAAGGGGTTCGGCTTCATCGCGCCGTCTAACGGCGGCCGGGACATTTTCGTCCACGCGACCGCGTTGACCCGTTCGGGACTTAGTGGACTCACCGAAGGACAGAAGGTTGTTGCTGAGTGCGGGCAGGGCAAGAAGGGCATTGAAGTCCAAAGCATCCGCGTCGCCTGATTCCACGAGATGGATGCCATAACTCCCGCGCGCCGTTGAGCGGGAGATCTTCCCCCTCCCTCTCTCGGAGGGCTATGGGTTGGCCAAAGGCCTTCCCTGGGTCCTGCATGCCACGGCGGAGCAATACTTATTGCCAACAAGACGATTCTGGTGGCGTTTGACACCGAGTTCTCAGTAGCACTGTACGACGCTCAGAATCGTATCCTGCCTGAGATAGTGGGCTTCAGCCCCTTGCTGGTACAGAGATTGACAGTCATGCCTTCGACCGAGGACGACGCATCCACAGGGTTGCTGGCGCCACTGAAGAATCCGACCTTTCGTTCCATCTTTCTGGCATCCCAGCTTTCAAGCCTGGGCTGGCTGATGCAGACGGTGGCGCTCGGTTGGCTTATGGCTACCGTTTCCAACTCAGATGTTTTGGTTGCACTGGTTCAGGCCTCATCGAGCTTGCCGGCTTTCTTTCTGGCGGTGTTCGTCGGCGCCATTGCCGACAACTATAGCCGCCGCGTGGTCATGATCGTCGGTCGCAGCCTTATGATGGCAGCCTCGGCGATGCTGACAATCCTGATGGCCCTTGGCATTCACGATCCGTGGATGATCCTCGTTCTCAGCTTTCTCGACGGTTGTGGCATTGCGCTCAGTGATCCGGCCTGGCGGGCCTCGATCGGCGACATCGTGGAGCGCCGCCATTTGCCGGCGGCAATTACGCTACTCAATGTCGGGTTCAACACCGTGCGCAGCGTTGGTCCTGCGCTCGGCGGCATCATCGTGGCCGCCTTTGGGCCCCTCGTTACATTTGCACTTACCACCCTGGGCTTTGTCGCCCCTCTCACTGCATTGTGGCGCAACAAGTGGAAGGTCCAAGGTTCGGCGCTGCCGCGTGAAGCGCTGACAACGGCCATCTACGATGGTCTGCGCTTCACCGCGATATCCTCCGAAATTAAGTCGACGATCGTCCGCGGCACCCTGTTTGGCTTTGCAAGCACCTCTATCCTGGCACTGCTGCCGCTGATTGCCCGCGACACTTTGAAGGGCGGCCCGGTCGGCTACGGCATCATGATGGGTGGCTTCGGCGCCGGCGCACTCGCGGCCGGGCTCAAGAACCCCGCGCTGAGGCGCAAGCTCACGCAGGAATGGCTGGTGGTGCTCGCTTGCCTCGCATGCGCTCTTTGTGAAATCTCGCTGGCGCTCACGTCGTCGCTTGCCCTCGCAACGGCCTGTCTCGCCCTTGGCGGAGCAGGTTGGGTAACGGCATGGTCCGGACTTGGCGTTAACGTGCAACTGGCAAGCCCGCGCTGGATCGTCGGTCGCACGGTCTCAATCTACAGCGCGTTTACCTATGGCGGCATTGCAGGCGGCAGCTGGTTCTGGGGCGCGATCGTCCAAAACTATTCGCTCCCATCGGCAATGGCTTGGTCCTCGGTCGCGACACTGGCCGTTGCCGCGCTCGGGTTCAAGTGGCCGATCAGCAATCGTTCTGAATCGGAACTCGAGCCCTCCGGAGGGTTTCGCGCACCCGCAGTCGCCCTTGATCTGAAACCAAGGAGCGGCCCCATTCTTGTCACAACCGAATATACGATCCTTGAAGAGGATTTGGATCAGTTCATGAAAATCATGCAGAAGCGCCGTTACGCCCAAAGCCGGGTCGGTGCCCGGCAATGGACGCTCACGCGGGACATCCAGCAGCCGTTGCGATGGGTCGAGTCGTTTCGTACTCCAACCTGGACCGACTATCATCGGCTGCATCACCGCTTGACGGAGGCGGATAAGGAACTGGAGCACGCACTTCTGGCACTCACTGCTGTGACAAGCCCGCCACGAACAAATATCCTGATCGAGCGCCCTGCCGGAGGAGCCCGCAAGTCTTACTCGCCGATGGCATATCTGTCGCATAAATGAGAAATGCCCGGCCGCTGGTTGGGAGAAGGCAATGCCGTCAGAAACCCCGCTCGCCGAGGCTCGCTGTCCTGATCGATGCCGACTATGCCTCGGCAAAGATCGCAGACGGGCTGTTCGAAGAGATCACCGAGATCGGTGAGGCCAGCGTTCGTCGCATCTACGGCGATTTTCGAGCTCGCATTCGAAGACATGGGCCAACCTGCTTTCGAGGCACGCGATCATACCGCAGCAGCAGTTCGCCTACACGAGAGCCAGGAACGTCTCCGACATCACTCTCGTCATAGACGCGATGGACCTTCTCAACAGCGGTCGGTTTGACGGCTTCTGTCTGGTTTCCTGTGTCGGCGACTTCGCTCGTCTCGCCGCCCGCATCCGCGAGCAGGGCGTCGATGTTTTCGGCTTCGGCGAGCAGAGACTCCCGAAAGCTTCCGCCAGGCTTGTCGCAGATTCGTCCACACCGAGGACGGGGACTAAGCCAGCACGATGCCACCCTCGACGATCGGTCCGGTCTTCTCGAAGCGGTCCAGTGAGAACGGCTGCATGCGGTGGTCGATCCGGCCCTTGGTGATCGCCTCGGCGAGGAGCTTTCCGGCTGCGGGCGCGCCGGCGAAGCCGTATGACCATCCTGCCGAGAACCAGAAATCTTTCAATTGCGGGTGCTCGCCGAGCAGCGGGGCGAAATCCGAGGACGCATGCAATTGGCCCGCCCAATGCCTCAGTATGCGGACCTCGCCCAGTTGCGGGAACATGTCCAGGTAGACCTTGGCCATGTTCGCCATCACCGGAAGATCGACCTTGAGCGACATCCGAGGCCTTTCAGGCACTTCCGTGCCGCCGACCACCTCGCCGCGCGAGGTTTGATGGAAGTAGGCCAGGCTATCTATCAGCGCGATCGCCGGTTTTATGAGCGGGCGGGTGGGTTCAAGCGCCATCGCTTCGATCCGCATCCCAAAGCCGTTCAATGCCACGCCCGCAAGGGCAGCGATATCGGGGTTATTCGGCCCGGCGCAGGCCACGATGCAATCTGCTTCGATCCGATGCTCACCGACAAGCACGGCGGTCACCCGGGAGGTAGTCCGCTCCAGTCCTGTGATACGCGTTCGGTATCGCACGTCGACCTGATTTCGATGACAGAAGGCGAGAAGTCCCTTCATGACCGCGTGGTGCGGCGCCACCCCGCCGTCAATCTGGTGCTGCACCGCCCTGACTCGGGATTTGTTGATGGCCGGAAGAAGATCGTCGATCTCGCGGCGGGTCAGCATCCGGCTCCTGACGCCGAGGCTCTGCTGCACCTTCAGGCCTTCGAGCAGCATAGCTTCGCTTTTCTCTTGCTCGGAGATGACCGAGTAACCTCGCTGGGTGAACATGATGTTTTCGCCGAGGCGTTTTGACCAGCTCTTCCATTCGCGGACGGTGAGCACGAAGAGTTCGGTCCAGGCGACTGATGCGAAGCCAGGCCTGATCAAAGTTCCGTTGCGGCCTGACGCACCGCCCTGGAAATAGCCGGCGTCGAGAACGAGAATGTCGCGCTGGCCTTGCTCGAAGAGGTTGAACGCAACCGAAAGGCCCTGGATACCGCCGCCGATGATGACGACTGCGGCGCGCTTGGGGAGAGTCTTGGTCATCGGTCCGGCTCCACCAGTCCGGCCAGGCCCGCAGCCTGGGCAACCGTGATTGCGCGTCTCGGGGGGCGGTGTGTCGGTCGGGCGAAGCTGTCGGGTTCGACCCCGATGCGCGAGGCGAGCATCGCCAGCATGTGCTCCCAGCACGGAAAGCCCTGGCAGGTTCCCATGCCGCAGGAGGTGAGCCGTTTCAGGACCTCGGGATCGGTCTCGCCCTCGCCGATGTGGCAATAGAGTTCGCCGGCCGTCACGTCCATGCAGGGACATATCAGCGTGTCGGGGTGAAGATTTTTACGCGCCCGTATCGGTTCGTTGGGCACCGCGGCGCCGCCTGCCACGGACATGCTCTGCGGCAGCGGATGAGCCTCCACCTGGAACAGGCCTTCTCCGGATGTTTGAAATCCAAGGCTGGGATCACTTCGCCAGGGGCCGGCATGGATGAGCGCATCGCATGCGATCCCCTCGTTGGCGCGGATCGCCGTGACGCGGCTTCGGCCTTGGATTTCGATCAAATCCTCGGTACGGCCTTTGTGGACGACCCGCACCCCGACGGCCGCCAATCGTGCAGCGACGGCGTCTTGCGCGCCCGTGCCTACGACCGCGACCCGATTGCCAGGGGCGACTCCGTGCACGATGGCGAGCTGAAGCGCGGAGTGCGCATCCATCACTCCGGGGAGCTGGCTGCCTTTCACCAGCGGCGGGATGGATCTGCGCCCGGTCGCAAGAACCGCGCTGCGAGGTTCGAACACGACGGCAGCCTTGCGGTGATCGTGCGGAGCGCCGACCATGATGGCACCGCCGCGATAGGCCCCGAACAGTTCCATGCCCTCGAACAAACGGATGCCCTCGTGAAGTGGCTCGACGGGCTCCCCCATGGAGCGCGCGAACCGGGCTAGCTTGTCTCCTCTTGTGACCAGAGCGACGCTCTCGCCAAGCTCCTTGCGACGGTTGGCTTCGGCGATGCCCGAAGGGCCGCCGCCGATGACAAGGCAGTCGACGTTGACTCGCTGGCCGGGAAGCGCGTGCGGCGCAAGCGCAGCATCCGCCGGTGCCGCCACGCCCGCCAGGTTCGCCATGACCCGCTCCGCCAGGCGGTAGGCCAAGCCGGATTTCGGCATCCACGCCCCGTGCTCGAAGCCGCCGTATACGGCTTTTGACGGCAGCAGTTGCGCGAGCCGCAGGAGGTCGAAACGCGCCGATGGCCACACGTTCTGGGCTTCCACCCTAAGGCCGTTCTGCACGGTGATCTGGTCCAGCCTGACATTGGGCCGGCCGTCCACCCGTGCAAGAACACCAGTCGTATAGACACCGCCCCAGCCGAGTGGCCGATGGAGCTTGCGCGAGCGCGCGATCGTCGTGATGCCGGCGCGCCACAGCGCGGCAGCAACCTTATCGGCTGGCCGGGCGGTGATTGCCATGCCGTTCCAGAGAAACGTCGTTTCTGTTTTCTGAGGTTCGCTGCTTATGGCCAAAGAGTTCTCCAGCGGATGCCCGCGATATCAGAATTGATCCTCTCCGAGCACACGTGTCACCCAGGCTGCACAGATGCAAGACGCAACTCGGTTCTCAGCGGCACCAGCGCTGCCAGCTATTCGGCACGGACTGATGTGCGAACAGAGTTTGGCGCCTTACCGAAGTGGTCACGGAAGCTTTTCGAAAAGTGTGAGGGCGATTCGAAGCCGCAAGCGATGGCAATCTCAAGTACCCGAAGATCCGTTGAATCAAGCAGTTGCCTTGCGCGACTAAGCCGAAGGTTCAAATAGTGGCGACTAGGGCTGGTTGACAGAAAGCTGTGAAACAGCCGCTCCAGTTGACGGCGGGATGACCCGATCTTGCCGGCGATCGTATTCAATGGGATGGGCTCCTCGAGATTGCCTTCCATGAGCCGTATCGCGCTGATCAACTTAGCGCTTGTTCCCGCCAGGCGCAGACTGGTGGGCGAGGCGGCCCGACCGCTTGTGTCGTCCGCGCACATGTACCGACAGACGGTTCGCGCCAGCTCACGCCCGCATTCCTGTTCGATCAGGTCGATCATCATGTCGAATGCTGCAAAGCCTCCGGAACAGGTGACGACGGCGCCGTCTCGAACGAAGCGTGCGGTTTCGATCTCGAGATCGTCGAACTTTTCGGACAGGGCGACTGCCTTCTTCCAGTGAATCGCGCACTTTCTGCCGGCTAACAGCCCGCCTTTTGCAAGCAGCCAGGTCCCGGTGTGGCTTCCAAAGAGTGTGACACCTCGCTTTGCATAGAGCCTGAAAAGCGAAATGGCGGAGGAAGAGCAAAACCGCTCGACTGCCTCGCCGGCGCAAACGATAGCTGCATCTGGCGCGGTGCCAGAACGAACTGCGGAGAGTTCGGCTTCGACATCACTCCCTACACCTATCGGTATGCCGCCTGCGCATTCAACCCTGTCGCCCGAAGGTCCGATCAAGCGCCATTTGAACAACTCCCGCCGGGACAGTGCGTTCGCCAAACGCAACGGCTCGACGATTGACGAAAGACAGACCTGGGAAAAATTGGGAAGGAGCAGAATCGCCACCTCATGGGCTCGGCTGCCAGGCGTACCCAGACTGGCTCGTCCCTTATCCCGCTCCCTGAAGTGCGCGTTGGAGTGGCGAATAGGGATTCCCACTATTCCAGCTCGCCCTGCAGGATGAGAAGCTCGCGATTTGAAGCCTGAAGCGCGAACCGCCGAGCTTCCTCGTAGTCCGGGTCTTCGTAGCACATCTGGGCAAGCTCGTATGAGGGAAACTCCACGATTGTCACGCGGCGCGCATCCCGGACTTCCTTGAGCAATGGCGGCGCATTAAGAGGGTTGACGCACGTCTGGTATCTTTCAGCGATCGGCTTCCACAGCCTGACGTATTCCCTTTGAGCGCCGTCGTCCGAAATCTCGGTTCCGATGATCAGCCAGTAGCCCTTCATATGATCGCTTCCTCTAAGCAGCCGAGCGTGCGGACGGTGTCGATTTTCGCCCCGCGGATCACGTGGCTACTCCAGGAACACTGACTCCCAAGGATATGTCGAAATGGGCTCGACACCATCTGCGGTCACCAACACCTGTTGCTCCAGCTTGACCCCATCCCGCTCGCCAACCGCGCCCATGTAGCTCTCAATGCAAACTACCATGCCCTCCTGGATGACTCCGGAATAAGGGTTCGGTCCGCGATAGATCGGGTTTACGCGGGGGAACTCGTCAGTCATGCCGACGCCGTGCAGCACGCAACAGTAGGCGTTTTCCCTGTATTCCTCAGGCGTGTTCCAGGCGCGTTCCTGGATTTCGGCAAGGGTGACACCAGGTCGGACCAGTTTGGAATTGTACTCGATCTCCTCCAGCGCCAGCCGATAGAGTTCCTTCTGTCGGGCAGTTGGGCGCCCGGGACCGCAAAAGAGTGTTCTCGAGATGTCGGCGAAATAGCCGAACGGACCCACCATGTCTGTGTCGAAGCCCACCAGGTCGCCTGCTTCGACCTTCCTGTCGGTCGCCTCCTGGAGCCATGGATTGATGCGAGGTCCGGAGGCGAGCATGCGGCCGTTGTGCCAGTCGCCATTGTTGGCCAGGTTCGTGTAATTCAAAAGGCCCCAGAGCTGGACCTCCGAAACGCCGGGGCGCAGCGCCGCCTTCACCTGTGCGATTCCATGTTCGGCGACTTCGACCGCCCATTTGATGCACTCGATCTCGTCGGGCGACTTGATGATGCGCGCCTCCTCGGCGACAACGACCCCGTCCATCACCTCCAGGCCGCGCTGCAGGAGGGCCTGCGTCAGGCTTGGGTTCACGTATTCGACCGCGATGCGCCTGTTGTCGGAACCTATCTCGGAGAGGTAGTCGCAGATATCCTGGGCGATCAATCGAGCGTTCTCGGCAAGCTCCGGGCCGCCATCGAAATATGTATTTTGCCGTCCCACGCGGACGTGGTCCGCTCCAGGCGGATTGCCATAGACGTTGTAGGCCACGATCGGCCCTTCGACCGGCACGAACGCGTAGGTGGTGTGCGCATGCGACTGCCAGAGAGGGTAAGTGCGATAGTCGAGCGCATATCGCAGGCTGATCGGATTGACGAGCATGACCATCGCCGCCCCGTGGTGCCGCAGGGACGCACGCATCCGCTCGGTACGATAGGCGTAGAGGCGCGCATGGTCGATTTCGGGAAGCGGCCGGATGCGGGACAAATCGCTCCAATCGTCGTTGAGAACGAGTGCATCTGGATTTGTCACGGATGGCTCCTTGCTAGTGCTTCTGATCAAACCTTGTGACGCAGCGTGCGAGCGTGCAGGTCACCCTGTGGTCACCCCGCAGTTGGGCGTCATTCCATCATCTGCAGATAGTGGTCGAGTACTGGCCGCACGGCGCCTTCCGCCCGTGGATTGAGGGGGCCAGGCACGAACATTCGCGACAGGACCCCTTTGTAGTTGCGCTCGCAAAGCTCCTTGTCTTCCAAGTTCGTTGCTCGCCAGACCTCCACCACGCGATCGGTCTCGTAGTCCACGCCCTCGACGGCATCCTCGCGGACGTACCAGATCGTGGTCCATTGCACCTCGTCCACGGAGAGCGGGTTCATGACGTGGATGATCGCATGGTCGACATGGAAGAGAACGCGCGTCAGCACGGGCAACAGTCCAAGACCTTCCGCCACTTCGAGCTGGAGGGTCGCATCCTCGGCGTGGCGCCCCAGCGGCTTGCTGACGAGATCGCCCGTCATCGAGACGGTCACGAGCCCTTTCCTCACCGGCTCGCCGCCAAGGAAGCAGGCGCCACCCCAGGTCGCGGTCTGGTCGTATGACGATTGGATGTCGAAGGCGATGCCCAGCTCAGGATGCGAGCCGGCACAGTGGTAGCACTCCAGGTAGTTTTCCAGGAGCGTCTTCCAATTGCCGCGCACGACGAGCTGGTCGCGGCGGATCTCCTTGATGTTTTCCGGCTCCAGCTTAAGGAAACCCGCCGGCGGTTCGCCCAGCGCTTCGATGAGCGTCTGTTCGGGGTTGGGCGACAGGTTGATGAAAATCATCCCAGCCCAAACCTCGGCCGCCGCCGAGTTGAGCACCAGCTTCCCGTAATCGATGCACTCGACGTCCGGCATCATCGGCGCGCGTCGCAGGCTGCCGTCCAGCTCATAGGTCCACTGATGGTAGGGGCACACGAAGAGTTTGACGTTGCCGCCGTCGGCCTTGGTCAACTGCGACCCGCGATGACGGCAGACGTTGAAATGGGCTCGGACAGTATCGGCGCTCTCACGGACGATGATCAGGCTTTCGCCTGCGAACGTGTGGAGGAAGTAGTCGCCGACGTTCGGAATCTGTGACACGTGTCCCGCGAAGGTCCACTGCTTGAAGAAGACTTTCTCGATCTCGCGATCGAAAATCTCCGGCGACACGTAGTAGTCTCGCGGGAGCGTCGTGTCGGTGGCGCGCGGGACAGGAGCGCGCTTCGGCCTTTCGATGCTGTTCATGATGCTAGCCTTTCGGAAGTGTTGGGCCTTTGGCCTTGCGGCGCCCAGAGCCGTGACAGGTCAAACTCGACTTCATGAAGCGAATTAAGATGCAGCTCTCCGCGAGCCATCAACTTGCGCGCCATCATGTGATCGCGCGAAGCGTTGATCGTATCGAGCGCGACGACACGCCCGTCGCGGTGATGCCAGATCGCGTGGCTGTTCTCCTTGGAGCGCAGGAGCGAGCCATCCGAACCTTTGCGAAAGCCCACCGACTGCAACCGCAGATCATACTGGTCGCTCCAGAACCAGGGTACAGGTGCATACTCGGCTTCCAGTCCACACAGCTGGCGCGCGACAACGTCGGCTTGGTCTGAAGCGTTCTGTACCGACTCGAGCTGAACCAGATCACCATCGCGAGGAAACGTCGCGCAGTCGCCGATCGCGAAGATCCGGTCATCGGACGTTGCGCATCGCGCGTCCGTGACGACCCCGCGATTAACGGCAAGGCCGGCTCCCTCAGCCAGGGCTACATTCGGCACCGCGCCAATCGCGCAGAGGGCGACGTCGGCGTCTACGCGCTCGCCGTCGGCCAAAAAGACCTCGATGCCGGAGGCGCCCCGCGCGACGCGCGTCACCATGCTATCGAGACGGAACGATACGCCGTGGGCCTCGTGCGCGGCTTGAACGATGCCGGCTAGCTCGGGACCTGCCACACGCGCCAACACGCGGGGGGCAGCCTCGATCACCGTCACTCTCTTGCCCAGGAGGGCGGAGGAAGCAGCCACCTCCAGCCCGACATAGCCTGCGCCTATGATAGCGATGCTCTTGGCCCGGCCAAGGTCGGCCTTCAGGCGGACCGCGTCGGCGATGCTCCGGAGGACATTGAGGTTCCCCTCGGTCTCATCGACACTTCTCGGCAAGCCACGCGGCCCCGCGCCCGTCGCGAGGACGAGCTTGTCATAGGATAGGACATCGCCCGAACCCAGCTTGAGCGTGTGCGCGAGCGGATCCAACTCGACCGCCGCGACGCCGAGCCGGACCTCGACACCGCTCTTGGCCAACTGATCTTCGCTGCGGAAGTACAGTTCCTGGGGCTGGACATCCTCGCTCAGGAACTTCTTGGAAAGGGGAGGCCGATTGTATGGGGGATGTTTTTCGTCGCCGACCAAAACCACGCGCCCTTGGTAGCGGTGTTGATTCAGGCTGGCCACAAGGGCATTTGCCGCGTGGCCTGTACCGACAACGACGAGCGTCTCCATGGGTGCGTCACTAGGTCGAAAGAGTTCGGTCACCGTGCGAAGTCCGGCTTCGTCGAGTTCCAGACCCTGCGGGCGCGTGCGAACTCGTCGGCGAAATGTCCCGTCGGCTTCATATAATAGCCTTGCCGCGCTATGAAGTAGCCGCCCTTCTGCCGGAGATCGGCCAGGCCTTCCGCCATCTTCAGAGCCATAAGGTTGGGGTTGATGATCGGGACTTCGGACGGCTTGCCGCCTTCCATGAGGTATTCCTGGTAGATCGCCGCAATGATCGTGCAGCCCATGATCACGGTTTCCGCGCCGAACCGTTTCGCCGCCTCCTTGGACAGGTTGACGACGTCTCGCGCAACGGCGCCGCGATCGTTGATCATGTCCTTGACGAACCAGTCGATGGCATCGACCCCGCGCACGGTGTTGCCCTGGCCGTTGCGCTGCGCCTCATCGTAAATGTAGGGCACCGCCTTCCGGTGATCGGTCAGCACCATGGTCGAGTGGCCATAGTAGGCGGCCATCTGAAACGAAGCCTCGAGAGGCCCCACGACGGGAATGTCGACGAGTTCCCGGGCGACGCGGACGCCGGGGTCGTAGAGGCATCCGACGATCACCGCGTCATAACCTTCCTCCTCGGATTGCATGACGCTCTCGTAGAGAGCCTGCTCGATCATGTGCTTGGAGTAGAAAAAGTCGATATCGGGCGGGCAGGCATCGAGATGGGTTACATCCATCGTCGTGTCCGCGGCGCAGAAATGGCCAAGCGTCTTCTTGATCACCTCGTCATAATCCGACGACCCGAAGGGGTTGATGAAGTTTATGCGTCGCGACATGGTCGGTCTTCCTTGGTGCTTTGATCGCTGTCTCGCAGTTCAGCCGTGCGATAGCTGGTCAGTCAGCGGGCCGAGGGGAGGCGGCTCAGATCGAGCAAAGGACTCTCGCCCCCTCGGTCTTGACCGGGTACGTCCTCAGCGCGCAATCGGCAGGACCGCGCTCGACCCGGCCCGTCTTGACGTCGAACAGCGCGCCATGCAGCGGGCATTCGATCGTTCCGTTTTCGAGCCAGCCTTCCGACAGGAGCGCGAATTCATGGGTGCAGACGTTGTCGGTGGCGAATAGACCCTCCTCCAGGCGATAGATGAGGATCCGTCGCTCGCCACGCTGGAACTCGTGCATGCCGCCTTGGTCAATATCGTCGACGCTGCACACGTCGACCCATGTCGTATCAGTCTGTTCCATTTCTCTCATTCTTTGGGGTTGCCGCAGCGGGTTCTGGCCCACGCCTGGCGATAGCTATCGTCTCGGCAGCCAGCCTTCGGGATTTCCGTCGCCGGCAAAGGAAGCCGGCGCAGGTCAAAGTGCGGCGGCAAGCGCGGACATGTACCACTCGGTGAGCCGCACGGTCTTTTCCTCGATCGGGAGCGCATAGGGACCAGGCGTGTAGAAGCGGGAAGAGACGCCGCGCTGGTTATCCTCGACGATCTTCTTGTCAGCGCCGGCGGTCACTCTCCACATCCAGATGAGCTCGTCGCGATCGTAATCCTTGCCCTCGACTGCGTCGTCGCGCACGAGCCAGATCACGGCAAGTTCCGTTTCAAAAAGGGATCTCGGGGTGTACCGGAAGATCGCGCCGTAGTCGCCGTAACTAAGGCAGTGGTTCATCGGGCCGATGTAGCAAACCACCATACCGTTGTCGTAACTCTTGAAGTCTCCCATCATCGGAGCAAGGGGGGAACCGTCCTTGCTCGCGGTGCAGGCGTTCGCCGTCATGGGATAGCGATTGGAATAGGCCTGCTCCTGCCCTTCGAGCGCCGCGAGCGCCCAGTGATCGCGCGTTGCGACGTGGATGCCCTGTGCTGCAGCCTTCGCCTCCATCTCAGCGATGAGCTTCTTCTCGCTCGCCGTCGACTGCCCGTGGACGACAGAAAACTCCGGATGTGAAGGCGCGCAGTGGTAGCACTCGACCTGGTTCTCCAGCGCGAGCTTCCAGTTGGCCGAGAAAACGACGCTCGACTGGTGGGCGACCCTGGCGTTTGCCCAACCATAGACGCCGAGGGTGGCGTTGATGTTCTCTTCGCTGTCGTCGAACGCCAGGGGAGTGTCTGAGAGGCTGACGAAGATGAGGCCCTGCACCACCTTCGTAGGCAGCGGCTTCAGGCCGAAACCCTGCTTGTCGAAGTCGCGGGGCATCATGCGGGCATGGGCGAGCGATCCGTCGAGCCCGTACGACCAGGCGTGATAGGGGCAGATCAGCATCCCGCCCCGTGCGTGGCCGGAAGCGTCACAGATACGCGACCCCCGATGGCGGCAGACGTTGGCGAACGACCGGATCTCGTTGTCCGTGCCGCGCACCACGATCACGGATTCACGGTCGTAGTTGAACACGAGATAATCGCCGGCATTCGGTATCGCGCTGACATGGTTGACGCATTGCCAGTGCGGCATCAGCACCTTGTCGATGTCGAGGCGGTAAATCTCTTCGGACAGATAGAATTCTGGCTGAAGGCTGTAGTTCTTGCGATGCTTGGCCAAAAGGGCGCTGATGCTTGCATTGGCAGTCGCATCCGGTGGCGAAGCCTGCTCGATCCTCGTCATCTCATTCATGGCATTTCCTCCCAAATCGGAACTCGCCTTCAGTTTGAAAGGCCCGGTCGTTTGCGACTTGCAGTGCCAGGCCGCTCCGGCGCTTCAATGGCTGCCGGAACGCCGTAGCGTTCGTCGGCGCCAAGCGGGTGATGGGCGCGGGTTTCTTGCGCACCGCGCCCATCGAACCTCACTTCACGAGCCGCGGTTCGCCCACGTCGCCCATCGCAGGTTTGTAGCCGGCATCCGTTAGCCACTTGGCCAGCGTGCCGTCCTTGTGGATCTTGATGACAGTGTCGTCGAGCGCCTCGCCCAGACCCTTATTGCCGAGCGTATAGAGAAGCCCGCTCTGAGGCGGCTGCACGGTATCCGGGATGCGCGGATCCGATTTCACCAATGCCGTTTTGAAGCCCTTGAGGCGACCGCCCTTCTGAGCTTCGACAGGAGCCACGGACCCGTCGAGGGCTACGTCCACGCGGCCGGCCTCGAGGTCAGTGTACATGGCGAGACCGTCTGGATACTGCTTCAGCTTCGCGCCGAAGACCTTCTGAAGCGTAGCATTCCAAGTATAGCCTGTGACCGTGCCGATCGTCTTGCCCATCATGCCGTCGACCGTGTCCACGCCGTCCTTCGAGATCGAGGTCATCGGATCGATGTAGGTCGGCGCCGTGAGGCCGACGACCTTCGTGCGAGCCGCCGAGCGGTACCACGCTCCCACAGCCACGTCGGCCTTTCCTGAGACGACCGACTGGACCACTGCTGCCGGAGCGAGATTGAGCGGAACCACTTCCAGGCAGTTCGCCTTGGCGGTTTCCTCAACCATTTGCGTGTCGATGCCCGAGATCTTGTTGTCGCTCGTCACCATCGAGAAGGGGGGGTAGTTGTAAATCGCAACCGTCAGCTTTCCAGGCGTCACGGTTTTGACTTCGTGCGCAGGCTTGCAAGTGTCGGCGTATGATGCCGTCGATGCGGCCACCAGGATCGCGACGCCCCCAACAATTCCTTTGAGTGTAGACATTGCCAATTCTCCTCTTTGGCTTTTGTGTTGTGTTCTTTCTTGGTATTGCCCGGTCATCGGGTGTGTTGCCCGAGCCGTTGCTCAAGTACTCCAACCGCGATCGTTGCTGGCACGCAGATGGCGGCATAGAGAATTCCAGCGAGAGACAAGATTTCCATGTAACGGAAAGTATTCGTTCCGATGACGTACGCGTTGCTTGTGAGTTCGGGCAGCGCGATCGCGAAGCATAGCGACGAGGCCTGCAGCATGGCCGCTGCGAAGCCGAGAAGGGCAGGTGCCGCGACCCTGAGCCCCTGCGGGATGATCACAAATCGCAAGGTGTCCACTCGCATCATGCCCATCGCCGACGAGGCTTCGATTTCGCCAAAGGGCACTGACTCCAGGCCAGCCCGGATGATTTCGCTGGTGTAGGCGCCGGTGTTCCATGCCAAGGCCACGACCGCCGCCGCGAAAGACGAGAGCGTCAACCCGCCTTGAGGAAGACCGAAGTAGGCGAACTGCAGCACGACGAGGGCGGGCGCGCCGCGGCCGATCTCGACGACGCAAAGGGATGCCAGATTGATCAGCCGGGCCTTTGACTGCACGCCGAGCGCGAGAAGCAGACCGAGCGGAAAACCTATGGCCAGCGCGGCCCCGGTGACCTGCAGGCTGACGATGAGACCGTCGAGCAGATCGGGGAGGCTGTCGAGCCAGAAGCCGAGAAGGTCGTTCATAGCGCGACCCTCGCTCGAAGCCTTTGATCGGCGGCGCGAGCCAGAGCGGCCACGGGCAAGCTGATCATTATGTAGAAGAGAGCAGCGATCGCGAATACAGGGAGCCCCTGATAGGTCGCCTTCGCGATGTAGTTTGCGTTGAACGATATGTCGGTCACGCCGATCGTTGACGCGATCGCCGAGTCCTTGAGCAACCCGACCGCGTAGCTTGCGGAGGACGGGAGGGAAACCCTTAGCAATTGGGGCGCGATGATATCCAGGGACGTGCTGTAAGATGGCAACGCCAAGGCCTGGGACGCCTCCCACTGCCCGCCATGAATTGCGCTGAGGGCGCCCCGGTAGATTTCCGCCATGTTCGCGGCTGTGATCAGCCCCAGTCCGAGGACCACGCCCTCGAAGGCCGACATTGGCAGGTAGCCCGATCCCAGTCCGAAGAAGAAAACGAAAACCCAGAGGAGAGGCGGGACGGATCTGAAGAGGATGATGTAGAGCAGCGCTATCGCGCGCAAAAGGCCGAGCTTGGACAGGCGCATCGCGCACAGCGGCATTCCGAGCGCAGCGCCCAGGACGAAGGCGGCCGAAGTGACGGCAAGGGTCCACGGAACGCCCATAGCCACGCCGAAGAACATGTCTGCGGTCATCTGTCTTTCACCGCTTTCAGGAAGCGCTTTGCCCGCTCCGTCTGAGGGTTCCGCATGACCTCCTTGCTGGGACCTTCCTCAAGGACCTTGCCGTCGGCCATGATGATCACGCGGTCGGAGACCGTCTCCGCGAAATTCATTTCATGGGTCACGACGAGCATGGTCATGCCCGAACGGGCCAGTTCCTGCATCACGGCGAGCACTTCCAGGCCCAGCTCCGGGTCCAGCGCCGAGGTTGGCTCGTCGAAAAGCATGATCTGCGGCTCAAGGGCGAGAGCGCGCGCGATCGCAATCCGCTGCTGCTGCCCACCGGAGCACCTGGCGGGATACTGGTCCGCCTTTCCCTCCAGTCCAACTCGGGCCAGCAGTTCCAGGGATCGTTTGTTGGCTTCCTTGCGGGAACGGCGGAGGACACGCTCCTGGGGGAGGCTCACGTTCCGCAGCACCGACATGTGAGGGAAGAGGTTGAAGGACTGAAAGACCATGCCGACCGAGCGCCGCAGCAAGGTCAGCTGCTGGGCGGTCGGTGGCACCGACTCGTCGATCGCGAGATCGCCAACGATGACGCGACCACGGGTGGCGGGGCCGAGCATGTTGATGCAGCGGAGAAGGGTGCTCTTGCCGGAACCGCTCGGCCCGATGATAGCGACCACCTCTCCCGACTTGAGGGTGAGGTTCACGTCGTCGAGGACAACGTGTTTTCCATACTCTTTGCCAATCCCCTCAAGCCGCAGGATGGGCTTGTCGGGTTGGCCGATCAGCTCCCTTTGCGGCAGCTTAAGGGTGTCTGGGTCGAGGTTCATCATGGGGAGCTTGATATCCTTCGGACATCTTATTTGACCGAAGAGTATGTAAAAAATTCCCGTCAGTCAACAGTCTCATTGTTGAATCATGTGCGGCTGCAATCGTCGGGGGAGAGACCGTTCCGACACCCCTCCGCCGTCGTTACCCGAGGGTCGAGCGAAGCCCGCATCCCGGGTGGGCCGTGCAAAGCCCCTGCATTTGTAGTTCCCGCGGCTGTCATCGCAGTCCCGACACCCGGACGAGTTTGATGCTCGCGAGCGCCCGCCACCCGACGCCGACCGATCTCGCCGAGCTTCCGGTTTTTTCGACTGATGGCAGGAATCTATTGACGCGCCGGTCGAAATTTCTATAAGTCTTGAATGTGCGTCACGCGGCGTTGCTCAGGCGAGCGATGGGCCTTGCGCGATGAATGGAATGGTGAGCTTTATGAACATGACGCTTCGGGAAGAGCTAAAAGCGAAAAAGCAGGCCTACGTACAGGACGAAATCCTTGCCACCGCGGCGAAGCTTTTTTCTGATGGAGGCATTCGAGGCGTGACAATGGACGACATCGCCTCAAGCCTCGGCTACACCAAGTCGGTCGTCTATTATTATTTCAAGAACAAGAACCAGGTGCTGTGGGAGATTTTCACCAAGATCCATGATGCTTGGTGGGCTGACATGGAATCCTTGGTCAAGACCGACAATCCGCCGGATAAGGTGCTCGCGTCCATGATCCGAAAGCACGCCCTCAACGTTTTGGATCGCGCGGCATGGTCGGCGATCTATTTCCGGGACCAAGGCGAATTGACCGACGCGCAGCAGAAGGTGATTACCAAGCGCAAGAAGGAATATGACCAGCTGTTCAAGCAAGTCTACCAGAGGGGTGTCGAGGAAGGAATTTTCCAGGACATTCCAACGACGCTCGTCGTGAACAGCATCATAGGGATCTGCAATTCCACACACGCCTGGTACAAGCCGGGTGGCCCGCTGACTCCGGACAGTATCGCCGACTACTACGCGAACCTGGTACTGGAAGGTTGTCGCGCGTGATTGAGCGCTGCTAGCCCGCTTTCTCGAATGCGGGCGGCCGTCGATCCCGCCAGGGCGCGACGCCTTCCAGTTGGGCGGACAGCCGCAGCAGCGTCGCCTCCGCACCGAACCGACCGACCAGCTGAACCCCGATCGGCAGATTGCTCTCGCTCCAGTGAAGCGGCAGGCTTGCCGCTGGTTGGCCGGACGCGTTGATGACGGCCAGGAACGTCGTGTAGCGGCCGGCCTTTTTGCGGAACGACCTGAAGTCATCGTCCATCGAAATCTCTCCGAGCTTCACCGGCGGCTTCGTAAGCGTCGGGGTCAGGACTAGGTCGTAGTCGACAAGATACGTCTCCATCAGCCGGGCGACCGAGTGGAAGCGATTGATCGCAAGCGCATATGTCTCGGCGTGCATTGCCTCGCCGAGGCGGTAGGCATCAAGAATTGCCGGCTCGAGGAGGGACGGCAGGTCCGTCGCGCCTACCTGCCGAATATACGCGTTGACGGTCATGGTCACGCTTGCCGCCATCACGTCGATGATTGCGTCCACGAACGCGTCGTACTTCAGTAGGGGAAGCGGTGCCGAAGTCACCTCGTGGCCGAGCGCAGTCAGGTGGCGCTCAGCAGCGGCCACGGCCTCCAGGCATTCAGGCGCGACATCGATGTCGTTCCACGCCTGCGTCCACTTCGCGATTCTGAGCGGCCGATCGAATTTGCCCTCTATGTATTCCAGGTAGGATTTGGGGCGCGCCGGCGCCGCGTAGGGCTGACCGAGCTCCATCCCGGCGATCCCGTCGAGCGCCGCTGCGGTGTCGCGAACCGTGCGGGACAGAACACCGTCGACAGCCAGGCCGCCCCATCCTTCGCCCCGCGCCGGGCCGTGCGGCACGAGGCCACGAGACGGCTTCAGCCCGAAGACGCCGCAACAGGACGCGGGAATTCGGATGGAGCCGCCGCCGTCGCTTCCGTGCGCGATGGGAACAATCCCCAGGGCGACAGCTGCGGCCGCGCCGCCGCTGGATCCGCCGGGCGAACGGGCCCGGTCCCAGGGATTAAGAGTAGGGCCGCCATTCTGCATGGCTTCCGTGGTCGGCGCCATGCAGAACTCAGGCACTGTCGTTCGCGCGAAGGAGAGGAAGCCGTCCGCCACGAACCGCGTGTTCAGGGTTGAATCGACCTTCGCCTTGAGGCCAGCGAACAGGCGCGATCCCACGTCGGAGGCAAGCTGTGTCGATGCCAGTCCCGAATCCTTCAGGAGGAAGGGCAGGGCACCAAACGTGCCTTTCAGCTTGGCTTCTGCGGCAAGCTTGCGCCCTAGATCGTAGTCCTGGTTGCAAAGGGCGTTGACCGCCTGACCCCGATCCTCGGCCAGGGAGATCGCACTGTCCATCAGTTCAGATGGGCTGACCTGGCCCGTGCGCAACAGCTTCGCAAGCGACAGGCCATCATGCTCTTCGTATTCAGAGGTCCGCACTCGATTTCGCCCTTCCCAATCCAGTAGGCGGTTAGCTTAGATGAATGGCGGCCTGTTAGCAGTTCTTCAGGCAGCTCGCGGCAACAACGCGTCGCGACGCCTTGCCTCGTCACCGAGCCTAGTGAAGCTCACGCCTGACCGCGACTGAATATGGTCGATCAATCGCCCGAGCATTTCGATGCGGGGGCCACGTCCGATGATCTGGGGATGCATCGTCAAGGTGAAGACGCCGTCGTCGATCGCGCGGTGGCAATAGTCGAATTCCCCGCGCCAGCAGCCATACACGTCCTCAGGCGTGCGCAGGCCGCCGAAGAGGGGCTTGTTGATGAAGGTGAAATAGGGGAAATCGTCCAGCTCCCAGGCGACAGGCATCTCGACCAACCTCGTCATCTCTCCCGGGACGAACGCCTCTTCGTCGACGCTGTCACCGCGGCGGGCTCGATAGGGCGTGAAGTCGTCCGCCATCATGCTGCTGTCGTAAAGGAAGCCGCGCTCGACGAGCAATTCGACGCTGTGAGGGGAAAGGTCCCACGCGGGCGAACGGTAGCCGGCAGGCGTGAAATCGTTGCCAAGCACCGTACGCAGCTTGGCGACCGACCGATCAAGAAGGTCCGCCTCGGCCTCTCGCGTGTAGCCGATCGGCGTCTCGTGGCAATAGCCGTGCACGCCGATCTCATGGCCTTCCTCGATGATGCGACGGGTCTGCAACGGGAATGACACGGCGGTATGCGCCGGCACAAAGAAGGTCGCCTTGACGTCCTTTTCGCGCAAGAGGCCGAGGACGCGACCGATCCCGACGTTCGCTCCGTATTCACCGCGTGAAACGGGTGTAGCGGTCGTTTGCTTGAAGGTGCTCACCCAGAGCGAAACGGCGTCGAAATCGAACGTCAGGCAAACGCTGGTCATGGCAGGAGGCCAAGATACTGCATCTCTTCCTCGCCTTTCATGCGCCGGGAGATGACGATCCGGTTGATGTCGTTCGTGCCTTCGCCGATTGTGTAGAGCAGCGCCTCGCGGTGCAGTCGCTCGACCACGCTGTCGCGGATGTAGCCTGTGCCGCCGTGGACGACGACGGCCTGATGGGCGATCTCGAGGGCGCAGTCGCTCGCGAACATCTTGGCCATCGCCGTGATCATGTCGCAGCGGCCGCCGCGCTCCTTCGCCGCCGCCGCCTCCATCGTCATCAACCGCGCCGCGACGAGCTTTGTCGCCATATCGGCAAGCTTTATTTGAATGGCCTGGTGCTGGTCGATCGTGACACCGAACGTGACGCGCTCGGAGGCATAGCGCTTCGCTTCGGAAAGCGCGTTCGCCGCAACGCCCACGGCGCTGGCCGCGATCGCGACCCGGCCGATCTCGAGCGAGTCCATGAGTTGGCGAAACCCCATGCCTTCGACAGAACCCAGCAGTTGCGACTTCGGAACCGTAACGCCGTCCATCTCGATCTGAACCGTGTCCACGAGATGAAACGCCGTCTTCTCGAACGTCGAAGTCACCGAAACCTTCGGATATGCCTTTTCGACAATCACAAGACTGATCTTTGGTTTCGTTTCCTCTGACAAGGGCGGGTGCTTGACCAACGTCAGGAGCAATGTGGCCTTTGCCCCGTTCGTGACATAGGTCTTGCTTGCGGTGAGGTCATAGTTGTCTCCGGCGTCCCTCGCCAGCGCCTTGATCGCCTGGAGGTCGGATCCGCAACCGGGCTCAGTCAGGCAAAGGGCGCCGCGGTGCTCGCCGCTGGCCAGTCCCGCAAGGTAGCGCTTCCTTTGCTCTTCGGTGCCGTGCGTGGCGATCGCGTAGGCCACCGTGCTGTGGCTGTTCACATAGGCGGCCAGCGTCGCCCATCCGCTGCCGAGCGCTTCCAGGATGGCCGCGATCACTGGAACGCGCGCTCCAAGCCCACCATAGCTTTCGGGGACCGCCAGCCCAAACAGCCCGAGCTCCATCATCTCCTGGACGAGATGCTGGGGGTATTTGCCCTCGCGTTCCAGCTGCTGGACGTGGGGCCTGACCCGCTCGTTCACGAAGCGAGCGATCGTCCCGACGATCTCGCTCTCTTCCGGCGTGAATTGGTCGTCCGTCATTTGGCGGTCCACCCGCCGTCAACCACAAACTCATGCCCTGTCGAATAGGTCGCCTTGTCGGAGAGCAGGAACAGGATCATGTTCGCGATCTCGTCGGCTGTTCCCTTGCGCTGCTGCGGCACAGCCCGCTTCAGCCAGTCCGGATCGGCCCCGACTCCGCCCATCGGAGGGGCGTCGTCGCCAAGGATCTTGAGCGAGTTGCTGCGGATCGGCGTGTCGATCGCGCCAGGGCAGACCGCGTTGACGGCGATTCCGTTCTTCGCGTAGCTGCAGCCGAGGTGCCTGGTCAGGCCGATCACAGCGTGCTTCGAGGCCGTGTAGGACGCGCCGTCCGCCATGCCTACGAGGCCGCCGATCGAGGCGATGTTGACGATCTTGCCGCGCCCAGCTGGCACCATGTGGCGCAAAGCCGCCCGGCACGCGAAAAACGTCCCGCGCGCGTTCACGTCCATTATCTGGTCCCAGAGACGGTCGGAGGTGTCGATGCCGCTGGCGAAGCCATCGAAAATGCCCGCGTTGCAAACCAGTCCGTCAATGCGGCCCTGCTTCTCGACCGCCGCATCGATCAGCGCGTCGACCTGAGCCACATCGCGGACATCGGTCCTTTGGAAGCTCACCGATCCGGGTAGCCCTGCCGTGGCGGTCAGCGTGGCGTCCGCCTCATCGTCAAGGATGCCGCCGATGAGCACGTGGGCGCCTTCGGAAGCGAGCTGCACAACGGCCGCGCGGCCAATGCCAGTCTCTCCGCCGGTGATTACGATAGACTGGCCGCTGAGTCCCGACATTTGTTCCACTCCTTCAATTCGCTGGTGCGCTCGTTGTACCAAAAGGTACGCAAAAATGAACGGCGGGTATAATTAATCAGATATCGGGAGGACGCAAGACCCGAAGGGAGGGAAATTTGCCTCGGCTTCAGGGCATCGTTTCCATGTCTGAACGTTGACTGAGTAGACTTTTTAGACTACTCATTCGACAAATTTGGACCGACCGCCAAAGCCCCCCGCGAGGCCGTTCGTTCATCGTATTTGTCTCCACAGGAGGACGCCGGAGATGGTCCGCAGGATCAATTTCATCAATCCGTTCGGCACAACCGCGTATGACGCCCTTATCCAGGAAACCCTGTCGCACTACGCGATGGAGGGGACCAAGCTCGACGTCACCCACCTCGATGCTTGTCCGGCCGATATGGATTACTTCTACCCGAAGCACATCGTCGAAGCCTCGCTGCTGGACGCCATCAAGCAGTCCGAGGAGGAGGGATACGACGCCGTGATCAGCGCGTGCTGCTATGACCCCGCCGTTATGGTCGCGCGCGAACTTGTAGACATCCCGGTCATCGGGCCGTTCGAGGCTTGCCTCAACCTTCTGTCATATTACGGCCGGACCGCCGTTATCGTCACCGATCACGTCAAGGCCGGATCGCAGATGAAGGACAACGTCAAGCTTTACGGGGCTTCGGACCGGGTGCTCGGCCTCGACGTTATCAATTGGTACGTCCGTGACATGGTCAACGACACCGCGGCCGTCGCGCGCGACGTTATAGATGTCACCGCCAAGTCGATCGAGAGGACGGGCGCGGAGGCCGTTATCCTCAATTGCACGATTATCGCGGCTTCCTATCAAAAATACCTGATGACCGGCGGGAAACCTGCGCCATTTCCGATCCTGAACCCGAACCTGATGGCGCTTACGATGGCTGAATCGCTGGCCCATCTCCGCCAGAACGGCGCCTACGGGATCTCTCGCCTCGGCTATTACATGCAGCCGCACAACGAGCACTTCAGCGGGGTCAGCCGGAAGACCCGCGAGGCTTGGCATTCCGCACGCCCGACGCTCCGGAAGGCCTTTCAGCCCGGCTCCGCAGACTAACAGCGGACTTCGCCATTTTCGGCAGCCCAACGATCCGTTGAACCAGAGGACGACCATGACGAAGAACACCCCATCGCACTGGGTCTCCAGAGTCAGCGAAATCACCTCGGAGGATATCTTCATCCGGGGCTACCCTATGCAAGCGCTTGTTGGCGAGCTGCCTTTCGCCGCAATCAGCTTCCTCCTGGTCCGCGGTCGCCTCCCGACGCCCGGCCAGGCGAAGATGATGGACGTTATCATGTCGTCCATTCTCGACTACGCCCTGCAGAAGTCCGGCACGATCGCTGCTCGATCGATCGTCTCGGTCAATCCTCGCATGACCGCCGGGCTTGCCGCCGGCATGCTCGGCGCGGGCGAATACGCCGTTTCTCCGGAGGATACGGGCCGATTCATCGCGGATGCGATCAAGGGATGGAAGGAATCGGGCGAGTCGATGGAGGCGGCGGCCGAACGGGTCGTCGCCGACTACCGGGCAACCAAGCGCCGGATTCCTGGTTTCGGGCATCAGGTCTTCCGCGGCATCGATCCGCGCGCGGAAAAGCTGAAGACGATCGCAATCCGGCAGCGGGTTTGGGGGGAGGCGACGGAATTCTACGAAGCGGTGCATCGCGCTTTTCAGCGTGCCGCGAACAAGCCGGATTTGGTCTTGAACGATGTGGGGATGCTGGCGGCTATCATGACCCAAATGGGATTCACCCCGCCCGAAATGACTGGCCTTGCGCTTCTGTCGACGTTCCCCGGACTGATCGCCCATATATCGGAAGAGCTGCAGTCGGGCGTCGTCAACCGCATCATCCCAGACAGCAATGCCGACTGCGCTCAAGACCACCGCGACCTCGCTCGCGACATGAAGGATTGCGGCTGGGCCTGAAAGCTCGGGTGGCGGCACCCGAGTTGCTCGGCGGGCGGCGCAGGCAGAGCCGGGCGCCGCCCGTTTGCGTTGATCGGCAGTCCACCGCAAACGTGGCCCGGCCGTCGCGGATTCCGAGCGCTGCAATTGCGCACGGAGTTGTCAGAAATACTGACTGAACAATTTATTTGACTTATGAGTATGTTTGTTCGTATGCTCAGCCAGCTGACCCGCATCGCATGAACGGATCCCTTCGTGCGGCTGGCGGGAGCCAGGAATTCCATAGGGGAGAAGTACATGCCGCTCGTCCCAGCAAATCCAGAGGGGGCCGCATGGCCGGGCGTATCGATGGGCATGGCCGCGAGCGGGAAGGGGCTCTTCCTGACGACAGGCCATACTGGAACGGACGCTCAAGGCGAGCCCGTCACGACTTCGGTAGAAGACCAGGTCGTCGCGCTTTTCGAGAACCTCAAGGCGACGCTTGCAGCCGCAGGCCTCGGCTTCGAAGACGTCGTCCAGATCAAAGCCTATCTCAAATCGTTCGACCCCGATTTCATGTCCACGTATCGGTCCGTTCGCGCGCGCTACCTCAACCAGTCCTGTCCGCCGACAAGCGTGGCCGTGCAGGCAGGCCTCTACGATGACAGGCTGCTCATCGAAGCAGAGCTCATCGCCGTCATTCCGTGAACAGGATGGATTTCGATGCAATCCTATGACGCCGTCATAATCGGTGCGGGGCACAACGGCCTGGTATGCGCCTGCTACCTCGCAAAGGCCGGCCTCAAGGTCGTCGTCGTCGAGCGGCAGCCGTTCGTCGGGGGCGCGGCCATCTCGCGTGAAGTCTGGCCAGGGTTCAAGGTCTCCGTCGCGTCCTACTGGATGAGCATGCTGCAGCCCAAGATCATGATGGACCTCGATCTGCCCAAGAACGGCGTCGAAGTCATCCCGGTGCCGCCATCTTTCCAGCCATTCGAGAGCGGCGAAAGCCTCGTCTTCTGGCCTGACGACAAGCGCATGGTCGAGGAGATCGCGAAGTTCTCCCAGAAGGACGCTGACAACTACCCCAAGTTCTCCGCCCATATGCAGAAGCTCGTTCCTTTCATCCGGCGGATCATGTTCGAGACGCCCGTCGATCCGTCGACGGGCAAGGTCAAGGATCTGGCGAAGGCAATGGGGCTTGCCTGGCGTTTGCGTGACGCGGCGCCCCATCTCTTCGACATCTGGGACGTGCTGACGCTCAGCGCCTACGATTACCTGAAGCGCTGGTTCGAAAGCGACCGGATGCTGACCGCCTTTGGCAGTTACGCCTCCGGCTCGGCGGGATTTCTAAGCCCCAAAGCCCCGGGTTCAGCCTACGTCCTCCTTCGCCCCTACTTGCGCGACAATACAACCCCCATGGGGCCGGGAGGGCTGATCCGAGGCGGTATGGGCAGCATTTCGGAGGCGCTCAGGAAGGTAGCAGCCGCGCACGGCGTCGAGGTCATAACCGGGCATAAGGTCGCGAAAGTCAGCATCGAGAACGGGCAGGCTCGGGGAGTGGTGCTCGACGACGGGCGCCTGATCAAGTCTCGCGTCGTCATCTCCAATGCTGGTGCGAAGATGACCTACTTCGACCTAATCGGCCGGGAGAACCTGACTGACGAGGTCATAGCCCAGGTCGAGCGGCATCGCACCAAATCCATAGCGTTCAAGATCAACCTGGCTTGCAGCGCCTTGCCAGATTGGACCGCCTTTAAAGATCGCAGGCTGAACCAACCGACCCCTGGATCCGTGACGCTCGCAGAGAACACCGATGAGCTGGAGGAAGCATTCCAGTCGGCGCAAAATGGCGAGATGTCACGCCATCCCTATCTCTGGATCACGACTCCCAGCGCCTTCGACGATACGGTCGCCCCGGAAGGCAAGCACGTCGTCCAGATCATGGGCGGGCACGTGCCTTACAAGCTCAACGGCCGAGAGTGGAACGAAGACACCAAGAAGGAACTCCTCGACATCGTCCTGGCGCAGATCAACCGATACGCGCCGGGCTTCGACAAGGAAGTGCTGCACGCTCAGATCCTGACGCCCAAGGACATCGAGGAGATGTTCGCGATGACCGACGGCCACGTGCATCACGGCGAGATGAGCCTCGACCAGGTGTTCTTCCGTAGGCCCATCGCGCACTACGCCGATTATCGGACACCCGTAAAGGCAATGTACATGTGCGGCGCCGCCTGCCATCCCGGAGGCGGCGTCAACGGGGTGGCGGGCCACAACGCCGCTCGGGAGATTCTCGCCGACCTGGGCAAGTCTTTCCCGGCAGCCAAGCGGTTGTAGCGCTTCTTAGGGGAACGGGCACCGCCCGTTTCGCTTCTCCAACAGCCAAGACGAAGACATGTCCAAGACCGTATACGCTCATTTGGCCGCAATGATCGAGGCGGACGCCGACAAGGTGGCGCTTTGCTTCGAAGCCGAAACGCTTACCTATGGCGCGCTCGGAGAGGCCGTGGAGCTTGCCGCGCGGAACTTGCAGGTGCTTCGGGTCGCCGAAGGCACGGTGTTCTCGGCCTACGCCCAGAACTGCACCGAGCTCATGATCGCCTACTACGCGGCGGCGCGGCTTGGGGCCGTGTTCGTGCCGCTCAATCCGAACCTGACCGCGCCGGAAGTCGAATATGCTTTCAAGCACTCCGGCGCGACCATACTTTTCCACGACGACTTCGTAGGCGACGTGGCCGGGGCGGCCGTTCCCGCCGGCTCGCTATATCCCTTGGCGCGTCTGAGGGCGCCAGCGGACGGCCTTCCGGCGCTTGAAGAGTCAACCGTGACGGCCGAAGACGACTTCCTGATTATCTACACATCGGGAAGCACCGGCGTGCCGAAGGCGATCCTGCTCGACCATGCAGCGCAGGTCGGAGCGGCGACGGCGCTTGCGTCGATGTGGGGGCTGACCAAGGGCGACGTGACGCTTGTGGCATTGCCGCTTGGCTACCTCTATGGTCTCTCGACAGGCGCGGCCGTCGGCCTGCAGTCAGGCGGCACCGTGGCCATACTCCGACGCTTCCACCCCAGGGATGTGCTCGAGGGACTGATCTCACACGGTGCGACCGTCTATCACGGCGTGCCGACGATGTACTCGATGATGCTCGAGTATTGCGAGCAGCACGGCCTGAGATATGACCTTTCGGGTGTGCGCGCGCTCATCTGCGCCGGCGCTCCGCTGCCCGAGGAGATGCAGCAAAGGTTCGCCGATCGTTTCGGCAAGGCGATCCAAAACTACTACGCCACGACCGAAGCCACGCCCGTGTTCGGGACGTTCGCCAACGATCCGAAGCCACTTCCGAGAGGCGCGGTCGGACGGGCGGCGCCTGGACTTCAGGTTCGCATCATACGTCCGGATGGAACGGACTGCGAAAACGACGAGGACGGCGAAGTTGTCGTCCGCGCCGCCGCGACAATGAAACGCTACCTGAAAAGTCCAGAGCAGACCGATGCCGCGTTTCGGGAAGGGTTGTTCCGCACGGGGGACCTCGGCCGCCGCGACGGCGATGGTTATTTCTACCTCACCGGACGCATCAAGGACATCATCATCCGAGGGGGAGCGAACATCTCGCCTTCGGAAGTCGAGGAGGTTCTGTCATCCCATCCGGCTGTCCAGGACATCGCCGTGGTGGGAGGCCCGGACAGGATCTTCGGCGAGGTCCCCGTCGCCTTCGTGGTCGTTCGACACGGCGCGAGCATCACGCAGGAAGACCTGATCTCCTACGCCGAGCGGATCTTGTCCGACTTCAAGGTCCCGCGGACGATCCATTTTGAGGCTGAACTACCCCTCGGCTTGACGGGCAAGTTCGATAAGAAAGCCCTTAAGGCGAGGCTCCAAGCCTAGATTTCTTTCCCATAGGGTCAGTGTGCTTCGATGAAAACGGCCGCGACGGAACTCCTCGGTATCGAGGCTCCAATATTCGCCTTCAGCCATTGTCGCGATGTCGTCGCCGCAACTTCGAAAGCTGGCGGCTTCGGCGTTCTTGGCGCGGCCTGGATGACGCCCGAACACCTCGAGCAGGAGTTGAAATGGATCGACGACCACGTTGAGGGCCGGCCCTACGGCGTCGATATGGTCTTCTCCTCGACGGCGACCGCGGTCGACTTCAACGAGACGCCGCGCGAATTGGTTCCGGAGAAGAACCGCCGCTTTATCAACGATCTGATGGACCAGGACGGGGTGCCGCCGCTCTCGGATGAGGACGCGAAGGGCTGGTATGCGGAATACGCCCGGAACCTGGCTTTCAGCCCCGAGACGAGCGAAGCATTGCTCGAAGTCGCGCTGCGCCACCCGATCAAGCTTGTCGTTAGCGCCCTGGGTGTCGCGCCCGACCACGTGATCAAGCGCGTGCACGACTACGGTGCAAAGTTCGGGGCGCTGGTCGGCAGCGTAAGGCAGGCGCAGAAGCAGGTGGCCGCCGGCGTCGACGTCATCGTGGCGCAGGGGGCCGAAGCGGGCGGACATACGGGCGAGATCTCCTCGCTCGTGCTGTGGCCGCAAATCATCGACGCCGTCGCTCCGGTCCCCGTGCTTGCCGCGGGCGGGATCGGGCGCGGCCGCCAGATGGCTGCCGCTATCGCCCTCGGCGCGGAAGGCGTGTGGTGCGGAACGATTTGGCTAGGCACGGTCGAGAGCGAGCTCGGCCCCGGCATGCGGGACGTTCTCTACGCGGCGAAGGCTGACGACGCGGTCATCACCTATGGCTACACAGGCAAGCCCTGTCGCGCCATCCGATCCAAGTATACGGAGGCCTGGAAGCGTCCCGATGCCCCGCAGCCGCTGAAGACGGTCCCGATGCAGTCGATTCTGTCAGGTGAGCCGTTCCGCCGCGCGGAGAGGGCTCACCGGAAGGACTGGATGACTTACGCAGCCGGCCAGATCGTCGAGCTGGTCAACGAGCCCGTCTCGGTCAAGACCGTGATCTACGACATGATCCTGGAATATGCCGAAGCGATGGGCCGCCTCTCCCAGCTCAACGAAGACTGAACATAAGGAAGGGGAGAGCATGTCTCCACGTACGATAGCTGTCGTCGGCGCTAGCAGGATCGGGTGTCGCTTCGCCCTTGCCGCGAATGCCGCCGGTCATCGGGTGATCTTGGTCGATGAGCATCCCCAAGCCCTCAAGGACATGTCCATCGACGCGCCGTACTTTTACGGCGCCGGGCTTCCGGCCGCCCTCAACAACGCCAATGCCATCGGGCAGACGTTTCTGGAGGCAAACCCCGAACTGATGGAGTGCCTCGAAAGCGGGATCGACGTCCGCCTGTCGACTATCCTCTGGGGGGCCTTCCGCAATGGCGAAAATTCGATCCACATCGGGACGCCGAAGCTGGGACTCGTTTCCCGGGTTGGCAACGAACTGCTCGATCACGACATCCTCGTCATCGCCCCCGGCGTACGCGATTTCGTACCCTCGTTCCTCGGGTGGGAGCTGCCGGGCGTCCTTGGCGCGAAGGCGGGCCTTGCCCTTCTCGATTCCTATGGCGTTTTCGAAGGCGAGCGCGTCCTGATCCTTGGGACCTCCGATATCGCCATGCGCCTGATGCGGTCGCTCAGGTCCAAACAGATCACCGTCGCCGGCGTCGTCGAACCCGGCGACAGCGTCGCGGCTGGTCCGGAGGCAGCGGCCTGGCTCGAGAGCGAAGGCATTTCGGTTCACTTCGGCAAGGTCATCGCTGCTGCCAAAGGCAAGGTCGCCGTCGAGGGCGCAAGGCTCGTCACGCTCGACGGCGAGAAAAGAGAGGAGGTCGAATGCGATTCCATCGCGGTGGCGATCGCGACGCTCCCCAACGTCGAGCTCCCGGCTGCAATGGGATGCCGGATGCGGTTCTCGACTAACCTTGCGTCCTGGGTGCCCGAGGTGTCCGGCCAGGGAGAGACGAGTCTGGACGGTGTGTTCTATCTTGCGCCCGAGGCTGGCGACGACACGGTCGAAGCTACGCTCTCGCGGATATCAGGTGCCGCACGCATTGAGCGGCAATCGTCCAACTCGGCTCCTAGAGACGCGAACTCGTATATCCAGCAGTGGATCACGTCGCTCCATCAGACGGGCGGCCCGGACGTGATAATGTGCCAGTGCGAAAGCGTGACGCGAGGCGAATTCTGTCACCTCGAGCCGCCCAAGTATCTCGGTCAGGGCATGCGCTCTCCCCAGGTGCCTACTTCCCGGACCGACAACCCAGACGCGCCGCGGCTCAACCAGGACCTCGTGAAGCGCATGACGCGGGTAGGCATGGGACACTGCCAAGGCAAACGCTGCCGCGATGAAGCCGCTTTCACGCTGATGCAGCGCTTCGGCGTCGGCGCCGAGGATATCCGGCCCGGGAGCTATCGCTTCCCGCTGCGCCCCATCGACCTTTCCCTCATCGCCGACGATGACGAGACGGACGACATCAGACTGAACTGGCAGATGTGGCCATACGAAACCCGCAACGCCTGACGTCCCATTGAGCCGTATTGGGTGGAACCATGCAGAACTACGATCTCATCGTTGTCGGAGCCGGCATACTCGGACTGGCAACCGCCTACGAGGCCCGCAAAGCTGGGGCCAGCGTGGTCGTCCTCGACAAAGGCGCGACTGCCTACGAGGCGTCCTCGCGGGCGACCGGGTACTTGAGCCTTCGCGGCGAGACCCCGGAAGAGAGCCCCCTTGCGCAGGTCGCGGAGAAGCTGTGGGACGGGCTGGACGAGGAACTCGGTTACCCGACTGAGTGGACCCAGAAGGGACGCATCTGGGCTGCGGTGAATGAGCGGGAGCTCGCCGAACTCAAAGAACTTTACCAGTCGTTCGAAAAGACGAATATCGGGTTTGAGTTCGTTGACGGGCAGGCACTCCGGAAGATGATACCGGGCCTCACCGAAAGTTGCCTCGGCGGCATCTATACCCCCCGGTCGGGACACGCCAACCCACAGCGAACGTCGCAGGCCTTCGCCTGGGCCTTCACGGACCTCGGTGGCGAGATCCGCGAATACTCGCCGGTACTCGAGGTCCTGACGACGGGCGGCCGCGTAAAGGGCGTCAAGACGCCATACGGCGAAATTCACGCACCTCGAGTGGCGCTATGCGCGGCAGCGCACAACACGCTGCTGCTTTCCCCTTTCGGCATCCTTTTTCCGCTCGCCCCCGTCCGCCTCGAAGCGCTCGTCACGACGCCGATGCCTCCGCTCTTCGAGCAGTGCTTCATCGGGAACGGCCTGTCGATCCGGCAGACCAAACGCGGCAACCTGCACATGAACGGCGGCCCCTACGAGTGGATCGACCTCGACATCGCCAAGGAATCGCCCAAGCCAACGACGCCGATCGTGCGCAACATCCTGCGCCGCGCCATCGAGACCATCCCGCTCCTTAAAGGCGCGCAGTTCCTCCGGTCCTGGGCAGGCATCGTTGACATGTCGCCAGACCAGATGACGACGATCCATCTGTTCGACAGCCCCGAGGGACTGCTGACAGTTGCCGCGTCAGGGCACGGGTTCGGCATGGCTCCGGCGGTCGGTGTCGCCATGGCGGACCTCGCCCTGAAGGGTGCCACAAGCCTGCCGATCGAGCACCTGTCTCTCAACCGCTTCCGCCACATCACCCCAGACTGGCGCGAGAGACGCCGCTGGCACGCCGGTCAGTACAACACCTGACAGCCGTTGCCAGGCTTCGACCCGCAGGTCCGCGCAGTTACCGGGGACCAAGCTTGACAAAACTGACCGAGTAGTCGAAAATAAAGTCCTAAAAGTACGAGGAATGCCCCTGCGTTTCGTCTGGCAATCCCTGCCCATTCGCTAGGTTGGCGTAAACACCGGAGATCAGGAGAAACTCATGGACGCTCCAACGAAGCAGGCAGGCCCAAAGGTTGCGGTCGGCCCTAACGCGTTGTTTTTCGACGATTTCAAGGTCGGGCAAAGCTGGCTCACGCCGCGCCGGACGATCTCGGAAGCGGACATCGTCATGTTCGCGGGGCTGACCGGCGACTACAATCCCGTCCACACGGACGAAGAGTTTGCGAGGCAGACGCCATTCGGAACGCGAATCCTGCACGGCCCCGCCGTTTTTGCGATCGCGACAGGGCTGGAATTCCGGCTAGGCCTGAAGGAAGGGACGGCCATAGCGTTCCTCGGCATGACCTGGAACCTGAAGGCGCCCGTCAAGATGGGCGATACGATCCACGTCTATCAACGGGTCGAAGCGGTTCGGCTCACCTCCAACCCAAGTCGCGGTATCGTGACCTTCTGGGTCGAAGTCCGAAATCAGGCGGGCACGGTCTGCCAGGATGGCGATTGGAAGGTGATGTTCCAAACGAACCCGGCTGCGTGACAGCGCCCGCGGGTTGGCAACCGGATTTCGGGCATGCGCGGTCCCATCGGCACGCCATAGGAACTGAGCCATGCTTCTCTATGAGGACGAAGGCAAGTTCCTGCTTCGGCGATACGGCATTGCCACCCCCGAAGGCGTGTCGGTACGGAATGAAACCGAACTGGATGCCGCACTTGCCGAGCTTCAGTTTCCGGTCGCCCTAAAGGCTCAGGTACCTGCGGGCAAGCGTGGCAAGAACGGCGGCATAATGTTCGCCGACACTCCCTTGCAGGCCCGCTCCCACTTTACCTCCATGATCGGTGGCCAGGTCGGCGGTTATCCGGTGACCAGCCTGCGCGTCGAACCTAAGGCACTGATCCGGCGGGAGCGGTATCTCGCTCTCACCGTCGCCATGAACGAAATCTGGCTGATGATCGGCCGCGACGGCGGAATCGATGTCGAGGATCATGCGCAGTCGGTTCCCAGTTCCGTCGAGAGGATTCCGTTGCGCCGAACCGTCGCAGACATCCGCAGTGCTATAGAGAGAGCATTCGAGTCACTCGGTTTCCCGGAGTCGCTCTGGGACGCCTACTTCGATGTATGTGGCCGTCTCGAAGCGTTGCTCCGGGGGACGGATGCCATGATGGCGGAGATCAACCCGCTGGTCGAGACCTCCGACGGGTCGCTGCTCGCCCTAGACGCCAGGATCGACATCGACGACTCCGCTATCTTCCGGCAAGCAGCTATTCGTCGGCTCTTGGACTTGCGGGACGGGGGACGCGATTGGGTGGAATCTCGGAAGGTCTCGACCCTGAGGCGCATCGATGGAAAGGGGGAGGTCGGTCTCGTTGGGCTCGGCGGTGGTATGGCCTTGACGGTGTCGGATTGGATCGCGTCCGAGAACCATTCGCTCGCCGGCGCAGTCGATATGGACACATCGCTGTCGTCAGGGATTGCCCGCGACACGCTTGCATCGGTGCTCGACGATTTTGAGCTAGAGGAAAATGTACGCGTTATTCTCGTCAACATGATCTCGAGCGGCAACCGCATAGACCGTATTGCCGAAGAGCTTCTTCCAGCCCTCCATGCACACCGTGCCCGTTCCCGGAAGCCAATGGTGGTTCACCTCCAGGGAAATGGCGGCGTCTTGGCAACCGCGCGCCTGCGTGATGCAGGCATCCACAACTGTCAGAGCCTGACCGAAGCGATCCGAGCAACCCTTAACTACCTGAAGCCATCGACATGAGCATCCTGATCGGGCGGACCACAGGCATTGTCGTGAGCGGCATGGGCAGTGCCCTGGCGCTGCGCCAGTGCCAAGAGATGAAGGCCGCCGGCACAAAGCTCGTCGGTGCTGTCAGCCGTGGCCGAGGTCATGCCTGGAACGACATGGACATCTACCCCGACTTTGGCTCTGCGATTGCGGGCGGGGCGGAGGTGGCCCTGTTCTTCGACGATCCGCTCGACGTGAAGGCGTCCCTGCTGGGGGCCGTTGCCGCCGGGATCAAAATGGCTATCTGTCTAACGGAGTTTGTTCCCGTCCATGATGCATTGGAGATTCGTGAGGAAGCCGCGCGTGCCGGCACGGTCTTGATCGGCCCAAACTCCAGCGGAGTTCTGTCCGCGCTCCAATCGAAGGCCGGCTATTTCTCCGACGCGATATGCATGCCGGGATCAGTCGGCATCATCACGAAAGGAGGCTCGATCGCCTATGGCGTGCTCTCCGAAATGAAATCTGCTGGCCTCGGGATCAGCACGATTGTCTCGGTGGGTCCTGACCCTGTGAAAGGTGTAGGCTACGCAGACGTCCTGCCGCTTTTCGAAAGGGATCCGGACACGCGGTTCGTCGTCCTGCTCGGCGAAATAGGCGGTCGCGACGAGGAGGACGCCGCATCCGTGATCGCCTCGTACATGACGAAGCCCGTCCTTGCATATACGTCCGGCAAATACCTGAAAGGTGACCAGAGCGTTGGCCACGCCGGCGCGATCATCCGGAACGGAGTCGGCGGCTACGCCAGCAAGGTCGATGCCTTTCGGAAGTCCGGAGCGTTTGTCGTCGAGGCGTTCAAGGACATCGTTCCGACCTTAGTCGAAATGCATCGGCGCGGTCGCCAAGCAATCGCCTAGGCCTCGCCGGATCGGGAAATGTTTTCCCGAGCTGCCCCCGAGTCCGAAAATGGCGCAGCAGGGTAGGGAGGGCGGCCGGGAATTCCGTCGCTGGCGTCCCAACTCTTGTTGACTTCATCGAAGTCACGCAGGTGATCGGACGCATTGCCGCGATCCAAGCGATCCCCCCATCTAGCGCGGCGTTCCGTTTGCCTCGCAAGGCCCCAGGCTAGGTCGTCAGGTGATCAATAAGGATTTTCAGGCCCAGGCTGAACAGCGCGGCTCCCGCTACCGCTTCCGCGAGGCGCTCATCATCGGAGAAAATGCCGACGGGCGGCTGGGACATTCGCAAAGATTTGCCCAATAGCGGCCCGACAGCTCCGCGTTGGGGTTTGCGTTGGGTTGAACCGCCGGGCCTAACCGACTCGGGTAGGGTACAGAGTCGGCTAGAGGTAGAGGGTAAATTAGCACTTCTGCATTTATATAGATTTTTATGGCTTTCCACTGGTTTCGCCGACATCAAGGCGAACAATTCCGGGAAACTCGCCGGGCGAGCTATCTCAACGCCCCCCAAAGGCCCGACGAGCGCCTGGGAGGAACTGGCAAATCTCCTGTAAAACAGATACCAGCGCGCCGATCCCGAAATGAGATGGGCTGAGCCCCGATAGCCCGCCGCAAGATGTGCCACCATCACCCGCGGCGGGCTAGGGTGGCCAGCGCCTTCCCTCAGAGATTTGTCCGAGCGTGCGCCAGCCTAGCGAACCGTGGTTCGCATGCGCAGCCTAGCCAAAGTAGCTGGTTTCGGGAAATGGTGTGATTACGTAACGATCAGGCTTGCTTTATTGCGGGCGGCCCAGCCGGCTGGCGGGGTAGGACCACGGCTGGGCCTGACCGGCGGGCTCGACTATGTACTTACGGGGCACCGCGGCTGACTTGAAATATGAGTTATTGCTAAAATTATCACCATCCGAACGGAGGAGGAGTCGATCAGGTCATCGAACGTGTTCTCGGAACCGGCAAAACGCAGATGCAGCAGCTTGCCGGTCGCGTCATCGATGTAGACGAGCAGGGCGCATTTGGGACCGCGGTTCTCGAACCACCAGCGGTGCGACCCATCGATCTGCACCAACTCTCCGAGGCAGGCGCCGGCCCCGTGGCTGGTGAAGCTGCTTCGTGCGCTCCCGGCGCGATGTCCAGATGCCGGCTTCCGTCATCCATTTGCGTAGCGTCTCGGTGCTGACCGCGATCTGGTGCCACTCAAGCAGCTTCTCCCGGGCAAGCGTCGGACCGAAATCCCGATCCGGCGCCGTCCTTGTCATAGGCATGCAACAGCCGGTGAACCTGACTGCGGCTGAGATGAAGGAGTTCCGCCGCCTGGACGACGCTTAGCCGTCAGTCGCGGATCTTCTGGATGGCTTCGAGACGATGCAGCTCTTTTTGCGACAAGGTGACCAAAGGCATGACGGGGCCCGGTCTCACGCCAGGCTCTGTGAGGTCGCCAGCCTTCCTTTGCAGCTTCGTGTTGACCAGCCTCGGAAGCGGGAAGTGTCGCATCTCTAACTGGGGCAACTGTCGCGCATTTGTGAGTTCCACACAAAATGCAGTCTAGCAAAGCAAAAAATGCAATGAAACCAGTCCCCCCAGAAACCCAACTTACAGGCTGGCGGAATGAAATCCGAGTCCAAGCCTGCTGAGAATGTCTTCAATCGGAGTCCCAGCCGATGTCCTGCATCATGCGAGGCAAAATTAGCTTCGGTCAATTATAAGAGACGGACGACCCAGGCCGCAGTGCGTGTAAACAGAATCGCAAGCAAACGTCATGATATTGCTATTGCCATTTCCAACAGTAAAATCCAAACCTGCCCCATGAATTGCCCCCGCTTCAGCAACAATTTTCTGAATCTCTTGCTTCAGGGCTTTTTCTCCACCTGCCAAAACAGCCATAGCATCCAGCGGTCCGGGAGGGGCGCATTGATTGGATAGCCGCATAAGTCTTTCCGCCGCGTCGAGAAAATCCAAGATTTCACCTCCTGTCGCCAACCCTATTTCTGGCGGAAATCCGCGCCGAACCTTCTGACGCACCTTCTCGTTCGGATGAAAGAGATTCGCGATTATAAGATCCCGTTCATCGGGCCTGTCCCGAGGCTCAGTGTCATCGCACAGCCAGATTTTCTTAGCGCAGCGATCGCAACGAGCCGGGTGAGCCATTCGCCGTCAGGTCAAGTAGCTTGCGCAGGCCGGTCATTTGTCAATTAGCCAGTCCCGGTTTAGGGGATCTATCGCGAGCGGAGTTACGACCATACCAGCCGATGGTAGGGATCGGCGGGTTGTCAGGTCAGCAGCTCGCGATTGGCGCGCCACCATTCGACCAGGCGGGTAAGGCCCTCGTCGAGGTCGATGGTTGCCTTGAAGCCCAGCATCTTCTCTGCCTTGGTCGTATCGGCCAACCGCCGCGAGACGGGGTTCACCTTGCGCTCAGGCCCGTACTCCGGCTGGAGGTCGGAGCCCATTACGCGCAGGAGCGAAGCGGCCAGATCGTTGAGGCTGGTCTCCATGCCGCTGGCGACATTGAACACGTCATCCTCCACATCCGACAAAAGGGACAGGATGTTGGCTCGCGCGACGTCATTGATATAGACGAAGTCCATAGTGGTGGACCCGTCGCCGAGGATCAACGGCGGCTGGCCGGCGGAGATGCGTTCCATCCAGCGGATCAGAACCTCGGTATACTTACCATGCAGATCCATGCGCGGGCCGTACACGTTGAAATAGCGCAGGGCCACGTAGGGGAGGCCGTACATGTCGTTGAAAGAGCGCAACAGGCCTTCCAGCATCACCTTGCTGGCACCATACCAGGTGCGGTTGTTGTACGGGTGGTGGCTCTCTTCGGTCGGGAAAAGGTCGGCCAGGCCGTAGACCGAGGCCGACGAGGCAGCGCAGATTTTCTTCACGCCCTTTGCCTGAGCGGCCTCAATGACGTTGTAGCTTCCGTCGCACATGACGCCGAGAGCTTCGCGAGGCTCGGCTGCGCAAGCGATGACCCTCAGGGTCGCCATATGGATGACCGCGTCCATGCCGTCGGTGGCCTTGTGGACAGCGTTCACGTCGCGAATATCGCCTTCGACGAGTTTGACGCGCGGATCTTGCAGGGCATTCTTGACGTTGTGCAGGCTGCCGCGGACCAGGTTGTCGAGGATCACGATCTTTTCTGGCGCGTGCTCTTTAAGCAGCAGGTCGATAGTGGTCGAGCCGATCAGACCGCAGCCGCCGGTCACCAGGATGCGAGAGCCTTCAAGTTTCATGTATTTCCCTGTCTTAGGTTTGGTGGTGCCTTGGCTCGCCTGTTCCGGCCGAGCGGGCTCGCTTGTCAAACGCTTGCCTGCAATTCCTTGACCGCGGCCACGACCACGTCCTGTTGCTGCTCTGTGAATTCCGGGAACATGGGTAGGGATAGAACCTCGGCGGCGGCCTTTTCGGCGTGCGGGAATTGGCCACGCTTGTAGCCGAGGTCGCCGTAGGCGGGCAGCAAGTGCACAGGAATGGGATAGTGGATGCCCGACTGGATCCCCTGGGCGTTCAGCGCCTCCTGCCAGCCGGCGCGGTCGGGGGTGCGGACCGCGTAGATATGGTAGACGTGGCGCACATCGTCGCGAACGAAGGGGGTCGGCAGGCCGGTGCCGGCAAACATGGCATCATAGCGGGCTGCCGTGGCACGGCGCTGCTCGGTCCACCGGTCCAGGTATTTCAGCTTCACGCGCAGGACAGAGCCCTGAAGGCCTTCCAGGCGGTAGTTATAGCCTTTGAGTTCGTGATGGTATTTCCGCTCGGCGCCCCAGTCGCGCAGCATGCGGACCGCACGGTTGTGATCGGCGTTGTCGGTCGTCAGCATTCCGCCTTCGCCATAGGCGCCGAGGTTCTTGCCGGGATAGAAGCTGAAAGCCGCCATGTCGCCGATGGCGCCGACGCGCTTGCCCTTGTATTCCGCGCCGTGCGCCTGGCATGCGTCCTCCAGCACCATGAGGTCGTGCTTGCGGGCGATGGCCATGATCGGGTCCATGTCGGCCGGCTGGCCGTAGAGGTGGATCGGGATGATCGCCCTGGTGGCCGGCGTGATCGCAGCTTCGATCTGCGCCGGGTCGATGGTGAAGGTTGCGGGATCGATATCGACGAGCACGGGCGTCGCGCCTGTGTAGTAAATGGCCGCCACCGTCGCAACGAAGGTGAAGGGGGAGGTGATCACCTCGTCGCCGGGCCCAATTCCGGCGGCCAGCAGGCCCAGGTGGAGGGCGCTGGTGCCGGTGTTTACGCCGACGCCGAATGCCGCTTGCGAATAGGTGGCAAACTCCTTTTCGAATTCAGCGACATCGGCGCCCAGTATGAACTGGCATGTTTCCAGTGTGCGCTGAATCGCGGCATCGACCTCGCGCTTGACCGAGACGTACTGGGTTTTCAGATCGACGAACGGGATCATCTTATGCAGCGTCTTTGCGTCGTAGGTGAATGGTCTCGCCACGCCCGCGCATCGAGCTGGTGGCCGCTTCGATGATCTCCACCACGCGCAGGCCAAGCCGCCCATCGGCGGTCGGAACCTTCTTTTCGATGATGCAGTCGATCCATTCCTGGCCAGCGATGCGCAGGGCCTCGGCGGAGTCAAGCTTGGGCGCCCACATGTCGCCCGTCCGGTAGCCGACGCGCATCTCGTGGATTTTGGCCGGATCGTCGGTGAAGGAGACGCCCTTGTCATAGACCTTGACCTTCTCGGATGGCTCCAGATCGTCGTAGGTGATCATCTTGTTGGAGCCGCCGACCAGGATGTTGCGCACCTTTACCGGAGCGAGCCAACTGACGTTGATGTGCGCAATCATGCCGGAGTTGTAAAACAGCGAGATGTAGGCCAGATTTTCCGGGGTGCCGGGGAAGTGGTTGATACCGCTCGCTGAAACCGCGTTCGGATGCTCTTCGAACAGATGGTCGATGATCGCGAAGTCGTGGACCGCCAGGTCGGAGATGACGTTCACGTCCTTCTGGAAGAGGCCCAGGTTCACCCGAGTGGCGTCGTAATAATAAATCTGGCCGAGGTCGCCGGCGGCGACGATCTCGCGCATCTTCCGGACTGCGCCGGTATAGATGAAGGTGTGATCGACAATCAGGGTCAATCCGCGCCTGTCCGCCTCATTGACCAGCATCCTGGCCTGTAGCGAGGTTTCGGTCATCGGCTTTTCGAGCCAGAGATGTTTGCCGGCCTTCAACGCCGACATGCCCAGTTCGAAGTGGCTATTGACCGGCGTTGCCACGGCAATCGCGTCGATCTCGGGATCCTGGAACAGGGCCTGGACCTCGCCGGTGGTCCGGACACCCGGATAGCGGCGCTCCACCAACTCGCGCTTTTTGGGGTCCAGGTCGGCGACTATACGGACCCGGGCATTGGGAAGCTCCATGAAGTTGCGTAGGAGGTTTGGCCCCCAGTAGCCGTAACCGATGATACCGATATTGATCATTTTGATCCGCCCTTCACCCGCACCCCACCCGCGAGAGTCTTGGAGACCCCGCTGGACGCCTGTCTTGATGGAGAAAGGGAAGCGCACGTTGATCGTCCAACGTCGTGCCCCCGTCTCGACCTCTTCAGGTTGTTAGTTTGGAGCCGCTGAACGGTGCGGTCACTTTGGCCGTTGGGTCCAAGCAGGATCATCCAGCAGGCGAGGGCTGGCGCTGGACCTACCTCAAACGACTAGGGGGTAGTCAGCCAGCCTTTGCGGTTCTTGCGTCTCCGACCACGCGGGCCGGCACGCCGGTGGCGATGGCAAAATCGGGGATATCACGGGTGACGACGGCGCCCGCCCCGATCAGTGCCCGCTCGCCGATAGTCACGCCCGGGGTGATGGTGACGTTGGAGCCGATGGAGGCGCCCTTCTTGACCAGGGTCGGCTCAACCTTCCAGTCGGCTTCACTCTGCGCGCTCCCGTCAAGGTTGGTGGCTCGGGGAAGCCGGTCGTTGGTGAACATCACCCCATGGCCGATGAAGACCTCGTCCTCGATGGTCACGCCTTCGCAGATGAAAGTGTGAGAGGAGATCTTACAGCGCTCGCCGACGTAGGAATTCTTCTGAATCTCGACGAAAGCGCCGATGCGCGAGCCATTACCGACCTGACAGCCATAGAGGTTTACGAGATTGGGGTGGTGGATCACGACCTCACCACACAGCACTACACTGTCCGAAATCGGCATCGCCTCCCCCTTGGAACTGTCTGTCTCGCGCCATCGCCTGCAAACGGACACCAGCCTCGGCGCGCCGCTGAAAGATCGGATAGCAGCGGCTGGTAGCAGTTTTTATGTAACCTGCGTTGTCGCTTGGCAAGCCTTGGCCACTCGGGATAAAAAATTTGGGCAGGCTGCGGCCAAGGGGGAAAAGATGCTGGAGACGATGCGACCTGAAACCGGGCCCCTCAGGTCCGAGGTGGCGCATATGCGCCACAATTACCAAGAGTTTCAGGGCCTTAGAAGTGAGGCTGAGCGCTGCCTGAAGACTGACGATCTCAACTCCGCGGCAGCCTATTTGGAAGCGGCGGTCACGCTTGCACGGAAGCGGCATTGCGGTTTCTATCGGTCCGAGCCGCTTGAACACATCCTGATCGAAATCGCGCGACGGACACTCGCCGCGGAGGCTGAGGCCACGCGACCGGCCCGAACGAAGATCGGCCGCGTGCTGCACGTGGCCACCGCTTTGAGCGAGGTCGGCGGCTTGACGCGGATGATGCGCCGTTGGATCGCCGCCGACGAGAGGCGTCATCACTCCCTGGCCCTCCTGCGCCATCCCGGGACGCCGCCCTCGTCGGTATGCAAGGCCGTGGAGGCTCGAGGCGGCCAGATCCATATGATCGGCGCGACGCGCGGCGGACCGGTCGAATGGGCCCGTGCGCTCCGGAAGTTGTCGCTCGACTTCGACCTGGTCGTTCTGCACGTCAGCAACGAGGACCCGACGCCGGGCATAGCCTTCGCTGACGAGCGCAACCGACCGCCCGTGGTGCTGGTCAACCACGCCGACCACGCCTTCTGGGTGGGACTCTCCGTGTGTGACCTGATCGCCAGTTCACGCGTGTCGGGCGAGCGGCTGGTGGTGGAACGGCGTGGGATTCCGGCGGAGCGTCACGCCATCCTGCCAATTCAGATAGATCTGCCGTTGCGCAAGCACAGCCGGGCCGAAGCGCGGCAGAGGCTTGGACTTCCGGCTGGCGGGCCGCTTCTGGTTTCCGTGGCTCGCGGCGTGAAGTATCGGACGATGGGCGGGGTCTCGTTCGCCGACATGCATGTCGAGGCGCTCCTGGCCCGTCTCGATGCGCGGTTGTTGGTCGTAGGGCCGGGGGAGCCGGCCGATTGGCAGGAAGCCATAGGGGCGACCGGCGGGCGGATCATGGGGCGGCCTGAAACGCCTGATCCTTCGCTGGCTTTCGAGGCGGCGGACCTCTACCTCGATTCCTACCCCTTCGTATCGATTACCTCGATGCTGGAAGCCGGCGGGTTGGGCGCAGCCTGCGTGACGCTGTTTCCGTATCCATCGGATGCGAACGTCATGAGCACCGATATGCCCGGGCTGGCGCCGACCATCGGCTTCGCCACCTCGATGGCGGACTATAACCATATCCTGGCGGAATGGCTCGCCGATCCGGAGGCACTGCGTCGGCGGGGCGAAGAAACGGCGGCCAATGTCAAGCGGCTGCACACGGCGCCAAATTGGCTCGAAAGCCTGGAGGCGCTGTACGCCAAGGCCCTGGCGATCCCGTCAGTCACGCCGCTGCGCCAGAGGTGCACGCCTGCGGACGAGGAGTTCTATGACGGTTATCCCGACATCCTGCTTAACGGGGTATTCGGTGAGTTCGACAGCGTCGAGGCGATCCTTAAGCGTTCAGTGCGCCTGATGTCGTTGCCGGAACGGCTCCGGATATGGCGGCGCTTGGCGCGGACCAAGGCTTTCGATGGGCCATGGGACGTAGTCCGCAACCTGCTGCCCGAATGGCTGCCCCGGTCCCTGAGCCGGCTGAAAGGCAGCAGCTGGGTGTGAGATTTTCAGTGGCACCGTTGCCCGATGGGCACGTCATGGGGCCGCGTCTGCGACGCTTGAACCAAAGACCGACCGATCTTTTCCGGGCGACCGGCGCCGCTTCGTCCCGATGCCACTCAATTTGAGCGCGATCGCCCGAAATGGGCTGCCAGTCAACGCAAGCGATCGGGCTTTACACCTTTTGATTTAGAGCCTTACCTTTTTCTTCTAATGAACAATTTGCGTTCGAAGTGATAATGCTACCGACGCCTCGGGTTTGACCTAGCGGTGTCGGCGCTGGACGTCGTAGCTGGCATGAGGCTTGCTGTTCGATACTGACAAAAGAACAGGGGGCGGGAACTGGATATGCTTGGGCGAGCGCCGAAGATCCTGAAGCGGGCTGTCCGCGCGTTCGGTGTCGAAAGGCGTCATCTGGTCGGCCCGCGCATGATCCTCGAACGTGAAGGCATGTCCGTCCTAGGCCGACGCGGTCGCCGTTCCAGGGGCCGGATCCTGGCCTATCACTCGGTCGGCCAGCCGCTGATGGATCACAACGACGTGCCGCCGAAGCTGTTCCGTCGCCAGTTGGAGTGGGCCCTGGCGCGGGGCTACCGGTTCGTCTCGGCCTCGGAGATCGCGCGGACGGGAGGCGATGCGATGGACCTCGCCATTACCTTCGACGACGGCCTGCGCAGCGTGATGACCAAGGCCGCGCCGATCTTGAAGGATTTCGCGGCGCCGTGGAGCCTCTTCGTGGTCACCGACTGGAGCGATGGCGCCTCGCCCTGGACCACCGATGAGGTTTTGGGCTGGCGCGATCTGGAGCGCCTGGCCGCAGACGGCGCCGAGATAGGCAGCCACTCCGCGACCCATCCCGATTTTGGACAGCTGGACGGCCCCGCCGCCCGGGAGGAACTGGGCCGTTCACGTGCTATGATCGAGGCCCGGCTCGGCATTGCGCCGACGTCGTTCGCAATCCCGCTCGGCCAGTCGGCCAATTGGACGCCGGTCGCCATGCGGGAGGCCAGGGCAGCAGGTTATGATCTCGTCTACGCCCAGGCCGAGGAGACGCGTGCCCCTGGCACCATTGCAAGGACCTTCATCACACGCTTCGACAACATGCGGGTGTTTTCGGCGGCCCTGTCGGGGGTCTTCGATCGATGGGAGGAGTGGGGGTGACTGAAGCGCGCATCATCTCGGTCGTCGTCCCGACCCGCGACCGTCCGCAATTGCTGGACCAGGCGCTGGCGAGCATTCGCTCGCTGGAAGGCCCGGACCTGAGGTTTGAGATTCTGGTTGGCGACAACGGCTCCAACCATCACGACACCGGCACGGTGACGCAGGCTTACGGCGCGCGGCACCTCATCGTGACGACGGCGGGCGCCGGCGCTGCGCGCAACGCGGCCATGCGGGCGGCCACGGGGGAGTTTGTTGCTTTTCTGGACGACGACGACGTCTGGACCGAGCAACATGTACGTCCGCACTTGCAACTCTTCGACCGCAGTCCGGAGGTCGAGGCCGTCTTTGGTCAGGTGGTGATGACCAATCCTGATCTGCGGCCGATCGCGTCTCCCATCCCCGATGACGTACGCCCCGACGGCGATTACCTGAAGATGATGCTGGATGGCTATTTCCCGCAGATCGGAGCCACGATAGCGCGGATTGGGGTACGCGACGCCTATGGTTATTTTGACGAGGCCCTGCTGGCCGACCAGGACTGGGACTGGCATTTGCGCGTCGCCCGCGGGGGGAATATGGAGCACGTAGCCGTGCCTTGCGTCTTGTTCCGCCAGCGTCCGTCGGGATCCTACGATGCCCTGGTCCTGAGCCGGATACCCTATACGCGCAAGGTGTTCATGCGGCATGCCATGCCCGTCTGGCGCAAGTGGCGCTCGCCGAAGGAGTGGTTGCATTCCTATTTCGCCACGCTTTTGGGGTTCTACACCTATTTCGCCGACGCGGCGGTAGAGCGCGCGGCCAAGGGGGATGCGAAGGGCGCGCGGTTCGCGGTGCGTCATGCCCTGCTTGTGTTTCCATTCCGGGCGGTAAGGCAACTCGTCGCGCCGACACCGTTGCGCGCGGCGTTCTTATGGTCGATCGGCCTGGGCACGCGCCCGCCGTATGCCGGGAACGCGGCGCTGGACTGACGGCATACACCTTAAGGATCGGATGGCATGCAGGACGCCAAGGATGCGCCGAAGATTGGCCCCTGTGCCCCAGTCATTAGCGTCGTCATCGCCACGCACAACCGCAGTCACGATGTCTTGGAGAATGTCGAAGCGCTGCTGCCGCAATGCGTGGGCCAGCCGGTAGAGGTCATCGTCATCGACAGCGCCTCGGCGCCGGCGCACGCCGAGGTGCTGGAGAACCTCAAGGCGCGCGAGGGGCTGAGCTTCATCCGGCTCGACGAGCCCGGCGTCGCCCGGGCACGCAACAGGGGTTTCGAGGCCGGCAGGGGTGAATGGATCGCGCTTTTGGACGACGACGCTGTGCCGCGCCCCGGCTGGGTAGAGGCGGCGATCATCCACGCGGCCCGCTGCGACGTCCAGACCGCCATCCTGGCCGGGCGGGTGGTCCCGCGCTGGCCAGACGATGCAGGTAGCCTCGAAATACCCCCCGGCCGGCTCGGGCCGCGCGCGCGCCTGTTGTTGTCGGTGGTCGATGAGGCCGGCTTTCGGGACACCACCGATCGTCCCATCGGCGTCGGCGCTAACATGTTGTTCCGTCGCAGCGCCCTCAAGGTGCGTGGCGGGTTCGACGTCGCGAGCGGTCGGGTCGGCTCGAACCTGGCCAGCGGCGAAGAAGCCCAGATGATGACCGACCTGATAGGGGCCGGCTATCGCTGCTGGTATTCGGACGCCTTCGTAGTGGACCACAAGGTGCATGCCGGCCGCCTGACGCGCGCATGGCTCACGGAACGCGCCCGCAAGGAAGGCGAAGTGGAGCTGAGGGGCCTGAAAACGCCGGGCCAGAAGGTAGGGCGCGCGATCAAGATGCTCATCGCCACTCCGCTGCTGGCCATGCTTCAGTTGCTCGATCGGCCCGAGCACGAATATTACCTGCGCCTGAACCACAATCTTGGCCTGCTGCTGAAGCTGTTCGCCCCAGCGCGCTGAGCGTTCAGGCGGTGGCCAGTGCGGCTTTCGGCGTCGCCTGGTGGGCCCAGGCCATGACTGGTCGTTCGAAGAACCGCCAGGAAACTGTCGCCAGTCCGATGGTTGCTAAAAGCTCGATCAGGGCCGATATCCAATCCGGCGTTTCGAGCACAACACCAAATTTCCCAGCTACCGCCTCTACGTTGTAGAAATGTATGAACTCGTGGAGGATGTAACAGCCGTAGCTGATGCGTCCGAGGTCGCGCAGGGGCCAGGTCTCCAGAAAGGCGACGAAGCGCGAGGCCTGGTTCCGGGCGATCTGAAAGATCAGCAGGGTGGCCACTACCGCGGCCGCTGGTGAATAGGTCCGCCAGACGCCGACATCGAGCAGAACGGTCAAGGGAGCAATGAGAAGGGCGAGCGCGATTGCGGTCTGGGCCGGCGTCGAGACCAGCCATCGCGGCGCTTGTCGATGGAGATTCAGGCCTGCGAGGCCACCCAGCGCCAGGTAGCCGAAGCGAACCACGGAGTTCAAGTCGACGGTCAAGGCCGAGGCCCCAGCCAATTGAAGGCCCACCAGATTGACGAGGCCGAGAGCCATGACGGCAGCGCAAATCCAACCTGCGATCTTGCTCGGGGTGAACAGCAGCAGTGGCGCGAACAGCAGATAGAACTGCTCCTCGATTGCCAGTGTCCAGAAATGACCGAAATGTCCCACCCAGTGGCCGGTCGTGAACACATAGATATTCGTGACGTAGAGCAGCATGGCCAAAGGCGCGCCGCCTTCGAAACCGTCAAAGTGAACGAACAGCGAGGCAATCAGGAAGAAGCCGATCGTCGCGTAGTAAACGGGGAATATCCTGGCCGCGCGTCGAACATAAAAGCGTCTCAGGCCCGAGAATGCCGTCGTGTCGCCCGCCTCGACCGCGACCCGCGTGCGCACCAGGATGCGGGTGATTAAGAAGCCGCTAAGAGCAAAGAAGAGCATTACCCCGGCGCTGCCGAGGGAATCATACGTTCCTTTGTTGATCTTGTGACTGATGAACACAAAGATGAAAGCGATCGCACGCAGGCCGTCGAAACCATTGATGCGGTGTTCGTCGTCGAGTCGCATCGGCCGTAGTTCCCACCCGTCTCTATTGTATGGCTGCTGGCCGGCCGAGGGACAAGGCCGCGATCTTGCTGCTGGCCTCGACGCCTTCCCGCGCGGTCAATCTGGCGCCCAACCGCAGGAACGGTCGCTCGAAGAAATGCCAGGAGACGGTCGCCAGGCCGATGGTCAACACAAGTTCGATGGGAGCCGAGAGCCAGTCCGGCGCTTGGAATACGACGCCGAACTTCCGGGCCGCTGCCTCGATGTTGTAGAAATGAATGAACTCGTGGAAGATGTAACAGCCGTAGCTTATGCGCCCCAGGCTGCGCAGGGGCGAGGTCTCCAGAAGGGCGACGAAACGCGAAGCCTGGTTCCCCGCGATCTGGAAGACCAGAAGCGCGGCCGTAGCCGAGATCGCCGGCGCGTAGACGCGCCAGACAATCTCGTCCTTGAGGACAGTGAGAGGCACGATGAGAAGGGCGAGGGCGGCGATGGCCTGGGCCGGCGTGGAGACCAGCCATGCCGGCACCCGTCGGTCGAGGCTCAGTCCTGCCAGACCGCCCAAGGCGAGATAACCAAAGCCGGTCATGGGGTTCAGGCCGATGACCTTGGCCGATGCTCCGACCCATTCGAAGCCCGCCTGGGTGACGAGACCCAGAACCACGAATGCAACGCAGATGTGCCTGGCGACCTTGCTGGGTGTGAAAAGCAGCAAGGGTGCGAACAACAGATAGAATTGCTCTTCGATCGCCAGTGTCCAGAAGTGGTTGAAATGGCCTACCCAGTGGCCGGTCGTGAACACATAGATGTTCGTGGCATAGAGCAGCATGGCTAGGGGCGCGCCGCCTTCGAACCCATCGAAGTGAACGAACAGCGACGCGATCAGGAAGAAGCCGATTGTCGCGTAGTAGACGGGGAATATCCTGGCCGCGCGTCGAATATAAAAGCGTCTCAGGCCCGAGGGTGCCGTCGTCTCGCCCACCTCGACCGCCATCCGCGTGCGGACCAGGATACGGGTGATCAAGAGGCCGCTCAGCGCGAAGAAGAGCATTACCCCGTCGCCGCCGAGGGATCCATACGTCCCTTGATGGAACTTGTGGCTGATGAATACGAAGATGAAGGCGATCGCGCGCAGGCCATCGAAACCCCTTATGCGGTTTTCGTCGTCGAGTCGCATCGGCCGTAGCTCCGGACGCATCTATCGCGTGGCCCTTTGCCAACCTGGGGACAAGGCAGCGGTCGCGCTGCTGGCCTCGGAGCCCTCCCGCGCGGTCAATCTGGCGCCCAACCGCAGGAGCGGTCGCTCGAAGAAATGCCAGGAGAGCGTCGCCAGCGCGACGGTGATGACAAGCTCCAGTGCCGGTTGCACGACTGGCGGCGCGTCGATGTCCATGTGCAGTTTATGGAACACCGCCTGGACGTCATAGAAATGGATGAACTGGTGCAGGACGTAGAAGGCGTAGCTCACCCGGCCGAGCGAGCGCAGCGGCCACAGGTTGAGGAAAGCCACGACCGGCGTCTGTTGGTTGCGCGCGATCTGGAACAGGAATAGGCCTGCAACGGTACAGGTCAGCGGCCCCCAGACGTTCCATTCACCCCGGAAGTATCCGAAGACCAGCGGGATGGCGATCAGCGCAAGGCCACCCGCCGCCTGGCCATGCGCACTAACCAGCCACGCCGGCGGCTTGAAGTTCTTCAAGGAAGCGAAGAAGCCGCCAAGGCTCAGCATGCCGAAGGCGATCAGCGGATCGACGTGGATCGCATTCGGGTGGGTCTTCACCGACACAAGCCAAAACAGCATGGCCGCGCCGGCGAGCATGAAGCCGATGCAAATCCGAGCCAGGTTTTTACGCGAGGTGAACAGCAGGATTGGCGCGAAAAGGAGGTAAAACTGTTCCTCCGCCGACAACGACCAGAGATGAGCGAAATGGCCGTGGTCGCCGGTCGGTGTCATCTTGAAATAGATGTTGGTGCCATAGACGGCGTAGATTGTCGCTTCCATGCGCGAGAAGCCGACAAACGAGGTGAACAGCGACCCCAGGGCGAAAACGCCTAGACAGGCGTAGTAAAGCGGGAAGATGCGTAGGCTGCGGCGTAGATAGAAGTCACCCATCGATCGCCAACTCGACTGGACGCCTGCTTCGACCTTTCCGCGCATCTCCGATAGGATAGAGGAGATCAGCATGCCACTGAGCACGAGGAAGACCCAGACGCCGACGGAGCCATAGGCATAGTGGTGCGGCAAGGTTGTCTTGTGGCTGATGAAGACCATCAGCACCGCGATCGCCCGGACGCCGTCGAAGCCGGCGATACGGTCTTCCGCCGGCCGGGCAACCGCCTTGGCCGGGCGGGCGACGAAAATCTCACCCTGATCAATCGTTGTCATAGATCATTGCTCGAGCCGATACTCCGCAACCGAAACATGCTTCCAGCCGGGGCGGTCAGATTTTCCGAAATTATAAGCGCCTAACCTTCTCTCCCATCAATTCGACCAGAAGGCGTAGGCTCTGGGCGTGACCCCAGGTACGTCATGCCAAATCGAGATTCTGAAATGTTCCTTAGATAGCCGCCCAATGGTCGCCCGACCTCGCAAGTCCTTCTGGTCAAGAGTGATCGTCAGGCGCGTCTTGTCCGGGTGGAAGGGGTCTCGAAGCTGAGAAGCATCGAGATTGGGGCGAGCTGCCAACTGACCGAAAGCGGTATCCTATCGTCGATCATCACAGGATCCCAATGCGCCCGGCTCGCGGGCCGTGGTTGCTGATATCCCACAATAGGTGAAGGTGAGCGACCGACCTTATCGTGGTACGACGATTGAAACTTCTAACGCCGAGATAAAGCTCCGTTCACCTGAGGGTGGTCACCACATGATTCCGATCATCAAGCCCACGTTGGATGGGGCCGAGGCAGAGGCGGCGCGCCGCGTCATCTTGTCCGGCTGGGTCACGCAAGGTCCCGAGGTTGCGGCCTTCGAGACGGAGTTCGCCACCTTCACGGGTGCGCCGCACGCCGCGGCCGTCTCGAACTGCACCACCGCTCTGCACCTGGCCTTGCTGGCGGCCGGGGTGAAGCCCGGCGACGAGGTAGTTACGGTCAGTCACTCCTACATAGCCACCGCAAATTCGGTGGCCTACTGCGGCGCGATCCCGGTCTTTGTCGACATCGATCCGGTCACCTACAACATCGACCCGGCCCTGATCGAGCGCGCACTGTCGGCCAAGACCAGTGCGATCCTTGTCGTCCATCAAATGGGCTTGCCCTGCGACATGGCCGCGGTGGTCGATATCGCCAACGCCAAGGGCTTGCCCGTGATCGAGGACGCTGCCTGCGCCAGTGGCAGCGAGATCCTCTGGGACGGCCAATGGGAGAAGGTCGGGAAGGTGCACGGGGACGTGGCGTGCTTCTCTTTCCACCCGCGCAAGATCATGAGCACCGGCGACGGCGGCATGTTGACTACCAAGCACGCGGACTGGGCCGCCAAATTCAAGCTGTTGCGCCAACACGGCATGAGCGTGCCCGACACGGTCCGCCATGGCTCGGCCCAAGTGATATTCGAGACCCACCCAGTGCTCGGCTACAACTACCGTATGACAGACATCCAGGCCGCTGTCGGCCGCGAGCAGCTCAAGCGCCTGCCCGGCATCGTGGCCCGCCGCCGCGAGCTGGCCACCCGCTACGCCGAATTGCTCGGCGAGGCGCGATGGCTGGGCCTTGTTCGCGAACCGTCCTACGCGCACACCAACTGGCAGAGCTTCTGTGTCCGTCTGCCGGACTCGGCCGATCAGCGCACTGTTATGCAGGCCATGCTGGATGCTGGTATCGCCACCCGCCGCGGTATCATGTGCGCCCACCGCGAGGAGGTTTATGCCTCCCAACCCCTGTGCATGCCCCTGCCGGAGTCGGAGGCAGCCCAGGATCATGCCATCGTCCTCCCGCTCTATCCGCAAATGACCGACGAGGATCAACAGAAGGTCGCCTCGACACTGATCAAGGCCACCAGGGTTCCAAGCCCACGGCCCATGACTCCAATTCTGGAATTCAGGCAGGATATGATGGCGGGTCCGCATCGCGTCCGGTCTCATCGAAGGTGAGCGATAGGAATGGCGAGCGTCCGGCGCGCGGTGGTCGCGGTCTATTTCGAGAAGTATGCCACCCTTATCCTCAATTTCGTGACGCTCTACGTCTCGTCTCGGCTTTTGACGCCAAACGAAATCGGCGCTGCCTTTCTTGGCGCAAGTCTCGTCGCGCTTGCCGAGGGTCTGCGGGACTTCGGCGTCACCAACTACATCGTCAGCGCCGAAAAGCTCTCGAAGCAGGAAGTCCGCACCTCCTTCACCATGATGCTTGCGGTCGCCATCGTCCTTACAGCCGCCTTCGTCGCGACGGCGAGCCTCTACGCCGACTTCGCTCATGAACCGCGCGTGGAGAACTTCGTCCGCGTCGTGGCGTTCGGCTATCTGTTCTCCAGCATCGGTTCGCCGATCGTGGCTCTGCTTCGACGCGACCTGAGGTTCTGGGATATCGCGGCCATCAACCTGGGTTCGGCCCTGGTCGGCAATATCACCACCACCGGCCTGGTGATGATGGGCGTCGGCTATATGAGCTTCGCCTGGGGCTCGCTGAGCTACCCGCTCTCCACCTTCGTCTTCGCCATCCTCATGCGCCCGGACCTGTCCATCTTCCGGATCGAGTTCACCAAATGGCGCGAGATTCTGGCCTTTGGCGGTTTCAATACCGCGACCGGCCTCCTGAACGCCCTCGGCGATGTCATCCCGACCTTCATGCTGGGTCGAGCCAGCGGCAGCACCGATGTCGGTCTCTACAGTCGAGGCCAGCAGGTCACGGCGATGCCCAGCCGCCTGTTCATATCGGCTATCTCAGCGGTGGCTCTGCCAGGATTCGCCGCCCATGCGCGCACGGGGCGGCCCCTCAAGGATCCCTATCTCAAAGCCGCCGCCAGCCTGACCGCGTTCCACTGGCCGGGCTTGGTAATGGTTATCCTCTTCGCCTATCCCCTGGTCCACATCATGTTGGGACCGCAATGGGACACCTCGATCCCGTTGGTGCAGGTGATGGCGGCGGCCACCATGCTCTATTTCCCCGTACCCCTGATGTTTCCGGCCCTGGTGGCCACCGGTGGGATCCGTGACTCGGCCAAGGCCTGGATCATCTCCCTGCCGATCACCAGCCTGATCATGATCCTGGCGGCCCAGCATGGCCCCTTCGTTCTGGCGCTGTCGATCTTTGCCACCACGCCGATCCAGGTGGGCGTCGGCCTCTGGTTCCTGATGCGCCGGCTGAAATTGAGCGTCGGCGAATATCTGCGCGCGCTGGCGCCCAGCGCCACGGTCACCCTCGCCACGGCGCTAGGCCCGCTTGTCGTGATTGGGTGGAATGGCTTCGACATGAACATATCGGTCTTGCAGGCTGTCCTGGGCGGTGGCCTCGGCGGAGTGTTCTGGTTGCTGGCCATGGGTTGGAGCCATCATCCCTTCGCCGCCGAACTGGCTTATCTGCTGGGCAGGGCCCAGGCTTTGGCGCCCACCCGCCTGCACGCGCCCCTCGACTTCATCCGGCGCTTCCTGGATGAGGAGACCGAACAGGGACAGGAGCATGCGCCGGGCCACGCAGGCGGCGAAATCAATATTGCCGCCCGTCGGAATGGCATGCAATCTGCTTGGACTGTGATCAAGGGGCGGACCGGCCGCCTCTTCGAACGATCGCCTGTATGGCCGACAAGCAGGGGCGGCAGGGGTATCGGTGATGGGTCACTCTGATGTCATGGATTGCGGCGGCGTGAACGCCGGCGGCTCGGGCTTGAAGCATCCGCTGGGCTATGTCGCCGCGGCCGCCGTGATCTCCGTTGCCCGCATCGTCTCCCGATTGACGACGCGGGGCGTCCATATCGCCTGGTTCGATGCCTGGAACTCGACTCTCGACCAGGCCTTGGACGCCTTGCCCGCCATTCCCGGCTGTGACCGAGATCTTTATCGCGAGCTCACCCAGCCCACGAGTGTCCAAAAGTGCCACGCTCTGGCGACGCAGAACGGCAGGCCGACCGCGCTCATCTCCCTGCGGCGGAGACAGACCTTTTGGGAGCCAGTCACCTACCAAACCCTTCCGGGTGTGATCGCGCCTGCCCGCTCGCAGGAGGCATTGGGTCAAGCGCTGCGCGCCCTGGGCGCCGAGGTGCGGATCGAAGCTGGCCTCAACAAAAGCGTCACGGACCTCAATCCACGATCCCACTGGATCCAGAACAGCTACCGCGTCGACCTGCGGGACGATTATGAGGCCCACTGGACCCGCAATCACCGCAGCAGCGTCCGTCGGGCCCGCAATCGATGCGACGCGTTCATGACGCAACGCATCGACGGCGCGGGCGACTTGGAATGGTGTGTGGATCAATGGCAACGCACGTGGGAGAACGACGCGGCCGCAGAGACCGTTGCCGCTGAAGACCGAAAACGTTTCTGGCCCGCTTTTGTCCAGCGCCAGAACACCGGTGACCTCCTACAGTTCCGGACGGTTCAACTGCTTGACGGCGACAGACGAACGGCCGGCCAGGTCCTGATGTGCTCAGGGGACAGAGTAGTTCTGCAATGCGCCGCACGCGATCCCGCCTACGACGAATACTCCGTCGGCAAGCGAGTGTTGGACTCCGTCATCGCCTGGGCGGCGGCAGCCGGGTTCCATTACTTCGATCTTGGCTCAGGCGGCGACTATAAGCAGAATTGGGGTGGGCCCGTGGCCGGACGTTACGGCGCAATCTTTCGTCCCAGAGCGATCGGTGCGCTCTATCGGCTCGGACTTCTTTGACTTCGCTGAAGCCAAAAAGACAGCTCCGGAGCCTCTAATTCGAAATTGCTGATATTTCCATGGCTCCGGCCGGAAGCGCCACTCACGGGGCTGGCCGGGCCAGACGGTCAGGCAATTGTGCCCAAGGGCTGTCGGGCGGCTTGCGAAGACTTCCCGACCCGAGTAGGCGCGCGCGGCCCGGCGCCGTTGGGGTTGGGACTAAGGACGCCGGGCCTGACCGGCAGGATCCTCTAATTCTGCGCGCCGGCGCGTAAAGATATATGCTATTGATAATATAACAAAAATTCATCCAAACGAATGACAGAGGAGTAGAAGGCGCGCAGCAAGATTGCCCCCTGCCTACCACTCGAAAGACTGCTGGGCCTTTAGGCCATGTTGTCAGCGACAAACTGGCTGACGTCGCTGTAAGCCTCTTGTCAATTGCTGCGCGGAACGGCCGCCGAAATGCTTTATAACGGTCGCGGCACTTGGTGCCGCAGCGCGTCTCTTCAAGCAGGCCGCCGCCGTAGACCATGCTGGGCGATGTTTGCGATGGGCGCGCCGTACAAGAGCGGGTAGGGGCTGTCTCGCGGATCGGAAACGGCGCGGAAATGGTTCGCGACCGCCAGCCGACGAGGTCGTTTCCGCGCACAACTCATGCTCGGCCGTTGTCTGTCAAAAGCATGGCCGGCGAATACGACCCAGCTGCTGGTCGCATCGGCTGGAGCGAGCGTCGGCTCAGGGCCTTGATGATATCTCGAGCGAGCTTGCCGGCTTTCGAGCCGGATCTGGTGGGGCGCCAGGCACAGGCACGTTACGCGCGGTGAGCTCCAAAGCGCTGAGGCGCCTGTCGCTCAATTCTTGATGTACTCGGGGTCGAATCCGGCGAACTTCGTCAGACCGGGAGAATCGAGCAGTCGGACATGGCCTTGGCGGAATTCGAGAAACTTCCGCTCGCGAAGATCGCGCAGCATTCGATTGACATGGATCGGAGTAAGGCCAAGGGCGTCAGCGAGGTCGTACTGGGTGAGCGGACAGTCGAAGCCGTTGTGGTCGACCGCGCCAACCCGCTGCAGGCGCACTGTCAGCTCAAGTAGCAAATGTGCCGTCCGCTCAAGGGCCGTACGTCGCCCCACGTTGGCAAGATGCTGGGCTATGATCGCGCTTCTGCGTACGAGAGACCCAACGATGAACGAGAACAGATGCGGCGATTTCATCGCGGCAGCCGTCAATGTCTTGGTGGGGGCCACCAGCAGCGAAAGTTCGGTTTGAGCCAGGAACGTTTCCACAGAGCCGCTCCCATGTGATTGAGGCAGAACGACATCGCCAGTCAGGGCAAAATCCAGAATCTGTCGCTGTCCCCCCGGAAGCTCATGGGAAATACAGCCCCAGCCCGACTCGACGACGTAGATACGATCGTTGCTGTCACCCTGGCTGAAGATCACCGAGCCGGCTTGATATCGCTTCGTGGCGAATCCGAGAGTCTTGATCAGGGCAGCGTCGTCGTCGTTGAGTCCAACATATGACGGACGTTGCTCGTCACCTCTGGAAAAAGAACTTGAAGCGTACGCCACCCGCACCCCCTTCCGCTTCCATGTGTACCCTCCTACAATTCATCGATATGTAAAATTTCACATGATGAGCGCCTATTTAGACCTTAGCTAAGGAAGGTATAGTGACGCCAATCTCTGCTCGCAATCTGGCCTGAAAATGGGCCATCAGTCGATTGATGCCACTTAGATCTGATGCCGTCTATGATTTACTTCTCTTAAAACTCTCCCTCATTGACTCAACTATCTCGCTGGCAACGAGACAGCTCCGATTGTCCGCCTGGTCGGCGGCATTGCGCAATGTCAGCGACGCATCTCTTAACAGTCCCCTGATCTCCGCCGGCGACAACACCTCCGAGGCCTCAAGCTCCAAAAGAACAGATTCACTCACATGCAGCGCGGCAAGCGCTACCGCTCGCGGTCTCGTCGCCAACAACTTGAGCAGATCACCACTGCGCCTGTCTCGCGATTTCTTTTTTGCCATAGTGCCTTAATGCCGGGACAAAAAGTTTCTAATTTCCAACGTCTTGACGAGCTTGCGCAGTCCAGGAAGACCGAGTGGATAGACGACCTTTTCACTTTAAGGCGTAGTCGATGGATAACGGTATCCCAGTTTTCAGCGGTAACCCAGAGGCAAAGGTATACCCAATTAGCGGTAGCTAGCGTCCTTCGGCATCACGATGGCAGGGATGAGAGGCATCCTTTGGAAATCTGCTGCCGTTGCGAAGAGAGCTTGCGTTGGGCTCCTTAGCCGTAACCCTGCTTTGGGACAGGGCTGTTGTTTCTCTGAGAAGCTAGCCGGAACGGTTGAACCTGTCCTTCGGTCTTGTCGAGATACTGCATCAGCGCCGTCACCAGATGGTAGAAGATGCTGGCAGGTACCTCTGTCGCGAGCGATCGGCCGCGCTCGTCGATCCTGTCCACCCAAAGGCCGAGCGGTGCGGGGTCGATGTGCCATCGGAAAAGCCGCGCGACACGGGCTTCGATCTCGGGTTTCAGGTCTGGTCCACCGATGTCGTCCAATGCTATCGCAGCCTTGATAGCCTCGCATTGCGGCCAGCTGCGCGATAGCCTGTCGAGAGGCATCCCTTGCCTCGACACGGCCGCATACGCAAGTCCCGTGGCCCGGTTCAATCCGCTGGCGACCGCCGACGAATAGAGTTTCCTTGCATAGGCCGCCAGATCTTTTTGCCCGCTGGCTCGCGCGAAATCGATGAGCAGGGAGGCCCATTCGAAATGGTGCCCCGGTTCGGTCCACTGTCCCTTGTCTCCGGGCAATTGCAGCCAGTCGGCATCGAAATATTCGCCGAGCGTCCAACTCTCCTGGTCGAAGAAATGGCAGCGGAAGAGGTCGATGACCCGAGCCGCCCGGCGCAGATATGCACGATCGCCGGTTGCAGCATGCCAGGCAAGGAAAGATTCAAGCATGTGCATGTGCGGGTTGGAGGACCGGACTCCGTTCCAGCCGGGTGTCTCCAAGAAACCATTCAGGCTGCCATCCTCAAGGTGTGAGTCGATGAAACGAAATGTCTCTTGCGCAAGTTGAAGAGCAGCCTGGTGGCCACATCGGTAGGCATGGGCAAGCGCCAGGAGCACGCAGGAATGATCGTAGGCATCTTCCACTGGATCGGCCACGCTTCCATTGGAATTGAGGGTGCGCACCCAGCCACCACGGTCGGTCCGGCCATATTTTGCGATGAAGTTGATACCATGATCGATCAGCTTGTCAGCAGGGCCGCTCCAACCACGTTCCTTGGCTACCGCAAAAGCATAGATCTGGCGGGCCATCGTCCGAAGCCGCTTGGGTTTGCCCAGTGGCCTCGCATCGAAACCCAGGGCTTCGTGGAAGCCGCCGTGCACAGTGTCGACTCCTGCTGTTGACCACAGCGGAAGGGTCTCGTTGAAAAGCCAGTGCTCGACACGCTTGCGCCATGACCCGCTGACGATGACCCGGTCTTCCGAGGCCGTGAACTTCGTCTCGAGACGTCCGCTCTTCTCCAGTTGCTCGACGACCTTCTTCACATTCTGGCTGTGGCTGACCGGCGCTACGAAAATTGCGTCAGGCGTTGCGACCACCGCCACATCCTTCATTCCAATCACGGTCAGCAGCCGACCTTGGCTTCTGAGGTAGGAGCTATCGCAATCCATGGCGATGACATCGCCCATCACAACGTTGCCGTCGCCGTCCGCGGGACCGGACTCCAGCAACGATTGCCAAGACCCAAGGTCGTTCCAGCGGAAGGAAGCCGTCACCATCGCGATGCCCTGCGCATGTTCCATGACCGCGTAGTCGATCGACGTGCTGGGGACTGTGGAGTAGAAGCCTTGGGGCAGGTAGAGACCAGAGACATCGGCTCGGGCAGCCCTGAAGGCGCGTTCTGCGGTATCCCAGATTTCCGGCTGAAACGCGCTGAGAGCTCTCTGCATGGTGTCGGCGCGAAACAGGAAGATGCCAGCATTCCAATAGAACCTTCCCGACGACAGATATTTTTGCGCGGTCTCGATGTTCGGCTTTTCGACAAAGCGTGAAACCGCGGCTGCGCCACCGCCATTGGCGGCAACCTCGATGTACCCATATCCGGTCTCCGGATGTGTGGGCTTGATCCCGAACACGACGATGCTTCCTGAGGCGGCGGCGGGCATCCCGGCCTCGACGGTCTCCCAGAACTGCGTCTCGGTCGATATCTGATGGTCGGATGGGACCACGAGCGCGAGTGCATCCTTGCCGTGCTCCGAAATCGTCTGCAGTGTCGCTATAGCGACCGCCGCGGCCGTGTTGCGGCCTAAGGGTTCGAAGATCGGCTTTCCGCCATTCAGCCCGAGCGGACTTATGTCGGAGATGACCCGTTCGGCATGACGTTCGGACGCAATCAGATAGATCGGCGTCTCGCTGTTCGGCCACGCCTTCAGGCGGCGGACCGTTTTCGCCAGCATGGAACCATCCCCCGACAGATCGTGGAATTGCTTAGGATTGTCTTCGCGCGAGAGCGGCCACAGCCGAGACCCGACACCCCCGCTCATGACAAAACTTACGATCCGATGTGCCATGCTTCAGTTCCTCTCAGAATGTCTGGTTGTAGGCTCCGACCTCCGGATTCCGGCGCAGCACCGTGTCGATCGCCTCGAACATTTGTCGCCGCCGCTCCGACGAGACGGGGCTTTCAACGACAACAACAATCTCGGGCTTGTTCGACGACGCTCTGACCAGACCCCAGGTGCCGTCTTGAGCCACGACGCGCACTCCATTGACAGTGACCAGGTCAGCCACTGGCTGACCTGCGAACTCTACCCCGTCCCCCTTCATTTTCAGGAAGTCGCCGACGACCTTGTCGACCACGCCGTATTTGACTTCGTCGGGACAATGGGGCGACATCGTTGGTGTGCCAAAAGTCACGGGCAGGGCGCGGTACAGTTCGGCCAGCGTCTTTCCTGGATTCCGGTCGAGCATCTCGCAGACGGCGATCGCCGTGACGAGACCGTCGTCGTAGCCGCGCCCGATCGGTGGGTTGAAGAAGAAGTGTCCCGACTTCTCGAAGCCGGCGATTGCGTTGAGCTCGGCGACCCGACGCTTGATGTATGAATGACCCGTTTTCCAGTAGTCCGCCCGTGCACCGTTTTGCGCGAGAACGGGATCCGTCATGAAAAGTCCGGTAGATTTCACGTCCACGACAAAGGTGGATTGTGGATGCAGGCTGGAGATGTCTCGCGCCAGCATGACCCCGACCTTGTCGGCGAAGATCTCGGTCCCCTCATTGTCCACCACGCCGCAGCGGTCGCCGTCGCCGTCGAAGCCGAGACCCAGGTCAGCGCCGGTCTCCAGAACCTTGTCCCGGATGGCGTGCAGCATCTGCATGTCTTCGGGATTGGGGTTGTAACGCGGAAACGTGTGGTCGAGTTCTACGTCGAGCGGGATTACGTCACAGCCGATCTTCTCCAGCGCCTGCGGCGCGAACGCGCCAGCCGTCCCATTGCCGCAGGCGACGACCAGGCGGAGCTTTCGGCGAACGTTCCTTCCGGCGGTCAAGTCCTCGATGTATGCCTCACGAACATCGGACACGAATGTATAGCTGCCGCCACCGACAAGGTCGAAGTCGCCGTTCAGCACGAGCGTCTTGAGGGCTGTCATTTGGTCAGGGCCGAAAGTGAGCGGCCTCTGCGCACCCATCTTCACTCCGGTCCAGCCGTTCTCATTGTGAGAGGCCGTAACCATCGCGACTGATGGAGCGTCGAGTGCGAACTGGGCGAAATAGGCGGTCGGGGAAAGCGCCAAGCCGATGTCCTTGACGCGTGCGCCAGCCGCCATCAGCCCTGAAACCAGGGCCATCTTTATGGAGATGGAATAGCTGCGAAAGTCGTGACCGGTGACGATCCCAGGATCGACGCCCATGCGGCGTATCAGAGTACCGAGACCCATGCCCAGTGCCTGGGCGCCCATCAAGTTGAGCTCGGGCTCCTTCTCCGAGCCGGGATGGCCGAACCACCAGCGCGCGTCATATTCTCGGAAGCCGCTGGCTTTGATGAGCGCATAGTTCTCGAACGCGAATGTGTTCGGCTTGGCCTGGCTGACTATCTTTAGGGTCACGGCTACCGCTCCGAAATTGCCGCCGCATGGCTAGCATGGTGGTCGGTCCCGGCCCATTCATGAATTCGGGTAGCCCTACACCCCGGTTCGCGCCCCATCATCCAATAGGTGATACCGATCGGTGATCGAAAGGATGTCTCGCCTGGTCGTGGCCATTGGGTATCGTACCGTGGGTTCCCCCCTATTGGGCGCCGACATCAATTGTGGCCGCATGATGCCGCTGACATCTCTCAGGTTGGTTTTTCGGAAGCATGTCGATGACAGGCGCTTCAGGAGCTTGGCACGCGCGCTCGATGGCATTCAGCCGAAGATCGAAAAAGAGTCGGAGCAACTTCGCCGTGCCCGGAAGCGGATGATGGACTGCGCGGCTTTTTCCCTCGAGGCGATGGAGAATGGCGAGCGGAGCGAAAGCATGTCGGCGAAACTCGATACGCTCGCGCGGGACCTTGCGGCCAACAAGGCTCGGCAGTTGTTGCTGGATCAGCAGATGTCATTTTTGGCCAGAATAAGGGTCGGCCTGCCGAAACCTTCTCCGCTCCCATAGGACGTAGGTCTACGCCAATTGGTGGCGTTTACCTTCCTCCTCGCCCGGGTAGTCTTTTTAGAAGCTTGGCATCGCGGGGCCGAATATCATGAAGCTGCAGCATCAGGGCGGCGCGCACGAAGGGCCCCCCTTCATGCGCGTCGAAGACGTTGAATGAACCGCTTGTTCGCCAGTCAGTGGCCCTTGGCAACCAATCAGCACGCCAATGCCGGGCAAGAATTCATCAGCCTCTCGGACATAACCGGATTTCTGAGGCATTACGTCGGCACAATCGCTGCATGCCTTGCCGCGGCTCTTTTGGTCGCATGGTTTTACAATTCGACCACTGATTCGGTCTTCACCGCAACCACGCAAATATTGATCGAACCGAGGCTTCCGCAGCATTTGCAGGATGGCGGCGAAGTAAATCTATCATTGGACACCGCGCAGATCGAAAGTCAGATCGCGGTAATGCAGTCTGAAAAGATCGCTTCGATGGTCATCGACCAACTGAAGCTGATCGAGGACACGAATTTCAATCATCCTGAGACGCCGATATTACAAGAGAGATTCAGAAAGATAAAAGACAAAATAGTGAAAGCTTTGGGAATTCAGGAAAACGCCCGGCTGAATGTGTTTTGGAACCGCATCGGTCTGGGCGCTCCGGAGTCCGCCACAAAACTAACCGACTATCAGAGGTCGCGCCTCGGCATGCTCATTTTCCGCAACAACCTGGATGTGCGGAGGGTTGGTGTCTCCTACGCGATAGAGATATCGTTCACTTCCGCCGATCCCGAGCGTGCAGCCAAGATTGCGAATGCAACGGCTGACGCCTTCGTGCATGAACAGGTGGAAACCAAGGCCGAGGCGGCGAGAGAAGGTGGAGCATGGCTGGAGCAACGCCTTCAGCAACTGCGCACTCAGATGAACGAGGCGATGGCCAGGGCACAGGCGTTCCGCTCTCGACATGACTATAGCGTAAGCGAGGGTCCAAGCGAGGGTAACGGCGTTGCTTCCGAACCCACTCTCGAAGAGCTTGAGGTGACCGCCGACACCTATCAAAAAATGTATGAGAGTTTTCTGCAGGCTTACACCAACTCGGTGAGCCAGCAATCCTATCCCGTTGCAGATGCGAGAGTAATCACGGCCGCGACGCCGCCGCTCTCTCCGAGCGCTCCGAGGCCGAAGCTGGTGCTGGCCTTCGCCGCCGCCGCGGGCCTCATCGTCGGTCTCGGCCTTTCTTTTGCTAGGCACTCGTTTGATTGGACCGTACGGTCGCCACGTCATATCCGCGATAATCTGGGCATAGAGTGCATCGGAGAGCTGCCGCTCACCAGCAAGCACGGGGAATTCGGAAGCGTCGACGAGGTGACCAGCCATCCCTGGTCGCGATACAGCCAGAATCTGCGGAAAGCGCGAACTGAGATCAGTCTGGCGGAAACGAACCGCCCGGTGAAGTTCCTTGGGGTGACGGCTGTTTCGAACAACAACCAGAAGAGTTCCGTCGTGAGCAATCTCGCGACCCTCTACTCGATGTCCGGTCTCAAGACTCTGGTGATCGATGCCGATGTCCGAAGGTCGACGATCACCACACGGCTGCTCGGGCGCTCGGAGATAACGGGCGAAGGGTGCCGGGAACCTGTTCGATACAACATCATCCGCGCCCTAGGCCGGCGTTTCGACGTGCTTTCGAGTTCCGTGGTGGATGCAAAGAACCTGCTCGTGCCAAGGAACATGCAGGCGTTCCTCTCCGAAATCAGCACCGATGATCCGGTGGCCTACGAACTGGCCGATTACGACATAGTCATCGTCGACATGCCGGCGCTCGAATCCGGGGCGGATGACTTGATCGTTGGATCCGTGCTCGATGGTGTCGTGGTGGTTGCGGAATGGGGCAAGACGCACGTCGACACGCTGCGGGAACTCATGAGAACCCTCCAGGCCTCTAGGACGCAGATACTTGGCGTGCTTCTCACGCAGGCGCGGGCAATCACGTCGAAGCACCGTCGAATTCCGGCCAAGCAGGGCGCTTTCGGAAGTCGGCAAAGCGTGTAGGGCGTTCATACGTGAGGATTAGGGGGTAGACCCCGACATGGCGCGCTACCTCCTTTGCATTTCTTGCCGACAAGTTCCGTCCTTGGAAGACTATTGAAGTCAAACCACTAGGACCGTCATATGACAAACGCCTTCGAAAAACAGTCGCGCGAGGTGGCCCCAATTTGGAGCCAGCCGGTTGTGCCGGCGATCGTCGAGAGCCGGTCGGTCCTGCATGTTGTTTCCACACGCGACTACGCCAGTGCCGGGACCGTCTTGAATGACTTGCCAGATATTCTCGGTGCCAGAACGACGAACCCTCCCGTTGGAGGTGTCCTGAAGCGCGTCATGGATTTGGTCATAGCGGTCACGGCACTGGTTTTGTCCGCGCCTGTCATGATCGTTATCGGCCTGTTGATCAGAATTACGGCTGGGGGCCCGGCAATATTCTCGCACAGCCGCGTCGGCTTCGGCGGAAAGCCGTTCAAGTGCTACAAATTCCGCTCGATGGTCGCTAACTCAGACGAAGTCTTGAAGACGTATCTTGATGACAACTCTCATGCCCGCAAAGAGTGGGAGGAGACCCAAAAGATCAGGAATGACCCGCGCGTTACCTTCTTCGGGCGACTTCTGCGCAAGTCCAGTCTGGACGAACTCCCCCAGCTCATCAACATCCTGCGCGGTGACATGAGTTGCGTAGGCCCGAGACCGATCGTCGAGGAGGAGCTCAAACGATACGGAGATCATCAGGTAGAGTATCTCGGGACGAGACCTGGGCTCACGGGCCTTTGGCAGGTCAGTGGACGAAACAGCATGGACTACGACAACCGCGTCGCCCTCGACAGCCAGTATGTGCGGAACTGGTCGATCTGGCTGGACGTGGTGATCTTGCTGAGGACCGTCGTCGCGGTCATGCGGGTGGACAGGGCTTCCTGACGCGGCAGGCTGATCAGCCTTCGTCTCGATGTCGATAAACCGACAGAGACAAGCCGACGAGGTAGGCGCAAGCCAAAACAAATATCAGGATCACAGACGTGCCCACGCTTGCATGGCCTGGCATGCCCAGGCCATTCCAGGCAACTATCCCGATCAGAAGCAGGGCGGTCGCCGCCAGCAGAGCCGGCCCCTTGAACCGCAAGCCGAGTAGTATCCCTGCCACCGACACGGCGAATATGCTCGTCAGCACCGATATCTCCAGTGGCACCCGCAGAACCATCTTGGCTTGCCGCGGCAGGGAGTTCCGTCAGGGACCCTAGAGCCCAGCGTGCGCCAACTGATATGCGGCCTCGCAGTGCAAGGCAAGTGCTAGAGATCGTGCTTGGGAAACGCCACTGAGAATATCGAGACCCGGCTCTGTCGAGCCTCAAATTTTCCAGCCATTACGGCATCACCGCTTGCGGCCGTGGCGGTTCTATCGCCACCTCGATCAGGCCAAGCTTCCGTCCCGAAATTTGATTTCAACGAGGATCTGCTCAGTTGGTATTACGAACGGTGGTTGTATCTGCCTGAATGCTGGCGTCAGTTGCAGGCAAGCTATCCAAACCCGATTGCGGCAGCGGGATTTCGACCTTCACGGTATCGCCCGGCTCGACGAGGGTTGTCTCCCGTGCATCAAGCTCTTCCATGCCACCGTCTTTCGGCCTCACAATCGTGAAGATCGGCTTTGCCTTTGCCGCATTTTGCCTGAGCGCCAGCAAAGCGGGGGCAGTAACCTGTGTTTCGTGCAGCAGCTGCACCGCAGTGTCGGATTTGCTGGCGACCTGGTTGAGTTGCTGCTGCGTCTCTCGCAGGCTCGCGGCAACCTCGCTGGAACGCTGGTTGTTGAGGTTGAGGATTTCGATGTCGGTCTTGCTCATCTCTTGCTTGACACGCAGCATCGAGGTCTCGGCCGCCAGCCTGTCGCTTTGCATCTGGGCGACGGTTCCTTGCAGGGAAAGTTCCCGCGGTGCAACCGCAAGGCCTTTCTGAACGAGGTTCGAAACGCCCGCGAGTTCCTTCTGGATGAGCTCGATCTGCTTGTCATGGAAAGTCAGCTGTTGTTCGAGCGAGGTTAGCTCCTGTTGCAGGAAGTCCTTGAGGTCGCGCAGCGAACGAAGTTGCATTGCCTGCGAATCCTTGCGGATGGAGAAAATCTTGCGCTCCTGGTCCATTGCCAGCGCAACGGCCTCGTTCGAAGCCCTGTCCGTCAATTGGGAAGGGAAAGCGATGTTGTCGGCGCCCGCCAGCTCTGACTGCAGCCGCGCCTTGCGCGCGAGCAGGCTGACATTGTCCAGTGCCAGCAGCCCGACGTCGCCTTGGCCCGAAATCACTTCTCGCTCAAGTCGGGATAAATCATCCTCGCGCACGGGCAATCCGCCGGCGATCCCCAGTGCCTGCAGCACCGTCAGTTCGGGCCGGTAGGGAAATTCGCCGGGTTGCTTGACGTTGCCGACGATATAGAACGGTCGGTATTGGGCGATCTCCGCGGCCACGTCCGGCGGACGACCAAGACCCATGCGTTGCATCAGCCGATCGCCTATAGAGCGAGCCAGGTCTCCAGGAGCGGTGCCCTCGGCGCGTATCTGCCCGACAAAGGGGAGAAAAAGCGTACCGTCGGCACCGACAGTGAAAGTGTCGTTGAGAGCCGTCCACTCAAAGATAACGTCGCGTGATGCGCGCCATTCATAGACCTTGAGCCTGACCTTGTCCTGCGGTCCAAGGAGATACTCATTGGCTGACGCCGGTAAGGGCCAGGCGACCACTGCCGTCAATGAAGCCCCTAGCACCGTCGCAAGCCATTTCGGCATTGTCTTCACCGTCAGATTTTCAGGATGTATTCGGGTTCGATCCGCCCCATGGCGATATGCAGGATCGCGAGCGCATTGCCCTTGAGGCGGCCTCTCCGGTCGACATATGGTTCGGGCCAAAGGCTCTTTGCCAGATTAGCCGCTATGTTCCGGAACATCAGTGGGAGCGCGAAGGAGGCCGGAACCGTTCCTTTCCTCACAAGATAGATCGCATTGGCAACCTGCGAGTAGCCGAACCGCTTTCCGCTGACACGTCCCGTCTTGATCCCGAGATGAACGCCCGTGATTGAAGTCACGCATACAACGCGACCTCTGGATCTCATTTGACTGGTGAAGTCGATGTCTTCCTGCCAGCCGTAGAGGACGAGACGCTCGTCGAAGCGCAGATCGCCGACCAGCGACGAGCGGAACGACATGTTGCAGCCATATGCACCGACATGGTCCACCACCGACGGTCCATTCGGTCGTTGGCCTTCAGCGTCTCTTAGCGCTGTCTCCGCGTCGTCCCAACTGAGACCGGCATTCGTGGCGCCGTCCTTGACGACCCGGCCCATTACAACCGCCCATTTGCCATTTTGGGCAAAGGCCTGCTCGATCTGCTCCAGGTATCGGGCGGATGGAACGAAGTCGTCGTCGAAGAATGTTATGATATCGAAGCGTCCCAGTGAGGGCACCAGGGCGGTGTTGCGCTGGGCAGCCAACCCTTTGGGTCCGAAAACGCTGGAAACCGGGAAAGGGCTCTCGTCCGGGAGTGCGATATGCGTCGCGTCGGGTGCCGACAGTATGACTTCATCGGGCATTCTTGTCTGGCCGCCCAAATATCCCAGCAGGCGAGCGACCTGCTCGCTTCGGCCGAGGGTTGGGATGATCACTGCAAGTTTCATTTTTCGTCCAGACGTCGCTTCCCTGACCCTATGACGACGCGAGAACTCAAACAGCCTGCATAAAAGTGGGCTCGGCAAACTCGGCCTACCCCCGGGGGCCTGCTTTCGAAGTACATCCTGCAGACGGCTCACAACCATAAGCGGTAGTCGGATAATCGCCCTGAGCAAGCCGTGACCGATCGGAGAACTTGCGAGGGTGATCCGACGAAACAAAAACTGAGGCCGCAAGGAGGAAGGGGACAACCATGCTCCATGAACGCTCTGCCGACCTGGCCATCGCGGCCAAGGTCGAAATGCCCATCGAGGAATTTCCGGCGGCCTCGGCGACCGACTTCGACAGGAATGCCAGGATAGCGGTCGTTCACGACTGGTGCCCAAACTTCCGGGGAGGCGAACGGGTTCTGGCGCAGATATGCAAGCAATTTCCCAACGCTGAAGTGTTCACACTTTTCGATTTCCTCCCTGCCGAGGTGAAGGAGCAATTCTTCCGGGACGTGGAATTCCATACCTCCGCGGCCAACCGGATACCGATGGTGCAGAAATTCTATCGGTCCCTTTTCTTCTTTTGCCCCTTCCTGATCGAGCAGTTCGACGTGACTGGCTATGACGCGGTGATCTCGTCTTCAGCCGCGTTTTCGCGCGGCGTGATAACAAGGCCGGACCAGCCGCATCTATGTTACGTGCACAGCCCCGTCCGCTATGCTTGGGACGAGCAGTTTTCCTATCTTCGGCAAGGTAAGCTCGGCTTCGGCCCGAAGGGAATGCTCTACCGTTACATGCTGCATAGATTGAGGACGTGGGATACGAGAACCGCTCACGGTCCGGACCTGATGCTGGCGAATTCGAACTATGTCCGTTCTCGAATCCGGCACATTTATGGACGTGACGCGCGGGTCGTTTTCCCGCCCGTCTCGCTGAAGGAATTGTCCTGCGTTGAAGACAAGGACGATTACTACGTCTCTGCGTCTTTCCTCGCTCCCTACAAGCGCACCGACCTCGTCATCAAGGCCTTCAACGAGATGCCGTCTCGGCGGCTGGTCATAGTCGGCGAAGGACAGCAATCAGCTAGCCTACGGTCACTGGCGGGTCCGAACGTCACATTCTCGGGATTTCTTCCTCGCAAAGAGTATGTCGATACGCTTGCCCGGGCGAAGGCGATGGTGTTTGCAGGTTGCGAGGACTTCGGCATTGCACTGGCCGAGGCACAGGCCTGCGGGACGCCGCTTATCGCCTTCGGTCGTGGTGGTGCGGTCGATATCGCGCGGCGCCTCGGATCAGACCCCGAGCCGACCGGAGTCCTGTTCAGGGCTCAGACGATCGAACATCTCAAGGAAGCGGTAGAACGGTTCGAGGAAAACAGGCACATCATCACGCCAAAGGCCTGCGCCAGGAATGCACAGCGCTTCTCGGAAGAGAATTTCGACCGAGCCATCCTGGAGTCGATCGGCGCGGTTCATGCGCTTCACGGCATCATGTGAGTTCGTGCAACCTGACGACCTTGGTTTCCATATCGATGCCGTCAGCAACGGCCATCGCCTGCAGGTAACGCAAGGCGCTCGCTCTCCAGCTATATGTCGATGCCCTGGCTTTTCCCTTCCCCTTCAACTCCAGGCGAAGGGCCTTGGAGTTGCGGAGCGCCATGAAACGGTCGAACCATGCGTGCGGGTCGTCGGCCGCGGCATAAAGAGCCGCGTCCCCACAAACCTCCGGCAGGCTGGCGCGCTCGGAAACCACGACAGGGCAGCCGAGGGCCATCGCTTCGACAACCGGGAGACCGAAGCCTTCCGTCAACGAAGGAAAGGCCAGGCAGAGCGAGTCCATCAGCAGCGCTGCCAGCTCGTCATCGGAAATGCGTCCAAGCCAATGGATGTTTCCGGCCTCGGCCCTAGCCGATCCTGTTCTGAAAATATGCGAACCCGACATGCCGACAACCGCGATCCTCAGTCCGGCTTCGCCGAGGCGGTCGGCCATGCCGAGAATAAGGTCCACATTCTTGTGCGGCGCGGCGCTGCCGATCATGACGATGGTGTCCCGCGAGGTGGCCAAGCGCGTTGCTGCCGAGTGTTGGGGTTTCCATTGCATGACGTGTTCGTGGCCGTTCGGCGCAACGAAGATCCGTCGCGCTGGAACGATGTTTCGGCGAACCAGTTCGCCCATTGAAAAATTGGAAACTGTCGAGATGCTGGATGCCGTCTTGCCGAGGCATGGCAGCAGCGCTTTGTAAGAGGTTCTGAAGCCGAGTGAATAGCTCTGCGGCGCATTCCACACGTTTGCATCGTGGATGCAGACAATATGCTTTCGGGAAAGAAGCGGCCCAGTATTGCACAGGCTGAGCAAGCCGCCGCCATGCAACGAGGCGGCCAACTGAGTCTGCTCCCACAAATGTCCACCACCCGTGCTGCCTATCTGGCAACGTTCGATGGAATTGAGCGGGATGTCCGCGCTGTCCGGCGGGCAGTGAAGTGTGATCTTGAGCCCTCGAGTGAGCGGCGCCCGCTCTGCGATCAAGGTATCCAGCGAGCGGACGATCTCTCTTGCATAGCGCTGGACGCCCGTTGTCGGTTGGGAAAGGAAACGTCCGTTGATCGTCCAGTGGCGTGCCATGTCAACCTCTTGATGTGCTCAGTTTGAAACCACGACCGCCTCCGGTCACTACGGCCGTTGGGTCACCCGGACGCGCCCGGGATCATCCGGCCAGGCGAGGGCAGGCGTTGGAGCTACCTCAAACGTTTGAGGGCCGTTGCGTTTCCGAGAATGTTAGTGTGGCTGCCGATCCGGTAAGGCGGAGGAGGTGATGGGCAAATCTGAGTTCAGTGTGGCGCGGGCCGGACGGTCTAGGCATTTGAACGGACAGAATGCTGCCGTGGTGGTGGAGCGGTCGCTTCCCGAAAGCTCGCAGTTCCTGGTCGGCCATCCTGGCCGGACATTGGCGGACTTAGAGCCGGCAAAGCGACGCTGGACGATCAATGGGGACTTCACCACGCTCCGACGCAATGGGATAGCGCGTCACGCGCTGGAGGTGACGACGGCTCTCGACGCCCTCATTTCGGAAGGGCACCCTCTCGGCCGGGACCTGGAAGTCGACCTCGTCGTGCCGCGCCCGCTTGCCGAGCCACTTGATCTGAAAGCTATTTCGACCCGGGTCGTTCCCGAGTTCGACAGACCTCGGCTTCCGCAGTTCTGGGTGCAGGCGCAGTTGCCCTGGCATGTGCCTGGTGGCTTGCTAAGCTTTTGCAACCTTGCACCGGTCGTGCTGAGGCGTCAGATCGCATGCATTCACGACATGCATACGCGGCTGATGCCGTCGAGCTATCCGCGGGGATTCCGTTGGGCCCATCGCCTGATCCTTCCGCTGCTTGGCAGGCGGGCTGCGCGGATCACCACGGTTTCGCAACTTTCCCGAAGTCATCTGATCGAGTTCGGGATTGCGCGGAAGGAGAACATCGTCGTTACCTACAATGGAAGCGACCATGCGAAGAGATGGGATGCAACAAGATCGTCCCTGGCGGTCGAACGCGGGCGGCCCTACGTCCTTTGCCTCGGCCGGGGAGACCAAGAATACAAGAACATGGGGCTTCTCGCTAAACTGGCTCCTTTTCTCGATGAGATGGGTCTCGACCTCTGGATGCCAGGCGATGTCGGCGAGGACACGATCTTTCGGCATTCCTCGGAAGTGCCGGCCAACATCATTCTTCTTGGGCGCATAAGCGATCATGACTTGAAAAAGGCACTCGAGGGCGCGCTTTGCTTCCTGTTTCCATCACGCATAGAAGGTTTCGGGTTGCCCGCGGTCGAGGCGATGGCCTCGGGTTGTCCGGTTGTCGCCTCGACCTCGCCTTGCCTTCCTGAGATCTGCGGAGACTCGGCGCTCTATGCTGATCCCGATGATGTCCAGTCCTGGGTCGAAAATATTCGCCGGCTAGCGATCGATCCGGACCTGCATAAGCGATTGGTCGGCAAGGGCCATACCAGGGCGAGCAGCTACTCCTGGCGCTGGATCGCGTGGAAATATCTTGAGCTTATGGTTCAGGTCGACGCGGATTTCGGCGAGTTCCACAAGTAACCGCCGGCCAGCAGACGATCGGAGCATTCCGCCAGTCGTCACGTCGTCTTCGATTTGTACGTGGCATTCTTCCACTCATCCGGCTGCTGTCTCAACCGGAGCAATCAAAAAGTCGTGCCGCCCGATGGCTAAGTCACTGCCTCCAAAAGAGGTAATGACAAGCTTTCCATACCCGTATGGGCAAATTGCTTCTGACTCCCGCAGTTCCGACTATTCCAATCTTGAAAGTCGTGCAGGGAGGCATGAGTGCCATGTCATTTCGTCTTGCAGCCGCCGCTGCGTTCTTGCTGATAGCAGCCACCCCTTCATCCGCTGATTTGCTCTGGGGCGTCAACGGCCATCCGATAGTTTCCTATCCGGGTGTGTCGATCGAAAAACAACTCGATTTCGTCAAGAATCTTGGCCTGAAATCATATCGGGTCAACATTACGGCGGAAGGCGAGGCAGATACTCTTGCTCAAGTCGTCAAAGCCGGGAAGGCCAGAGGGGTCGAAATCCTACCCGTGATCACACCCGGGCTGGACTTGGACAATGATACGCCGGACGAACTTTATACGGAGGCCCGGAAATTGGCGGTCAGCCTCGGCGTCAGGTTCAAGAACGATATCCGCGTTTGGGAACTCGGCAACGAGATGGAGATCTACGCCATCATAAAGCCCTGCGAGAAACGCGACGATGGTACGCAATATCCGTGTGCCTGGGGCCCCGCCGGAGGGACCGGGGTGCTCGACTACTACGGTCCGCGCTGGCTGAAGGTGAGCTCCGTCCTCAAAGGTCTGTCGGATGGCATGACGCAGGTAGACCCCAGCATAAGGAAGGCAATGGGCACCGCCGGATGGGGTCATACCGGCGCCTTCGCGCGGATGAGGCAGGACGGGATCGCTTGGGATATTTCCGTCTGGCACATGTATGGTGAAGATCCGGAGTGGGCTTTTCGTGAGATTTCCTCCTATGGCAAGCCGATCTGGGTCACAGAATTCAACAATCCCTACGGAAGTCAGCGCGGCGAGCGGCAGCAGGCTGACGGCGTCAAGCAGACAATGACGCGGCTCCGCGAACTCCAGGACAAGTACAAGGTTGAGGCAGCGCATATCTACGAGCTGCTGGACGAGACTTACTGGGCTCCGAGCTTCGAAGCGAATATGGGACTGGTCAGGCTCACCGAAAACAACGGCAAATGGATAACGGGTGAACCGAAACCTGCCTACATGGCTGTTCGAGACATTACCCGTGGCCCGCAGCCGATGCCCAAGCCGGCCCGGAATTGCGATCCAGATGCCAAGTTTGCCGACGGGTTCACCTATGCTCGCCAGGTAAATTTCGCCTACTGCCTCGTCCTTGGCCATGACGGCGACGCCGCCGGCTTGGATCGCTGGTCGGCTGCACTCGAGAACGGAGACGCCAGGCTTATCGACGTGGTCATGGAAATGGTCCGCTCCGAAGAATTCGAAACCACATACGCCACGATCGGCCTGAGCGACCGCGCCTACATCGCCTTCCTCTACAAGCTGTTGCTGGATCGCCCAGGGGACAGCTACGGAATGGAGACCTATGCCCGCCAGTTGCGGGGCGGATCAATGACGCGCGATGACATTGCCTTGGGCATCGTCAACTCGAGCGAATTCAAATCCCGGCATGCCGCCATGCGCGACACCTCGGATGTGCCCGCGCCCGGCTAAGTAAGGCAACGACGGCGTGGTTGTGACGGGTGGCTAGCACGTCCATTGCTCTGCCCCCTGCCACAGCATTTCGCTCACCGGGTAGGTTCGTCTTACTTCACGGTCGACGGGGCTGCACACGGGCACGGTCCGTTTCATGCCGGCGGCAAATCTCGATGGGTATGCGCAACCGCGCTGTCCTTCCATCCCTCGGCGCATTGGACCCCGAACCTGGTGTCCGGCTGCGTGAGATTGGAACCGCCTCCAGCGCCGCCTCCCTCCACCGCTCTTGCGAAGACCGGATTAGGCAAGCTCTCAAACCAATGGAACGATTGTCCTTGCCATCCCGGACGTGGCACCCAAGACAGCTCAATGGAACCCTGCGCGAGGATGGCATACTGGGCCTCGCCCCTGATCGGAGTGGGAGTCACTTGAGATCAGCTGGCGCGCACGATCCGGCAAGCGGATAGATATTGCTCAGACGTGTGCGACCTTCCAGCTCACATCGTCGTTTGCATAGACCGCGAAATGGACGATCATGGAGAGGGGTCAACAAAAGTACGGCCCGCCGAGGTTAGCCCGGCGGGCCGCCTAAAGCCGGATCATTCTTCCGCGGGAGCGCCTTCCCCGAACAGATCGTTGACCTTGTAGGCTACCTCTGTCCTGTTGGTCGCCTTCAGTTTTTTCATGATGTTTCGGATGTGCACCTTCACGGTGCTTTCGCGCAAGTTCAGTTCGTAGGCTATGATCTTATTTGCCTTGCCGCGCCGAAGCGCCTGTGCCACTTCAGCTTGCCGGTGCGTGAACATAGTCGTCAATGGACGCGGGTCCCGGCTGCCTGAATCGATCAGACGCCGCATGGACAGCACGCTGCTCGCCGGCACAAAGATGCCCCCAGCCGCCGCAAGGTTGACGGCTTCGACGCAGACATCAATGCCAACGGAAGTCGGGATGTATCCGCGTGCGCCGCATTCAAGCGCTGCAAATATTTGCGCTAGGTCGTCGGTGTCTGATAGAAGTATTACCGGGACAGAGCTGAACTCTGAAGATATCAGTCGAATCTCATCAGAAATGCTATGGTCGGTAACTTTGCGGCCGCCAAGATTGAACAGAATAGCGGTTAGAGGAGGATGTGCATCCTTCTTTGTGCGCCATTCATCGATCGTGCCCATGGCCACAACAGCCATATCAAGGTCATGATCCTCAAGGGCCGATGCGAGACATTCCCTGTCCAGGGCCCTCCCGTCCAGAATAAGCAGGCATCCTTTTTCCGCTTGTTCGTTGCCCCTAGCACGACTGCTCGATGAAACCTCTGAATGATTTCTCGAAGCGGAACCATGTAGTCCGATTGCAGTATCCATACTAATACCCCAACATTTGCCCAAACGAAACCGCCTCTTGGCGGTCGACATGACCCCCTCAAATCCTGGAAGTTTTTTGAAAGTTTCTACCCAACCCATCGTGAGGGCCCAGCCAGGCCTACCCGGCTTTAGACACTCATCGTTTCTCCCCACACCACCTAGAATTGAGTAGTCTATGCTTTACAAGCTCGGGCTAACCTAAGTTAATTTTTTGTAAATTTTTTATTTGGCCCTGAGGATCCTGCTCGTCGGGCCGGCCTCAAGGGGGCTGCCCGGGCAGGTGAACCCTGCATGCAGGTGGTTGAAGATCGTCGACGCCGCCAAGCTTATCCAACAGGCGGAAGCCGGCCCGCCGATACCTTCCGGTGCCTTACTCAAAAGGCTTTGTTGACGCGATGTATCGCCGAAGATGAAGATCGCCACGCCAGCGTTCGCCCGGGCTGACGCGGTCTGTCTGCGGATAAAGCGAAGACAGGGTAGGGGAGCCACTCGCCCGCCCCGGTGGCTCCCCTATCGCGTTGCGGGAGCGGCTCGCCAGGACGACGAAAATCCGCCTGCCAGCATTAGCTGGCAGGCGGATTGATGCTTTTGGATTGATGCTGGGCCTCAGGCGTTTCCCTGGGGATCAGTCATGTTCAGCCAACGGGTGCCCGCTTCATCGTTTTGGGCCAATGTTTCGAAGGCGTCGATCAACTTCTTGGCAGCTTTGTTCGCAACATGGGATTCAGGATACTGGCCGCTCACAGCCCGCGCCCGCTCGTAGATTTCCCTGAGTTGCATCATCTGCTTAAGGCCAATTGCACTATGTACAACCGGGGTGGTCATACCGTTTATCCCTCCTGATGCTGGAACTCTCGAGAACCCACCCCGTTACCCAGAGCTCCCAGCAGTCTCTAATTAACATGCTATTTCATGATTGTAAGCAGAAACGTGCCCGCAGCCTGTGTATAAATGTGACATCCCTCGCCGTCGAGGCGTTCTTTAGTGTGCATTTGCCAGTTAGCCGTTTGCAGGAAGGGGTAGGCCGGAATCCAAAGGCCAGCGCCTCGAAGTATTCAGGACGTGTTGGCCATTCTCCAGCCCAGGCGGCACTTGGGCAGCCAAGCTGACAACCTTTTCACCGGGTTACCGACAAGCATGAGCTGCGCCGCGGGATCTGCCGCTGCGCAGGGGGCCCGGGGCTTCCTGCCGAACGCAGGGTTACGCCGTTTGGCGCTCTTGCTCAAGCGATGTACGCGTCAGAAAATGCATCCATCGAATGGCGTCTTTTGTCAGCGTTAACATGACCAACCGAGCGAGAGGCTCGATCAGCAATGCAGGTTTCCTTACCGGGTTTGCTGGTGTGTGTGGCCATTCTGATCATTGCACGCTATTCCCGGGGAATGCTGATTGTCGGGCTGATTGGTTCCCAGGCATTCGGCGCTACGGCCGTCATGACCTTGATTTTTTTGGGTGGGTCATCGCCGCTCATTTACACCATGTTTGAGGCACTTCTCGTGGCTGCCGTCGCCGCCAGACGACGTATATGGCTCGACTTGGGAAGCGTGTTCGGGAGCATCCGTCCGGTCTGGATCCTCGCGAGTCTCATGGTTTACGCAATCGTTGGAGCGTGGCTGTTTCCAAGGTTCTTCGCGGGCCAGACGGCTGTCTTTGTCCAGTCGAAAATTCGAGGCACCGTCGTGGAAGCTTCGCTGTCTCCAGTTTCAGGAAATATCTCTCAGACTGGCTATTTCCTTCTCGGTGGGCTCACAACCATCGCGCTTTGCACCCTGTTGCTGCACACCGACAGGGTAGACCAGCTACGCCGTGGTTTCTTCTTGTGGTGCGGCCTGCATGCTGGCATGGGGCTGATTGATTTCGTCAGCAAGAATGCCGGCCTGGGCGACGTGCTCGCTCCGATCAGAACCGCCAACTACGCGATCATAAGCGACGCTTACGAGGCCGGTTTCGCACGCATCACCGGACCTTTTTCCGAAGCTTCTTCGTTTGCCGGCGCCTCCTTGGCCTGCCTGGCCTTCTCCTACACATATTGGAGAATGACCGGGTCCCGTCTTGCCCGGGGGCTGTCGGCCGTCTTGCTTTTCCTCACCATCCTTTCGACGTCCTCGACCGCCTATGTCGGCCTCACTTTGCTGTGCATTCCGGTCGCCTTCTCGATGTTGGCATCGCTTCTCAAGGGAAGAGTCGAGCGGGAGGAGATATTGATCGGGGTCCTGATGGCGCTGGGGGTGGCCGTTGTCATGGGCATAAGTCTCTACCGGGCCGATGCCCTGGATCCCTTCGTCAGGCTCATCAACAGCACCATCATCAACAAAGCCGATTCCGCCTCGGGGCATGAGCGCACCTATTGGAACCTCAAGAGCCTGCAGTCCTTCGTCGACACGAGTGGCCTTGGCGTCGGCTTCGGCAGTTCCAGGGCATCGAGCTGGCCGATCGCGGTTCTGTCCCAGCTAGGCTTCTTTGGGTCTCTGATGCTGGCGATGCTGGTCGGTGTTCTGGCTAGGGGATTGGGCGGGGTACAACAATGGGTGGCGCCTGAGACGGCTGCTGTCGTAACGAGCATCAGGAATGCCGCTTTCGCCGGCATCATTGCCAACTCGGTGTCAGGCGGCAGTGCCGACCCCGGCGTGCTCTTCTTCATTGCAATCGCCGTTGTCTCTGCCACCAGGGTGACCGCCTTACGCACGGCGACAGGTTTCGAAGGACGCAATCGCTATCAGGCGGCACCGCTCGTGCCATCCGGTCGTGCATGAAGTTGGACATGCGGTGACTTTCATCCGCATGTCTTTACAGACACGTCGGCAGCCTGACTGGTTATCCTCCCGACAAGTCGAGGGCGGCCGGATCGCGATCCCCTGCGCAACCAAGTGTCTCGATGCCCGCTTTAACCGCCCAGCAGTAGGCCTCTCCAGCCTTGCAGGAAGCGCTGTTTCGAAGCGCGCGCGGCAACTTCCCGCAGTTCGCGGCTGGCCCGTACCTTTTCCGTCAAACTCCGTGAAAGGGCGCGGCGCATCGCCTGTGCGATTGCAGCCGTGTCCGTCGGAGGAACTTGCACGCAGACCCCTTCCACCGCTTCCACCAATGCACTTCCCTCCGATACGATCGGCAAGAGGCCCATATAGGCCGCCTCCAGGGCGGGCATTCCAAACCCCTCCAGGAGGCTCGGCAGAACAAATGCCTCGGCGTTCGCGTAAAGCCAGCGCAACTGGCTGTCCGGCACATATCCCGGCAACACCGTCCCTGGTATCGATTTCGCAAGATCGATGATCTTGTCGCGGCCCTCGCCCCGCGAGCCACAAAGTACGTACTTGATACCTTGCCCGTAAAAACCGCCGTCTCGATATGCCTCAAGCGCGGCGATCTGGTTCTTGCGGGTTTCGAAGGCGCCGACGGTCAGGAAGAACGGCCCGCCGATACCAGAGAGGGCTTTCAGGGGGCCGTCGAACAGGCCGGTTCGCACATATAGCGGAATGGTAGTCAGGAATCGGAAGTCCGACCCGTGGATTGAAACAAAGTTGTCCTTCGACCAATCGCTGACGAAAACGATCCCAGGCCTGTGCCTGCGGATCTTTTCATAGGCGACAAGGTAATTCTCAACGGTCGCGACGTCATAGAGGAAACTGTGGGTCAAGGGGCCGATGTCATGGCACAGCACGATATCTTTTTCAGCCAGCTCTGATCTCAGCACAAAGAGCGGATCGAGAAAAATCCGGCTGTTGCTGTCAGCCGCGTTGCTGCCGATCAAGCAATATTGGCTGTCCTTAAGCCAACTGATCTCCAGCATCATCAGCCTGGCCGCGATCTTGCGCGCCAGCCCTTCGGGAGCCATCGCGCCAAGTCGCCAATATCGAACCCGTGCGTGTTCTGGTACGAATTCCTGGCAGAGATCTTTGGCGATATGCCAGGCACCGGTCCTGTTTAGTATGGATAGCGAGTTTTCAAAAATTAGACGACCGACGGCTGAGCCCGCGAGTGGTGCGGGCCCGACACTGCGTGGCCTCGTGGAAAGATGCAGCAAATCGCAACCCGAATATTAGCTTCAAACCGGTGGGAGTATTCAGATCGCTCCAACGCTATAGGTCGATTGCCCTTCGTCAATGAGACTCGTGGGTTGAGGGTTCGTCCAAAAGGGGAAGATGTGGCTAAGTTGATCGGATGGTGGTGCTCAGGCCAACCGACAGACAGGGATCAGCATCCGGCTCCTCACGCCGAGGCTCAGCTGCACCTTCAGACGCAACTGCGCGAGACATCCAATAGAGGCTGATTTCCGAAGAGGTGAAACGTTGCTGGTGACGATCTGCGGGCGCACCACACCGCCGGCTAAGGGCTGAGAATAGCTAGGCTATCGTGGTCCGGGAGAGGGGACAGCATCGCGCGCAACTTGTGGGTGAGGTAGTGACCCTAGGAGAGAGCGACTTCCAGAGATGCGCTCCGTGGACGGCAATGATAAAGTTTGTGTCCACGAACATGCGACATCGCGTTGGGTCCTACAGGTCGAAAGCGTTCTCGAACCCAACGGTCACGTCAAGGATTGCCGCAGCCTTTCTCACCGAGATGCGGCCCTCGGTCATTCCGGCCGCGAACGGCGCGTGGAACTTACGGCCGAAAGGGAGCGGTACGTCGGACTTGCGGGCAGGGCGGCCATCGTTCCTGAGATCGGCTTCAGGTATAGCATCCGCCTGGGATCTCGTGATCCAACCGAGATTGAGCAAGCGGAACTTCAGCGCGGCAGAGCTGATCCCGAACACGTCGGCGGTGCGGTTGAGCCATGCAGCCGTTACAGCTCCCTTGGTCATGTGCTTTTCCAGCAGATGCACTGGCGCAAGGAGCGCCCCGGCGAAGTCGTTGGCGAGCCCCTCCGTCCTGTTCTGCTTTCGATCGGCTTCTTCGCCGTCAGAATAGGCCGGGGGAGTTCGTTCCAGGTCAGCACGTGGAACAATTCATGGGCGAGGTCGAAGTTCCGCCGTTCGGCTGACTCCATCCTATTTACGATCATAACGTTCATGTCGATGGTTCGGCATGCCGCGCCCGAGATGCCGGGATTGGCATCCGCCATGATTACGAGGGTGCCGCGATCGTCTTCGATCACTCGCGCCAGCGACTGCGCCGGCACCTTTCCTTCCTCTTCCGCAAGCGCGCGGTAGGCGCCGATCCAGCCCTTGGCCTTGTCCTGAAAGCTGGTGATTTCCTCGACTCCTATCGCCCCAGACTTACGCCACGAGAAGTCAGCCTTCTGGCTAAGGCGGAACGGGTCGGTGAAGAAGTCGATCGATACCTTGAAGCCTCGAGCCAGCTTAACCAGCTCTTCAGCCTTCACGGATCGGGTGCCACTTTCGATTGCCTGTCCTTCAGGCCGAGCACATGGCCGCGTAACGGCACGTTCCTCGCGCACATTACTAAATAGCGGCTACATCAGAAAGTCGCATAAGATAGATTATGGAACTATCGTTTGAGGTGCAGACCCAGGAATTGCAGCGGCTTTCGCCGCCGGCCGCAATTCCGTGGCCGCTCCGCGCAGCGCTCTCGCGACTTTGAAAACGTTCGGGTCGTGAGCTGCAACGCCAATCGAGCAATCGCTGCTATCACTCTGACGCGTAAGGAATTTCGATCACCATGCCGTCATAGGCCGGCACCACATGCTCCGGCGTCTCGGCCATCACCGCGGCATAGTCCAGCGGCACGTGCATATGCGTCAGCACGGCGCTCTTAGGCGCAAGCTTCTCGATCCAGCCCAGTGCCTGACCGAGCGACAGATGGCTGGGATGCGTCTTGTACTGCAGCGCATCGATCACCAGCGTGTCGAGACCGAGCAAGCGCTTGGCCGTGGCGTCCGGGAAGTCGCTGATATCCGGGCAGTAGGCAAGCCCGCCCATGCGGAAGCCCAGCGAGATGATGTCGCCGTGAACCTGAGGCAGCGGCTCAAGGGTGAGGGCGCCCCCCTCGCCTCGGATCACGACCGGCTTTCCGTGGTCTATGATATGGGCGTCAAGGATCGGCGGATATGAGCTGCCCGGCGGCGTCTCGAAGCAATAGCCGAACGCCTGGCGCAGCCGTCCCATCGTCGGCTCGTCGGCGTGGATGTCGATGCGGTGGCGCTGATCGAGCACATAGCCGCGCAGGTCGTCGATGCCGTGGATATGGTCGGCATGCGGGTGTGTATAGACGACGGCGTCGATACGCCTGACCGACGCCATCAGCATCTGCTGGCGGAAATCCGGCCCGGTGTCGATGACGACCGTGGTGCGCCCGCCATTGGCGCCAATCCGCTCGACCAGCGCAGCCGTGCGCATGCGCCGGTTCTTCGGATTGGCGGGATCGCAATTGCCCCAATCGCCGGTGATACGCGGCGTGCCCGGCGACGAGCCGCAGCCGAGAACCGTAAAGCGCAGCCGGTCGCTCATGTCTCAGCTCGCCGCCATGCCGGGACGCGGCATCTTGGTGAACAGCCTGAAGAAGTTTCCGGTGGTGATATCGGCGATTTCGGCATCGCTGACACCGATGGTTTCGGCAAGCACCTTGGCCGTGTTCGCCACATAGGCCGGCTCGTTGCGCTTTCCGCGATGCGGGATGGGCGCAAGGTAGGGCGCGTCGGTCTCGACCAGCAGGCGATCGCGCGGGACGTCGGCGGCGATGGCGCGCAGCTCGGCGGAGTTCTTGAAGGTCAGGATGCCAGAGAAGGAGACATATCCGCCCAGCGCCACACCGACTTCGGCCAGGCGGCGTCCGGATGAAAAGCAGTGGAGAATGAAAGGGAAGGCGCCCTTCCCCGTTTCGTCCTCGAGGATCGACGCCATGTCGTCGTCGGCATCGCGCGAATGGATGACCAACGGCAGGCCGGTCAGGCGCGCGGCGGCAATATGGGTGCGAAAACCTTGCGCCTGCGCATCGCGCGGCGCCTTGTCGTAGAAATAATCGAGTCCGGCCTCGCCGATCGCCACCACCTTGGGATGGCCGGAAAGCCGCACCAACTCGTCGGCTGTGACGTCGAGCTCTTCCGCCGCGTTATGCGGATGGGTACCGATCGAGCAATAGACTTCATCGAAAGTCTCAGCGATTTCAACGATCTGCCGGAAACGCTTCACGCGCGTCGAGATCGTCACCATACGACCGATCCCGGCGGCGAGGGCGCGGGTGACGATAGCCGCCCGCTCCTCGGCGAAGTCCGGAAAGTCGAGATGGCAATGGCTGTCGACCAGCATCAGGAATTGCCATCCTGCTCGACATAGCGCGGGAACACGCCCTCGGGCGCCGGCAGCGAAGTGCCGGGCACCAGCGCGTGGTCGGCATGGACATGCTCGAAATCGCGATTGTCCGCCGGCACGGCCAAAAGGTCGAGCAGCTTGGCGGCCGATCCGGGAATGAAGGGCTGACACAGCACCGTCACCCGGCGCACGACCTCGGCCGTCGTCCACAGCACCGTTTCCATGCGCTCCGGATCGGTCTTGCGCAGCGCCCACGGCTCCTGGGAGGCGAAATAGCGGTCGGCTTCCGCCACCACGCCGAAGATCGCCGCCAGCGCCAGATGGATGCCCTGCTCAGCCATAGCCCTGCGGGAAACGGCCAGCGCTTCGATCGCCTGGTCGAGGATCGCCGTATCGGCCTGGGTGAGATCGCCGCGCTTCGGCACCTGGCCGCCGCAGTTCTTGGCAATCATCGACAGTGAGCGCTGCGCCAGATTGCCGAGGCCGTTGGCGAGATCGGCGTTGGTGCGGTTGACGATCGCTTCGTGGCTGTAGTTGCCGTCCTGGCCGAATGGCACCTCGCGCAAGAAGAAATAGCGCACCTGGTCGACGCCGTAGTGCTCGACCATCGTGAACGGGTCGATGACATTGCCGACCGACTTCGACATCTTCTCGCCGCGGTTGAACAGGAACCCATGCGCGAAGATGCGCTTCGGCAACGGAAGTCCCGCCGACATCAGGAAGGCCGGCCAATAGACGGCGTGGAAGCGCACTATGTCCTTGCCGATGATGTGAGCATTCGCTGGCCAGAAACGCCATTTATCAGCGTTTTCATTGGGATAGCCGACGCCGGTGATGTAGTTGGTCAGCGCGTCGACCCACACATACATCACGTGCTTCTCATCGCCCGGCACCGGCACGCCCCAGTCGAACGTGGTGCGCGAGACCGACAGGTCCTTCAGCCCCGACTTCACGAAGCTCATCACCTCGTTGCGGCGCTCGGCCGGGCCAATGAAATCGGGTTGGCTTTCGTAGAGCGCGATCAGCTTGTCCTGGTAGGCCGACAGCCGGAAGAAATAGCTCTCTTCCTCAACCCACTCGACCGGCGTTCCCTGCGGCCCGTAGCGCACATTGTCGGCGCGGACTTCGGTCTCTTCCTCGCCGTAATAGGCTTCGTCGCGCACCGAATACCAGCCGGCATAGCCGCCCTTGTAGATGTCGCCATTGGCGGCCATCGCCTTCCAGATCGCCTGCGAGGACGCGTAATGCCGCTCCTCGGTGGTGCGGATGAAATCATCGTTGGAAGCGTTGAGCGCGCCCGCCATGCGCTTGAACTCGGCCGAGTTGCGGTCGGCAAGCTCGCGCGCGGTAATGCCTTCCTTGCGGGCCGTCTGCAGCATCTTGATGCCGTGCTCGTCGGTGCCGGTCAGGAAGAACACGTCCTTGCCGTCGAGCCGCTGGAAGCGGGCAAGCGCGTCGGTGGCGATCAGCTCATAGGCATGGCCGATATGCGGCTTGCCGTTGGGATAGGAGATCGCGGTCGTGATGTAGAATGTGTCGCGTGACATGAATGAAACCGTCATGAATGTCTGAATGTGAGTTGTGGCGGTGGATATCCTATCAGCATGGCGATTGCCATCCCGATGGAGCCGTCACATTCGCATTGCAGAATTCAGGCGGTCGATCATGGTCAGGGCGTGCTGCTTCTTGTCGAGATTGTAGGTCTCTGCCTCAGATATCGTGTTCAGCGCCTCGTGCCAAGCCTCCGACAGGGTTTTGGCCCTGGCGATGTCTCCGGCCAGCGCCGCTTCGCTGGCGGCGGTCGAAAGCAGATCGAGCGCGCGGCGGTTGAAGATGTCGAACTGGATGGCCTGGTCGCGTCCCGCCACGGCCTCGGCAAGGCGATGGATGCCAGCAATGTCCGGCTTCCTGGCCGCCACCAGCGTGTCGAGCGCGCCGGCGATCTCCAGCCCGCCATATTGGGTGAGCAGGATAGCGTTGCGGGCGCTGCCCCCTGCCCGCTCGGCAAGCGCCGCGCGCGCGGCCGGATCGTCCGGCGGCGGAGGTTCGGCATTTTCCAGCACCGCCATCAACTCGTCGGCGGCCAAGGGCGCCAGCCGCACCATCTGGCAGCGCGAACGGATGGTCGGCAACAGGCTGCCCGGCGCGTGCACGATCAGGATGAACAAGGTGCGCGCCGGCGGCTCTTCGAGATTCTTGAGCAAGGCGTTGGCGGCGTTTGTGTTCATATCGTCGGCCGGATCGACAATGACGACGCGGTAGCTGCCGTCATGCGAGGTCATAGACAGGAAGCGGTTGACCTTGCGGATCTCGTCGACGGTCAGCACCGTCTTGAAGCTCTTGGTCTTGTCGTTGGCCGGGCGCGTCAGATGGAGCACACCTGGATGCGCCCCGGTGGCGATCTGACGAAACAGCGAGGAAGCCGGATCGGGAACGGCGAGCATGTCGGGCGCCGCCTTGAAATCGGGATATTTCAGGAGATGGTGCGCCAGATGGAAGGCGAGCGTCGCCTTGCCGATGCCATGCGGCCCGGCAAAAATCAGCGCATGTGGCAGTTTGCCGGCCCGGTAGGCGCTCACAAGCATCCCGGCGGCCGGCGCATGGCCGATCAGCCGCGGCGTTTCAGCCGGCTCGGGCACGCCGTCCAGCGTGTCATGCTGTTCAGGGGCGATGCGTTCGAAGATCATGCTGGTGCCGTCTCAATCCTTTGCGCCGGCATCCGCTCTTCCAGCGCCGCGAAGACGGCGGCGGTCACGACATTTTCCACAGTATCGGGATCGGCGGAGGCGTCGATGACCACGCAACGCTCCGGCTCCGCCTCGGCGATGGCCAGGAAAGCCTCGCGTCGTCGCCGATGGATGGCCAGAGTTTCCTTCTCGAAGCGATCGGCGGCGTCGCCGGCGCCGCGCCGCGCCGCGGCCCGCTTCAGGCCTTCGGCGGGGTCGATGTCGAAGATCAGGGTCATGTCCGGCATCATGCCGTTGATGGCCACCGCTTCCAGCGCCTTCATGAAATCGGCATCGAGGCCGCCCGTCACGCCCTGGTAGACCCGCGAGGAATCGATGAAACGGTCGCACAGCACGATCGAGCCGCGCTCGACCGCCGGCCGGACGACCTGTTCGACATGGTCCGAGCGCGCCGCAGCGAACAGGATTGCCTCCATCTTCGGGCCGAACGGCTCGGCGGCTCCGGACAGAAGTACGTGCCTTACGGCCTCGGCGCCGGGCGAGCCACCCGGCTCGCGGGTGACCAGAACCTCGTATTTCTTGGCGCGCATGCGCCGCGCCAGCCGCTCGATCTGCGTCGACTTGCCTGCTCCTTCGCCACCCTCGAAGGTGATGAAAAATCCGCTCGCCACTCGAGACTGCCTTTGCCCGTGCTGGCCGCTGTCATAGCTCCCGTCCGTCAAAAGGTCCACGAACTTGCCCAATCACAAATGTTTCCGACGCAGCCAGCCGACAGCGAGTTCCTTGACAGCGTCGAGAGCGCGCTGCGGCAGGGTGCCCACTTTCACCGACTCGGCGGCATAGAGCGGGGTTTGCTGGCTCAGCGTTTCGCCTATCCAAACGCGCAATTCCCCGACCGGTTGCCCCTCCTCGACCGGCGCCGACACCGGACCCTGATAGACGATTCTGGCGGTCAGCTTGTCGCGGTTGGCGATCGGCAGAAAGATGTCCACCGGCCCTTTGGCTTTCAAGGCCAGGCCGGACTTGGCGCCGCCGAAGACCTGCGCCTCGCCGACAACCTCGTCCTTGGCGAAGATCTCGGTCTTCTGGAAAGAGCGCGAACCCCATTCGAGCAGCTTGCGTGCCTCTTCCGAGCGTTCGCGGTCATTCGCCAGTCCGGTGAGAGCGGCGATCACGCGAACGCCGTCGTGGCTGACCGTGCCGACAAGGCCGAAGCCCGCCTGCTCGCTGGCACCGGCCACGAAGCCGTCGGCTTCGATGCCCACGGCAATCAGCGGATTGCGGTTCCTTTGCGAGATCTTGTTCCAGGTAAAGTCCGGCTGACCGTAATAGTGGAAGAATTCCGGATAGTCGCGCCACAGATGCAGCGCCAGCATCGTCAGCTCGCGCACCGTCGTCTGCTGGCCGTCGGCTGGCAGGCCGGTCGAATTGACGAAGGTCGATTTCGTGAGCCCAAGCTGACGGGCGCGATCCGTCATCTGCGCGGCGAAATTCGCTTCCGACCCGGCCATGCCTTCGGCGAGCACGATACAGCCGTCATTGGCCGCCTGCACGGTGACGCCCTGGATCAGGTCCTCGACGCGGACCGCGGATTTGAGCTTGGCGAACATGGTCGAGGTACCGGACGGAGCGCCGCCGGTGCGCCAGGCGTTTTCGCTGACGACGAAAGTGTCGTCGAGCGTCATGCGCTTCGATTTGATGGCGTTGAAGACCATTTCCATCGTCATCAGCTTGGCCATCGAAGCTGGCGGAATCGGCTTGTCGGGATCCTTGGCGAAGAGCACCGTGCCGGTGTCGGCATCGATCATGAACGCCTGCGTAGCCTTGGTCTCGAAAAGCTGCGCGCTCGCCGGCATGGCGCAAAGCAGCGTCAGCACCAGTCCCAGAAGGCTGGTGAAAGGTGGGAAAACGCGGAACTGCATGAAATGTCGACCCAACCTGAGCAACACCGGAAGGCGCAGAACTGTCTCCGTCCCGGAATTGCGCAACGACTACCCCGCGGCCAAGCTATCAGGGTTTTTTCGCCCGGATCAACGGGCGACACGAATTTGATCAGTTACGCACAACCAGCGCGTCCGGCGCGCCGTGCGACCAGGCGGCCTGAAGCAGGTCGTCGATGCTGCCATGGCCGTCCGGATAGACGTTGACGGCATACCAGTCATTGCCGTCGAGCTCGGTGCGCTGGATCTCGATGCGGCCGAACGGCTTGAGCGCCGCGGCCACGCGCTTCGCCTCGGCGGCTTTGTCGAAGGAACCGGCGGCAACGTAGTCGGATGCCGGCGCTTCGTCCTGACGGTTCGATTTCCGCCACGACCGCAGCACATCGGTCGGCGACATGCCCCCGGCATCGAGAGCGGCAAAGACATCGGCGCGCTTTGCCCGCTCATCCGCGTAGGACAGCGAAGCCATGGCAAAAGGAGAGTTCGGCGGAAGGGTGAGATCCGGCCGCTCCGGCACGATCGGTCCGAAGTCGGGCAACGCGACATCGCTCGCGCCTTGGACCGAAAATGCTGCCGGTTGCACGGTCGGCCGCTCCGACAATCCCGGCTGTGCGTCAAAGGCCTGTCCCGAATTGGTCAATTGGCCCGGGAACGGCACTGCGGCCGGCGGCGCCCCAACAGGCATGCTCGGCGACGGACCGTTCATGGCCACCATCACGCCGGTGGGCAAGCCATCCGACGGATCCGGCCGGTTGTTGCCGGGGTGGTAGGAAGCCACCAGATACTGGTCGTCGTCGCCGTCGAGCGGCGCGCGGCCGACATATTCGACTTTGACCTTGGCCGTGCCGACCTTGTCATAGTCGAGCATTTGCGCTGCGCGCTCGGAGACGTCGATGATACGGCCTTCGTGATAGGGGCCGCGATCGTTGACGCGCACGATCACCGAACTCCCGGTCTCAAGATTGGTGACGCGAGCATAGCTCGGCAGCGGCATCGTCGGATGCGCCGCCGTCAGGTGCGTCATGTCATAGACTTCGCCATTGGCGGTCAAACGGCCGTGGAAGGCATCGCCATACCAGGAGGCCAAGCCGACCTTGGTGAAGCCCTTCTTATCTTCCTTCGGGTAATACCACTTGCCGCGCACCTGATAGGGCTTGCCGAGCTGGTCGCGCCCGCCACCGCGCCGCATGAACTGGACGCGCGGGCTTGCCTTCACGCCATATTCGGATTCGGCGAAATATTCCTTGGAGCGAGCCTTCTTGTAGACCATCCCCTTAGGTTCAGGTTGCGACGCACAGGCAGCCAGCAGCAGGCCCGACAGGGCGCACAGGGCGAAAGCAGAAGCGCGACGGAGACGCGGGCGCGCCGAAGTCTGCATGTTTTCGATTGTCCCCTACCGTGCCACCACCAGACGGAGCCAAGCGTCCGCCAATGCCAGCAACACCTTGATCCCCAATCCCTTTGTGCACAGGAATTGCTTATCACGATGTTAATCGATTATGGCCACAACAGGGCGAGATTATGGCGAGGGCCGGCGGCGTCGGGGGATTCCCGGCGAAGGCGGCTAGACGAAGCGGCTACGCCACAGCCGCGCCAAGCCCACCAGAACAGCAAGGATGATGGCATTGGAGAGAAGACCGGCCAACGCGCTCATCTGAGCGGGCATGCCCGTTTGACCGAAGACCAGGTATGGAAAGGCAAGCGCGACAACAACGGCGCCGAAGCCCAAGCCAAGGCGGCCAACGGTCCGGTTAGCGGCAATCCCCGCCAATCCGAAGATGATGCCAAGGACCACGATCCGAGCCGGATCGAGCGCCTGAGCCGTCACAATGGCCAGTAGCAGCATGGTGGTGATGGGGCGCCGCGCCCCGCTCCCTATATCTTCGTTCATCCCAAGATTGGCCGTGAATGCCTGCAAGAAAGCTGGCGGAGGGAGTGGGATTCGAACCCACGGTGAACTTGCGCCCACGCCGGTTTTCAAGACCGGTGCCTTAAACCGCTCGGCCATCCCTCCAACTAATTGCTTTTATTGCGCATTTCGATTTTTCAGTGCGGCCGGAGCTGGCCGGCGCAACGCAAATTGCAACTATTTGGCTTTCTCGCCTTCTATAGCGGCCCGCAACGCGGCGTCAACTTGCTCGGCAATACATAAGGGATCTCAGGACCGCTTGGCCGCCCGCGCCTCGGCCGGCCCTGCGAAACGGCCGGCCGATCTGTTCGGCCCGTTCGCAGGCGCCATGAAGCGGGCTGTCCGTCGTTCAGGGCCTCTCGCCGCGGCGCAGCCTGCCTTCGATCTGGGCGACGACCGGCAACAGGTCGCCGATGCCGCTGATGACGTAGTGCGCGCCAGCGATGCTGAGCTTGGCGGCCGCTTGGGCACGCTTTGTGCGGAACTCGTCGGGCGGCAGCGCCTGGGTTTCTTCCAGGGAATGGCCGAAGACGTTGCCGGTGACGGACACACCAACGGTCCAGGCGCCGGCATTGACGCCTTCGGCAATGCCGACTTCGGTGTCGTCGACTTTCACGCTTTGCCATGCGGGATAGACGCCGAGCTCGGTCAGGGCCTTCCACAGCATGAAAGGCGTCGGCCTGCCGTCCGGCGTATCGCCGGTGCAGATCAGGCAATCCGGCGAAAAGCCCTGCTTTGCGGCAACCGGCAGGATTTCAGCCATGATGTCGCGCGTGTAACCGGTCGTCGTACCGATCCTCAGCCCCTTCGCGCGCAAGGCGGCAACCGTGTCGGCGACGCCTGGTATGAGATCGGCATAGCGCGCCGCGACAGCCCGGTTCTTCGGCACGAACACGTCGTAGACGGCGTCGATGTCGGCTCCGGTCGGCGGGTGCCCGTGCAGCTTCGTCCAGGTTTCGGCCACCCCCGGCTGCGCCATGAGGGCTGCGATATGCGGGCGCTTGGCCATTCCCATCGGGCCGCGCGCCTGCTCGATGTTGATCGTCACGCCGAACTCGGCGAACGCTTCGACGAACACACCCATCGGCGCCAGCGAGCCGTGGTCGACAATCGTGCCTGCCCAGTCGAAGATGACGGCGCGCAGCAATCCTTCCGTGGTGGTCATGCGATCTTCCTTGTTTGCGAGGCGCCGAACAGGTCGGCGGTCACCTCCTCCGCAATGGCGAAAGAGGTGCTGGCGCCGGTGCCGCTTGTGATCATCACAAGCCGAACGTCCTCATCCTGCGCATCCGTGAACATCGCCATTGGCCTGTGCATCACGGTCGGTGACGACGACGCGCAAGCCGCGGCGAGCAAACCCGGCGATGCCAGCGCCGACAATGGCGAGATCGAACTGGTGCCGCCGGCTCATCCTGTGCCTCGGAATTCTCCAAGGCCATTCAAACTACGTCGATGTGACAGCAGCGTGTAAAGCTGTTGGCGCAGCGGAAACCGCTGGCGCGGCGGGATCGATTTGCGTATCACTCCGCCGCCATTGGAGCCCTATCGATGTTCGAGACCCTGCAGTCCGCGCCCGCCGACAAGATCCTCGCCCTGATCGGCCTCTATCGCAACGATCCGAGGCCAGGCAAAGTCGATCTTGGCGTCGGCGTCTACAAGGACATCGACGGCAGGACGCCTGTTATGCGCGCCGTGCGCGAGGCCGAGAAGCGGTTGCTGGCGAGCCAGGACACCAAGACCTATCTCGGCCTTGCGGGCGACACAGGTTTCAACGCCGCGATGATCAAGCTCGCCTTTGGCGACAAGGCTGACCATTCGCGCATCCGTGCTGCACAGGCGCCGGGTGGATCGGGCGCGCTCAGGCTGGTGGCCGAGCTTTTGCAGCGCACGCGCGCCGGGGCGACGGTCTGGCTGTCCGATCCGACCTGGCCGAACCATCTGCCGGTGATGCGCGCCGCAGGTCTAAAGGTGCGCGACTATCCCTATTTCGATGCCGCTTCCGGCGCCGTTCGTTTCGACGAGATGCTGGCCACGCTCAAGACCGCGGATAGCGGTGATGTCGTGCTGTTGCATGGCTGCTGCCACAACCCGACCGGCGCCAACCTCGATATCTCTCAATGGGCCAAGGTCGCCGACGTCCTCCTGGAGCGCGGCCTGCTGCCCTTCGTCGACATCGCCTATCAGGGCTTTGGCGAAGGCCTCGACGCGGACGCCGCCGGTTTGCGGCTGCTCGCCGACAAGGTGCCGGAAATGGTTGTCGCCTCGAGCTGTTCGAAGAACTTTGCCGTTTATCGCGACCGCGTGGGCGCGGCGATGATCATGGCCAAGGATGGCGCCCAGGCCGACGTGGCGATGAGCCAGATGCTGGCGGCTGCGCGAGCGCTCTATTCGATGCCGCCGGACCATGGCGCGGCCGCGGTGCGCATGGTGCTCGAAGACGCTGGCCTGAAGAAAGACTGGGAGACGGAACTCGAGGAGATGCGGCTGCGCATGCTCAGGTTGCGCGTCGCTTTCGCCGAGGCACTCAGGCGTCAGTCGAACTCCGATCGCTTCGATTTCGTCGCCAGCCATCGCGGCATGTTTTCGAGGCTTGGGCTGACCGAGGCCCAGGTCGAGCGCCTGCGCACCGAGCATGCCGTCTATATGGTCGGCGACAGTCGCATCAACGTGGCCGGCCTGCCGGAAGACGGCATGGACGATCTCGCCAAGGCGATTGTCTCGGTGCTCGATTAGAGCCGGATGATTTCAGGTCGAATCGACCTGAAATCTGGCCGCCTTCACACTTTTCGGCATCATGCTCTGGTCTCCAACTGCTGTGGACAACTCGTTTCGGCGGCCGACCGGCATTGGTCGGACGGCGACCGCGGGATAGGCTCGATCCATGAAGCCCTCCAAGGACATTTCCCGGCTGATCGAGATCATGGCGGCGCTCCGGGCGCCGACAACCGGCTGCCCCTGGGATGTCGAGCAGAATTTCTCGACCATCGCGCCTTATACGATCGAGGAAGCCTATGAAGTGGCCGACGCGATCGCGCGCGGCGATTTCGACGATCTGCGCGAGGAACTGGGCGACCTGCTGCTTCAGGTCGTCTATCACGCGCAGATGGCCGAGGAGATCGGTGAGTTCGCCTTTGGCGATGTCGTCGAAGCCATCACTACCAAGATGATCCGCCGTCATCCGCATGTCTTCGGCGACGAGAAGGCGCGCAGCGCCGGCATGGCCAAGGGCATGTGGGAGAAGATCAAGGCAACCGAGAAAGCCGAGAAGCGCCAGGCCCGCATGGCGCGCGGACTGGATCCCGAGGATCACGGCAAGGGCTATCTCGACAGTGTGCCGCTAGCCCTTCCTGCCCTGACGCGCGCCCTGAAGCTGCAGGAGAAAGCCGCGCGCGTCGGCTTCGACTGGAGCGAGGCGGCGCCGATCCTCGACAAGATCGAGGAGGAGATCGGCGAGTTGCGCGAGGCGCTGGCCAAGGGCGATACCGGGCCGATCAAGGACGAATTCGGCGACATGCTGTTTGCCGTCGTCAATCTCGGCCGCCACCTCAAACTCGATTCCGAAGCGGCGCTGAGCGGCACCAACGAAAAATTCCGTTCGCGATTCCACTATGTCGAGCAGGCCCTGGAGGCTTCGGGCGGCTCGCTGGAAAAGGCTACGCTCGACGAAATGGAAGCGCTCTGGCAAGACGCCAAAAGCGCAAAATAAACGACCGGTCAGCTGCTCTTGCGATGCAGGCGGCTCTCGATCTCCTGCCTGGCGCTATGCGTCGCCGTCACCGAAAGAGTGACGCTGCCGTCTTCATTGTCGGTGCGCGAAGTGACGTCGCCGTTGCGGTATAGCCAGTCGACCTGGCCGAGTTGGGCCGGCGCCAGCGTCACCGTCATCGTTTCCAGCTCGCCAGAAACGCGCGTCTCGATGAGCGCCTTCAGCGCGTCGATGCCTTCGCCGGTCGCCGCTGATATCGCGATTGGCGGTGCCTTGCCGTTGGCGCTCTCGGCAAGCAGGCGCTCACGATTGCCTTCGTCGAGCAGGTCGATCTTGTTCCAGACCTCGATCACGCGGTCGGTGTCGGCGGCGTCGACGCCGAGATCGCCCAGGATGCGCTCGACATCTTCCGCCTGAGCCGCCGTGTCGGGGTCGGAGATGTCGCGCAGATGCAGCACCAGATCGGCTTCGACGACTTCTTCCAGCGTCGCCCGGAAGGCGGCGACCAGATGCGTCGGCAGGTCGGAGATGAAGCCCACCGTGTCGGACAGGATAACCGGCGTGCCGTGCGGCAGCCGCACGCGCCGCAGCGTGGGGTCGAGCGTCGCGAACAGCATGTCCTCGGCCAGCACCCCTGCCCCGGTCAGCCTGTTGAACAGCGTCGACTTGCCGGCATTGGTGTAGCCGACGATCGCCACCACCGGGAACGGCACCTTCTTGCGCTTGGCACGGTGCAGGTCGCGGGTGCGCCGCACCGTTTCCAGCTCGTGCTTCAGCTTGGTGATCTTGTCCTGCAGGATGCGTCGATCGGATTCGATCTGGGTTTCGCCGGGGCCGCCGAGGAAGCCGGCGCCGCCGCGCTGCCGCTCAAGGTGGGTCCAGCTCCGAACCAGCCGGCCCTTCTGGTAGTTGAGATGGGCGAGCTCGACCTGCAGCGTGCCTTCCTTGGTGCGCGCGCGTTCGCCGAAAATCTCGAGAATCAGCCCGGTGCGGTCGAGCACCTTGGCGTTCAGTTCTTTCTCAAGATTGCGCTGCTGCACCGGCGTGAGCGGATGGTCGACGATGACCAACTCGGCCTTGCGCTCCTTCACGATGTCGGCGAATTCGGCCACCTTGCCGCTGCCGAGCAGCGTTGCCGGCCGCGGGTCGGCTACCGTCACCACGGCCGTGTGAACCGGATTGAGATCAATGGCGCTGGCAAGCCCTACCGCCTCGTCGTGGCGGGCATCCGCCGAACGGCTCAGGCGCGGTCGGCTCGTGTCTTCGTCGCCGCGCGGCTGGCGGGCAAGCACCGGCACAATGACGACGGCCCGGGTCGGATCCTTGGCTTCCGGCCCGAGTTGATGTCCTTGTTTTCCGCGAACGCCGTGGTCCGCGTCCTTATCACGTGCCAATCAGGCGCCCTGGCTTTCCTCACCATCGAACATCTGAACCGGCTGGCTCGGCATGATCGTGGAAATGGCATGCTTATAGACGAGCTGGGAGTGCCCGTCGCGCCGCAACAACACACAAAAATTGTCGAACGAGGTGACCACGCCGGTCAGCTTCACGCCATTGATGAGGAAGATGGTAAGTGGGTTTTTGCTCTTGCGAACTGAGTTCAGGAACAGGTCCTGAAGGTTTTGCGATCGTTCCGCCATTTTTCTTGTCTTTCGCCGATCCCCTTCGGTTTGCGGCCAATGCGCCAAATTACGCGGCACCTGTCAAGCGCGCAAACCCCCTCTTGCCGATACAATGGCAAGCAGAACGAGATAGTTAAGGTTTATTCCAGTTGTGCGGTTATCAGGCTGGACTTTTTTCCGCAACGTCAAAAAAGGCCTGTCGCAACGAAAGTGTCATAGAGCCAGGATGACCATTTGCGATGGGCGCGCCGTCAATTTCGACCACCGGCATGGCGATCGTGGTCGCCGAACTGATGAACGCTTCCCGGGCGGCCTTGGCTTCCGCGACCGAAAAACCGCGCTCCTCGATCTTGAGGCCAAGCTTGGCGGCGACATCGAAAAGCGTCGTGCGGGTGATGCCGCGCAGGATGCCATGCTCGGCCGGCCGAGTCACCAGGACGCCGTCGCGGGTGACGATCCAGGCGTTGGACGAGCCGCCTTCCTTGACGTTGCCGTCGGCGTCGACGAACCAGGCTTCCTGGGCGCCGGCTTCCTTTGCCTTCTGCTTGGCAAGCACATTCGGCAAAAGGCCCGTGCTCTTGATGTCGACGCGGTCCCAGCGGTTCTCGGGCACCGTGATGACCTTGATGCCGCTCTCCACGCGCTTGGCGCCCGCGGCAAGGTCGGCCTTCCTGGCGGTTATGACCAGGGACGGCCTCGTGCCGGCCGGCGGAAACACGAACTCACGGCTGGCGACGCCGCGCGTAACCTGCACGTAGACAAGGCCGTTGACCACGCCATTGCGATTGACAACCTCGCGCAGAAGCATCGGCAGGACTCCTTCGGAGACCGGCCATGCGATCGACAGTTCCTTCAGCGAGCGCTTGAGTCGGGCAAGATGGCGCGGCATGTCGACGATATGGCCACGCGCCACCTCGCAGACCTCGTAGACGCCGTCCGCGAACTGGTAGCCGCGATCCTCGATATGGACGCTGGCTTGGGCATGGACGACATAGCGCCCGTTGACATAGGCAATGCGCGGCATGGGCACCTCGGGAAACGTCCGGCTTTCTTAGGCGATTCCACGGCTGTCGTAACCGACAATCGCGTGGACCAAGCGCCCGCTACACACCGAGCGACTTCAGCTTGCGATGCAGGGCGGACCGTTCCATGCCGATGAACTCGGCCGTTTTCGAGATGTTGCCGCCGAAGCGGTTGATCTGGGCGATCAGGTAGTCCTTCTCGAACTGCTCGCGCGCCTCGCGAAGCGGCAGCGCCATGATGTGCTGGTCCGACTGGTTCGGCGTGCGTGGCATGACATCGCCGATCTCGGAGGGCAGAAGGTCCGCGGTGATCGGGGCGTCCGGATTTTCTCCCCGCGCCAGGATCATCAACCGTTCGACATTGTTGCGCAACTGGCGGACGTTGCCCGGCCAGTTATGGGCCTGAAGCACGGCCAACGCATCGTCGCCGATGCGGCGCGGCTTGATGCCGGCCTGGCGGGCGATCTGCTTCATGAAATTGTCGACGAGATAGGGAATGTCCTCGCGCCGCTCGGCGAGCCCCGGCACCATGACCGGAACCACCGCCAGGCGGTGGTAAAGGTCCTCGCGGAAGCGGCCGTCGGCGATCATCGCTTCGAGATTCTGCGAGGTCGAGGAAATGATGCGGACATCGACCTTGACCCGCTTGGTGCCGCCGACCCGCTCGAACTGCTGCTCGACCAGCACACGCAGGATCTTGTTCTGCGTCTCGCGCGGCATGTCGGCGACCTCGTCGATATAGAGGATGCCGCGATGTGCCTCTTCCAGCGCGCCAACCTTGCGCTCGGTGCCGTTCGATTCGGTGCCGAACAGCTCGATTTCCATGCGCTCTGGCGTGATGGTGGCGGCGCTCAGCGTGACGAACGGACCAGTCTTGCGCGACGAAAGCGCGTGGATGGCGCGCGCCGTCAGTTCCTTGCCGGAACCGGACGGGCCGACGATCATGACGCGGCTGTTGGTTGGCGCGACACGCTCGATGGTCTGCCGCAACTGGCTCATCGCCGACGACATGCCAATGAGATCGAAGGTTTCACCACTGCGCTGCTTGAGATCGGAGACCTCGCGCCGCAGCTTGGACGTTTCCAGCGCGCGCTCGGCCACCAGGATGAGGCGATCGGCCTTGAACGGCTTCTCGATGAAGTCGTACGCGCCGCGCCGGATGGCCGACACCGCCGTTTCGATGTTGCCGTGACCGGAGATCATCACCACCGGCATGTTCGGATGCATTGTCTTGATCTCGTCGAGCAGCGCCAGGCCATCGAGGCGCGAGCCCTGCAGCCAGATGTCCAGGAAGATCAGCCGCGGCGCGCGATCGGCAATAGCGGCAAGCGCGCTGTCGGCATCATGCGCCGTGCGGGTTTCGTGACCCTCGTCGCTCAGGATACCGGCGACAAGTTCGCGGATGTCTTCCTCGTCATCGACGATGAGAATGTCAGACGCCATTATCGACCTTTTCAGTTTCTCGTTCGTGTTCGCTTCGACCTTCACCGCGTGGCGGCGCGGCTACGACCGTCGCCGGCGGCAGGATGATCGAGATCATCGCGCCCCGGCCACCATGGAAATCCTCTGGCGCGTCGTGCAACTCGAGACGGCCGCCATGGTCCTCCACGATCTTCTTGACAATAGCGAGGCCAAGCCCGGTGCCCTTCTCTCGCGTCGTCATATAGGGTTCGAGCAGCCGTTGGCGATTCTCGCGCGGCAGCCCCTTGCCATTGTCGATAACGTCGATTCGTATGGCGCCATCTTGGCGCCCGGCTCGAATCCGGATTGTGCCGTCCGAACGGTCGTCCGCATCAAGTCCGTCGATCGCCTCGGCCGCGTTCTTGATGACGTTGCCGAAGGCCTGCGCCATCAGGCGGCTGTCGAAAGTGCCCTTCAACGGCTCGCTGCCGAAGTCGCGCTCGAAGGCGATGTCGGAGCGGCTGACCTCGATCAGGAAAGATGCCTCGCGCAGCGATTCACGCAGGTCGATCGCCTTCATCTCCGGCTTCGGCATGCGGGCGAAGGCCGAGAATTCGTCGACCATGCGGCCGATGTCCTCGACCTGGCGGATGATGGTGTCGGTGCATTGGTCGAAGACCTCGCGGTCCTCGGTGATGACCTTGCCGTAGCGGCGCCTGATGCGCTCGGCCGAAAGCTGGATCGGCGTCAGCGGGTTCTTGATCTCGTGCGCGATGCGCCGCGCCACGTCCGCCCAGGCCGACGACCGCTGCGCCTGGACGAGATCGGTGATGTCGTCGACCGTGACCACATAGGATTTCTCTTCCTCGCCGTCGTCGCTGGACTCGACCGTGACCTGGACATTGAAGGTGCGCTCCAGGCCGGTGCGGAAGAAGGTGACCTGCTCGCGATAGACCGGCTTGCCGGACTGCCGGCCGATCTCGAAGACGCGGCCGACAAGGGGCAGGACTGCCGAAAGGTTCTGGCCGAGCGTTGCACTCGCCGAGATCGCCAGCATGGTTTCGGCCGAGCGATTGACGATGGTGATGATGCCGTAAGGGTCGACGCCGATGACACCGGCGGTGACGCTGGCGAGCACCGCCTCCGAGAAACGCCGGCGCTCGTCGATCAGATCCTTGGCCGAGAGGAGCTCGTTGCGTTGCGATTTGAGCTCCAGGATCATGTTGTTGAAGGTCTCGCCAAGCGAGGCGACATCGCCATCGGACTGGCGCACCGGAACGGCAACGTCGAGATTGCCCGTCGCCACCTCGTCGGCGGCGCCGATCAACTGGCGAATCGGCCGCACGATCCGGTCTGCGACCGCTATGCCGGTCCAGATCGCCGAAAGGGTAATGATCAACGTGAGCGACAGGTAGGGCAGCGCAAAGGCGACCTGCGAAGTCCGGCGGTTGTCCTCGAGATTGCGGTATTCGTCGGTGTTGGCCTTGACGATCTGGCGTGCCTTGATCACGTCGGGGTCGACCAGCCGGATCGTATAGAGATAGAGCCCTTCGATTTCGCGCAGCTTGATGATGGCGCCCATGATGTTGCGGGTGCGCGGCTCGATCAGCACCGGCTTGCCGTCGGAGGCAGTGTCGACGGCGCCCGCCGGCGGCTCGGGCATCGGGAAGTCGGCATCGGTCTTGGCGCTCATGACGAACGAGCCGTCAGGCTTGATCAGGGCCGCATGCGCCAAACCGCGCCCGACGGCTTCCTTGTCCAGCAAGTCGAGGAACCCGCCCTTGTCGAGGCCATACAGCGTGCGCGAGGCATCGAGATCGTATGCCATCGACAATGTCGTGCCCTGGAGGTTGCGCGCGTTCTCCTGCACATAGGCGTCGGCAATCGACAGCGACGAGTTGACGATCGTCTTGGTGCGGATTTCGAACCAGCGGTCGAGGCCAATGTCCAGCGTGATCGAAGCGATGATCGCCACCATGATGGCCGGAATGGCGGCAACCAGCGCGAACATCGCGACGATGCGCACATGCAGTCGCGAGGCGGCCCGGCCGTGGCGCCGCGCCAGGATGATGCGACGCACCTCGCGGGCGATCAACGCGATCAGGAACAGGACAAAGACGGCGTTGGCTGCAATCAGCGCCCAGGTCGTGTCGGCGGTCGGCGCGATCGGCGTCGCGCCGACCAGGATCGCGAACGAGATCGCCGCGGTGATCATCGCTCCGGCGATGGCGACCACGCCGGGCAACGCCAGCAACCGCCGGCCGTCACGCGTGCCTGCCTGATTGAAGAGCGGTTGGTTCAGGGTCGGAGCCTCAGCTGCCATGTCGCGGTACAGAGTCGGTCATTGCGTCGGATGTATGCAACGCATTGTGGCGATTATGCAACAAGTGTGGCCGGGACGGAAATCTTTCCCCCCGTCAATTCGCCAAAAGGCGAGGTGCCTTCACGGCTGCCTGGACGATTTGTAGACGTTGACGCCCAGGTCGCGGATTTTCTTGCGCAGTGTGTTGCGATTGAGGCCCAAAAGCTCCGCCGCCTTGATCTGGTTGCCTCGCGTCGCCGTCATCGAAGCCAGCACGAGCGGATATTCGACCTCGGCGAGAATGCGCTGGTAGAGCCCGGCCGGCGGCAAATCGCCGGCAAAAGAGGCAAAATAGCGCTGCAGGAAATGCTCGACCGCCTGACCGATCGACAGATCGTCGGGGATGAGCGCCCCGCCATCCGGCACGACCGGCCGCTCGCCGGTCTTCAGCTCCGATTCGATGATCTCCGATGAAATCTCGTCCTGCGAGTAGAGGGCGGCCAACCGCCGCACCAGGTTCTCCAGCTCGCGCACGTTGCCCGGCCACGGATAGCGCTTCATGAGTTCTATGCCGCCGGTCGAGATGCGCTTGGTCTGCAGGCCCTCGCTGGCGCCCTGCTTGAAGAAGTGCCGCACCAGGTCGGGAATGTCCTCGGAACGCTCACGCAGCGCCGGCAACCTCAGCGGGACGACGTTCAGCCGATAAAACAGGTCCTCGCGGAACAGGCCCTGGTTGATCAGCGTGCGCAGGTCCTTGTTGGTGGCGGCGACGATACGCACGTCGGTCTTGATCGGCGTGCGGCCGCCGACCGTGGTGTATTCGCCCTGCTGCAGCACGCGCAGCAGCCTGGTCTGCGCCTCCATCGGCATGTCGCCGATCTCGTCGAGGAACAGCGTGCCGCCCTCGGCCTGTTCGAAGCGGCCACTGGAGCGGTTCTGGGCGCCGGTGAAGGCGCCCTTCTCGTGGCCGAACAGTTCCGATTCGATGAGGTCGCGCGGGATTGCCGCCATGTTGATGGCGACGAACGGGCCGCCGCGGCGACGACCATATTCGTGCAGCGCTCGCGCAACCAATTCCTTGCCGGTGCCGGATTCGCCGCTGATCATGACCGTGAGATCGGTCTGCATCATGCGCGCCAGCATGCGGTAGATGTCCTGCATGGCGGCCGAGCGGCCGACCAGCGGCATCGTGTCGGGCTGGTCTTCCGCGCGGGAATCGAGCTTTGGCCGCTTCGGCTCGGCCAGCGCCCGGTTGACGATGTTGAGCAGCTCCGTCAGGTCGAACGGCTTCGGCAGATATTCGTAGGCGCCGGTCTCGGAGGCGCGGATGGCGGTCATGAAGGTGTTCTGCGCGCTCATGACGATGACCGGCAATTCGGGCCGCGCCTTCTTGATGCGTGGCAGCATGTCGAAGGCGTTCTCGTCGGGCATCACCACGTCGGTGATGACGAGATCGCCCTCGCCCGCGGCCACCCAGCGCCACAGCGTCGAGGCATTGGAGGTGACGCGCACCTCGTGGCCGACGCGCGACAGCGCCTGGTTGAGCACGGTGCGGATGGCCGCATCGTCGTCGGCGACGAGGATATTGCCGCGAGCGGTCATGTGCGGTCTCCTTCAGCTTCGTCGCCAGCGCCTGGCGCTGTCTCCTTCCAGGCCGGAAGCAGGATGCGAAAGGTCGTCCCGCGCGGCGTCGAATCGCATTCGATGATGCCGCCATGCTCGCCGACGATCTTGGCGACCAGGGCCAGCCCGAGGCCCGAACCGTTCGGCTTGGTGGTGATGAACGGATCGAACAGGATCGGCAGGATGTCCTCGGAAACGCCGGGACCGTTGTCGTGCACGCAAAACTCCAGCGGCAGCGAGACGCGATCCTGCGTCCCGGGCACCGAAACACGGATGCCGGGACGGAAGGCCGTCGAGAGCACGATCTCGCCCTGCGGGTCGGAGCCGATCGCCTCGGCGGCGTTCTTGACCAGGTTGAGGAAAACCTGAATCAGCTGGTCGCGGTTGGCGTAGACCGGAGGCAATGATGGATCATATTCCTCCAAGATCTTGATCCGCCTAGAAAAACCGTTCTTGGCAATTGCCTTCACATGATCGAGCACGACATGGATGTTGACCGGATAGCGCTCGATCGGCCGCTCGTCGGAAAACACTTCCATGCGGTCGACCAGCGATACGATCCGGTCTGTCTCGTCGGTGATCAGGCGGGTCAGCGCGCGGTCCTCGTCGGATGCGGAAAGCTCGAGCAACTGGGCTGCGCCACGGATGCCGGAGAGTGGGTTCTTGATCTCATGGGCGAGCATCGCGGCAAGACCGGTAACGGAGCGCGCGGCGCCGCGATGCGTCATCTGGCGGTCGATCTTGTCGGCCATCGACCGTTCCTGGAACATGACGACGACGGAGCCCGGGAACTCCGGCACCGGCGCGACATAGAGATCGACCATCTTCTCGATGCCGAGGCGCGGCGACGATACGTCGACACGGTATTCGTTGACCGGCGCGCGGCGTTCGCGCACCTGGTCGACCAGCGTCAGCAACGGGCTGCCGAACGGCACCAGCTTGGAGAGCGTGTTGCGGGCAAGCATGGTCGCGCTGGAGCGGAAGAAGTCCTCGGCGTCCGCATTGGCGAACGTGATGAAACCGTCGGGATCGACCATGATCACCGGGCGGCGGATGGTGTTGAGCACGATATTGGCGGCATCCGCCATTTCGGCCTGCTGAGGAGCGTTCGCCTTCATGCCGCGCTCCGCATGCCAGGCGTCGCAGCGCTTCCGGAGAATGCCCGGCGCAATTCGGCGATGACCTCGGCGGGTTCGAACGATGTGAGGATGCGCTTGCGCTGTTCGGCGCAAACGTCAGGAGCATGGCGGTCGAGATACCAGCCGAGATGCTTGCGCGCCTGGCGCAGACCGCTTTCGCTGCCGTAGAGCGAGAGCATGTCCTCGTAATGCGAGACGACGTAATCGGCGAGCGCCTGCGGCGTTGGCGGAATGCCTTGCTCGCGCGTTCCGGCCGCGGCCGTGGCGATGCCGCCGGCGGTCCATGGCGCGCCATAGTGGGCGCGGCCGATCATGACCGCGTCGGCGCCGGACTGTTCGAGGATCGTCGCCGCTTCCTCCGGCGAACCGACATCGCCATTGGCCACGACCGGAATCGAGACCGCTTCCTTGACGCGCGCGATGGCGCGCCAATCGGCTCTGCCCTGATAAAACTGACAGCGCGTGCGGCCGTGCACGGTCACCATCCTGACGCCGGCTTGTTCGGCGCGGCGCGCCAGCATCGGCGCGTTGAGTGCGCTTTCGTCCCAGCCGAGCCGCATCTTGACCGTCACCGGCACCGAAACCGCGCCGACCACCGCCTCGATCAGCGAGAGCGCATGGTCGAGATCGCGCATCAGCGCCGAGCCGGCATAGCCGCCGGTCACCTTCTTTGCCGGGCAGCCCATGTTGATGTCGATGATGTCGGCGCCCTCGCCCGCCGCGATCCGCGCGCCCTCGTCCATATGGGCGGCCTCACGGCCGGCAAGCTGCACCATATGCACCGGCAGGCCGGAATGACGGATGCGCAGGTCGCAGCCTGCCCTGCCCTTGGCCAATTCGCCGCTCGCCACCATTTCCGACACGACCAGCCCCGCGCCATGCGCATGGGCGCGCTGCCGGAACGGTTCATCGGTGATGCCCGACATCGGCGCCAGGAAAACCCGGTTGCGGATTCTCACGCCGCCGACATCGAGTGGTGATGCCAATTTGGTCAGGTCAGTCATGCACAAAAACCAAGCATACTCGATTGTTGCACATTCTCTAGCCAGAAATATGGCATTGTGCAACGCGCAATGATGTCACATTAAGGCGCATTTTGGAAAAAGCTGGCCTTCGGCCATCACCCCGACTAGGACCGATCGGAATGAGCGAGGCAAGCGAAAAGCAAGCGTCCAGCCCGAGCGGCGGGATCGGGGTGGTGATCGTCGCCGCCGGCCGAGGCGCGCGTGCCGGACAGGCCGACGGTCCGAAGCAATATCAGCGCATCGGCGGCCGCGCCGTCATCGCGCATACGCTTGATATCTTTCTCTCCCATCCGATGATCGGTCCCGTCGTCGTGGCCATCCACGCCGACGATGCCGAGCTCTTCCAACGCGCGGCCGGGGTGCATGGCGATCGCCTTGTCGCTGTGATCGGCGGCCCGTCGCGACAGGCCTCCGTCCGGCTCGGCCTCCTGGCATTGAGGGACATGGCGCCCGCAAAAGTGCTGGTGCATGACGCGGTGCGCCCGTTTGTCGACGCCGGGTTGATCGACCGCACCATCGAAGCCATCGGCGAGCGCCAGGGCGCGCTGCCGGCATTGCCGGTCGCCGACACGCTGAAGCGGGAATCGGCTGCCGGCATGATCGACGAGACGGTTTCGAGGGCCGGCCTGCATGCAGCGCAGACGCCGCAGGGTTTTCCGTTCTGGCCGCTGCTGGCCGCGCATGAGAAGGCGCATAATCTGGGCAGAACCGAATTTACGGATGACGCGGCCATTGCCGAGTGGGCACATATCCCGGTCAAGATCGTTCCCGGATCGCCGGATAACGTCAAACTCACCTGGGCAAGGGACATTGCATTGGCGGACCAGCGGCTTTCGAGCGCGCAGCAGCGCTTCCCGGATATTCGCACTGGCAATGGCTACGACGTGCACGCTTTCGAGCCCGGCGACCATGTCACGCTCTGCGGCGTCGCCATTCCCTACGAGCGAAAACTCTCCGGCCATTCCGACGCCGATGTCGGGCTGCATGCGCTGACCGACGCCTTGCTCGCCACCTGCGGCGCCGGCGACATCGGCACGCATTTCCCGCCATCGGACCCGCAATGGAAGGGCGCGGCCTCGAAGATCTTCGTCGAGCATGCCGCAAAGCTGGTGCGTGAGCGCGGCGGACGCATCGCCAACGCCGACATCACGCTGATCTGCGAGGCGCCGCGCGTCGGGCCGCATCGCGCGGCGATGACGCAGGCGCTTTCGACCATGCTCGGCATTGCGCCCGAGCGCATTTCCATCAAAGCAACGACCAATGAGAAGCTCGGCTTTGTCGGGCGCGGTGAAGGCATCGCCGCGATCGCCACGGCCAGCGTCGTCTATCCGGGCGAGGTGCCTGCATGAGCAACGCTGAACTCGCAAACGCACTGCTTCAAGCCTGCCAGCAGCGCGCCATCATGCTGGCGACGGCGGAAAGCTGCACCGGCGGCTTGATCATCGCTGCGCTTACCGACATCGCCGGCTCTTCGGCCGTGGTCGACCGCGGCTTCATCACCTATTCCAACGAAGCCAAGATGGAGATGCTCGGCGTCTCCGCCGCCACGCTCGACGCGCACGGCGCCGTCTCGCGCGAAACGGTGCTGGAGATGGCGGCGGGCGCACTGGCGCATTCGCGCGCAAGCCTCTCGCTTGCCGTCACCGGCATTGCCGGTCCTGGTGGCGGCTCGGCGGACAAGCCGGTCGGCCTCGTCTGGTTCGGCCTCGCGCTGGCCGGGCAGCCAATCGTCGCCGAACAGCAATTGTTCGGTCAAAAGGGCCGCGAATTCATCCGGCACGAGACGGTGCGGCACGCACTGCAACTCGGGTTGCGGGCGCTCGGCGACCGTTAAGCGGATTTCGCGCCGTAGATGACGTCGGCGCGTTTCTCGAAGGCTTCCGAGAACATGCGGAAGGCGCGGTCGAACATCGTGCCCATCACCGCGCCCAGGATGCGGCTCTTGAATTCGTAGTCGATGAAGAAACGCACCTCGCAGCCGCCGGTCGCGGGATCGAAGCGCCAGATGTTGCTGAGATATTTGAACGGGCCGTCGATGTATTTGACGTCGATGGCGTGCTCGGCCGGACTGAGCAGCACTTGCGTCGTAAAGGTCTCGCGGATCGCCTTGTAGCCGATGCTCATGTCGGCAACCAGGATGGTACGGCCGTCGCGTTCCTTGCGCGAACGCACGGCAAGCGATTCACAGAGCGGCAGGAATTGCGGATAGGTCTCGATGTCCGCGACCAGCGCGAACATCTCTTCCGGCGTATGCGCGACGCGGCGTGTCGCCTCGAATTTCGGCATTGAAGGTCAGCTGGCCTTCGCGAGCTGTGCCTCGCGCGCCGCGCGCAGCCTGGCGAAATCCTCGCCGGCGTGATGCGAGGATCGCGTCAGCGGGCTCGACGCCATAAGCAGGAAGCCCTTGGTCTTGCCCACCGTCTCGTAGGACTTGAATTCGTCCGGCGTGATGAAGCGGATCACCGGATGGTGCTTCTTCGAGGGCTGCAGGTATTGGCCGATGGTCATGAAGTCGACACTGGCAGAACGCAAATCGTCCATCAACTGCAGCACCTCGTTCCTCTCCTCGCCAAGGCCGACCATGATGCCGGATTTGGTGAAGATCGACGGATCGAGTTCCTTGACCCGCTGCAAAAGCCGGATCGAGTGGAAGTAGCGCGCGCCCGGCCGCACCGTCAGGTAATTCGACGGCACGGTTTCGAGATTGTGGTTGAAGACGTCGGGCTTCGCCGCGACGACTATCTCAAGCGCGCCGTCCTTGCGCAGGAAGTCGGGCGTCAGGATCTCGATCGTTGTCGACGGCGTTGCCGCGCGGATGGCGCGGATGACGTCGGCGAAGTGCTGCGCGCCGCCGTCGGCAAGATCGTCGCGGTCGACCGAGGTGATGACGACGTGGCTCAGCCCCATCTGCTTGACGGCATGGGCGACGCGCGCGGGCTCATCGGGGTCGAGGGCGGTCGGAATGCCGGTCGCGACATTGCAGAAGGCGCAGGCGCGGGTGCAGATCTCGCCCATGATCATGAAGGTGGCGTGCTTCTTGTCCCAGCATTCGCCGATGTTCGGGCAGCCGGCCTCCTCGCACACCGTCACCAGCTTGTGCGACTTCACGATCTCGCGCGTTTCGGCATAGCCCTTGGACACCGGCGCCTTGACGCGGATCCAGTCCGGCTTGCGCAGCACTTCCTGGTCGGGCCTGTGCGCCTTCTCGGGATGCCGCGGACGCGGCCGGTTGGCGATCGTGTCGAGAACTGTGACCATCTCAAACCCTTCGTGGCCGCGATTTCTGCAGCCACCTGTCTTTCGTCATCTAGGACTTTTCGAAGCAAAGAAAAAGGCCGTGACGGCGCATGCCGCCACGGCCGTTTTCGCATAGCGGCTTTCGTTCAGCGACGCATTCGCGCGCCTTACCGGCGGACGAGCCGCCCGACGAAGATCAGCAGGCAGGCGCCGATGAAGCCGGTGATCAGGTAGGCCACCCAGCCGACGCCGAACGATTGGATGTTGAGAGCCTGCAGGATCGCGTTCAGCACTATCGCGCCGACGATACCCATGATGATGTTCATGAAGATGCCGGTGTTGCTCTTCATGACCATCTCGGCAAGCCAGCCTGCCAGGCCGCCGACGATGATTGCTGCGATCCAGCCGACGCCATTCATATGCATGTGCCAATTCCTCCTCGATCAGGTGAAAATGCATCCGGATACGAACTGCCTTGCCGTCAGGTTTCTCCGGCTGCCGCGTGTGAGTCTCGCGCAGCCAGTCTATCATGCGTTCAAAGCGCGGCCATAGGCGTCGAGCACGCTCTCCTTCATCATCTCCGACAGGGTCGGATGCGGGAAGATCGTGTGCATCAGCTCTTCCTCGGTGGTCTCTAGGTTCATGGCCACGACGAAGCCCTGGATGAGTTCGGTCACCTCGGCGCCCACCATATGGGCACCGAGAAGCTGGCCAGTCTTCTTGTCGAAGATGGTCTTGACGAAGCCCTGATCCTCGCCGAGCGCGATCGCCTTGCCGTTGGCGCTGAACGGGAAGCGGCCGACGCGGATATCCTTGCCTTCCGCTTTTGCCTTGGCTTCCGTGAGGCCGACCGACGCGACCTGCGGGCTGCAATAGGTGCAACCCGGGATCTTCAACTTGTCGATGGCGTGCACACCGGGGAAGTTGGCGATCTTCTCGATGCACACGACGCCCTCATGCTCGGCCTTGTGGGCGAGCATCGGCGGCCCGGCCACGTCGCCGATGGCGTAGATGCCGGGCACGTTGGTCTTGCCGTAGCCGTCGACGACGATACAGCCCCGCTCCGTCTTCACGCCGAGCGCCTCGAGGTCGAGGTTTTCGATGTTGCCCTGCACGCCGACGGCCGAGATCATGCGGTCGGCGGTGATCTTCTCGACCTTGCCGTCCTTCATCTCAACATGCGCGGTGACCGAATTGGCGCCCTTCTCGACCTTGGTCACCTTGGCTTCGAGGATGATCTTCATGCCTTGCTTCTCGAACTGCTTCTGCGCGAATTTCGAGACCTCGGCGTCCTCGACCGGCATCACCGCCGGCATCAGCTCCACCACTGTCACGTCCGCGCCCATGGTGCGGTAGAAGGAGGCGAACTCGATGCCGATGGCGCCTGAGCCCATGACCAGCAGCGACTTCGGCATTTCCTTCGGCACCATCGCCTCGAAATAGGTCCAGATCAGCTTGCCGTCCGGTTCGATGCCGGGCAGCGCGCGCGGCCGGGCGCCGGTCGCCAGGATGATGTGCTTGGCGGTGTAAGTGCCCTCGCCCTTGACGCCTTTCGGCACAGGCGGCTGCGGCTCCATCGGCTTCTTGGCCGTCTTGGAAACGACGACCTCGCCAGGCTTCGAAAGCTTTGCCTCACCCCAAATGACGTCGACCTTGTTCTTCTTCATCAGGAAGCCGACGCCGGTGTTGAGCCGCAGCGAAACCTTGCGCGAGCGGTCGACCACGGCCGCGGTATCCGGGCTGACCTTGCCGCCTTCGAGCTTCAGGCCGTAGTCCTTCAGATGATCCGAATAATGCATGATCTCGGCCGAGCGCAGCAGCGCCTTGGTCGGGATGCAGCCCCAGTTCAGGCAGATACCGCCGAGATGCTCGCGCTCGACGATCGCCGTCTTAAAGCCGAGTTGAGCGGAGCGCACCGCCGCGACATAGCCGCCGGGGCCGGAGCCGATGATGATGACGTCGTAGGATTCAGCCACGGGTTTTCTCCCTGATCTTTCTGAGGGTTAGAGTGAGAGCATGACGCGTACGAGCGGGGCGAGCGCCTTGCCGATGCGCCGCGTGTTCTCTGCATCGAGATGGACGCCGTCCAGCGGCGTGGTCGTCGCCACCGTGCCGGCATCGAAGAAGCCGCAGCCGGCCTCGTCGGCAAGCGCGGAATATTGAGGCGCCAGACGCCTCGAGGCGTCGTCGCCGCCGGCGAACATCTCCTTGAATTCGGCATTGTCGGTGCGCGAGACCGCGGGCGGCGTGACGATGAGGATCTGCGGCGCCGGCCATTCGAACGGAAAATCGTGGCCGCGCACGATATCGATCGAGCGCTGCATGCCCTGCTTCGCGGCAACAGGATTGCCGTGGATCCATGGCTTCATGTCGTTGGAGCCGAGCATGAAGATGACGAGATCGAGCGGCGCGTGGCTGGTCAGGATGGTCGGCAGGACGCGGGCACCGTTGCGGTCGGCGCCGGCCAGATGGTCGTCGAAGGCCGTGGTGCGGCCATTCAACCCCTCGGCGATGACCTCGACATCCTCGCCTAGTTCGGCTCCAAGCACGCTCGGCCAGCGGTCCTCCAGCGCGTGGCGACCGAGGCTGGCGGCGTCATAGCCCCAGGTCAGCGAGTCGCCATAGCAGAGAATTGTCTTCATGCGGTTGCCCCACCCTTGCCGAAACCCGGCTGCGGACGCCTGACGCGCCGGCGTGCAAACGGCCCGCCGGCGGGATCGAAAATGATCGAGGCGAAAAGGGCGGTGAAGAATTTCCGCACCGCCTTTTTCCTTCCTAGACCAGCATGCCCATCGGGTTTTCGATCAAGCGCTTGAAGGCGCCGAGCAATTCGGCTCCCAACGCGCCATCGACCGCACGATGATCGGTCGACAGCGTCACCGACATCACGGTCGCTATTGTGATCTCGCCCTTCTTCACCACCGCCCGCTCCTCGCCCGCGCCAACCGCCAGGATCG